>Ga0209099_1000003_pt1 | contig 468238 bp, 453 predicted proteins | sample AD_JPNHW2_MetaG_FD_184430 | JGI IMG/M metagenome (GOLD analysis project Ga0209099, IMG submission 184430) | Active sludge microbial communities of municipal wastewater-treating anaerobic digesters from Japan - AD_JPNHW2_MetaG (SPAdes) (version 2) | ecosystem: Engineered > Bioreactor >...
AGTCCTTCTTCCTTAATCCTTTTTAAAATTTGGTCCTTAGTTTCCTGAGAAACTTTAAATGATTTTTTCATATATTTTCATTATATGAACTCATAGAGAAAGTGTCTAGGATTTGGGGTACCTGCCAATGCTAAATCATTAAAGAGTTAGATCAAAAAGCTGGCCGATAGAAATCTTTTTTTTCTGCTCCGGCCGAAACCAAAAATCTACATAATATTCTGATTTGCCTAGATAATATTCTCCTTTTTGCCGCTCCACAATCACCGCTAATTTCTGGCCGCGGTATTTTTTAATAATCTTTTTTTGATACTCGTCTTCTAAGCTAACTGATAACTTGCGCAGCTCAGCTGAGCGCTTTTTAATCTCCTCCGGTTTCACTCGCGGCGTCAGAGAAAAAGCTTTAGTCTTTTCATGAGCCGAAAAAGAAAAGACATGGAGACGGCTCAACTGCAACTTTTTAGCTAAATTATAGCTCTCCAAAAAATCTTTCCTAGTCTCTTTGGGAAATCCCACGATAATATCGGTAGAAATGGCAATGTCCGGCAGAGCCTTCTTGATTTCCTTAACCCTCTTAACAAAATATTTTTGGCTGTAGGGCCTATTCATCAATTTCAATATCTGATCACTGCCGGCTTGCAGCGGAATATGTAAATGACGGCACAAGCGGCGATCTTTGACCATTAACTTAATCAAAGCGTCGTCTATTTCAATAATTTCAATGGAGCTGAGGCGCAAACGGAAATTCTTTTTAATGGCTAATATCTTTTTTAGCAAACTAATTAAATCAGTCTTAGTATCTTGACCATAGCGGCCCAAATGGATGCCGCTTAACACTATTTCCTGATAGCCTGACTTTAAAGCCTGCCTTATCTCCGCTAATATTTCTTTTTCCGTTCGACTCACCAACGGGCCGCGGGCATAAGGGATAACGCAATAGGAACAGAATTGATTGCAGCCGTCTTGAATCTTTAAAAAATAACGAGAGCGATCTTGATTTAAAGATAAAGGATTGTGGATATCAACCAAGTTGGCAGTCTGAAACCAGCCCTCAACCTCTTTGATTAATCCCCGCCAATCACGAGAGTCATAGACTAAATCAGCCGGAATAGCCTGAGAACCATAGACCTTCGGCCAGCAACCAGCTAAAACTATTTTAGCCCGAGGATTTTCTTTTCTAGCCTGGGCCAACATTCTCTTTCCTTTAGCAATGGCCGTCTTAGTCACCGCGCAAGTATTGACCACTACCAAAGCCGCCCCGCTTTCTTTGGAGACAAAACCCCGTTCGGTTAAAAGCTGGGCTAAACGGCCGGAATCATATTGATTAACCTTACAGCCCAAAGTATAGATTTTATAGCTCTTCTCGGTCATAATATGGCAGTATAGCGATTTTTGCCCGCTCTTGTCAAAAAAATATATTTTTGTTAATATCAGCATAGACTTAAAAATGCTTCGATGTTCCAAGCATTTTTAGTTTCGCGCTGTTAGCTCAGCTGGTAGAGCAGCTCCCTTTTAAGGAGAAGGTCGCAGGTTCGAATCCTGCACGGCGCACAGAATAAAAAACAGGTTTAATCGCCTGTTTTTTATATTGACTAAACTTAAGTATCGTGATTTAATGTAAACACGTTTTTTAAAAATAGTAATAATCACCAAAAACAATACCGCCATGGAAACATACCCGTCGGACATACAAAAGTTAATTGCCACTATAGAGGCAAAGAAAATATCAATTAATGAGGCTACTGAAATTATTAAAACCTGTGCTCCGGAGAGAGCATTTAACCCGCACAATGAAATTTTGTTAACAGTCGATTACGACAAACCATTAAAGCAGCTAATTAAAGAAGGAGGCTATCATTGGTTTGATCCAGACATCAATTCCAAACATTTTCCTGATTACACCAACGGACATCAGGGCAAAGCTGAGGTGTTAGCTAAAATATTCACCTTTGATTCCGAGACCCTAGGCGAGCAAGCCTTAGTCCAAATGCACGAAGCTGGATATACTCCAGCCAACCTGGCCGAATTATTAACTTTAGGCTATGTTCACCCAAACCTACAGAGAATGTTTAAAATTATGTCCCCGGGATCAATTTGGAGATTTATTGGTATGCCCAATACACCCTTTTTGGGCGCTATGATGTACCCTGAAGGCCAAAAAAGATATTTATCCACGGGCTGGTTCGTACCCAAATGCAAGATTCAAGAAGGCCTGCTTGGCATTCATCGGTAAGATAATCATTTTAAACCAAACAACATCAAGGAAGTCTAAACACCAGGCTTCCTTTTTTAATTCCCATTTCTATTCGTTGACAGAACCAAAACAATATTGTAATATACCCAGTCAACTAACGCACATTAACAACAACCCTTTAATTCCAGTGATATGAAAAACATCCTTTCCACGGCTATTGCGTCCTTAGTGACCGCGGCCTTAGTAGTAACATTTTTGGCCTGCAATGACCGACCGGCGCAAAAACTGGCCTGTCAAACCTTTGATCCCCAATGCGAATTGGACAAAGACTATCAATTCGTAAAAATCTTGGAGCAACCTGATTCCACCTTCGTGGACGGCTTCGGTCTTCCTTTGGTTAAAGGTCAGTGGTATTTCCGCTCTTCTAAGGCTCAAACCTTAAACCGGATATCTGAATCAATCATTCCTACTATCGATCTAAACAACGCTGATGACCCGACAAGCGGAATGTCATCCATTAGAAACCTCGACACCGGCCCGGAAGATATTCAGTCGGACACTGTGACCATTAGTTGCAAGACGTCCACTTCTTATGAAGCCACAGAGCGATTAAAAGTTAAGATTCTGCTGTTTGGCTCCAGATATATAGAGGTGTCACACGACGGCATAGGGCCGAGTTTCGCTATCAGAAAATCAAAACAATAGAAAATGATCAAAAAAATCTTTGTGCTGGTCAACCAAGACAAAAAACTAATTGACCAACTCTGTAAAGTGGGGTTTGAAAATTACTGGAGTATTAGCAACTCCTTTGCGCCAGCGAAAGCACCGGAAGAGGTGACCGACGAAGAAGTGACAAAACATGTGGAGAGATACGGGAACTACAAAGCTCGGATGTTAAGCTTCACCGCCGAACCCTGGGCAGAAAGTATTGAATTCTTACGCTTGCAGCAAATTAGCTGCTCCCGACAGGAAAAAATCTACGACGGCTCGGATGAAAGGGATTTACAACTAGCTATCCAGTGGATAAAATCCAAAAGGCCCAAGCCTTGAGGCTTTCCGCTCCCCCAAAAGAGGTTTACTAAGACCTCTTTTTCATTTATCTAAAAATATTTAAATGTTGACTCAAACAAAATTATATGGCATAGTAATCGGACTAAACGGTCTTTAACAAATTCAATCTCTCACCTAAAACCCCCGAAATTATGAAGAAACTGATTACCCTTTTTGTTCTTTCGCTGCTCTTCTTTGGTGCCAAAGCTCAAACTTTGACACAGCTATATACTAGCAGCGATATGTTAAACGACATTGCCGTGGCTAATGATAATGCTATCTACGCTGTCGGTGATAAAATTGTGGTCATCAAAGATGGCCAAACTCTGGAGTATTCTGCTCCGGAAGAATTATTTTCCGTTTTTCCTTTAAGCGCCACCCAGGCCTGGGCGGTCGGCGGTCAAACAATCCTGTCTTATGACGGTACTGATTGGAAGCCGGAACCCTTTTTGGGCAGCGGCACTCTCTATCGCGTTTGGGGATATGACGGCGAGGTATTCATTACCGGATCCAGAAACGACACTGCCTTTCTTTTGCAATTAGTGGCCAACGTCTTTGAGCAAAAAGCTGAGATGGCGGGAGCGATATTCTTAGGGATGAATGCTTACAGCGGCAGCGGCAAACTATATATCGCCGGCAGCTACACCTATCCGGGAGCAGATAAAGTGCCCGCGGTGTTTCGCTTTGAAAATAATGCCGTCGTTAAAACCAATCAATCCTCAGCGGACACCACTCATTTTGGTTGCAAATTGGAACGCAATACCTACGGAGGTTTTCTGATGAACACTGATGCCGAAAATTTGTACACCATTTTAGGGGTTAGCATTAGCCTGGCTCCCTACAACGGATACTGTCGTTCTATTTGTGTCAACGGAACGGATCAATTATTCATGGCTAACGGCAACGGGATAATTGTCTCTGATCAACAAACTTTATCTAGCGGCTACCAAACTTTAGTCACCGGGGAAAATGTTTTTGACATTGAATATCAAAACTCCCATTTATTCATCCTTACCGACAGAAACACCATTAAAATTATGGGGCCCTTTGCCGGTATTGAAGAGATTGAGAAAAACAAAGCCGCTCAAACCGGACCGGTGGAATTATATAATCTAATCGGGCAACAAATTTTCACCCCGATAGAGAATCTGCCCACTGGCATCTATTTGCGCCGCACGGGAAACTACACACAATATTTCATCCGCCCCGGCCGTTAATCCTAAAAAATGCTCTTTTCAGGAAGCTACTCCAGCTTCCTTTTATTTTGTCTTAAATTACTTGACTAGAATAAACTATTATTATAATATACAAAATTATTAACCGAACATTAAAAATACAAAAAATGAGAAAATACAACGACAAATACAACAAAGACAACCCAAAAGATTATAATATCGAAAAATACGGGGATATCTTGACGAAGCCGGAGAGCCTAATCTTCTGTATAGAAAAAGATAATCTGAGACATCATTTCTATGTAATCTATATAAAGATTAAAGGGCGAAGAAGCAAATTAATTAAACGGGGGCGAAATTTTATGGATACCCCAATCACAACACACTACACCTCGGAGCATCCCGAATTGATATTAGAATCATGGGAATTAGCCCGTCGCGAATTAAAAAAATTCTTAAACTGGGTTTTGTCTAACAGTGGAGAATTGGGCTTAGACCGAGATAGAAAATTAAGCAGACATTTTATTAACAGCGTTTTTGATGCCCTGAAAGATGGTGGTTACAAAGATGTGTTAGGATCAGCTATTGTAGCTTAGTCTTATAAATAAAAGACTAAAAAATAAATATTTATAAAAAGCCTTCCAACCGAGGCTTTTTTATTATTCCCCATTCTTGATTATTGACAAAAACCTATAATTATAATAATATCAATCGTTAATTAATGAACCTTAAAAACAAAAATATAACGATGGAAAAACCAACCAAAAACCCAAAAAAATCTGCTAATTTTATCAAAAACTACTTTTTGATATTTAGCCTCAGTCCCATGTTTCTCAGCACAATATTATTTGCTCTGATATGGGGCTTGCAGTATGTTATCCATAGCTCAATAGCTGGCAGCTGGACGCCGGAAAAATACTCAATATTCATAGGAGTGGCGGCAATAATAATTCATGCCATTGCTGTATATATCGTCCGCAGTGAATTTATTATGCGCCCGCCCATGGAATACCTTCTTGATTTTAGTTGTGATCAGACCATAGCCTGCGGCGTATTTGACCAGGATAACAATATGATGGTTATCAATTATCCAACCTGGATTCGGGGGAAAGAATATTTGATAATGTGCCGAAGCGGTTATGGAAAAGTAAAAACCGCTGAGATTGAGATCCATATTCACTACCAAAACACCACCGCCAAAATATCAGGGAAAATTAATTTCGAGGTCAACGGAGAATGGGACCAAAAACAATTGCTCTTAGCCGTTGCTAACCCGGAAAATAAGATGCCAGCCTATTTTGACTACGAACGCAAATGTGAATTTGATATTGAAACAGTTGTAGCCAAAGCTTTTCTCAATATTAATCGGGAAAGCATCAATTCTATGTCCGAAATCCTAAAAGAATACATGGACGGGACAATTTCCACTCCCAAATTGATGAATGATGTTATCAATAAACTGATCACTCCCGAAGAAATATTTGGTACTAAGGTCAAAATTGATTGCTCTTTGAATAAACTAACATTTTCAGCCGCGAAATAATCGGCCGAAAAACAGCAAAAAGCGACAACCAACCAGTTGCCGCTTTTTTATTACCTTGCCTAAAAATATAAAATCAGATATATTGAAACTATTGCCATCTTAGCTCAGCTGGTAGAGCAACTGCCTTGTAAGCAGTAGGTCGTCGGTTCGATCCCGACAGATGGCTCAAATTTAAAAAACCGACTATCCCGAGCCGGTTTTTTTTATTGCCTGTCGTACCGCCAAAATTGAAGCGCGATATTTAAGAGGCAACAGTAGTTTCTCATTCAGGATCGCCATCTCTTTGTTGGTTTGCAAACTGCCTCTCCCCAATTTAATCTCGTGGAGATCGTGGCCGCGACGCAAACAGAAAGGGCCAATGCCATCGTCTTTGAATCTTTGCACCAATAAATTGCAGCTGGCTTCGGCAAAATCCAAAACGATTTGCAAATTCTTAGCTTCCACATTCTGTTTGATGCTAAACTCCAACAGAACATTGAGCTGGGTAACAAGAAAATGAAAGATGCGCCGTTCGTCCGCAGACAGGCGACGGATGATAATTTCGCTATCCCGAACATAATTTTCTGGCTGGCAAGGATCCATTTCCAATTTCATGATTAATTGATAAAGATCTCCTCGTTTTGCCTTCGGAGGTCTGGTTTTTTTCATGGTTTATTCCCTCCCTATTTTCCTCTAACCTAACACAAAAATATGGCCAAGTCAAGGGGATAATCAGGGGAAAAACAGTGGGAAAAGTTGCCTTGATAAAGGGAAATAAATAGGCTAAGATAAAAGGGTTAAATCATAATTATATGAACGAATCTCCAGAAAAAATAATCGGCAAATTGCCACCGCAAAATTTAGAAGCCGAACAATCTTTTCTCAGCTGTCTATTAATTGATAAAGACGCCATCATTAAAGTGGCGGATATTATCTTGCCATTGGATTTCTATAAAGAAAGCCATCAAATTATATACGAAACCATCCGCGAATTGTTTGAAGTCAGAGAGCCGATTGATATTGTCACTCTCTCCAACCGCTTGGAAGAAAAAAAGAAGTTAAAAGACATTGGCGGCCGCAGCTACCTAGCCAAACTCTCCACTCTTTCCGCCACCTCCGCCCATGTCGTTAACTACGCCAATTTAATCCAACGAAAAGCCACACTGCGCCGTCTGCAAACTGCCGCTACCGAAATCATGGATTTGAGTTTCCAAGAAGAAAAAGAAATAGAAGATATTTTAGATGACGTGGAAAGAAGAATATTCAGCGTTTCCAGAAAATATTTAAAGAACTCTTTCTCTCCCATTGATAGCTTGTTGTCCGAAGCTTTTGAAAGAATTGACGATATGCACAAACGCAGCGGCAAGCTGCGCGGCTTAGCTACCGGCTTCCATGATTTAGACGATCTATTAGCCGGCTTGCAAAAATCCGATCTCATCATTCTGGCTGCTCGCCCCAGCGTCGGCAAAACCGCTCTAGCTTTAGATATCGCTCGTCAGGCCGCCATAAAAACAAAGAAGGGCGTGGGAATCTTCTCATTAGAAATGAGCAAAGAACAATTAGTGGATCGCATGCTCTGTTCTCAGGCCAATATTAATCTCTGGAAACTGCGCACCGGCAATTTATCCGACAAAGAAGATGACAATGATTTTGCCAAGCTCTCCGAAGCGATGGGCCAGCTCTCCGAAGCGCCGGTTTATATTGATGACTCCCCTTCTCTATCTATTATGGAAATTAGAGCTAAGTGCCGCCGCTTGCAAATGGAAAAAGGTTTGGGGTTAATTGTTATTGACTACTTGCAGCTCATGGAAGGTCGGGGCAAATATGGCGAAGCCAACCGCGTCCAGGAAATTTCTGAGATCAGCCGCGGTCTAAAAGGTATCGCCCGCGAACTCAACCTCCCGGTTCTAGCCCTAGCTCAGCTATCCCGCGGTGTAGAACAACAAGGCGGTCCGGCTATTCCGAAACTATCTCATTTGAGAGATTCCGGTTCTATTGAACAAGATGCCGATGTGGTAATGTTCATCTATCGCAAAGCGGCGGATAGGTCATATAATCCGCAAGACTTGCCGTTAGAAGAAAGACACAAGGCGGAAATTCATATCGCTAAGCACAGAAACGGCCCCACCGGCCGGGTAGATTTATATTTCTCCGAAGAAACTGCCAGCTTTAAAAATTTAACTAAAAAATAAAGAATCATAATTAAAAAAGTATGTTCAACAAACTGAAACAAATCAAAGACTTGCGCGGTCAAGCCAAAAAAATGCAATCCGCTTTGTCTCAAGAAAATGTCACCTTGGAAAGAAGCGGCGTCAGGATAGTCATGAATGGCAACATGGAGTTAACTTCTGTAAATATCTCCGAAAATTTAGATAAAGAAACTCTGGCGAGGGTAATTAAAGATTTAGTAAATGATGCCATGAAACAGACCCAGAAAATTATGGCCAAGAAGATGCAAGAGATGGGCGGTTTTCCTGGTTTAGGATAATTTAAAAGCCGCTTGGGTCAAGCGGCTTTATTGTATAAACTTTGAAGCTTAAAGAACGGGAGTGAACTTAGAATTTAAAATTCCGGCCAGTTTGTAAGTCCCCTTAGGCAAGCGATTAACCGCCGGGCAGTTGTGGGCCATATCGCCTTCACCCAACTTGCAAATGCGATTCTTGCTTAGTCCGTGGAAAACTACGGATTTCAAACCGGTATCGATGGTATCGCCAGTCCGGAAACGGCCATGGCTATTACCGGCGGTATAATACGGAACTTTGTGAACGATTGTGTTCTTGAAAGTCTTTTTACCGCGCCGGTGAGAGACTGTTTCTTCCAGCAAGAGATAATGCCCATCCAGGCACACCTCTTTGCGAACCTTTTTCTGCCGATCGGACTTTTTTCTGCCGACAATTTTCTTCAAAAATTCTACCATGATTAAATTAGTTTCAGTTAATAAAAGTACCAGACAATTATCCTACCTAAATATCTAATCCTTGTCAAGCTATGACTTATCCCGCTCCTTTGCAGGAAATAATCGAATATTTTAGCAAATTACCCGGCGTCGGCCCCAAAACCGCCGAACGCTATGCTTTCTATCTCCTCAAACAGGATCCTCATTTACTTAAATCCTGGGGAGAGAAACTAGCCGGGCTGAGAGATAATCTAAGTCTGTGCTTGGAATGCGGCGCGGTGAGCGCCACCACCCCCTGCGCTATTTGTTCTGATTTAAATCGAAACAAGGATTTGCTCTGCGTCGTAGCCAGTTTCCAAGATGTGTTAAGCCTGGAAAATACTAAGCAATATAATGGCCGCTATTTCATTTTGGGCGGGTTAATTAATACCATTGATAATATTAAGCCGGAAGATTTGCGCATTAAGCAATTAGCCGATAAAGTTAATGAACTGCTCAAACAAAACAAAAAATTAGAAATAATCTTGGCTTTGTCCCCCACCCTAGAAGGAGAAACCACTTCTCTCTATTTAGCCAAGCTGCTCAAGCATCCCCAGGTTTCCGTTTCCAAACTAGCGCGTGGTCTGCCCTCTGGCGCTAATCTGGAATATGCCGATGAACTCACCCTAGCCAACGCTCTCAAATTTAGAAATACATTATAAAAAAACCGGACATTGTCCGGTTTTTAGTAAGTACCAAAATTATTGTCTTAATGAACACCCAAAATCCTTTCATAGAGAACAGATTCATTCCGGAGCAGAAACTCCGGGGTAAATAACCGATGCCACAAAAGCAAAATTTTCTGGTCAGAAAATAAGTGCTTTAAGGCCTGGTTATACTCATCAATCTGTTCCGAAGAAATGTCTAAATCATCAGTCGGCCGCAGCTTTCCCATGGGAATAAAATCCTCAATGGAAATAACCTTTTCGGGGTGCAAATTCTCACAAACATCATTTAATATAATCATCGCCTGATCAAAGGAGGTCGGAATACAATTTCGAACCGCCATCTTTTTGGGCGACGGCGAGAAGACATTAAAGCAAGCCAATTGCACGATGCGATAAATGTCTTCATAGGCCAAACCGTAACCAGCTAATTCCGTTTTGAGGAACTCTTTCACTTCGCTGGAAGCATACACGCCGCGGGACTGATGAATTTCCTGCAACATATTGTCCGGATAAACTTTAAGCCCGCTTAAAACTCCGTGCAAAACTTTCAGCGATTGAGCCGCCACATGGAAAATATCCGGCCAAGCTACCCGCTCTACACAGGATTGCTCAATGGCTCTTTCCTCCCAGGTAACGATATTTCTGGTAATTGCCAACATGTATCCTTCACTTAATCTGGCCAACCCCTCCAGCTGTTCTGTCCGAATGGTGTTCTTCTTGTGCGGCATAGCCGAGCTCCCTTTTTGCTTTTTCTTGAAAGGCTCATGAAGCAAGTTCTGGCCGCTGCGGGAAGCTAAACGAATATCCAATCCGATTTTAGCCGCCACTTCCAACATATTAGTCAAAGATTGGGTAACCGGAGCATACAAGACTCTGGGCATGATTTGCGTGGAACCAAAGAAAGGAATAAAGCCCAGATCTTCCAGGGCTATCATTTCCAACTTCGGATCCAGGCTGCCATATTTCCCAATGGCGCCAGAGAGCTTAGAATACCGAAGATTTTTCAAGGAGCCAAAGAAAGCTTCATTAGCTACCTGATAATCTGCTAACCAGGTCAAACATTTAGCTCCAAAGCTTTGCATCTCAGCTTCCTGGCCATGCGTCCGGCCGTTCATAATCGTATAGCGATATTTAACCGCCAACTCTTGCAATGACGCCATCAGTGCCAAACTAAGCTTGCAAATAACCTCAGCGGCTTCTGACAAAGACCGAGCGAACGCCGGTTCTTCAGTGTCATAGGATGTGATGTTTTTGTGGAACCATTGATGATGCTCCTGAGGAATAAACCGCAGGCGTTCATCCAGGAAGGCGTTGAGGTCGTGATGAATTTCTTCATCCCTCTTTTTCCACCATTCTACATCGATTGGATTAAGTTTGCAGGCGTCATAAATAGCCTCATAAACATAAGCATCGAGCGCAACATCAGTTTGAAGTCTAGCCTTGATTAAGCTCAACTCTGTCTTTTGCCACAATTCTAATTTGTGCTCATCGCTAAAAATCTTTTCAATTTCCGGATGGGCATAACGTGATACCATAAAACCTCCTTTTTCTAAAGTTTATAATTTAAATGTGCGTTGATAATCAAATATCGCTAAATCTTATACTTTTAACCATATTTTGTCAAACAAAATACCCGCTAAGAAGCGGGTATTTTAGAGGCAAAAAATATTAAGCAATAGCAGTGACTTTAATGGTGGTATAAGGCTGACGATGGCCTAAAGTTCTCTTGTATCTAATCTTATTCTTGTATTTTACCACGGTCACTTTATCAGCTTTTCCCTGAGCCACGATTTCAGCTTTCACCTTGTCGCCCAATGAAGGTTGACCGAGGTTTAAGCCTTCGCCGGTTTCATCAGCCACCAACAAAGTTTCCAAAGCTACGGTTTCACCGATATTTTTGTCAATTTTTTCAATTTTAAGGGTCTGTCCCTCAAGTACCGGATACTGCTTGCCACCGGTTTTAATTACTGCGATTTTAGCCATATAATAGGAGTTAAAATAAAAAACACCTCTCCATCATATCACAGATTTGAAAAATGTCAATAAATAGTATAAACTGGTATTAAATCAATAAATAGACTAAAAATACCTAAAAATATGGCTAATTTGCTAATTACGGGACAAAAAAAGTTAAGCGGAAAAATTGCAACCAATAGCGCCAAAAATTCAGCAGTGGCCATTCTTTGTGCTACGGCCATGATTAAAGGCAAGACTGTTTTACGATCCGTCCCCAGAATTGAGGAGGTCAACCGGATAATTGAGGTCTTGCTCTCCATCGGATTAAAAGTAGAGTGGACCAGCGAACATACTCTAACCATCACTAACTCCGGCAAGCTATCGCTCAAGAATCTTAACCACGAATCATTTATTAAAACCCGTTCGGCTTTGCTCCTCATGGGTTCTTTAGCTAATTCCCTCTCCGAATTTTCCCTGCCTCGCGCCGGCGGCTGCAAGTTAGGCAAAAGAACAGTTAATCCTTTTATCATCGCCTTAAATTATTTAGGGGTCAAAGTCAAAGAAGCTCCCACCGCCTATCAAATTAACGCCAAAAACAAACGCGGCACTGAATTCACTATGTATGAAAGCGGCGATACCGCCACCGAGTGCGCAATTATGGTAGCCGCTCTAGCCAAAGGCACCACCATTATCAATTTAGCTTCTTCCAATTACATGGTTCAGGACTTAATTTATTTCCTCAAAAAGTCCGGAGCTAAAATTGAATGGATAGGATCCAATAAGTTAAGAATAATCGGCGTCAAAAAATTAAATCCCATCAGCTACCCGCTGATGCCGGATCCGATTGAATCCATGGCTTTCATTTCTATTGCCATCACCACTCATTCCCATCTCACTGTCACTCATTGTCCGATTGATTTCCTGCGTTTAGAGATAGAAAAGCTGACGGTGATGGGACAAAAATTTAAAATCAGCCGGCCCTATAAATCCGAGAACGGCCATTTTGATTTGGTGGATATTGAAATTATTCCCAGCCGACTCAAAGCTTTGCCGGATAAACTTCACCCCCTGCCTTATCCAGGATTGAATATTGATAATCTACCATTATTTATTCCCATTCTCACTCAAGCCGAGGGCGACACCCTAGTTCACGATTGGGTATATGAAAACCGAGCCATTTATTATATTGAAATTGCCCGCCTCGGAGCCAATATCATGTTACACGATCCGCATCGCGTCACCGTTTCCGGTCCGACCGAGTTAAAAGCCAATGAAATTATCTGCCCGCCGGCATTGCGTCCCGCCATTAATCTTTTAATTGCTATGTTAGCGGCCAAGGGCAAGTCAATTCTGCGCAACTCCTATTCCATTGATCGCGGCTATGAGAATCTCTATGAACGCTTGAAAGGTATCGGGGCGGATATAAAAATAATTGACTAAACTATGCTCAGTCATAAAAACCGGCGTCTATTGTTTTGGTCTTTGGCGGTTATTTTTATCTTCGCCACCACCACCATCTCTCTCTATGCCACCGGCTATCGTTTTAATTTGAATTGGCCGATTAAGATTAATAAAATCCTGCAAAAAACCGGAGCGCTATTCTTAAACTCCGAACCGACCGGCGCCCAGGTTATTTTAACCGGTCATGGCGGCAAAGAGCTGAAAATCACCAGCGGCTTATTCGGCAAAAAGAGCTACCAAACCCCAATCAAAATCAAAAATCTTTTGCCGGGAGAATACTTCCTGGAAATGACCAAGGACGGCTATTGGCCCTACAAAAAAATCGTCAATGTTTTCCCCGGATCGGCAGCCTATGTAGAAGATGTCGTGCTCTTCCGCCAGGATTCACCTTTGAAAATTCAAGAAGCTAAATTACAAAAAATAAAACTAACCGCGGATAAACAGAATCTAATTCTAGAAAAAGACCAAAAGATTATCAGTCTCAAGACCGAAAAAGAAGTGAACGTCACCTTAACCAATACTACCGAACCCGACCTGGCCAAAGAATTAAACATTGTCGTACCTAAAGACATTAAATACTTCACTAAAGTGAATAGCGAACAAATTCTCTATGCTAACGACCTGGAAGTCTATCTCTTTAACCTGCAAAGCGGTCAAAAGTCATTAATTACCCGCGTCAGCCAACCCATAATCGGTCTCATCTTCCAACCCAAAGGCTTTGCCATTTATTCCACCGATACCAATATCTATCTCATCAACCTCAAAGATCGCAGCAATGTCACCTTGCTAGCCAGTATGAAAAAGCTGGAAACTCCGGTGTTAAACGCTAAAGGCGATACCCTTTATTTCACCGCCCTAAACGGCGATGGCGAAGGGCTGTATAAGTTGGCTATAAAATAAGAATAACCAATAATTTAAAAAGAGGCCCTAAACCTCTTTTTTCTTTTTATCTAAAATATATGGGTTATAGTTCTTGATGAAGTTTCTGTAAATATTTCTTTAAGTCAGCGCCAATTTCTTTATCCTTAAGCCCTAAGCGCAAAGTGGCTTTAATAAAATTAAATTTGCTGCCGGTATCCAACCATTCGCCTTCAATTTTCTGGCCATAAAGCTTTTCGCCTCTACTCAACATCAAGTCAAAGGCGTCGGCTAGACGTACCTCACCTGATTTCCCTTCTTTCATTTCAGCCAGCACTTTAAACACCTCCGGAGTGATGACATAAATACCGACGGCGGCTAAATTAGATGGGGCTTCAGCCGTCTTAGGTTTTTCTACGAATCTTTTTATTTCATAGGTCCCATTTCCCAAATCAACTCCGTCAATTACCCCGAATTTGCTAACCTCACTCTCTTCCACGGCCGATAATCCCACTACCGGGCAACCGTATTTTTCAAAAGTATCAATTACTTGCTTGGCCGGAGAAATGGCCGCGTCATATAGAGTATCGCCAAACATCACCAAGACCGCTTCGTCCCCCACTACATGATGGGCGCAATTAATAGCATGGCCATCTCCCAAAGGAATGGGCTGGCGGACATAGGAAAACTTAGCCAAAGAATCAATTTCCTGGATCTTCTTTACCAAATCCAATTTATTCTTCTCGACTAAAGTTTTTTCCAATTCAAAAGAATAGTCAAAATGATCTTCAATGGCCCGTTTGCCGCGGCCGGTGACAAAAACGATTTCCTTGATGCCGGCTTTCACCGCATCTTCCACTAAGTATTGAATGGCCGGCTTGTCCACTATCGGCAGCATTTCTTTGGGTTGAGCCTTGGTGGCCGGCAAGAACCGAGTGCCGAAACCGGCGACCGGCAAAATGGCTTTAGTGACTTTATTCATATTTTTTAAAAAAATTATTAGTAACCTTCTTTTGAGGATTAAAAGGCAACCACTTCCAAAAATACTTAAACCAAGACCGGATATGCTGGCGGACTAATTTGTCCCTAAACGGCCCGATATACCAAGGCCGGGTGGCGCTTTCGCGGGCATGGTCATGAATCACTACGGCGCTGGGAACATAGACCACTTGCTTGCCGGCTCGCCGAGCGCGGCGGCAGAGATCAATATCTTCAAAGTACATAAAATATCGCTCATCAAAACCCTCAAAACCATCCCGGCGGATAATCAAGCAAGACCCCATCAACCAATCCACTGGCATAATCTGATCATGGGGTTGGCCGATCATCAAAAAACCATCGCGGCTGGACTTGAAATATTCTCCCAAAAAAGTCCGGCGCAAAATCGGAGTATAAAAACGAGGAAAGCGAGCACAGGAATATTGCAAGGAACCATCGGTATTTAATAGCTTAGGACCGGCAATTAAAACATCAGAGTGATTTTCCAAATAATTAAATAAAATCTTAATAGCGTCCGGCTTCACTCTGGTATCGGGATTCAAAATCAAAAGATATTTTCCCCGGCTGTTCTTAATCCCTAAATTATTGCCGCCACCCATCCCCCAATTCTTCTGGCTATAAATAAGCTTTAAGTTAGGATATTTCACCGCCAAATCATCTAAATCATCTCCGGAGTTATTATCCACTAAAACTATCTCCCATTTCAAATCGGTCAGATCCGAAGCTAAAATGGCGTCCAAGCAACTAATGGTCTTGGCGCGGCTTAAATAATTAACGATGATAATTGATAAATCCATATTAGATGTTAAGCAAAATGATTAGACGCTTAATACAGAACCAATAGATAGACAAAAAGACATTGGCCAGACGCAACAAAGGACTATCTACTTCCTGATACCAAATGCGGCCGGAAATCATTTTCACTATTTCTTTTTCCTTCAGCGTCCGCTTCTTTTGAATAGAATTTCTAGCTTTAATGATATAAACCCAATGAAAGGGATTTAGGAAATATCCCCAAACTGCCAGCTTCTTTTTAAACCAACCGGATTTTAGAGCGAAGAAAGCTAGCCCTAATTCCATAACTATTCCCGCTGGGATGATTAACAACAAAGTCAGCCAATGATAGTTTTTTAAAATCGCCAAGATGCGGTTGCGATCCATGTAATAGTACTTAGAAATGGAGCGACTGAACTCATAGCGGTGATAAACCAAGGCTGTCGGAGCCAGAACAATTTTGTAGCCGGAGAGCCAAAGCCGCCAACCCAAATCCTGATCTTCATTATACATCCAAAATCGCTCATCAAACAGTCCGACCTTGTTCAAAGCCTCCGCTCTAAATAATACCGCGGCGCCGGAAGGATAGAAAATATTTTTGACGCTTAAATCCTGATATTTAGCGGCTAAATCACGATAGCCCAAGCAATAGCCAAAACCCAGAAAATGAGTGGCGTTTCCTAAACTATTAATTTTATCAGTTTCCGGATGGAGCAATAGTTTGGCCTGAACCGCTCCTCGGCTATTATCTTCCTCCAACACCTTTACCAACTCGCTGATGGCGTTAAGTTCAATGATGGTATCCATGTTTAAAAGAAAAATATAATCATAGCCCCAAGCCAAGGCCAATTTTATGGCATCGTTGTTTCCCTTAGCAAAACCGTCATTGTGTTCATTCTTGATAATCTCCGCCTGGGGAGCATTGTTTTGCAAATATTCAAAACTCTCCGAAGTTGAAGCGTTGTCCACTATCATAATCTTCAGCTCGCCGCGATAATCTTGATGCAACAAGCCGCGATAGCAATCCTGAAGATATTTTTTGGCGTATTCTTGGTAGTTAACCAGAATAACGGCTATTTTTTTCTCCATATCAGACAAATTAAACCGCTCAGTGCCCAAGCGGCTCGCAGAATTAAAACTTCTCCCCAATTATGCCATTTAGCAAAATAACGCAATTGAGACCGCCGAAAATATTGTTGTTTCCGAACCGTCTTCACCTGGCTAAAACTTTGACCGACATAGTCCAAAGCTTTGCCTTGGGGCGTATACCAAACCTCGCCGCCTTTTTGATATACTTGGCGGCAAAAATCCACTTCTTCAAACCAAATGAAATAACGCTCATCTAATAACGGCAAATTAGAACCGCTAATCTTTTGCCAGGTCTGGCGATTGATAAAGAAAAAAGAACCGCGGACCGAATCAACTTTTTGCGCCCGGCTGTAATCAAATTTAGCCAGCAAATATTTATTGGTAATCTTCGGAAAAAGATGCGGTAGCTTTAAAACTATCGCCAGCTGATCGCGCCATTTAGGAAAACGACGGACATGCGGAATATTTTCTCCCACGATATCAATTAAGCGGCCGCTAAATACTACCGCTTGTTGATTCTCCTTTCCCCAGCTCAGCATATTAATCAAAGTCTCGGGGAAAAGTTGCATGTCAGGGTTGAGTAATAAAATATAATTTCCTTGAGCAATTTTAATAGCCTGATTGTTGGCCTTGGAAAACCCAAAGTTTTCTGAATTAGCAATTAATCGCACCTGAGGAAACTCATTTTGAACCATCGCCGCCGATCCGTCCTGAGAGTCATTATCCACCACTATAACCTCAAAAGAAAAATCACCCTGAGAATTATATAAAGCCGCCAAGTTTTGTCTTAGTTTTTCTTTGACATTATAGGAAACGATGATAATGGATAAATCCATAATATTACAAACTAATTTTTACCAGCTTAATCCTCTCTCCGGCGCCGCTTAATATCTTGATGTTTCCTTTCTCCACCGCTAGGCTGGCGGCCAGAAACTTAATCAACGCCTGATTAGCCTTGCCGCCCTCCGGAGGAGCGGCAACATCCACCTTGAGAGTACCGTCCGCCAAAGGTTCTTTGAATTGGCTGGTTTTAGCTCCGGGGTGCACTTTCACTCGGAGATAAAGACTCTTTTTTTGGCTTAATTCTTGTTGCAACGAGGCGAGAAAATCCATAAAGTTAATTGATTATATTCTAGCCCGAAATGCCTCAAAAATCAACCGGTTTCATCATTTAAAATCATCCTTGTCAATATTTATTATATCGGCAAAATGTACTACAATAGACATAGAAAATTAAACTAAAAATATGGAACAAACCAACGGTTATCATCGCCCCACTTGGGACGAATATTTTTTGAATATTATTGACATGGTCGGTTCTCGCGGTTCCTGTGATAGAGGCCGCGCCGGTTGCGTCATCACTCGAGAAAAAAGAATTATCTCCACCGGCTATGTCGGCTCACCTTCCGGGCTGCCGCATTGCGATGAAGTCGGTCATGAGATGCACACGGTTATCCATGAAGACGGTACTCAGTCTCGCCATTGCATCCGCACCACCCATGCCGAACAAAATGCCATTTGCCAGGCCGCTCGTTTTGGCGTTTCCCTGGAAGGCGGCTCGCTCTATTGCAAAATGACTCCTTGCTATACCTGCGCCAAGATGATTATCAACGCCGGTATCAAAAAAGTGGTTTGCGCCAAGGACTATCATGCCGGCGCCAGAAGCAAAGAGATATTTAAAGAAGCCGGAGTGGAATTTGTTTTGATGAATGACGAGATGACCACCTACGAAGACCAAAAATAATTAATTAATAGTTTCAATACTATGGCCAACATTTTTATCTACGATGAATTTAGTCCTGAAGACACCGCGATGATGCAAGCCCTCTATTCCCGCAGCCCCAAAAGCGTCACCGAACATGTAGAGAAAGTGAAAACTAGCGGCAGCGGCAAATTCATGGAAACTTTCTATGTCGGCTATGGCCACTCCAGTATCGCCGATTGCGGCTCCACGACTATCTTCATTGAAGGACTAAGTATTTTGGCCGACAAAGCTATTCAAGATTGGCAAATGTATTCCGGCCAAGAAACCAGCACCCGCTATGTAGATATGAGCCAACAGCCGATAGTCGATCCGCTTAATACCCCGGAATCGCAAGCAATCATCAAACGCTGGATGGATTTCTATATCAGCTCTCAATTGCCGGTACAAAACTATTTAAAGATTAAATACCCCCGGAAAACTGACGAAGATGAGGCGGTTTATGAAAAAGCGATTAAGGCCAGAACTTTTGATATCACCCGCGGTTTTTTGCCGGCCGGTATCACTACTCAGCTCAGCTGGCACACCAATTTGCGCCAGGCCAATGACAAACTCTCACTAATGCGCCATCACTCTCTTCACGAAATGAAAGAGCTGGCGGAAAACATCATCCAACAACTACAGGGCAAATATGCGCATAGCTTCAGTCATAAATTATATGACGAACAAGAAGAATATCGCCGCGCTATCATGGCCGACTATAATTTTTTCGCGCCGACCGAAGCTTTTGACTTTAAATTAAGCACCACGATTAAGAACGAAGATCTTACTCCCTATCAATCAGCCATAGACAACCGGCCGATTAAAACCAACCTGCCGCTTTGTTTAGAAGAACTAGGATTAATTACCTTTGATTTTCTTTTGGACTACGGTTCTTTCCGCGATATCCAACGCCACCGCCATGGATTCTGCCGTATGCCGCTTTTAGACACCAAACATGGCTTTAATGCCTGGTATTTAAATGAATTACCAGAAGATATTCAAACCCAAGCCCAGGCCTTAATTGCTGAACAAATTGTGGCTCTGGAGAAATTAGACGCTTCCCCGGAAATCAAGCAATATTACACCGCTATGGGATTTAACGTCCCCTGCCGTGTCAGTTATGGCTTGCCAGCCGCCGTCTATGTCGTGGAACTACGCAGCGGCCGCCTGGTTCATCCGACCTTGAGAAAAATTGCTCATCAAATGCGCGCCGCTTTATTAGAAAAACTACCAGGCTTAAAACTGCATTGCGATTTAGACCCGGATGATTGGGATGTCCGCCGCGGCCTGCAAGATATTGTTAAAAAATAATTACTATAAAACTATGGCAAAAATCATTATCGGCCTGACCGGTCGGATTGCGTGCGGCAAAGGAGTAATCAAGAAACATTTGATAACCAAGTATCATGCCAAAGACTATCGTTTCTCCACTATTTTGCGCGACATCCTAGACCGTCTCCATATTAAGAAAAGCCGTGAGAATCTTCAGGAAATATCAACTCTAATTCGCAAAAATTTTGGAGAAAATACTTTAGCTAATGCTATGGCCGGCGATGTATTGCAAGACTCGGCTGAATTCATAGTGATAGACGGCATTAGACGCATGGCCGATATTCAGAACTTGCGCCAGATGAATGGCTTCAAGCTAATCCGAGTAGTCGCCAACGAACAAATCCGCTATGAACGCGTGGTTAAAAGAAACGAAAATCCCGGCGATGCGGAAAAAACTTTAGCGGAGTTCCAGGCTGAAGAACAAGCAGAAACCGAAATGACTATTCCCGAAGTAATGGAACACGCCGATTTTGAAATAGTTAACGAAGGAACCTTTGACGATTTGGAAGAAAGGATTGATGATATCGTCAATTTAATAAAAGGACAATTTAACATGAATTAATCATATGACTTTTGCCGAATATCAAGCTGAATCTCAAAAGACCGCTATCTATCCTGATAGAGGCAACAATTTAGCCTATACTGTTTTAGGTCTCAATGGCGAAGCCGGTGAAGTAGCCGACAAGCTTAAAAAAATTATCCGCGACCAAAACTACGAAATTAATGAAACCAACCGCCAAGCAATTGCCGAAGAATTAGGCGACGTTCTCTGGTATATTGCTCAAGCCGCTACGGAGTTAAAAATAGACTTTGAGGCTATTGCCCAAAATAATTTAACCAAACTTTTCTCCCGCCAAGACAGAAACAAATTAAACGGCAGCGGAGATAATCGATAATTATATGGCCAGAGGCAAATTTATCGTTCTCTACGGTATTAACAATCTAGGCAAAACTACTCAAGCTAAAAAATTAAATGAGAAACTTAACCAATCCGGCCAGACCTGCGAACACATCAAGTATCCGATGTATGCTCTAGAACCGACCGGACCGATTATTAACGAATACCTGCGTCAAGACAATCCTTATGGCTTAAGCGCCCGGGAAGCACAAATTTTCTATACCTTTAATCGCTTCCACTATCAACCGGAATTACAAAAAAAATTAGACTCCGGCATTAATATCATCGCTGAAGATTATATCGGTACCGGCATTGCCTGGGGTATGGCCAAGGGCGTGGATAAAGCCTTTTTACAAAGGATCAATCAAGAATTGCTTATTCCCGATTTAGCGATATTAATGGATGGTGAGAGATTTGTAAGCGGTATAGAGAAATATCACGGTCACGAGAATGATAACGACCTCACTAACCGCGCCCGGGAAGCTCATCTGGAATTAAAGGAAGACTACCATTGGCCGCTCATTAACGCCAACCAAGAGATAGAGCAAGTAGAATCCGACATCTGGAAATTAGTTTCCCCTTTATTCTAACCCCAACAAAGCCAAAAAGAGGCAGTGAAATGCCTCTTTTTTGATTGCTTTCCCCCCTTTTTTTTGCTAAACTAAACATATATGAAATATGAAGTAATTATCGGTTTAGAAATCCATACCGAGCTCAAAACCAACAGCAAAATGTTTTGTTCCTGCCCGAATTTCAACTCTCAGGATAAAGCCAATGCCAATGTCTGCCCAATTTGCTTGGGCCACCCCGGCACTTTGCCAGTGGTGAATAAAGAAGCTATTAACATGGCCATTATTTTAGGTTTGGCCTTAAACGGAGAAATCAACCGGGTTTCCAAGTTTGACCGCAAAAATTATTTCTATCCCGACCTACCCAAAGGCTATCAAATCTCTCAATATGACTTGCCGATAGTAGAAAATGCCAGTTTAGATATAGACGACGAGAGTGTTCATATCGTCCGCCTCCACTTAGAAGAAGACACCGCCAAATTAACCCATCCCACCGGTGAAAATTACAGCTTAGCCGATTTTAATCGAGCCGGTACGCCGCTCATTGAATTGGTCACCGCCCCGGTTATCAAAAACGCCTTAGGCGCCAAAAAGTTCTGCCAAAAATTCCAGCAAATTTTGCGCTATTTAGAAATTAGTGATGCGGACATGGAAAAAGGCCAGATGCGCTGCGAAGCTAACATCAGCTTGCAAACCCCGGGTTCTTTCACTATCAAACAGAATCAAGTTTTAGCTAAAGATAATCAGACTTTAAATGCCAAAGTGGAGGTAAAAAATATTAATTCTTTTAAGTCAGTAGAAAAGGCTATTAACTACGAAATTGAGCGCCAGACCAAGCTATTGGATCAAGGGGAAATGATTATCCCTGAAACCAGAGGCTGGAGCGATAGTCAAAATATCACCGTTAGCCAAAGAATTAAAGAAAGCGCCGCTGACTACCGCTACTTCCCTGAACCTGATATTCCTCCTTTGAAAATTCCGGAAGAAATGATTGATGACCTCAGATCCAGAATAGTGGAATTGCCCGATGCCAAAATCAAACGTTTTGAAAGTGAATACCAAATCAGCCGGGACAGCGCTGAGGTCTTGGCTTTGGATAAATATTTGGCTGGGTGGTATGAACAGGTGATAGCCGAGTTAAAAGACAAGAATTCAGCCGCTCAAATTGCCGCCCATTGGATAAACAACGAATTATTTAAACTATACCCCCTAAATCGCTTTCAAGAATCGGCGACCCAGGGCCGCATCACCCCTACTAACTTCGCTCTATTAATCAATCTTTTGGCTGAGAAAAAAATCAGCTCAGCTGGAGGCCAAAAAATATTAAATCACTTGAACCAGCACGGCGGTCAGCCCCTGGAAATAATGAAAGAATTGGAATTAGAGCAAGTAATGGATAATGCCGGATTGGAAGAAAAAATAATAGAAATAATCAACAGCTTCCCGGAACAAATGGCGGCCTATAAAAATGGCAAAGTCGCTTTGCTGCAATTCTTCATCGGCAAAGTCATGGCCGGCACTAAGGGCCGGGCTAACCCGCAGGAATTAGAAAAGATAATAAAGGAAATATTAAAATAATATGAAGCGTCCCGCCTTCACCTTAATTGAAATCATGGTCTCCATTCTTATCATCGGGCTAATCACAACTGTAGCCGCTGTTTCTGTGGGCCAAGTTAGAGCTAAAAGCCGAGACACTAAGAGAATAACCGACATTAAGTCCCTTCAGAGCGCTCTAGAGGCCTATTATCGCGACGAAAACCAATATCCGGCCGCCTTAGTCGCCGGGTCGCCCTTAGTTGGCTCCACCTCCTCTACTACTTATCTAGCCGCCGTTCCCACTCCGCCGGAGATATTAGACGGCAGCTGTACTAGCAGCGATTATATTTATCAAACCAGCGAGAATAATGGTTATGGCATTGAATTCTGTTTGGGACAGCCGGCCAACGATGCCATCTCCGGATTAAATTGCGCCCGGCCCAAAGGAATAGTCAGCGGCCCTTGTCTCAGCTGCGGCGACAATATTAATTATGCTGGTGTAATTTACCCCACTACTCTCATCGGCAATCAGTGCTGGCTGGCCAAAAATTTAAATATCGGCGCCATAATAACAGGAACGGCTAATCCTACTGACAACGGAATTATTGAAAAATATTGTTACAACGATCTAGTGGCAAACTGCACCGCTTATGGCGGCTTATACCAATGGAATGAAACCATGCAATATTCCACCACCGAAGCTGCTCAAGGCATTTGTCCAGCTGGCTGGCATGTTCCCACTGACGCCGAACAATCTACTCTTGAAAATTACCTAAAAGATTCTGGCCAAGCTTGCGGGGCAAACAGAATTGGTTGGGAATGTTATAATGCCGGCACTAAACTGCTATTGGGCGGAGACTCACATTTTGAAGGGTTGCTAAATGGCTACCGCGATACTAACGCATCGTTCACCGGTCATGGAACGGACGGTTATTTTTGGTCTTCGTCGATAAATGACTCTAGTGCTTGGTTGCGACTCTTGTATGCTGGCAACTCGGCAGTCGGCCGCGTCTCTAATCCTCAAACCTTGAGCTTTTCAGTGCGCTGTCTAAAAAATTAATATGACTAAAAAAACGGGATTTAGTTTAGTGGAAATGTTAGTGGCTCTATTTATCATCGGGCTAATTTCGGCTATAGTTTCAGTTTCCGTATCATCTTTTCGACAAAAAAGCCGGGACACAGAAAGAATGTCTGATATCAAACAAATCCAAGCGGCCCTAGAGCTTTATCGCCAAAGCGAAGGCAGCTATCCTGATAGCTTAACTTTCGGCGCGGCGCTAATGGGTTCTACCTCTTCAACTACGGTCTATGCCGCCAAATTACCGACCAACCCAATCACCACCAACCACGATAATTGCAGCGGCAGCGAATATGCTTATTCTTTAAACAGCAAAGGAAGCTATAATTTAGAATTTTGTTTGGAACGCGGCGAAGGTGAGATGACTATCGGCTCTCATTGTGCCCGACCGACGGGGATAAACAACAGCGCTTGCTTCGTCTGCGGCGATTCCCTCACTTATGGCGGCGAAGCCTATCCCACTGTCCTCATCGGCACTCAGTGTTGGTTCGCCAAGAATTTAAACATCGGCACTATGATAACGGGGGCATCTAATCCTGCTAATAATGGAATTATTGAAAAGTATTGTTATAACAATTCGGAAGCCAGCTGTACCACTTATGGCGGTTTATACCAATGGAATGAAGCCATGCAATACCTCACTACTGAAGCCGTGCAAGGTATTTGTCCAACCGGCTGGCATATTCCCACTGATGCTGAACAACATATTCTTAATGACTACCTGAAAGATTCTGGCCAAACTTGCTCTGCGAGTAGATTAGACTGGGATTGTTCTACTGCCGGCACTAAATTAAAGACTGGGGGTACTTCCGGATTTGAGGGTCTGTTAGCAGGCTACCATGACCCCAATGGGTCTTTCGTTAATGGAGGATGGTATGGGCATTTCTGGTCATCTACTATTAGCGGATTGAACGCCTTATATCAGGCTTTGGGCAGCAGCCAAGCGACTGTTTTTCGCTATGTAATTAACCAACCTTACGGTTTTTCCATACGCTGTCTAAAAAATTAAAATCATTTAACCAAAAACCGCCCAACTGGGCGGTTTTATTTTTGAGCTTAACTTTTCAAAAAATCTTTAATCAGTTTTTTAGCGTCAGTTAATCCTTCTAACCAATGAATTTGCCGTTTCTGTTTCTGCCATCTCTTGAACCAGATAGCTTGTTTTTTAGAAAAACGACAGATGGCTTGATTCAAATGATCCACCATGGTATCGTAGTCCATTTTGCCTTGCAAAAACCAAGCGCCATGACGATATTCCAAACCGAATTTTTCCAAACGATCATAGCTCACCCCACTTTTATGCAATCCTTTAATCTCATCAATCAATCCCTCGTCCAAACGGCTGAGCAACCTTTGTTTAATTCTTTTGTTCAATTCTTCTTGGGGACAGGATAGTCCTAAAATCAAAAAATCATATTTAGATTTTTTAGCGCCGGCTTTAAATCCGGCTTCAGCGGAAAATATTTCAATATAGCGCACTAAACGGCGCGGATTATTTTTGTCGCTATTATTCAACTTAGCAAAAAACTTGGGATTAATTTTCTTGAGCCTGGCTTGCAAATCTTCCTTAGTCAAAGACTCTAGCTCTAAACGCAGTTGAGTGTCCGGCTTGGTTTTGGCTAAACTATAGTTATCCACCAAAGCTTGCAAATACAAACCACTACCCCCAACCACCAAGGGCAATTTGCCCCGCGCTAAAATATCATCAATAGCGCGGAAAGCCAGTTGTTGATATTTAGCCAAGCTAAAAACGGATTTAGGCGAAGCCACATCAATTAGGTGGTATTTAATCTGTTTCTTTCGGCCATTTTTGACGATGGTATAATCGGGCAGGTCTTTGCCGGTACCAATGTCCATACCCCGATACACCTGGCGACTATCAGCGCTCACTATCTCACCGGAAAAAGCATCGGCTAGCTTAACAGCCAAGCCGGTCTTGCCGCTGGAAGTGGCGCCCAAAATGACTACTATTTTATTGTTTATTATTTCCTTTTTCATTTTTTTCTTTTACATATTCTCCGGTCAAACCAAAGTCCCGAACACTGCTAATTTTTACCGGAATTATTTTCCCTAAAAAATTACCCCGCCCTAATCCCAAAATGCTGACACTCTTGGCTGTCCTGGTATTTCCCTGCCAGCCGCCTTTTCTGTCCCGACCCGACACCAAGACGTCCACTGTCTTATTGATATACCATTTATTATTTTTCAAAGCATCGCGGCGCAATATCTTATTCAAAACCTCTTCTCGCCGTTTCTTCTCAGCCAAAGAGACATCGTCTATCATCCGATATGAAGCGGTACCGAAACGAGGGCTATAGCGGGCGACAAAAGCCTGATCAAAGCCCACCGCTTTCATTAGTTTCACAGTGTTGAGAAATTGGCGCTTAGTTTCCCCCGGGAATCCGACGATGATGTCGGTGGAAATAGCTATCGGGAGCGCCTGCTTATTCTTCTGAGCGGCCAATCTGATCTTTTTAACCTGGTTTAAATATTTCTGGGCGGTATATCCCCGATTCATTCTTTTTAATATTTCATCGTCTCCCGACTGAACCGCAAAATGGACTTGCTCGCAAAGATGTTTTCCTTGGCCGATAGCCTTAATTAATTCCGGGCTCATATCCTTGGGGTGGCTAGTGGCAAAGCGCAGCCAAAAATCTCCCGGCAAGGCATCAATGGCTTTAATTAACTCCGGAAAGCTCAAGCCGTTATGAAAACTATTAACATTCTGGGCTATCAAAACAATTTCTTTATACCCTTTCTTAATTAATCCTTTCACTTCGGCGATTATCTGTTTAGCCGGACGATATTTTTCCCGGCCGCGGGCATAGGGGACGACGCAATAGGAACAAAAGTTATTACAACCATTGCCTATGGGCACATAGGCTAAAAATGGAGAGTCATATTTAGGAATAATGGAAAGATACTCTCGGGCCGGAGTTTTCTCTTTTTGATTTTTGGTATTTTTCTTTACCCCCAATTCTTGCAAATATCCGTCTAATTCCAGTAAATCAAAAATTGGCAAAAATAGGTCTACCCGGCCGGATAATTTTTCCTGGACGTCCGATCTCTGACTTAGACAACCGGTGACGACGATAACGACTTGGGGGTTCTCGTGGCGCAAAGAATTAATCAATCCATAAACTCTGTCTTCGGCGGATTGCCGCACGCCACAGGTCACAAAAAAAGCTAAATCAGCCTGCCGGCGGTCCTTAGTTTCTTTTAAGCCGTAGTTATCCAAATAAGCCGCCAGGCGTTCGCTGTCGGCTTTATTCATTTGGCATCCGATTGTAAAAATATAATATTTTTTCATTATTTTAGTCTTTCCAATTTATACAAAGCTAAATTATAAGTTACAATTTTTACTTCCCGCATCTTGAGGCCCAATTCTTTAAACTTATAATAGTTCAAATATTCCACATCAGCGGATTTAAAACGAAAGTTGAAATAATAGACCGGAATATAACGAGCCAAACGGGCATAGGCCTGGTTCATATTAACATCATCAAATAACCCCACTATTACCCGGCGCTCCGGAAAGAACAATTTATCCTGATAGCGAGTGATGATTACTGCTTCCGGTTCGGTTAAAGCAATGACTTCATTGAAAATCTGGCGGTCAGTGTCAAAATTATATTGGCTATACCACAGTCCTTCCTCCGATCCGAACAATACAAAATTAACAGAAAGAGCGGAAAAAGCCAAGGCCATAGCAAAACAGCTTAAATTAGCGAATAATTTCTGTCGTCTGAGTACCAAATAGCTAAAGCGATCCGCACCGTAGGCGGCAAAGATAATCAGCCCTAAATAGATTGGCAACCAATAACGAGTATAGGAATTGCCAATTGTTAATCGATTAGGATCAGGATTATCACTAAACTTCCAGGAACCGTAATATAAAACCAAGAGAGCAGTAATAAATAACCAGAGAATTAAAAAGACAATAAATGACCGTGGCCGCTTCCTGATATTTATCAACCAGAACAATCCCCCGACCACGGCGGGCCAAAAGAGATATGGGAACATATCAATGACGTAGTATTTAAACATCAAAATTGATTGTTTCGGATTCAAACCGAAATAGAAAACGGCGTCTTTAATCTTCTCCAATCTGTCCACCAAAGTAACTTCAGCGCCGCTGGGCTGGCTAATGGTCAAAACCTTAGCCACTGATTGGTTCATTTCATTATATCCGCTTTGAAAAAATCCGCCATACAAAACCTTGTTCCAAGACAAGACCGGCAAGATAGCAAAACCTAAGAAAGTCACAAAAACCGCCACTTTAAAAATATCCAATTTTTTGTAATAAATAATTGTGGCCAGAAATAGCGCCGGCACCAACCAAAGCGCTTCGGCCGTTCTGGTAATTATGGCTAACCCAATAAAAAATCCGGCCAAAGACGCATGGAGCAATTTACCCAAAAGCCGGCGAGTTTTGTCCACGTTGGTAAAACAATCTTGGTAGCGCCGCTCGCCTAAAATCATCAGTGACCAAAAATATAACCCGATAATCACAAAAGCGATAAACGGAACATTATGGAAGAAGCTGCGGGCGGCATAATAGGTATAAACCGGAAAGACCGACAACAACGCCGCGGCGATTAATGCTAGACGGCGGGAGTTAGACCACTTCTCCACCAAGAGATAAAAGAAAATAACGCCCAGAGCTGCTAAGAGCGGAGTGAGATATGGCAAGATGCCTATCCCCGCGGCCATGGCTATTTGGCCATAGACCAAAATCATTCCCAAAAAGCTAACCGGTTTTAATAGTCCCCCGTCGCTCTTAATACTACGCGGGTGGATTATCTGCTCGCCCGGCAAATTATAGGGCTCATAATAACTGAGAGTGCCGGTCTGGGCATAGAGCTTGGAGAAAAAATAGTTAGCCGTTTCATCCGGAGAACTCCATTTCACGAAATTATCGCGTTGGTTATAGAAATTATAGGCCGAAGAAAAGGAAAAACAAATCACCGCCAATCCTAAAACGGCAGAGAAAATCAGTATTTTATAGCCCTTGGCGTTAATCATAATTATTTCTTTTCCCAATAATTAAACACCGGACCAGCCGATAAAGCCCAACGGCCGGAACGCTGATGAGCAAAAATTAATATCTTCACATCGCTTAAATCAATATTCAATTTCTGTTTGTTATTACCTGTAATTACCATGGTCTTCTTGCCCAGAGTTTCCACCTTAAACTCTCGGCCGAGGCGATCAATGAATCGGACATCATCATTGGATAAATCTTGTCCGTTCAATTCTTTGACGATAATACTGCGAGTGGTATTTAATTGCTGACTTAAATCATTCAAAGAAGAATTAACTGAACTCAGCTCATAATTGACTTTTAACCCTTCCATCATCCCCTTAATCATTTCAGTGTTGTTAATCAATTCATCTACCAATCCTAAATTCGGCTCAACATAGGAATATTCCAAGAATCCGGTATTAGCACTATCGCTAGCCGCATATTTTTGATCCAAGCTGAGCTTGTCTAAAGGTAATTGCAAGTCTACCCAGCTGGCCATAGTTCTATTTATTTCCCGAGTCAGATAGTCGCTATTAGCCAAATGACTTAACCGGCCATTAGTCAAAAAAGAGCTGGCGATTAATTTCAAAGTGGACCAATAATTATGACCGTGCCAAAGATCAGCCGTGGCCAACAAAGCTCGGATCTTCTCGGCTTGAGTCTGATAATTGCGATAATTGGCATTTTCATCGAAATAAGAACTCTTGCCGCTTAGAGGGAAAACCAAATTAATCATATCCCCCACCGAAGCCACGCACCGACCGGTGCCGCTTTTGCAGATAGTATTGTTGCTGGCAGCCGGTTTAGTGCCTTGATAGTTACCCACCGCCGGTGAAGTTAGCTGCTTAAAAAGATAATCATTGGGCCAATAGAAATCAGCCAAGAAACGAACGCCCATCTTGGATCTTTCGCTAGTCTTATCCCAGGCACCGCCTAAAGCAGAAAAATTATACTGCGCCAATTGATTCTGCAAGCGATTAAAATTATCCGGCATTCCCGGAGACTGACTGCCTAAAAGCTCTTCTAAATTATAGTTTTCACCAAAAGTCTTAACCAAGGAATCGCGATATTGTACTAGAGTTAAATCATCTCTCAATCCTTTAAAGAAAGCTAGAGTCTTATAAATCCGCGCCCATTTTAATTTCAAATCATAGTTATTGAATAAATCATGGGCCATAAAGCTGGCGGACAAAGTATGAATGCGCCAATCGTCAATGTCCAAAGCACAATTAGGACAATCATTGTTCTGATAATACAAAGGAAAGGGCTGGTTAAGCCAGCGCGCGGTTAAATAAAAATTATTTAGTTTAGCATTAGCTTTGTAGTCATCCGGCACCACAAAATCGGCATAGTTTATAGGATAAAGCATCACCGGAGATTTAATATTCTGGCGATGTTCCTTGATTAATTCCACTTCTTTCAAGGCGTCCACCCGCAAATAGCCGGGCGAGTTAAAAGTATAAAAAGTAGCTTCGGCTGGAGTAAAAAGATTCGGATTAACCGTTTTGTCGTCAGTATTAATTTGTCCGGTTTGCGGCTTTAAAAGCTCCAAAGCGGTAGCGGTATAAGCCACTTCTAAACGAGCGGCTTCCAAAACCAAGTCATTAACCTGCCCCACTTCCCCTAAACGTTTTTGGTAGCGCGCCTTAGCAGTTTCATTTAAATTAGTGAGCATTTCAAAAAGGTTGGAATAGAAAATGTCGGCTTCAATATTCTTAAACACCTGCTTCAGGGCGGTTTGGTAGTGATAGGTCAAAAAATCACTGGTTAAAAGTGGCGGTACCTGGCGCTTGGACAAGGTGTCATAAACCGCATAGAAATTATTAACGCTTTCATTGCCTTTTTGCGAACTAAAAGGATTTTTGATAACCACAAAGGCCTTGGAGTTTAAAGCCGTCAAAGCCGCATCCAAACTAATTTGCCTAGAAAAATCGTAGTAGTTAATAGCTTGCGTCTTAGCATCCCAAGGCAACTTATACTTTGGCAAATTAAAATTAGTTTCTACCGTTAGCGGCTTATAGAAATCTTTAAAGGCTAAATATTCCACTTCGGCGCCTAAGCCAGAAGAAGACACGCCGCCGTTTCCGCCGTTAGTATCGCCGGGCAATTGAGCGCCGCCGGAAGTATCCAGGCCATCGCCGCCGCTAGGTATTTCTTGATCAATATTCAAAGCATTCTCTTCCTCCGGCCAAATATAGGGTCGTCCCCAAATATAGCCCGCAACCAACAAACCCAAAACTACCACGGCGATGATGATTATCATAATCACCTTGCGGCGGGAAGCAGTCTGAGAAACTGCTTGCGGGTTAACGGTGGAAGCCGCTTGTCCCGGTTTAAAATTAGGACTTTGATTATCAAACATATAGTTATTTTAAATATTTAGCCTTATTATCAATATGTTCCTGAAAAGTGCGGCTATAGACAGTCTCACCGGTATCGGGACGAGTCAAAAAATAATTATAATTAGTTTTCTGCGGATAAATAGCCGCACGCAAAGAAGCTATCCCCGGGCTGGCAATCGGTCCCGGTGGCAAGCCATAGTGGCGATAGGTATTATAATCCGATTCCACCATAGTATCTTCCTTGCTATACTGCGCCTTATACTCCCCCAAGACATAGGCTAAGGTAGCGCAGGACTCTAGGGGCTGGCCGTTGGTTATTCGTCGCCAGAATATTCCGGAAACAATACCGCGATCAGTGGAGGCGCTAACTTCTTTTTCAATTACCGAAGCCATAGTCACTATCTGATGAATCTTCTTGCCTTGGCTGCTAATCGCTTGGCGCAATTCATTATTCAGCTGAGTGTCAAAATTATCCAGCATCTTTTTCACTAAATCATCGAGGGTAGCATCGGCATAAACGCGATAAGTGTCGGGGAATAAATAACCTTCTAAACTGGCGTTAGCCGGAGCGGAGAGCAAGAAATTATACTGACCGCTATAATCTTTCACTTTTAAACCTAATAAATCATTGGCGTCTTTAAATCCCTGCTTCTTTAAATAAGCGGCAATATTGTCTATATTCCAGCCTTCAATAATCGTGATGGTCTTTTCTTCCAGCACCAAAGCCGCCTGCTTAGCCTCTTGAGCTTTATTATGCCGGCTGATGACCTGGGAAATAATAACTATGGAGGCGATTAACAGAATTAAAAGCCAAATTAAATTTTTACGATTATTTCTTCTGCGCATAGCCGGAAGCTTTTTTAATTAATATTGAACTAGCCCTAATCTTTTTTCCCAGTCCGTCCACCATTTTAATACCCAGTTTCTGACAAACCGGATACTCGGGGACATCATTAATATTATGGCGATCACCGCCATTAGCAAAAATATCCGGCTTTAATTTAGCCAGAGACTTACAAACCGTCTTATCTTTATCAATAGACAAAAACACCCCGTCCACCCCCTTGAGCGCTCCAACAATCTTCAGGCGGTCAGTTTGGCTCATAAAAGGCACTGAACCCTTCAGCTTCACTTGAGTGTCGTTGTTGACAATAGCTACCAATTTGTCCCCTAATTTGGCCGCCCGGGCAATCATTTCTAAATGCCCGACATGAAGCGGGTTAAAATAGCCGGAAACAGCCACCACTAGCGGTTTTTTAGAGATATTTTTAGGCATATAAACTAAAAAATTAGATAATTAAATAATAGCATAAAATCGGCAAAATTTCTAATCAAAAACCCCCTGTTTTTAAGGGGGCCAAGAGCATCAAATAATATTAATTGAAACTAATCAGCTTTAACAGCTCCTCCTCATTATCACCCTTATCAGCCTTGACCCGATGCTCATAGCCGCAGTTTAGACAGCGATAATAAATAGTATAGTTGCCAGATTTAAACTCTGCCCTTTGCGGCTCCATTTCTCCCCGGCATTTCTCTTCTCTATCTCCGGGGTTTACATCCACATGTCGAGACCACAGACAAAATGGGCAATGGTCAGTATAGCCATTCCCCTGGACTGTTGCTCCGCAATGGGAACAGACAAAATCTTCAATTGTCCGGGTAAAAAGTTTGGGCATAATTCTATTAAATCATACTTTAAAAAATTAAAAAAGCCTTCGGACCGAAGTCGAAGGCTTTTCGCTATTTCAATGTTTTGAGCTATTGTTTGATCAATTTTTTGGTGAATAATTGATCATTCAAAGTAGCTTTTAAAAAGTACATGCCAGCCGGCAAATTTGACAAGTCAATTACGGTTTTGCCGTCGGTGAAGGTGGGAATCAGGACTTCGTTTCCGGAGATATCAAGAATTTTGGCATTTTCCAATTCTTCATTGATATAAACCCGGTCGGAGGTGGGGTTAGGATAGGCGTTAATTTCTTCGCCCACTTCTTCCATTACTCCTGAAACCTGGTCATAAAGGTAAACCGATCCTACGCTAACGAAATAGATATGATGCTCATCGGCTACATAAATATTATCAGCAAAAAGCAAACCGGAAACCTGGTGCCAACCGCCCAAATTGGAAAAAATTCCCCAAGCGGCCGTCATTATAATACTGCCGTTTTCCACTTTCCGAGCGTGGTAAGCACAGCCATATATATCGGGATCAGGTAGGGTAAAAACTTCACCGTATGTCTTGGCTGCAGTATTGTAATCCAGAATTCTGTTCCTGGTAATAATGAAAATATTGCCATTATCTTGGGCAATTATTTCTTGGATTATTTCACCAGGCAATTCTAATTCCTGATTAAAATCGGTGCCAGAGACTTTGAATAGCCGGCCATTAACCGTAGTATCATCCACGGTATAACCAGACGAGACAAAAACTGATCCATTACTTTTGGCCGCCCCGGTAAAATCATTAGGACTGTCGGGGTTGCCATAAATATCAACCCAGCCAGAGCCATCATTGTGAAAAACCCGAGACTTTCCTATAATCCAATAATCATTTTCTTCAAAAATAAATGATTTATTGAGCTCTTTAAACGTGTATTGATTGGGTTTAAACCAAGTCCAGCTATCGGTAGATTGATTGTACTCATAAATTTCTTCATTAATAGTACCACCAACGCCAACGATGTTGCCCCCAAATTCAGCCATGGCAATGTCATGAGAACCATAGGCCCCAGGAGTAGAATGAAACGGCCAATAATCAACACCGTCAAACTTGACAAAGCCGACGAGAGAGCCGGTGGCAAAAATAGTATTGCCAACCCCAGCAATAGCGAAGAGAGCTTTCCCCTGGCTACTATACCAGGTGTCCATTTGGACAAATTGGGCAGAAGATGCGATTGATGCTAAAAGCATCACAAGTACGACAATAAACTTTTTCATTGTTATTTTCTCCTATTTTTAGTGATTTTTTTGTTAAAATACGATCATTTTAAGAACTCTTAATATTAATACATTATTAAATTTTTGTCAACTATTCCCCTAAAAACCTTAGTTATTGAGAATTTCCCAAAGAAAAGCTATCGCAAGCGCTAGTTTCGTTTTCGCACTTGTAGAATCCCCAATTATCCCGAACACCAATTCTAACTGCTTTCAAATCTCCGGTTACCGTGTTCTGAGGATTATAGAAGTAGACAAAATTAAAGGTTTGAGCCGGATTCGGCTTTTCATCCACCATCGTCGCTACGCTTATTCTATTTGGCCCCTCGCCCCAATCAACTGATAGTCTGGCAATCGGAACTTGTTCGGGGTCAACGTCAACATTGAAAGATAAAGTATAGAAGTCGGCTTGTTTAATATTGTAACCGTTACTGGTATGAACCATTTCATTACCCTCGCTATCTCTCAAGTGAACATTGCTAATAGTCGGCTTCACACCGCACCAAGCGCCGCCCACTCTAGTATTATTGGTACAAGTGGGGATTCTAGGGGTAGAGCCAGGAACAGCTGGACCGATATTTTCATTTCCGATAGGAAATTGGCTATAGTCATAAGTAGTACTGCCCCAAGTAAATTTCAAGAATATTCGAGTCAAAGACTGCATGGCCTTGCTAGGAGTGTTGCCAAAATTATCAAACCCAGTCCAACTTGGAGTCAAGCTCACGCCGAATTGACTATAGTTAGAAGTCGCCGGAACTATCGCTCGGCAATTGCTGATACCGGTATTACCAATCTTATGATTATCATCAAAGCAACCAAACGGAGTGCCAGATTGACCGCTGCCTAAAGTAGTGAAAGTGGCGGCGGCATATTTAGCACCGAAGAAATTATTAGCGGTGTCTACGGAATAAGCGCTGAAAGGACTCTGGAAGAAAGTCGCCGGAGTAGTGGCATTTAATATTCTGTCCACCCAAGCCAAAGAAGCGGTGACGGTAGAGAGACAACGCGGTTTATAGTCGGCCATCTTAATCAAGCAAGCTTTTTGGCTAGTACCATTCACAGTCAACCATTGGGCGTTAGCCATGGAATTACATTCAGCTTCCGTATAATGACGATCCATTATTCTAACCTCGCCATCACCGGCCACCGGCACACCGTCATATAAGTACCAACCATTTTCAGTGGAGGTTACCGGGGAAAAATTGATTGTACCGCAGTTAGAACAGCTGCCGGGACAATTATTGCTGCCCTGACAAGCGGTACAAGCTTGAGAAACATTGATTTCGTAGGTACCACTACCATTAGCATGAACGCTATCATTAATAACATTACTAGGTTCAGAGAATAATTTGCCAACTCCGGACGGAACAACAAAAGTAACTTTTCGGCCATAATAATCAGGCACGCCACCCGACGGACAAATATTGGTGTCGGGTTCATCAATAGCATGTCGACAATGCGCTATGGCGCTATCGTCACTATACCAGTTATAGGCCTTATATCCAGGATAAAGCGCTGGATTAGGGGCCGACGGAAAACCTATAACCGGGTCATTTGGATCAAACTGAGGATTATAACCATTATCAAAATTAGAGCAGTGAATATCATTAGTAGCCATAACAAAAGCGCCTTGACGATATTCCACAAAGTCAAAGCTGGCGTCCACAATGGCGCAATATTCTGGAGTATCAGCGATACCGGAAGTAGCCCCGGCATTCTGGCCTTTAACATTATCAATCGGATACCACATCAAGCAGACGCTGGGATTCTTAGAATCATACTCCAAGCAATAGCCATATAGACCATTAGAGACGGTGTTTTGGTTCTTGCTCACGCAAGTTAGACTATCTTGTTTCGGATATAGACGGCAGCTCTTAGGCAGATAACGGTTATTATCAACCTTCAAAACCGGATCCATGTTGATATTATCAAAGAAAGCTTGGCCGCCACCGTTAGCCGACAAAACGAACTTAACATTACTATTGGAAATAGCCGGAAAAGAGAACTTAATCACCTGGCGTTTCCAACCGTTATTTTCAGAGAAAACGGTGGTGGAAGTGCTAACACCATTACCAATTTCCACTTTAGCGCCTCCGGCTGCCGCGTTGGAGTTAACCATGAGACTGAGGAAATAATCCTTATTAGGACTGGCCTTAAAGCCGGCATCAATAGTAACCGGGCCGGAAGCGGATAAGAATCCTTGGCCATCAGCCGGATAAGAAACATTCTTATTTAAGATTGCCCCATCTTCGGAGTCTAAAATTACTTTATTTAAACTATTATTCAATCCGGTAACGCCAGTGTTGGTTAGGGTTTCAAAATCCCAGGCGCCGGTAACGCCACCGCCCACCTCATACATATTGGCCAAGTAATAATAACCGAGCTTAGAATAGCCGGCCGTATTCTTGTCTTCGCCGGAAGCAAAATTGTGGGCTTGGGCCGGACGATTAACAAAGTTTTCGCATTTACCAGTGTCAGATAGCTTATCGCACTCTCCTAAAGCATAGCAGGTCTCTTCGTTGGTTACCGGATCAATAGACTTGCTCATACAAGACAACCATTTATTACAAACTCGGTCCGGCTTAACCTTCACCAAGACATTGCTATCACAATTATTCAAATTCGGATCACAGCTTTCTGCTGAACCGCTGTTATAGGAATTAGTATAAGCATTCCAATTAAGCGCAGTCAGACCGGAGAAACCGCTCACCTTTCTTTCGTTGAACATAATACAACCAGAATCAAAGCTCGGAGCGCCGTTGCAAGTTTCCTTGTCCACTTCACCGGACAATTGATAACCAATTTGGGTGGCGCGGATATTAATCACCTTGCCATTTCCAGCTCCACCGACGGTACAGCTGGTATTATCCATGGAGTTAATCAACAGATTAGCCTTGGTGGTGGTAGCGGTGAAAGTCACCACATTTTGACCGGTGCCAAAAATATTATTATTGGCCAATATTCTAACTTGGCCCGGACAGCTCAAAACAGTCGGTTTGGTATTAGAGCCGTTTACGGAGAAAGAATATAATTTATTTTTCTGAAGGAAAATATTCTGGGTCTGCAAAGCAGTGCCGGCGATAGTAGAAGTCGCCCAGCTATCACCCGGAATATTATCTTTGTTGGTGTCTCCCCAATTCGGATTGACGATGATGTTCGGCGAGAATTCGCTGGACGGATCAATATATTCACTACAACCGGAAGAAACCGCGCTACAAGTGCCGACCATGCCTTGCGGCTGATAGACCCTGTTCCCTGCACCGCCGAAACCGATGGTCTTCAAACCGTCCACCGGGCAAAGATAATCGTTCTCATCTAAAATACAAGTACCGACTGAGCCGCCAGCGGCGCAATCGCTGTTACTGGCGCAAAGACGATTAATAGATTCAGTCACAATGCCCGATTGGCTGACGCTGATCTTGCCATCATTATTCATATCGCAGCGCTTAATCGGCTTCTTGTACCAACGCTTCGGCAAGTTCATGCCGGTGGCCTGTTTCGGTTCTCGCCATTCACAGACATTTTCGCCCGGATCACGGAAATAACTGACTTGGCCATCAGCGCTAGTCCAAAGGTCGCAGCCTACTTCACCGCTGCGGCATAAGGTCTCATAATATTTATCCGGATTGTTCTTAACATAAACATCGGAATATAGATTTTGAGTAGCGACATCCGGATTATAATTTTTCTGAACGCCTAATCGGCTGCAACCCTTATCGGTGTTGCTGCAGCTCTTAGCCGGATCAACAATGGCATAAATCATCTGATCGGCCGCTACCGAAACGCAATCGGCGCCGTCGGTACCGTCGCAAACATTATTAACCGGAGTATTTTCATTAAAGGCCGTAGCTTGATAATCAGCCGAATTCTTAGTATCCACTAGTAGTTCGCAACCCACCGATTGCTCGCCGCATAATTTGCTGAAATGGCGCAAATTATGGGTGGTGCTATTGCGGTCGGTATAACTGGCGCAACCCAAGTTATAGTTGGCGCCGCGATAAACATTGAAGACATCATAATAACAAGCATCGGGGGTCTGCCAGCTATCCTGAATCAAATAATAGCGATTGGTAATTTCGGTGATAATTAGATTATCAAACCAGAAGTTGCCATTAGCGGAAAAAACAATACTTTCATCAGCCGTCGGCAGATGGTCCAAATTATCCAAGTTGGCTTGATAGAACTGCCACTGGCCATTGCCGGAAATATTAATATCGGAATTATTTTGGTTAGTGACATTAAGAGCCTGAGCTTCGCTGCCATTGGTAAACTTAATTTTCAAAATCGTATTCTGGTTAGCTTTAGCCACGAATTTCACGGTATAGGATCCGCCCTGTTTTAACCCCGGAATCTTTTTGGCTACGCCATAATTAGGCAATGGGTCTTGAGCCCAAGCTACCGGAGCGATGCGATTCCACAGATTTTTCAAAGCGACCTTAACTTTATTATCAACCTTAGCGGAAATCTGCGGCATGATATTGAAATTACAGCTCTGACCGCCACGATTATATTTTAAAGAATGTCCATTCTTATTCAAAGCATCAGTATCAACGCTGGAGCTATCCTGGCACAATCCAGTCCAGCCATCGTTTGCTCCTTCAAAGCTGAAAATAGAAATGTTTCTGACATTATTGCCATAATTACCATTATATTCCCGGCAACCATTTTCAGAAGCTGCACAGCTCTGGCCTTCGCCCGGAATAGCTTGATAGATACAAGCGCTTTGGTTAGTATCCCAAGTTCCGCCGCTCGGACAATTCTGATCGCTAGGGCTATTGCTCAAACGATAAGGATGACAATTATCAGAACAAGAAACGGTATTGGAATAAAGATGATAAGAAACCTCACCGGCCTTATTATAGAATTGGCGACAATCCGGATTATAGGACGGATGGGTCGGCGGCAAATTAAAGATCGCCGCATTACAGGAAGTACTATCATCGCTTAAAACATAGGGTTCATCTAAAACCGCTTTTAAGGTATAGGCCACTAATTGATAGCCGCCGCTACCCGGGTTGCCCCAACTATAGAAGACGCCGCATTGATGGGTATCCGGTTTAATACATTGGCGCAAAGAAACATGATATTCTTTAGCTTCTCCGCCCTGAGCTAGTTCGTCTAGGTTGGTAAACTCACTACAACCGACAGCGGTGGCGCTACACTTAGTAGCGGTCTTCGGAATAAAGTTAGCCGCTACCTTATCGGTAAAATTAGTTTCCTTTTGGATGTAGCTGTCATAACCGACGCATTGGGCGGCACAATAATCGCTAGCCGCAGCCTTGGCGGCGACTTTAAAATTATCGCTGGAAGTAAATAGATCGCAACCCACTTCGCTAGCATTACATTTTCGGGCAAAGTTTTGACAAATCTCCGGAGCACCGGGTTTCAAAGAAAAATCTTTAGTGCCGGAAAAAGGATTAACATAGCAGAAAGATTCCAAATAATTCGGAATCAATTTTTGATAAATTAAATTGTTGGTACCGTAATCGCTATAACTAGTTCCAGCGGTTCCCAATTCTAATTTCATCTGATCAACCACGCAAGTGTTGGAATCAACGGCGATATGGACTTGGTTGGTGTTAACATTGTCCGGGAAAATAAAAGTAGAGCTGTAATAATTCCAATCAGTAGAAGTAGACAAAGGCTTAGTGGTGTCATTGCCGGCACCGCCTAAGATAAATTGATTGCCGGCTGAACAATTCTTAGCATAGAAAGAGAAAGTATAAGCCTGGCCAGCGACATTATAATCAGTGGGGCCGACAGAAATATTCCGACTTAGCAGTGCATTTAATTGCAGGCCATTATTGCTAAAATAACCGTTCGGGGTCTGGCTAACACCGGCGCCATTCCAGCCGCCGCGGTCTAATCCAGCTTCAAAATCACTGTTAATTAAAATGTTATGACCCAAATTAGATTTAACTTTAATAAACTCCTGGCAGCTTTCAGTGCTGGCGTCGCAAGTTTCTACCTTGCTGTTAAAATAAATCTGCTGCGACGGATTCCAGCTTAAGTAATTAGTGGAGCTGGCATAAGCACCAGTCAAAGCATAAGGCTTACAGCCCACATTATCACTGGTACAAGTAGAATAATCTAAAGTATTTTCCAAATAAGCCACTTGATTATCAGAACCATTTTTAGTGAAGGCTTTGCAAGTATTCAATACCGGATCGCAGCCATCGGAACCAAAATTCCAAGTCCGTTTTTCTTCGGTACAATAACCATAGGCCTCGCAAGTGCCATCGCTCTTTTCCTTAATACAACTTTGTTCATCAGCACAATAGCTATCTGCCCGAGTCACAATAACCTGAGCCGCTAAAGTAGTGGCGCCGGTAGAAGGATCAGTTTGTTTAGAAATAAAAGTCTTGTCTAAAACTTGGCCGCCGGCACCTTGGCGTTTACAATAATTCAAAGGAGCCTTCAAGACCCAATTAGGGTCAACTAAACCTTGGCACCAAGCGCCCGGAACAAAACCCTGGCTAAACTCATTATAATTATCAGCCGGATCAAAACAGGAAACCAAATCTAATAATGTGGTCGGCTGATTCAATTCTTCCGCTTTCAATAAAGCAGTCTCCCAACCCACCGGCACGATGCGATATTTTCTTAAAATAGATAAGGAGCGCAAGGAATAACCTTGGTTAGCGTCAATTTCTCGTCTAAAGCGCCAAGACCCATTCAAATATCCCGCCTTGATACCTTCAATTACGGTCTGATTACTTTCAATAGCTTGGCGGAACTGTTCATCAATAACGCAATTAGTCGGACCGACATTAGATTGTCCCGGACAAACGGTTAATTCCGCTAAAATATCATAATCACCTCGAGTATCGAAGCGAGGTTTTAAAACTTTAGTCAATTGATTTTGCAAAGCCACACTGCTCCGATTAGAAAAAGGATCGTAATCGGCATTGACTAAGCCGGAGAAAGTTGAACCGCCGCTCGTACCGCCGTCCTTAGGCTTGTTGCTTCCCAATTTGCCGGTAAGATTATTAAAAGCGGTAATGGCTAATTGATTTAAAAACACATTAGCGGCGTCCACTAAGGCATCGCCGGTAAACTTGCCCAAAGATTGCGTCTGTAAATTTTTAGCCTGAGTTAATTGATCCTTAGAATTATCTGGTGGCGCTTCTTGTTTACCACCTATATTGCGGACATCCAGCCAACCGCCTTTAGCCGCCACCTCTTTGCCGGTACTATCTTTAACATCAGTCTTCACATCATCAATACCACTCATCAAAGATAAAGAAATAGTTAAATCGCTACCGGTGGGGCTGAACTGATCACCTAATTTCTTTAGGAAGTCGCCGCTGCCCATATCTTTTATCTTATTAATCTGGTCAGACCAAGCTTCTTTCATCCTGCTAAAAGTACAAACCGGCTTACTAGCTCCAGAACCGGGGGCGGTGAATTGGGTTAGCCCCAAACCGATTCGAGCTTTAACATCCAAATTAGGTTCGCAAAGATTAATATTCAAAGGCTTGCCATCTTTACCGGTAAAAGCCCAGGTGTTTAAACCGTTAATAAACTCTCCGGCCGCATTATCGGCCAGATCTTTGGCGTATTCCCCCCAGCCTTTAGTGACAAACAATGGTTGTTGGCCTTTGCCGCCGGAACCGATATAAGTAGCGGAATCAATAGCAAAACGATTTAAGGCATTTTGGACTACCGATCCCAAAGCCTTGGAAGCTACCTTTTTTAAACTCTTAGTGACAAATTCAGTCAATTTATCCCAAACTAATTTTGGAATATCTTCGACAGGGATAGCTTGAGCCGGCTGCGGCTTCAAAGCTATCATACCAGAAACTAAAATAGCTAGTAACAAAATCCCAGTAACCGGTTTCTTGAATGATTTTTGGTAGTTTGGTAGCCGCATGTGATTAAAATTATATAGTTTACTATTGATTAGAATTGATTGATTCCAAATAGCTCTTCATTAGATCCTCGTCGCTAATCTGATCCAAGGTAGCCTTGTCCATACCGTTGTCTAATAATAACTGGCGCAAAGAAGCGGCATCACTACCCCCTTCCAACATGGACTCCAAAGAACTGGAATCAGTAGTAGTCGGAGTAGTTTCAATGCCCAAAATATTGCTAATAGTAGAAGTTGGGGTGCTGGTAGACAAAAGCACTTCATGACAAACCTGACCGGAAGCGCAATTAGGATCAGTGCCATGCAAGATTTCATCCTTATCATTAAATCCATCACTGTCGGTATCTTCCAAATAAGGCGAGGTGCTATAAACATTAATTTCTTCATAGTCGCTAATACCATCTTTGTCGGTGTCAGTAGTGTAGTCATTAGCTGTTGTAGAAGTAGCGGCCGCGTTTTCGGTAGTAGCTAAGCTGCGGCTATAATCAAAAGGAGAATAGATCTGATGGCGGATATTCCAGACGCCAAAAATCAGGACAACCAAACTAAAAAAAGCCAAAACCAGAAGAGCTTTTTTCTGATTATGGCTTAAAGGCGCCAAACTATCAGCCGGCGCGCCATTAACTATCTTTCGCTTGTTAGAAGCGTTCTCCATATGGCCCTATTATACCATAAAGGGCGAAAGCTTGGCAAATAAGTTCAACCAATCTTTTAGGCTTAATTCTTGAGCTCTCTGAGTAGGAGACAGGCCGCATTCCTTAATTGATCTTTCTATGATTTCAGCGTCAATTTTCAGCCCGCCCACCAGATTATTTTTAATCATTTTGCGCTTAGCCGAAAACCCCGTCTTCACTAATCTAAAAAATGGTTTTTCTTGATTTTGGCTTAAATATTCTTGTTTTCTTAAGGTTATCTTCACAATAGCGCTATCCACTTTAGGCGCCGGCCAAAAAGAGGCGGCCGGAACGAGATCAATTATTTTGGGGTCTCCGTAGAATTGGACGGAAACAGCCAAGACGCTCATCTGGGGAGGGGTGGCGCATAATCTTTCGGCGACTTCTTTTTGCAAAAGCAAAACTAAGGAGCTGGGACGATGACCGGAAGACAAAAAAGTGCGCAAAAAAATAGAAGTAATATTATAAGGCAAGTTGGCGACTATCTGATAATTCGGTTCTTGAATTTGATAGCGTAAAATATCTTGATTGACCAACTCAATATTTTTAATATCAAAAGAGTCTAATTTTGTTTGCAATACCTTAAATAATTTGTCATCCAACTCGACTGCTATCACCCGCCGAGCTTTTTTAGCCAATTCCACTGTCAAAAAACCCAAGCCCGGCCCGACCTCTAAAACAACATCGGTCTTTTTGATATCGGCGGCGGCAATTATTTTTTCATAAACCCCCTGGTCAATTAAAAAATTCTGCCCCTTGGAACGCGAGGGGTGGATATCATAGAGTTTCGCTAATTCTAAAGTAGTAGCTAAAAGATCCATAGAATGAATTAGGGATTAAGCGGATACGACAAAATTCAATAATTTTCCGGGCACATAAATAGCCTTGATAATCTGATGATCGGCAATCCAATTTTTCACTGTTTCATTTTCTAAAGCAGCTTTCTTCACTTCTTCTTCTCCTAAACCGTTAGCCACAATGATAGTCGCTCGCAATTTGCCATTAATTTGGACAGCCACATTAACCATGGCGTCCACTATTAGCTCCGGGTTGTATTGCGGCCAAGCAGCTTGGAAGATACTCTCTGAATTACCGGCCTTTTGCCATAATTCTTCGGCTAAATGCGGGGCAAAAGGAGAAATTATCTGAATGAGAAGCTGATAGTCAGCTCGATTGAGTTCCGGTTTCTCGCCTTCATAGACAGAATTAATTAGAATCATTAAAGCGGAAACAGCGGTATTGAATTTAAAATCAATAATATCTTCACCCACCTTCTTAATAGTCTTATGAAGCAGAGATTTGGTTTCGCTCCTAGTCTCATTATCGGAGAAACTAATATTGTTAACCCGCTCTAAGAATTTGCGGGCTCCCACTAGACCGTTAGTACTCCAAGCGCCGGAATCAGAAAATGGGCTCATAAACATTTCATAGACGCGCAAAGCATCAGCGCCGTATTTTTCCACCATTTCATCAGGATTAACCACATTCCCCCAGCGCTTAGACATCTTGCGGCCGTCTTCTCCAATTACCAATCCCACCGCCTTGAGCTTCAAGAAAGGTTCTTCATAATTGACAACACCCTGATCGTATAAGAATTTGTGATAAAAACGAGCATAAATTAAGTGGCGAGTGGCGTGTTCGGCACCGCCGACGTAGAAATCCACCGGAGACCAATATTTCTCCTTGTCTTTGTCCACTAGCTTCTCTTGATTATGCGGATCAATATAGCGCAAATAATACCAAGAGGACCCCGCCCACTGCGGCATAGTATTGGTTTCCCGTTTAGCTAAAGAACCGCAGAGCGGACAAGTGGTATTCACCCAAGAAGCAATGGTGGCCAAAGGAGACTCACCAGTACCGGAGGGTTCATAGCTTTCCACTTCCGGCAACAAAACCGGCAGTTGTTCTTCCGGCACCGGCACAGCGCCGCATTTAGCGCAATGGATTATCGGAATTGGCTCGCCCCAATAGCGCTGGCGGGAAAAAACCCAATCTTTTAACTTATAATTCACCTTTTTGCGTCCCAATTTATTTCTCTCCAACCAATCGGCCATCCTAACTCTAGCTTTATCCGAATCAAGACCGGTGAACTCACCGGAGGCTAGCAGATAACCATCGGCGGTCATGGCTTCATTAATTTCACCAATCACTTGCACCTCAGCCGAACCGGCAATCACCCCTTTGATTGGCAAACTATATTTTTTAGCAAACTCAAAATCTCTTTCATCATGAGCCGGCACCGCCATTACCGCGCCAGTACCATAGTTGGCTAAAACATAGTCAGCGATAAAGACCGGCACAGCTTCGCCGGTAAAAGGATTAATGGCTTTTATTCCCTCCAACCTCACGCCAGTTTTATCTTTATTCAAATCGGTTCTTTCCAAAACTGTTTTGTTCTTCACTTGCTTTTGATATTCAACCACTGCTTCCCCGTTAGTTATCTGTCCTTTTAATTTTTCCACTAGCTCGTGCTCCGGAGCTAAAACTACATAGGTGCAGCCAAAAATAGTATCCACCCGGGTGGTGAAGACGGTAATCAGGTGATCATTGTTCTCAATTTTGAAATCCATTTCCACTCCTTCGCTGCGGCCAATCCAATTACGTTGCATTTCTTTGATATTCTCCTCCCAATCCGGCAGTTTTTCCAAATCAGCTAATAGCCTATCGGCATAATCGGTAATTTTCAAAACCCATTGGCGCATCGGCTTCTGCTCCACTATAGTGCCGCACCGTTCGCAACGGCCGTCTTCTAAATCTTCATTGGCGAGCCCCGTCTGACAAGACGGGCACCAATTGATCGGCTCAAAAGATTCATAGGCTAAGCCCTTCTTAAACATCTGCAAAAATATCCATTGCGTCCAACGATAGTATTCCGGAGAGGTGGTATTAATTTCCCGCTCCCAATCGTAATTGAACCCTAAAATACTTAACTGCTGTTTGTATTTAGCCACGTTATTCGCCGTCGCCACTTTAGGGTGAATTTTATTTTTCAATGCATAGTTCTCCGCCGGCAAGCCAAAAGCGTCAAAGCCCATCGGGTGCAGGACGTTGAACCCATTTAAAGCCTTAAAGCGGGCATAAATATCGGTAGCAATATAACCCTTGGGATGGCCAACATGCAGACCTTCACCGGAGGGATAAGGGAACATATCTAAAATATAAAATTTAGGGAGATTTTGGTCTTCTTTGGTGCGATAACTATTATTTTTTTGCCAATATTCGCGCCATTTTACCTCTAAGGATTGATGATCGTACATAGTTTTAATCTATTTCTAGAACCACTGGCGCATGGTCGGAACCAGTGATTTTATCCAAAATATAGGCCTTTTTTATTAACTTCTTTATTCTATCGGAAACCACGAAATAGTCAATCCGCCAACCGATGTTCCGTAATCGAGCCGCGCTGCGGAAACTCCACCAGCTGTATTGAATCTTTTGAGGATTTTTAAACCGAAAACTATCCACAAACCCTTGGCTCAAAAATCTGGTCATAAACTCTCTTTCTTCTTTCGTATAGCCGGCATTGCCCTCATTTTGTTTGGGACGAGCCAAATCAATCGGTTGGTGCGCCACATTAAAATCTCCGGTGACTATCACCGGTTTTTTCTTGTCCAATTTTTTGATGTATTGCAATAGAGCTTCGTTAAACTCCTGCTTATATGATAAACGACTAAGTTCATGATTAGAGTTTGGAAAATAAACATTGCAGAGATAGGCCTTGGGAAGCTCTAAAATTTGGATGCGCCCTTCGGCGTCAAACTTTTCTAAACCTATTCCCACTTTGACCTTGTCAGTCTTCAATTTGTCGGAAATTAATAGGGCTGTACCGCTATAGCCTTCTCGCTTGGCACTATGGAAAAAAACTTGATAGCCGGGAAAGTTAATTTTTTCCGCCGCTAATTTTTTCTCCGAAATCTTAGTCTCTTGTAAACAGACCACCGCCGGTTTTTCTTGAGACAACAAAAGCGGCAAAGCGCCTTGACGCAAGTTCGCCCTAATACCATTAACGTTCCAAGAAATTATTTTCATATTATTCAATTTTTACCTCTGTACCGACAGCAGCAAAGTCATAAACTATCTTAGCCGAACCGATTCCCAAACGGACACAGCCGTGAGAAGCCGGCCTGCCCAAACTGGACTCGCCTTCTCTCCGGCCGCTCGGCCAGAAAGGCAATTCATGAATACCATAAGTGGTGTCTTTGAAACCTAACCAATAGGGCATCCACAATTTATAGCTGGCAGACCAAGCCTTCTGATTTTTATTCATCACCGCAAAAGTGCCGCGCGGAGTTGGGGTACTGCTTTTGCCGGCCGAAATCGGAAATTTCCCTAATTCTACATTTCCCAAATTATAGGACAGCTCTTGCTTAGCCAAATTAATTTTAATTTGTTTGAAAAGCTTCGCTCCAGTGCCTTGCAAAGGATCATAACCATTTTTGACCTCGAGCCCGTCTGGATAACCATCTTCGTCCGAGTCTGGATTGTCCTGGTCAGTCTGGAATTTCAGCTCCATTTCATCGCTTAAACCATCGCCATCGCTATCCACGGAAACAGCCGCAACCATGACCGGTCCAGCCAGCAAGCTAAGCACAAAAACCAGAGAAAAAATAAAACGACGCGGCATATTTTTTATTGGCCTTTTCGGGCGATAAATGATATAATAAAATTATAATTTAATCATCCTGATTTAGCAAATGAACACCACTATGCCCAGACATCGCTGGTACAAATCTTGGTGGGGAATTTTCTTGATTCTAACCGCTATTTTAGTGGTTAGCTTTGTATTAGCTTTTGCTTTTTATATCAAAAGCCTGGCCAACAAGATGAATTCGGAAAGAGCTAGCCAATTGTTAAGCGCTCAGCAAGCCGCTAATCAAAGACTTTTAGACGGCCTTAATCCCTATTACCTAGGAACTTCCACTCCCCAGATAACCATAGTTGAATTCGGCGACTTCGCCTGTTCTCGTTGTCGGGAATCATTCACTGCCATTCACGACCTAGCCGCTTTGCATCCGGATACGGTAAAAATAATTTGGCGCGACTTTTTGGGCCACGATGATTCGTTCGGTCTGGCTCTAGCCGCTCGTTGCGCCGGCGAGCAAGGCAAGTTTTGGGAAATGCATGATGGCTTATTTTTGCATCAAGGCACTTTAAACGAAGAACGAATATTGGATTTAGCCAAACAATTCGAATTGAACACCACTCAGTTCTCCCAATGCATCAAGGATAATAAATACGCTAGACAGATAGCGAAAGATAAATCAGACGGTGAATTACTTAAAGTAGTCGGCACTCCAACCTGGTTTGTTAATAACAGCTATCGTATAGAAACGCCTTTGAGTTTAGAAAATCTACAAAAAATAATTGAAGAATTAAATAAATAATATGTGGCAAATACGTCTACACGGCCGGGGCGGCCAAGGAGTGGTCACCGCCGCTGAATTAATCGCCATCGCCGCTTTTCATAACGGCTACGAATCGCAAGCTTTTCCTTTTTTTGGGGTAGAAAGAAGCGGCGCTCCTATTCAAGCTTTTGCTAGAATCAGCCAGCAGCCGATTCAGTTGCGCGAACACATCTATCAGCCAAACATCATTATCGTCCAAGACGAAAGCTTGCTCTCCGCTACCGATGTTTTATTTGGAGCCGACAACAACACCAAGTTGATTATCAACACCAAAAAAACACCGACGGAAATGGCCAATCGGATTAAAGCCGACAAAGCACAAAGCTTTAAAATAAAAGCCAAGAATATCTACGCTGTCGACGCCACCACTATCGCTCTGGACATTTTCGGCCGCAACTTAGTCAACCCGATTATTCTCGCCGCCTTTTCCCGCTGCACCAAGATAATTGACCAAGAGGCGATTATCAAAGCGATTAAAGAAAAGTTTGCGGATAAAGGACCGGAGGTAATTAAAAAAAATATGGCGGCCATTACCCGCGCCTATGCTCTCTAATTTATACCTATGAAAAAATCTATAGCTCTCAAACCAGCCGGTTCACTCAATAATCATACTGGTTCTTGGCGTCTCACCAGGCCGATAGTGGATTTCAAAACTTGTATTGGCTGTTCTTTATGCGCCAAAATTTGCCCGGATGGCTGCATTGACATGGTGAGCCACGGCGGCAAATTAAAATCACATATCAACTACGACTATTGCAAAGGCTGCAATCTTTGCGTTAAAGAATGCCCGGTTAAAGCCATCAGCTCCATACCGGAAAAAGAATAATCTTATGAAAGACAAAAATCGCCAAATATTAGAAGGCTCGCGCGCTATTGCCTTAACCATTAAAAACATCGCCCCGGATGTTATTTCCGCCTATCCGATTACTCCCCAAACTCATATCGTGGAAGACTTGGCCAAATTCAAAGCGGACGGCTTAGCTAATTATGAATATCTCCGTGCCGAAAGTGAATTTGCCGCCGCCTCTATAGTTCTCGGCGCCAGCGCCGCCGGCAGCCGGGTTTATAGCGCGACTAGCTCTCAAGGTTTATTACTCATGACCGAGGTTATCTTCAGTATTACCGGCCTGCGCCTGCCCATAGTCATGACTTGCGCTAATCGCACCATCTCTTCTCCAATTAATATTTGGAACGATCACCAAGACATCATGGCCTTAACCGCTTCAGGCTGGATAATGCTTTTTGCGGAAACTAATCAAGAAGCGGTCTTCCAACACATCTTAGCCTACAAAATAGCCGAGACTACAAAATTACCGGTGATGGTTAATGTGGACGGCTTTATCCTCACTCATTCCTATGAACCCCTATCCATTCCGGAGGCGGGGAAAATAAAAAAATATTTGGGCCAATATCACCCGGCGGCCGGCACCTATTTGGACACCAAAAATCCGGTGACTCTCGGTTCTTTTGTCAGCCCCAAAGACTATTTTGAAATCCGCCAAGAGCTCAATGATGATTTAATAGCTAGCCTAAAAACTATCAATCAAGAATATTTTAAATGTCATAAAGCCCTGGGCACATCTGGAACTAAAAATGAAAATGGTTTGTTTGAATACTATGGTCCTCGAAACGCCAAAACAATAATCATCGCTCTGGGCTCAGTCATTGGCACCATCAAAGATGTGGCTGATCAGCAAAAGAACGTCGGGGTGATAAAAATCAAATGCTTTAATCCTTTCCCCTATCAAGACTTAGCTAAAATATTAAAATCAGCTAAGCAAATCGCTATTTTAGAAAAAGCCACCAATCTCGGTTCAGCCGCGCCGCTCTTTTCTCGAATTTTGCCGATTCTGAACCGTGATCAGGTAGCCAAAAGCTATATTGCCGGTTTGGGCGGCCGCGATATCACTCAAAAGATGATTCAGGGGATAATAAATGATATAATGAAGACAAAGAAAACTAGCTTAGATTCTAAATTTGTTAATAAATAAAATAAAATATATGAACCAGGCTAAAATAATTCTTTCCTTCGCAATTACTATTCTTTGTCTCAGTTTTTTCCTGCCGGCCAACAACGCCCTAGCCACCGACCTCAATCGCTGCAACAGTGTGGCCACTGGAGGCTGCGGCGGTAGTTTGCCCGTAGAAAGCACTAACCCAACTTCAGACTGTGCCTGGCAAGCCTCCACTGAAGGCTGTTGTACTAATGGAACTGGCTATTTCTTTATCAGTCCCGGAGCCGCTTGCCCCAGCCAATACCCCACTCCCGTAGCTGACCCTAATCAATGCGCTCAATACTATAACAGCAATCCCAATTTCAAATGCTGTTGTCCGGCTGTATCCGGCAATACCTCCAGCTTATGCCCGGAAGATGAAACCTTCTTACCCAAGAATCTCACTTTTGATCCGCAAATAACCATTCCGGGCTCTCCTTTTCAAGAAGGCCAAGGCTATGAATTAAAAAATGACACCAGTGCTATTGGTGAATACATCCGAGCTTATTACCAATATGGTTTAGGTATTGTGGGTATCGCCGCCGCTATTATGCTCATGATTGGCGGTATTATCTGGCTGACCGCCGGTGGTTCCAGCTCCAAAATAGAACAAGCTAAAGATATTATTACCAGCAGTCTTATCGGTATGTTTTTGCTATTTGGCAGCTGGATAATATTGAGAACCATTAACCCTGATTTAGTGGAATTAAAAACTACTGCTATTAGCATGATTGAAAAACCAACTTGCTGCGAATATCCTAATCCGGATAATCCTAATGGCGGCAATGTAGCCGGATCATTCTTCCCTTCTTCTTGTACCAAAATGAGCGGCCATTATTTCCCGGGCAAAGTAGCCGACCTCACCAAAACCAAATGTGTGGACGGCGGTTGCTGCTTAAGAATCTCCCGCGCTATCCGGCCGGCCACTTTAGTGATTAGCGCTCCTTTCAAAGCGTTTAAAGACGCCTGGAACAATGCTTCAGCTTTGGTTTCCGGAGATCCTCTGCCGCCGAGCTCAATATTTGAATATTCCTTTGATGCTTGGGATTCAATACCGGAAACTTGCAGCTCGGAATTAGTGAGCGATATCAACGCCGTGGACGCCGTGCTCTCCGGATTATTTGCCGGATTCACTGCCAGTGATATTAATCACAACGAAGTATTCTACAAAGAAAAATGCTCTTATCTAATGTGCTGCGTCGGCAAAAACTATGGCGACCTCTGTCTTTCTAAAGACAAAGAACCAGGCGTATGTCAAAATGATGTCTGCGTTACTGATTAAAAATATGGCTAAAACTGAAATGAATAAAAGAATATATCCGGGTCATAACGCTTGCGCTGGTTGCGGCCAATTAGTGGCCGTCCAGGCTGTGATGCGAGCGCTAGGCAACGAAAAAGTTATTATCGCCAATGCCACGGGCTGTCTGGAAGTCACCACCACCGCCTATCCTCAAACTGCCTGGGGATTACCTTGGTTACATTCCCTATTTGAGAATCCGTCTTCCCTAGCTTCCGGCATTAAAGCGGCGCTCAAGAAACAAAAGAAAGATGATGTTAAAGTCATTGTTCAAGCCGGCGATGGCGGTACCTTTGATATTGGCCTAGGATTAATTAGCGGCGCTTGGGAACGCGGCGATAATTTTATCTATATTTGCTATGACACCGAGGCCTATTCCAACACCGGGGTCCAAGCTTCCGGGTCCACTCCTTTAGGAGCCAGCACCACCACTTCTCCCAACAGTGATTGTCCGGAAGTTAAAACCACTTGCCCCTTAGTCCCCGGATCCACTCAAGCCAAAAAAGATATGCTGGCCATTGCTCTGGCTCATGGACTGAAATATGTCGCCCAAGCCAGCGCCGGCTATCCAGATGATATTACCAGGAAAATAAAAAAAGCTTTGGCTGTCGATGGCCCCAGCTATATCCAAATATTCAGCCCTTGTGTCTTGGGCTGGAAAACAAAATATGACGAAGCGGTTAATCTCGGAAAACTAGCAGTCCAAACCGGACTATATCCGCTCTTAGAATATGAAAACGGCCAGTTGATGGCGGTTTCTAAATTGCCGGCCAATAATCCGAAAGTGGAAGAATATCTAAAACTCCAAGGCCGCTATAGTCATCTCTTAGCTGACAGTCGTTATCAATCTACGGTTTCTTTAATTCAAAAAACTGCCGATAATAATATCAGTAAATATGGTTTACGCTAAACAAAAGAAAAAGATAGCCGTTATCTGCTTATTTTTATTAGCTTTTATTTTTTGCCAAGCTCCAACAGCCAACGCGGCGATTACTGGCGATGATCAAGTTGATTGCCCGACCGCCACGGCTACGGAAGTCTTAGTTTATTTCCACGGCCTTTTAGCTCCCACCTATACTGACAACGGTCCGCAATGGACTTTGCAAGAAAGCATCAACACTTTCTATTCCGAATTAAATAAAATCCGAGCCGTCCGCCCTGGAGTAGCCGCCGGACATTTTAATTACACCACTTCGGCTCAAACCGCCATTAATGCCGTCAAAAGCCAATGTAATATCACCGGCCAGGTGCCGGTGGTTTTAGCCGCTCATAGCGCCGGTGGAAAACAAATCCGTCCGGCCGGAGCTTTAGCTGACAAATTGATATTAATAGACGCTGTCTATTGGGATCCTTCCGCTCTATTTAGTTATTGCTCCAAGATCCGGATAATAGACGGATCATCAACACAAGAAAATACTCCGGCCTTAGTTAGTAATTGCCAATCTGATGCCAGTTTCAAATATGTTGATAATAGAACTAGCAGTATCAACCACTTTGCCGCCCGCAGCTATCTCAGCTCTTTCTATCTGGACTCCACGCCGGTAGCCGGCGGCGGAGCGCAAGCAGCGGCCGCTGCTCCAGAGAAACCATTCGTAGTTAACAACCCCTTAGAAAATTTACAAGTAGTTATTCCCGGGTTAGACAAAATAATTGCCAACAATCCAGCCACCTGCACTACCACCGACGGCAAAACGACCTGCAGTCTTCCTTGGATCGCTCAGTATATTAAAGGCATCTATAATTACGCTTTGGCCATCATCGGCGTTATCGCCGCCATTGCTTTAATGATTGGCGGCGTTCTCTGGCTAGTTTCAGCCGGCAATGCTTCTCGGATATCGACGGCTCAAAATTGGATCGCCGGCAGTCTAACCGGTATTTTAATTATGATGACTTCTTATATTCTGTTAAATGAAATCAACCCGGATTTAATCGGGTTGAAGCCGGTGACTTTAAAAATAATTGAAGAAATCATGCCGGATACCACCGACGCCTTATCTATCGCTAATCCCTCTTTAGACCCCAGCACTTGGGTACCGATTCCTAGCAACCCCACTATTTGCCCAAACGCTGTGAGAGCTAACCAACCGATAGTAGATAAAATTATAGCCGCTACCGATTGTATGGCAGCTAAAGGATTGATGATTGAAATCGGCGGCGGGTCCAGAACCGTTCTAAGACAAGCGGAAATTTATGACGAAAGATATAACCACCCGGCTAATCAATGTAATAAAGCTGGATTGAAACCGGGTTATGCTATCGCCTGCTGTCCTTATCCTTTAGGAGAAAAAATCTGCCCCCACAATTCCGGTTCGGCTTTTGATATCAGAGCCGTGACAGTTTGCGGCATTACCCAAAAAGATTTATCCAATCAATATATTCTGCAAGATTGTATGCAAGCAGCCGGCGCTTATTTATTAGACGCTGAGTGCTGGCATTTTGAATCTCCGCAGATTTCTCCATACTCTAAAAGCCAAGTGGGCAACCACAATGATAACTACTGCAAAGATTGGCCGAAGTAATTAATCCCCTCTATCCATGGCTTCGTTAGCCAGAGAATCAGCCACGGCATTAAGGGCGCGAGGAATATGAGTGAAGGTAATTTTTTTGAATGATAGTGACAAATTATAGATTTCCAAAAACAAAGGCGCCAAGTCTTTGTTTTTTACTTTATACTCCCGGTTCAACTGTTTGACGGCTAACTCGCTATCCAAATAAAAATCTAACTCGGTGCCGCCTAATTCTTTGGCCTTTTTAACTCCGGCTAAAATAGCTCGATATTCGGCTTGATTGTTGGTGGCCACGCCTAAAAATTCGGAGATCTTATCAATCACCTCTTTTTTTTCGTTATAAATAACCACTCCGATTCCGGCCGGACCGGGGTTGCCCCGAGCGCCGCCGTCGGTATAGATAGTTAGTTTCATAAATTAGTTTTTTTTAAATCAATTATTCTCAATTGGACTTCACTTCTTCCATTATAGCCGTTTATATCTAAATAATAAACCAGGTCCACGGTATCACCAATTTGCAAATGGCTATAAGCCTCGCTCTTGAAGAAAGCGATGGCCCAAATTGATCCTAGACGAATTTTGATATGTTGATTGTCGCCGCCCATATTGACTATATCATTAATGGTGGCGCCATAAGTGACAAACTTAGGTTGAGGATTGCCTTGACCAAAGGGAGATAGCAATTCTACTTCTCGCGCTAAATCTAAATCTATTTCCGACAGCTTTAATTCTAAATCAATACCTAGCTTAGGCGATAATTCCAATCCCTGCAATTTAACAGCGGCAATCTTTTTCATAGCGGCGGTAAAACCATCTAATTTTTCTTGAGAATAAATAGAGAAACCGGCCGCGCCAGGATGACCGCCGTACTTATCCAAATTTTCCTTAGCCTCTTCAATAGCTGAGATTAGATTAAACTCTTCAATGCTCCGCCCTGATCCCTTAAAACCATCGGCAGTGGAGGTAATAATCAAAGCCGGACGATAATATTTTTCGCAGATTTTTCCGGCCACCAATCCGATTACTCCTTCATTCCAACCTTCTTCAAAAATGGAGCTCACGCCAATGATAATATCGGGAACATTTTCTTTATCAATCTGCGCTTCCACCTCCCCCATTATCTTCTCGGTTATTTCTTGGCGGGAAATATTCTTTTGATTAAGCTCCTGGGCCAACAGACTAGCCTCAGCCTCATCTTTAGTCAAAAGCACCGATAAAGCATTGCTGGCATTTCCTAAACGGCTCGCGGCGTTAAGACGCGGTCCAATTTGAAAACCTAAACCCCAAGCATCAATCTTTTCGGCTTTAGATTTAATAACCTTAATTAGTTCTCTAACCCCCAATCGCTTAAACTTATTAATCTCCAATAGCCCCTTCTTCACCAGAATCCGATTCTCTCCCAAAAGCGGCATCATATCACTCACTGTGCCCATGGCTACTAGATCCAAGACCTTGTCTTCCAATTGTTTTTTAGTTTCTTCGTCTAATTTTGATTTAGCTAATAGGGCTTGAACCAGCTTAAAAGCCACGCCCACTCCGGCTAAATTGCGGGTGGGATAATCTTGACGTTTGTCGGTGCAATTAATGAATAAACAGCTGGGAATTAATTTTTCGTCATCCGGCAAAGCATGATGATCGGTGATAATAATATCCAAACCTAAGTTTTGAGCATAAAGAACTTCTTCGTAGCTGCGCGTACCGTTATCAACCGTAATTATTAACCGCGAACCATTAGCCGCAATCTTTTCAATCGCCCCCTTATTCATACCGTACCCTTCCGATACTCTGTCCGGCAGATAAGCATCCACTCGGGCCTTGAAAAGAGTCAATATTTCCCAAAGAGCGGCAGTGGAGGTCACCCCATCAGCGTCGTAATCGCCATAAATAGTTATTAAATCCCCGGCTTTGATATGGTTAATAATCAAAGCCACGGCCTTTTCCATGTCGGAGAATAAAAAAGGATCGAACTGTTTTAAATAATCTGCCCGCGGCAAATCAGCCAACAGAAAAGCTTCCAAGGCTGCCGGCGTATCAATTCCCCGCAAGGCTAATAGCTGCCGCAAAACTAAAGAATACCGGTTATTTTCCAAAACCGAAGCGGCCGCGGGGGCTAATTGCCATCTTTTAGTGACGGTCATAATTTAATTAGAATCCGAAACTGACGGTCCAGGCCAGCATGCTGACCACAACCATAGTGGAAATAATAATCCAAAAAACCTTTACCACTTTTTTGCTTTTCATAAGTATCTTAATTATCTTTTTAATATTTTGACAAAAGTATCCGGCGGAATATCAACACTGCCCTTGCCGGCGGCCATCATTTTCTTTTTGCCCCGTTTCTGTTTTTCTAAAAGCTTCAATTTTCTGGTGTAATCGCCGCCATACAACTTAGCCGTCACATCTTTGCGCATCGCCGACAATCTTTCCGCCGCAATCACTTTGCCGCCAATCGCCGCTTGCAATTTCACTGCGAACATCTGTTTCGGCAAACTTTCTTTTAAAATATTAACCACTTCTTTGCCCTGACGAAAAGCCTCATCACGATAGACAATGGTGGCCAAAGCCTCAATTGGTTCTTCGGCAACTAGAATATCCATCTTGACCACATCAGCCAAGCGATAGTCTAAATATTCATAGTTGATAGAGGCATAACCGGAACTGACGCTTTTTATCTTGTCATAAAAATCGGTTAAAATGGCCGACATCGGGATTTCATAACGGAGAATAACGCGAGATTCATCGCTATCGGCGGAAATATATTCGGTATTCTTGTAGACGCCTTTTTTGTCCTGAGCTAATTTAATAATATTGCCCATGTATTCTTTAGGAGAAATGACATCTAAAGTCACCCAAGGCTCTTCAATTCTGTCAACAAAAGTCGGATCCGGCAATTTCTGAGGAGTACGGATAATTACTTCTTCTCCGGATTTTTTAAACACCTTATAGGCGACGCTGGGTATAGTAACGATAATATCCAAATTATATTCCCGGCGCAATCTTTCTTGAAATATTTCCAAATGAAGTAATCCTAAGAAACCGCAGCGAAAACCGAATCCTAAAGCTTCAGAATGTTCAGGTTCATAAGCCAAGGCGCTATCATTGAGCTTTAGCTTTTCCATGGCTTCTCGTAAGTCCTGCAAGTCGTCACCCTCTTTGGGGAAGATGCCGGCAAAGACCATCGGCTTCACCTCTTTATACCCCGGCAGAGCCTCCGGCTTGTTGCTGGGCTCATAAGGAAAAGTGATGGTATCGCCCACGCGGCACTCGCTGACATTTTTAAAACCAGTGACGATATAGCCGATGCTGCCGGTGTCTAAACTGCCAGTGGAAAAATAATCCGGACGGAAGATGCCAATATCCAAAACTTCACTCTGAGCATTAGTAGCCATTAATTTTATCTTATCTCCTTTTTTTAAACTGCCATCAAAGATTCGGACATAGGCTACCACTCCGCGGTATTCGTCATACTTGGAATCAAAAATCAAAGCTCGCGGTACTTTCCCGGAACTAACTTTCGGCGGCTGGCCTTGTTTAATAACTTCACGCAGAACCTCGGGCACGCCTTCGCCGGTTTTCCCTGAAGCGCAGATAATTTCATCTTCCGAGCAGCCTAAAAGCTTAACGATTTCTCGTTTGGTTTTAGGCACATTAGCGGCCGGCAAATCAATCTTGTTAACTACCGGGATAATAGTAATATCTTGCTCTAAAGCTAAATAAAGGTTGGCTAGAGTCTGGGCCTGAATACCCTGAGTACAGTCCACTAATAAGACGGCTGTTTCTACGGCCGCCAAAGAGCGGGAAACTTCGTAAGAAAAATCCACATGACCGGGGGTGTCAATGAGGTTTAGTTGATAGCCCTCGTATTCCATGGTCACCGGCTGCAGTTTAATGGTGATGCCGCGCTCTCTTTCAATATCCATACCGTCTAAAATCTGATCCCGCATTTTGCGCTTATCTACCGTATTAGTTATCTCCAACATTCTATCGGCCAAGGTGGATTTACCATGGTCAATATGGGCTATTATGCAGTAATTTCTAATTTTTTCGATATTCATACGCTAAAAAAGATATAAATAAAGCGATATGGCTGCATATCGCTAAACCTAATTTTATCTTAATGTATTTTGGCCTATCGGTCAATTAGAGCCCCCGCACCTCACCTTGGTCGTCAACCTTCAATTTGCGCCAAGGCAAACGGGAAGAAATTAACACCAAGAAATGATCTAATTCCTCGGCTTTCAAGAAGCGGCAGAAGACAATATAGCCCAAGAGGCCAATCAACCCGGCCCCCGCTCCTTGCGTCACTACCCCCCAAAAAGACTGCATATCGACATAAGGTGAAATCAACACTTTGCTGCCCTGGATCATAAATCCGGCAGCTAAACCGGCGCCGGAAAATTTCAAAGTAGAAATCAAGATACGCTTCTGATCCAATTCTCCCACCTTAACCCATAACCATAACCAAAGTAGAATGAAGTTTAAGATATTGCCAATGGAAAAAGCAAAAGCTAAGCCGGCCACCCCCATCTTTTTTCCCAAGAACCAAGACAACGCTACATTAGCAGCCACCACTATTAGCCCGATATAGAACGGGGTGCGGGAATCATGGCGAGCATAAAAAACTCTAGTTAAAAGAGGCACCAAAGCTTGGGCGAACAAACTAAGAGCAAAAAATCCTAAAGCGTTCATGGTCAAAATGGTGTCTTCCCAATTAAAATTACCAGCACCATAAACAACTCTGATAATCTGAGCGCGCAAAGTGATGATTAGGATGGTGGCTGGAATGATAAAAAATAATATTTGCCGAACAGTGGAAGAAAAATTTTTGACCAGCCTCTCTTTGTCAAAAGCAAATTGAGATAAGACCGGGAAGGCCGCCACTGCAAAGGAGATACCGAAAATGCCCACCGGGAATGATTGCAAATTATTAGCAAAATTAAAAACCGCCAAAGATCCGCTGGGAAGCAGCGAGGCGATAATGGTAATAACCAATAAATTAATCTGGGCGATAGCCAAACTCAAAGTGCGCGGAATCATCATCCTCAATATCTGACGGAAATGGCTGTCGCGCCAATTAATAATCAAACGATATCGATAACCTAAAAGAAAGACCGCTGGCAATTGAATAATGAAATGCAAGAAAGCTCCCAAGGCGACGCCCCAAGCCAAGCCGGAAATACCCCAAATCGGCACCAAGAAATAAGCGCCGATAATAATTCCCACGTTGTACATTATCGGAGCCAAAGAATAAATTAAAAAGTTCTTAAACGATTGTAATACTCCCCCCAAGACTCCGGAAAGCCCTAGAAACACCGGGGAAAAAAACATAATCCTGGTTAGCTGAGCCGTAGCCAATTTGTCGACCGCTGAAAATCCGGGAGAAATTAAATTAACCAGCTGAGGAGCAAAGATTATACCGGCCACCGACAACAAGAGCAGCAGCAGGAACAAAGAGTTCAACATGTTATTCACCAAATTCCAAGCCGGACGGTTTAGCCAGCTGAATAAATCTTGTTTGCTATCACTTCTAAAGTCTTTGATTAGTCCGGTTAAAACCGGGATAAACCCGGCCGACAAAGCTCCTAAAATTAAGAGATTATAAATTAAATCCGGAATCCGAAAAGCACTATAATAAATATCCAAAGTAGCATCGGCGCCAAATTGGCTAGCCAATATCCTATCGCGTACTATGCCTAAAATCCGAGAAGCCAAAGAAAAAACACCGACTAAAAAGGCGGCCATGGCGATGCTATTAGTTTGACGGTTGAAAAAACGAGACAACATAATAATTAATTGATTATTCTGACATCTACGACCTTAATCTTGTCACTCAATACAAACAAAGGATTAATATCTAATTCGCTGATTTCCGGATGGTCTTTAGCTAATTTAGCTATTTTAACTATTGCCTTAGCCAATTCATCTATGGCCAGCCTGTCGCCGGTTCTTTTTCCGGATAGCAACGGATAACATTTTAGAGAAGCAATCATTTGCTTGGCCTGAGCCAAATCTAAATCAGCTAGAGCCGAAACAACATCCTTAAATGCTTCAGTATATATTCCGCCATAGCCCAGCATAATTATCGGGCCAAATACTTCGTCCCGTTTAAAGCCCAACAACATCTCTACGCCGCCTTCAATTCTCTCTTGGGCCACTAGATAGTTTCCCGCGCCAGAAAGCAAAGGGTGATGGAACAAACGTTTTAACTCCAGCGGACTTTCTAGATTCGGGAAAACTGCGCGATATTCACTTTTGTGAATCAAATTCGGGCCGACTATCTTAACGGCTAAAGGATAGCGCAAATTAATCTGCTGGGGCGATATTTTTTTGGTAGCTGCTACCGGCAAATGATATTTTTCCAACAGCTTCAAGGATTCTAAGAAATCCATAAGCTTTCCAGTAGCAATTATCTTCTTTCCAGAATTAATCTCATAGGGCTTAACAGTTTTAATGCGGCGATAATAACCAACCAATTTTATCAAAGAACTGATAGCTGTTTCCGGATAAGGGAAGGCCGGGATTAAACTGCGACGCAATATTTCAATGCCCGGAGCCACCTCTTCTCCGCCCAAGAAAACCGCCGAAAATATTTTGGCCGGGTTCTTCTTGGCCGCCGCAACTATCGCTTGAGCAGTGGCCGTAATTTCCGTCACGGTCTGAGGAGTTAATATCACCAAAATATTCTTCACTAAGGCATCAGCGGCAACGGTCTGCAAAGCTAGCTCATATCGCTTAGCATCGGCATCGCCTAAAAGATCCAGAGGATTATGAATCCGGACTAGCGGCGGCAGTTTCTTAGATAATCCTTTGCCGGTTTTTTTAGAAAACTCCGGCAAAATAAAGCCGTGCGATAAAGCTTCGTCGGCACTAAGTACTAAAGGGCCGCCGGCGTTAGAAATGATGGTTAAATTGTTTGTATCAATTTTTCGAGTGCGGCCGGCGAGAATTAAGAAGTTAAATAATTCTGATAGATTATTCGCCAAAATAGCTCCGCAGCGCTCCACGGCCACCTTAGTAGCCCCATAGGAGCCCACCAGGCTGCCCGTATGAGATTTAGCAGCCGCTTCTCCGGCCTTGGTCTGTCCAGCCTTTAAAATAATTACCGGCTTGACCTTAGCCAGGCGAGACAATTTGGCCAAAAACTTTTCTCCATCTTTAATTTGTTCCAAATAGACAGCCACCATCTCGGTCTTGGGGTCAGAGAGGAGATAAGAAAAAATATCGGCCTCTTCTAGATGAGCTTCATTGCCCAAACTAACAAAATGAGACAAGCCAATTTGGTTAGCATCAGCAAAATCCAAGATGGAGCTGGCGATAGCGCCGGACTGAGAAACTAAGGCGATATTATGCTGGCGCTTAACATCATTCAAGCCGGCATATTTAGCGAAACTGGCGTTGAGATGAGACTGGTGGCTAATCAGCCCCAAGCAATTAGGTCCTAAAATATTTAAATTATACTGCCGCGCTATTTTAGCCATGGCCGCTTCCGCCTCTTTGCCGGCGGCTGATGTTTCTCCAAACCCGGCGGCGATGATAATAACATTTTTGACTCCGCTTTGGCCGCATTTTTCCAATTCCGCCAAAACTAAAGGAGCCGGCAGAGCCAAAACGGCCAAGTCAACTTTATTTTTGATAATTGAGATGCTGGAATAGACCTTCTGTCCTAAAATGCTTCTGGCTTCAGGATTAACCGGATAAATTTTTCCTTTATACCCCCCGGCGATTAAGTTAGCCAAAATCTGCTGGCCGATTTTTTGCGGATTGCGCGAGGCGCCGATAATGGCTACCGAACGAGGATGAAAAAAAGCGTTGAAATTCATAAGCGGTTTATTTCTTAGAAAAAATAAATAAAGCAGCTGATATTATCCATAATACCACCAAATAATTGAGATTAAAATAGGTTAGAACCGATAGGGGTTTAATTATTTCCAAAACTATAAACAGAATAATCGCTCCGGTTAAGGCATAGAATAACTCGCAGCTGATTGTATTTAAAAGATTATTTTTCATAAATTGAACATCTTCTTAATCTTCCCTCCAAGGCTCTGCCCGGACAGCTCTGCCCGAATTGATTTTATCTCTACCCCCTGAGTTAGGTCAGGCAAAGAAAGCATAAACTTATAGCGATTATCAACTCTATTGACTCCACTCAAATCAAAAACGGCCGTAGCTCGGCGCCAACCATCGCCTAAATCTTCCGGCTCAGAATATTTAGCCACTACGGAGCTGATTTCCCCCAAATTCAAATCAGCGGTTAATTTCTTGGATCCAGATAGAAAAAAAGCATCAGCCGAAAAGGCTATATCGCCTTCCACTTCCAAAAAGATATCGCCAGCGGTTAAATTAATATTTTTTAACCCCAGTTCAGTGGTAGTCGCTTTGTAAATAACATCCGTCTTTTCTAAAACTAAATTTTGATCGGCAAAGACTATCTTCCCCAAACTATCCGGATTCGGGGTTTTGACACGTAAGACTGAGCTGTCGGTTAATAAATTAGCCGGAGAAAACAACCAGGCTTTGTTCTGTAAAACGACATGAGTGTTGGTGGTTTTGATAGAGCTGATAATGTCATCGTTAGCCCTAACTTCTATCCGATAGATATCGGGAGCTAAATCTGCCCGATATAATTGCCAGCCGCCGCGATCCTTAATTTCGCCGCTAGCCGTCTCCGAACCATCATCAATCATTTCTTGGCTGGAGATTAATTCGTTCTGAGAATTATAGATTAAAATAGCTATCGGATCGCCGCCGGCTTGATTGTTCTGATTTAAATCAGAGAAAGAAAACTCAAAACGCAAAGGCAGGCCGTTAATAGCCGCTAAGATTTGCTGATCGCCGCGCAACTGGGGCCAAGCATAATCACCCAAAGTATCAAAAGGCAAAGCTGATTGCAGATAGCCGGGGTCGTAATCAGTTTGATAGGAAGCGGTTTGGGGCCAAGAGGATTTTAATTTCAAAAGTGGGTCGGGATTAGTCAAAAGTATCTTGCCATTATCAATGCCAATTTGCTTGTCCCAAGTATTCATTAGCTTTTCCAAAATTAAGTTTTCTAAACCCCGGGTAGCGAAGCGCCAAAGCTTTTCATCCACCAAAACTCCGGTTTCAATTATCGGCTGGCCGGCAGGATCTAAATTGCGATAGACAAAGGTTAATTTAGCTTGTTTGAACTCACGGGGGCTAAAGACCGAGAAATAGGCTGGGGATTTAATAAGCCGTAAATATTCGTTGTCCCAGGAAATTCGATCGCTGGGCCCCAACGGTCCGACAATCTTTTGACCGCCCCAAAAGTTCAAACCCCGCGGGCGATATTCGCCCTTCAAACAACCAAAAGGGACAATGGCTTGATAGATGAAAAACAAAAAAGCCAAGCCGATAACCAGGCTAAAAGCAATTCTTAATTTAAGTTTTAAGCTTAATTTTTTCATATCTTCCTATTACACAGTATAGCAAAATTAATCCGTTCGGACAAAACAAAAAATCCCTAAATTTTAGGGATTTTTTGCTATAGACAGAGTTTATCTTTATTTATACTCGGCTCTCTTCTTCTTGCCTTCGTATCCAGTACCGGCCGGAATTAAGCGACCGATGATGACATTTTCCTTCAAACCTTCCAAATAATCAATTTTGCCGGAAACAGCGGCTTCAATCAACACCCGCGGGGTTTCTTGGAAGGAAGCAGCGGACAAGAAGCTGTCAGTGGACAAGGAAGTCTTGGTAATGCCCAGGAGCAATCTAGCACCAGTAGCATCAACCTTAACCTCTTTATTAGCCTCAAACAGAACCTCTTCTTCAATTACCTCACCCGGCAACAAATTGGTATCACCCGGATCTTTAATCAAATAACGGGAGAACATCTGGCGAGCGATAATTTCCACGTGCTTATCATTCAAAGGCTGACCCTGAGAAGAGTAAACATATTGAATTTCTCGAATAACATATTTCTGAACTGCCAAACGGCCGCTAATCTCATACAATTCCTTCAAGTTAAAGCTACCTTCGGTCAACCGGTCGCCTTTCTTGATGCTGTCGCCGTCTTTAACCCAAATCATAGTGCCGCGCGGAATAATATATTCCTTGACCATCGGCACCACTTTGTCTTTTTCATCTTTGCCGTCATAGCAAACCTTCAAAATCTTTTCATGAGTGCTGTTAACAGTAACCTCTTTGCCGTCTCGGTCTTTAATTATCTTCTGAGCGAATTCTATTTTGATAGAACCATCGACATCGGCAATTAAAGCTTTCTTCTTCGGAGCCCGAGCTTCAAAAATTTCTTCCACGCGCGGCAAACCTTGAGTGATATCGTCGGATCCGGCTACACCTCCAGTATGGAAGGTTCTCATGGTCAGCTGCGTACCAGGTTCACCGATGGACTGAGCGGCAATGATACCGACAGTGGTGCCAAGCTTAACTGCTTTGTTATAAGCTAAGTCGTAGCCATAACATTTGGCGCAAACGCTCTTATGCAAATGGCAGCTCAAAACGGAACGAATACAAACTTCTTCAATATTGTTAGCTTTCAAAGTCTTAACTACTTCATCGCCCACTAAATCGCCAGCCGGGACCAAAGTCTTGCCCTTAGCATCCAAAACATCCTTAGCCAAGAAGCGGCCGGAAATCTTTTTGTAGAAATCTTCGCCGACTTCATCGCTTTCTTTCTTGGTGAGAATTAAGCCTTCGGTATCGCCGCAATCTTCTTCGGTGATAATCACATCCTGAGCCACATCCACTAAACGACGGGTCAAATAACCAGCGTTAGCGGTACGCAAAGCGGTATCGGACAAACCTTTTCTGGTAGCGTGGGTGGAGATAAAGTATTCCAAAACGCCGAAACCAGCTTTAAAGTTACCCTTAACCGGCAACTCAATAATAGCACCGGACGGAGAGGTCACCAAACCTTTCATGCCTAAAATCTGTACCGGTTGAGACCAAGAACCGCGAGCTCCAGATTCAATCATGGAGTAAAGAGGTAGAATATCAACCAAACTGGCTTTGCAGATATCAGCAATCTTTTCCTTGGCGTTGGTCCAAGTTTCAATTACCTTATTATATCTTTCACTTTCAGTCAGCAAACCTTCTTCATATTGGTCTCTGATATTTTCCACTTCATCGCCCGCCTTCTTAATCAACTCATCCTTAGCCGGAAGGTTAGGCAAATCGCCAAAGCCCCAGGACAAACCGGACTTGGTAATAAAGGCAAAACTCTTATTCTTCAAATTATCAATAAATTTTACAGTTTCTTCTTCACCATATAAGTTCAAGCATTCTCTAATCATGCTCTTCAATTTGCCCTTGCCCACCACTTCGTTAACATAAGGCAAGCCTTCCGGGATAATGGTGTTGAAAATGATGCGGCCAACGGTAGTTCGCACTAATTTGCCGCCTTTCAAGCGCACTCGAATCGGTTCATGCAAATCAATGTATTTATACTCATAGGCCAAATTAGCTTCATCTTCGTTATAAAAGGTCCGCAAGGTTTTCTCATCTTTAGTCTCAAAATCCGGATTGTTGAAGGTGATATAATAAGCACCCCAAACGATATCCTGAGAAGGAGTCACAATCGGATCGCCGGTGGCCGGTTTCAATAAGTTATGAGATGAAAGCATGATGTCGCGAGCTTCACCCACTGCTTCTTTAGTCAAAGGCACATGGACAGCCATTTGGTCGCCATCAAAGTCGGCGTTAAAAGCGGTACAAACCAAGGGGTGAATTTGAATAGCTTTACCTTCAATCAGCACCGGCTTGAAAGCCTGGATACCCAAACGATGTAAGGTAGGAGCACGATTCAAAAGCACATAAGCGCCTTTGACAATCTCTTCCAAGATATCCCAAACCTCGTCATGGCCGGCTTCAATATAGCGAGAAGCGCTTCTGACATTGTGAACTATTTCTCTCTTAATAAGCTGGCTGATGATAAACGGCTTGAATAATTCCAAGGCCATAATCTTCGGCAAACCGCATTGATCCAAATTCAATTTCGGATTGACCACGATAACGGAACGACCGGAATAATCGACGCGCTTACCCAACAAGTTTTGGCGGAAACGGCCCTGCTTGCCTTTCAAAGTATCAGCCAATGATTTTAGCTGTCTCTTCTGGCCGGTAGAAGCAGTGACGGTCTTGGTGTTGCGAGAAGAATTGTCCAACAAAGAATCAACCGCTTCTTGCAACATGCGTTTCTCATTGCGGCAGATAACTTCCGGCGCATTCAAATCCACTAATTGCTTCAAACGATTATTACGATTAATCACCCGGCGATATAAGTCATTCAAATCGGAAGCGGCAAAACGACCGCCGTCTAAGGCGACCATCGGACGCAAATCCGGAGGGATCACCGGCAGAACATTCAAGACCATCCATTCCGGACGAATATTATTATTTCTAAAATTCTTCAACAGTTTTAAGCGCTTGATAATCTTCTCCCGCTTGGCTTCCGGGCTGGTTTCCAACCTCTCTTCCAGCTTCTTGATGCTCTTGTCTAAATTAATTTTGGACAATAATTTGCGCACCGCCTCGGCGCCAATGGACGCTTCAAACAAATGGCCGAACTTCATGCTCAAAGTCTGATATTCCTGTTCAGTCAAAATCAAAAGCGGTTTTAAATCTTTCAATTCTTTCTTAGCGGTTTCATAATCAAAATCTAGCTTGGTCATCTTTTCTTCCTTCATCTTCAAAGCATCATCCTTTTCATTCTTTTCTTTAGAATCCTTGAAGTTCTTCTGATATTCATCATCAATGCTCTTTTTCTTGCTCTTATATTCCCGCTTGATCTGTTCCAAGGTGGCTTCCTTTAAACTGTCATCCACATCGGTCACAATAAAGTTAGCGAAATAAACGACTTTCTCCAAGGACTGGATGCTTAAGTTCAGCACCAAGCCGATTTTGGAAGAAAGACCGCGCAAGAACCAAACATGAGTGGCCGGCACCTGCAAAGAGATGTGGCCCATATGTTCACGGCGGACTACGCTGCGGGTAACTTCAACGCCGCACTTATCGCAGACTACGCCTTTATAACGAATTTTTTTATACTTGCCGCAAGCGCACTCCCAGTCCTTGGTCGGACCAAAAATTCGTTCGCAGAACAAACCGTCTCTTTCCGGTTTTTGAGTTCGATAGTTGATAGTTTCCGGCCGAGTAACTTCGCCATGGCTCCAACCCAGAATTTCTTCCGGTGAAGCGAGTTTTAATCTGATGGCGTCGAAATCGCTGGTTTTAATTGGATTAAGCATATGATTATAATTGAAATTTAATTAATGATTACTCCTCATCAAAACCGGCATTAGCGCTGTCGAGGTCTTCGACGGTCGGCGCTTCTCGCTCGGTCGTAACTTTGTATTCACTATCGACATCGTCGGCCTCGCTGTCGTCGTTATCATAAACCTCAGAATCGCCTTGATTGATTTCCGGCAAAACCGGAGGTTTCTCAATCGTTGGATCTTCCAAATCTTCTTCATAATCTTTTTCAAACTTGGCGCCCAAAAGCTCCACGTTCAAACACAAACCTTTCAATTCAGAAATTAAAACATTAAATACTTCCGGAACGTTCTGTTTGTGGATCTCTTCGCCTTTGATTACCGCTTCATAAGCTTTGCTGCGGCCGGTAACATCATCGGATTTGATGGTTAATACCTCCTGCAAAGTATGAGCAGCGCCATAACCTTCCAAAGCCCAGACTTCCATTTCACCGAAACGCTGGCCACCGAATTGAGCTTTACCGCCTAAAGGCTGCTGGGTGATTAAGGAATAAGGACCAATAGAACGCTGGTGGATTTTATCTTCCACCATATGGTTTAATTTCAACATGTATTTAATACCCACAGTAATCTTGTTGTCATAAGCTTCACCAGTTTTGCCGTCATACAACCAAACTTTACCATCTTCCGGCAAGCCGGCCTTTTTTAACTCTTCTTTAATCTGATCTTCAGTAATACCATTCAAAGGCGGAGTAGCGGCGCGATAACCTAATTTAGAAGCGGCAAAACCCAAATGAGTTTCCAACAATTGACCCAAGTTCATACGAGAGATAATACCTAACGGAGATAAAATCACATCCACCGGAGTACCATCGGCCATATAAGGCATATCTTCAGCCGGAACAATTTTGGAAATAACGCCTTTATTACCATGGCGGCCGGACATCTTGTCGCCGACTTGAACTTTGCGCAAATTAGCGACAGTCACCTGAATGGATTTCAAAACGCCGGTAGATAGCTTGTCGCCTTCTTCCCGAGAAAATATTTTGACATCCACCACCTTGCCATGTTCACCATGCTCTAAATATAAAGAAGAATCGCGAACATCTTTGGCCTTCTCGCCGAAAATGGCGCGTAATAATTTTTCTTCAGCGCTTAACTTGGTTTCACCTTTCGGAGTAATTTTTCCCACCAAAATATCACCGGAGGAAACTTCGGCGCCAATTCTGATAATACCGTCTTCATCCAAATTGCTTAACTTCTCTTCAGAGATATTCGGGATATCATTGGTGATGATTTCCTGACCTAATTTGGTATCGCGGACATCAATAGTATAATTTTCAATATGAATAGAGGAGTAGATATCGCGATGGACTAATCTTTCGGAAATAATAACGGCATCTTCATAGTTGAAACCTTCATAAGTCATGAAAGCCACTAAGACATTGCGGCCTAAAGCCAATTCACCATTATCAATAGCCGGACCATCGGATAAGATTTGACCTCTCTTCACTTTGTCACCGACATCCACTAACGGGTGTTGGTTAATACAGGTTAAAGAGTTGGAGCGCAAAAACTTATTCAAATTATAGCGCAAAGTCTTGCCCTTCTTGGTTTCTATTTCAATAGTCAAAGCATCAACCTTGGTAATAACTCCATCTTCATCGGCAATTATCACGTGACCGCTGTCGCGGGCGGCAATAGCTTCAATGCCGGTACCCACCACCGGGGCTTCGCTCTTCACCAAAGGCACAGCCTGACGTTGCATGTTGGTACCCATCAAAGATCTTTGACCATCGTTGTGCTCCATGAAAGGGATCAAGGAAGTAGCGATGGAAATAATCTGGTTGGCGGCCACACCGACTAAATCAATATTTTCCACATCTTCGGTAGCCGGTTTGCCGTATTTGCGCACGTCATGGCGAGAGACGATAAAGCGGCCCTCGTTATCCACCGGAATAGTGGAGTCGACGGTAATATATTTTTCTTCTTCAAAAGCGTCTAAATAAACAATTTCATTAGTGACATAATGCTTGCCCTTTTCGTGTTTAACTTTGTAATAAGGGGTTTCTAAAAATCCGTAGTTATTTAATTTGGCATAGCTGGCTAAGTGACCAACCAAACCAATGTTCGGACCTTCCGGGGTAGCAATCGGACAAATGCGGCCATAGTGGGTAGTATGCACATCGCGGACATCAAAGCCGGCTCTTTCTCTAGTTAAACCTCCCGGGCCCATAGCGGACAGGCGGCGCTTGTGCTCTAATTCAGCCAAAGGATTAGTTTGATCCATGAATTGAGAAAGTTGGGAAGACATGAAGAACTCCTTCACCACACCGATTACCGGACGAGCGTTAATTAATTTGTTCGGAGTCAGAGAGCTAATATCGGAAGTACTCATCTTGTCTTTGATGATGCGTTCCATGCGAGCTAAGCCGACACGGAAACGATTCTGAATCAAACCGCCGATAGCGCGGACGCGGCGATTGCCTAAATGGTCAATATCATCCTCTTCTCCTTTTTCAATATTCAAATGAATGACTTCGCGGACGATATTTACCAAATCTTCCTTGCGCAAAATTCTGGTCTCTTTGTTGATCGGTAAGTCCTCACCGAAACGGCGATTCAATTTATAGCGACCGACGCGGCCGAAGTCATAACGGTCAAAACGGAAAAACATGGAATGAATCAAAGACTTGGCGTTATCAGCAGTGGCTAAATCACCCGGACGAATGCGGCGATAGACTTCCTGCAAACCTTCAGCTTCGGTCTTAGCGGAATCTTTAGCGATAGTCGCTTCAATATAACCGAGTTCATCTTTCTCCTTAGTAATATCAACGTCTTTAAATAATTTTAAAATCTCTTGATCGGTAGTATAACCAAAAGCCCGCAACAAAGAAGTTACGGCTACTTTTCTCTTGCGGTCAATTCTGACCCAGATAATCTTATTCGGATCAGTTTCAATTTCTAACCAAGCCCCGCGGTTAGGAATAATTTTAGCCCCGTAATATTTTTTGCCCTTAATAAAATCAGAAGTAAACATGACACCGGCGCTGCGGATCAACTGAGAAACCACGACTCTTTCAATACCGTTAACGATAAAGGTGCCCTTGTCGGTCATTAACGGAAAATCGCCCAAGAAGACTTCTTGCTTAACAGCTTGGCCCGTTCGCTTATTAAGCAAATTAGTCTTGACTCTTAAGGGTGCTTCGTAAGTAATATTCTTAGCCCGGCTTTCAATTTCGCTGAACTTGGGCTTATCCAAGAAATATTCTTCAAAATAAAGCTCCAAATCACGATTGTTAAAATCGGTGATCGGAGAAATCTCATCAAACAATTCTGCCAAGCCTTCCTTGAGGAACCAATTATAGGAATCCTTTTGGATCTCAATTAGATCCGGAACCGGCATGGCTTCTTTGAAGTCCTTAAAATAACGACGCTCGCCAAGCTTGGCGGCGACTGAAGAAGTTTGTGGGGCCATAGATATTTAATCAGCCGTTTAACTCTTATGGGGCTAAAGAGAAAAACGATTATTTATATATAAATTAAGGAAGAGAAGAGGGCAAACTACTAACAAACAAAAAAATCCCAACACCAAATCAGGCTTGAGTTTTCGCAGCTTTGTTTTCTTAAATAGAAATAGTCACTTTTAAAAAATTAATTGCTTAAAAGTATCTAAATAATATGATATTCAAGTGGTTTTGTCAATACACAACTTATCCACACCTCTTCTGAAGCTCTTCCCTGGCCACCTGCCGGTCATCCCAAGGCATCTTCTGCCCCTGAGCCAGGCAAATGAATTGCTCACTGCCCTTGCCGGTAATGAGGACTAAATCATCGGTTTTGGCTGAAAAAACCGCTAAATTGATGGCTTCTCGCCTATCTGGAATCTTCAATAAATTAACCCCTAGCTCCTTATCCGCCCTTTCCGCCCCAATGGCTACGGCCTCCATAATAGCCAGCGGATCGTCATCATAGGGGTCTTCATTGGTAACTATCACCAGGTCGGCATTCTTGCCGGCAATTTCTCCTAAAATCGGCCGCCGGTCCTTATCCCGTCCGCCGCCGGTAGCTCCCAAAACATGAATTATCCGATTATGAGGAATTAAATTAACAGCTTCATATAATTTTTCTAAAGCCCGCGGCTCAAATGCATAGTCCACCACGACAGCAAAATCCTGCCCGACTGATATTCTTTCTAGGCGCCCCACGATTCCCTTAATTTTTTCTAACCCTTTCTTGATTTGGCTCAAAGACAATCCCTGGCTCAAAGCCACCCCCACAGCGGTCAAAGCATTAGCGACATTAAAAGCTCCCAAAAGCTGGAGGGACAAATGAACACTAGAAAGATTATCCTGCGGAGAAACAAAAAAGTTGGAGAGTAATAATAAGTCAAAATCAGTGCCGGCGTTGCTAGATTGGATATTAGCCGACTTAATCAGCTCCACGCCGCGGCGCCAATCCAAATCTAAACTTAATTCCTCATCATGATCGTGATAGGCCTCGGAAGTATAGCCGATTTTCTGTTCGGCGAAAAAACTCAAAAAATACTCAGCTTCGGCATCATCAAAGTTAGCGACAATAGTTTTTTTCACTCTTTCAAAATTCAATTTCTGAATACCGTGTTTAGTCGCCTGGATCCTCTTCTGGCCATCAACATACTTAGTATGGCATCTCTTGAGATGCTTAAATAATTCGCCCTTGGCCTGTTTATAATTTTCAAAACTGCCGTGCGATTCAATGTGTTCCGGATAAAGACCGGTAAAAACTAGAACGTCAAAATTAATAAACCGATGGCGATATTGCCTAATCCCCTCGGAAGTGGTTTCCACCACGGCATACTGACAACCGTTTTTCACCATATCGGAAAGAATCTTCTGAGTAAAAAATCTACCGACCATGGTCATCTTCTTGTCATTCAACCATTCCTTAGAGCCGTCATTAAACATGGCGGTGGAAGTATAGCCCACTTTGTAGCCGGCGCTTTCTAAAGTTTTAGCGATTAAATAAACACTGGAGGTTTTGCCGGTAGTGCCGGTAACACCAATCACGATCAACTTGTCGCTGGGGTTCTTAAATATTAAAGCGCCCGACCAATTTAAGAAAAAATGATAAATTGGGCTCAGGCGCCTAAATAGTTTTTGCGGCAAATATCTTTTGATTAAATGCAACAGTTTTTCCATAATTAATTATTTAGAAAAAAACATTCCATCCTCGTCATCGCTAAAAGCGCGCAAAGTTTTTTCTTTCTTCTCAGTTTCCGTCTCCGGTTCATCTTCAGAAACTGGCAAATCATCGGCAGCCGTTTCCGGAACATCTTCTTCCGTCTCTGAATTTTCCATCTCTTCTTCCTCTTCGGTTTCAGATTCAAATTCTAAAGTATCATCGTTGCCCTCTTCTTCCGGGCTCACCAAATAACTGCCCGGAGCAGTGGCAGTGCGGCGATCATGCAAAGGCATACCGGCCAGAGAAGTTGTGGCCATTCTTTCATATTGTTCTTGAGTGACTAATATTTCTCGCGGCTTAGAACCGTTAGAAGGCCCCACCACGCCAGCTTCTTCTAGAGCATCCAAAATACTGGCAGCCCGAGAATAACCAATACGCAAACGACGCTGCAGTAAAGAAGTGGAAGCCCGGCCCATATTAATGACAATATCTTTAGCCTCAGCTAAAAGTTCATCTTCATCGCCGCTCATGCCATCCAATCCCACGCCGGCAATACCACCGACTTTCTGGCGGTCGGTAACGCCCTCAACATAATCAGCTTCACCGCTCTTCTCTTTGATAAATTGAGTAACCCGATTAATTTCTTCATCGCTTAAATAGGCTCCCTGCAAACGTTTCGGCTTGGACATTTCCGCGGCCGAGAATAACATATCGCCTTTGCCTAAAAGTTTTTCAGCGCCGGAGCAATCTAAAATAGTTTTAGAATCAATAGCCGAAGCGACCGAAAAAGCGATTCGAGCCGGGATATTAGCTTTAATCAAACCGGTGATAACATCCACGCTCGGACGCTGAGTAGCTAAAATCAAATGAATGCCGACGGCCCGAGACATCTGAGTAAGGCGGATAATACTGCCTTCAATATCCTTAGCGGCAGCGACCATTAAATCGGCTAATTCATCAATTACAAAGACAATATAAGGCATTTTCTCCTTAGTGGCGGTATTATAGCTCTGGATATTTTTCTTGGCGCATTTATTTAATAATTCATAGCGCCTATCCATTTCGTTCAAACACCATTTCAGAGCATTAATAGTTTTTGGCACTTCGGTAATTACCGGGGTCAAAAGATGCGGGATACCGTTATAAGCCGGTAGCTCTACCCGTTTCGGATCAACCATAATGAAACGCAAATCGGACGGTCCGTTTTGATACAACAAACTGACAATGATGGCATTCAAACAAACTGACTTACCGGAGTTGGTAGCACCAGCCACTAAGAGATGAGGCATCTTGGTAACATCATAAAGCCAATTGGCGCCGGCCACGTCTTTGCCTAAAGCCACCATTAAATTATTGCTGCGGTTTTTGAAAACCTTATCCTCCAAAATATTCCGCAATCCCACCAAGGCCTTGGTCTTATTTGGTACTTCAATACCCACCAAAGCTTTGCCCGGAATCGGTGCTTCAATTCTAATCGGATGAGCCGCCAAAGCTAAAGACAAGTCATTATTCAAAGCCGTGATACGAGATAATTTAATACCTTCGGCCGGCTTGAAAGTATATTGAGTGACAGTCGGACCGACGCTAGTTTCTCCCATCTCCACCGGAATACCGAAATTTTCTAAAGTATGTTTAATTAAAATAGCATTGCGTTCAATATCACCGCTCATCGCTTGGCCGGTTTGGTTAGTCAGAAGCTCCACCGGCATATCAATTTTCGGAACCCGGCGTTTCCTTTCCAAACTCGCCACCTCCAAAGCAAAATCGCTGCCATTATTTTCTTTAATTTCTTTTTTGATGAACATAGAACTGCCTAAAGGCAATTTCTCCTGAGCCAGAAGAACATTCTCGTCTGCTTCTTCATCTTCCTCTTCGTCTTCTTCTTCCTCCACTGCGGCCACCCGGGCAATCTGTTCTTCGGCCACGCTTTCTTTGTTGAATAAAGAAGCGAAGAAATTGCGAATAGCTTTCAAGGCCCGCATCCAGAAACTTTCCCCGCCGATTATTTTGTTCAACGGAGTATTGAACAATAAAATTAAGGCGATAAAAAATAAGGCTAGCAAAATAATTAAGCCGCCCCAGGATCCCAAAACATTATTAAAAAATAAACTTAAATAATAGCCGACATAGCCGCCGCCCTCTCCTAAAGAAGCTTCCAACTTTTGGTTATAAGGCTTAAAGAAGAAATGGAATAAAGTCTGATAAGAAATGAATAACGCCGCTAACCCGGCATAATGGAAGCCGTTAATTTGGTGCTTCTTGCCTTTATACAATAGCCAAGCCCAGGCGATTAAAATTAAAGGCCAAGCCCAGCGCCCCCAACCGAAAGCTAGGGATAAGTTTTCGGACAAGAAATTGCCGAATTTACCGGAGAGATTGAATAACCCCAAAAAACTAACCAAGCCCAAGGCAAAAACGATCACAATAAAAATACTCTGCCGCGCCGAGCTGTCTAATTTTACTTCGGGCAAAGCAATACGCTCCAATGGGTCGTTGGAGCGCTCCGTTTTCTGATTTTTATTTTTCTTCTTAGACATTTGAAACAAATTAGAACCAAGGGGCGTAATTATTATTGCCGGTGGTAGCAGGCATCACAATGCGGTAGAAGACAAACTGAGTGATTGACCAAGCTAAGAGCACTATCACTAAACCAATCACGGCGTTCATCATCCTCTTTTTAGCCGACTTAATCTGTTCTTCATTTCCAGCCGCAGTCATCCATTGATAACCGGAAATAACCAAGAAAGTCACAAATAATAAACCTAAGATAGAGGCGCTAAAGTTGATGATGCGAACGATAATAATAATTAGATTAGAATCTTCGTCATCATAGCCGCTGGAACCATATTGCTCACCGACCTTATTTAAGCCGATTTGCGAATCCAATAGATTGTTAGTGGCCGCGCCCGCCGAGAGCAGCGGAGCGGAAATAATTCCCAAAGATAATACAGCCAAAGAGAGCAAAGAGGCCAAATAATTAAGCCTTTTTTGTTTCATATGAGTATAAATTATAATATTTGACAATAATATTTCCTAATGCGATTATATTAATATAATAACATATCGGTTGGCAAAAAACAATTTTATGAACTTATCGCTAAAAATCGCCAAAAATACAATCATCCAAGTGGCTAGCAAGTTCAGCTCCACAATTCTCGGATTATTGGCCGTGGCTTTGATGGCCCGCTACCTAGGACAAAACGGTTTCGGCGTTTATGCCACCATTACCACCTTCGCTTCTTTCTTTGCCATCCTAGCCGATCTCGGTTTGACCTTGGTGACTGTACAGATGATTAGCGCCCCAGGTGCCGATGAGAACAAACTCTTAGGCAACTTACTCACCGTCCGTTTGCTATCCGCCTTGCTTTTCTTAGGCGCCGCTCCTTTAGCAGCCATATTCTTTCCTTACGGCGCTGACGTTAAAACAGGCATTGCGATTGCCGCTTTATCTTTTTTGTTTGTCGCTTTAAACCAAATAATGGTCGGCCTGTTTCAAAAGAAACTGACTATGGGCCGGACGGCGATTGCGGAAAACTTAAGCCGAGTAGTATTATTGGCTGGCATCTATTTAGTCATTAAAAATCAGGGAACGCTTTTAGCGATGTTGTGGGTAACGGTCATTTCTAGCGCCATTAATTTCTTAGTTCATTGGATCTTAGCTCAGAACTTGGTACGCTTCAAATTGCGTTATGACCGGATAATTATCAATCAAATCATGCGCCGCGCTTGGCCTTTGGCGGTCACTATCGCTTTTAATTTAATTTATCTCAAAACCGATACTTTAATATTATCGTTAGTAAAATCCGAGGGCGAAGTCGGTTTATACGCCGCCGCCTACAAGATAATTGATGTACTAGTAACCCTGCCTTTCATGTTTTTAGGCATTGTCTTGCCGCTTCTAACTAGTTCATGGCTCAAAAAAGAATTAGATTATTTCAAGGCCATTACCCAAAAATCCTTTGATTTCTTAATTATCATCGCCCTACCCTTAGTTATCGGCGCTCAATTCTTAGCCACTGACTTAGTGAAATTAATCGCCGGCGATGAATTCGCCGCCGCCGGACCAATATTACAGATACTAATCTTAGCCGCCGGGCTAATCTTCGTCAGCTGCCTTTTCTCCCATTTAATTATCGCCATTGACCGCCAGACTAAAATTATCGGCGCCTATATCTTTACCGGTTTAACTTCGGTAGCTCTTTACTTCTTCCTCATCCCCCGCTATTCTTATTTCGGCGCGGCCCTAGGAACAGTTTATAGCGAACTATGTATCACCATTTTCGCCTTATACTACGCCAAAAAATACATTAAATTTAATTTGAAGTTAAAGCTGACTTTTAAATCTCTAGCCGCCTCTCTGTTAATGGCTGTCTTCTTGGCCTTCTGGCCCAGTCACTTTTTCTCTTCCTCTCTACTATCTTTAACCACCACCATCATTTTAGCGACGCTAGTCTATCTCTTCGGTCTCTATATAACCCGAGCCTTAGACAAAAAAGATTGGCAGCTCTTGAGACTTCACAGCACTCCGCGACCAAGCTCTTCTCCTTTAGAAAATAACTGGCAATGATATGAATATGGAAAAAGACATCAAAATAGTAAAAGAAACCAAAGATTATCTGGTTATCGACAAACCGGCCGGTTTATTAGTTCACGGCGCCAAACACATCACCGAAGAAACGTTAGTTAACTGGCTATTGGCTAAATACCCCAAAATCAAAGAGGTTGGCGAATCATTAGAGCGTCCCGGCATAGTGCATCGGCTAGATAAAGATGTTAGCGGCTTAATGGTTATTGCCAAAAATCAGACAACCTACGAACATCTCAAATCTCAATTCCAAGATCGCACCATGACCAAAGAATATACCGCCTTAGTCTATGGAAAAATATTAAGCGACGAAGGCGATATCGATTTCCCTATCAAGAGATCGCATCAGGGATTTAAAATGGCCGCCGTCCCCAAAAACTTTGCCAGCGACAGCGAGACTGTTCGCCAAGCCTTAACTCATTATCAAATTATTGAAAAGAAAATAAATTATACTTTGCTTTCCGTGCGTATTAAGACGGGAAGGACTCATCAGATTCGCGTCCACCTAGCCGCCTTGGGCCATCCGATAGTCGGCGACAATCTCTATGGCACCAAGACTACCAAGATTAAGAATAAGAAAATTGATCTAGGCCGTCTGTTCTTAGTTTCCAGCCATTTGGAGTTCACCGACCCGGACGGAAAAGTGGTTGACTCCCGAGTTGACCTACCATTGGAGCTTAGCAACTTCCTAAAAATAGCCAAATAATGAAGATTGAAGATATTTTAGATATTTGCTATAATACATCCAGTAATAAAAAATAATTAACTATTTAAATCTATGAAGCAAAAATCTTTCTATTTCGCCGCCGTCTTGCTTTTAGCAGTGGTGGTTCTCAGCGGTTGTGATTCCAATCTGGGCAGCTGGATAAAAAACAAAAAGCTCAGCCCGGAAACAGCTAAAGCTAAAGTAGAACAATTTGTTAACGATAATTTGATGGCTGAAGGTTCCAAAGCCACTATTGAAAGCATCACCGAAGAAAACGGTTTGTATAAATTGGCTATTAACATCGGACAAGGACAAATCATTGATTCCTATTTAACCAAAGATGGCAGCAAATTCTTCCCTCAAGCTTTAGACATCAAAGAAATTGAAGGCGCTGCTAATACCAGCGACACCAGTTCTACTCCGGTAACCACCGTCACCGAAAAGAAAGCTAAACCGGAAGTTGAACTATTCGTGATGAGCTATTGCCCCTATGGCACTCAAATTGAAAAAGGTATTTTGCCGGTAGTTGATCTATTAAAAGATAAAATTGATTTTGAATTAAAATTCTGTGATTACGCGATGCACGGCGATAAGGAGTTAACTGAGAACATGGTACAATATTGTATCCAAAAAGAGCAGACCGCTAAACTATCCTCTTATCTAAGCTGCTTCTTGGCTGATGGCCAGAGTGATGCTTGTTTGACTAAAGCGGGCGTGGATAAAACCAAAGTTAACTCTTGCGTTTCCAAGACCGACAAACAATTCGGAGTCATGGCTCAGAAAGAAAAGAAAGGCAGCTATCCGGCTTTCAATGTTAACGCCGAAGACAATGCTAAATACAATGTCGGCGGCTCCCCGACTTTGATTATCAACGGTCAGGAAATCCAGAGCGACCGCGATCCGCAGAGCTTGTTAAACACTATCTGTTCCGCTTTTGAAAACAAACCGAAAGAATGCGATCAGAAACTTTCCACCGCTTCTCCGGCTGCTGGCTTCGGTTCCGGTACCGACACTTCCGGTGCTAATGGCGGTTGTAACTAGATTCAAAAGAACACATAAAAAAAGCCTCTGAAAATCAGAGGCTTTTTTGTTAGAGAAAAATTAATTCTTCTTGATATACTGAAAAACCGTATTGGCCGCCACCGCTCCTTCCGCGCAAGCCGTCACTATCTGATGGACGCCGCCGGAACCAGTGGTGATATCACCAGCCGCCAAGAAACCAGGAATATTAGTCTGTTTTAAATCGTCAACTTTAATATAGCCTCGCTCATTAAGCTCAACCTGCAAATCAGCCAACCATTCACTATCCGGTATTGAACCCACCTCAATAAATAATCCGGCTAATTCCAATTCCCGATCATTCAATTTTACGCCGGTCAACTTATCTTCACCCATTAGCTCTTTGACCTCGGTGTTGAAAATAATTTCTATCTTCTCATTCTTGGTGACCTGCTCAGCCCAAACCGTCTCTCCTTTTAATTGATCCTTGCGCACTAGAAGATAAACCTTTTGGCAAAACTCGGCTAACTGCAAAGCAGCCGTCATCGCGCTATTGCCGCCGCCAACTACCGCCGTTATTTTATCTTTATAGAACATCGCATCGCAAGTAGCGCAATAAGCTACTCCTTTGCCGGTGAGCTCAGCCTCTCTAGCCAAACCCAACTTCTGCCGTTTGGTACCAGTGGCTAAAATTATAGTTTTAGCAGTCCAAGACTCTTCGCCGGCTGAAACCTTAAAACCATTAGCAATCTTTTCTATTTTATCTACCTTCTTCATCAACCAAGTCGTACCAAAATTATCAACATGAGCTTTCATTTTAGTCATTAAATCAAATCCGGAGATTTCCAACTCAGAAGGAAAATTACAAATCTTATGCGCCTCGGACATTAAGCCTCCCGGCATCTCGCCGATAATCAAATGATTGACTTTATAACGGGCGGCATAAATGGAGGCAGTCATGCCAGCCGGCCCGGTACCGATAATGATTAATTCGTAGTCCATAAGTTTAAAATTATAATTAAATCCTTCCTCGCCATTTAGCGCCGGCCAATATTCTTTGAGCGGCGATAATATAAGCAGCCTGGCGTAAGCTGATTTTCTTTTCGGCTCCTAAATATTTTTGATAAACAGCCTGCCAAGAAGACAACATTTTTTTGCTTAACAAGGCCACTAAATAATCATTGTCTAGAATCTGGCCGGTACGATTTTGCGCCCATTCAAAATAGCTGACAATCACGCCTCCGGAATTAGCCAAGATATCGGGGACCACTGGAATATTCCGGCTAAACAAAGCTTTGTCAGCTTCGTAATTAACCGGGCCGTTAGCTAACTCGACAATTAATTTCGCTTGAACCTTATCGACATTAGCTTCGGTCACCTGATTCTCTAAAGCAGCTAAGACTAAAATATCTACCGGCAATTGCAAGAGCTCTTCATTACTTAAAGCTCGGCCATTATCCTTAAAGACAGAACCGGTTTCCTGCTTGACCTTCTCCACTGCCTCTAAATCTAAACCAGCTTCATTATATACTCCGCCGCGGCTATCAGAGACAGCAACCACCAAGAAATTATCTTGGGCCAGCATTTTAGCGATATAACCGCCGGCATTGCCAAATCCCTGGACGGCTACGGTAATTTTATCTTTTTTATCCAAAAGTTCTTGAGCCGCTTGTTTAATTACCAAATATCCGCCGCGAGCCGTAGCGTCTTGGCGCAATACTATGCCGCCTAACTCCACCGGCTTGCCGGTAATCATACCGGGTTGATGTTCACCTTTAATTTTTTCAAACTCATCCAACATATACGCCATAATCTGAGAATTGGTATAAACATCGGGAGCTGGAATATCAATATCTTGCCCTAAGTGTTCATGGAAAGATTGGACATAGGCGCGAGACACAGCCTCAATGGTTTGAGCATCGGTGTTTTTAGGATCAAAAGCCACACCACCTTTGGCGCCGCCATAAGGAATATCGGCTAAAGAATTTTTAAGCGCCATCCAAAAAGCCAAAGACTTAACCTCGTCTTCATCCACTTGAGGATGAAAACGAATACCGCCTTTGCCCGGACCTAAATCAGAACTGGCCACTATGCGCCAAGCCGGATATTTCTGGCCGCCAATTTCCATTTCTTTGAAATTGACCTTCTGTGGAGTAGCTAAGTATTCGATTTCTTTATCTGACAAGAATCCTCCATCCCGCAAGTCAGATAGACGGGATTTTATTTGATTAAAAGTAGACATAAGATAATAGATTATTTTTCTAAAGCTGCTAAAATATCTTTGCTGAGACTAGCTTTGTCGCGCAGACCGATAAACTCAGCTAAAACCTTGCCATCTTTAAACAACTTTAAATTAGGAATACTTTGGATTTCATATTGCTGGGCCAACTCTTGGTTAACCGCTTCTTCGGTGTTGATTTTAGCGATTTTAACCTGCCCAGCTAAATCAGCCGCCAACTCATCTAAAATCGGAGCCATCATCTTGCAGGGCATACACCAGGGAGCCCAAAAATCAACCAAGACCGGAGTGGCCGAAGCCAAAACTTCAGTCTGAAAATTTTCTCGATTCAATTCTAAAGCTTGAGACATATTTTTTAGATTAATTATAATAAAAATTATTTGCTTTTTACCATCTCAGCGACAATCTTTTTCAGTTGCTCCTTGTTCTGCCCCTTGGCTTGATACAAGCAACAATCAAATTCGCTTTCTAAATACTTTTCCATTAAAGAGGATACGGCTGAACGAGCCGCCTTTAATTGAGTGATAACTTTCAAGCAATCAACTTGATCTTCGGAGAGCATCTTATCCACTCCCTGCAATTGCCCGATAATGTTTTTGATTCTCTGATTAATAGTCTTCATATGCCTTAATTATATCACACCCCCCTGGGGTGTCAAGAAGACTAAATATCAGGCTTGTGGTATAATATAAATCAATAAAATTAAACTAACAATATGGACATCCAAGACCTCATGAAAAACATCAAAAATCTGACCGAATATCAGATTGAAGAACGCCTGGAGCACCTCATTCATAGCAATTATCATTTCAGCAATCTAAGTTCGGACAACAAAGAAATTGTCTTAAACTTGCTGAAAGAATACAAGGCGATTATTAGAAACGGCCGGGAAATTACTGCCACCAAAATTCGCGAGGACATGTATGACCTCCATCAAAAAAGGCTCAGCTTAAATCTGAGCCAAACCGATTTAGACCAAATCAAAAAGATACTAGAAGCTTTTCGGGCCTAGAGTGAGGTAATAATTATACTTATCCTGAGACAGAGAAATAATTCGGCCGCCAGCTTGGTGGCTGATTTTTTTTAGTTCCTCTTTAGTATAGGCATGATAGTAACGCTCTCCTAATTTCTGTCCCTGTGAATTTTTCCAAGGAAACACTAAATCGCGGCAAGGATAGGGATAGCGTCCGCAGATCCTTTTGAAAAAATTGGTGACGATCATCTTTTGATATTTTATTTGCCGCCAAAAGTTCTGGACGATAATTACCAGCTGTCCCGACGGCGCTAACAGGGACAATGATTTCTGAATAGCCAGAACCGGCCATTCCTTGCCCGGCAAATGATGCCAGACCGCCACTGCCAAAATACAGTCAAAGGGGACGAATGACCTCAATTCATCTATTTCATCTAAATTTAAAATATCGCCAAGGATAAACTTAGCGCCCGGATATTTATCGGCGGCTATTTCCAGCATCTCCCGATTATTATCCAAACCGATATATTCAAACTTTTCTGAATCAATATGAGCCAAAAGCCGGCCCGTGCCGCAACCTAAATCTAAAATCCGAGAATTCGCCACTAAATTATCCATGATCTTTTTTAAAGGCGGCCAAAATAACCCTTGGCGGGTACGGGCAAAATCCGCGGCTATTTGAGTATAGCCCTCGGTAGATAATTGATGCAGTTGTTGAGCGGTTTTTAAGTTCATATAGAAAAATATTCTTTTTCTTGCCAGGATGTTTTTTTATTTCCCAGACACCAATCGCAAACTCCGCAACCCTTGGCCTGAGGATCGCCGAAATAACGCAAAATATATTCTTGGCGACAACCGCGATGGAAAGTATATGACTCCATTTCGTCTAATTTTTCATAGGCGCGGCGCAGCTTATCTTTCAAGGCCAAAAAATTAATTTCCAAGTCATCCGGCGCCACCGTTTTTAATACCCTAATTTCCGTACCCCGGAAAGGAGGTTGATATTCTAAAAGGTCGGCTTCCTGCAGTTTCTTTAAAGCCCGAATAATCGCTTCTTTTTTCAATCCCAATTTAGCGGCCACTTCTTCCAAGTTAGCCTGCCAGCCCTCAGCTAATTCTCGGCCATATTCTTGATAGATTTTCTGCCAAGCCTCAATTTGAGTTTTAGCTCTTTTACCCAAAGTGGCCAAGTGGCTATCCAGGGCAATACTGGTTTTGATAAAAGCATTGCTGGTGCGTTCGTTAGGACGGGAAATATAACCTTCTCTCTCTAAAATTTTCAAGGCAGTGCCAATCGCCATTTCCGGCAATGATTCGGACAAGCTCTCGCCAATTTCGCCATAAGTAGCTAAAATAGTGCCGCCGTCTTTGTTGGCCTTATGATGCAAAAGATATTCATAAATCTCAGTAATAATTTGAGGGGGCGGATTGTCTCCTTTAATAAAAAACTCACGCAAATAACGGTCCTTAGGCGAATAGAGCAATAGACAATAGCTCGGCTGACCATCGCGGCCAGCGCGGCCGGCTTCTTGGTAATAGGCCTCAATAGTACCTGGCAAATCGTGATGGATAACAAAACGAATATCTTTCTTGTTAATACCCAAACCGAAAGCGTTAGTCGCCACTACCACCTGGGCTTCGCCGGTCATAAAACTATTCTGTACCCATTCCCGACTGGCGGCGTCCATACCGGCGTGATATCCCACTGCTTTAATTTTGTAATCATTTAAAATAGCCAAAAGTTCATCGGACTTGGCCCTAGTACCGACATAAATAATTCCACTCTTTTCCGACAAACTCTCAATGGTCTGCATAATTATCTCCACCTTGGCACTATCATTAGCCGGCAAAACGCCAAATTGCAAATTAGGACGAGAAAAACCGGTAACCACCAATTCGGGATTAACCATAGCCGATTGTTTCACGATATCTTGGCGCACTTCTGGAGTAGCCGTAGCGGTCAGGGCCAAAAGAGGCGGTCGGCCGACTAATTTCACGGCGTCTTTCAAGCGCAAATAGCTGGGACGAAAATCATGTCCCCATTGGCTAATACAATGAGCCTCATCAATGGCGAACAATGATACTTTAATTTCTCCTAAAGCCCGAACGAATTCTAGGTTATAAAATCTTTCCGGGGCGATATAGACCAATTTATATTTTCCCTTTTTTATTTCCTCCAACCTCGCCTCAGTTTCCTGGGGCGACAAAGCGGAATTAATATAGGTAGCCGGAATACCAACTTTAGCCAAACTATCCACCTGATCTTTCATCAAAGAAATCAAAGGAGACACCACTAGAGTAATGCCGTCTAAAATTAAAGCCGGTAATTGATAGATCAAAGACTTGCCGCCGCCGGTAGGCATCACCACTAAAGTATCGCGGCCGGCGATGACGCTATCCATAGCCAATTCTTGTCCCGGCCGAAAAGACTCATAACCGAAATGAGCCTTTAATAGTCCTAATAATTGAGTTTTAGTTTCCTGAGGCGACATAAAGCTTGACATGATAATTTTAATTTGATATAGTTGAATTCTTGTTTAACAAAAATTTTTAAGTAATGACAGAAAAATCTAAAGATTCACTGAAGAAGCCGATCGTGGTCCACGGACCAATTAGTACCACCAATCTTCTGAGATTGGAAAAAAAAGTCAAACGACTTAACTCCCAAAGCAGCCAGGGAAAAGGCGGCAACCTGATCAATGTCACTCAGGTCGGAAACTACCGACACGGTGGTCCGATTTTCAAGGCAACGGCTCAACTTGAGCCTAAAATTGAAAAGAAAAATATTGATGCGGTACGAAGATTATTTGCGGCAACCAGCCCAGAAAAAGTATAATCATTTACCTCATCGCCCAAAAAAGAAGGACTAGTCCTTCTTTTTCTTTTGCCGAGAATAAATTTCCCAGACATTTTTGAATAAGAAGGCTATAGTCATCGGCCCGATGCCTCCGGGAACCGGAGTCAGCCAAGCCGCATAATTCTTAATATCATCGCTATCTACGTCGCCATAAACTTTGCCTGCGACTTTGGCAATACCAATATCAATCACTATCGCTCCCTCCTTCACCATCTCTTTCTTCACAAACCGAGGCAAACCCAAAGCAGTCACTAAAATATCAACCTGTTTGCCGGCAGCACAAACCTTTTGATATAGCGCGTCGGCTGTCTGATCATCTAGCAAATCAAAACCCTGAACTGATATTTTTTCTGCTATGATATTTCTTTTTTCCAACATTTCCACCACAGAATCGCCAAAAACATCAGAATTATGCAAAACCAAAGCTCGCTTGTTTCCATAATCCACTTGCGTATAGTCCAAGGAAGCAGTCACGGCGGCCAAAACTGGAGAAATAACATATTCGGGATGGTGGAGACAAAATCCATCAACATCTTTTTGCGGATCTAAAGCGGCAATAGCTTTGTCGGTTTGAAATCTTTCCGGCAAAGGCAATTGAATTAAAATACCATCTATCAAATCATCTTTATTTAAAAAATCAATTAGAGTTAACAAATCAGCCTCATTGTCAGTATCTTGCAAACGATAGATATGAGTATCAATACCCACCAGCTTAGCTTCTCTTTCTTTTAAAGAAACATATAAAGCCGAGTCCTGTCGGTCGCCGGCCAAAATAATGGCCAGGTTTGGCCTGGGCCCGGACAGCTTATGAATATTTTTAGCCACTGCGTCTTTTACTCTATCCGCAATTGCTTTTCCAGCAATTAATCTCATAATCTTAATTAATACCCGGCACTTTAAATTGCCGACACAGTACTTTAACTTCTTCTCTGACTTTTTCTAGCTCTGCAGCATCATCTTTATTTTTCAAAGCGCGATCTAAAAGATCAGCCACTTTGACAACCTCCGCTTCCTTTAAGCCCCTAGTAGTAATCGCCGGGGTGCCCAAACGCAAACCAGAAGGATTGAAGGGTGGGTTAGGATCATCAGGAATAGTGGAACGAGAAACCGAAATACCAACCTTCTCTAAAATCTTTTCCGCGTCCTTGCCCCCGATTCCTTTATTCTGCAAATTGACTACCAATAAATGGTTATCAGTACCGCCAGAAACAATCTCATAACCTAAAGCGATTAATCTATCAGCCAAGGCTTGGGCATTTAAAATAATCTGATGAGCATAAGCCTTAAACTCCGGCTGCAAAGCTTCTTGAAAAGCTACAGCCTTAGCGGCGATAATATGTTCATGCGGGCCGCCCTGCATGCCAGGGAAAACCGCTCGGTCAACATCCTTAGCAAATCTTTCTTTGCACATAATTATCGCTCCCCGCGGTCCCCGCAAAGTTTTGTGCGTAGTAGTAGAAACTACATCAAAGAAAGGCACCGGGCTGCTGAGCTCTCCTGCGGCAATTAGTCCTGCCACATGAGCGATATCGGCAAAAGTATAAGCGCCGACTTCATCAGCAATTTCTTTAAATTTCTGCCAATCAATTTCTCGGCTATAGGCAGAAAACCCGGCGACAATCATTTTCGGTTTTTCCCGCAAAGCGATTTCTCTGACTTTCTCCATATCGATCACTCCGGTTTTCGAATCAACTCCATATTGAACAAAATTATATAACCGACCGGAAAAGTTAACACTATGACCATGTGACAAATGACCGCCATGATCCAAAGCTAAGCCCAAAACTTTATCGCCCGGTTCTAGAAAAGCCATATAGACAGAAGCATTGGCCGGCGAGCCAGAAAGCGGCTGGACATTAACATGTTCCGCTTTAAATAGTTCTTGAGCGCGAGAAATAGCCAATGACTCTACTGAGTCAATGACCTCATTGCCGCCATAATATCTTTTGCCGGGATAGCCTTCGCTGTATTTGTTGGTTAAGACCGTGGCCATGGCTTCTAAAACCGCCGGCGAAACATAGTTTTCGGAGGCAATCAGCTCCAATTCATCCTTTTGGCGCTCCATTTCTTTGAGCACCAAATTCCATAGTTCCGGGTCTTGTTGAGATAGATTTTGATATAAATTCATATCTCCATAATATGGCAAAATCCGGCTTTTGTCAAAAGACGGTTAAACCAGCAAAAAACCCATATTTAAGGCCTTTTTCCTTCCTATTATTGACAAAATATACTAAATATGATATACTATGTTTGTTTAGTTAAGCCCATTAACAAAACCATGATTACTGATTTAATTCCCTTTAGAGCTCCGCTGTCTCACAGAGGACTTCTCAAGGGAATTAAATATAAATATTAATATAAAAATCACAGATAATCATGAAAACTATCGTAATGTTCCTGGCAGTCATGATCATTAGTCTGACCGCCGCCGCTCAGTATAATAACACCTCCAGCCCGGAGGAAAAAAGATTAACCGTTCTGAAAAAGGAGTTAAAACTGATTGAGAAATTAATCAGCGACACCGAAAAAAAACAGGACAAGGAAATCAAGCAACTGAGCTCTTATGAACGTGCCGAGCTATTAAACAGCACGGACGAAGACGAAAAAGATGACATCTCGCTAACATACAAGGCCAAGAAAGATTCAGCAAATAAAAAATACGAAACTGAACTTTCAGATCTGAAAAAGCAAAGGGGCAAAAAACTGGAGCAACTTACCAACTCCTCAATTACCAGTTCCCCCAGCTCGCAGACGGCTGTAACCGCTCCCGTGGTTGTTCCCACAACCTATTCCGGCATCATTGATAATCCCCTTTGGGTGGATGTCAATATCACTGTTGTTTCCGACAAAGGAGACGAAACCAAATACTACTTAGCAAAAAACAGTACGCTAAAGGTTTCTCTTCCTGTCGGCAATTACACCGCCTGGAGAACCGGGACAAACAATTACCGCATTGGCGAAAAGATTTATTTCAAAGTCGCCGCGGATAAAAAGCACATTTATAAAGGATGCGAAGTCGCGTTCTACGTGGTTGCCACCGCCAATTAAAATGGCAACCAAAAAAGCGTTTATCGAAAGGTAAACGCTTTTTTCTTTGTCTAAATGTTGTTTTGTTTAGCTGGACTGTAATCCGCCGCCACTGCCGCCACCACCTAAAGGTAAATTACGGAATATAAATAGAGTAATGGCCCAAGCACCTAACACAATAGCTAAACCGATAATGGCATTAACCATTCTCTTGCGAGCCCCCTTGATCTGTTCCTCGTTGCCGCCGGCAGTCATCCATTGATATCCGGAGACGACAATTAATACCAAGAAGATAATACCTAGAATAGACAGGGCAACGCCAATAACCGTAGAAACGATATCGTCTACTCCTAGTCCCATATTAAATCCGGCTGCTGATCCCAAGGCTTGGGTCTGAGCATTAGACCTATCCTTCACGGCTCCGGAAAAGAGACCACCGCTAGCAGGCGGAGTGGTAGGCGGAGTGGTGTTGCCTTCTTCAGCCAAGGCTAGACTAGCGGAGAATAAAGAAAAAACCAGGATTAAAGCCAGAGAGGCTAAGCGGCGTAAAAAAAGTTTTTTCATATTTTTATAATAAAGAATTAGAGATGAAGGCCCAAATGGCATAGGCGGATAAAGTAATCACTAAGCCAATAATAGCTGAGGTAATGCGACCGCGTGATTTTTTGATAGTTTCTTCGTTGCCGCCGGCAGTCATCCATTGATATCCGGCAATGACAATCAAAATTATGAAAATGATACCCAACAGCCCCAAGGCGACCGAAATAACTGTGCCGATAATGGTAGCTAAAGAATTTTCGTCGGCGGCGGCATAAGGGCCGTTAGCACCGGATCCCACTTGCTGTAATTTATCCAAAGGATTGGTGGAGTCTTCGGCAAAAACTAAATAAGGCAAAACTAATACTGAACTGAGGGCCAAGGTGGCGGCTAATCTTTTTAAAAGTAAAGGCATATTGATAAATTATTAACCTAATTTATTATTATTTACAAACACTGACATCACAAAGAAACTGATGGCATAAGCGCCGATTACTATCAACAAACCGATCACCGATTCCCAGAGGATTTCGGAAGACTTTTTCAACTTCTGTTCGTTGCCACCGGCCGTAAAACGTAAGAAGCCGGAGTAAACTATCATTCCTAAAAATATAATGCCCAAAAGCGACAAAACCGTGGTAATAGCAATACTCACAATATCTTCAATGCTCCGTGAACCGCCAGAGGCGTCCACGTATCTAGCTCCTTGAGCAGTATTATTTAAATAATCACCGGAAAAAGCGCTGTTTAAATCAGCCGCCTGAACCAACCCGACAAAGGCGACAAGCGATAAAGAGAAAATAGTGGCAATAATTATCTTTTTCATATTAAAAGAAAGTTTTAACTACAAAGTAAGTGATGGCATAAGCGGCGGCCACTATCACCAAACCGGTAATAGAATTCATGATGATATCTTTGGCCTTGCTCACCTTTTGGTCATTTCCCTGGGCAGTCATCCAGGAGATGCCGCCGTAGATCATCAGGATTAAAAAAATAACGCCTAAAAGCGATAAGGCGCCGGTTAAAATTATACTCACTCCCGATTCCAAAGATCCACCTTGGCCAAATAGTTTCTGCTGGGCATAGCCGCTGGTTTGAGCGGCATTATTCAGTCCGGTGTTTTGTTCAAAATCATAAGCAGCCCCGACGCCATACGGAAGGATGGCGAGAAGAGTCAAACTGATAGCGATGAAATATCTCAATTTATTCATGACAACTTTAATTATGATCCAGTTAGCCCTCCGCCAGCGGGAGCCTCTGGGGTATTAGTACTAGGCGGGGTTTGAGCCGGAGCGGTAGTCAATTGGCGGCCAACGAAAGCGGTGATGGCATAAGCGGAGAGAACGATAATTAAACCGATGATCGCCGAGATAATAATATTCTTGGCCTTCTCCACATTTTTCTCATTGCCGCTAGCAGTCATCCAAAGAATACCGGCGTAAATGATAAGTATCAATAATATGACGCCGACAAAAGATAGAATAGCGCCGACGATTTGGCCGATGCGAGACGACAAAAATTGGCCAGGGTTGCTGCCAACTTCATTAACCGCAAAAGCGCTCTGCAAACTGCCCTGGCTCACCGTTTCAGTCAGCCCATAATCTCCGGCGGCCAAAGCCTGATCAACAGCCATAAATAGAGTCCAAAACAAAACTAGAGAAAACAAGCAAAAGATTGCTTTTTTAATAGAAAGATTCATAATTTTGCGTTTTTATTTACCATTGCCCCAAATACCAGACTTTGACATTTGCGGCAGTGGCCCCGTTTATAAAAAACGGGCTCCACTTTTTTCAGAAATCGATTTCTAAAAATCACTATTGATTATTCGTCGCGCTAATTAATTTGGTTAAAATGAATTGGGCGATACCCCAAGATGCTAAAATAATCACTAAGCCGATAATACCGGCGCCCATGATCTTTTTGGCCTGAGAAATATTCTCTTCATTGCCAGCGGCAGTCATCCATTTAAAACCGCCCAATAAAATAATCACCACAGCGATGATACCCAAGAATAACATCATGGTATTGATGATCCGAGCGACGATTGCGCGCGGGTCTTCACTGCCCAATTGAATTTCATCATTAATCACATTCAAACCTGGGTCGATAGCTGCATGAGCCTGCAAAACTGCAACCACCCCCATGACTAATGATAAAATACCGAAAGAAACTAAATTCTTCATTAATTTTTTATTCATAATTCACCGCCTTTCTAGTTTTGATTTAATTTATAAGCTATTAAAATATTAGCATGTTTTGAAAATAAAAACAAATATGATACACTGAAATATATGAAAATTAGGCTAAAAATAAACTATTTAAACGTTCTCTGGGTAGCTTTCTATATTTTTTTGCTGGCTATTTTCCTCCGTCAGTCTTTCGCCTATCTTGACCCCGATCTGGGTTGGCACTTAAAAACCGGACAGCAGATAGTTCAAAACCTGGAATTACCCCGCCTCAACGAAATCAACTATCCCCTGCAAGGACAAAAATGGATAGATCATGAATGGCTGAGCAATGTCGTCGTCTATGAAATCTATACTCATTGGGGATACTTAAGTTTAACCGCTCTTTTCGCCCTAATTTTCTTGAGCACCTTCTACTTGCTCAACTGGTGGTTAAAGAAAAGAATCTTCAAAGAAAAATTCCATTCCGGGTTAATTATGGTTTTGGAAATTGCCGGAGTTATTGCCATAGCTCCCCATCTGGGAATTAGGATCCAGATGATTACCACTCTCGGGCTCCTTTTGACCTTAATTATCTTAGACAATTATCAAGCTCGCCCTAAATGGCAGAACCTTCTTTGGCTTATTCCTTTATTTTATCTCTGGGCCTCATTGCACGCCGGTTTTCTAGTCGGGTTTATAGCCGTAGCCGTCTTCTGGGGAGCAAAAATGATAGAAAAGTTTATCAATTCTAAAGTTATAGACGAAAAACTCCTTCTGGCTTGGCCGATAATAGTTAAGGGGATGCTAATTTCTTTATTAGCTGCCGCCACTACCCTCCTAACTCCTTATTTTCTAGAACTTTACTCTTTCCTCTTCGGCTATCGCGATATTTTCTATTTAAACCATATTTCCGAATGGCTGCCTCAATGGGCTTATCCTTACATCTATCCTCAATTTATTTATCTCTCCTCGGCCCTGGTTCTGTTTTTCTTTTATCTTGTTCAAAAGAGAAATAACCTCATCGGCAAAATTAACCTTTGGCAATTATTATTAACTCTAGTCTGCCTAGTTCTGGCCATAAAGTCTCGCCGCAACTTCCCGCTCTTTTTTATCGCTTCCCTACCTCTCATTGCCGACTGGATTAGGGATTATCTAAAACTGCCAGCCGACTTTAATCCAGAACTATCCTGGCTCAAAAAAATAATAAGCTTGATGATCGCTCTGGCTTTACTCTTAACCGCCGCCGATACTATTGCCGCCACTCAGTTTATAAAAAACCCTTTCACTTCTTTCTGCGAGGACAAGGTTAAAACCAGCCCCAATCGCCATCTCTATCCTTGCGCAGCCACCGAATTTCTTAAAAAACAAACCGCTTATCAAAACTATAACCTATTCAATAATTTCGGCTGGGGCGGCTATCTAATTTGGGTCTACCCGCAAAAACAATTATTCATTGACGGCCGCGGTCCGCAAGCTAGCTACCGAGGGCATTCTATCCTAGCGGAATACTATGACTTCTGGAACCCCAAACTAATTGGAGCCAAACTCCAACAGCATGATGTCCGTTTAATATTAACCAAGAAGAGGGCTCAGCCGACGAAACTAAGTAGTTTGGCAAAAAACTTCTTACTGATTAACGAAGACGAAATCAATCAAAATCGCCAGCGCGATTATCTCTTGGATTATTTAGAAATGAGCCGGGAATGGAAATTAATTTACCAAGATGACTTAAGCCTAATTTATGTTAAACCTTAAACAATCACTAAGCGGGGGCGTAAAAATGAAGCAGGTCCATTTATTAATTATTTGGGCGACTCTCACCGTGACCGCCACCGGGCTTTTCCTTAAATTCTTAGCAGCCTGGAAATACAGCGGCGCCCCGAAGGCTTTCTATCAACTAGTCCGCTCCGACTTAAACTTCTTCGCCACCTTAATCGGATTGCTATTAATTTTGCTGTTAATAAACATCATTTTTTATCGCCTAATCAATTGGCAAGAATCTACCAACTGGCGCTTCGCGCTAATCGTCTTCGGTGTTGTCAGCTTAATCGCCACCGCGTCGTTTCCCTTTGCCTCTATGGATTTATTCTGTTATCTTTCCGTCGGCCGAATATATGGCATCAACCATTTAAGCCCTTATCTTGCCACCTATTCCAGCCTCATCACTGACAATTTCTTCCCAGCCCTGCAAAATATCGTCTGGGCCAGCAAATTAACTCCCTATGGCCCCTTAGCCATTTATATCAATAGTATCATCGCTTGGTTGGGCTCCTCCCACATCTTGCTCTCCATTATCGGTTTCAAACTTTTAGCCTTAGCGGCTCACGCTCTAAACGCCTGGCTGATGCATAAACTGGGCGGCAGAAAAGCTTTTTTTCTCTACGCCTTCAATCCCTTGATTATTTTTGAACTATTAATCAATGGCCACAATGAGGTTATCTTAATTTCTTTCATCTTGTTGGGTTTGTTATTTTTCTCCCAACAAAAAAAAGTGAGCAGCTGGCTGGCATTATCTCTGGCCGCTCTGACCAAACTAACCGCTATCTTCTTCTTACCCATCCAATTTTTATTAAGCCTGAAAGCTAAGCAGAAAAAAAATAATCTATTATTTATTTTAATCGCCGGAGGAGGATTAATCCTATTAGCTTTCGCCGCTTATTATCCCCTCATCGGCCATGACTGGCTAACCATTCCTCGCTCTCTAACCAGCCAGCTAGAACAAAGCTCCAGCGCTTTTTATTCCCCGCTGATTTCCCTCTTTTGGATAATGTTAACCGTTCTCAAAATCCCGGCAGCCGCTATTTGGGCCGCGGCCGTCGGGAGAATAGTCTTCTTGGGGGTTTACGGTATTATTTTAATAGGCATTATCCGCACCAAAAAACCTAACACCCTCAGCTACTATCTCGCTCTGACCTACGGCTTATTTTGTTTCACCAGCCTGACCTGGTTAATGCCCTGGTATTTGACTATTTTAATAGCTCTATTAATATTAGAGCATACCCGAACCAAACAAATCTGGCCTTTATTCTTGAATTACTTAACCACCCTCTACGCCATCCTCTATTATCTCTTCTTGCGCTAATATGACTAAGGAAATTTGCCTGCCAATTTATAACGAAGAAAAAGTGATGGAAGCTAATATCCGGCGGCTTTTAAATTTTTTGGAGTCCAGCAAGATATCCGATTGGCAAATAGTTTTGTTGGTTAATGGATCCAGCGATGCCTCAGGAAATATTGCCCAGCGATTAGCCGCAGAAAATTCAAAGATAAAAGCGATCACCACTCCCCAGCCGGGCAAGGGTCGAGCAGTTATGGAATATTTTCAACGAAGTTCTGCTGATATCCTAATTTATATGGATATTGATTTAGCGGTGTCTTTAGATAATTTGCCGGCTTTAATTACGGCCATCGAAAAAGAAAACTACGACCTAGCTTTCGGCAGCCGTCTGTTAAAAGACTCCCGCACTGACCGCGGACTCATCAGAGATCTAGGTTCGCGCGGCTACAATCTCCTGGCCCGACTAATTTTGCATCATCCTTTCTCTGATTTGCAATGCGGCTTTAAAGCCATAAAAAAAGAAGTGGCTCAAAAACTAGCGCCTAAAATTGAAGATAAAAATTGGTTCTTTGATACGGAACTAATTGTCTTAGCACAACGCGCCGGCTATCGTCTCCAAGAAATAGCAGTTGATTGGAAAGCCAGCCGTTATGAGAAACGGAAAAGCCACATCAAGATATTCCGCGATGTCTGGCGATTTCTCAGGAATCTGATAAAACTAAAAATGAGATTAGAAAAATAAAGACGGCCCTGAGATGGAGCCGTCTTTTTATTTTCAATCTTTTTATTTAGGAATATATTTCTGAAATAGTTTTTCTGCTTCACGTCTTTTTCTGGCTTCCGGAGATATCTTTATTTTCTTAAACACCTTAGTTATCCACCAGCCCATTAATACCACCCACAGCAAGAGGATAATACGAGCGGTGAAAAGTGGGGTCTGTTCATAGTGGAAGAAAAATAAAACTGCGCCAATGGCCAAGTTGCCCCAGGAAAAATTTTCCAAGCGGCCCCAAAAACGGCGCGAACCAGATCTCCGGCGCAACACCAAAGAAACGATGGCGGCGGCTAACAACAAAATCAAAAAAGCGGCAAAGATGTATTGCCAAATCATTAATAGTGGCGGGTTAAAATAACCGAACCAAAAACTCCAAGTAATCCAATTTCCCATATAATTATTTTTTCTTAAAAGTCAGGCCGTAGTGATAAGAACCTGGGGAAAAATCCTGGTCCAATTCCAGCCCCAAGCTGGTTATACCGGCCAATAACTTATCTTTTTTAATCCGCTGAGAAGGGGGTGGTCCTAATTCCTTAGCTTTTTCGGACCATTCCACGACAATCAGCTTGCCTCCCGACTTTAACATTCTAACGGCTTCCCGAATCATGTCAAGGCCGTCATGGGCTTGGTATAAAACATTAATCAAAAAAGCGGCATCCAATTTCTTGCCGTGAACCGGCGTAGCACCGGCCACTTCCAAGTCACTCCAAACTGTTTCAATCTGAGCTAAGTTTTCTAAGCGAGCTTGGCGCTTAATCGCCTCTAAAGCGCCGGGCAAAACATCAATGGCATAAACCTTGCCGCTGCCGCCGACTAAACGAGCCAAGGGGAAAACGAAATAACCGAATTGGCCGCAGCCTAAATCAGCTACCACCTTTCCGTCCGGTTGGTTAAGCTGGCCGAGGATGGCGTAATAATTCAATAATTTATTTTTGCTTAACATATATTTATTCCACTAAGATCTGTCTAGTGACAGCTTCTTCTCGGCTATATTTTTTCTTGGCAGTAACCACAATGATATTTACCCCCTGTTTTAGGCTGACCGTTTGACTAAAAGCCCCGGAGCGATCAATCAATATTAGCTGGCCGTTGATTTTAACTTCGCTCTCTGGTTCAGTCTGACCGACCACCTGAGCGGAGAGTTCGCTCTGAACCTGTTTTTCGGTACTCGGAGAGATTATTTTTAAATTAGGCGGAGTGGTAATCTTCTTGAGATAAAAACTGAGATACAGCAGACAAACTATAATTATCGCTCCCAAGAGAAAGCTACGCAATAGTTTAGGAAAGACCATCAGCTTGTCCTTGGCCACCACCTTATTAGCAAAAACATCATCAGCCGGATGCGGAGCAATTTTCTTTTCGCTGGCCATCGCCCGCTTAATTTTCTTATAATCCAGTCCCAGAAACTCAATATATTTTTTTAAAAAAATTTGGCCATAAATACCAGCCGGCAACTTCTGATATTCTTCATTTTCTAAAAAGCGGATATTCTCTTCTTTGGTTTTTAATTGTCGCGCCACTTTTTCTATGCTCCAACCGGATTCCAGTCGGGCTAGACGCAACTGATCGCCGATGCTTTTATACTCCGATAATACCGGCCGACGGGAAAAGGTAGCCATACTATTGGGTGCCGTTTACCGAACCGGTAAAATTGCCGCCGCCGATAGCGGAGATGGCAAACTGGATAATCATGTAGCTGGAAAAAACAATGACCAGGCCGATAACTGAACCGAGGATAATCTTCTTGCCCTTAGTCACGCTCTCAGCGCTGCCGCCGGAAATAAGCAAAGTGAACCCGCCATAAATAAACATCAAAAGCGTTAAGGAGCCGACTATGCCGAGAATAAATTGCGCCACGTTAACCCCGGTTTGGACCATGTCGTTTAAAGTATAACTGCCGGTAGCCTTGTTATTCTCTGGCACAATGGCTGCCGAAGCCGCCCCAGCCAATAAACAGAAACCTAAGCTGAGAACAAAAGCGGCTAGATAACGAGCGGAAAACAATTTTATTTTCATATAAGTTATGGATTAATCGTCTGTTGAATTCGGCCGACGGCCAAGTTCATTATTTCTCCCAATTTAGTTTCATTACCCACGGCACTGTCAATCATATCAGCAATCGCTTGTTCGGCGGCTGTCACATTCTTGCCTCGATACCAGCTCTTAGCAGTCAGGACCTGGTCGGCAAACACGCCGATTTCCTGATCCTCTCGCTGGGCGGTCACTAGAGAGCGCAAAGCGGTCGGTCTTTTAGTTTTGGTCAAATAAGTTTGAGCCTGTTCGGCTTTAGTCATGAATTGAACAAAGTCCCAAGATTCGTTAATATGGGCGCTCTTTTTAGAAACGACTTCCACCCAATAGTTAGCGAAGTTAGTGGGGGCCACGGCGCCTTCAATTTGCGGCATCTTCGCAACGCCAAAATTAAGTTTCGGGGCACGAGCCTTGATAGTCGGCAGATGATAAGCATAGCCGAACATCATGGCCAAGTTGCCGCTGGTAAAAGCATCCACGGAATTTTTCAAATCATTATTCCAAGAATAAACTTCTTTTACCGGGTTAGCGAAGTCGGTATAAAAACGTAAAGCCGCGGCGCCGGGATTATAGCCGGCGGCAGCGTTAGTCGGAGCCTGGTTAAAGCTAACCTGGCCGGTGTCGCTAAGCATCGTCGCTCCATTCTGGATCATGAGTAAAGACAAAATATCGCTGAAGCGTTCAATACTGCCAGAGCCTCCCAAGGCGGCGCCGGATTGCAAAATATTGCCTTTTAGATCCTGCTTGGTTAACTTCTTGACCACTTGTTGGAACTCTCTGTTCCAATATTGCGGCACATTAGTCAGCCCGGCGTTGTTCAACAAGTCACGATTATAATACAAAGCTAAAGTATCCAAAGCCAGCGGCAAGCCATAAATTTTGTTTTCCATCACCACATCGGAATAAACTACATCGACAAAATTATCTTTCAATTCTTTCAAGGTCAAACTCTTGGTGGTCCGCAATTCCGGTACCACTTCTTTTTTGATGCTGCCTTTAGTCACCGGATAAACCATGGAAATCTGAGCCGGCAGCGGCGCTAACTTTCCTTGATATTTTTTCATCCAAGTATTATTGATGGAAAAAATATCCGGACCGCGGTCTTCGGCAAAAGCATTCAACAACTCATTCTCATATTCGTCATAACGCAATTTGCGGTAATTGATGGTAATAAAAGGATGCAGCGCGTTATACTGGCTAATAATTTCCGCAAAGTCATCCGGTCCGTCCCAGACTCGCCAATAGGTCAAAGTGATGGGCTGCATGCTGTCTTGGACAGCCTTACTGGTAGTCTTGCAGCCAAAACCGGAGGTGATAATGAAAACGAATAATAAGCTTAAGGCGATTATTTTTTTAGCCATAAAATAGTTAATTAATATATTTCAATTATACCAAAATTGGCGAAAATAGTCCAAATAAAAACGCCCGGACGGGAGCCGGACGGAAAATAAAAATAATCGAGCCGATTAATTCTTTAAACAGCGCACCGAAACCCCGATTACCCGAGCTAAAGTAGCTCGAAAGACTTCGGAAGAACCGGTATACAAAGAACGATACCAGGCGTTAACACCGGACATTGAAGAAGACCAAAAAATCATGCCATAATCAGGATCGGAAAACAAACCATTGCTATCGCGGAAACCAGTGATTAGAGCATCAAACCCCGAAGAGCCGCCAGTCTGTAATTTGGTGCCGGCATTGCCACAACCGAAGCTAGTACGGCTAGCATTGCAGGTGTTCGGAGAGTCCACTAAATATTGATCCAAAATATTCTGCTCGGCATCAGTGGGAATATGCCAGCCCGAGGGACAAATCCCCTGCACCCCGGCGACGGTAGAATAACCCATCGCCTCATCCCATTGATACAGCGCACCATAGGTAGTGCAGTTAGCCTCACTGTCGCCATAACAATACTTCTCTATGGTATCATTATTGGTTTGTTGAACAGTTCCCGCCACCATCTCCCCGACATTCAGATTGTCCCGGAACCAACATTGATTGCCAATTAGAATAGTGCGATAAAATTTGCCGCGATAGAATACTGAGTCGTTGCAAGAGATACCGCTAATAGCCACCTCGGAATCGGTATGATCTCCAGCCGGCAAATCAGAAACCCGAGAACCCAGGCAATAGCCGACCGAAAATCCGGAGCCATCGGGCTTTACTCGATAGCCATAATAGGTAGAGGTCCCGGCCAAACAATCACCGTCATTAGGCAAAGGCGGAGACGGAATACGAGCCAAAAAAACAGTGGAGCCGGTAGCGATGGTGCCGGCTTCATACTCAGCTTCAGTGGGATAACGGCCCTCGGTATTAAAAAATAATTCTATGGCCGTGGAAATCTGTTTGACATCAGCTACTCGCTTGGCATCCCGAGCTTTAGCTCGAGCCGAATTCAAAGCGATAATAGAAATAGAAGCCAAAAGGCCAATGATGGCAATGACTACTAATAATTCCACTAGAGTGAAAGCTTTAGAGCGATGATTCATAACTCTATTATATAGTTATTTGCCTTTTTTATCAATCAAAAAACGGCCGATATCAGCCGTTTCTGTTTATTACAAGTTAATCAATTTTAACCTCGTCCAGCTTTACGCTCAACAATTGAGAAATACCATCGGCCTGCATAGTGATGCCGTAGAGGACGCTAGCCTTGCGCATCGAAGCGCGGTTGTGGGTGATGACGATAAATTGGGTCTTGTCGGAAAGATCATCCAAAATCTGGGCCAAGCGTTCAGAGTTAGCTTCATCTAAAGCGGCGTCCACTTCATCCAAAACTACAAACGGCGAAGGATTGGCGCTGATAATCGCGGAGATTAAGGCAATGGCGGTCAAAGCTCTTTCACCGCCAGAAAGCATAGAAATGGAACGAATCTTCTTACCGGGAGGAGTAGCCTCAATTTCAATGCCGGCTAAACCGGTAGCGTTATGCTTCTTTAAGAATTTTATCTTCTGCAAATTGTTATACTCCAACTGCTTCTCGCTGCCCGGAGCAATTTGTCCCTCAACTTTTTCTTTAGCATCCTTAGCCTCAACTTCATCGGCCATCACTTTGACAATGCGGGCATTGCCGCCGTTAAATAAAATTTTAAAATATTCGGTGAACTTTTCTTGAATGACTTTAAACTCTTCATCAAATCGTTCTTTAATGGTCACATCTAATTCATAAATAACTTTTTCCAAGGACTTAATAGCCTGATTCAAATCGCTGGTCTGCTGGAAGAGGAAGTCATAACGCTCCTTGGTGGTTTCATATTCCTTGGTCACCTCCGGATCAATACCGCCAATCATATCCAAACTCTTTTTTAGCTGGTCAATCTTTTCCTGGAGAGGTTCCAATTCATAATGTTCGCTATTCTTCTCTTCTTTGACCTCTTTCAAGTCGCCCAACTGGGATCGGATATCAGCTTCCAAGTCTTCTAATCGGGTTTCATAGCGGGTGGCGCTAACTTTGATATCATTAATTTCATTATTATATCTGGCAATTTCTAATTGCAAATTTTGAGCCGATTTCTGCAGTTCAAATAAATGCCGGCGCTTGTCTTCCTGACTGAATTGAAAAGTCTTCAATTCTTCCCGGCTCTTAATCCAAAGCTTGTCCGTCTCGGCTAGCTTTATCCTAAGCTCTGCCTGCTGAGATTTAATATTGTCAGTATCCGGCAAAGAGCTGGACTGCTCCAATTTTTTAGCTATAGCCGCCAATTCCTGTTGCCAGCTGCTTTCCCGTTCCAACAAAAATCTCTGGCGCTCTCTAATTCGGCCCATTTCTAATTGCACGGCGTTCAAAGCCTCGCTCTTAGCTTCACGGGCATCGCTGACGGCGGCTAATTCATTTTGAATTTTCTGAATCAAAGCTTGATTATCAGTCTTAGCGGCTAAACCACCAATAGCTTCCAGCTCTTCCCTAATTTCTCTCAAAGCGGCTTTGATTTTTTCAATATCCAATTCAGCTTCAGCTAAAGTTAATTTCTCCAAGGACTTGTTCAGCCGGCGGCTAATTTCCGCCAGATTATCATTCCCGTCCTGAGAACCGACTTTCCTCAATTCAGAATTTAATTCCTCCAAGCGCTGATTCAATTCAGCTTTAGATTTTTGAATATCTTCAATATCAGTTTGGCATTTGCGAATCGCTACCTCACTAGCTTCTTTTTCTTGACCCAAAGCAGCCACCTCCTGATTCAATTCCTGGCGACGGTTGTTTAAATAGGCTAGGTCAAAAGCTCCGGCGGCTTCCCATTTGGTTTCTAAATAGGCGTCTAAACGATTAATTTCTTTGGTTAGTTTTTCTTTCTCCAGCTGCAAATCATTAACCTTCTTTTCCAATTCTTGAGAAAGCGAACTGATCCGAGCCCCTTCCGGCTCTTGATTCAATTCCAAATTCAATTCAGCCAGTTTGTCGTCTTTCCCATTTTTGATTTTCTCTAATTCCAAAAACTGGTTGTTGGTTTCATTCAAACGGTCGTTGATATCATGCCAAGCTTGGCGATAGTAGTGGAGCTGATGGTCACGCAATTCAATTTCCAAAGAGCTGCGGCGCTCCAAACGGTTAACCTGGCGGGTCAAACTTTTGAGACGAGGTTCAATTTCGTTTAACAATATTTCCACCTGGTTTAAATTTTCGTAGCTAGCCTGCAACTTATTCAAAGAGATATCGCGTTTGATCTGATACTGTTTGACACCGGTGGCTTCATCAAAAAAATCTTTGCGCTCGGCTAAGCTGGTATTCAAAAATCCTTCCACCATGCCCTGGCCGATGACGCTATAGGTCTTCTGCCCAAAATTAGCTTTGGCTAACAGAATCTGAATATCGGACAATCGAGCCCGAGCGTTGTTTAATAAGTATTCGCTTTCACCATCGCGATAGATACGGCGAGTGATAATAATTTGCGGCTGACGGAGAATAAAGTCTAAGCTTTTTTCATCTTCGCTGGCGTCTTCGGACAAAGGTTTTCTAATGCCTTCTTGATTATTCAAATGCAAAGAAACTTCCGCCATGCCTAAGCGGCCCTTTTGATCAGAGCCGGAAAAGATAACATCATCGCTTTTTTTGCCGCGCAAAGTTTTGAGACTTTGTTCACCCAAAGCCCAGCGCACCGCATCGGCAATATTGGATTTTCCCGAACCATTAGGACCAACCACGGCAGTGATGCCGCGTTTAGTACCGGAAATAATGCCGGGGAAAACTAATCTATTCTTTTGAGCGAAGGATTTAAAGCCTTGGATTTCTAATTTCTCTAAATACATAAATAAAAACGCGGAAAGCGTGAATAGTGCAATTAAGAGCTGTTTTTGCTATAATATCACTATAAATTATTTTTTTTAAAAAGTAAACGACCGCTATGATTATTTCCCTTTCCGGCGCTCATGGTTCTGGCAAGTCCACCGTGGCCCAAAAATTAGCCGATACTCTCAATTGGCCCCGATATTACATGGGGGGATTAAGAAGAGAAGCTGCCCAAAAACAAGGGATGACTTTAGCTGAGTATAATCGACTCGGAGAAGATAATCCCGAAACTGACCGAATAGTTGATGAGTACCAAAAAGAGCTGGGATTAACTCAAGACAATTTCATCATCGAAGGCCGCACCTCCTGGTATTTCATCCCCCACTCCCTCAAAATATATTTGGATGTTAGCTCAGAAGTTGGCGCTCAAAGGGTTTTTGGTCATTTGCAGGAAAAAAACGACCGCAATGAAGACAAAGGATTAGACAGCCCGGCGGCCGTTCAGGCTAGCATGGAGAAAAGGCTATTAAGCGACAAAAAAAGATACCAGAAATACTATGGTTTTGATGTCCACGACAAAAGCCACTATGACCTCTATTTAGACACCACGAATCTAGACAAAGACCAGGTTTTTGCCGCTGTTTATCACTTTGTTCAAGAAAAACTGGGAAATCTTGACAAAAGGGATTAGCCGTTATAAGATAGACGAAGATTTTAAATAAAAACCGTCTGAAACCAAGCTTCAGGCTCTTAAATTACATATATGACCGCTGTTAAAACCAATGCCACCGAAGATCGTTTTATTGATTTGAAGCCGGGCATGACCGTTCGTGTCTATCAAAAAATCAAAGAATTGAACACTAAAGGTGAAGAAAAAGAGAGAATTCAATACTTCGAAGGAATCATTATCGCCCGCAAACACAACAAGGAAATCGGTGCCACTATCACTGTGCGCAAAGTTTCCGACGGTGTCGGGGTGGAAAAGATTTTCCCGTTAAGCCTACCGACTATCACTAAAATTGAAGTCAAAAAGACTGCCGAAGTAAAGAGAGCTAAACTTTATTTCTTAAAGAAAGGCTACAAGAAGAGATTGAAGGAGCACGTGGTAAAATAATAATTTAATATTTGCTATAATATATAAGGCCAAGAGGGCCTTATATATTTTGGGCGAGTGGTGAAATTGGTAGACACGCAGGCTTGAGGTGCTTGTGGGGCAACCCTTGGAGGTTCAAATCCTCTCTCGCCCACCACTCTGAATAAGAGGGCGCATAGCTCAGCTGGTTAGAGCACTTCGTTTACACCGAAGGGGTCCAGGGTTCGAATCCTTGTGCGCCCACCAAGAACAAAAAACAGGTTAATAGCCTGTTTTTTGTTAAAAATAATACTCCCTAATTGACATCGCTAAATGACGTGATACAATAAAACGTCAAAGTTTAGCACCTTAAAACTATCCATCAAATCTTATAATCATGGAACCAAATTACAAACTTGATGAATATAGCAAACACGCTTATTCAGCCATAGCAACAATCTTTGAAATGATTGCGGCCGGAGCAAAGGGTGAGTATGGAATGTACCGGAGAACCAATTCAAAAGAAGAATTGGACCCCGATACTCATTATCAATTCCAGGCTGGAATACAGACGAAACCTTGCAACGTCCTGCTTGACTTCGCAGTTAAAAAAGACGGCATTGCCAGAATTCACATCGAAGTAACTAGAGGCGAATCTGGAGGAAACTACACATCATCTTTTTCGATAAAAGATTTTAAAAAGGAACTGATGGTTGTGGAATTTTTCTTAAAAAGAAATTTTCTTTAGGGACCATACCCCAAAAAAAGAAGCTACCCCCGCAGGTAGCTTTTTAATTTATCCAATTTAAAAGACCTGGGATTAATCAGGTCTTTATAGAGCAATAATATTTTGCTGTCTTGGAGGGGTGTTAGCCCAGGACGGTCACCAAGAACAGAATAATGAACACGATGATTCCAATGAGTATATGCACCCAATAGGATGTCTCTTTGGACTCTTTAACTTCGCATGACTTGGTACAGTTATTTCCGCAGACATTATGATCTTTCTCGCCCGGTTCGTAGTCCTTCGTTTCCAAAATCCGACGGCGACGGAAAATCCAGAACCAAGGAGTAATTTCCACCTTGGTCACTATCTTGCGGCGGCCGAAGTTTTTCCGGAAGCTCCAAATCCAAACCAGAGAGAAGCCGATAAGCACCAGGACGTCGAATATTTTGTCCACCAAATCACTGCCCATCACTTTCCAGGCAATCATCAGCATAGTGAACTTTCCGACAAAGGTCTTGGAAATATTGTCAGCGTGATAAGCAATGGCTGATAAACTGGTATCAATGGCGCCGCCGATTTCCCGGCCGATGCTGACATATTCACCAATTTTTTCCAGGTCCTCTTCTACATCCAAAATCTTGGCATCTCTCTGCAGATTGATTAAGGCTGAGGGCGGAATATCCGATTCCCTTACCCAAATTAAATCACTCTGTCCCTTAACCGGAGTCGCGGAAACCGCAGAATCAGTCTTCAAGGAATCTTTCTGGCTCGGTTGGCTGTTAGCCAATGAAACGAGGAGCACAAATGATAAACACAAAATTATACTTTTCATCTTTACTTCCTCCGAGTTAAATTATTCCTAAAAATGTGAACATGAATGCCAGAAAAATTAATCCGAAAATCAGCTGACGACAGGGATAGGCAGGACGAATCTTGTATTTGATTGTCTTGACGCCGTCATCTTCCTCAACTTTATCTTCGATCATAATCGGAATTCCATTCTTCCTCCAATAGGAAATAAAAAGGATAAATAGGCAGAGGAGCAAGGGAAAGCCCAGCACCAAACCTGAGAAGTCGCGGCCCATAATTTTCCAGGCCACAATGAAAAGAGTAAATTGCCCCACGCCCGTGTGGGCGAGTTCTTCCGAATGCTTGGTGAGTGAGCTCAACGCTTCGTTCATGGCAATGCCGATTTCCCGGCTAATGCCCACCACCTTTTCCGAAGTCCTTTTTTCCGGGTTCACACCCAAATTAGGACCATACTTCTTTTCCAGGTCTGAAAGCAGACCAGGAGCGTAGCGCTCCATATCCGAACGGCTTAAACAGACATACTTGTCCGCCGGGGCCTGGCCATTTTTTTCTGTTCCTTCAGCCTGAGCGAAATTAACGCCCAAAACCAAATAACAAACAGCCAACACAAAAAACTTCATTTTACTCATTGGTTATAGTTTTTAATGAAACAATAGATTCTGCCAAGAAAAGTCTTGACGAAATAAATTATCACGAGAAAAAGAATTTGTCAATATTGGCCCATTTTCCCCATATTCTTGACTAAAAAATATATCAATGGTAGTCTTTTAAATCACATTAACAATCACTAAAAAAAGAGAGGTAACCATGAGCTATTTTGCAAAAGTATTCGTAAAAGTAAAGGAGGGGCAAACGATATTTGTCGTCGCCAAAAATTCCAAAGACAATACCATCTATGGGTATAATCTGGATTCACGGAATTTGCGTGTCAAATCCTATAATTCTGTCGGCGTCAGAATTGATGATCTTCAGGAAGTACAAAAGCACCTTCATCCGGATGAATACTATAATCTCTATGAAGACAACAAGCACCACTCCAAATGGATCACTCAGGAACGTCTGGGGGCTATCAAGCTGATGTTCATAAAAGAAAAACATCAGGATAAAAAGCCTTTCCATGAAGCTATCATTTCTGAAATAGGCCATGCTTCAATTTCTGATCTGGTCTTCCTGGCCGGTCTCCTGAAGGCGACTAAGATTCCCAAGGAGCATGACAACATCATTGCCGCCTGGAAAAAAAGGACCGAAGAGATGACCTGCGAAGACTTCGGCGTCTCCGAAGATTTGCTGGAGCAGAAAAAAATACAAAAAAGCGAACAAGCCAAAGCTTAATTCGTTTTTGAAGATTATAAACCCGGAAAAACACCGGGTTTTTAAATTAAATAAAAAAGCCCTGCCAGTGCAGAGCCTCTTTTTTAAAAAATTTAACCATTAAGATTAACCATTGAGACGGCAATATTTCACCCACTCCTCTCCTTTCTGTTCTCCGAAAGTAACGTTCGAAGCATAAGGCGGTGGCGGTAATTTATGGTCTTGGATAATCCCATTAATCAGGCAAGCGAAAGCCATAAACAGCCAAAAAGTCAACGGGAAAGATGAGATAACAGCATATTCCATTTTTTTCGCAAATACCATACAATATAGCCATGACAAAAATAATCAGCCGGTCAGACAAACAAACTGAATCACTGGGCAAAAAATTAGGCGCCGCCTGCCAAGGGGGCGAAGTTTTTGCGTTGTTCGGAGATTTAGGCGCCGGCAAAACCTGTTTGACCCAAGGCATCGCCAAAAGTCTCGGGCTTAAGTCCAAGGTCAACAGCCCAACTTTTGTGATTATGAAAATGTATGAGGTCAAAAAACATAAAAGCATTAAACATTTCTATCATATTGATGCCTATCGCCTCAGCTCAGCTCAAGAGCTAGAAGCTATCGGCGCTCTAGACTATCTCAACCAGCCGGACACAGTCTCGGTTATTGAATGGCCGGAAAGGATTAAAAAAGTATTGCCGGCTAAGGCTCAGAAAATAAAATTAAAAATTAATCACCGAAGGTTATCAGAGAGAGAAATTGAATATTAAGTTAAACGCCAATTTAAAAGGCTTGTCATGCTGACAAGCCTTTTATGATCTCCAATTTTTTAAAAACAATCTTGTTTTTTTCTAGCGTGCCGCATTGAGCACAACCGTCAGTTTCAAATCGACCGCCATTGAACCCAGTTTCTTCATCAAATTCTCTATACTCCTCTGGGCTCAAAATAACAGCGAGCAGCATCCAAGCTTCTCGGTTGTTTAAGCTGATTGATTTGCCGCAGTGATTACAATGCACCGCGACTATTGTTTCCGTCAATTAAGCTGCCTCCTTTCGCTTTCTAATTATATGTACTTTTTGTGACTTTAATTCTTGAATATGCTGATTTAATGCTTGAATTATTTGTTTGGAAAATAGGTTAATCTGTTCGGCATGTTCTTCGCGGTTATAGTGCTCAGCGCCGGTGAGATACAAAACTTCATCAGCCAGGTACTTCCCTTTAGCCGCTTTCTTTTCGTCGAGCTTTTTGGTCTTGCCTTCCACTGAATCAGAGGTGAGGTCAAAGAAAGCTCTAACAGATTTTTCCTGATCATTATGATCGGTATATTTAATGGTATTCAATTTAAAAAACCCATCAATTCCGAAGCTGTCTAGGTTAGACTCTACAGCCGAAAAATATTCCAAATCTCCTGGTTGCAATGAAGTGCGAGCTAATATTCTAGACAACAAATCATTGGCGAATTGAGCACGGGGGTTAGTCGGATCGGGGAAAGATTGAGAACGTTCAATTATGCCGCAAATATCTTCCATTTCTTGAGGATCGCTGGGGTTGAAAAAAGTGCGGTGGCGGTCGGTTAAAACCATAGCGCTCACAGTTTTTTGCGCTTCTTTTCCCGCCTGGTCTTTTAATCTCAAATATTCTTCCTTGTTGCGATGTAGTAATTGTTTGTAATTAACGCCGGCCAATTCGATCATTTTTTTCTTCACTAAATAATCCTTGACGTTTTCAGCATAGCTTTTCAAATTCACTGAGGACAAACACTCCTCTTCTAAAATCTTTCCCGATTGCTCGGAAAAACCAGTGAGATTATTTATTTGCTCCGGATTGGACATATGATTTCTTATTTAACGTGAAAATTAAATAAATGATGCTTAACACTATCATTACATCGGCCAAATTGAAAACCGTGAAATAGCTGAGATCAAGGTAGTCAACAACGTAGCCGAAGCGCCATCTGTCTAATACATTACTTGTAGCACCAAGTGTCAAAAATGTCAAGGGCAAAAGCTCCGGACTATTCCATTTTTTAGCTAATATTAGTCTTGTTATGTAGAATATGAGAATTAATACTATGGCCGAATCCAAAATAATGATGAGAATCTGATTTACCGGCAAGGAAAAAGCGATATAGGGGTTATTAGCTAAATTAAACCTCAATACCCTCCCGATGATATTGTGAGGTCCGCTCAACAAACCATTTTCCAGGGCTAGCTTCAAAAATCTATCCAAAACAAAAAGCATAGCGGCAAAAATATAGGCTATGCTTTTTATCTTCAGCTTAAACATGAGATTATTTATTCGGCCTGCAATTCAGTCTTGCATTGAATACAAGAAGAAGCGGTCGGACGAGCTATCAAGCGCTTAGGGTCAATAGATTTGTGGCAATATTTACAAATGCCATACTCCCCTTTTTCAATCCTTTTTAGAGCGCTATCTATATCTTTTAGAGAATCCTCTAAAACCTTTTCAGTGGCGATATTAGCGGTATATTCGCTAATCTCCTGGGCGTTCTCGTCTGGCTTGTCGCCATACTCCGGGAACTTGGAATTCATATTATCCGGCTCATGGGAATCTTTTTTGGAAACATCACCCAAATCCTTCAAGACCTGCTCTTTTTGCCTCAGCAAGTCAGCCTTGATCTGTTCTATTGTAGCTTTATCTAATTCAGTCATATTGGTTAAAAAGTCGTTAAAATAAGAATAAACAGGGCCAGAAGCCTCATTTACTATACCTTTAGTATAACCCCTTTTTTTGGCTTTGACAAGGGTTTTTATTTTTGTTATGATTTCTTCTGTATTTAAGGATCGGTAGCTCAGTTGGTTAGAGCGCTGCCCTGTCACGGCAGAGGTCGCGGGTTCGAGTCCCGTCCGTTCCGCACAATTTAATGTTTGCGGGTATCGTATAGTGGCTATTATGCGACCTTGCCAAGGTCGAGAGAGGGGTTCAATTCCCCTTACCCGCTCAAAACAAAAAGCACCAATTAAATGGTGTTTTTTGTTATTTTTTATACAAATACATCACCATGTTACATAACACGAGACCAAACTGTTCAATTATTGACAGCCTGGAAAGATAATTATATACTCATCTATCAAGAAAATACCAGTTTATTAACATAAATACGACAACCATGGAAAGAAAATCTAATTTTTCGGTTAACTTAGATTTAACCGATGAAGAACTTCTTGATTTAAAAAAAATCATCCTCGGTTTTATAGCCGAAAAAGCGGAATCAAAAGTCATCTCCTATTATCGCCCCGAAGCAAAAGAAGTGATTTTTGGAGGGCTTAAACTAAACGGGGGATTTTCCGTTGGGGATCCGAGTCAGGAGCAATTAAACAAAGTGCTTGATGTCGTGAAAAGTGTAGAGAAGCGAAATTCAGAAGAAAAAATAAAAAATGTGATAACCATTTCGCTTCCTCTTTTTTCAACGCCAACCGGGAAAGCCGACTAAACTACAAAATGTTTATTTGAAGGGAGGTTCAACAATAACCTTCCTTTTTTATTTCTCTCAACCGTTCCAAGTCCATTGGCAGCCAAGGATATTGACCAAAATAAAATAATATTGTAATATCCAATATCATCAATTAACGCATCATTAACAACAAAAAAATAGCAACATGGGAAATTATAATCACGAAAAAGTTTTCGTAACAGCGACAATATTGGTGTTCGCTAGTGTATTTGTCGTCGTCAGTGCAATACCAATAATCGGGCCAATATTCGTTAGCTACAGTCTAGGAACGATCCGAGACAGATACAAAAACAGAAGATTTGCCAAAAAACATTTCCTTCTCTCAATGGCCATCGGGGAAACATTTTTTTTCATAATTATTTCATCGCTGGTTAATTACGCCGCTAAGCCCGAACAACTAAAAATAGCTTGGCTGATAAATATTGCTTGCTTCGCAACAAACTATTTATTATCACTGGCCTTCTATTTCTGGGGACGCAAAAATGCTAAACAAAAAACGAACTAAAAAGACCTTCGGGGAGCCAAAATAGGCTCCCTCTTTTATTTTCCAAACTAGTACTGGCACATTGACAAAAGCCCTTTTTCTATGTTATATTTTTTAATTACAGAACCTTAAAAAATAGTACTCACCTCATAAAAATAGACGTCATGAGCAGTAAAAAAAGGAGAAGTAGAATTCGTCAATTTCATCAAAATGCCTTTAGCGAAATTGACCAAAAAGATTCTGGCGAAAGCCGCCAAGAAAAAATTGAAAAGATTCTGAAAGAGCTGAAAGGTTTCTCGGTTATCTTTCCCGAAATCACCTCGGGTCCGATTAAAATCGGAGTCCCTCTGGAGGCAACCATCCAAATTGGGACAGATGAACCTCAACCGAAACGATTGATTTATGCCGCTGTATCCTGCCATGTAGAGCACTATATGACCGACCTGCAATTAGCCGGATTCAGAAAGCTGAAAATCGACAAGGCCAAGAAATTAATTCTGGCGCCAAAAGCCAAAAGCAGAGAGGACATCACCATTCTCCTGCGAATACTCCATGTTATTCCGTTAGAAGGATACGCCATGACTCCGGCCCCGATATTTAAATGGTATGGCCGAGAAAAAGTGACTATCACCGAAATCACTGAGTGTCCGGCAGCCACCGAGCTGGTTGAAATCCCTTTTTGCGAAATTGACGATGTTATCTACGCCGGTTCTTATATCGGACGGGAAATTGATGGCATGGAAGTATTTTCAGATGGGACCTAACGGTTCCTCAAATTACGAAAATGAAGGAAGCTTAAATACAAGCTTCCTTTTTTAATCCTCTTGACTTATTATCTAAATCGTTGTAATATCAAATGAACCTTAAAAACCAGTTTGAAATGAAAAAAATAACCATCATTCTTTTGTTTTTCAGCTGTTTAGTTGGCAGCCAAGCCCAAACAGCCATCCAGTCCAAATGGGAAGTGGAAGTGTCCACTCAAAAGCTGACCCCCTATGACAGCTCGACATATCCCGACAGCCAAGCTCTTTGGATTTGGCTATCCGGATATGATAACGAAACCATGGGGCTCAGGATAATGATTGATAAAAAGATTCCGCCGTTTAAAAAAACTATAGCGGCGAAATCAATGACGTCGTTATTTAACCTCAACAATCTCAAAAATTCTTTGGCGATAATTGAGACTGAAAAAAAATTCTTCCAAGAGAAAGGGATATATGAAATAATAATTAATACTATTAATGCCTATAAACCCTCTGGCGTTTTCATGACCAACCTTTACTTCGCCCCGGAAGATAAAGACCACCTCGAACCTTTGGTTTTAGGATTAGTTGATTTCACCACTTCTAATCCAGATTTCTGCTATGTTCCGCCTAAAAGCAGATAGCCGATGATGATGCAGCATTTAGCTGTTCTCTTCCCCGAAGGAATTGATCTTGACAATCAGCCGCTAATTAAAGTCGAACTAACAGGCCAAGAAAGCTTCTTTGTAAGATTTTTGTTAAGCACCACATTAGAGAAATAGCTGCGAACCCGGAAAAAATCCGGGTTTTTTATTGGTTAAATAAAAAAACCGCCCGATGAGCGGTTTTATTAATGCCTTAACTATTATCTCTCGGCCTCAAACTTGATTTTGTTTTTCAAATGCCTCCCGAGCGAGCGGCCGCCAATCTGTAGATGGCTTGCTTCCTTCCACCAGAAAGAGCCAGCCATTATCAAACAAAAAGTTCAAAAGCTCCGGCCCCTGGCTGGAATCAAAAGGATCGGGCAGAGTAACATAGAAGTAGAAAGCGTCTTCGGAGTCATAGAATAATTCGTCCGTTACTTTCCCTTTAATAGCTGTGCCGAGAATATCCACGACATAGGCCGAAGGATCATTCAATACTAACCAGCCGGAACGCTGTTTGCCGAAAACGAAATCAACTTTCTTTTTGCCTCTAATGGCGATGCGCAATTTTACCCTAGTAATCATGATGAGGTTTTTAAATGTTCGTTATTTCAGCCTAACACAGGCGCTTCTAAAGTCAAGATTGACTTTGACTATTCTTTGTGCTGAAATATATTAATTAACCGAACATTAACAAAAACAAAGGAATCATGACAAACAAAGAAGTAGTTTTAGACACCATCGCTTTGAGCCCGCGTTCCGAGCTTTGCGCTCTATTTTACGGCTCCTACAACCAACCGCCCAGCATTGAATCGCGAGCCAATCTTTTCTTGAGCTTACCTTATAATGCTTGCGTAGCGTTAATTAATGCCTGCCCGAAACGATTCAAGGTGAATCTCTGGCTGGAAGCCTGCCTGGAGACAGAAGTGGACAGAAAAAGAATTGCCAAACTTCTAAACACTCTGCCAGCTAAGACTTGCTACCATGTAATCCTTGAATCCCAGGATTGGGGACACGACTTTCGCCTGTTAAAATCTTTAAGCGCGATTAAGATCGCCAAGATTTTAGAGCTAGTCTGCCGCCTCCCAATTTCAGCGGAAGACAGTAACGTCTTAAAATCTGTCCACCTGAAAATGATCCGCTGTTTCTATAATATTGATGAGGCCAAACGCCAAGTCATATTAAGAGCGGTGAATAAAAAAACCCTGACCCTAATCGTAGAGAGCCAATCGTCAGAAAAACAACGCGCTGCTTTAATCGCCTCCTGCTTTTCGCTATCAGTAAACGAAGTAGCAGATTTATTATCCAAGCTGAAACCTAAAATGGCCGCGGATCTTCTGATGGAAATCAAAGAGCAAAGAGAGCCTTTTTTCAAAAACGAAAAGGTATTCGCTAAATACCAGAAATATCTTGTAAGTGAAACCGAAAAAGAGGCCAAAATCGAAGCCAAAGGATCGACTGATATAACGCAGTTAAGCCGAGCCGAGCGCATTTTGTTCTTCAAAAAATTCCGCGCCCAGGGACAATTTCAAAACCTAACCCTGGCCGAACAAGTGGACGTTATTTTCTAACTCCACCCCCTACCTCCAAAAATCCCGCTAAAAACGGGATTTTTTAATTCCTTTATTGACAAATATCAATATATGTGATACTATAATCACAGATATTTGGGACAACTTCTCCAATGGAAAAGCCAGTGGCTAAAGAACAGCCAGGTCATGATGAAGATAGAGGCGTAAGCACGCAGGGCCGTGTTCAACTAACCGAATGGAATAAACCATTCCACTCACAGCTTTTTTCGGAGGTTCGAATCCTCCGAGGAGCCAAATATTCAGGGAAGATTGCTACGGCAAACTTCCCGTTTTTTATTTTCAGGGCTTTTTTATTTTTTATACTATGCTATGATATAAAACGATATGTTAAGCGCCATTATTTCATTTTTATCCAATTTAATAACCGGCACCATTGATCATTTAGGCTATGGCGGCGTGCTTTTGTTAATGGCCTTGGAGTCCTGTAATATCCCGATTCCCTCTGAGGTAATTTTGCCCTATGCCGGCTTTTTAGTTAGCCAGGGGCAGATGAACTTGCACCTAGCCGCTTTAGTCGGCGGTCTAGCCTGTCTTTTGGGATCAATCGCTTCCTATTGGCTCGGCCTCAAACTAGGCCGGCCTTTTCTCTGGAAGCACGGCAAATGGCTGCTCATCTCTCGCAGCGATATTATTCGCGCCGACAAATTCATGGCTAAATACGGCAGCTGGTCCTTTTTTCTTTCCCGCTTGTTGCCCATCATCCGGACTTTCTTCTCTTTTGTCGCCGGTATTTCTCGAGGTAATTTCTGGAAGTTTTGCTTATACACTTTTTTAGGTTCCTGGATTTGGAGCTATGCTCTAATATTTTTCGGGCAAAAATTAGGCGAGAGATGGCAGGACATCGCTCCGGCTTGGGAAAAATATCAAGAGATAATCATCGCCTTGATAGTCCTTGCCGTGGTTTGGCATATATACAGAGTGGTGAGGGATAACAAAAAAATCACCGACTAGCGGTGATTTCCGAAATCATACTTCATAATTTTTTTCCGAATCGGCCCTTTAAGCAAAACATAGACGGTGCCATAAAGCCATTTCAGAAGCATTTTGATCTTTCCTTCCTTTTCCATCCGCCGCACTGAGAAATAAATCGGGCGGCTGGATATCAATCTAAACTTCCCCAATTTCAAAATCCTTTCGCAATAGTCATGATCTTCTCCGATAAAAATAGTTTCGTCAAAGCCATGCAAAGATTCGTGCATGGTTTTTTTGACCATAATTCCAGCTCCCACCACCACCGGCTTGAAATATTGAGCGATGCGGGAAACGCCGTTGTAGATTAAGTGATAGATTAAATAAAACTTCTTCGGAGAATTAAAACGCAAATAAAATCCGGCGCCATCCAAATGTCGTTCTTCAAATTCGACTAAACAAGTTGACAAGAAATCAGCCGGCAAAACAGTGTCGGCATCTAAGAATAATAATATTTCTCCTTGGGCGGCTAAAGCGCCGGTATTTCTCTGATAAGAAGGATGGCGGCGAGCGTCAGTCACCACTTTCGCTCCCCATTCTTTGGCGACTTCTTGAGTTCGGTCATCGGAGACTGCGTCGGAGACGATGACTTCATAATCAGAAAAGTTCTGCTCTTTGATGGACTGCAAAAGACGCGGCAAATATTTTTCTTCGTTCAAGGTAGGAATGATGATTGATAATTTCATAGATTAGCGAAATAAAGTTTTAGCTAATTGCCAATATTCCGGCCGGCCGTTGATAGAATTATAATACCACCATTCCACTCCCCAAAGATAGACCTTGGCGAAGCCGACATTGTCGGCAAATTGAACATTGGCTTTAAATTGCTCTAAATCAAATGATTTGTAGCTTTCTTGGAGCGGCTGATCGGCCAAGGTTCCCTTGGGCACCCAGGGCTCAGCTTGAAGTTCAGCGACAAAACGACGACTAGGGTCAATATTGACCCAGTCAGCTTTCAGACGATAATACCAAGCCGGCAAAGGATAACGAAAATAACCAGTCGCCGGCCCCCAAATTACCCGATACATAGTAGTAGCAAAAATATCGCCCAGACGAGCTTCTTTTCGCCAAGAGCTCAATTCACCGGAAGCGGAAACGATAATCGGGCGGCTATCCAAACTCTTCACCAAAGCTATTTCTTTGCGCAAAAACTCTTCATCACCAGGAGGACATTCGCCGAAAGAATTGAGTAAGGGCTCATTCTCCACTTGCCAATAGACAATGCCCGGCTCAGCTTTGTAATGCTCCACCACCACCTTCAACATCTCCAAAGTTTTAGTTTGTTTTTCGGAAGTGGCCAAATAATTCACCCAAGCCGGCGCATGGCACTCCGGCCAGCGCGGCAAGCGCCAACCAATGGAAGCGATGAAGCTGGCTCCTTGATTTTCACCAGCTTGGAAAAGATAGTCATAATCGGAAAAATCGTATTGCCCCGGCGCCTTTTCAATATCATCCCAATAAATCGGAATCCTGATATTTTTAGCTCCTAAATCATTAATCACGGCGCCATAGGCAGAGCGCCAATCTAACCCCAGCTGACTGGCAAATTTTTTAGAAAAAGTCACGCCGTAATAATCCGGTTTAGCGCTTAAATTAATATTATGCGGGTAATGCTTGGCAACTTTCAACCACCAAGCCAGCCAAACTATAAAGATCAAAACGATGAGTAAAATTATTAATCTGATTGTTCTTTGCCTTCTCATAATTATTTAGTAATAAAATATAGCCCGATGCTAATTAAGACAATAGCAATAACCTTTAAGACAATGGCCTTAGTGCCGATATTTTCTTTCAATAACTTCGGCCGCCAAATGGTAATTAAAAATCCCATGATCAATAGAAAAGCATATTGGGTGCCTTGCAAAGCATTGATCAAAGCCACCGGGCCTAAAGAAATAGCATAATTTTGCAGGACTGAGCCGGAAGCGCCGATAATCTGGTTGCCATAAATTAAAATCTGAGTGCGCTTCTTGTGAGGATGATCGCCTTTCTGAGTTAGGCCGCCAATAATTTCCTGGCGGCTCTTTTGGGGAACCAAGAAAAACAAAGCCATGCCCACCGCTCCCAAACGACTCCAAATAAAAGCGCTCCAAAAACTTTGGTGGTCATAGCTATATTTGGTGCCGATAAAGAAAATGGCATAAAGCAAAGCGGCAATTAAAACAAATAGAAATAATCCCTTGGCTTGAGATTTTTTCTGAGAAGCGGGAACTAGAGCCAAGAAAAAAGTACCGGCCAACAACAACCCCATACCCAGCCACTCGCCGAAATTAAAACTATCTCCCAAAAACAACAAAGAGAATAGGACCGTGAATAAAGGAATAGTGCCACCAATTAATATAGTGACTCGCGAAGCATCGCCGCGCTTTAAAGACTCAAAAAGAAAATAGAGCGCCCAGGGCAAAATAGCTCCCACTAATAAATTGACGGCCAACCAATACCAGCCGCACCATTCCAACAACCAAGGGGCTAACACCAAAGCGATAGCCGACAAAACACTGATTAAAAAAGCATAAACCTTGCTGCTGGATAGGACCTTGTCAATTAAAAACTTATCCCCCAAGTTGCTGATGGCTAAAAGAAAATATGATGAGACAGTAATCCAAATCCAGGACATAAGAATTAATTAGAGCAGGCGCACCTTTTCAATTTCATTAATCTGGTGGCGCAAAACGATATTTTCAATATTATAAACTCCCATCTTCGGAGCATTCATATAGCCGCGCATGGCCGCTTCCGCCAGCCAACCGGAGTTCAAGAAATCAAACAGCCATTCATCGGCATATTTCGGATTCTTGGAATCTACCCCGGCGCCGATTCCTAACAACCAACGACGGTTATACTCCTCCTGCGAACCTAAAGGCTCGGTAATAACTATCGGCAGGCCCAAGCCGCAATAGAAGCTTAGCTCCGAAGGCTTAGTCCAAAGCAAATCAGTGCGGCGCAAGGCTTCATTCAATTTTTTGAAAGAGGTGAGCTTGTCGCTATCATAAATAATTCTGACGTTAGGATAATTCTGTAAATAATTATCCTTTAAAGCTTTTTGATAGTATTCATAAACATCAGCGCGATTGCCGGCCACTAAGTTCAATTCAATTTTATTTTCAATAATCTTGTTCTTGAGTCTTTCTAAAATATAGACGCCTAAATCTCTTTGCGCTCCGGCGCCGCCCACGGCAAAAGTCAAAGACAAAGACCGTTTAGCGCCGTCAATTTCGGAAACTGGGCAAAGGTAGCTTTCAATCAGTTTGGCATATTTCTTGCGATAGACTCCATTGGGGTCTAAGACTTCCAAACGCTCTTTTAAATCCTGTTTCAAATATTCTTCATCAGTAGTACCAATATTAGTTTTAGGCAAAGGAAAGCCGGTGACGTATATTTTGTCGGCTCGAACTCCGTACAACAACAATCTCTCCTTCACTCTTTGATTCGGCGCCAAATAGATAATCCGAGAATTATCCGGTTCAGTCGGAGCCCAGGCTCTGGCTACATCGGCGTCGCAAACCACCAAATAAATATCGCCTTTGTAGTTATAATACTCCGCGGCCTGAGCGGCCACAAAAAAAGTGGCTAACAGCGGCAGCGGCTTTTGATTTAATTTTTCAATCAATTTCCGCCCCACACCTTCCTTAATCATCCGAGAAAAAAAACATTGCTGAAAAGAAGGATGCGATAGGTCGCGGCGGGGATAGAAAGGCTCAATCCTTTGAAAATAATCCATAACAGAAAAAACCGCCCGGCCCACCACTGGAATATTCTTAAAGAAAGAAATCTTTTCATATTGCTTGCGCATCTTGTTCCATTGATCTTTCTCCTCCTCCGAGATTCCTGGATAATCATTGATGGTGATAATACCACCTTCGGCTTTTTCTAAAAAAGGATAGGCCGCTCGCTGATGGCCATAGCCCATATCCGCAGAAACCACATACATTTTTTCAAATTGAGTTGTAGGGTTATATTCCGCCATATATTTTTGGTTAGTTTAAACTACTAATATGATATCAAGATTTGGCTGATAAGTAAAAAGGGCAATTAAAAACCCGACTTAACGCCGGGTGTTATTCAAAAATACACTATTTCGCAACATACTGACGGACTATCGGATCCACGGCTTTAGTGAGCATTAAAGCGGTGAAAGCAGCGTCCATCACATTCGGAGCACTAAAGATAATTTCCGCTCCGGGAGCCAGTCCCTGGAGCAACAAATCATTTTTATACTCTTTGGCCATCTTAGTCTGACCGTTTTGATCATAATAGGCCAAGGAAGAAACTAAAACCCTAACCTTTTCGGTTGAATCCAGGACATCAACTTTTTGCGGCAAATATTTGCTTAAGAAGGTATCCTTGATGCTGGCCAAAATATGATCATCAAGAAAGGGCAACTGAGGCAAAAAACAGCCGGGTTTCAACTTCACAGAAACAGAAGATTTTCCAATAGCTTCGGAATCAAACCAATCTATCTTGACGCTCTCAAAAATACTCTGGGCATCAAGTTGGGCGAAGTGCTCATAACCATTCTGCTTAAAATTGATCTTTAAAACATTCACCAAGGCTTCGCAATCGACATAATTGCCGTCCGGTATTGGTAATTGATGGTCAGGGTAAGAGTACTTGGAACTAAAACAAAACTTCAATATCTTCTGAGCATTCAGCTGGGAAATCTCTTGCAAATAGCGGATAACAATAGCCGCAGCTAAATCACCGTTGATATCCATACCCAGCTTGGTAATCATCTGCTGGTTCCAGCCTGCCTTCACGAAATTGTGAAGCAAAGGGAAAAGCTTGGGATTGCCATAGTCATCCAGCGGCCCGCCTGGTTCGTCAATAAAGGCCTGGCTAATGGGAAAGAAAAAAGCGCTGCAGACTGGCTTAACAAATTCCACTCCCAAAAAATAATTGCCGCACCCGGCCAGCCAAGCTACTTTGACATTGCTACCCGGGCATTGCGCCGCCAATACTTCCCTGGTTTCATTGTTGTGATCGTGGATAAAATGACTGGCAATTTTTTTAGTCTTCACCACGGTCCCATATCCCAAGCGAAGTAATAACTCCAAATGGAGATTCCAGGCTTGTCTTTCATCGGTTGTTTCCAATTTTTTAATTTTCTTCAGCATTTCCAGCACGGTTTTTTCCATGATAGTCGGATTTTAGTGGTTCGATTGTTTTTATTAATGATCATACCTGTGGGCACAGATGGACTTGAACCATCGACCCCCGCCTTATAAGGGCGGTGCTCTAACCAGCTGAGCTATGTGCCCCTGCCTTTTCTAATTTATCACTACCCCCCTATTTTATCAAGCTTCTGATTAATGAGCTCTATAGTTTTAGAGAGAGTGGCCTGCAGAGGTTCATTGTTTTGGAAGAAGGCCGCTTTGCGCACGCCGTTAGCATTGTATTCCTTCACTAAATCTAAGGCGTTGAGATTTTTAAAAGCATAGACCATGGCCTTAGTATTGAAAATCGGGTTGGTGTTGGAGCTATGAACCACTATGGTCTCGGCTTGATTCTCTAATTCATTTTCTCCTCCCAATTTTTTTATTTCATTTAAAGAATAGAACAAAGCCAAAACCTTAGCCTGAGGCATATTGGCCGCCAATTCGTCCATCACCTCGCTGACATCTCCTTCGCTGGCGCCGCAAGAGCTAAAATCATCTTGGTATAATCGAGACCAAACTAATTGACCGTCTTCACTATTTTCTAAATTATTTAAAACCTTGCCCCAAAGCCGCAAAACGCTTAAAGGCCGAGAGCGGTATAAGTGATTAACAATTTCTTCGCGCCGCGCTCCTAAATGAATCAGCTCTGAAGTAGCGGCTAAAGCTTGCGGGGTGAGATTAGGAGTCTTGAAACTGCGAGTTTTGTAAATAATGCCAGTCAGAAGACAGGTGGCGATATCAGAATCAATTAATTCGGGGCGGCACTCTTTAAACAGACCAAAAAGAATCTCAGTCACCGCTACCGCGTTCAACTCAATTAAATTAATTTGGCCGAACTCTTCATTGGCAGCGCTGTGATCAATGTTGACAATGTTGGTCTTATAGAAAAAATCAACATTGTTGTCATAAATGCGACCCAACGATTCCAAGTCAGAAGCGCCTAAGGTGATAATTAAATCATAGCGATAGCCGGAGTTAGAAGCCTTCACCTCATCTTTATCAAACCAGCCCTCCCGAGGAGAAATGATAAAATTCAATTTGTTATCGCTAATAGTATATTTAATCTGATCCACTTTAGCATTAGAAATATCAATGGAAACGATAAACTTAGACAAATTCTCTAATTGCCCCTTGATTTCTCCCACTTGCGGCAAGAAGTTAAAAGCTCCGCTCTTGGCCTCCGCCAGTTTTTCAGCAGCCACCTCCACATTTTTGTCTAATTTGCGCAAAAACAAAGCCAAGGCTAAAGCCCCGGAAAGCGCATCGCCGTTCCAGTCTATCGGAAAAGTCACTAAAATATTTTTAGCTCTAGTGATTTGATTGATTGTCTGCTGATTCAAAGTTATCATAAAATAAATCTCCTTGTGAAAGACAAGGATAACTATTTAATATAGCGGTATTTCCGCTCCCAGTCAAGTTGACTGCGAGCCCTTTTTTTGTTAGGCTAGAATAGTAAAATCCTTGAAAAATAACCATAAAACCATGCCAGAAATACTTGACAAAAGCTATAATCCTCAGCTTTATGAAAACGAAATATATAAAAAGTGGGAAGAGTCCGGATATTTTAATCCGGATAATTTAAATTTGCCGGAAGACGCCCCCACCTACACTATTATCCTGCCGCCGCCCAACATCACCGACAAGCTTCATTTGGGCCATGCCTCCACGGTCGCCATTGAAGATCTCCTCATCCGCTATCACCGCCTCAAGGGATATCGCGCTCTTTGGCTTCCCGGAACCGACCATGCGGCCATTGCCACTCAAAATGTAGTGGAAAAAAAGATTAAAAAAGAAGAAAACCTCAGCCGCCATGATTTAGGACGGGAAAAATTCCTAGAAAAAGTCTGGAGTTTTTTGCAAGAAACTCAAAGCACTATTCTCTATCAAATCAGACGCTTAGGCGGATCTCTAGATTGGTCCCGCCAAGCTTTTACCTTAGACGAACCGCGTCAAGCAGCCGTGGCTAAAATGTTTTGCGACATGTATGAGGGCGGCGCCATCTATCGCGGCGAAAGAATAGTCAATTGGTGCCCGCGTTGCCACTCCACTTTAGCCGATGACGAAGTGGAATACAAAGCTCAAACCGCTAAAATCTATACTTTCAAATATTCCTCCGATTTCCCTATCGCTATTTCCACCACTCGGCCGGAAACTAAATTGGGCGACACGGCGATAGCGGTTAACCCTAAAGATGAACGGTATAAACAATATATCGGCCAAGAATATGACATTAACTTTGTCGGCCAGCCTTTGCATATCAAAATAATCGCCGATCATAATGTGGAGATGGAATTTGGTACCGGCGCTTTGGGCGTCACTCCGGCTCACTCGGCAGTGGATTGGCAAATGGCTGAAAAAAATAATTTAGAAATTAAAAAAATCATCAACGAAGATGGTTTGATCTATAATGTCTCCCCGGAATATAACGGACTAACCGGATTAGAAGCCAGAGAGAAAGTGGTGGCTAAATTAAGAGAGACCGGCTTGTTAATCAGCGAAGAGGATATGGAAAACAATCTATCCGTCTGCTATCGCTGTGATACTCCGATTGAACCGCTGCCCTCTAAGCAATGGTTTGTGGCCGTAGATAAGAAGCTGGAAAGACTAGACAATAAATCCTTGAAGGAAAAAGCTTTAGAGGCCGCCGAAAACGGCTCAGTAAAATTCGTTCCGGAAAGATTCTATAAAAAATATACTGATTGGGTTAATAATCTTCATGATTGGTGCATCTCTCGCCAAATTTGGTTCGGCCATCGCATCCCGGTCTGGTATAAAGGCGAAGAAATCTATGTCGGTACCACTGCCCCCACTGAATCCGGCTGGACTCAGGATCCCGATACTTTGGATACTTGGTTCTCGTCATCAATGTGGACCTTTTCCACTCTAGGCTGGCCGGAAAATTATGTTAACGGCCAAAAGACCGGCGACTTAGCCAAGTTCCACCCGACTCAAGTTTTAGAAACCGGCTATGAAATCATCACCCTCTGGGTATCCCGCATGATTATGATGTCCTTGTTTGCCTTGCAAGAAATCCCTTTCCAAACCGTCTATCTCCATGGCATGATTTTGGATAAAGACGGCAAGAAAATGTCTAAATCTAAAGGCAACGGCATTGACCCGGTAACGGTATCTGATGAATTCGGGACTGATGCCGTTCGTCTCAGCTTGCTCTATGGCACCACCCCCGGAAACGATGCTCGCTTGAGCGAAGAGAAAATTACCGCCCAAAGAAATTTCATCAATAAGCTCTGGAACATCAGCCGCTATATTTTAAGCGATGTTGAACAAAAATATTTTGCCGCCGACGATATTCCCGCCGCTAAAACTTTAGCTGATAAATGGATTTTGTCTCGTTTCAATCAAACCATGAAAGCGGTCGGACAAAAATTGGACAACTATGAATTCTCTTTGGCCGTAGAAGAATTGAATTATTTCACTTGGAACGAATTAGCCGATTGGTATTTAGAAATCGCCAAAATAGAAAAAGACAAAGAAGCTATTCTGGCCTATATCCTAAAGAACCTCTTGCGCGCCTATCACCCCTTTATTCCGTTTGTTACGGAAGTCATTTGGGGCAAATTAGCTCAAAAGGATTTGCTGTTAGTTTCTTCCTGGCCCCAAACTACCGAGCTAGAAGACAACGCGGAGTTTAAATTGATAACCGATTTAGTGGCCAGCATCAGAAACGCTCGCTCCGAGAACAAGATAGAACCGGCTCAAAAGATTAAGGCTCTAATCTATGCCCCGACTAATCAAGAATTGATTTCTTCTCAGGCCGAAATTATTAAAGGATTAAAAACCGGCATTTCCGAACTGACGATTGCCGCTCAGGGCGAAAAAATCGCTGACGCTATTTTCATCGCCTTAGGCGATATGGAAATATATTTAGTAGCCGAAATTGATCCGGCTAAAGAAGCCCAAAGAATCGCCAAAGAAAAAGAAAACTTAAATAAAATGATTGCTTCTTTAGAGAGCAAATTAAACAATGCTGAATTTGTTGCTAAAGCCCCGGAAAAAATAGTGGCCGTTGAAAAGGCTAAGTTAGAAAACTATCGCCAAGAATTAGACAAATTAAATAATCGTTAATTCATATGACTCTCAAAAACTATCTTTCCGTCATGGGCGGTTTGACCGCGGTTCTCTGGGGACTTTTTATCGCCGTGATGTTTCTCATCAACCCGGAAAATACCAACTGGCTGGGATTCTTGCTTTTCTATCTTTCTCTCTTCTTGGCTTTAGCCGGTATTATCGCCATCTTGGGCTTTCTCATCCGTTTTAAAGTGAAAGGCCAAGCTCTAATTCTCCATTCCGTCAAAACTGCTTTCCGCCAATCCTTCCTTTTCGCTTTTTTGATAGTAGCCGTTCTCTGGCTGCTTTCCCAGAACTTATTTAGCTGGCTTAATCTCATCCTTTTAATCATTATCATTTCAGTCTTAGAGTTCTTCCTTTTGGGCTCTAAAAAAACTGAATAATCATATGCAAAAAAAATTAGAAAATCTCAAAAAAGAAATTTTAGACCAGCTCAACCAAGCTAAAGACAGCGCTTGGCTGAAAAATGTGGAACAAAAATATTTTTCTCGCCAAGGTGAGCTGAGCCAAGTCCTCAAAAATATCAAAGATTTAAGTGAAGATGCCCGCAAAGAAGCCGGACAGCTAGCCAACCAAATGAAACAGGAAGTGACTGAAAGGTACAATGAAGTGAGAAACGCTCTGGAGGGCAGCAAGAATAAATCGGAAACTATTGACCCCACCTTGCCGGGCAGCGACCAAAATCGCGGCCATCTCCATCCCTTGTCTCAAACTCAAAAACAATTAGAAGATATTTTTACTTCCTTAGGCTTCTCTATTTTGGACGGCCCGGAACTGGAAAGCGAATACTACAACTTTGAGGCTATTAACATTCCAGCCGATCACCCGGCTCGCGATATGCAAGACACTTTCTATGTCGGCGAAAAAGATCAGCCTGGAAAAATGAACTTAGTTTTGCGCACTCACACCTCTTCGGTTCAAGTTAGATCACTAGAAAAATACGGTGCGCCGCTGAAAGGAATCATTCCCGGCCGAGTATTTAGAAGCGAAGCTACCGATGTCCGCCACGAACATACCTTTTTGCAAATGGAAGGCATTATTGTCGACAAGAATATTAACTTCAACCACCTGAAAGGCCTGCTGGAATTAGTCGGACAAAAATTATATGGCCCTCAAACCAAGCTCCGTCTGCGCCCCAAATTTTATCCTTTCGTGGAGCCAGGAGCTAACGGTGAATACACCTGTTTTCTCTGCCAGGGCAAAGGCTGCAAGCTCTGCAAACATACCGGCTGGCTGGAAATTGTCGGTTGCGGCATGATCCATCCCGAAGTATTGAGAGCCGGCGGCATTAACCCGGATGAATATACCGGCTTCGCTTTCGGTTTCGGATTGAACCGTTTGACCATGCTCCAATATGGCATTGATGATATTAGACTTTTCAATAGCGGTGACTTACGCTTTTTAGAACAATTTTAAATAACTATATGCTGCTTTCAATCAATTGGCTGCAAGAATTCTTGAGCCTCAAAGGAATCACTCCCGAAACCATTGCCTCCGAACTCACTCTGCATACCGTGGAGGTGGAAAAAATAGAAAGACCCGGCGACCGTTTTAAAAACGTAGTCGTGGGTCAGGTGCTGAGCGTGGAAAAACATCCCAACGCCGACCGCTTGCAAATTACCACTGTCAACGTCGGTGCCGAAACTCTGCGCATAGTTTGTGGCGCTCCCAATGTCGCTGTGGGCCAATTAGTACCGGTGGCTTTAGTCGGCGCTATCTTGCCTAACGGGCTAGAGATCAAAGAAGCTGAAGTCAGAGGAGAAAAATCATCCGGTATGATTTGTGCGGCCGATGAATTGGGCCTAGGCCAAGACCATAGCGGAATTATGGTTTTAGAAAAAGCCAAAATCGGCCAGAACTTTGCCGACTATCTGAAATCTGATGATGTAATCTTAGAGGTGGACAATAAGTCACTATCCCATCGCTCCGATCTTTGGGGACATTATGGCCTGGCCCGCGAACTTTCTGCTCTCTTAGACATCAAACTCAAACCCTATAGTCGCACCAGTGAATTAACTCCTGAAAATAATCCGGCGGAGACTCTGAATATAAAAGTAGAAGACGCCAAACTCTGTCCGCGCTATTTAGCTATTAAACTGGAAGGCATTGAAGTGGCCGAATCACCTAAATGGCTGAAAGACAGATTAATGGCGGTCGGCCAAAAGCCGATTAATAATATCGTAGATGCCGCCAACTACATCATGTTGGAATTAGGCCAGCCGCTCCATACTTTTGATGCCAAAAATATCAAAAAAATTGTAGTGCGTTGCGCCAAAAAGAATGAGGAGCTGCTGTGTCTAGACGGCCAAGAAAGAAAACTCAACTCCGACACCTTGCTCATTACCGACGGCAAAGATCCCATCGCCATAGCTGGTATTATCGGCGGCCAAAATAGCGCCATCAACCCGGAGACCACTGCCATTATCATTGAATCCGCCAACTTCCAAGCTTCCAGTATCAGAAAGAGTTCTCAGAACTTGGCTCTGCGTACCGAAGCTTCTATGCGCTTTGAAAAATCTTTAGACCCGCAACTAACCGACCTAGCCTTGAAGGCCGTAGTCAGCTTAATCAAAGAATTAGTTCCGAGCGCCAAAATCAGCAGCGAATTAAATATCCAAAGCACTCCGTTGCCAGAAACAAAAACCATTGTGATGCCTTGGGCTTGGCTCAGAAACTTGATGGGCGTGGAAATGGAGAAGAAAGAAATTAAAAAAATATTGAACCATCTCGGTTTTGAAATTAGCGAAGAAAGCAAGGAGGCTTTGACCGTCATCGTCCCCAGCTGGCGAGCCGCTAAGGACGTGGCAATTAAAGAAGATATCGCCGAAGAAATCATGCGCATCTATGGATATAATAATTTCCCGGGCGAATTGCCGGAAAGCAAAATGGCTTTGCCGGAAGATAATTTGGCTCGAGCGCTGGAATGGCAAATCAAAGATGCCCTCAGCCTAGATGCCAAGCTTTTTGAGGTCTATAACTACTCCTTCGTTAATGAAACTGACTTAGAAAAAGCTAACTTGAACACTCAGGGATATTTGCGCCTAGCCAACCCCATTTCCCAGCAGCACACTTTGTTGCGTCAGAACCTAGTGGTTAATCTCTTGGGCAATATCAAAACCAATCAATATAAATATGATGAGATTGGCATCTTTGAAATCGGCTCTATCTTCCAGGACTTGCCCGGTGATTTCTACGAAACTAAAAACAAGGAAGAACGTCTTCCCTATCAAGAAAAGAAATTAGGCATTATGCTGGCCGGAAACAACGCCGGCGAACTATTCGCTAAATTAAAGAGCATCATCACCAGATTAATCGGCCATATCAGCCAAGATCAATGGGAAGTAATCTTTGTTCCCACCGATCTCACTCCCGGCTATGCCGACAGCAAAATGCGGGCGATAATCAAAGTTGATCACAAAGAATTGGGCCTGATTGCTAAAATCGCCGATTTGGTACAAAAAAATAACGGCCTCAAAAAAATGGTAGTCTGCGCCGAATTAAGTTTGAACCAAATTTTAAAGCTCAAGGAAAGCACCGCCGCCAAAACCTACCGAGAAAACTCCAAATATCCGCCCGTGGTCCGCGACCTAGCTTTTGTCGTTAGCCAAAAAATATTGTATAATGATTTATATCAGGAGATTAAGAACTTCAACTCCTTAATAGCCAACGTGGAACTGTTTGATGTCTATGAAGGCACCAATTTAGCGGCCGGCCAAAAAAGCCTGGCTTTCCACGTCAACTATCAAGACCAGACCCGAACTCTAACCTCGGAAGAGATAGACACCTTGCAAGCTGAGTTGATCAAACGACTCCAAGACAAATTTGAAGCCGTCTTAAGAGACTTTTAATAATTAATTATATAATTATGTTTGACTCTAGCCGCGATATTTTAAATTTAGTTCTCGCTTTATGTATCACGGGATTTACCGTTTTCGTCTGCTGGTCCCTATATTACCTCATCGCTACCTTGCGCAGCGTCTATCGGGTAATCAAGCAAGTTGAAGCCACTATTCAGAAAGTCAGCGAATTGACCAAGTATATTCAAGAGAAAATTGAGGCCGGCGCCCAAATGGTGGAAGGATTAAATGAGAAGGTGAACAATCTTTTCCATACCTTGAAAGATCGCCTCAACAATACCGGGTCATATCTCATGATCATCGGCGAAGTGCTGCGACGTATCTTTGACTTCATGCAAACCAAACAAGAGAAGAAATATGAGCGCGAAGAATATTCCGAACCGGCCGCTCCCAAAACCAGCCGCACCAGAAAAAAATAATAAGCCTCTCTAGCAATAAATAAATAAAACCCCCGCTGTAAAAACGGGGGTTTTATTTATTGGTAATCTAAATATTAATTAAGCTTCATAGCCGCAGCCCTTGTCGCTGCATTTAATACCGCCCTTGTCATCAATTAAGAGAGCGCCGCAGTCCGGGCATTTCTCACCGGTCGGCCGGCCCCAATAAGCATTCTTGCAGGCCGGATAGCTGGAACAAGCGTAGAAAGCGCCGCGGCGGGAAAACTTCTTTACAATCTTGCCCTCTTTACATTTCGGACAGATAATTTCCGGCTGATCACTATCGCCGATATTCTTGATATTCTTGCACTTCGGATATCCGGAACATCCCAAGAAGGGGCCGAACTTGCCATTTTTTACCGCCATCGGCTCACCGCATTTCTCGCAAACCTGATCTTTATATTTCTCCGCTAACTCTTTCAAATGAGTTTCGTCTTTAGGCGATTCTAGTTTCCCTTTCATGGAACGGATATTGCGACATTCGGGAAAATTGCTGCAGGCCAAGAATTTGCCATAGCGGCCAGTTTTGATAATCATCGGCGAGTTGCATTTCTCACAAACCTCAGTTGATTTTTCTTCCGGCACAATATCGGTTTTCATAATTTCCTTATATTTATTTTCTAAATTCTTGTGGAAGTGGTTATAGAAATCATCAATCACCGGCACCCATTCTCTTTTGCCCTCGGCAATCTCATCTAAGTTGCCTTCCATATCAGCCGTGAATTGATAGTCCACAATTTCTTTAAAGTGCGCTACCAATAAATCAATTACCACGAAAGCGATATCAGTCGGACCTAATTTCTTTTTTTCATCTCTAAAGACATAATTGCGATCAATAATAGTGGAAATGGTCGGAGCATAGGTGGAAGGCCGACCGATGCCGTGCTTTTCCAACTCTTTCACCAAGCTGGCATCAGAATAGCGAGCCGGCGGATTAGTAAAATGCTGTTCGCCAGAAATAGCCAAGAGATTCAAATCCTGACCCTTTTCTAAAAGCGGCAAAGTTTGCTCCTTAGTTTTTTCCGGATAGATCTTTAAATAGCCATCGAATTGCAATATTTGACCATTGGAACGGAAAGTATATTTATCACCGGCAGCAATATCCACCACTGTGACATCTAAAATAGCCTCCGGCATCTGAGTAGCCATAGATCTCTGCCAGATTAGACGATATAAACGATACTGACCGGGCTCTAACTTGTCCTTCAAGCTTTCCGGACTGTTGTGAGCCGCTGTGGGACGAATAGCTTCATGAGCTTCTTGTGCCCCCTTGCTTTTAGTCTTGAAACGGCGCGGAGAATCTAAAACATATTTCTCTCCTAGTTCGGATAATAGATATTCTTTAGACTCGGTTAAAAATTTGTCTGATAAGTTCAAAGAATCGGTACGCATGTAAGTGATATGCCCCAATTCATATAATTTCTGAGCCAAAGTCATGGTTTGCTTAGCGCTGAAACCCAAAAGATTATTGGCGGTCTGTTGCAAAGTAGAAGTGGTGAAAGGAGTGGGCGGATTTTTCTTGGAACGCTTGTTCTCAATATTTAAAATACTATATTGTTCTTTTTTGATAGCGACAATTAAGTCATCGGCTTCTGCCTGACTCTTGATAGCTAACTTGTCTAAACTTTTGTCCGACACTTTTTGTAGTTGAGCTTCAAATTTTTCTTTTTCTGAGGCCGTGGAGAAATCTCCTTTGATACTCCAATATTCTTCTTGTTTGAAAGCTTGAATTTCTCTTTCTCTCTCCACTATCAATCGGACCGCCACGCTTTGCACCCGACCGGCCGACAATCCTTTAGCCACTTTTTTCCATAGAAAGGGAGAGAGCTCATAGCCCACTAAGCGATCCAATATTCTTCTCGCTTGCTGAGCGTCAACCAATTTAGAATCAATATGGCGCGGATGACTGAGAGCTTCCAAAATAGCCGGCTTGGTAATTTCATGAAAAACAATCCGCTTAGCTTTCTTGGCGTCTAGCCCTAAGCTCTCACTTAAGTGCCAAGCAATCGCTTCCCCTTCACGGTCTTCATCGGAAGCCAGAATAACCTCATCGGCTTTCTTGGCTAAGCCTTTAAGTTTAGTGATAGTTTTTTTAGATTTAAGCGGCACAATATATTCCGGCTGAAACTCATGTTCAATATCTACGCCCATTTTGGATTTCGGCAAATCGCGCACATGCCCAAAAGAAGACTCCACCACGTATTCGCGGTCCAGAAATTTGCTGATGGTCTTAGCTTTAGTGGGGGACTCTACTATGATTAGGTTCATATTTAGGAAGAAAGATGAATAGTTACAGTACCTAGTGTACTAATTATTCCCACTCTGTCAAGTTAAAAACAAAAATGCCCAATATCATTAGGGCATCTTGTCTCTTTCGTTCTATTTAATTTCTTGTGATATTTCCGGAATCAATTTTTCTATTTTCTCCCATTCATTAGCTCCGAATTTCTGCAAAACAAATTTCTCCGCCGGAATAGCACCACGCGATTCGCTGCGGACTCCGACTCTAATTCGTTTAAATTTCTGGGTCTTAAGTTGGTTAATAATTGAATCAATGCCGCGATGGCCGGCGCTTCTGGAATCAGTCGTAGTCTTGTATTTTCCTAGATCAACATCCAAATCATCGTGGATAACGGTTAAAACGTCACTCAAGTCGCTATCCTTAGCTTTAAATAGCCCTAATTTCCTCGGGATGAGGTGATAATAGTCTAAAGCGGCCCGAACGCTGGTTCCGGAAAGATTCATGTAGGTGAGGGGTTTTAGCCAGAGGTCGCCATTTCGCTCTAAAACTAAAGCCTTAAACTTTTTGTTCTCTTTCCATTCTTCCGGTCTAGACAATTTATCCAAAATCATAAAGCCGGCGTTATGTCTGGTGCCGTTATATTTTTGCTCTGGATTGCCTAGGCCGACAATTATTTTCATATTAATATTTCTCTAATTAAGCAGCCAATTTTTTCTTCTTAGCTACCGCTTCTTTTTCTTCTCTTTGCTCGGATAATTCTTTCGGAGTCAAACTTTTTTTAATCACCCTCACCCGAATTGGAATGCCGGTCAATGCAAACTGCTGGCGAAGTTGGTTCTCAATAAAACGAAGATAGGAATAATCTAAATCCTCCCGAGAGCCGATACGCACCTCAAAGCGCGGCGGCCGCACTCCGCTCTGGCGGATTTCATAGATGCGCGGTTTTTTCTGTCCCTTGCCCTTGGTAGGCAAATGAATTTTGACAATTCTATTTAAAAACTTATCTAATTGCGAATCGCTAACCTCTCTGTGCCGGGCCTGATCCATTTCCTTAATCAGCTCCATGATTTTTTCTACCTTCGCTCCGGTCTTAGCGGAAATAAACTGCAAAGGCGCCCAAGTGGCAAAAGGCAGATAACGGAAAACATAATTAGTCCATTGCTTAGTATCGCGCGGATTAACCAAATCCCATTTATTAGCTAGAATCATGAAGCTCTTGCGAGAGTCCATAATCTCTTCCACGATTTTCGCGTCTTGATGAGTGATGCCAGCGCTAATATCTAAAACTAAAAGCGCAATATCCGCTTTTTTCAAAACCTTCAAAGACTTAGAAATGCCTTCCTTAGTCAATCCTTCCCCTTTATGACCGTGTTTGCTAATACCAGCGGTATCCACAAATCTAATCCTTTGGCCTTGATAGACTATTTCGGTGTGTTGCGGTTCGCGAGTAGTGTGCGGCACTGGGCTGACAATCACTCTTTCATATCCCAAAATGGAATTTAACAAAGAAGATTTGCCGACATTAGGCTGGCCGATAATGCAGACATTAATCGGATGGTCAGTCACTGCTTCGGTAATATCTAATTTTTCTTGATCATTATTTTTCAATCGCTCCGAAACCACATCCAAAAAATCTCCGGTGCCACGACCGGTCAAAGCAGAAACCAAATGCGGTTCGCCTAAGCCCAAGCGATTAAATTCCGAGGAACTCCAAGCCTGGCGCTGGCCGTCTACCTTGTTAACCACCAAAATGGTTTTCTTCTGATACAACGGTCGACGCTGCAAAAACTTCACTATTTCCTTGTCTTGAGCCATTAAACCGGTCTTGCCATCAGCTAAAAAGATAATTACCGCGGCTTTTTTAAAAAAGTCCACGACTTGCTTCTGGGTCTTAGCTTCTATCGCTCCGGTTTGCGGAGTGCTGAATTTCTTATCAGACAAAAACCGGCTATCAATGACGCCGGCGGTATCCACTAACAGAAATTTAGCGCGTCGCCACTTCACCACTCCTAAATTGCTGTCGCGGGTGGTGTTCTCAATATCCGAAACTAGCGCTTGATTATTTTCCGTCAAACGATTGAATAAAGTTGATTTCCCCACATTGGTCCGGCCCACTAAAGCCACCACCGGTAGATCATCATATTGCTCTTCAATTCTCCAGGGCTTCATGCTCATATTATTATTGGTTATCGCTGCCCAAAATTACAATGAAATCAGGGCGACGCTGGCTGGGATCGGCTTTAACGCTATCTTTAATTTCCTGAGTCAACCAATCAGGCAAGGTTTTCTCAATCTTAGCTTTAGTCAGTTTTTGCAAACCTTTCAAAGCCTCGGGCTTGGCGCCATAGGTTAAATCAAAAATTACAGTCTGGATAAAGTCTTGCTGACTGGCATTGCTAATTCTAGTCACGGAGAAGTTAGCTTCCTTCATTTCGTTAGCTACTTGAGTGGCTAAACCTTTAATGGTGGTGCCGTTCTTTATTTCCACTAAGGCCGGAGCGACAAAATTAACATTGCTTAAATTAGCTGAGCTCAGTTTATTTTCTTCGGTCTTAGCCTCAGTATTATTGTCCGTCTTCTGCGCCGGTGCCATGAGGGTTTGCACAAAAGCGCGGATAGCGGAGAAATTTCCGGTCTTGGGGACTAGCAGATAGGCGCCATCAACGCCGATGGTGGCCGAGAGATAGTTAGTCGGACCGTCATCTAAAACTTTGTTCACTATTTTGTCCTGATTAATATCTTTAAACAAATTCCAAAGTCGAGCAATTTCCCAAACGCCTAAATTGGTACTAATATTCTGATTCAAATCGGCAATCACCCGGGCAATCATGCCAGGTTTGAGTAAATTTTCACTTTTTAATAATTTCTCTTTGCCTGCCGAGATAACTTTCTGCTGTCTGCGGCTGCGAGCGAAATCTGAACCTTCGCCATTGATACCATGACGGCTACGAACATACTTTAAAGCCAAGGTGCCGTCCATATGCTGCCAGCCTTTATCAATATGCAAGTGTTCATAGCGGGCATTATAACTGGGGTTGTCTTCTTCGCCGCGGATAGGATATTGATAATCATCTAAAGTATTATCCACCTCAATATCAATGCCGCCAATGTCATCAATCATCTTCACAAAACCGTCAAAATCCACTCGGACATAATAGTTTATCGGCACCTCCAATAGATTGCTAAGATTATCCGCTAAAACCTGACTGCCATTTTCTTTCCGAGATTCGGCATAGGCATTAATGGAATTAACTTTTTGCCAATTACCATTCTGAGTGGGGACAGCCATATCGCGGGGCAAGGACAATAGGACGCCTTCTTGGGTAGATGGCTTGAGACTGGCTAAGATAATAGTATCGGTCAGCAGTCCGCCATCATGATTCTTGCCGCCCATACCTAAAAGCAAAATATTTATTCTGTCTTCATTCTCTCCTTGCAGTGCTTTGTCTCCGCCCAGCAACCGGCCTAAGAAAGGAATATTGGCCCAAGACTGTTGGCCTTCGCCGCCAATGAGCAAAGTAGCGGAAAAAAGGATAATACCGGCCACTAAAAACCCTAAAATATACCAGCCTTTAGCTGGTTTAGGTTGATTATTTAAAGGTGGATAGCGATGGCCTTCCTCCCGATCAATTTTGTCTTTAAAGTCGCAACTAAGCATAAATAAATTTAGCACGGGAATGTTAAATAGTATTCCTATTATAGCTAGATTATGGTCTTTTGACAATATATAAAAGCCCTTGTAAAATGGAGATAATATGACCGAAACCATAATTAGTCCGCAAAACGAAAAAATCAAGCAATTAGTCAAGCTCAATAAACACCGCGTCAGACAGAAAAATGGCTTGACTATCATTGATGGTGAACGAGAAATTAAGATGGCGCTGGCTAATCATTGGCCGCTCCAAGAAATTTTCTATTGCCCCGAATTGGTTAAGAGCCAAGATCTGCTCACCACTAAAACCATCCTCATTCCGGTGTCACTGAAAATATTTAACCTTATTTCCCAAAAAGAAAATCCGGATGGTTATCTGGCGGTGGCGAAAATAAAAAATACTGCGCTGGAAGATTTAAAACTAAAACCAAATCCTTTGCTAATTATTCTAGAAACCGTTGAGAAGCCGGGTAACTTAGGCGCTATCATCCGCACTGCTGCCGCGGGAAATATTGATGCTGTCATTATCGCCGATGAACAGACTGATATCTATCACCCTAATGTGATACGCGCCAGCCAAGGAAATGTTTTTAAAGTCCAAACCGCCTCAGCCTCAACTCCGGCTATCATGGCCTGGCTAAAAAAGAACAAAATCAAGAGCTATGCCGCCTCCACTCAAGCCGCTAAAAACTACCAAGAAATAGATTGGCAAAAAGCCAGCGCTATTGTGTTGGGAACCGAAGCGGAAGGGCTCAGCGACCAGTGGCTAACCGGAGCCGATGCGGCTATCAAGATTCCGATGCAAGCTGATTTAGATTCCTTAAATGTTTCCGTTTCCGCCGCCATTATCGCCTATGAAGCTCTGCGACAAAGAGATTTCGTTGACATTGACGCCTAGCTCTGCTAAGTTAGAGCTGTTTTGCCCCCATAGTTCAATGGATAGAACACCAGCCTTCTAAGCTGACCATAGAGGTTCGATTCCTCTTGGGGGTACTTTCGGAGAACTGGCACTTGCCAGCTCTCTTTTGTTTTGTAATATTAGCGAGATTTTGTGGGTTCGATTTTCGGAAAAATCAAACACCGGCTTTTCAGGAAAAATCAAACCTTGTAGTTTAATTTTTTCGTAATAATTTAATCCATTATAGAATTTATCCAAATTAGGGATAATGGTAAAAATTTTTTTAGATTCTTTTTTAACATCAAAATCATCGGCGATATTGTCGGCTGGAAAATTTTGTTTATCAGCTATTTTAACTTTTACTCTATACATTTCCTCTTTAAAATCCTCGTCATCTAAAAGCTCTTTTTTCTTCATTTCAATTAATTTAGATTTTTCTATTTCCAACTGATCTAATTCATTTTTTATATTAGCCAGACTGCTTTGATAGTTTTTCAAGCCTTTTTCCCATTCCTCGACCACAATTACTTGATAAGCTTTAGCAAAATCAGGATCAGGCGATATATTTTTCAAATAATCGCTGAACTGATTTTCCAGCTTATCTTTGGATATGGACTTATAGCCTCGGCAGAGTTTGTTATAGCACATATAATAGGGGTAGAGCTTGCCTTGGTGATTTTTTGATAAGCAGGCGGTGAAAGGCCGACCGCAAGAGGGACATAAAATAAAATTTCGCAAGGGGAATAATTCGTTAGTGCGTTTAAAGGAAATATTGTCGCCTCGCTTGGAAGTACGGATTAATTTTTGGCATTTATAAAAAGTATTTTCATTAATAAATATCTCATGACTGCCTTGATATTCTTGGCCCTTAATCGTCATAACGCCAATATAGAACTTATCAATTAAAATCCTGAATACGCTTTGAATACTTATTTCCTTATCTCGCCATGTTTTAAATCCGGCCTTAATCATCATCTGCCTAATTTCCTCCATTTTGTATAAACCCGTGGCAAACTTTTCAAAGGCCATTTTTATAATGGGCATACGCTCCTTATCAACGGTTATAATGGCTCTATTTTGCCCATCTCGACTGTTTAGATAACCAAATGGGGCTTTGAAGCACCAAATCCCCTGCTTGGCCTTTTCCAGCATACAAACCGACACCCTTTCACTTCGCACATCATTATCAAATTGAGCAAATGAGGCCATAATCGTGCCAATAAGCTTTCCGCTCGATGTATCGTTGACTGTTTCGGTGGTGGAAATGAATTTAATGTTTAATTCGCCAAGAACCATAAGCAAGGTAGCGTAGTCTTTTACATTTCGGGACAAGCGGTCAATTTTATAAACTATCAGACAATCAATCTCTTTGTAATTCTTTTTACAATACGCCAGCAACTCTTGAAGGCCTGCCCTTTTGGTAGTTTTGGCGGACACGCCGTCATCGTGAAATAATTTCAAGATTTCAATTTCATTCTTTTGAGCATAATCAAGGCAGGCATTTTTCTGCTGTTCTAAGCTAATGCCAGTTTGAGCTTGATCTTCGGTAGAAACTCGGTAATAAACAATACCTTTTTGCTTGGCCATAAATTTAAAGTTAATAATAAAAAGAGAGCAGTGAACTGTCGGACACAATTATGCAAGGCATAACTGAAACAGCCACTGCTCCCTTTATATCAAAACGACTCATCTGCCGTCATTATGATTTGAGAATAGTTGCTATGCCTTAATTTAATTGTGTCCATTAAGGATATTAGCATATATTTTTATTTTGACAATAGCTTTTTTTGCTGATTAAGATAATACTTGAACGAAAGATGAGCCAGTTGGTATAAGTCGCGCCTGATTGTCTCCAATTCGTCATCGGAATACTGTCGGCCACGGCTTACTATTAATTTTTTAAGGACTGTCAAACTAATCATGAGTTGAATATTGAATGGGTCGGTATTCAACTTTAGTTTATTAACTAGGCTACCTTTGTTTATAGAGCCGATAGCGAACTCTGCCGACATATTCGGCCTGATAAGTTGTCTCGTGCAAAAGCTGGAGAGGTGATTTTAAGTTGTTGAGATATTCTTTTATTCTTGAATAAGTAATAACAATTTTAGAGCGATTAAGAGTCCTCGAATAAAACAATTTTTTCTTTCCATTTAAGCGACCGTCAAATAATTCTTTGCCGATATATTTGGCGACATACGGCCCGACAGCAGACACCTGTCGGATATTATTGATTTTAATGAATCCGTAGCCCCAAATTTTCTCTAATTCTTCGCTCTGAATAAATGGCAAATTAGACAGCAAATGATAGTGAATATTACCGCCAAATTCTTTTCTGATGTTAGTGCGGTGATAATAATCGCTTTGAAATTCGGGAACGGCCAGATATTTTAATTCAGGGTATTTCCGTTTTAACCGCTTAATGAAATTAGAAAATATCAAATTACATTCCTTAAAATCAGTAAATGGCTTATCCCCAAATTTATGGCTATCAAAAGTTAAGGTGATAAATACTTTTAAATCGGGGTTGGAATTTACCAACCGAATAATATTTGATCGGCTCCGCCTCAATGAAAAATGGCTTTTTAAGTTTTGCTCGTTTTCTTTATCCTCGTCATTAGTATCTTTTTTAATTTTATTTTTATTTCTTCTCTTTTTTCTTTTTTGATTGATTTTAATGAAATTCTCAAAGTCATATATTTCTACATAATCACCCGACTCTATCAGCTTTTGCCGATAAACTCGTGGTTTAATCTCCATAAGTTATCACGGCGTTAAGTGTGCCTATAGTCAAGTCTAATATGACGACGGCACACTGGGAACTATTCTGTCTAAAATCTCATTTACCGCCTCGGCTGGTTTTTCTTTTTCGGCTCGCAGACAACTCGCCGAAAAAAGAAAAAATCCAGTCCGGCGGCGTCAATAATGAGAAATTAAAAGAACAGAACAAGCCACTAGCAACGGGGCAAACGCCGCTAATGGGCTAAATCAAGATCATACGCTTATGTTCACCTAAAAGGAATTACCAACCTGCTTAGCCAAAGACGAGAGACTAAACAGGCATGGTCGTCGGCTAGCAACGGCAAGACTGCTAACCGACGACTACTCTTTACCAAAACAAAAAAACCGAACATCGGCCTAATGTTGGTTTAAAGTTTAAATTGGCAAAGACTGGACTTTGCTAATTTTTGCAAGGGATAATATTTTTTGAGTTTTATTTTATTTAGAAGCGCATACAATAATCTTTATACCGTTTCAACCGTGGTTCCCAGCGTTAGTTTATTTTTATTTTAGTCCAACTATATTATACCATATTTTTGAGGGCGGGTTAAGGGCTGGTTTTGCGAGTGATTTTAACAATTTTTTAAAATAATTAGTTTTGCTAATATTTCGCTGTGGATAAATATTATTAAACACAAAAACGCCCTTTTAAAAGCGTTTTTGTAGTTTTTTTATAATCCTGTAAAATTTATCTAGGATGTTTTTGACATCTTTTTGTCCAAATCTTCTATCAATTCTCCAGCTACTTTATTGAAATTTTTATAATCAGAAATAGTTTGATCCTGATGCATCTTGTCAAATTCTTTCAACTTCCCAGATTGTGTAGCAATAATTTTTAAAGGTTCCAATTTTTCATCAATATCTACGAGGTAGCGAGCATCCCATTGAATGCCATAAATATCATGTCTTAATTTTTCATATTCTTCCTTGCCTCCTTGAAAATTACGCACTCTTAGTTCTGCGTCGCTTAATTTATTTCTTTCTGCGTTGACAAGATTACCGACTTCTACCGCCACTTCCTGTCTAACCTCTTCGAATGTTTTTTCTTTTTTTTCTCCCGCAGTCTCCTTGTCTGATGCCTTTGCAATTTTTTCTCTCAAAATATTGAATATTTCCGTTTCTTTTTGGCTAGCCGGGCTAGTGTTGGCGATATTATTAATGTAATTAACCAATTCTTCCTGCCTCTTCAAATTTTTATCACGATCTTGGTCATACTTCCCTTGATATGCAAGTCTATTAATCGGATATTCTAACTTAGCTAATAAATTGTTAACGGTATAGAGGCGTCTTTCAAATTTAACAGCTTCCTCCGCGAAAATTTTTTCATAATCTCCCTTGCTCGCTTTAGGCATTTTTAAAATATTTTCTTTTACTATCTTCAGTCTTTTATCTTCTTCATTTAAAAGATGGGCGACGTCAGACGTGATTTCTTTGGCAATATCATCAAAATCAAATGTTTTTTCCTTTTTTTCCTCTTTTTTTTCACCGGATACTTCTTTAACATTATTCTCAGAATTTTTAACAACCTGATTAACCTCCTGGTTTATTTCGGACACTATTTCCTGAGAAGCCTTAATATCCCCAGCTTCAGCACCGGGATAATTTTCTACTTGGGTTATAGCCTGCTCGTTTTCCTGATTAACAGTTTCAACCGCTTCCTGAGTAGCTTCTTTGCCCTCCGAAATAGCTTCGTTGACTTCAAAATTTTCAATATTAGAATTAATTTGCTCTAACTCGGCCTTAATTCTATTTCTTTCATTTCTCAATTCATTTAAATTTCCAGCCACTTCAGAAATGGTGGAATTATATTCACCTTTAAATTCCTCGTCTTTATTTAGGCCAGCCTCTTGCATGGTGTCCCTAGTTTCATGAGCTTCGCCCCTCGAGGCTTCAATTTTAGAATTAATTTCATCGAGCTGATTTTCTAGTCCTTGTTTTTGGCTATTAAGAGCCCCCAATTTTTCAGCTTTAGCGGAAGATTCAGCCTCGATTTTGGCCTGATCTTTGCTTTCTTTTTCGGCTTTTAGCCGTTTAGCTTTTTCTAATGGGGATTCCTTGACTTGATTTTCCATATTCATATAATTGATTGTTATTTTTTAATATTAAAAATTATTTTGAATTTTTTATATCCCTGAGAGCCTTGGCTACGTGCTTTTTATCTATTTCTTTCAGAACATTCTTAATTTTCTTATCCCTTTCCTTTTTAATTTTTTCAATGTCGTTTAAAGCCTGATTATATATATCATTTATCAGGTTAACTTTATTTTCGTTGGAATTCACTTGATTTTTTAACATATTGTTAATTTTAGTATAAATTTACTCTTGTATTATTCCTTTATTATAGCTAAAATTAAACAGTAAGTCTAATTTGTTGAATATATAATAATACCACTTTTCTGAGGAAAAGTCAAGCACCAAAAAATTATCAAAATGGGCATTCGTCCAAAAACCTCGCCCACCGCTTAATTTCCCCAATAATTTCGTTAAATCGTTTAGATATCTTCTCTCGGAGGGGTACTTTCGGGGAACTGGCAGTCGCCAGTTCTCTTTTATTCTGTAATATTAGCGACATTTTAGCTGTTCGACTTTCTGAAAAATCAAAATAGACCTTTTCGGGAAAAATCAAACTCTGAAATTTAAGTTTGTCATAATAACCAAGACTATTATAAAATTTATCAAGGTCGGGAATGATATCAAAAACTTTTTTGGATTGTTTCTTAATGTCAAAATTATTAGGAATATTCTCAGCTGGGGTAGACTGTTTCTCAGCAATTTTAATCTTCACTTTAGACATTTCTTCTTTAAAATCATTGTCGTCAAGCAGGTCCTTTTTCTTCATTTCTATCAATTTGGACTTTTCTAATTCCAATACTTCTAACTGATTTTTGGCATCAACCAAACTGCCTTTATAGTTTTTAATTTTTTTCTCCCATTCCTCAATAACTATTAATCTTAAATCTTTGGCAAAATAAGGATCAGGCGCTATACTTTTAAGATAATCGCTGAACTTATTTTCCAATTTATCTTTAGATATTGATTTATAACCTCGGCAGTTTTTGTTATAACATCTATAATACGGGTAATAATTACCCCGGGAGTTGCGGGACAAGCAAGCAGTAAAAGGACGACCACAGGAGGGGCATAAAATAAAATTTCTGAGAGGGAACATTTCATTAGTGCGTTTAAAAGCAATATTGTCGCCTCGTTTAGAAGTGCGGATTAATTTTTGACATTTATAAAAAGTGTTTTCATTAATAAAAACCTCGTGGCTCCCCTGATATTCTTGACCTTTAATCGTCATAACTCCAATATAAAACTTATCAATCAAAATTCTAAATACACTTTGGATGCTTATTTCTTTATCTCGCCAGGTTTTAAATCCGGCCTTAATCATCATTATCCGTATTTCCTCCATTTTATATAATCCTGTAGCAAACTTTTCAAAGGCCATTTTAATAATCTCGGCCCTACTCTTATCAATGGTTATAATGGCTCTATTTTGCTCATCACGGCTGTTTAGATAACCGAATGGGGCCTTGAAGCACCAGATTCCCTGCTTGGCTTTTTCGAGCATACAGACCGACACTCTTTCGCTCCTAACATCATTATCAAATTGAGCGAACGAGGCCATAATTGTGCCAATTAATTTTCCGCTAGAAGTTTCGTTAACGGTTTCAGTGGTAGATATGAATTTAATGTTAAATTCGCCCAAAGCCATTAATAGCGTGGCGTAGTCTTTTACATTTCGAGATAGCCGGTCAATTTTATAGACTATCAAACAATCAATCTCTTTATGATTCTTTTTACAATACGCCAATAGTTCTTGAAGTCCTGCTCTTTTGGTAGTTTTAGCAGACACTCCGTCATCGTGAAATAATTTTAGTATTTCAATATCATTCTTTTGAGCGTAATCAAGACAAGCGTTTTTCTGTTGCTCCAAACTAACACCAGTTTGAGCCTGATCTTCGGTTGAAACTCGGTAATAGATTATTCCTTTTTGCATAGGGTTAAAAGTTAATAATAAAAAGAGAGCAGTGAACTGTTGGACACAACTTAGCGGAAAGCCTTGTTGAAACAGCCACTGCTCCCTTTATATCAAAACGACTTATCTGCCGTCATTATGATGTAAGAAAATAGTAGCTTTCCGCTATTATAAGTTATGTCCATTAAGGATAATAACATATATTTTTATTTTTACAATATCGCTTTAATATTTATCTAATATCCTGGGATTCTCTTTATAAATATCAAAGGCTAGATTAGCAAATGTATAAATATCTCGCCGCATTTCTTCTAGTTCTTCTTCGCTGTATTCATTTGCCTTTTCGCTTAACAATTTTCTTAATTTACTTATACTCATCATAATTTTTTATTTATTTTATTAATATTTTTTGCTGATTAAAATAATATTCGACTAGCAGATGAGCCAGTTGGTATAAGTCGCGTCTAATTGTCTCCAATTCGTCATCGGAATACTGTCGCCCACGACCTACTATTGATTTTTTAAGAGCCTCAATAGTCATTATATTTTAGATGAACGTATGATTAACAAAATCAGTTTTGCTATCCTTGTTTATAGAGCCGATAGCGAGCTCTGCTGAGATACTCGGACTTGTAAGTTGTCTCGTGCAAAAGCTTGAGGGGTGATTTTAAGTTGTTTAAATATTCTTTTATTTTTGAGTAGGTAATAATGATTTTAGAGCGATTAAGAGTGCGAGAATAAAACAATTTCTTTTTCCCATTTAAACGACCGTCAAACAATTCTTTGCCGACATATTTAGCCACATACGGACCGACAGCAGACACCTGTCGGATATTATTGATTTTAATAAATCCGTAGCCCCAGATTTTTTCTAATTGAGTATTTTCAATAAACGGCAAATTAGACAATAAATGATAGTGAATATTACCGCCAAATTCTTTTCTAATATTGGTGCGGTGATAATAGTCGCTCTGAAATTCAGGCACGGCCAAATATTTTAAATCGGGATATTTCCTTTTTAGTCGTTTAATGAAATTAGAAAATATCAAATTACATTCCTTAAAATCAGTAAACGGCTTATCCCCGAATTTATGGCTATCAAAGGTGAGAGTAATAAATACTTTTAAATCGGGGTTAGAATTTACCAATCTAACAATATTTGACCGAGTTCGCCTTAGAGAAAAACCATTTTTTGTTTCTCGACAAAGCACATCTAAATAAGTAGGTGGGCCGATAAATTTAGGTCTCTTGGTTGTATTTCTTCTTCGTTTTCTCTTTTGATTAATTTTAATGAAATTCTCATAATCATATATTTCCACATAATCACCCGACTCTACCAGCTTCTGCCGATAAACTCGTGGTTTAATTTCCATAGAGTTTAATAACGGCGTTAAGTGTGCCTATAGTCAAGTCTAATAGAGGCACACGACAAACGGACACTACTTTTGTCTAAAATCTCATTTACCGCCCCCAGCTTGTTTTTATTTTTTCGGCGAGCGGACAAGCCTCGCCGAAAAAAAACTAAAAAACAATGCTTGGGGGACGGTCAAAAATGAGAAATTAATAACAGAACTAGCCATTAGCGACGGGCAAGTACCACTAATAGGCTAAAACCAAACTACACGCTTATGTTTACACCAAAGAAATCAACTAACCTGTTTCGCTATCTAAACAGGCGACGACGAAATTTAATAGTCTTTGCCAAAACAAAAAAACCGAGCACGGACAAATGCTGGTTAATTAGTTTCAATTGGCAAAGAAAGACTTTGCTAATTTACAGGGGATATTATTTTATGAGTTTTATTTTTTTATTTTGCGTTTCATGCGAGCGACATCTATTCAACAATGGGTCCCGAGGTTATATATTTTTATTGATTAAGTCTGAATGTATCATAGCATAAATTAGCGGTAAGGTTAAGGGGTGAATTTATTGGGAATTTGAAAAACTTTTTTAAATATTTAAATTTGCTAGCATTTTGCTGGGGATAAGTATAATTATTTTCTTAAAACAATTTTTCTATATCTTGACTCACCTTTCCCAAGTCTAAAATAACGCCAAAAATCCGAGGATAGCTTGTTGTCCAATATTTTACGGCGTAAATTATAGGTCTGATATTGCCCAAACACCCCTAAATAGGAATTAAAACTGGATAAAATTTTCCTGAGGGCTTTCCTTTCTACATCTACATTCTTCAGAATATTATTAGCCTTAGTCGCTGAGCGATAAAAACTGGTTTTAGTCCGGTGGCGGACATAAATTCTGTGGGGTTTAATAATCCCGCCTAAAAAATTAACGCCTTTGGCATAGGGCTGTAAATAGATTTTTCTGGGGTGAATTTTTAAGTTTAGATTCGTTGATAAATATTCCGCAATTTTGGCCATAGCTATTTGGAGCCTTTCTTTACTACCGTCAATAATGATTAAGTCATCGACATAACGACCATAATACTTAAATTTCAAAGTCCGCTTAATATAATGGTCAAAATCATTTAAATAAACATTACTAAATAATTGCGAGGTTAAATTGCCAATGGGCAAACCAAAACCCGGGGGCGTGAAAAATAGACTCTTGTTGCGGGGTAATTTTTTCCAGTTGGTCTTTCCACCTCTTATAACGCAATCTTTAATATAATCGTGAAAAACAATTCTCTTTAGCAGGGCTGAAATTAATTTTAGGTCAAAGGGGTAATCAACATTATGCCTTAATAAATAATTTTCTACCTTATCATATAAAACAGATTGGTTAATACTCATAAAATAGCCGGAAATATCCAATTTGAGAATATAATTATCAACTCTATAATTTTGCGAACTGGAGCGGACAAAATGAGCGACTCGCTTAACTCCGTAGCTAATACCCTTGCCTTGGCGACAGCTATAACTGTCAGAAATAAAGAGATTTTCAAGAATGGGGTTGATATAATTAAAAACCAGGTGATGCACGACTCGATCCCGAAAGGGCGAGGCGATAATTTCTCTCTGCACCGGGTCAAAGATAATAAAAGCTAGGCTGGGACTAATTTGATAAGTATTATTTTTTATCTCCCGATACAATTCAAATATATTTTGCTCCAAATTAATCTCAAAGTTAAGAGCGCTCATTGTATTTCTTTTATAGCGTCGGGCGTCGTAATAGGCTTGAAAAAGGTCAACCAGAAGTTTGTCGGACATAAAAAATATTTTAGTAAAATAAAAGAAGCCATTGATATATGGCTCCTTTTGACCAGTCCTGAAGGCAACGCACGGAAAAGCCGTTGGCTCGGTCATTATGATTGCGGTTAACGGTCGCGTTGCCAGTGTTCAAGTTCCGATTCCAGGCATCCGGTCCACTAATAGTAGATGACCAGAAGTTCGCGTTCGTCCCTTGATTGTTGAACGACCCATTGGTATTGCGGTTGCCGGCTCTTTTATAATAATCGCTAACCTCTTCGGCTGATTTGATATTATCTAAAAAATCAGCAGAATGACAGGTTGCCCCGTCAATTACTAAATTTAGAAAATTTAGTGGACTATTGGACTAGTGAGGCACGCTCGCCCTGGCCGTAACCGATGACGACTCTGGCCCATTATGATTTCATGGCACTTTGCCAAAAATTTAATTGCTTGGAAATTGACTCAATAATTTCATTAATCTTTACAAATTTTAACAAATTTATTTGTTTCAAATCTTTAATTAGGCGTAAATATAATCTGATGACTTCCAAATTTTCCCGACCACTTTGAATTAACTCTTTTTTATTTTGGTTGCAGTTGGCGCGATAGATATTGGTAATCATGGCCGTGGTTTCTTTTTTCAAATCTTCTCCAATGGTATATTTATATTCTTTGTCCATGTTCTTACTGAAAGTGAATATTTCTAGCAGTAAATCATAACTGGCTTTATACACCGGCAAATTATCATAGGTAGCCATAGAAAAATTTAATTAATTCCGCCTCGCTTACACGAGGCGGAAAAATAGTCAAAATAGTCAAAATAGTCGAATTAGTCCTGAAGGCAACGCACGGAAAAGCCGTAGGCTCGGTCATCATGACCGCGGCGAACGGTCGCGTAGCCAGTGTACAAGAGCCGATCCCAGGCATCCGGTCCACTAATAGTAGATGACCAGAAGAGCGCGTACGTCCCTTGATCGTTGAACGACCCATTGGTATTGCGGTAGCCGGCCAAGAGGCCTTCAAAATGAGAAGTACCTCCAGCCTGTAATTTGGTACCGGCATTGGCACAGTCCCAAGCTAAAATTCTATTAGCATTACAAGTAGTATCATTTAAACCTTGGTCTAAAGTATTTTGTTCAGCGTCAGTTGGGATATGCCAACCGTCAGGACAAATACCTTGGGCCCCTTCGGTGACAGAATATTGCATAGCTTCATCCCATTGGTATAGGCCACCGTAGGTGGCGCATTCATGAGAAGCGTCATCATTATAACAATATTTTTCTACAATAGCGTTGTTTGACTGAGGGGTGACCCCGGTCACCATATCCCCAACATTTAAATTCTTAGCAAACCAACACTGGGCTCCGATCAGAACCGTGGGATATGATTCACCGCCATAGGAGACAGAGTCTCCGCAAGCAAAAGGAGGAGTAGTACAGGTACCATTAGTACAGACATCATTGCCGGTACAAACACCACAGCTACCACCGCAGCCATCATCACCACAGTTTTTGTTAGTACAATCAAGAATACAGCCCCCGCCTCCCCCACACCCCGCCATCCCACCCGGGGTAGCACAAAGCTCACCAGCAGTAAGAGAACCCACTACTCCACCAGTACAGAAGGTGAGAGTATATGATTCACCACTATTATCCTGGGTATAAGAAAAAGAGTTGGTAGTAGAGTCACAGCTACCATCAGCAGGGGTAGGGGCAGAAGGGATAATAGAGAGATAGGTCTGACCATTATACTCTAAAGAGCCACTAGCCCATTCTAGATCAGTGGGGTATCTGCCAGCATCATTGAAGAATAGCTCTAGAGCCGTAGAGATCTGTTTAACATCAGCTACTCTCTTAGCATCTCTAGACTTAGCTCTAGCACTATTTAGAGCAATGACTGATAGAGTAGCTAATAGGCCAATGATGGCTATTACTACCAATAGTTCTACTAGAGTGAAGGCTTTTCTCTTTAACATATTAAAATAAATTAATAATTAGCTTAATCTAGTTTTATTATAACATTTTCTGCCCCCCCCCCGACAATAGTGGGAGTAAATTTTAATTAGGTTTTTGAATAAACAAAAGAGGATTTTAACTTTGTTGACTTTTATAGTTATAAAAAGTAATATTAATTTATCAATGTCAAAAACATCGACCAAAGTTTAATTTCCTCAACAATTTCGTTTAAATGTTTCGATATTTCTTCTCGGAGGAGTACTTTCTGAGAACTGGCCTGTGCCAGTTCTCTTTTTGTTTATACCACTAGAAATATTCTAGTGATTCGGCCTTCCAAAAGATCAAAATAGTCGAATTAGTCCTGAAGACAACGCACAGAATAGCCGGTGGTTCGGTCATAAGAATTGCGGTAAACGGCAGCGTTGTTAGTGGTCACATTCCGACCCCAGGCGGCCGAACCGCTAATAGACGATGACCAAAAAATCGTGTACACCCCTCGAGCGTAGAACGCCGCATTGATATAACGAGTGCCGGCTCGGAGAACATTAAGTCCAGAAGTCCCACCGTCCTGTAATTTAGTACCGGCGTTAGCACAACCCCAATCTCCAGTTCTATTAGCATTACAAGTGGTGTCATTTAAATTTTGATCCAAGGTATTTTGTTCTGCGTCAGTCGGCAAATGCCACCCGTCAGGGCAAATGCCCTGAGCCGATTCAGCCACGGAATATTGCATAGCTTCATCCCATTGATACAAACCGCCATCAGTAGCACATTCATTGGAAGTATTATCATTATAACAATACTTTTCTATAATACCGTTATCAGCTTGATTGGCAGCACCAGCAACCATAGTTCCCACATTGAGGTTTTTGGCGAACCAACATTGGCCAGGAAGGCTCAAATTGTGGCCACCAGTATTATCAATATAAACAGTAGGATAGACTTCACCTTCATAAGTCACACTATCAGTGCCACAAGCAAAGCTAGGGGCGGCAGGAATAGTGATTGAACAATCTACATCCAAAACGCCTCCAGGAGTCAAGCACTTCGGTCCGGAATCAAGGGCCCCAGTAGTATTGCCTAAACAAAAAGAGACAGTATAGGAAGCTCCATCGAGTGTTGGAGTATAGCTAATAGTGTTTTGTCCAGTTGTGCAAGAGCCATCGTTAGGCGTTGGGGCGGCTGGAATGATTTGCATATAAGTCGAGGTAGCGCCGGTAGTAGTAGAAAAAATCTGTCCGGTATTCCATTCTTCCACAGTCGGATAACGATTTTTATCATTAAAGAAAAGCTCTAAAGCAGTTGAGACTTGCTTGATATCTCCAATTCTTTTAGCATCACGCGATTTAGCGCGAGCATTGTTTAAAGCAATAACGGAAATAGTAGCGAGGATGCCAATGATGGCAATCACAACGAGGAGTTCAATGAGAGTAAAGGCTTTTTTAGATTTCATATAAAACAAAATTAATACTTAGTATTCATATTATAACACATGCCACTCAGTAATAGCGAGAACTGAGAAAATCTCTAAAAATAGAGATAATTATTTTATAAAACTATAATTTTAAATTAATTGACTTTTTTTTATAAAAAGTAATATTAATTTATCAATGCCGAAAATATTGTCCGTTGCTTTGTTTCATTAATAATTTAATTGTTTATATATCCTCTCTCGGAAGAGCACGTAATTTGATTTCATTTATTAAATATAGGAGAGTTCGTAATGACACCAAAAGTAGACATTGAAACAGTGGATGTGGAAGCAACCATCCAATCCATACTTAACCGCCGCCAGACAGGCTCCGCTTTCTTAAATATCAAAGAAGAGGAGCTGCGCGATGCTATCAAAAAAGATCAAACATTCGTCATTAAGGCGGCTAAGTTCGTGCAAGCAGAAATTGTTTACAAGGATTAAACAATTTTACCAAAAAGAGCTCCGGGCTCTTTTTTTATTGCTCCATTGACAGAGAATCGGGGATATCATATAATTTTTTATCAATTGATTAAACACGAACCTTAAACAATTCGCCATGAGTACAATGAGTAATGAACAAGCCTTGAAGGCTTTATTAGAAAAAGCCAAGGTAGCCAAGCCCGAAAAACTAATCGGTAAGGTTATCAAATTGACTGGAGTCAACACCGAGAAAAAAAGTCAGTTCTTGGCTTGTTGCAAAATTGAGTATTTCATCATTCAAAAAGACAGCACCAGCAAAAAAATAACCGTGCTGGAGATGGGCGTTAATTTATTAATAACCGATAAAGATGAAGCTTTCCGAATTGCTTATTTCCCAGATGAACAATCTTGGGCGCTAAGAAGAGCCATACATCCCCGAGAAATGGGCCACCACCCTGACAGTCTGGTTATTATTTCATTTTAAAGACTTTAGTCTCAACCCCAAACCCGGAATCATCCGGGTTTTTTATTTATAAAAAACCAAGTAGGACAAAACAATTAACTATGGTATAATAAAGATAATAACCATTAATTTTAAACCTATGATTTGGCTCATAATCCTAGAAATAATTTTAGCCGCCATTCTTGTCCTAGCGGCGGTTGATTTCTTCCACATTGTTTTTCGCGGCGCGGCTCCTTTCATGAGAGCCGGCCAAAAGATATTGGCTTTAATCGTTCCCGAAATCAAACTAAAAGGGACCGAGACTATTTATGAACTAGGCGCCGGTCAAGCCGACTTTTTGCAAATCATGGAAAAAAAATACCCCAAAGCTAAACTAATTGGCATAGAACATTCTCGCTGGCTCTATTTTTTCTCTAAAATGATGTTAAACAAAAAGAAAAGCCGCATTAACCTGATTCGAGAAGACTTATTCAAAACCGACATCAAAAAAGCTGACCTAATTTATGTCTACCTAGTTCCAACAATGATGGCTAAATTATCAGAGAGAATTACCAAGGAATGCCGGCCTAAAACCATAATTATCAGCTATCTTTTTTCTATCCCTAACTTGACAATCAGCAAAAAATTAGATATAAACGGAAACAGTGTTTATTTTTACGAGGTTTAATATTGACATGGCGAGGTTGGTGAAACGGTTATCACGCAAGTTTGTGGCACTTGAGTTACGGGTTCGATTCCCGTACCCCGCCCAGCAAGAAAAAACAGCTCCGCAAGGAGCTGTTTTTGGTAGTTAACAATATTTTAGGCTGCCCGCTTATGCAGTATTTTCTCCATGCTCCGATTAAACTCCAAAAGAGCAATCTGAACGGCATGGGTCAGCATCTTCTCGCTGGCTCCTTGGATGTAATAATATCCCTGCCGTTTGTCGCCGACCGTATCAAAAATCGTGCCCTCTAAATAGACCCTATCATTGCGGCCTTCCAGGGTTTCATTATTCATCTTCGTGGTGCGTAACATAGCGATAGCGTTAGCCTGATCGCCGGCAAAAATATTTTGCTCTTTTGTTCCATCCTTCCCCTGTTCTCGGCTTTTAGTGGTGGGCTTGAGGTATAAATTATTTATTTTGGTAAAACTATCGGCTAATTCCTTGCTGAAGCTGGCAAATAAATCATTAAACTTAATCTTAGTGGTATTAGTATATTCTTCCACCGATAATGTGGGATCAATAGAGCTCACCACTTCTTCAAAACGTTTCTGATTATATTCGCCGCCAAAAGATTGTGTATCCACCCAAATCTCTTTATCTAAGTAGCCATAGGTCTCGCCGCTCAAAAATTCATTATTATGATATTCCACGGCCTTCTGGACATCGGTAACCAATTTAGCCCAAGAATATATAATCTCTTTAACTTCAGCGCTAGCTGTTTCAATTTTTGCTTTGCTTTCACCAAAAGTTTCGGGCATCAAGCCATGAACCTCCTCACTCAACTTTAAGAAAAACTCCTCTGCATTTTTACTCTCACCAAAAACTTCAGGGAGTTGATAAGAAGAAAGAGCGGTATATTTTTCTAAGGCTTGAATGGCGATAGCGCTGTTGTAGGCGCTGAGCACTGAGCGCTGAAATGATTCCATCTTATCAATAGACAAAGAACGCAATTCCACCGACGGAGTTGTCTTTTCAAATATCTTCACATTATGAGTCTGGCTGGCATCACGCTGGCGCAAAGTGACGCCGCGGCCGCCGGAAGTTTTTTTGCCCAGCTCACCGGCATGGACTCCGCCCCAAGAAGCGGCCAATAGAGCGTTTTGGATAAAGAAGGTATTAGCATTAACATTTAAGCCGCTCTCGCCGCCAATAGTTAAGTGATAACCGCGAGAACCTTTCTGATATAATGGAGAGCGATCAAAGTTGAAGTCCACATATTCAATATCATTTAGAAGCTTCATCTCTAAAAGTAATAAATAGGGATTAGTGGCTGGACGAGTAGCAATTTCGTGGACAGCATCATTGCCGGAGCCAATATGAGCAGCCGCGCTTAAACGAGAAATATCAGTGGCCAAATTACCTTCGGTTAATTCTTTGTACCCGGAAGCGGTGGAATCAGTGATTTCATACTCCATACCAATAGAAGCCTGCAAACCGGCGGGAATATTATTATATTCAAAGTCAGCCAAAATCTTTTCATACTTGTTCAAACTCCGTCCCACTCTTTTGATAATCTCTCCCACGCCGAGCTCCGGCAGATATTCTCTGGCAAAGAGCATTACTGCTATCGTTCTTCCCTTGCTCTGCAAAGGATAGCGAGCGACAAACTCGGAAATATTCTTGACGGCGGCTTCGGCCTCTCGGTCTTCGCCTTCGATAAAAGCGCTGATTTCTTCCATTTTATTAGCCGTCACAAACGACCCAAAAATTTCCGCATTAGCCAAAACTTGTTCGCGGGGGCTCTTCCTTTCCCGAACTTCGTCATAAAGAGCTTTTAATTCGGCTGGGCTTAAGAAGTCTTCTTGTAAAAGAATAGTGTTCAGTCTTGTTTTGGCATCCGAGCCCTCAACTCCTTTAACTTGATCTTTAATCTGCTCTCGCAATTTAGGATCCTGACCATAGGCCTGGCAGAGATAAGGCAAAAAGAATTCAAGCCGGTCGCCAAAACTATGAGCAATAATTTCTGGCGCCAAAGAACCCGAAATCTCAATGCCTGAAGTTAAAATGGACTTCACTAACTCTCGACTAGCCTTATTCCTCGTTATTAACTCCCGGGCGCCGTTTAAAAACATCTCATTATCAAAATCAAACAGTTCCCGCGCCGAAACCCAGGAGCTATTATAACTCATAATGCCTAAAATAGTCTGTTGTTCTTGTTCCGGACTGCAAGCCACCAGTCCCCGACCGCGCGCCTCTCTTTGCAAACGCAAAAATTTAATTTGATCGTTGCCATCGCCGATGACAGCTTTCTGCAAAGCCAGATCCATTCCCGCTTGGTCTAAATAGAAAATCGGCCGCTCCGGGTCAGAATTAAAATATAATCCATAAACCTCAAAACTCATACCTTTCTCTCGCAGAAATTTATAGGACAGCGTCTTAATTTGTTCAGCGGACAGAATATCCAGATCTAGCCGGCCCAGATGATCCAAAATTCGCAAAGTATAGACCCCGCCATCGGCCTGGGCGCATTGATCAATGTACTCATCAAAAACATCCTGACCGGCAATTTTTAATTTATCGCTACGATCAATTAAAGAATTAAGAACTGAGGCAGACAAGTTTGGTCCGGAAAAAATCTTAGCCAATAGTTCACGGGATAAAGACTGAGAATTATCTTGATCGGAAGCATCTTCTTGTAAATTATTTAATAATCTACTTAAAAACGCGGAGCTACTGCTATTATCCTCCTTGGCGCCCCGGGGAACCAAAATATTGTCCCGAGAAGTTATCCGTTTAGAAAATAGCTCGCGTTCGCCTGCGGATAGTGAATTGATATTGGCTAAAAATATTTCTTCAACTCCCAAGTCTTCGGTATTCAAAGCCGCCGCGAAGAATTGTTGCCAATCTTCCGGCGCTATATTAGCCGTTATTATTCGCTCTCTTTGAGCATCATTGAAATAATCAAGTAACAACCGGATAATTACCGCGGGCTCTGGGTCAGCAACTATTTTTTTGAAATATTCTTTTCGCTCTTCCGGGGTGAAAAATATTTCAAAAGTTCTGAAAGCCCTAATATCTTGAAGTATATAAAGATAGTTCTCCTTATATTTAACAAATTCATTAAAAAAACTGGCCGCCAGAACCTTCTTTTCCTCGAACTTAAGAAAATTGCTGTTAATGGCCTCCAGTATAGACGGGTCCCGATGGGCCCGAGAAACTCCATAGCTCTCTAAAGCCTCTAGCCGAGATTCCGGGCTCATCTTCCCAGGAGCGAAACAATCATTCAAAAACTTATTAGCCGTCTCAGCCGAACCGAGCTTAAAAAACTCCTGGGCCGTCCAATCATAATCATCTTGGGTAATAGAACCCACATTCAAGGCTTCAGTTAATTGATCACGAAGACTACTGGTTTTGAGAATAAACAGCGGAGCATAGCGCTTATCAATCTTCTTGCTCACCAAGAAAAGATCAATAAAATCCTGGGCGGGCAAAAAGGCAATTTGTTCAGCATAGGTCTTGGTTAATAAATCCATATCGGCTGCGGGGCGGCCGTCTAGCACTTGAAAGAAAAAATGGCGCAAATCGTCAAACTTAGCCGTGCGATAAAAAGCTGGTTCTAACTTATCCGCCAATCCCGGTTGCTTTTGAACCCACCTAGCCGCTCCGGAAGCATCAATATTTTTATTCATCACGTCCAACAAGACACCGGGGTTATTAAAATTTCCAGCGTAAGCGGAAATTAAGCTGTCGCGATATTGCGCCGGAATATTATTTTTCTCAAATAATATTAATAATTCTTGCAAATCTTCTAATTGAGACCCTCTAGAGGTTATGGCAATTAATTTGTTAAGTGATTCCTCCACTTTAGCCGAATCTAACCCCGCTAGGCAATCAGAAAAAGAGCTAGCTAAACGAACCAGGAAACAATAGGCGCGACTAGTAGTAGTCTTTTGAATTTGTTCCTGCAAAATCACCAGCCTTTCATCAGCGGTTAGTCCTAATTCTTTATGAAAGAAAAATTGAAGACCAGGATTTTCCGGCGCTAACTTTTTAATTTCCGCCGGGGTCAAGGGCAACATTGATAATTTAATGTCTTCTTCGTTAGTATGACGCATGCGGTCAATTAGTTCTTCCCGTTCTTGTTTATCAACTCCCTGGAACTCGTCATAGAAACGATAAAGATCCCCGAATTCTCTGGTTTCTCCTTTAGCAAAACTATTTTTAAAAACAGAAAACAGATAAGCTCGCTTGTCCGGATCATTTAAATATTTCTCCGGGTTAATATTAATCGCCCGCTTAAAAGCCTGGCCAATAAAAACCGGCCAAACTCCAGGACTAGGGTATTTTTCCATTAAAACATCCAGCTGTCCCAACAACAACCCACTTCGTAAATTGCGAACTGAGTCAGGCGCATTTTTTAAATAATTCAAAATCAAAAAGGGATCATCAGAAAAAACCTCTTTAATTTTCTGGTCAGTCGGATTGTCATATTCAATGTTATAATAGGAAGGGATGCCTCCGGCAACGGTAAAATGGGTACATTGGGTTTCTATAATCTTATCCAGATGAGAAATAGGGCTAAGAACGGTAGTAGAGTTTTTTTCTAAAATTTCTAATAATCTCGAAATTTCTGCATTGCGGTACAAAAAATTAGCCTGATTAATCAAGGTTTCCAGCAAGCGCTGGGAACTCAAAAACGCCGCATCGGCTTTAGCCGAATTTCCCCAATTCTGAGAGTTCATCATGGTTATTAATCCTTTGGCTTCCCGCAAATTAGCTTCAAATATTTTATTGGACTTAATCCAATCAGCGGAAGCCTCTTCATCAGTTTGATTAGTGGAACTTTTTTCTTGATTTGAAAAATCATTTTTGGAAAACTTGCGATTCTTGCGAGCCGCGCTGTTATTAATATAGTTATCTCGAAAAGTATCGGCCACTGCCCGAGGATAGCTGGCCAGTTCTTTAGAAATCTTTTTTAAAAGCACTAGACTTTCCTTTTGTAGGGTTTCAATAATCTGCTGCATTTTAACCGCCGATTTTGATTTCTTATCCGGCTGGTTATCAATGTACTCCAACCCTCGATCTTCAATAGCTTCCTCAACCTGAGACAAGCCGTCCAACAACGGTTCCAATTTCTCCAATAATTGCTCCGGAGTTTTTTCTGCAGATTCTGGACTGGGCTGATTATTTAAATTTTCAAAATTATTTTTATCATTCATATCTTTAAGTTTGAGAAGAAGAATTAGCGTCAATTATCTTCTGCTGTTCGGCTTGCAACATCAAAAGGCGATTTTGATAATCGGCAATCAGCTGCTTAATATTTTTTTCAGTCTCAGAAACGCTCGCGGTTTTTTTAGATCTCATATATTTTATCTATTTATATCCTAATTATATCACATCAAGAGCAAAACAAAAACGGGCTATTGCCCGTTTTCTGCAGTGCCGAAGGGGGGACTCGAACCCCCAACCCATCGCTGGGACTAGTACCTGAAACTAGCGCGTCTACCAATTTCGCCACTTCGGCTAAAAGAGATATTTTACCCAATTATCCCTATCCATTGTATCCAATTCCACGGCTCGGTCAATAGTCTGTGCACCAATTCTAGTTCGGCGCAAATCGCTGAGATAGGCGCCACAACCTAATTTCTTTCCTAAATCATGGGCCAAAGATCGGATATAGGTACCGGTGCCACAATTAACTTTGACCTTTAAATCCGGCCAGCTATAGTCTAAAATGTCCAAACCTTTAATCTCCACTAGGCTAGGCTTTAATTCTATCGGTTGGTTCTTTCTAGCCAATTGATATAGTCGTTTGCCATTTTGTTTTTTGGCGCTATACTTAGGCGGATATTGTTCAATTTTTCCCAAGAAAGAAGACAGGGCGTCCATAATTTTTTCTTTTTCCAAGCCAAGTCCAGAATATATTTGGGTAATCGGGCCTTCGGCATCGTAGCTGACACTTTCAAAACCGAAACGGATAGCGGCAATATATTCTTTATCTTGCTTAGCGAACTCATCTAATCTTTTAGTCGCCTCGCGGCCAATAGCTAAAATGAGCAAGCCGGTGGCTAACGGATCCAAAGTACCGGCATGGCCGATGCGCTTAGTGTTGGTAATGCGGCGCAAAATACTAACCACCGCATGTGAACTGATGTGCTGGGGCTTATCAATCAAAATAAATCCGGTTTTAGGGGTTATTGTATCCATAATAGTAATGCTCTATAATGAATATAGCATAAATTAATAATAATCAATAATATGAAAATGCCTCTAAAAATGAGCCTAAAAACCGAGATTATCCCTTTGCTATTCGTAGTGGGGGCCATCGTCCTAGCCGCAGTTAGCTATTCAGCTTTGCCGGATAGAGTCGCCAGCCACTGGAACTTCCAGGGCGTGGCTGATGGTTATAGCTCTAAAATGTTTCAGACAATTTTCTTACCCTCCTTGCTCTTAATAATGTATGTTCTCTTCTGGGTTTTGCCGGCCTTAGATCCTAAAAAAGAAAACTATACTAAATTTGCTAATACCTATCATGTTATTAAGGCCTTAATCATTGGCACCCTAACTATAGTTTTTGCCGCCACTACCTTGGCCAACCTGGGTTACAATATTAATATCGGCAAAACCATCGCCGCAGTGATTGGTATTATGATGATCATTATTGGCATAACCATGCAAAACTTGAAAGACAATTGGTTTGTCGGCGTTCGCACCCCCTGGACCATGTCTTCTCCGACAGTGTGGAAGAAAACTCATAAGCTAAGCACCTATAGCTTCATCATTTTCGGCATCATTATTATTATCGCCCCTTATTTGCCTATGGTTCTAGCCGGTTGGCTCTTCCTGGCTGGCGTGGCCATCGCTGTTTTAGGCCCAATTGTCTATTCTTATCTGGCCTACAAACAAGAAAAACATAAATAATCAGAATTGACAAAAAGAGTAATTTCCGTTATGCTGTTCGGTTGTTCATTAAAGCTAACCTAAAACCTCGAAAATGCATTATCTAATTAAGAACCTAACCTATCCTGAGTTTCAGGGATTAACACATTTTTTAAGCATCCAACATATTGAATACGACGTCAGCCTCTGCAACGTCATCGCTCGTCCCAAAAATTTGGCCGAAGCTACTACCCTCAAAGACTTTTGCTTAGAGAATGTCTCCCAGACCGTGGAGTTAAATGGATTAATCCGAATGCTGCAGAAAGATCTTTCCCCTGCTGAAATTCAAAGATTACAGGAGGAGAAAGAAGATCTAGAAAAACAAGGTTACTAAACTATATTAAATCCGCCTCCAGCGGATTTTTTATTTCCTAATTGTAAAATTTACGGTATAATATTAATAATGAAAAAGAAAATACCGTCTCAATGCGGCCTCAGCGAATCCGAAGCTAAGGCGCGACTCAAGCAATACGGCTACAACGAACTGGCTCACAAAAAAAAGATGCCGGGGATTTTGAAATTCCTCTCCTATTTTAAGAACCCTTTGATTATCATGTTGATTATTTCCGCTATCATCTCAGGGCTGACCGGAGAATTCAAAAGTATGGCTGTTATATTATTCATGGTTTTTTTAAGTGTAGTCCTCAACTTCTATCAAGAGCATAAATCCGGCCAAGCCGCTGAAAAAATCGCTAAAAAGCTGGCCACTAAGGCTCTAATCATTCGCGGCGGCAAGCAACAAGAGATTTTAACCCGTTATTTAGTCCCCGGAGACCTACTAATCCTCTCCGCCGGCGATATCATCCCGGCCGACGCTGAACTATTAGAGGCTGATGATTTCTATATTAATGAATCAATCCTCACCGGCGAAAGTTTTCCGGTTCAAAAAGACCCAGATGACAAAAAGGGCCGTTTAATATTTTCCGGCACCAACGTAGTCTCCGGTTTTGCCAGAGCCTTGGTTGTCAAAACCGGATTAAGTACCGAGTACGGCCAAATTGCCAGCCACCTGAGAGAAAATGATACCCCTAATGCTTTTGAACTAGACATCAAAAGTTTCGGCATGCTGATTATCAAAATCATCACCTTCATTGTTTTAATCATTTTCATCATCAACGCCTTATACCACAAAGATCTTATTGACTCTTTAGTTTTCGCTATTGCCGTCGCTGTGGGCGTTACCCCTGAACTTTTGCCCATGATTATGAGTGTTAATATGGCTAGAGGAGCCATTAAGATGGCCAAAGGGGGCGTTATTGTTAAAAGATTGAATGCTATTCCAGACTTCGGCAGTATGGACATCTTATGCACTGACAAAACCGGAACCTTGACTCAAGACAAGATTACCGTTGTTAAACACCTCAACTTAAAAGGAGAGACAGACGAACAAGTCCTGCGCCTCGCCTATCTCAATGGCGCTTTTGAAACTGGAATTAAGAGCTTGCTGGACAAAGCAATATTAGATTTTAAAAAGATAGATATCCGCGGCGCTAAAAAAGTTGCCGAGATTCCCTATGACTTTACCCGCCGCCGCTCTTCCATTATTTGTTCAGAAAAGGGCGAAGAAATAATTATCACCAAAGGCGCACCGGAAGAAGTGTTTAAAATCTGTCATCTGGTCGACAAGAAAAAAGCTAATGCTTTATATCAATCTTTGAGCCGAGAAGGATTTCGAGTTTTGGCAATTGCCACCCGAAAAATAGCCAAACACAAGCCAAAATACCAAATTAGCGAAGAAAAGGGCCTAACTCTCCACGGTTTTGTCGCCTTCTATGACCCGCCCAAGAAAAGCGCTTCCGAAACTATTCGCTTCATGAAAGAGCATGGCATTGAGATTAAGATCCTCACCGGTGATAGTCCTTTGGTAACGGAAAAAATTTGCCGCGACTTGAATATTACCATCACCGGCATCATTTCCGGAGACGAATTAGATATTGATAAGCTCAGCCATCAGGAGTTAGCTCTACGGGCGCGGCAAAACAATATCTTCGCTCGCCTCTCCCCGATGCAAAAAGAAAAAATAATTGAAACTTTAAAAAATGACGGCTCAGTAGTCGGCTATATGGGTGATGGCATCAATGACGCTCCTTCTCTAAAAATGGCTGACGTGGGGATATCTGTGGATAACGCAGTCGATGTTGCCAAAAAGACCGCTGATATCATCTTGATGAAGAAAGGACTCCAAGAGCTGATGGACGGAGTTCTGGAAGGTCGGAAGACTTTCGGCAACACCATGAAGTACTTGATGATGGGTCTCAGCTCCAACTTCGGCAACATGTTTTCCCTCATCGGCGCCTCCCTTTTTCTGCCCTTTTTCCCAATGCTCCCGGGACAAATTTTGTTCAATAACCTGCTCTATGATACCTCGCAATTAGCTATTCCCACCGACCGGGTAGATGAAGACTATTTAAAGAAACCCAAGCATTGGGATATGAAGTTTATCAAGCGTTTTATGTATGTCTTCGGGCCCATTAGCTCGGTCTTTGATTTAATCACTTTTTACGTATTATTCGCAATTTTCGGCCTAAAAGACAGTCTTTTCCAGACTGGTTGGTTCATGGAATCATTGGCTACCCAAGTATTAGTGGTCTATATTATCCGTACCAAAAAACTGCCCTTCATCCAATCTTGGCCCAGCAAATATTTAGCCGGCGCTACCCTCTTAATCATCGCCATCGGCTGGCTAGTGGCCATGACGCCCTTGGGCAATGTCTTTGATTTCACCCCGCTACCTTTTAAGGTTATCGGCAGCATTATTATCATCGTGTTGAGTTATCTATTAGTCACGGAAATTGTAAAAAGATTTTTCTATCGCCGCATTTATCGCCACGATGGAATCTAAATTGCGCAAAAAATATTTTAGTTGATAAAAAAACAAAAAAGTGAAAAAATCATTGCCAAGTTTTCTAAAATTTGATAAAATATAATTAGATAAAAAAGTTTTTTAAAAATTTATTTCCCTAGTTTGTTAAAGCTCTTTAAAATCTGGGGAGGAGGTCCAATTTTTTTGGCTTTATTTTTCTAGGTCAAGGCATTTGCTTTGACACAGGAAAATAAAGGTCGGTTTTCCTGTTAATAAACTATATTAATTTTATTATTATGGCTACTAAGAAAAAAGCTACCAAGAAAGTAGCAAAAAAGAAAGTGGCAAAGAAGGCCGTGAAGAAGGTTGTGAAAAAGGCCGTCAAGAAAGTTGCCAAGAAGAAAACTGCCAAAAAGACTGCTAAAAAGAAATAGTAGCGTCGGACTCCTCCCCAGATTCTAGAGAGCTTAATTTATATCTAAAAATATGAACCGCCGATATATTATCTGGCTAATTATAGCCATTATAGTTATAGCCGCGATTATCACTGCTTTTTTCATTTTCTCCCGTCGCCAAACCAATCAGAATCAAAATCAGACTCCGGCCGGGCAGACTATGAGCTATGAAGATCGCCTCAGCACTATCCAAAAACTATTCGCTAAACAAAGCGGCCAGTCCTTGGACAAAGTGGACGTCAAAGTGGCTCGAGAAAATAGCCAATTCATTAAAGGCATAGTGACGATTACCGACAAATACGAAGGAATATTTTTCGCCGCCAAGCAAAACGGCGAGTGGCAAATAATTTGGAATGGAGAAAAGAAATATACTTGCGCCGATTTGGCTCAGTATAAGCTACCAGCTGAAATGATTAATGACTGTCAATAAAAATTACGAGGGAAACCTCGTGATTTTTTTTGTCTTCATTCTATGATATAATAAAACCATGTTCAGAAATTTATCTAAAACTAAAAATCGTTCTGCTTTTACGCTAATCGAAATATTATTAGTCTTGGCGACCATTGGCCTCATCACTGCGCTAGCTACGGTGGCCTATAATCAATCTCGAGTTAAAAGCCGTGATAACAAAAGAGCGAGCGATATCATTTCTATCCAACAAGCTTTGGAACGCTACCACCGTCAAGAAGGGTCCTACCCCGCTACCCTAACCTTCGGACAGCCTTTGGTGGGCTCTTCCGGCATCACTTACCTCAATGTCCCGGCGCCAACCACTCCTAATGATGGCGGCTGCTCTACCACCACTAACGCCTATACTTATGAAGCCACTAACAACAACCAAAAATATACTATTAATTTCTGTTTAGGCAACAAAACCGGGGAAATAGCGGCTGGGAATAACTGTGCCAACCAGGATACTATTAGCAGCGGCAGCTGTTTTATCTGCGGCGACACCTTGACCCTTAACTCTGATAATCTGCTGGGATATACCTGCAATGCTGACGCTCCCAATTATGACACCTGTGAATATGCAACCATAAAAATCGGCAATCAATGCTGGTTAAAAGAAAACATGAATATCGGCACTATTATAGATGGTTCAGTCGATCAAACCGATAACAGCCCCACGCCAATATTGGAAAAATACTGCTATGATCCCGACGGAGATTTGAGTGATTATACCTATTGCCAGCTCCACGGCGGCTTATACCAATGGGACGAAGCCATGCAATATTCCCTCACCCCCAGCGCTCAAGGCATTTGCCCTGATGGTTGGCATATTCCTTCCCATGACGAATGGACTACTTTAGAAAGAGCGGTTTGCACCTCCGGCACTTGCGCCACTGACTTCCCCTATGACAACACCACCACCGGATTTCGCGGCACCGATGAAGGAACCAAACTATTAATCGGCGGCTCATCCGGTTTTGACGTTCTCCTCTCCGGTACTCGTTATACCGCCTCACCATTTTTTAGATATCTAGGAGCTGAGCCAACGCTTTGGACATCGTCTTTAATTGACACCAACAAAGCCTGGCAGAGAAACTTTGTTCCCGGCTATGCTGTCTGGCGCAATTATATCCTCCATCCCCAAGGACTTTCTATAAGATGCGTCAGAGATTAATCTACCCTCATGCCCATATTAAAAGCCAGTCTTCATCTTCATACCCACGAAGATCCGGAAGACGGCACTCTAATTAAATACACTGCTCGAGATTTAATCAATCAAGCCAAACAGCTTGATTTTCAAGTCTTGGCTTTGACGCTTCATAATCGTCTTTATTTCCCTCCGGAAATTAAGGACTATGCCGCCCAAAGAGGCATCACCTTGTTGCCGGGTATAGAAATCAGCCTGCAGAAAAGCCGCTGGCACAATGCCCACGTCCTAATTATCGGCGCTGAGTCCTTGCCTAGTCTCAAAACTTTAGCCGAATTAAAGGCTTGGCGAAAAAATAACCCCCAACCTTTAGTCATGGCACCTCACCCCAATTTTTTAGTGCAGTCTTTAGGGTTAAAAACCTTGAAACGAAACGCGGAAATATTTGATGCCGTAGAACACAGCTGGTTTTATACCAAACTCTTCAATCAAAATCGCCAGGCAGCTCGGGTAGCAAAAAAATTGAATAAACCATTAGTAGCCACCAGCGATATGCACGACAACCGCTATTTGAAAGATGACTATTGCTTGATAAATTGCCAGTCTAACCGCCCAACAGACATCATTGCCGCTATCAAAAAAGGACAGCTGCAAAATGTCAGCCGTCCTAAAGAGATAATAGAAATAATTAAATTTGTCTGGCGGTTTATAAAACCGCGGCCGGGCAAAAAACTCTAGGTCCTAATCAAAGCTAAAACTTCATCACGCTTGGCCGCCATCGTGGCCGCATCATTCGCCTCCAAGTTCAGGCGAATTTTATTTTCCGTATTGGAGCCTCGGACATTAAACCAAAAGTTGGGATAAGAAATGGATAAACCGTCTAAATCATTAATTTCTCCATCGTTGTATTTCTCTCTCAAACGAGCGAAGATTACCTCCTTGTCAGCCACTTCGCTATTTATCTCCCCGGAAGAAAAATATTTTTTGTATTGGCGCAAATAATCACTGGCGCTCTGACCGCTTTGAGAAAAAACCAAGAGCATCTTGGCAATCATCAGCATCGGCATTTCGAAACAACCAATTTCAGTGTTTAAAAAGAAATGACCGGAAGACTCACCGGCGAAATAAATGCCGTCTTTAATCATCTGCTCCTTAATCAAAGAATGGCCTACTTTGGTGGGAATGGCTTGACCGCCCTGTTCGGCTATCAAATCGGTGGTAATTTTCCCCGGACGGACATCGTAGCCAATCTTAGCTCCTGGATTATCTAGCAAAAACAACTTAGCCAATAATCCTCTGACCAAAGCTGGAGAAATTAGCTGCCCTTCATTATCAACAAAGAACACCCGATCGCCATCGCCGTCAGTGGTAATACCCAAATCAGCCTGTTCAGCGACAACCTGTTGTCTGAGAAGATTAACATTTTCTTCTTTGAGCGGATCGGCTTCATGAACCGGGAAAGTTCCGTCTAAATCAAAATTAAGCTTAATCAATTCCCCCGGCAAACGGTTGAAGAGCACTTCCAAATATTGCGCCCCCATACTATTAGCCGCATCAGCCACTATTTTCAGCGGTTTTATTTTCTGCCAGTCAACTAACCCCAAATCATATTCTAATTCATCATTCAAAATATCGTTTTGCAAAATTATCTGACCCGGCTCAGTCGCCGGAGACAAATTGCCGGAGCTGATTAATTCTTTCAGCGTCTCCAAACCGCTAGTTCCGGAAATTGGCAAAGCCCGAGAGCGAACCACTTTGAAACCATTCCATTCGCTCGGATTATGAGAAGCGGAAACCATAATGCCGCCTTGATGACCGTAGTTAGCCACAGCGAAATAAAAAGTCGGAGTGGAAACTAAACCGATATCAATAACCTTCACGCCAGCGGCCACTAACCCGGCTATCAGATTCTCCTTGAGAATTGGAGAAGACAAACGCATATCGGAACCGACGACAATACTAATATCCTTCAATTCTTTTCCGGCCAAATCAGCCTCTTGCCTTCGGAAGGAGACATAAGCAAGACCGAGATCAAAAGCAAATTGGTCATCAAGATCTTGGCCATAGATGCCGCGAATATCGTAAGCTTTAAAAATTTGCGGTTGAAACATAACTCCTAGCGATTAATTTTTATACTTCCCACTATCATGCCCAGTCCCCAACAAATAGCCAAGAAGGAAACGGCCATGCCGACAAAAGGAATAGCTAGAAGGATCCAAAGAGCCAATAGGCCCAAAGCCATTTCGGATAATCCTTTTTTAGTCGGTGCTTTCTTCAGCTTCTGGAAAATCCAAGCGCCCAAAGAAATACCCACCCAAATTTTAGCTAAGTATATTGCCACTAGCCAAAGAACTCCTAAAATTAAAGCTAGCGGCCAACCGATGAAAGTGAAAAGCAAGAGGAAGCAAACGAAAGGGGTCAAGAATAAAGCGGCTAAGCCGATTAAGGCTTGCCAACCCAATTTATTCTTTTCCACCACAGCTATCTTTCTAATCTGTCGCGGCCAAAGGCTTAAAATAACTAAGGCTACTAATAGAGAAGACAACAACCCATATAAACGATGCAAAAAATAAGGTCCAGCCTGCCAGCCTTTATCCTTAGGAACCAAGCGAATCACTTCTCCCTCTACTAAGGAAGAATTAATACCGCCTTCTTTTAAAGACATGTATTTAAAAGAACCGCTCACCTTGGCAGAGTCCACCAAAGTCACTGTTCCTTCCGGATTGCTGATCCGAGCGTCAACATTTTGTAAAACCGTGCCGGCAATTACCCACCTATCAGAAACTCCATGCAGGCTGCCATTAATTTGCCCCCGGCTTTCTAACGCTCCACTAGCCGCTAAGACATCACCGCCTACTTTGGAATTGTTTCCTAAGATGACAACATTGCCCAAGGCATTAATATTTCGATTGACTGCATTATTAAAATTCAAATTTTCTCCTAAAACCCGGATACTGCCGGAAACCGGACCGTTAACAGTGATATTGGAAGCGACACCAATGACATCGCCATTCACCTCACCGTTAATGGTAATATTCTCAGCAGCCGCTATCACATCGCCATAGACATTGCCGTCAATCACCAAACTAGAAGCCGCGGCATACAAATTGCCTTCCACTGCTTGCTCCTTGGGGATATAGATAGAGCTTTCGCTTCTGACGCTATAAGCCAGGGTGGCAATTGGAGCCAAAGAAATCAGCCCCAGAGAAAAAATCGCTAAAAAAAGCTTTGTTTTTGACATAAAATGATTATTATTATAATATACAACTACTTATATTATACTCGAAAAACATGGAAGGAGCAACTAAAAAAATTATCGCCCTCAGTCTCGCCTCCCCAATGGATTTAGAGACCATGAACCAGATTAAACGCTCCGTCGCGAAGTCTTCCGGCCTGCCCATTCCGCTCCATTCGGAAATTTTAGCGGAAATCAAGAAACAGATTAAAAACTCTCGGGATCCAAAAAAGAAAGAGCAGCTCAATCGGCTGCTGCGGCTATTTCGCAAGCGCGCCATTAGAACAATGTCCGGCATTGCTCCGGTGGCAGTCCTTACCAAGCCATACCCCTGCCCTGGTCATTGCGCTTATTGCCCCAACGAAAAAAATGTTCCCACCAGCTATTTGTCTAACGAACCGGCCGTCATGCGGGCTATTCGTTGCGGCTATGACCCCTATCGCCAAGTGATGCTGCGCTTAAACGCTTTAGAAAACAACGGCCATGAACCAAAGAAAATAGAAATCATCGTCATTGGCGGCACCTGGAGTTATTTGCCGATTAAATACCAATATTGGTATATTTTAAACTGCTTTAAAGGCGCCAATGATTTCAACAAAGCTAAGCATCATAATCTAAACATCAAAAATACCAAGGCCCCATACCCCAAAAACTTGTCGCTGCCAGAATTAAAGAAAGAATTAGCTAAAGAGCAGAAAAAAAATGAAACAGCGGAGTATAAGATAATCGGCCTGACCCTGGAAACCCGGCCGGACTATATTAATGAGACGGAAGTAAAAACCATGCGGGAATTGGGCTGCACTCGCGTCGAAATAGGTGTCCAAGCCATTGATGATGAAATTTTAAAAAAGAACCGCCGCGGCCATGGGAATAAAGAAACTGCTCAAGCTACCAAGCTGCTGCGCGATTATGGCTTTAAAGTCACCTATCACCTCATGCCGGCTTTGCCCGGATCTAGCCCGCGGAAAGACTTGGCTTGGTTTAAAAAACTATTTAACGACTCCGATTATCAGCCCGACCAAATCAAGTTTTATCCCACCATTGTCACTAAAGGTAGTTTGCTGTATAGATGGTATAAACAAGGAAAATACAAACCATACACCGACAAACAGCTGCAAGATTTAATCACCGAATGCAAAAAAGTGGTGCCGGAGTATGTCCGCATCATTCGCCTCATTAGAGATATTCCCGCTGAGTCTATTGTGGCCGGTAATTTAATCACCAACCTGCGCCAAGTGATGCAGCAGCGGGGAGTAGAATGCCGCTGCATCCGCTGTCGGGAAGCTAAAGAGAATAAAGAAATTAATAAAGCCAAAATAAATATCACTAAATACCCGGCCGGTAATGGTACGGAATATTTCATTAGTGCCGACAGTCCGGACAAAAAAGTATTATACGGTTTCTGCCGGCTGAGACTATCCAAAGACAGTCCGATCGCTCCGGCCCTCATCAGAGAGTTGCATGTCTATGGCGAATTGGTGCCGACCGGAGAAAAAAAGATTATTCAACACTCCGGCTGGGGTAAAAAACTATTACAAACCGCCGAAGCCATAGCCAAAAAAGAGGGCATCAAAAAAATAGCCATTATTTCCGGAGTGGGCGTGCGGGGATATTACAAAAAGATGGGATATCGCCTAAAAGATAGCTACATGATAAAATAACTATATATGACCGATCCAAAAACTGCCGGCTTATTGCCGGTTCTAGCCGCCTTCCTGGGAAACAGCATCGTCTGCTTAAGCAAATTCGTGGGCTTTGCCTTCTCCGGTTCCAGCGCCTTATTTTCCGAAGCTGTTCACAGCTTAGCCGACACCGCTAATCAATTTTTGTTATTGATTGGAGTGAAAAAATCTACCAAAGCCGCCGACAAGTTCTTCCCCTATGGCTATGGCCGGGAACGTTTTGTTTGGGCGCTAATTTCAGCTTGCGGCATCTTCTTCATTGGTTGCGGCGTGACTGTCTACCATGGTATTAGCGTTCTTATTCATCAAGAAGTTTTTACTTACCACTCCTTTACCATTTATATCCTCTTAGCCTCATTTATTATCGAATCATTCACCTTGTTCTTGGCCATTAGAGACATCAAAAAACATAGTGGCGGCAAAAAGTGGCGTCAGACCTTAAAAGAAGCTGACCCAGTTTCTCTAGCCGTCTTCTATGAAGACAGCCTAGCAGTCATCGGCGTCTCTATCGCTATGGGCAGTATCTATTTGAGCCGTGTTACCGGCTTGCACTTCTTTGATGCCGCCGGTTCCATTCTGATTGGTTTGCTCCTAGGTATCATGGCCATAGTACTCATCAACAAGAACCGCTCCTTTCTGCTCTCCAAAGCCATGCCCAAAGAATTACAAAAGAAAGCCATTGAGATATTGGAGTCCGAACCGACCATTGAAAAAGTATTGCTTTTCAAATCCACCGTTTTAGATGTCAACAAATACCTCATCAAATGCGAAGTGGAGTTCAACGCCAGCGCCTTAATTGAACGCTTGGAAAAAAATCGCTTTCTCAAGAAAGAATATGAATTCGCCAGCGAAAACTATGAAGGGTTCATGCGCTTCTGCGTTGACTATATGGACAGAGTACCGCGGCTCATCGGACAAGAAATTGATGACATTGAGTCAGACATCAAACAACAAATACCACAGATACTCTTTATCGACATTGAAATAAATTAAACCAAAAAAAACACCGGCTCAGAAAGCCGGTGTTTTTTATATCAACAGGAAATAATTATCTTCTTCTCAATCTCTTCTCTTTTTTAATCACGGCCATAGTGGTTTTCAAAACCGTATCCGGAATCAAAGAGATGCTGTCAATACCGCACTCCACCAAGAATTCAGCAAAGTCCGGGAAGTCGCTGGGGCCTTGACCGCAAATACCAACTTTGCGATTGCGGCGCTTAGCGGTTTCAATGAGATAGCGGATCATTAATTTCACCGCTTCATTTTTCTCGTTAGAAAGACCTTCTACTTTAAGATTATCACCGGTATCACGATCAATACCTAAAACTAATTGGGTTAAATCATTGGAGCCAATGGAAAAGCCGTCAAAAATATTGCAGAACTCGTCGGCTAAAATAATGTTAGACGGGATTTCAGCCATGACATAAATTTGCAGACCATTCTTGCCGCGCACTAAACCGTTTTGCTTCATGATCTCCTGCACCTTCTTGCCTTCTTCCACGGTGCGGCAGAAAGGCACCATGATTTTTAAGTTGGTTAAACCCATCTGTTCGCGCACTCGCTTCAAAGCCTGGCATTCCAATTTGAAAGCCGGCAAGAAGAGCGGGCTGTAATAGCGGTTGGCGCCGCGGAAACCAATCATCGGGTTAGACTCCACCGGTTCATAATCTTTACCGCCGATTAAATTGGCATATTCGTTGGTTTTGAAATCGGATAAGCGGACGATAACATCCTTGGGATAAAAGGCGGCGGCAATAGTTGCTACCCCCTCGGCTAGTTTGTCCACAAAGAATTGCGACTTGTTCTGATATCCTTTAGTAATCTTGGCAATCTGAGCCTTCGCTTTCTGGTCTTTTAGTTTATCAAAATTAATCAAAGCCAAAGGATGAATCTTGATATAGTTGTTGATGATGAATTCCAAACGAGCTAGCCCCACTCCGTCATTAGGAATAAAGGAGTTTAAGAAAGCTAAATCCGGTTCGGCCAAATTCATCATAATCTTGGTTTTGGCTTTTCCCAATTTCTTGATATTAGTTTTCTCTACTTTAAAAGGAATAATACCCTGATAGACAAAACCGGCTTCACCTTCGGCGCAGGAAACGGTAATCTTATCGCCGGTCTTTATTTTAGCAGTCGCCTTGTTAGTTCCCACCACGCAAGGGATGCCCAGCTCCCGAGAAACAATGGCCGCATGGCAAGTCCGGCCGCCTTTGTCTGTCACAATAGCCGAAGCGATTTTCATAATCGGTTCCCAATCTGGGTCAGTCATGTCGGTCACTAGCACCTCACCTTTTTTAAACTGGCTGATATCTTTGGCCTGCAATATTTTGCGCGCCGAACCAGAACCGATACGATTGCCGACGCTTTGGCCGGAAACTATTAGCTGGCCTTTCTTGGAGAGTATATAGCGCTCCAAAACATTTAAGTCTTTCTGGCTCTCTACGGTTTCCGGACGAGCTTGAATGATATAGAGCAAACCATCTTTTTCGTCCAAAGCCCATTCCATGTCCATCGGCTTTTGATAATGCTCTTCAATAATCATCGCCCATTTGCCTAACTGAGTAACCTGGGCATCGGTAATTGATTGCTTTAATTGATCAGCCGAAGATACTTTAATATTCTTTACCGGGTTCTTCGGGTCGGAATTGTAAATCATCTTTAGTTGTTTCAAACCAATGGAGCGAGAAATAATTTTTTCGGTTGGTTTGAAGAAATAGAACTCATCGGGGTTAACCCGGCCCTGAACAATGTTTTCTCCTAAGCCATAGATAGAATGAATTAAAGCCGCATTGCGGAAACCAGATTCGGTATCAATGGAGAACATGACACCCGAAGCTTCAGAATGAATCATCTTTTGGACACCGACTGACAAAGCAATCTTGAAATGGTCAAATCCCTTGTCAACGCGATAGGAAATAGCTCGATTGGTAAACAAAGAAGCGATGCATTTGCGGACAGCGATTAATAATTCTTTGCTGCCTTTGATATTTAAGAAAGTTTCCTGCTGTCCGGCGAAAGAAGCATCCGGCAAATCTTCGGCGGTAGCGGAAGAACGAACAGCTACGGCCAAATTCTTAGTCCGATACTCTTTAGACAAACGTTCATAGCTTTTGACAATAGCCTTCTCTAAATCTTTCGGCATCGGGGTTTCCAGAATCAATTGGCGCACCGCTTCGCCGCGCTTCATCAAATCTTTGACGTCATGGGTGTTTAATCCTTTCAATTCCTCTCTAATTCTTTTCTTGAGACCCTGTTGTTCCAAGAAATAGCGATAGGCTGAGGAAGTAGTGGCAAAGCCATTGGGCACTCTAACTCCGGCGCTTTTCAGCTTGCGGTACATTTCGCCCAAGGAAGCATTCTTGCCGCCGACTTGGGGCACATCTTTAATCCCTAATTCGTTGAAAAAACTGATAAATTTAATTTGCGACATAAGATCAATGAAATTATTAATAATATCTTAATTATATCACAATCTTTACTTTTTAAAAATAATGCTTTAATATCAAAACAGACGAAAAAGAGCGGGCGTGGTGAAATTGGTATACACGCATGCCTTAGGAGCATGTGCCTCACGGCGTGAGAGTTCGAGTCTCTCCGCCCGCACTAAAAAACCGACTATCCTGTAGCCGGTTTTTATTTGAAAAAACCCGCCAAAAAAGATACAATAATACTATGATTAATTTCCTTCATACTTTCCATCCCCAAAGGATTGCTTTGCTCTTAGGTCCGATAACCATTTATTGGTATGGGCTAATTATGGTTTTAGCTATGCTCCTGGCTCTTTTAGTAGCTGTTAGGCTGGCTAAGAAATACCAGATCAAAAGCGAAAGAGTCTTAGACTTATCATTTTGGCTAATCATTTTTGGACTATTAGGAGCCCGACTCTATGATGTGTTGTTAAATCTCTCCTATTATCTCCAATATCCTGGCAAGATTCTGGCGGTCTGGGAAGGCGGCCTAGCCATTCATGGCGCCATTATCGCCGGACTGATCACCGTGGTTGTCTGGACTAAGAAACAAAACACTTGGCTCTGGCTAGCCATCATCACTCCTGCTCTAGCTCTGGGCCAAGCCATTGGCCGCTTCGGCAATTATTTTAATCAAGAATTGTTCGGCCGCCCCACTAATCTTCCTTGGGGGATCCCGATTGATTTAATCAACCGCCCTAACCAATTCATCTCCTATGAGTTCTTTCAACCGACTTTCTTGTATGAATCTCTGGGCTGTCTGTTAATATTTATCTTGTTAATTTTATTACACCGCCGCTTCTCCGGAAAAACTCATCAAAACCAATTAATTGTGCTATTATATTTATGCCTTTATTCCGTTCTCCGTTTTGTCTTAGAGTTCTGGCGCACTGATGACACTCCGACTATCGGCATTTGGCGCTGGCCGCAAATCATTAGTTTATTAATTATTATTTTCGCTTCCTTATCTTATTATTTAATCCGTCGTTATGCCCGCAAAAAATAGCCCCAAGAAAAAATCCGCCCATCTCAAGGTTCTTTATTTTCTAGCCTTTGTCCTGGCCTTAGCCGCTGCTATGCCAGCTTATGTTGAATCTAGCTACATCAAACAATTTGTCGGCGTGGGCTGGGTCAGCTTGTTTTTTCTCGGCGCCAACCTGGCAACTTTTGTGGCTATTCTCTATTTCCCGGGAATCATCAAAAAATATCGTAACAACCGTACTTCGGAAGCCGTCCTCTTTTTCTACTTTTTAGCCTTAGTATTGATGTCGGTGGTACAATCAGCCGTGGGCGTCTTTATCGCTTTCGCGCTATTAATAGTGGCCTCTACTTTAATTTGGATAAACATGGATGTCTTTGTGGAAAGCTATAGTTCTAACTCTTCCACCGGCAAAACCCGCACTCTCTTTTTCACCTTTCTAAACCTAGGTTGGATAGTGGCTCCGTTTATCTCCAGCTACTTCATTGAGTTAAGCGGTTACCGCATTGTCTATTTGGCTGCCGCCCTAGCTTTGGCCATATTCTATGTCCTGTTTATCAAAAAAAATCGAGAGCTAATTGACAGAAACAAATATCAGAAACTGAATGGTTTAGAAACAGTCAAAAAAATCTGTCGCCGCAAGAACCTGCGCGGTATCTTCGCCGTGGCGATATTGTTAAACACCTTTTATAGTTTGGCGGTGATTTATATCCCGCTCCACTTATTACAAAACGTCGGTTTCTGTTGGGAAACTATGGGTCTGATGTTCTCCTTCATGCTCCTGCCTTTTGTGCTCTTTGAATTGCCGGCGGGAATATTGGCTGATAAATACTGGGGAGAAAAAGAAATGCTTTATATTGGCATCAGCATCTTATTCATTTCACTACTGCTTTTCTTTGGCTTAGACACAAAAAACGCCCTGATTTGGGGCGCTGTCTTATTCTTCAGCCGCATCGGAGCGGCCTTAGTGGAGGCGATGCGGGAAACCTATTTCTTTAAAATTGTGGACGCGGAAGATCTGTCGTTAATTGATTTCTTTAGAACTTCTATACCGTTAGGCTATATCCTAGGCACCGGCCTCGGCGTGCTGGTTACTTTGGTTCTGCCGATAAACTATATCTTCTTAGTCTTCGCGTTAATAATATTAAGCGGCTTCTATTTCATCTCTATCATCAAAGATACTAAATAGCTACTGCGGCAAATTTTTCAGCCGGGCTATTTCCTCTTTTAATTCCACCATCTTCAACTCTCGACCAACCATTAGCTTGTTCACTCTCTCCAACTCTTCAACCTTTTCGTTAAGCGCCTGCTCAGCGGTTCTTATTTTAGTGACGTCAGAAATGATGCCGACAATCCCGATTTTTTCGCCATGAATATTTTTGATCACCGCTTTGTTGATAATAATGTCATAGGCCTGGCCGTTAGTGGTGACAATATGAGATTCCACCACGGAGCCCTTCCCGGTGGATAATAATTCGACATCCATTTTCTTGTGCTGATCAGCCTGTTCCTTAATCACAACATCATAGGCGGTGTGCCCCACCACTTCGGTTCTTTTTTTGCCGCTATAATCCAAGAAGGCCTGGTTGCAATCGGTATAGACGCCTTTGAGGTCTTTGTAGAACACCGGGTTGGGAATAGCTTCCAAGAATGTCTTGAGTAGACCAGATTTTTCTTCTTCTTCAATGATAGCCGCTTTGTAATCAGCCACGTCATGAATGGTTAAAAGCAAATAATCGTGACTGGATTCTTGAAAAGGAATGAACTCACAATCTGCCCAAATCTCTTTGCCGAAAGAACTAGTGAAAGAAACACTCAACAACTGTTTAGTCTTTTCTGCTATCGCTTTTTTGGCAATCGTCAGCATACCGGATTTTTTCCAAGAAGACTCTTTAAAAAAATTTATAGCCAAGACGCTCTGAGCGTCAGCACCAATCACAGCCACTCCGGCTTGATTGGCAAACAGACATTGGCCGGAAAGAGAATCAAAAACAAAAATACCTAAAGGCAAATCGACTAATACGGTTTTAGCTACCGTCCCTAAATTCAACTGGACTTCTTCTTTTTTAATTTCATTTTTTTGATTGGCCATATAATTATATTATACAATATTTAACCAAAATTAGCCAAACAAAAAACCAGGACCAGCCTGGTTTCTTGCTCTGCGCTCCCAAAGGGAATCGAACCCCTATCTCAAGCTCCGGAAGCTTGCGTTATATCCATTAGACTATGGGAGCAAGACATCCCTATTTAAACAAAATTAAAGCAAGAAAGCAAGTAATGATAATATTATAGCACAAAAAATAGAGCCCGGACTTAAGGCTCTATTTTTATAATCAAGCTTGATGGCAATAATTATTTTCCGCAACCGCAACCGGTTGAAGCGCCAGTTTGAGCCGCCTTGTTCTGGCAGCCGCAAGCGCAGTTAGCACCGCACTTAGCCGGACCGCCCTGACAAGCGCAGCTGGCCGGCTTAACGCTCGGATTAGCATCTTCAGCCGCCACCTTCTGAGATCCAGAATTAAAGGCGAAGATAGCACCGGCAATAAAGAGCGCTGAAACCATTCCACCCCAAAGGATGTTTTTATTCATAGATTTTGAATTAGTAATTAAGGCCCTAACACTAGTAATACGAGGCCGGATTAATTTTTCTTTCACTGGCCGCAAGAGGTAGCCGAACAGCCGCCCGACTCGCCACAGCCGCAGCTGGAACTGGTAGCGGCTTGGCAATGAGCGCAGCCACAGCCCCAGGAACGGACTTCTCGGGCTTTAAATTTATTAGGAGCGACAATCTCACCAACTAACTTAATCTTCTTCCCTAGACTCAACTGAACCATCGAATCAACCTGAGCAGCATTTAAATCAACCTGCCAAACTTGGCCGGAAAAATCTTTAATCTCTAAATTGTTTTCTGACACTAAGACAATTTCACCGGAGAGCAATCCTTTCTCCGGATTGTCCCACATGCCGCGCATGTAGTTTATCTTTCCATACCCGGAAAAATTATCGGCTAAATAGTTTTCAATACTCCGCCCTAGCCCCGCCCCCTCCAACACTACCCCCAAAACTAAGGAGGCTAAAAAGAAAGATAGCCAGAGCCAAACTTTTTGATAGCGATAGCCATATTGGCTGCGGCGCAATTTCCAGAAAGAAAAAGAAAGAAAAACTATATAGAGGAGCAGCCAGAAATAGGGGAAAACTAGAATAACAAAAACCAAGAGGTTTTGATTGACCAGGCGATAGATATCAAAATCGCCGAAACGCAAAACGGTAATCAGCATAGCGATAGAGACCGCGCCTAAAACGATGAAGGCGCCGGAAAGCAACCAAACTCCTAGACGACGCAAAGAGAACCAAGTCTTGGCTAGAGGCTTAATCTTTTTAATTTTAATCTTGGAGATTATTTGATCTTCAATTTTTTCCAGCATATATTTTATATTTATCTTGAAATTGTTTTTTGGCTCGATTAACTAAAGTGGCCACAGTGCCCATTGGCTTAGCTAAAATATCAGAAATCTCTTGATAGTTTTTTTCCGCAAAATATTTTAAAGATAGTACTTCGCGATACTTATGATCCAACTCAGCTAAAACCAGTTTAACCGTCTCACTTTCCAAATGACGATCCATATCGGCTTCCAAGTCTGATAAGTCATCGGCCAAAACCGCTTTATCCAAATCTTCTGTCTTCACCTTGTTCTTGCGGAAATAGTTCATGGCCTCATTGTGGGCAATGCGATAGGCCCAAGAAGAAAATTTCAAACTAGAGTCAAAGCCGTTAAGATTATAGTATATTTTGATAAACACCTGCTGGAGAATATCATCCAGGTCATCAGAGCTTAAAAGCGTCAAGCGTTTGAGGTAATAAAAAAGGCGGTCTTTATACCGCGAAATAATCAGCTTAAAAGCCGCTTCATCAGATAATGCCAGAGCGGCCAGCTCTTCATCCGTCAATTTTTCTAGATTATCCGCCATAATTATAATACGGAATTAACCAAACATTTCTTTCATCAAGGATTATACTGCCTAGCCTCTAAAACATGGGCCTGGGCCGGAGTGGAATCCGGAGACAATAGAATTAAGTCGGTGTTGCCGAAGTGGAATAAAAGCAAAGTCTCTTGCCAGTCTAAATTGTAGTAAGCGGCATAAATCATCTTGCCAATGTCTCCATGGGTGACTAGCAAAACATTTCCGTCCTGATGCCAAGCTTCAATTTTAGCCAGCATTTTTTGCGCTCGAACGATAAGCTGCGGGAAGGTTTCCGCTCCCTCCGGAGAAAGAAAATAGTTAATCGGTCCGGCAGATAATAGGTTGCCGGCGCACAAAGTTTTGATATCAGCAATCTTCTGGCCGGTCATTGTTCCAAAATCTCTTTCAATTAAGTCTTCTAAAACTTCCGGCTCAGCTAGTTTTAATTCCCGAGCGATAATATCAGCGGTCTGCCGGGTGCGCAGCAAGGGCGAGGTATAGACCTTTTCAAAGGTCAAACCAATTTTCTTGATGCCCATCACCAAATCACCGGCCTGAGAAATGCCCAAATCAGAAAGCGGCTCATCGCGATGACCGTTTAAAATCCCTTGTTCATTGTCCTTGTCTTGCCCATGACGGGTGAGATATATTTTTAGCATATTCCCATTCTACCCTCTTTCTAGCTGACCGTCAAAAAAGCAAAAACAGAGGAGTTCCTCTGTTTTTAACTTCGTTTAGCGCGATTGCGATCAACTTCTTTTAATATCTGCTTGCGCAGTCTAATGCTTTTTGGAGTAATTTCTAGGTATTCATCGGCGTTCATAATACTGAGTCCACGCTCTAGGGTTAAATCCCACGGCGGGGTGAGAATAATGGCTTCATCGGTACCGGAGGCTCGGACGTTAGTCAGCTGTTTGCCTTTAATCGGATTAACCGCCAAATCATTGCCCTTGGCTACGTTGCCGATCACCATGCCTTCATAGACCTCGGTGTTAGGGCCAATATATAAGACGCCGCGCTCCTGCAAGTTCCAAAGAGAGAAGGCCAAAGCCTTGCCGCTCATCATGGAAATCATGGAGCCCAATGCGCTCTTTTCAATATCGCCGGCATGTTTCTTAAATCCTAAAAAGTGAGAGCAAAGAATTCCTTCGCCGCGAGTGGCAACTATGAAATCATTGCGATAGCCCAACAAACCGCGAGTCGGTATTTCAAATACTAATCTAGTCTGGCTATTATGATTCTTCATGTCCTTCATCTGGCCCCGGCGCTTAGAAAGATTTTCAATTACCGTGCCGGTGAATTGTTCCGGGATATCAATCATCACTTCTTCATACGGTTCTAATTTCTCACCATTTTCTTCTTTGATAATAACCTGGGGTTGAGAGACTTGAATTTCATAACCCTCCCGACGCATATTCTCTAAAAGCACGGCGATGTGTAATTCACCGCGACCAAATACTTTATACGAACTCGGATCGGCAAAATCAATTTTCAAGCCCACATTGATTTCCAATTCTTTTTCTAAACGTTCTTTTAATTGACGACTGGTGACAAAGCTGCCTTCCTGACCGGCAAAAGGAGAATTATTAACCAAAAAATTTAAACAGATAGTCGGTTCGTCAATGGTAATGGCCGGCAAAGGAGTGGCGGTGGCGCTGTCAGCGATAGTTTCGCCGATATCAATAGTCGGCAGACCGGCTAAAAGCACAATGTCTCCGGCTGAAGCCGACTCCACTTCCTGGCGGCGCAAGCCGGAGAAGGTGAAGAGTTTGGAAACGCGGCCTGATTGCACGGTGCCGTCATTTTTCAAAGTGTAGACATTCTGAGCCACCTTCACAGTGCCGCGATAGATGCGGCAAACAGCGCAGCGACCCAAGAAATTATCATAAGCTAAGTTAAACGGCTGAGCTAAAAGCGGTTCTAAGTCCATTTTCGGAGTGGAGGCCGGCGCGACATTTTCTAAAATCACATCCAAAAGCGGGTTGAGATTATCAGCCAATTTATCCGGGCGCAGTCCAGCTTTGCCGCCGCGACCAATAGTATAGACCACTTTAAAATCCAATTGTTCATCGCTGGCGCCTAAGTCTAAAAATAATTCATAGACCATTTCCACCACTTCTTCCGGTTTAGCGGCCGGCTTATCAATTTTGTTAATCGCCACTATCGGTTTTAAACCTAATTCCAAAGATTTTTTCAAAACAAATTTAGTCTGCGGCATCGGTCCTTCCTGGGCGTCCACTACCAACAACACGCAATCAATGGAACGCAAAACCCGCTCCACTTCAGAGCTGAAGTCGGCGTGTCCGGGAGTATCTACTAAGTTAATTTTAGTATCCTTATAGAACAAACTGGCATTCTTGGCGTAAATAGTGATGCCGCGCTCTTGTTCTAAAGAGTTGCTATCCATGCTGGCGCCCTCCTCAGTCATGCCGTTTTGGCGCAACAAAGCATCGGTAATGGTGGTCTTACCGTGGTCAACGTGGGCAATGATAGCAATATTTCTAATTTCCATATAATCTTGATTCAAAAAATAAAATTACGCCGCACGCGTAATTTTTATGCTCCCCTCATATTACTGCTTTATTTTAGTTTTGTCAAATCAGGAAAAATAGCTCCCGATTAGCTCTCAAACTTCAAAAAATACTCTTTAGGCCTTGATTCCTCTTGAATTACCTTAATCCAGCTGGAATCCACCTCAGAGACCCTCTTAATGCCCTCGTTAGTCAGGCAAAGCGGGTCCACCATCCGTGATTTGCAGAAAATCCGGACATCGTAGTTATTGGGGTCGTTTTTGATGTTCGTCTCCCCGCTCATCCGGGCAAAAAGCAATTTTAGCTGAGCATCCTCAGTTAGGTGACTCTTGATCTTCCCTAACACCACTGCATCGGTGGTATAGAGGTCGGCTTCGGAGATATAGCCCTGCAAAATGGCGTGGCGCAGACAATCGCCGGAAGTCCGGAACATCATGGCCGAAGGCAAACCGGCGTAGTATTTAGCATTGATACTATTAAACAGCTCCGCATACTTCTTGGCGCTAGTGAAGTCCTTAAATATCCACTGCTTGTCTTGGACTATCAAATTATCTAAGAAATAGTCGGCGCTTTCAATTTCTCCATAGGCTAAAGCGCCGCGCAGAGAATAGTCTATCCTGTCAGCGCAAATATCGGGCAGATTATTTTCCTTCAAAGGAAAATTATGGTCGTCTAAGATGTAGTCCAAATCAATCTGATATTTTTTCAAAATTTCCGGAATCTCCAGTTTCTTCACAAAGTCACTAAACGCATTATCCTGATGATTCTGTTCTTTTTCCGAACCAACCGCCAAGACGTAGTCTATGGTGTGAGAAAAAGCCGAATGAGAGACATCGTGAATGAGCCCGGCTACCTGTTCTTCTAGCGAAGCTCCATATTTTCGAAGCAACAAATACACCCCCACGGAATGTTCAAAGCGAGAATGAGACGAACCAGGAAAATATGGCTCCATATATCCCGCCTGGTCCACCCCCTTCAACCTCTGCATGGATGCACAGTTCAGCAACTCTAAAATCACCGGCTCATTTATTTCTACATCTCCATATACACGATCGTGGTGGGTCATATTGGTTAATGCTTTTTCTAAATCATTTTTCTAGTTTGTTTGTCTTTTAATTTAGCTATTAAGATCAAATCCAAAATTTGGAACATACTCAAATACTAATTTAGCGCCACATCCTCCTCGGTATTTTTTTATCAATTTATCCGATTCTTCATCAAAATCAATACAACCATCTCTTAATCCCACCAAGTCTGTACGAGCGATTTCAAAAATAATAATACTTCCATCGGAACAAATCTCTTCACGTATAAAAGTAAATTTTTTATCGCTCTCATAAAATTTCTCCATTTTAAAATTGTTTTTCATATCCTATGAGTAGCTAAATATTTAAGCATTAAAAAATTTTAGTCCCTAATCACTCAGAATTAATATATAGCGAAAGCTAGGTGTAAAAATAAATTTGGTCTAAAATTAAAATTAACTGCAATGCCCTCTCTTTCGTATACTGGTTGACTTCGGCAATCCCATGGCCTGAAGTATTACGCGACATTTCTGTTTTTCCAGTTTCAATATTAAAATTTGAGAAAACCACGTCTTTTAAATACTCAAGAAAAGGCAACGGCAAGAGTAACGAATAATCAGACCCGGATTTTATTTTCGCTTTTTTAATAATATAAGAAATCAGCTCAGGCGATTTTACGCCGTTGCCTTTTCCGGTTTCGGCCTGATAAAGTTTTCGCAAGATTCCCTCCACTTGCGGGTAAAGAGTATTTATACAATGCACAAACCCTTCTTGATTATTCCGTAAATAAGCGTTTACGCCAGCTTCAATTAAAGACTTTTTGTCGGAAAAAATTTGATTCTTCCACCACTTTTCAGTTATCCTCTGTATCCTTTTATCAACAAAGCTATCAACAATAGTTTTTATTCTATTTTCAAAATCAAATTTATTCTGATATAGTTCTCTTAAATTTTTATACTCTCCGGCAATAATTTCCACGAAAGGGAACCAACCATCTTTCATCATTTCATCAAATTGCTCTTTAGACTCAAGCGCTTTATAAATATGATAAAAAGAAAGATAACGACGCAAGTCTCCAATAGATACATACATTTTTTCAATATCCAGCTTTTCTGTCGCTACTGGTTGTGTGATTCCAGCTGGTTGTAAGCGCTGCGTAAGATCAAAGAATAGCCCGAACCGCCATCCGACTTTAAAACAATAAATAACCTTGTCGGAGTCTTTTATCTCTATGTCTGAAAACTTCACTTTACGAATATCGGCGATGTCATCTAGTGTAACAACTTCACCGGCTTCCACACTACGTTTTGTCCTTACTTCAACAGCAATGCCAAAATCATTAATATACAAATCAGCGGATAAATCTTTATGAATTAGTATTAAAAATTGATAAACGCAATCAATTTGTATTAGCTTTTTATTCAAAAAAATATTTGATATTAATTCCAAATATTTATAAAAACTGAGGTCATCTGAAGTCAACGACGCGCGCGTCAAAATTTTAATGGGGTCGCCACCTTTAGCATTTTCTACGGTAAATCCAGCCAAATCTTCAACAGTGTCAAAATGAAAGACCATAAACTCTATTCGTTAAAATTATATCTGCACTTTATTGCGCTAATGGACAACAGTAAGCCGTGGGACTGCGCAAACTAATAAAAATCTTTATTTATATAACTCATATTTAAAACACCCTTTAAATTCCCCATGTTAGAATAATTAAGTATAACCGCTTGATTGTCTTCAATCTCAATAATTTGATGTTCTGTTCTCTTTTTAAATTCATCTAATTCTGATTTTAATTCTTTTCTATAATGAGGAGATATCACAAAATCAGTCAATCGTAAGCCTTCAAAATTTTGTAGCTTTATATTATTTTGGTCTCCCTCACTACCCCATCCGGCTATTTCAATATCTGGCCCAGCTAAAACACTACCAGCACTAACACCAACATAAGTACTATTTTCTTTTTTAGCAAAATCCACTATGAATTTATCAAGACCAGTTTTCCTTACTCTATCTAAATAATCAAAAGTATTGCCACCACAAACGAAAATAACATCGTATTCTTTATCAGTGCTAAATTTTTCATTACCTAATTTGAAAACGTCAATATCTTGAGCGCCAGTATTTCTTATTTCACTTAAAGTTTTTTCTAAATAGACGGCGTCTTGTTCTGAATCTTGGATAGAAATAACTAAAAAGGATAAATCTTTAGGTTTTTTAGGCAAAAAACTCATTTCAAAACGAGAAGAAATATCTTCATTTTCCAGCCCCGTTGAAGTTAAAAATAATTTCATATTTTAAAAATTTATTTAATACAAACAAAATGGAGTCTAGGCAAGCTTTTTCTCTGGATACCTCACTTCAACACCCTATTGCGGAGAAGGTGGGATTCGAACCCACGTGCCGGTTTCCCGGCAACCGCATTTCGAGTGCGGCGCACTAGACCAACTATGCGACTTCTCCAGGATACTATTTTTTTAATCTCTTCACTTCCTCCGGGGTTAGCTCCCGCCACTTCCCCTCTGGCAGGGTGCCCAGCTCTAAATTAGACAGCTTAACGCGCTTTAGGTCTAATACGTCCACCCCAATCGCTCCAAACATTCTTCTGATTTGTCTTTTCTTGCCCTGGGAAAGAATGATGGAATATTTGCGATTACCCAAATATTTTGCTTTGTCGGCCTTCACAAAACCGTCATCTTCACCAATATTCATGCCTTCCATTAATTTCCGGGAGTGATCGGCGTCTTCGCTGATGATAACCTCATACTCTTTTTGGCTGCCATAGCGGGGATGGGCTAGTTTCTGGGTCAATTCTCCATCATTGGTTAATAATATCAAGCCATGACTATCCTTGTCCAGACGGCCAACAGCAAAAAGTTTTTCGTTTATTCGCACTAATTCAAAAATGTTTTTCTCAGCCTTAAATGTCCTATTGGTACAAGTATATCCTTTGGGTTTGTTGAGCATGATATATATTTTCTGCGCCGGCAATTTCAACTCCCGGCCACCGACTGTCATTCTCGTATCTAAATTAGCCCGATCACCCAGCTTAGCAATTTTCCCATTCACCATCACTTTCCCCTGACGGATAAAAACCTCGGCTTGGCGGCGAGAATAGGAACTTCTTTCGGCAATTATTTTCTGCAGTACTTCATTCATAGGTTTTTTGTTGACGATAAAGACTAAAGAGAGAAACCAGAGAAACTAATATCCAAAACATCACTGCTAAATCGTTTTTGAAGTAGGGTACATCTACCATCCCCTGGACTAAAATAGCCACCATGGCCATAGCTAGCCCTAAAACCACCGCTCGATTCCGTTTCTTGTTTTTGGTCTGATATTTAAAACTCCTGAAAGCCAAGAAAAGATATTTCACCGCTACCCAAGAGAATACCAATAATCCGGCGATGCCTAGCTCCACCCAGAAATTCAAAAAGAAATTATGAGGATATAAATATATTTCCACCGGCTGCCAGAAGGTGGTGCCATTAGTATAGTTTTTGATATCTATTCCTTCTTTGTGATATGGGGCAATGGCAGCTTGATAGTTATTTAATCCGCTGCCTAAGAACCAATGATCGTCTTGCAACATGGTCATCGTCTCACTCCATTGTTGTTTCCTAATTTGTCCGGACAAATCTCGCAACTGCGCTTTTTCTAGGACATAGTGGTTGAAAGGAGGAAAAACAAAGAGGGCAACAATGGCCGCGGAAGCTAGGGCCAAAGAAACAATTCTAGTTTTTCTGTTATACAACAAGAAATATAGCCACAAGCCAAAAGCCAGAGCCAAAAGAGCCCCTTCGGACTTGGCGGTATAGACAGCCAAGAGAGCTAGGGCTAAAACGCCGAACAGAGAGAGGGCGTAGATAAACTTGGGAAAGGTATTGCGATATTTAAAACGTTTAATCGCCAGACCCAGAACTACAAAAAACAAAGGAGCGATATATAACCCCACGGCGTTGGGATAGCCGAAGAAAGAAACTGCTCGCCGGGTTTCTAAGCCTGCCCAAAAAGGATTGGCGATTAATTTCCCAGTGGTATATTGATATATGGCCAACAAAGAAACGGCCAAGAGAGAAATAGCCATGGCCACAAAAATCTTCTCCACCCCCTTTTGTCTCTTGAAGGCATTAATGAAAAGAATAAACACCATTATCGGTTCAAAAAAATAGGCGCGCCACAAACCCAGAGAGCTCAAAGAAAAACCAGCCACCCCCACGGAGACGAAAGAGATAATTAATACCAAAACCAAAACATAGCGGAAAGGATAGGGCTGGCGCAACAAGCGATATTTCCAATAGCGCCCTAATTTAAACCCATGACGACAAATAGTCTGGTATAACCAAGCGCCGAAGGCGATGAGAATCATCAGCTCTAAAATGGTGGTGGGCAAAACGCCGATATCAAAGCGCAAGAGATAGCTGGGGAGGCCCAATACTAAAAGAGCTAAAGCCCAGTCCAGGCGCTTTAAGCTCAAAAGCAGATAAAAGATGGCGAAAACAAAAATGAGAAAACTAATCATATTTAAATTATAGCACTTTACCGCTCAAAAAAAATAGGGGCAAAAAGCCCCTATTTTCAGATTATTAAGCTCTTTCCACGTATTCACCAGTATCGGTATTAATTCTGATAATTTCTCCTTCGGAAATAAAAACCGGCACATTAACCTTAGCTCCAGTTTCCAGTTCGGCTATTTTAGTGACGCTTCCCACCGAGTTGCCTTTAATGGCTGGCGGAGCGGAAACAACCTTAAACTCCATTTTAATCGGCAAGCTAATTGCTACCGGCTTGTCATTGAAATAGAGAGCGTCCACATCAGTGCCTTCTTTTAAATACTGTGCTTTATCACCCAGGTCTTCCAAAGGCAAACTGAATTGCTCAAAGCTATTGTTATTCATGAAGTTCGCTTCGTTAGCGTCCTTATAGAGAAAATTAGCTTTCTGAGTCTGAGTTTGCGCTTCTTCCACTTTTTCGCTGCCCTGGACGGTTCGTTCCAAGATATTGCCGCTAATTAAATTGCGCAATTTAATTTTGAGCACCGCTCCCCCGCGGCCCATCTTGTGATGGTCGGTGCGGCTAACGACATACGGTTCACCGTTGACCACTAGAACGCGGCCAATTTTAATTTCGCTGATCCCTAACATACAAAAAGAGTTAAATTATTTATGAGTGAAAGATACCAAAGCCATGAAACGAGCTCGTTTAACAGCTGAAGTCAGCTTGCGTTGATGCCAAGCACAAGTGCCGGTACGAGAAGCAGACAAAATCTTTTGGTAGTAGTTGATGAAGCGCTTCAAAGATTTCACATCTTTGTAATCCGGCTCCAAATTGTTCACGCAAAAATAGCATTCTTTGGTTTTCTTGAATTGGTTGTTATTGTTGTTGTTCATATTAGCTTAATAACCTCCTAGTAGAGGAAAAATATTAAAAAGGAATATTCTCAATCTTGATTTCTTCGTTGCTCTCATCACCGACTTCAATGGTCGGAACTTCTTCGCCGCCTTCCGGGCGTTCACCGCCGCGGCTGCTAAGAATTTCCATAGTATCGGCCACAATTTCGGTACGATATTTCTTCTGGCCATCTTGGCCCACCCAATCGCGAGTCTGAATCCGTCCTTCAATATAGACCTTGGTGCCCTTGTGCAGATATTGACCGCAGATTTCGGCCAGTTTGCGCCAAGCGACAATATTATGAAACTCCGGTTTGCTTTGTTTGACGCCAGCGGCATCAGTCCAGTTCATGTTGGTAGCGACAGAGAAAGAAGCGACGTTTTGACCGTTCGGAGTATTTCTCATTTCCGGATCGCGAGTCAAATTACCGATTAGCATGGCCTTGTTTAAGCTCATATAGTTTGATGATTAAATTAAAAAATTATAATAAATCATTGGCATTCAAAATGCCTTCCAACTTCTCATCCAAGCTATTGATATCAGACTTATCTTTGTCCTTATCTTTAGCTTTGCTAACCTTGTCCTTGGCAACTTTTTCCTCTTGAGTTTTTTGCTCTTTCAAGACCGCCGCCTTCTTGGTGCTGATCTTTTCGCTGATCTTCTTTTCTTTCTGCAACTGTTCGTCGGTCTTCAATTTTTTGATCACGATTAAATGGCGCAAAACTTCATGGTCTAAGCGCAATTTTTCTTCTAATTTAGCCAAGGCAGTCCTTTCTAGGTCAAACTCCACTAGATTGTAATAGCCATAGGTCTCGTGCTTAATCGGATAAGCTAAACGCTTCTTGCCCCAAAATTCGCTGGCAGAAATTTTGCCCTCGCCTTGGGTAATAATGTTCTCTACCTTCGCCACGCACTTCTTGGCTTCATCTTCGGTGAAGCGGTTGGAGATGATGAATAACAGCTCATAGTGAGCGGCTCCGGATGGTTTGGATTTTGACATAGAAAATGATAGCAAAGCGATGCTGAATTTCCCCTAAAGAATAGTTAAATTCAAACTCGCTTTTAGTTAAATAAAAAATTGACAAAATAAAACCCCGGTACTCCAAAAATAGCGGGATTTGGAAATACCTTTAGTCTCATCATAAATGTGAGACTGTCAAAGCTCAAGGCTCTGACATGGGAAAGGTCTTAGTTGTAGTGACAATATAGCAGGGATAAATAAAAAAATCAAGAGTAAAACAAAGCCCCTCTTTTTGGAGGGGCGAGAGAATTATTAAGCTATGCGCCTAATCTTTATAGTTTTAAACAGATATAAACCGACCGCGACTAGTGACAGCGCTTGGCCGACCCAGAAAATGGCAGCAAACGTCACTCCCCAAAATGGAACAGATAGAACCAGGGGGAAGGTTAACGCCGGCCCTAAGGACACCAGAAGGCAGAAAATCGGTTCTTTTTGACCGATAATTAAGCCTCTTAATCCATAGAGATAAAGGAGTGCCAAGGATTCAATCCAAAGAGTATAGAACAACCCTATTTCCCAAGCCGGAGCAGCCCGAAACATTAAAGTATGGGAAACAATGGCCGAAGGAGTGTTAGCGATAACTATCCAGAGGATTATCCCGGCAACAAGGAAAAAACCAGGCCAATGGCCTAAAATTCGTTTTATATTCATGACCAAAGATTTAAAGGACGTTTTTACAGGCTTTAACTATACCACATATATGGGATACTGTCAATATATTGACTATGTTTTGTAATAAGCTACAATATATTTTGTAATTAAATACAAAATATATGCTAGATTTAAGATCCAACACTATTAATAGAGTGCTAAACTACTTCTTCCTCAACCCCGATAGCCGTTGCTATCTCTCTAGTTTAGCGCGCACCCTAAAAATGGATCCGGGCAATTTATCCAAGAAACTAATGGAAATGGAAGAGGAAAAGATCCTTTTCTCCGAAGTTGAAGGCCGGCAGAAGTATTTTAAGCTTAATAAAGACTACCCATTATTAGATGAAATAAAGAAAATTCAAAAATTATTTAAATTTTAACCCTATGAAATACTTCTTTGTCCTCGGTTCTCACCCCGACATCTCCACTGCGGAAATAAAGGCAATATTCCCCAAATTGCCGGTTTTTAAGCCAGTGGACAACCTGTTGATACTGGATAGCCCGGAAAGCATTAACCCCCGAGAAATCATCAAAAGACTGGGGGGAACCATTAAATTCGGGCTGATAACCGCTGAAATTAACACTCCGCGGCTAAATAGCGTCTTAGATGCCATTGCCAAAGAAATCCGACCCAAGGCTGAAATGGCTGAGGGCAAGTTCCCCTATGGCTTTTCCGAATATGGCTTAAAAAGATGGAATATCAAAGTTTTAGGCATGGAAACCAAGAAAGAGTTGAAAGAAGTGGGGACCAGCGCCCGCTGGGTTATTAGCCGCGAAGCCACTTTGTCCAGCGTGGTAGTGGAACAAAATCACCTCTTAGACAAAGGGGCGGAAATTCTTTTGATTAACGAGAAGAACAAGACCCTCATCGGCCGAACCCTAGCTGTCCAATTGTTTAAAGAATTATCTTTCCGCGACTATGGCCGCCCGGGACGAGACGACCTCTCCGGCATGCTGCCGCCGAAATTGGCTCAAATCATGATTAACTTAGCCGGCCAAGACTTATCCGCTTCCCTATTAGACCCCTTCTGCGGTTCCGGCACCATATTAGCCGAGGCGAGGCTAATGGGATATCAAAAAATATCCGGCAGCGATCTTTCCGACAAAGCTATTTCCGACACCAAAACCAATCTCCACTGGCTAGGTGAAAAATTAAATCTTAAGACGGACAATATTGAATTAAAAAAAATCAGCGCTACGGAAATTTCTAGTTGGTTAAAACCCAAAAGCGTTGACGCTGTTATCACCGAGCCCTATCTCGGCCCATCACGCAATCAAGACAATTTACCTAAAATAATTACCGAGCTCAACCACCTCTATGCTCAGACGCTCAAAGAATTAAAAAAAATAATTAAACCCAACGGCACCGTGGTAATGCTCTGGCCGGTTTTTATGAAATCGCGGCCGATAGCCAAACTCAACCCCAGCTTTTCCGATTGGAGAATTGTGCCGGCCGAAAAAGAAAATAATATAACAAAACGCCCCACCTTGATCTATGGCCGAGTCGGCCAAAAGGTGTGGCGTGAGATAGTAATTTTGCGCTTGATTAAATAATCCCCACTTCTTTTCTAACTTTCTCCATGGTTTTAGCCGCTATCTTCCGGGCTCTCTGAGCACCGGTTTTTAGTATCTGCAAAACCTGACGATCACTAATTTCTCTATATTTTTTCTGAAAATCAGCCAAGAAATTAATAACTGCCGCTGCTAAATCTTTTTTGAAATCACCATAGCCCAAACCAGCATATTTCTTTTCCAAATCTTTGATGCTCTGGCCGGAGACTAAGTGATAGATAGTGAGGAGGTTGGAGATGGCCGGCTTATTTTTCTCATCGTATTTTACCTGACCGTCGGAATCGGTCACGGCGCGCATAATTTTTTTGGTAATTATTTCCGGAGAATCTGTGAGGGCAATATAGTTAGCCGGACTGGCGGCAGACTTGCTCATCTTTTTAGTCGGATCATCTAGCCCCATAATTCGTGCTCCGGTCTTTCTAATTTTAGCTTCCGGTACTACAAAGACTTCGCCATATTGCTGGTTGAAGCGACGCGCTAGCGTGCGGGCTAATTCCACGTGTTGCAATTGATCATCACCCACCGGCACCACATTGGTGTTATACAACAAAATATCAGCGGCCATGAGCACGGGGTAGTCTAGCAATCCGACACTAACATTTTCACCGCCGTCTTTTTGGGACTTGTCCTTAAACTGAGTCATCTTCTTGAGGTCAGAAATTCGGGTGCTGGTACAATTCAAAATCCAGGCCAGTTCCGTATGCTCGGAAACATCGGATTGAGTGAAGATAATAGTTTTCTTAGGATCTAAACCACTAGCTAAATAGATCTTGGCTAGCTCTAAAGTTTTCTTAGCCAGCTCTTGAGGATTTTGAGAAACGGTAATACTATGATAGTTGACAATCGAGAAGAGACAGGTATAATCGGCCTGCATCTCCAGCCATTGGCTGATAGCGCCTAAATAATTGCCTAAATGAAGATTGCCGGAAGGCTGAACCCCTGAAAAAAGCATTGGTTTCTGAGTCATATATCTTAGTTTTATTTGTTTTTATTATGTTTTTATTGTAATATAATTATAGTCAAAACACAAATACGGGCTGTAGTATAGTGGTAGTACGCGTGCATGGGGTGCATGTAGTCCCGGTCCGATTCCGGGCAGCCCGACATATGCCTATATCATACATTAAGCCCTCAAATGGGCGAAGCGCCAAGTATTATGCGGCCAAAAAGAACATCAAACGCCGCTTAGTAGTAGCTAAAAAGAGAGTGGTTTCTAGCGCCCTAGCCCAAAAGGCCAAGTTGCCGGAAGACTGGGACAAAAAAAGAATTATTAAGCTAATCATCAAGCTCGGCATCGCTTTCGTGCTTATTTTTGCTATCTATGTTTTTATTATCACCCGCCAATTGCCGGATCCGAATCATTTAATTGAAAGAGAGATAGCTCAAAGCACTAAAATCTATGACCGCACCGGTGAGAACCTGCTCTATGAAGTGAGCGGCGATCAGAAACGAACCCTAGTACCGTTGAATGAGATTCCGGAATACGTGAAACAAGCCACTATTGCTATTGAAGACAAGAACTTCTATAAACACGGCGGCATCAGCATTTGGGCCATGGCGCGCACTGCCATTACCAATGTGCTTTTTAATCGCAGCGCCGGCGGCTCCACTCTCACTCAGCAGTTTATCAAAAACGCCGTACTCTCTCCGGAAAAAACCATTACCAGAAAAATTAAAGAGATGGTGATGGCTCAGAGATTAGAAAAAAAATTCAGCAAAGATGAAATATTACAGATGTATCTTAATGAAATCCCTTATGGCTCTAATGCCTATGGCGTGGAAGCTGCCAGCCAAAAATACTTTGGCAAGCATGTCAAAGATATTAATTTAGCCGAAGCCGCTATTTTAGCCGCTATCACTCAAGCTCCCAGCCGTTATTCTCCCTATGGCCCGAACAAAGATATTCTCATTAAGCGGCAACAATATGTTTTGGATTTGATGGAAGAACAAGGATATATTTCTTCAGCTCAAAAAGAAGAAGCGAAAAACTACCAACTAAAATTTGTCACTCCTGACAGCGGCTTCTTCGCTCCGCATTTTGTTTTGTACGTCAAAGCCCTGCTGGCAGAAAAATATGGCGAAAAAATGGTGGAACAAGGCGGGTTAAAAATATATACCACGCTTGATTTTGAAAAACAGAAAATCGCCGAAGAAGTAATTAAAGAAAAGACCGCCAACTATCCGGAGAAATATAATGCTAACAACGCCGCCTTAGTATCTATTGATCCCAAGACCGGACAGATTCTAGCCATGGTCGGTTCCCGGGATTATTTTAACGACGATATTGACGGCCAGGTTAATGTAGTGACTTCACTGCGACAACCAGGGTCTTCAATTAAGCCCTTAGTCTACGCCACCCTATTTAACAAAGGATATACCCCCAACACTATTCTCTATGATGTAGTCACCAACTTCTCGGCTGGCGGCACCCCTTATGAACCTCGCAACTATGACCTCAGAGAGCATGGCCCGGTTTCTATTCGCCAGGCTTTAGCCGGATCATTAAACGTTCCTGCCGTGAAGGCACTATATTTAGCGGGCATGAAAAACGTTTCTGATCTCTCCAAAGAATTAGGCTATACTTCTCTCGGTGATCCTGATCGCTATGGCTTGTCTTTGGTGTTAGGCGGCGGCGAAGTGGAGCTTCTGGAACATGCCAATGCTTTCGGTGCTTTTGCCCGCGATGGTGAAATTCATCAAGTCGCTTCCATTTTAAAAGTGGAGGATAAAGACGGCAAGGTGTTAGAAGAATACAAAGATGAAAGCAAAAATGCTTTGCCTTCTAAAACCGCTCAGATGATAAACAGCATCTTGTCCGACAACAATGCCCGTTCCTTTATTTTCGGCGCCCAAAATTATCTCACTCTTTCCGATAGACCAGTGGCCGCCAAAACCGGAACCACTAATGACTACAAAGACGCTTGGACAGTGGGATACACTCCTTCTCTAGTTACCGGAGTCTGGGTGGGAAACAACAACAGCAAAGAAATGAAAAGAGGCGCTGACGGCAGCGTGATCGCCGCTCCGATTTGGCATGACTATATGGCCAAGGCTTTGTCTGGGACGCCGGCCGAGAGCTTTAATGACCCAGGAGACCTTATTACCGGCAAAGCGGTCATAGACGGGCGCCTAGGCGTTAATAAGACCATTCGGATTAACAAGGAGACCGGACTATTAGCTGATGAAACAACTCCGCCAGAATTAATTGAAGAAATTTCTTATAGCGAACCGCATTGTATATTGTATTATGTAGACAAAGATAATCCTCTGGGCCCAGTACCGGCTCATCCGGAAAACGATCCTCAATTTAATCTTTGGGAAAGTCGGGTTATTGCTTGGGCCAAGAAAAATAATCTCTATGTCCAAGATGAAAGACTGGGCGCTATTATCAACAACCCGGCCAACAAGCCCCGTTTCAACATCACCCAGCCGCAGCCCGGAGAAGTGGTGAGCGGTGATGAATTAAAAAGCGCCGTGGTAATTCTCTCGGCGATTGGGGATGTGGAGGTAGAATATTTAATAGACAATAAATCAGTAAGCAAGAAAGCTACCACCCCCTATGATTTGGAATATGACATCAGCCAATTAGAAGCTGGCCCGCACGAATTAAGCGTTAAGGTCTGCGATGGATTTAACTGCGAAATAAAAACCATTAACTTTGAGAAATAGACCAAAAACAAAAGAGAGGGATCACTCCTCTCTTTTTTGTTATTTTAAACTCCTAAAATTTTATTGTCGAATCGGCATCACGATATAAATATATTGGTTATTAGCTTCCGACTTAATCAAGCAAGGGGTTTGGCCGTTTATTAATTCCAGCTTTATCCTCGGCCCCTCCACATTACTCAACCCATCCAACAGATAGCGGTAGTTAATAATGATATCATTATCCTCGCCACTAAACTCGCCCTCTAATTCTATGGAGCTCTCCCCCACTTGAGCCGAGGCTGAAGAAATCAAAAGCTTTTTTTCTTTAGCTTTCATGGTTAGGTTAATATCGTTAACTCCGGCCTTAGCGAAAATAGCCGAAGCTTTTACCGCTCGCACAAACTCATCGCGAGACAAGAGCACGCTAGACTGGAACTTGCCGGGAATAATCTGTTTATAATCAGGATAGTTGCCGCTGATAAGACGGGAGACTAGCTCTGTGGAACCAAAAGAGAATAGAATCTGATTTTCTGATAAAGATATTTTTATTTCCGCCCCGCTTTCCAACTGATCCTCCGGTTTAATTGACGACAAGACACGGACCAATTCCAATAGCGTTCGAGAAGGCACAATAACTTTCAAATCGCCTGGGTCATAATTAGCCTTAGCCTTAATTTCTTTTTCAGCCAGACGATAGCTATCGGTGCCAACTAAAGTAATTTTGTCGCGGGAGAACCAAAACAAGACGCCGGACAACTCCACTCTAGTCTCGCTATTGGAAACCGCGAAGACCACTTGCCCCAAAGCTCTTTTTAAGTCTTCCATGCCCACTGAGAATCCTTTTTCTTTATTGACGACGGGGAGTAACGGGAAGTCTTGAGCTGGCTGAATCTTAATTTTAGTTTTATAGTTTTCGCATTTAATCTTTATTTCATTGTCCTTCTGCTCAAACTCCACTTTTTCACTGGGCAAGAGGTTAATATAATCAGTGATCACCCGAGAGTCTACGGCAAAAGCGCCTTCCGCATCCACCTTGCCCCGCATTTGATGGGTGATACCGATTTCTAGGTTGGTGGCCGAAAGTTCTATCTGCCCTTTGTCAATTTTAAACAAGACATTATTAAGAATTGGCAAGTTGATATTCTTGCTCACCACATGACTGACTATGGCCAGTGCATTTTTTAAATTATCTTGTAGCCCGATGAATTTCATAGGCATGTTGTATTAGTATTTTAATATATAATATATATAACTAATAGTAATAGTAAGCGGGTGGATAACTAGGCTAAAACGGAGATTGCCCTATTTTTATTGTTATTTTTTCAAATTTAGCTGTTTAAAAACTGTTGGGTTTGAGGTGGATAAAAATTCGTGAATTGTGAGTAAGTCGGGAAAGTTGGTTTTATCCACATTTAGCGAAAAATAATCCCCAGGGTTATCCCCCATCAAAAGCGGGGTATTCAACAATTAATTAACAAGCCTAAAGGCTATAGAAAAGTTGTTTGATGGAATTTATTTCCTGGCTCAACTTTTCATTGCTCTCTATTTCTCTAGCTACTTTATTATAAGCATGCATGGCAGTGGTGTGATCGCGGCCGCCTAATTCTTGGCCGATGGTCGGATAGGAAGTGCTTAACTCTTCTCTAATTAAGTAGATAGAAATTTGACGGGGATTAACCAGCTCCTTTTTGCGGCTGCCGCTCATTAATTCTTTGGAGCTGATATTATAATATTTAGCGACAATATCAATAACATCGCGCGGTGACAGCGATTTGGTGCGAGTTTCCAGGGTTAGGTCGCTAAGCAAGTCTTTAACCGATTTAATATTTGGAGCAGTGTTATTAAACTCATGATAAGCGATTACCTTGTTTAGGGCGCCTTCCAACTCTCGGATATTGTTCTGAATATTGTTGGCCACATACATCAAGACCTCTTGGTCCATGATGTAGTTCTTTTCGGTGGCCTTTTTTTCTAAAATAGCCAATTTGGTTTCTACATCCGGCCGGCCGACATCAACTACCATACCACATTCAAAACGGGAGATGAGGCGATCTTCAATGGCCGGTATAGATTTCGGCGGACGATCAGAGGTCAGAACTATTTGTTTGTTGCCTTGATGCAACTCATTGAAGGTATGAAAAAACTCTTCTTGGGTGCCGTCTTTGCCGCCCATGAATTGGACATCATCCACTAAAAGAAGATCAACGTTGCGGTACATGTTTTTAAACTCTTTGCCTTTGCCGGATCTCACGGCTTGAACATAGTTATTGGTGAAATTTTCGCTGGTGGTATAGAGAATCTTGGTGCTAGTCTTGCTTAGTTCATTGCCAATGGCTTGCAGCAAATGAGTCTTCCCTAGCCCCACCCCGCCGTAGATAAAAAGAGGGTTATAAACCTTGCCCGGATTTTTGACTACCGCTCGACAAGCGGCGTGAGCCAACTCATTGCCACGGCCGACGATGAAGCTCTCAAAGATGTATTTGCTGTTTAATCCGAAACGGTTAATGACCGGCATCTCTCCGGCTGGTTTTTCGTTCTCCCCTTCTTCTTTGCTTTCGCTTGCCTCTTGATTGTGGCGTGGTGCCGGTTTAACTTCTTCTTTGCGTCTGAGTTCTACCTGGTATTTTACCTCGGTGATTTTTTCGCCGGTGATTTTTTCTAATGAGGACTTGATGATTTTATAAAATTTATTTTCTAGCCAGCGTCGCACAAATTCACTGGGGACGCCGATGACCACTTGGCCATTTTCTAAATGGGAAATAAAAGTATCCTTGAACCAAGTGATAAAATTAGCCTTGGATAATCCAATTTCTATTTCGCCTAGGACGGCTTGCCAGATTTGGTCTTTGTTCATAGCTTGAGAAGAAATTTTATAAAACAATCCTCATTATTATATTAGATTAAATGAAAAGCCACAAGGATAATAAGATGTTTATAAGTTGTGTATAAAACCGGTCTGGACCTTCGGTTGACCTTTGATATTAAACATGTTAATCTGATATCTGATTAAACACTACACTTAATTTTTAAAGAATATGTCGACTAAGAGAACCTACCAACCTAACGCCAAAAGAGCCAAAAAGAAGCACGGTTTTTTGAAGCGGATGCAGACATTAGATGGTCGCCAGGTGATTAAGCGCCGCCGTGATAGAGGCCGAGCTAAATTGACCAAATAATTGCATGATAAAAAAGAATAATCGTTTGGCTAAGAATAATGATTTTGATCGGATTTTTAAGACTGGCCGATCGGCCTATTCTCAAATTTTAGGGGTGAAAGCAGCCCCTAATAATTTGTCCTTTAACCGCTACGGTTTTTTAGTGGGAATAAAAGTTAGCAAGAAAGCCGTGGAGAGAAATAAAGTTAAACGGCGTTTGAAGGCGATTGTTTCCAAAGAAGAACCCAATCTAGTTACTGGCTGGGATTTTGTTTTTATCTCTTTTCCTCTAATATTAGCCAAAAACTACGAAGAAATAAAAAAGACGGCGACTTCCCTATTAAAAAGAATTAAAGCTTATGAATAGACTTCTCTTCGTCTGGTATCTACCTCGGAAGATGGTAGTAGGAGCTATTAAGTTCTATCAAAAAACTTTTTCCTTTGATCACGGTCCGATGAAGGGCGCTTTCCCGCATGGCTTCTGTCGTTTTGTTCCTACTTGTTCTCAGTATGGAGTGGACGCTATTTCTAAATACGGAGTGATTAAAGGTGGACTGATGACTGCTTGGCGAATCTTGCGTTGTAACCCTTGGAACAAAGGCGGATATGATCCGGTTAAATAATTAAATAATAATTTATATATTTCTATGGGCCACATTTTTCAAGTTGTTTTCTATCAACCGATTTTGAACCTCCTAGTCTTTCTATATAATACCATTTCTTTCCATGACCTAGGTATTGCTATTATCCTTTTGACTATCATCATCAAAGGGTTACTTTGGCCTTTGTCCCAGAAGTCTATTAAAGCGCAAAAGGCTTTGCAGGATCTTCAACCGAAGATTAATGATTTAAAAGCTAAATATAAAGGCGACAAGCAACAGATGAGCTTGGCGATGATGGCTCTTTATAAGGAGCATAAAATCAACCCGATGTCTTCCTGTTTCCCGGTATTATTGCAACTTCCCTTCTTGTGGGCCGTTTTCCAAGTTTTTCGCGACGGATTGCATAGTAAATTAGACTTAGTCTACCCTTTTATTACCAGACCGGAATCCATTAACATGATGGCTTTCGGCTTTCTGGACCTTTCCAAGGTTAATATCTATTTAGCCATTTTAGCTGGTTTGGCCCAGTTCTGGCAGACCAAGATGATGCTTTCTCGTCGCCCGACTGTTAAAACCGCAGGATCTAAAGATGAGGACATGGCGGCCATTATGAACAAGCAGATGGTCTACATGATGCCGATTCTAACCATTTTCATTGGTATTTCCCTGCCCGGCGGTCTAACCTTCTATTGGTTAATTGTCACTATCTTGACCGGCGTCCAGCAAGTGATTGTTTTCAAGAAACACAAGAAAGCCAATGACAAATTAACAGCCGAAAAGGTGATTGATGCGGAGATAGTAAAATAAAGAATAATTGAAAATATCAAAAAATCCCTGTAAAAATAGGGGTTTTTTGTATATTGTTCCTTGAGGAACATTTTAGTCTAAGTTGAAAGTCCGGTCTCGGCCGACGATAATATTTAAACGATGGCCTATTATGCCTATTTTGGCCGGTAATTCAGTTTCAATGGCTTCGTCTAGAATAAGCTTCTCTTTGTTGCTGGTTTCTATTTCTAACTCCTTTACCGCAAAGAAGCTGGGCTTCTTGTTGCCGGTATCTATATAGAGGTCTAATAGCCCATCTTGAGGATTGGCAGAAATGTTCTTTGAGGAACATTTTTGAGGCAAGATATTGAAAAGGCTGATTTGACCATTTTTAATAGGGTCAATAGTGAAGTCTTTAATCTTTAAAGTTGTGCCCTTGGCCTTAATCTGAGCTCCGGAGATAAAGCAATCATCATTCGCATAAGCGACATCCAGTTTTTCTACTCTTCGAGCTAAAATAATATGAGCGGCGTTCTTTTCACTGTTAACGCCCCAGGAGGCAGCGATAGAATTGTTTTCTCCTACCGGGATAATACCTAAACTCAAAGAGTTTAAGGTTTTGACGTCCACGGTCATAATGACATTCAGGATTTTGCTAATGGTGCGGTTGTTGCCGACAGCAATAATATTTCTGGCGCCGGTACTGATTTCAGCTTTAATTAAATCATCAATCTTTTTTATTCCGCCGAGATAAATTATTTTGCCGCTTAAGTTTAGGTTATGCAAACTCGCTTCAATTTGGCTGACTTTTTTGGTGTGCCGCTTTAAAAAATCATCATAGATAAAAAGATTCATATAAAATAATCTAAGATAGAGAAGAGTCTACTCTTGAATCTTTTCTTCCTTTTCGCTAATATTAGCTACTTTTTTGCCCATGAAAGACTTGCCATTAAAAATAGCGCCATGTTCAATAGACATATTAGCGCACTCAATATCACCGTATATTCTAGCGGTAGAACCGACAGATAAAGTTTCTTTGACATTTAAGTTGCCGCTGATTTCGCCGTTGATAATAATTTCTTGAGCGCTGACGTTGCCAGCAATTTTAGCTTTCTCACCAATGAAGACGTTTCCTTTAGTGCTTAAAGAGCCTTCTAAAAGGCCGTCAATGACAATATTGCCATTGCCGTTAAAGTTGCCCTTAACCTTAATAGATTCGCCGATAATGGTTTCGACATCCTTGAAATTCTCGGGATGGTTTTCTTTTTTAAACATAAAATTGAGGCTTAATTATTTATTTTTCTTAAGTTTTTCTTAGTTCTATTTTAAGGTAATTAGGCTTATTTGTCAAAAGAAATAAAAGTCTATATAATACTAGCAATGTGAGCCCCCATAGTTTAATGGATAAAATAGGGATCTCCTAAGTCCTAGATCTACGTTCGATTCGTAGTGGGGGCACAGAGTATTGAAAATTTTTAAGAGTTAATATATAATAGGATTATTGTTTTGATTATTATCGGGCCTGTAGCTCAGTTGGCTAGAGCGCTTGCATGGCATGCAAGAGGTCACGAGTTCAAGTCTCGTCAGGTCCACAGATTTTTCTCATAAAACCAAGTTTTGCCCGAATTAATCAATTTTATCAACAGAAAACACAGGGAGATAAGTCCACTAATTTGTGGACTAATCTTTTCCAAATTACTAATATTAGCCAAAATATATCTGGGGAAAAGGTGTTGATATCAAAAGGGTAGTAATTAGTGGACTTAAGTTAAAAAACCTATGAATGTCACCGAGCTAGCTCGCATTCTAAAAATTAGCCCGCAAGAACTAAAAGATCTGTTACCGCAGATGGGTTTTAATATTGGTCAAAAAGCTATTAAGGTTGATAATGTTACCGCTCGCCGGATTATTAGAGAATGGCCGATGTTTTATCGCCAATTACAAGCTAAAAAACTAGCGGAAGAAAAAGAAGCTCGAGCTAAAATGGGCATCCCGGAGCCGGTGATTGAAAAAAAAGAAGTTTTTATCCCTGGATTAATTACCGTCAGAGATTTAGCGGCGATGGCCGACTTGCCGATTAACAAGGTTTTGGCCGAACTCATGAAGAACGGCATTTTTGTTTCCATGAATGAAAAGGTTGATTTTGATACCGCTTCTATTATTGGCGCTGACTTAGGTTTGGAAATTAAGTTAGCAGAAAAGACTGATGCGGACACCGATGACTCGGAAGAACAAAAGTTAGCTAAGGTTTTAGAAAATGAAAACCAAGAAAAGATGATTGGCCGGCCGCCGGTGATTGTGGTCATGGGTCATGTTGATCATGGCAAAACTAAATTATTGGACGCTATCCGCCAGACCAACGTTGTGGCTGGAGAAGCCGGTGGCATTACTCAACATATTGGTGCTTATCAAGTAAAGCGCAAAGATCAATTAATTACTTTTATTGATACTCCGGGCCATGAGGCTTTTACTGCTATGCGCAGTCGCGGTGCTAAAGTGGCTGACATTGCCGTTTTAGTGGTGGCCGCCGATGATGGCGTGAAACCGCAGACCGTGGAAGCTTTTAGAATTATTGAAGCTGCTAAAATTCCGTACGTGGTAGCTATTAACAAAATTGATAAGCCTGATGCTGATATTAATCGCACCAAACAAGAATTATCTACTCAATTAAACATCACCACTGAAGATTGGGGCGGCAAAGCTATCGCCGTACCGGTTTCAGCTAAAGATGGGAAGGGAATTGAAGAATTATTAGATATGTTAGTCTTGCTAGCCGAAACCGAATCAGAGAATTTAAAAGCCAATCCTGAAGCCTCGGCTATCGGTACTATTATTGAAGCTAGAATTGATAAAGGAGCCGGACCCATTGCCACCATCTTGGTGCAGAATGGAACTTTGCGGGTAGGGGACCAATTATGTTTCAATAGCTCCATCTATGGCAAGGTGAAAAGTTTGAAGAGCTACCGCGGTGAAATTATTGAAGCCGCCGGACCGTCTACTCCGGCTAGAATATTAGGACTGAAAATGTTGCCGGAAGTTGGTGATATGTTAGCGGTTGGAGAAGGGGAGAGAATTAAGGCTAAGCACAGCAGCTCGGCGATTGCTCCGGCCGCTCAAATGCAAACCGATCATGACGACAATGACGAGAAAACTCCGAAGTTCAATGTTATCATCAAGAGTGATGTTTTGGGTTCAGCGGAAGCCATTGAAGAATCTTTGTTGAAGCTAAACACCGAAAAGATTAAAGTTAAGATTATCGCTCGCGGCTTAGGCAACATCAATGAAGGTGATGTCAAAAGAGCCGAAGATTCCAGCGCGGAAATCTTAGGATTTAATGTCAGACTGCAGCCTAACGCCGAACCGTTAATTAGAGAAAAGGGCGTTAAGGTCAATTTATACAACATCATCTATGATTTAATTAAATATGTTAAAGGCGAAATGCAAACTTTAGTTCGACCGGATATCGTTCGCCATGATTTAGGTCGCCTCAAAGTCTTGGCTATTTTTAGAAGCGAAAGCAGCCAGCAGGTAGTGGGCGGCAAGGTTTTGGACGGCTTTGTCGAAAACGATACCTTGGTAGAAGTGACTCGAGGCAAAGAGATTGTGACTACTGGTAAATTAGTCAAACTACAGTCTGGTAAACAGGATGTTAATCGAGTGGAAATAAATCAAGAATGCGGTATTAAATATGAAGGCAAGCCTTTAATCCAAGAAGGTGATATTTTGAATATCTATCGAGAAGAAGAAGTCGTTTCCAAAATTTAATTTATGTCTAAAATAGACCAAGTCAACGAACTATTGCGGCACGAATTGGCGGCCGCTATTTTAAAAGAGGTGGAGTTACCTGATACTCTGCTTACTATTACTTACGTCATTTCCTCCTCTGATGGTCATTATGCCAAGGCCGGTATTTCGGTTTTGCCCTTTAATCAATCCGGCAGTGCTTTGAAAGAATTGAGAAAGAAAACTAGCGCTATCTTGGTGGAAGTGAAAAAGAGAGTTAAGCTGCGCCGATTTCCTCAGATTACTTGGGCGGTTGATAATACCGAAGAGAAAGCGGCCGAGATTGAAGCGGTGATTGATGAAGACGAAGCTGAGATCAGAAGAATATTATCTTAAACTATGAATACGGATATTAAGCCATTATTAGCCCTGGCTTATCAGAAAATAGCTCAGGCTAAGAATATTTTAATAGTTTCCCATTGGCATCCGGACCCGGATGCTTTGTCTTCTATTGGAGTGATGATCGAACTAGCCGAAGCTAATGGCCAGAAATATTTTGCCTATGCTCCGGAGAAAGAAGCTTTAGCTTTTAGTTTTTTGCGCCATGAAGAAAAAGTGGCTTCTCAGTTGCCGGCTGATTTTAGCTTAAGTAATTATGATTTAATGATAGTGTTGGATTGCGGCTCGCCAAAGAGGACGGGATTAGCGGATAAAATAAAAGAGCTGGAGAGCTCTGAAAAAAGAAAAGATTTGTTTATTATTGAATTAGACCATCACCCGCGTACCGAAACTTTTGCTGACTTAGAAATCCGGGTACCGAGCGTCAGCTCAACCTGTGAATTATTATATTATTTTTTAAAGGAAAACGATTTAAAGATTAACAAGAATTTGGCCAGTCTGTTATTGGCCGGCATTTTGACTGACACCGGTAATTTCCTCTATCCCATTACCAGCGATAGTTCCATTAAGATTTCTTCGGAGTTGTTGGAGAAGGGGGCTCAGCTGCCAAAAATATTACAAAATACAGCTCGCCGCCAAGACTTAGTTTCTTTAAAGATTTGGGGCCTAGCTTTGAAGAATTTAAGAATTAATCAGAAATATAATTTAGGGGTAACGGTTTTAAGCCAAAAAGAATTGGCGGAAATTATTGATCCGGAGAATACCGAATTAGTCGGCCATGATGTCTTTGGCGATGTGGCTGGAGCTTTGAGCAACTTAGGCGGTGTCAAAGGAGTTTTGTTGTTACGAGACAATCCGGACGGGCTGAAAGGGAATTGGCGCAGCAGCGACAAGACCGTTAACATGAATCATTTGGCTCAAGTATTCGGTGGGGGCGGGCACCCGCAAGCAAGCGGTTTTTTAATTCCGGGGAATATTACTTTATCTTCTTTTGGTTCTTATCGCGCCACTCTTTAATCTTTTGATGATTGCCGGAGAGTAGGACAGCGGGAACGCTGTATTTTTTTTGGCCAATTTTAAACTCGGCGGGCTTAGTATATTGCGGATATTCCAAGACTCCCGGTTGAGAATGAGATTCTTCTTTCAGGCTGTCGGCGTTGAGTAGTACTCCAGGCAGCAGGCGGGTGATTGAATCAATAATAACTAGGGCGCCTAATTCGCCGCCGGTTAGAACGTAGTCGCCGATAGAAATTTCTTCATCAATGATTTTTTTTATCCTGTCATCTACACCTTCATAGCGTCCGGAAATCAAAACTAACTCATCATATTTAGAATACTTTTGCGCTAAAGATTGGCTCCATCTTTTGCCTTGAGCGGAGAGGAGAATAATCTTCCTCTTTTTGGCTTTGTTTTTGGTGATAGTTTTTAGGGCTTGGTATAAGGGTTCAATTTTCATGAGCATACCGGCCCCGCCGCCATAGGGGGTATCATCAACCCGCCGGTGCTTGTCATTAGCCCAGTCTCTTAAATCATAGCTCTCTATTTTGATAGCCTTTTGTTCCTGCGCTCGCTTGATGATGCTTTCTCCGAGATAGGAAGCGAAAATTTGCGGGAAGATACCCAATAGTTTAAAAGTCATAGTTAGTTATTAATCAAAAAGCCACAACAAAAATAGGTGTGGCTTTTTGAATATTTTGGGATGTAAAAGATTAAATCTTTAAATCATCAACCGCGGAGGTATCCACCACTTCTTGTTCTGGGTGGTCCTGGCGGCGCGGACGAGAACCGGCATTCGGATCATAGATCTTCAAGTTCACGCGGGAGTTGTTCTTGGCACCGACGATCTTCAACAAGGTGCGAATAGCCTGAGCGGTTTGACCGCGGCGGCCGATTACGTAACCCATGTCAGCTGGATCGATTTTTAAGGTCAAAAGAACACCCATCTCATCAACCGTTCTGTCTACAGAAACAGCATCCGGGGTGGACACAATTGCTTTGACAATCATTTCTAGAAATTCTTTGTCCTTCATACTTCGGTAATAAAAGTCGGACAAACGGATTGAGGTCTCGATAGTTCGAAAACCCAGCATTTGTTGACTTTTGTTAATTATACATACCCTGAAACCAGGGAATTATATCATTATTATAACAGAATACCTTATTCTGTCAAACTAGGCTTGCGGTTCTTCGGTGGTCGGAGCCTCTGCCGGAGTTTCTTCGGCCGGAGCTTCTACCGGAGCGGCAGCCTCAGCCTTAGCAGCTTCAGCGGCAGCTTCGGCTTTAGCCTTAGCATCCTCAGCAGCTTTCTTGGCTTCTTCTACCTTTTTACCCATTTTATCCTGGCGTTTCTTGGTGATTTTGGTGATAGCCAATTTCTTGCCTTCAAGGATTTTGTTTTCAATTAATAGGTTATGGACAGTGTCGGATAAACCGGCGCCCTGTTTTACCCAATGTTTTACCCTATCAGCTTTAACCTGTAATTCCTTGCTGTGCGGGTTATAGGAACCCAAAATTTCCAAAGAATCAGCAAAAGGGTCTTTAGTTTTCTCGGATACGACCAAGCGGAACATTTTTTTGTTTCTCTTGCCGACCTTAGAGAGTCTGATCATTAACATAATACAATATAATTAATTAATTCTTAAGCTTTTTAGATATTATCCCAACAAGGCTCAAAAGTCAAGTTGGCTATTTAGCGGGAAAAATTGTCCCGGCGCGGCGGTCGCGGACCGTTAAAACGGCTGCCGCCACCAAATCCACCTGGTCGCGGTTCGGATTTACCCTTTTGGTCTTTCCAAAGCGGTTCATTTTCCGGCAAGCCTTTCATGGTTAAATTAATACGGCCCTGATCGTCAATTTCTTTAATCTTGACGGTCACTATATCGCCGATATTTAAGAAGTCGCTCGGCTTGTTGATGTGATAAGGGGCTAGCTCGCTGACATGGACCATGCCGTCATTGCCGGCATTGAGTTCCACGAAAGCACCGAACTCCAACATTCTCACCACTTTGCCTTGGACGATTTCACCAGCTTCAAATTCTTTGACGATGCCCTTGATTAATTCTTCTACCTTTTCGCAGTTAGCTGCATTGCTGCCGCAAATGGTTACCAAGCCGTCATCTTCAATATCAATGCTCACCTCGTATTCGTCAATCATCTTGTTGATGACTTTGCCGCCGGAGCCGATGACGGCGCCGATCTTTTCTGGGTTGATACGAATGGTAATCATGCGCGGAGCATATTTGGATAATTCCGGACGCGGAGCCGGGATGGCTGAGCGCAAGACATCTAAAACTTCGTTCAAGGCAGCTCGTCCTTGGGTTAAAGTTTTTTTGATAATCTCTTCGGTCAATCCGGTAGTCTTGGTGTCTAATTGGATAGCGGTTAAACCAGTGTCGGTCCCGGTGATTTTGAAATCCATACCGCCGTTGCCATCTTCTAAATCTTGAATATCGGTTAAGACTTCCCAACGAGACATATCAGCGTTAGAAGCTAAGCCCATAGCAATACCAGCCACATGCTTTTTAATCGGCACGCCGGCATCCATTAAGGCTAGAGTGGAACCGCAAGTGGAAGCCATGGAAGAAGAACCATTAGATCCTAGGGTTTCACTAACCACGCGAACAGTATAAGCAAAATCTTCCTTGGTCGGGATAACCGGCAACAAAGCTTTCTCGGCTAAAGCGCCATGGCCGATTTCACGGCGGCCGGTGCCGCGGAGCGGGGAAGCTTCGCCTACGGAATAAGGCGGGAAATTATAGTGATGCATGTATCTTTTTTTGCTGGCGCCTTCAATGCCTTCCAAAGATTGTTCTAACCCCGGAGCGCCTAAAGTGACAATAGACATTACTTGAGTCTCGCCGCGAGAAAATAGTCCAGCGCCGTGATTTCTAGGCAAAATACCGGCTTCACCGGTTAATTCTCGAATTTCAGTGAGAGCCCGACCGTCTACGCGGCGGCCTTCTTCTAAGATAGCGCGAGTGACCTCAGCTTCAATCATGTCTTCGGCTAATTTCTTCACTACGAAATCGCGCTGTGGTTTTTCGACGTTTTGTTCAAATAAATATTGGTTGAGATTTTCTTTAATAGCGGAGACGGCAGCCTTTCTTTCGCCCTTGGTGTAATAGGTTTTGTCGAATAAGAAATTTTTGATGTTGGCGGACAACCAAGTGCGGCCGATTTCCAATAGTCTATCTTTTTCAGCTTTTTGTTTTTCGTCTTCGGCGGTAACCAACTTTTTCTTTTCCATTTTTTCTTTGATTTCTACACCAGCCTGCAAAGTTTTGATTAAATCAATCGCCGGTTGCATTTCTTTTTGTCCGGCCATAATAGCGGAAAGCATAATATCTTCAGCTACTTCTTGAGCGCCAGCTTCAATCATGATAACTTTTTCTGAAGTTCCGGCCACGATTAAATCCAACGAGCTTAAAGCTTGTTGTTCATAGGTCGGGTTGAAAACGAATTGGCCTTCAATTAAGCCGACTCTGATGCCGCCGATAGGGCCCTGCCATTTTAATCCGGAGATAGACAAAACAGCGGAAGCAGCGACAAGAGAAACGATGTCATGATCATTTTCGCCGTCTACAGAAAGGACGGTGATAATCACCTGAACATCTTTTTTAGATTCAGAATCAAAGAGCGGGCGGATAGAGCGGTCAATCATTCGGCCGGTCAAAATAGATTGATCGGTCGGACGGCCTTCGCGCTTTACCCAGCGAGAACCTTTGATAATGCCGGCGGCGTATAATTTTTCTTCAAACTCTACCATCAAGGGGAAGAAATCAACGCCTTCGCGTTCTTGTTTGGCTTCAACCACGGTCGCCATGACCACGGTTTCACCATATTGGACCAAAACGGAAGCATCAGCCTGCTTGGCTAATTTTCCGGTTTTGATAGAGAGAGGACGGCCCAGCCACTCACCCTGGAATACTTTTTCCATACTGGTTGAGCTCTGGTCGACAGATTAAAGACTATAAGACGGATCTTACAGCTCTCCTTATCTGTGGATCAGAGCTAAATTATGTTTAATTTTAAAGAAAATTCTAGAGATTTTCTCTAATTTAGCTTATAACATAGCCACCATTTTGTAAAGAGGTTGACTGTTTAAATATAATATGGTAATTAATTAGTATTGAACCTTAAAAATCAGTTTTATGAGTAAAGATAAAAACAAAACGAGAATTCAGGCTAATGCCTGGATTGCCAGTGTTTGCGGGGTTATTCTCGCAGCCATCGGCGCATTAATCGTTTACTTCGTCGAGTCTGGCTTTTTAATAGGCTTGGCCTTAGTCCTTTTCCTCGGGGCTATGTCGGCATTTCTTCATGCCGCTCATCATTTTATGCTCCTGCGAGTAATTTGGGGGAAAGATAAAGATAAAGCTAAGTGTTTTTGACAAAGATTAATTTTTGCCACCAAAAAGCAGCCCTTTCAGGCTGCTTTTATAATTGGAGTAAATTAAATCAAGAATTTTCGGTTGGAGCTGAGATCAATGAAATCGTCAGCTTCTTCCTGGAGCTTAGAGGAAGCGGTTTGATGGAAGGCCATTATCTCTACTAGACAGCCTTTATTATTCTGAAGATAGGAAACGGCCGGAAGGTAGTCGCCATCGCCGGAGACTAGGATGATGACATCTAGCTTGTCAGCTAGTTTCATGGCATCAATAGTGATACCAACATCCCAATCGCCTTTCTTGGCGCCGCCGGCAAAGATTTGGAGGTCTTTCATCTTGACTTCAAAGCCTTGCTGGCTTAAAGCCTCAAAGAAGGCCATTTCATCTTTGTTGTCGGTTTTGATAACGTAGGCAGTGGCGCGAATTAATTTGCGTCCGGAAACTGCCTGAGCCAGAACTTCTTTGAAATTGACTCTCTTGCCGAATAGGTTCTTGGCGCTGTGGTACATATTGGAGACATCCACCAATACGCCCACTCTTTGTTCTTTATGTTTAATCATAGTTAATTATTTCTCCGCTTCAGTTTCATCTATTTCTTCTTCGTTTAATTCTTCGTATTTCTTTTCTTTCATTTTTTTCTCTTCTTCTTCCTCTTGCATCTTGTTGGCAATCTTCAATTTCAGTTTTAAGGCCAACTCTTTAAAAGCATCGGCGTTCTCTTTCTGCAAATACTTTAATAAGCGGCGGCGTTCAGCTACTTTTTTAAGTAACCCGCGGCGAGAAGAGTAGTCATGCTTATGAGCCTTTAAATGCTCGGCTAATTCATCAATTTCGGCTGATAAAATAGCGATTTGGACCTGCGGAGAGCCAGTATCGCTCTCGTGGGTGCGGAATTTTTTGATTAGCTTTTCCTTAGCTTTTTTGTCTAACATAGACTGTTGCGTTCCTGCTTCCGAGATAGGGGTAGACCCTAACCAAGAAGAGGCAAATTAATTATAAAACTATTTTACTTTGTTAACTTTCTTTTGTAGTTTAGATTTCTTGCGGGAAGCGGTATTTTCCTTGAGGATTCCTTTCTTAACTAATTTATCAATAGCTTTGATGGTCTTAGTGATATCCTTCTTGATCTCCTTTTTTCCTAAAGTGATAGCTTTTTGGCTGTCCTTGACCAGGTTTTTCATGGCTTGAGACATTTCTTCATTCTGCTTATTGCGTTTAACATTCTTGCGCAATTCTTTTTTGGCTGATTTTTTATTAGGCATATTAGTTTAAAAAATTATAAAAACATTAAAATAATAACATGGAATCAAATAAAAATCAAGAAACGGCTGTCGGGGTGGTGGGAATCGAACCCACGATCTCTTGCTCCCAAAGCAAGCGCCTTAGCCTCTGGGCTACACCCCGCCTTTCCCTAAAATTAAACCCATGAGTCATGGGTTTAATCATTTCCTGGTGCCCCGGGTCAGAATCGAACTGACGACACAACGATTTTCAGTCGTTTGCTCTACCACTGAGCTACCGAGGCCTATTGTGTTGCGGGGGTCGGATTCGAACCGACGACCTTCGGGTTATGGGCCCGACGAGCTGCCACTGCTCTACCCCGCGATAATTAAAAAAGTGGGCAATGGAGGATTCGAACCTCCGACCTCAACATTATCAGTGTTGCGCTCTAACCAACTGAGCTAATTGCCCTTAAACACAAAAAAAGCTAAGGAATTCTTGCTTTTCTAAATATATAATAAACAAAATAAAAAAGCAAGAGGTTTTGGCCGTTTAAAGCTCGGAAATCAGGAGATCAATTAAAGTTTGCGGGTCGCCACTGCCAATTTTGTTGGCCCTATCAATATCCATCAGCTTTTTAAGCATTTTTTCCAAGTCAGCTTCCATAAACCGGCGGGCTTGTTCCAGCCCTTTTTTCACCACAAAAGGATGAAATTTGCAGGCGGTGGTAATTTCAGTAGCCGAACTGCCGGCCAAGTCAGCTTGTTTCAATTGCTTCAGTATTCTAATTTGACGCCTAATCATTACTAAAACATATTCTAAGGGAATGCCTAGTTGAGCCTGGTCTTCTAAAAGTTTCACAGCTAACCCTTTGTTTTTTTGGCTAATGGCATCGGTCAAGGCAAAGATGTTTTCATCAATACTGCCCGAAACGAATTTTTTGACATCGGCTATTTTTATTTCTTCCGGTCTTTTGTAGTGAGCTAGCTTGGCGATTTCGTGGGATAGCAGCCAAAGATCATCGCCGGCTAAAGAGATTAATGTTTGCGCCGCGCTACTATCTAAGCTGCTGCCGTTTTCTTTCGCTTCGGCTTTTAGCCAACTGATTAATTCACTATTGGAAAGGGGGGCATATTCTTGAGCGAATTTTTGGTGGCTCAGAAAATCAAACAAAGGTTTTTCACTGGCGTTTAGCGGGCGCGGCGAATCGCCGACTTGTTTCATGGTCTTGCCACGGTCGTTAAAGAGGGAAGGATCAAAAAAGAGCACGATGTCCGGGGATTCGGCTAGGCGGTTTTCTTGCAAATAGTTTAAGACCTCCGGATAGAGGGTCGGTTTGTGAGAATTGAAAAGATTCTCAATGATGGTCATTCTTTTTTGGGTAAACAAAGAGCCGCTGCTTAAGTTATTGGCTAAAGCCGCCAAATCACAATTAGCACCGTCAATAGAGTTTAGGCTATGCTCGCTGTTTTCTACCTCGCGATAGAATTTTTCTTTGAGCTCTTTGATTTTTTGCCGGGCCTTAAAATCATTTTGTCCGTAGAAGAATATAATCATAACTTAATTAATGTTTTTTGATGTTGGCTTGAAACTGATCGCCCTTGTCTGTAAAGTTTTTGAAGATGCTATAACTGGGGGAAGCGGTGGAGAGCAAACAAATTTTTCCAATGGCAGTTTTTTGATAAGCGAATTTGACAGCTTGAGCCATGGAGCTGGTGTTAATCATCTGGGGCAATTTCTTTTTTTGTTTTTTAGCTTCTGCTTGGATAGTCCGCCAGATTTTAGCACCGCTGTCCGGAAATAATACCACATTTTTGATATTTAATTCCATTAAGCGTTTAGCTAGTTTCTGAAATTTATAGCCGCGATCCTGCCCGCCCAGGAAAATCGTCTCTAGTTTGTCTTTTAAAGTTTCAATGGCCGCTAAAGTTGATTCGGGAGTAGTGGAAATAGCATCATCATAGAAAGTGATGCCCTGAAAAGTACCTACGAGCTCTAAGCGATGTTTTAGGTTATGAAATTTTTTTAGAGCTAACCGAATATTATGGTTTTCTATCTTTAATATCTTAGCGACGCAAATAGCAGCCATAATATTTTCCAGATTATGCTGTCCTAATAATTTTATTTCCGCGCTGGGAATTATTTTTTCTTGCCGGTAGGTTATCCAGCCATTTTTTAAGGCACAGGTTTGCAAATAATCAATGGCTTTAGCCGGAGTTTTTCGAGCCAGGTTTTTGATAAAAGGGTATTGCGAATTATAGACCAAGAAATCCGTCTTCGTCTGGTATTTACTGATATTAGCTTTGGCTTTTTGGTATCCTGTAAGTCCATGATGATAGGGTAGGTGATCGGGGAAAATATTTAAAAAGACGCTAATTTGCGGGCTTTGGGGCAGGGTGGAGAGTTGATAGGAAGAGAGTTCATAAACAAAAATCGGATTTTTCTGATTGCCTGCTCGGAGATAGGCTAATGGGTCGTTGCCGCCGATATTGCCGGCTAGCTTGGCGTTTAATCCTGACTGTTTGAGAATCTCATAGATTAATTTTGAAGTAGTGCTTTTTCCCTTAGTGCCAGTGACGCCGATTATTAATCCCGGAGCTTTCTGAAAGAAGAGATTGGTATTAGTGGTGACTTGGCTGCCATTTTTTTCAGCGGCCACTATTTCCGGTAAGTCGCTAGGGATGCCCGGGCTTTTAATAATTAGATCAAAGTCAGAAAGAGTGGAGAGATAGTTTTTTCCACTGCGGAAAATAATATTTTTTTCTTTTTTGGCTAATGGTTTTTGATCCGCCACAGTCAATATTTTGTGGGGATAGAGAGAATGGAAATATTTCACGGCCGCTTGTCCTTCTTGGCCATAGCCGAGGATGATAATTTTTTGAAAACTTTCCGGCAAGTGGTGCCCCGGCTTTAATGATAAATTGTCGGTAATTAGTTTTTCCGGATTTTTTATTTTCGGCCGGACATTTTTAGCAAAATGTTTTAAGACAAAAGTTTGGCCGTAGCCTTTTTGCTTTAAGGCTAAGAGGCTGGCCGCTAAAGCTTCTTGCGGCTCGCCGACGCAATCAAAAGGTTTGAAATTTTTTTGTCCCCAGAGTTCCAAGAAGAGCGGTAATAAGTTTTGATCTTGGTAGAGATTCTTTTTAAATATTTTGACTAATTTGTCCATGGGAATGAACGCGGAGAGCAAATTAAAGGAGAAAGCGCACTTGGGACATTCGCCGCACCATTTGGTTTGGGATTGTTTAGTGATCTTGAAGTTTCTATTACAGCTAGAAAAAGCCGGCAGATATTTAGGCAGACGAGAAAATTCAGCCATGATGCGCAACTCAGAATAGCGGCGCAACAAACTGAAGTATTTTAATTCCGGAGTGATGAAGTCGTTAATGTATTGCGCCAATTCCAATTCAAACTCAAAGCTCTTGCTGTATTGATGATTTATCTCTTGGCCCAAATAATTTAAGTTGCCGAAGTTAGCGCTGCGCTCATTAGCTAAAATGATGTGGCGATAGTCATAGAGGATGGCTGCTAAGACCGCGCTAAAAGCGTAGATGGATGAAATCGGAACATGGCCGTTATAAGCGCCGGCTTGATTTAAAGTAAAAAGCTGGGAATCAATAGTCCGATTGATGATAATTCGTTTTTTTCCAACTAGTCGGCTGGTTTCGGATTGGATGGGGCTATCGCCTAAGCTGAAAAGAGCAAAGTCTTGCTGCTCGGCTTTTAACATCTCCGCCGCTAGACAAGAATCTTTGCCGCCGCCGATGAGGGATAAGGAGCGGTCCTGAAGATTTATCTTTTCTGCCTTAGCGATATTTTTAGCGTTAGCCGGGAAGTTAATCCAGTTTCTTAAATCCAGTTTATTCTTATAGGAAAACTCTCCTAATCCTTTTTGGTATAGGTTATTCCAGAACTTGGCTTGGACGGCATTTAGCTGGCCGGATTTGATAATAATTTTTGCCGGGCAATAGGCTTTGTAGTAGCTTAACCCTAAAGCCAGATGCAAATTGAATAGGGCGGCATCTAATATTGATTGGTTGATTTTTCGATTAATGGTGGCCTTGGGTAGCTGCAATTTTTCACAAAAGGTCAGTTTGTTGTCAAAAGCATAATAAAACAGAGCTTGTCCGGATTTCGGGTTGAAGCTGTATTTTTGGAAGACAAAACTAGTATAGGGAGATGCAGGTTTAGTGGCTTTAATTTTATTTGACATATATTGGTCTCTAATCCTATAATTTAAAGTAGTTCTTGAAAAATAACAAGTTTAAATTAAGGGAGGGTTTAATATGCTTACTTCGTTGCTTCTTTTGCTAGTCGCCGTTTTTCTGCCCTTGGCCATTAAGTTGGGTCTAGTGCCGGGAAAAATTAAGGCGCAATTGAAAGAGGAAAACCGTCGGGTACAGCCTCTTTTACTTTTTTCTTTGTTTTATATCTTGCCTATCGCTGTGGTGATTGTCGTTTTCAACTATTGGCGCAATGGCTTTATGCCTTGCATGACTCCTCAGGATCTTGAAGAATTGGTTCGTTTACCTCTGCCGGCTAATTTTTGTCTGTCGCATTGGTATGATATCCTATTCATCTGGGCTTGGGGGCTCGTCAATCTGATTTTCTTTAAGTTCTATCGCCGCTTGAAATTGGAAGTTGTCTTCATTGTCGTCGCGGCCGTCGCGGGACTGGTAGCTTCCTATTATTTTCGAGGCGCTCTCTATGGACTAACGGCTAATGTGTTGTCTCTCACTATTTTCCGAATTATCTATAGTTTTATTTCTCGGGAAGTGGAAGACTCCGGCTGGTCTCCTTTTTGGCGGAGAACGCGCAATCAGTTTTTGCTAATAGTATTCTTACGCTTAGCGTGGGCAGAAGCTAAAATGGGATTGGATAGTATCTGACCCATTTTTTATTTTTCCATTTCTCCCCAGTTGTCTCCAATCTTGATATCGGCGATAATCGGAACTTTTAATTTGATGACTTCTTCCATGATTTTTTTTATCTCACCAGCATAGCGGGAAACGGCGGCTTCTTTTATTTCAAACATTAATTCATCATGCACTTGGAGAATCATCTTGATATCGTCGCGGCCGTCAATCATTTTAGCGATTTTGATCATGGCTAATTTAATCATGTCGGCGGCTGTCCCTTGGAAAGGAGTATTTACGGCCATTCTCTCAGCTGATTTTTGCAAGTTAACTATGGAGGAGTTTATCTCCGGCAAATAGCGGCGCCGGCCAAAGAGGGTTTCTACATAGCCTTCTTTCTTGGCTTGAGCGATTGTCTGGTCTAAGAATTTTTTGACGCCGGAGTAGACGGAGAAATATTTTTCGATAAACTCCCGGGCTTGGTTATAGGGTATGCCGGCGCTTTGACTTAGTCCATGCGGCCCTTGGCCATAGATGATGCCAAAATTGACGGCTTTAGCTTCGCGCCGTAGGGCTGGGGTAACTTTTTCTAACGGCAGTCCTAAGATAGCCGCGGCGGTAGTGGTATGAATATCAACATTGTTTAAAAACGCTTGAATCATTTTTTTGTCACCGGACATGGAAGCCGCTAGACGCAACTCAACCTGGGAATAATCTAAGCTGAGTAGTTTGTATCCGGGAGGAGCGATGAAAGCGGTACGGATTTTTTGGCCTAATTCGGTGCGGGCCGGAATGTTTTGTAGATTTGGGTCAGTGGAAGACAGGCGGCCGGTAGCGGCGATGGTTTGGTTGAAACTGGTGTGAATTCTTTTGGTACGGGGATTAATTAACTCCGGCAAGGCTTCAATATAGGTGTTTAATAATTTGCTTAACTCTCTCTGTTCTTGAATTAAAGGGATAATCGGATGGAGATCTTTTAATTTTTCCAATTCCTCAGCCGCCGTGGAAATGCCGGTTTTAGTTTTTTTAATGCCCTTAGTTTCCAGCGCCAGTTTATCAAATAAAATTTCTTTTAATTGTTTCGGAGAATTAATATTGAATTTTTCTTTGGCCAGGATATGGATTTCTTTTTCTAGGGCTGTTAATTTTTTGTTTAAAATTTTAGCCATGGCGCTTAATCTCTGCGGAGCGATTAGAATGCCAGTATCTTCCATATGCGCCAAGACTTTGATGAGTGGCATTTCAATGTTTTCGCACAGGTCAAAAAGTTTTTCTTTTTTTAATCTGGCTTCCAGTTTTTTTAACAACCTAAAAGTACAATCGGCGTCTTCGCAGGCGTAGATATATAATTTTTCTAGAGGCAGGGTGGAGAAATCCAGATTTTTTTCTTTTTCTCCGAAAAGATCTTTGTGATTTATCTTTTCTAACCCCAATTCGTTAAACGACAAAGCGTCTAAACCGTGTTGGCGGTTTTCTGGATTGAGAAGATAGGAGGCGATCATGGAATCCAAATAGAGACCGTTGACCTCTAGTCCTTGATTCTCCAAGATGCGCAAATCATATTTTAAATTATGGCCGCCTTTTTTTATTTTCTCGTCAGCCAAAATTGGGGCAATCAGTTTGAGCCAAGGATGAGATTCTTTTTTTGCTGGAACTTGATTTTGATTAAATAGGTTGGGGGCTTGGGGATGGGCGCTTTGGCCTTGGTTTCTATATATGGGGATGTAATAGGCTTCTTTTTCTTTGTAGCTCAATGATATTCCCAATATTTCTGCCTTTAAAGGATCCAGAGAAGTGGTCTCAGTATCTATGGCGATTAGTTTTTGGGTTTTTAATTTAGTGATTAAAGCTTTTAACTCTTTTTCGCTGCTGATGAGATGATAATTAAATTGTTTTAAGTCGCGAGCGAATTTGTCAGTCGGCTTTTCTTCCTTGACGTTAGAGCCGAAGCTCAGAGCGTTTAATTTGGGAATTAATGATTTGAATTCTAATTCGCTAAATAGTTCTAGAGCCTGACTGCGGTTGGAAAGCTGGAAGCGGCAATCATCCAGAGCGAATTTAATGGGCGCCTGTTGTTCAATGGTGGCTAACTTTTGGCTGAGATAGGCTTCCTTTTTATGGGTAATTAAAAGCTCCAAAGTTCTTTCTTTGATTTTCTGGTCTTCTTTTTCGGCGGCCTGATAGACGCCGTCTAAAGTTTTGAATTTTTGTAATAACTCGCTGGCGGTTTTTTCGCCGATGCCTTTGACTCCCGGGATGTTATCGCTAACATCGCCGCGCAAAGCTTTGTAATCGATTATTTGTTTTGGGGTGACGCCATAGCGTTCTTTTACTAAATCGGCGTCATATAAAACGCTATCAGTTAGCCCGCGGCTCATGGTGTAAACTTTGGTATGGTCATTAATGAGTTGCAAGGTGTCCATATCACCGGTGATGATAATTTTTTCCACCTGGCTATCCACTCTATTTACTATCGTGCCTATCAAGTCGTCGGCTTCATAGCCGTCTAATTCAAAAATAGGAATATTCAAGGCGGTGGCTACTTTTTTAGCATAGGGAATCTGATCATAGAGCTCATCGGGGGCTTTGGTTCGGGTGGCTTTGTATTCTACATATTCTTTGTGCCGAAAAGTCGGAGCGGCTCGGTCAAAGGTCAAGGCGACATATTCGGGTTGGAACTCGGTGAGAGCTTTCAGCAGAAAAAGAGAGAAGCCATAGACGGCGTTGACTATTTGGCCGGATTTTGTGGTCATGGTCGGTGGCAAAGCGTGAAAACTGCGATGAATAATGGCATTACCATCAATGATTATTAATTTGGGAGTAGTTTTTTTCATGGGTCTATTATATCATTTTTTGGGACGTTTTGGAATTAATTGATATTGACTGTTGTTTTGGTTCATGGTAGAGTCAGATATTAAAATTAATAATCTGTATATTAACAAATAGGAGGGTATAATAATGAAAAAACTGTTTAAGTGGTTGTGTCACATTTTTTTGATTATCGCATCTTTGTATGTCGGATTTGGGTTTGTGGTGATCTTCAACCCCGCTATTCATTTTCGCCTTTGGATGTTTGTAGCTTTTCTTGCGTCTTGCATGTTATCTCTTATCGCTTTAGGGTTGGGAAGCTCCGTAATTGCTCCTCGTAAAGGAATGGCGATATTTATCAAGCAAAAGGGGAAATGGTTTGAACTCAGGCGGGAAATATTTCGCCGTCCGAGGCTCAAAATCTATTACCTTAATCTCGGCATCCTGGAAAAAGGCACCAGCAGCTTTGACTTTCCGGTGTTAAAAAGCAAAATTTTCCGTTTGGATGTTCAAGGAAAGATATCATTCACCTTAGAGCAGACCGGCGAATTTGTTTTGGAAGAAATCCGGGCGTTGTTCGAGAAGAACGGGATTGAGAGTCTTTCGTTAAACGAAATTATCAAGTCAGCAATCTTGGAGGCTAATCCGCAATGGAAGATCATCCTTTTAAAGAAGGTTAATAAGGAAATGGATAAAGATTATGCTACCGGCCTGGGGTTCAAGGACTATCCTGATCTAGGCTGTGTTCATCTGAATACCTCCAGCCCTTTGTCTAACATTAAGGTTAAAAAGGCCTGGTTAGAATGGGCAGAATGAAATTAGGGCCTTCCGCGGAGGGCCTTTTTTATTGACTGCCAAGCATATTAATGATAGGCTAAAAAATCAATTCGTACACTAAAACAATTAAGAGGAGGGTAAAACACAATGAAAAAGTTATTTTTTAGATTGCTCTTGGTTTCGTTCATCAGTTTTTTGATTGTTCTTGCCAGCCCGTTGGCGGCAGAAGCGTTTGATTGGCCAAAGTGGCCAATGGGTATTCATATCGCTGGTTTGCTTTTTTTCTTAGTGCCTACTCTGATTTTTTACAACCTAAGCCTCAGAGTGGTACTTCACGACCAGCCGAATCGAATCGTTTTTGTTCGAGAAGCCGGTCGGGTATCTGAGCTCAAAAAAGCCAGTTTGAAATGCCGTCGCCGGGAGTTCTATTATTTAGGAGTTGATTGCCTGGCGGAGAAAACCGGCAGCTTTGAATTCCCAATGATCAAAAGCCCACTTTTGAATATTAAAGTCAAAGGACGAGTTTTTTTCACTTTGGAGCAAACTCGGGATTTTGAACCGGAAGAACTGGTCCCTTATTTCGATCGGGGGTGTTCTTTGACGGAAATTATTCAGGAGAGTTTATTGGAAGCTAACCGGCATTTGCAAATGCTGGTATTGGAAAGAATTCACCAAGAAATGGTGGCTTATAGCTGGAGTGAGTCGAATTCTTTGGAAAAATACAGCCCGCAGCTGATTGATATTCCCTTGCGGCCGGTTAATCCTTTAACCAATATCCAACTCAAAAAAGCTTGGCTAGAAATAAGCGCCTAGCCGAAAACAGGTCTTCCCCGGAAGGCCTTTTTTATTTTCTTAAAATATAGTATATTAGACTTAGCAATTAGCCATTAATTTTATGAGAAAAAAAGCTTTATTTTTATCACTTTCCTTGGTTTTTAGCTTGTTCCTCGCCGGTTGCGGCGGCGGAAAAGTTGTGGATACCAAGCCGATTTTATTTTTTAAAACTTCTTGCCCGCATTGCCAGAATGTGGAAGAGTTTATTACTCAGAATCAAATACGGGAACAATATTCTTTTAGCGAAGTGGAGGTCAACGGCGATCGGTCTAACGCCCAGCTTTTTAGTGATAAGTCTAAAGAGTGCAAATTGGATCAGAATAATTTAGGCGTACCGATGTTTTATGCCGATGGCCAATGTTATTTAGGCGACGAAGATATTATTAATTACTTTAAACAGAAATTGAGTATATGAAGAAACTAATTTTTATTGCCGCGTCATTTTTTTTATTATCCGCTAAATCAGTATTAGCTTTTTGTCCGGTTTGTACCGTGGCGGTTGGAGCCGGCGTTGGATTGTCTCGTTATTTTGGAATAGATGATACGATTACCGGATTATGGGTGGGGGGATTATTAGTCTCCGTTTCTTTTTGGACTATAGATTGGCTAAGAAAGAAAAAAGTGCAATCTCCTTGGTGGGCGCTTTTAGTTTTTCTTTTCTATTATGGCACCGTTATTATCCCGATGTATTATATGGAAATAGTCGGTCATCCTTTTAACCGCTTCTGGGGAATGGACAAGTTGATTTTAGGGTTGATAATCGGCAGCATCGTTTTTTATCTCACCGGCGCCTGGTATCATTTCTTAAAGAAAAAGAATGGCGGCCGCGCTTATTTTCCTTTGCAGAAAGTAGTTATGCCAGTGTCCTCTTTAATTATCTTTAGTGTTTTCTTTTATTTTCTAACCCGTTAAATATATGATTGACCAAAAAGATCTGCAGCAGTTCGTGGATAAGATGGACAATTTAAAAAAGGATAATAAATTAGATTTATCCTCCGATCAGGATTTGAGTATCGCTATTATGAACTTGGTGAGCATTGAAGAGCATTTTTTCTTTTCGGGCGCTAAGACCGGCAATCCGGAATTTTATGAAATGATTAATGTGGCTCGGGAGATGCGCAAAGAATTGATGAAGAAATTAATTAAAGATTATGAAGGCGAAGCCTGGTGTATTTCTAAACATCTTTTAGCCGCTTCCATGAGATTGATGGAGGTCGGAACCAAGGCTTTGGGAAGAGGGAAGAAAGAGGAGGCCTATGATTTCTTTGAGAAAGCCTATAACCTCTATTCCTTGTTCTGGGGTATGAATATGAAAGTTATTAATAGCGGAGATATTAAGAAAATTGATGACGCCGCTTTGAATAAACATGATAAAAAGAAGAACGGCTTTTTGGGAAAGATGGGGGAGCTGGTGAAGAAGGCTATTGACTGTTGTTTGGAATAAAAGATTAATGATTTTTAAAACAGGGGTGACCCTGTTTTTTAATTTGAAGAAATATTTAGAGGACGTGTTCTAAAAATATTTTTATTCCAATAAGAATCAATATTATTCCGCCCACTATTTCGGCTTTGCGTCCCATGATATCGCTGGCTTTCTTGCCGATGAAGTTGCCGAGGAAAGCTAGACCGAAGGACATTAAGCCGATAATGATGGTCGGTAGGATTAAATCAGTTTTTAAGAAGGCGAAACTGATGCCGACAGCTAGAGCGTCAATGCTGGTGGCTATGGCCAAGAGCACAATCATCTTGTTGCTGGCGAAGTTGATCTTTTTTTCTTGTTTGTCTTTTATAGCTTCATAGAGCATTTTCCCGCCCACGAAAGCCAAGAGGATTAAAGCTATCCAGTGGTCGACGCCTTGAATGAAGTGACGGAATCCGAAACCAGCTAACCAGCCCAAGAAAAACATGCCGGCCTGGAAGACGCCGAAGAATATAGATATTTTAATAGCTAATCTTAATTTGCCCATTGCCGCGCCGGCTGACAGGGAAACCGCAAAACAATCCATGGCTAAGCCGACGGCGATGAAGAGGATGTTGAGAAAACTCATTTATTTTTGTTTATTTTTATAACCATCCCACAGGAATAATAGCCCGGTCAGCAAAGGGACTCCGCCGGTAATTAATCCGCTCCACCATTCTCCGTGCAGAGCAGTGATTAAATACCAAAGACCGAAGGCGATAAATAGCCAGCCGCCGATTCTGGGTTTTTTCCAAGCTAGAATTGTAGCTCCTAGAGCTACAACGGCGACAGCTAAATGGGCCAGGCCGGATTGCCAACCAAACTGCGGATCAAAACCCTCTAAAATAAAGAGGGCAAAGAAGGCGGTGATTAGCAGACCCAAGATCCTGGGGAGGTAATACATTACTTTTTTCATACTTCTATTATACCTTTATTTCCCAATTGACAAAAGAGAGGAGAAGCGGTATTTTAGAAGGTCAAACTATGTCTAATAAAAGCACCTTAAAATGGAAGAAACTAAGATTTATGAAGCCGCTTGTCTTCTCCAACAGCAATTTGGGGCTTTGTTTACAATAAACATTGAAGCCCAAACTATTACCAGCGATGTTTGTCGTTGGAGCCGCTTTTGGCCAAAAGATTGGAAACCGCCTAAAACCTATTTAGACCCGAAGTTGGATTTTCGCCCTCAGAGTGTTACCGAACATTCTTTAGGGATGACGGTATTGGGTACTTTGATGGGGGTCAGGCTGGAAAAGTATTTGCCGATCGGATGTCGCTTTGATCACCATCTGCTCACTATCTCTTTTGCTATTCATGATTGGGGCGAAGGTATCAAAAAGGTGGATCATCCCTTTGGAACCAAGACTGACCTTAACGATCTGGAAGAGTACTATAGTTTTGTCGACAGCTTTTCGGAGCTGGACACTGAAACTTTTAATTTCTTCCGCCGCGCCTTCCTGCTGCAATTTGTTCATCCACTCAAAAGAGCTAATTATGAACAAAGCCAGCCACCGAATTGGAACGTGTTTCCGCAAGGGATCAGGGATGATTTAGAATCGCTCCTTTTCACCCACAAACAGGAAGCTCTCCGTTTCGCGGTCGCTGAAAGATTGGAGTATGTCCTTTATGCCATAGAGCAATGCGTTAAATTCCGCAATTATTACATGCTTTGTGATGTATTGGGAAACCAATTTGATGATATGGAGCTGGCGACGGAGATTGTGCCCGGTTTTGGGAAAGAAATTTGGACACCTGAGATTTCTCGGGTGGCCCAATCAATTATTAGTTAAGAAAAAAGGCTGTCACCACGACAGCCTTTTTAAATTGTGGACCTTAAGGGATTCGAACCCTTGACCCCCTGCTTGCAAAGCAGGTGCTCTAGCCAGCTGAGCTAAAGGCCCAAGACTTATATACTCTAGCGAATTATGTATTATATTTCAAGAGCGGCGATAGTGCCCAGCCCAAGAAGCCGCCAATTAATCCGGTCATGACCAATAAACCAAAGAAAATAAAGACTACGCCGACCAGCTTGTACCCTAAGCGTGAGCCGCCTTCAGCGCCGAATTTAGATTCAAACCAAGCAATACGACCAAAGTTTTGTAGGAACCATTCGGTTTTTATAACAAGAACCACCCCTAGAGCCACGACGATCAGACCAATAACAAAGTTCATATATTTTTATTTAATATAATTAAGTGGATTTAGATTGCGGCCATTAACAATGACTTCAAAGTGAATATGCGGACCGGTGGAACGACCGGTGGAACCCATTAGGCCGACGACCTGGCCTCTTTCCACGCTTTCGCCCGGTTGGACATAGATTTTAGATAAATGAGCATAGCGGGTTTTAATACCGCCGCCATGGTTAACTAAAACCATGTTGCCATAGCCGCCGCTGTTCCAGCCAGCTTTCTCCACAGTACCGCTTTCAGCCGCATAGAGCGGAGTGCCGGTTTTGTTAGCAATATCTAAACCGGTATGGCGCCAAGAATAGTATTGAGTGATGCGATAACCGACAGTCGGCCATTGCATCTTGCCGCCCTGCGGTTTAGCGTTAGACGGTTTTACAATATCTTTGACGATATCCACGGCGCGATAAGTAGTGGTGGTTCTGGTGGCCGTAGCGGTTTTTTGTCCGCCCGGAATAATCAAACTCTGGCCAATTCTCAATTTGCCGGAATCATCCAAGCCGTTAGAGGCGATGATAGTATCAGCCGAGACGCCATACTTGTTAGCAATAGCTCTAATGGTTTCGCCGCTAGCCACTTTGTGAACCACGCCGGTGACCGGAGGGATATTTAATTTATCACCCTGACGAATGGTACTGTTAGCGGACAAGCTGTTGGCCCAGAGGATGGTATTGACCGTCACGCCGAATTGGCGGGCGATAGTACTAATGGTATCGCCAGCTTTCACAGTGTATTCCACTATGCTGCGTCTTTCCGGAGCGGTCACTACGCTGGAACCGGTAGTTAAAATATCCGGTCGGATTAAAGTATCATTATTTCTCACTAAACATAATGCCGCTTTGCCGCTATCAGTCGGAGTGGTATTGGTGGTGATTTTCGGTTGCGGCTTCAAGATGCTATTGGTACTTTGATATTTAGCCGGTGTGCTGGAACAGATAGCCGACATATCCATGGTCTCGGTGATTAGTTCTTCGGTAGTACCGGTATCAAATTCATTTTTAACTAAAGAAGCGGCGATTGATTTATGCATCCGATTGGCCAGTTCGCCGAAGTTAGGAGAGGAGATGAGATTATTTAAAACGACTGCCAGAAAAATCAAAGTGATGATTATCGGCACGGAAAACTTTTTTATTAAAAATAGCCGAGGATTGTGTTTTAATCCCACGGCTCGCAAACGTTTAAGGTTTAAGAGATAAGTCCCGTAGATCTTAATGGTCGGACGATAGAGCAAGGTAGAAATCAGCCATTTTAACGGTTTAAAGACTAACAAAAGAAAAAAAGTAGTTATTACTTTTTTGAGAAAGATGAGGATCTTCAGGAACGGGATTAAGGTGTTTATGAGTATTTGTTTGGTCAAATTTGGAGCTTTTGACATGAAATTATAATATCTAAATGGTATCATTTTTGGCGCGCGGTAGTCAAATGAGTAAAAATTCTATATAATATAGATAGATTAATTAATTCTCTCATATTTTATGTTTAAAATAGTCTTTGTTCGCCATGGAGAAAGCGAGTGGAACAAAAAAAATTTGTTTTGCGGTTGGTACGACTCTCATTTGTCGCCGCAGGGGGAGAAAGAGGCCTTGGCTGCCGGGAAGATATTAAAAAAGAATAAATATTTTTTTGATTATGCTTTCGCTTCGCCTTTGAGTCGAGCAATCAAGACCTTAGATATCGTTTTGACGGAAATGGATTTGGATTGGGTGCCAGTGGAGAAGCCTTGGCAGTTATCCGAAAGACACTATGGCGATTTAACCGGCAAAAATAAAAGCCAGACTTTAAAAAAATTCGGCCTGGAGCAATTTATGAAGTGGCGGCGCAGCTATGATATCCGTCCACCTAAAATTAGCGAGCAGAATAAGTATCGGCAGATAATTAATAATGATCCTCGTTTTGCCGAAGCTAAGATTCCGGAGACGGAATGTCTGGCGGATGTGATTAAAAGAGTTTTGCCTTATTGGAAAAAACAGATTGTTCCTAGAATCAAGCAAGGCAAGAAAATCATCATCTCCGGTCATGGCAATGCTTTCCGCGCGATCATTCAATATTTGGATAAGATTCCTAACCAGGAAATAGTTCAACTTAATTTACCCTTCGGCGTACCGTTAGTTTATGAACTGGATAAAAAATTGCGGCCGATTAGACATTATTATTTAGGCGATCAGAAAAAAATAAAAGCGGCTATTGAGAAAGTGAGAAATCAGGGGCGGCGGAAATAAACTATTAGACTTAAGACCATTTAAAATCACCGTTAACTCGGTGGTTTTTTATTTGACTTTTCGGGTCTTTTAAAATAAAATAACCAATCGGCGTTTTAACGTCGATCTGTTGTTTAAAAACCAAATAAATTAATTATAAACCTTTAAACTAGGAGGAACATAATGAAAAAGTGTGACGCTTTTTTTGCAAAAATGGACAAACTGGGCTTGGCGCTCAGCTTTGGAGACGTTCGTTTACGAACGCAGTATTCTAATGTACTACCTCAGACAGCTGATTTGGGGGGACGATTTTCTCGTAATATAAAGTTACATATTCCGGTCGTGAGTTCGCCTATGGACACAGTCACTGAGAGCAAAATGGCAATTGCTATGGCTCTCCTCGGCGGGCTAGGGATCATTCACAAAAGTTTGCCGCCGGAAATTCAAGCAGCTGAGGTGCGAAAGGTAAAGCACTATCTTAATGCTTTTATTTCGGACCCGGTTTGTGTCTCCGTAAACGATACAGTGGGCGCTGTCTTGAAAATGCGCGCTGAGAAGGAGTACAAATTCTTTAGTTTTCCGGTCGAGGATGGAAAAGGAAACATCGTTGGCATAGTTACTGAAAATAGTTTTAAGTATTGTGACGACGAAAATAAAAAGGTTTCTGACATCATGGCCAAGGAAATTGTTAGCGCCGGACCAGACATTGGCGTCATGGGTGCGTATCAGAAGATGAAGGATAATCATAAAAATATTCTTCCTATTTTTGATGCCCACGGTTTATTCTTGGGAATTTATACCTGGGTTGACGTAGAAAGAATAATTTCTGGTAACCCCAGGAATTATACCTTAGATGCTAATGGCCAATTGCGCGCTGGAGCCGCTATCGGAGTGGGCAAAGATTTAGTAGAGCGCTTAGCGGCGCTGGCTAAAGAAAAAGTTGATGTGGTGGTAATTGATACGGCTCATGGTGATACCAGAACTATGGTCAATACCATTAAGTACATCAAAAAAAATTATCCCCAAATTGATGTAGTAGCTGGCAATATATCCGAAGGCGATTCGGCTAAACGTTTGGTCGCTGCCGGAGCTGATGGAATTAGAGTCGGACAAGGGCCGGGGTCAATTTGTACTACCCGAGTAATTGCTGGAGTGGGTTGCCCGCAAGTAACGGCTGTTTATAAGTGCGCTAAGGCTATTCGCGGTTCTGACGTGCCAATTTGTGCTGACGGAGGAATTGAACATTCCGGCGATATAGTTATCGCCCTAGCCGTTGGAGCAGAAAATGTAATGTTAGGAAAGTTTTTGGCTGGTACCACGGAAGCACCTGGGGATGTTATCTATAGCGGAGAACGGCAGATGAAAATATACCGCGGTATGGGATCTTTGGGCGCTATGATTACTAGCCAAGCTTCTCGCGAACGGTATGGCCAAGGGAAGTCAGCACTTGATAAATTAGTTCCCGAAGGTGTGGAGGGGATGGTTGATTATAAAGGCGATGTAGCCGCTATAATCATTCAGCTATTAGGCGGAGTCGCCTCTGGTTTTGGTTACGTGGGTGCTAAAAATTTATTGGCCCTACATAGTCGGGCTGATTTTTTCCGAATTTCCGGAGCTGGCCTGGCTGAATCACACCCGCATGGGTTGTTGAGCTTTAAAGATGCTCCCAATTATCATCACAAATAAGTAGTAATTAAAATTGAGTATAAGATGGAAAAGAATAATTTATTCAAGGACGCTGGTGTTATTGCCATCACTTGTAAACAGTGGGGCGACACTGGCAAAGGAAAATTCGTCGATTTGTTTGCCAAGCAGGCCGACATAATTGTGCGAGGTACCGGCGGCGATAACGCCGGTCATACTATTTATCAAGATAACGAAGAACACGTGTTTCATATTGTACCTTCCGGTATCTTGTATGATAAATTGGGCAAAATGAATGTCATAGGATCAGGCACGGTAATTTACCCAAAAACCTTAAGCGGTGAATTAGCTTTGTTGGCGAGTAAAAACCTAACTTATAATCATCTGGTTGTTGCTTTAAATGCCAAGATGATTTTGCCAACTCATATAGTTTTGGATCGCGCTAAAGAAGCGGTGTTAGCTTCGGGCAAGATTGGAACTACTGGTAAAGGGATCGTTCGAGCTTACATTAGCCACCTAGACCGTAATGGCCTGGTAATGAATGACTTGCTGAATACAGATATCTTCTACCAGAAGCTAAAAAAACATTTAGCCGAAGAAATGGCCTTGTTGCGTTCCTATAATCCGGAGCTGATACAGCAAATTTTGCAGGAAAAGCATCTGGATGGTGGGATATATTATGACCCGACTAATCTATTTAACATTGATGCAATCATTGAACAGTATCAAAAGTATGCATTAAACTTCCGAGACTCCATTGACGATGCTGACGATTTAGTAAAAAGTCAGGTTGGGCAAAAAAAGATTCTGTTGGAAGGAGCGCAAGGAGCTTTGTTGAGTATTGATCACGGGACCTACCCATTCGTTACGTCTTCAGATTGTACCGTTGCCGGTTTAGCTAAAGGAGCAGGGTTAACCATAGCTGATGTCGATATCAGTTTGGGAATTATCAAGGGCTTCTATATGACTCGAGTTGGTTGCGGTCCTTTTCCCACTGAGTTAGGTGGAGAAGCGTCCGGCCAGTGGTGTAATTTCGGTGGCAGTCGAGAAGCTGAAGAGATCACCCATGTTTCGATTAATGATCAGGATGAATATAAGCAGGGGGTAGCTATTCGAAAAGCCGGTAATGAGTATGGAGCTACAACTCGGAGGCCACGTCGAGTCGGCTGGTTGGATTTGCCGTTGTTGCGACACGCTATGTTGTCGTCGGGGCCGGATACGATTTTAACCAAACTGGATGTCTTAAACGACTTGGATGTAATCAAAATTTGCACTGAGTATGTTTATAACGGCCCGTTATACCGATTTGGGAGGCATGTAATTAATAATGGTGATCCTTTGTCAGTCGCTATTCCGGCGGTTGAGGTATTAGAACATTGTCAGCCGGTCTACACTGAGTTCCCGGGTTGGAAAATCAGCTTGGTTGGCAAAAAAGTAGAAGATTTGCCGGCAGAATTGTTGGTAATCAAAGCTTTTGTTGAGAAACAAACTGGTATGAGATCAAAAATGATTTCCACTGGACCCAAACCAGAGGAAACAATCTTTCTCTAAGTAGAAAGTAAATCGATAAATCAAACAGGCGACTAAAAAGCGCCTGTTTTTAAATACATAAATTTTAGTAGAAATTAATTGCCCGGGACTATCAAATCAAATTTTTCTTTTTTGCCGTAGGCTTTAGGCCCGTAGTCTTGGCAGAAGTTTTGGATATGTTTTTTGAAGTAAGGCGGCTTCTGTTCTTGAATCAGGCCGGTAATATAATAGGAAAGCGCCAACAGCAAGCCGGGTTGGGCTTTTTTAGGCAGCTTAATATCCCAGCGGGATTTTTTTTCTCCAAAATATTTGTTTTCTACCCCCAATGAAATTACTAATTCTTTTTCTGATGGCTGAACAAATTTAGCGTGGCGGGCTTGACCGACGGTATAAGCGGCGAAAACTAAATTCGGGCCGAAGAGCTCCCGGCCTTTGATGTTGAGCATTTCCACTATCGCTGCAAACCTGTCAGGCAGAACAAAGGCATAGGCGGAATAATTTTTTAGATTTTTGTTTGGTTTAATTTTCTTGATGGCGCTGAGAATATCTTTGGGCTCTTCCTGGGTTTGAGAAAGAATCATGCCGAGATAGGTAGAGGTGTTATAGGTATAGGGTTCGCTTAAACGGCGATAGAGAGAAACGGTATCGGCTAGCCGGGCGGCCGGAGACTCCGCGGTGCAAGTTAATAGATGGGTTTTGAGTTTTAACTTCTTAGCCAGTTCCAACTCCCAAACCGAGTCTTTGCCGCCGGAAGCAGAGATAATGATGGCGGCGTCTATGGTTTTGTTCTTAATTAATTGAGAATAGTTCTTAATGGTATCAGTTAAAGTGCTTTCGCTGGCTAAAATCATGGGGCGACCGGAAAAAAGAATAGCGCCGGTGTTATAGGCATTGCCGGAACCGATAACCAAGGGCATTTTATACTGGGATAAATTAAGGCGCGCCGGCCGGTTTTTAGAGAAGAAAACCAGGGCATTTAAGACAGCTTGATTTAAATTGATTAATGTCATATTATAGGGCTTACTATTTATAGTTTAATTATAATTTAGATTGATTTTTTTAGCAATTTAAGCTAAGCTGAAAATAATAAAGTTAATTTTTTGTTTTATGTCCGGACACTCTAAATGGGCGACAACTCATCGACAGAAAGCGGTAGTCGACGCTAAACGCGGCGCTGTTTTTACCAAGATGGCCAATATCATTACCATCGCGGCCAGAGGCGGCGGTGATCCTGATGCTAATCCTTCTTTGCGGGCGGCCGTTGACCGCGCTCGGAGCGTGAGCATGCCTAAGGATAATATTGAAAGAGCTATTAAGAAGGGAACTGGCGAATTGGGCGGCGAACAGGTTTCGGAACTATATTATGAGGGCGTGGGACAAGGCGGCCTGCAATTAGTTATCAAGTGTATTACCGATAATAAAAATCGCAGCGCCTCCACTGTCCGCCATACTTTGTCTAAATACGGTGCAGCCTTAGGAAATGTTTTGTGGAACTTTGAACAGAAGGGCGTGATTATGATTGACCGCTCGGAAATTGACGCTCAAAAAATAAACACCGAAGAATTAGAATTAGAGCTGATTGATTCAGGCTTAGATGATATGAAAGTGGAAGAAGAGGGCCTCACTCTCTATTGCCGCGTGGAAAGCTTGCAGGAACTAAAGAACAATTTAGAACAGAGAGGCTTAAAGATTGAATCGGCCAACATTGAATATGTGGCTAAAGAAAAAATAAACTTAGACGAAGCTAGTTTAAATACTATCGACAAGCTATTAGAGGAGCTAGATGACAATGAGGACGTAAGCGATTATTATAGCAACCTCGCCTAACTATGGCTCAAAAAATTATATTGGGAATTGATCCAGGCATCGCCGACACCGGGTACGGCTTGATTAAGCTTGTGCCGGGAAAGAATCCCGAGTGCGTCGCCTATGGCTCCATTAAAACCAGTTTGAAATTTGATTTGCCGACTCGCTTGGTGCAGCTGGCCAAGGAATTAAATGGAATCATAAAAAAATATCAACCGGAAGCGGTGGCGATTGAACAATTATTTTTTAATAAGAATGTTAAGACCGCTTTAGTAGTCGGCCAAGCCCGCGGCGTGGCTCTTTTGATTTTAAAACAGAATGCTTTACCGATTTATGAATTTACTCCCGGCCAGGTCAAGCAGGCGGTGTCCTGCTATGGCAAGGCGGACAAGAAGCAAGTGCAAAAAATGGTGAAGATGCTTTTGCGGCTTAAGGAAATTCCCCAGCCCGATGATGCAGCCGATGCCTTAGCAATGGCTTTAACATTAAGCGCCACAAACTTATGGCCCAAAAATTAAGGATAGTTCATATCGCTTCCGAAGTTGCCCCGTATTCCAAAACGGGCGGCTTGGGTGATGTGTCGCGCAGTTTGCCTAAAGCCATCAAACGCTTGGGCCACGAAGTGATTGCTATTACCCCTTTTTATGGCCAGATAATTGATCCCAAAAAGAATCATTTGAAATTGATATTGAGCAATGTAAAAATCTATTTAAACTCCGAAGAAGAAATTGAAGTTAATTATTGGCAAGGTTATTTAATGGACGATTTGCCAATCTATTTTATTGAAAATAAAAAATATTTTTCCCGCAAGAAGAATCTTTATGGCTCTAGTCATGAGAATGTCCGCTTCTTGATTTTTGATGTGGCCGCTTTGAAGCTTCTTTCGCTTTTAAAATTCAAGGCGGATATTATTCATTGCCATGATTGGCAGACTGGGCTGATTCCTTATTATCTCAAAACCGATTTCCGCTATTCCAAAACTTTGAAAAAAGCTAAAACTATTTATACTATTCATAATTTGGCTTTTCAGTTGGGTCATAATTGGTGGGAAATACCGGTGGAGGATAGGGACTATGGTAAAAAGAAAATTCCTCATATTTCCAATCCGGTTATTGAAACTATTAATTTTGCCAAGCGGGCTATTTTGTCGGCAGATATTATTAATACCGTTAGCGAACAATATCGCAATGAAATCATGACCAAGCATTTCGGCCAGGATTTGCATCGGATTTTAAAGAATAGGGAAGAAAGATTGTTCGGGATTATTAACGGTATTGAACACCATGCTTATAATCCGGAGATTGATAAGAGTCTGGCCAAAAACTATAACTACAAAAAACCGCAAGGCAAAGCTGAAAATAAGAAGGCTTTGCAGCGCAAGGCCGGCTTGGCCTTGGAGCCGCGGACACCTTTATTTTGCGCCACTTCGCGCCTGACTTTTCAAAAAGGTTTTGATTTGATTTTAAGTTTAATGAAACAGCTCCTGAAAGACGATGTTCAATTCGTTTTCATGGGCGACGGGGAGAAGCAGTATATTAAAGAGATAAAACATTTGAATAAATTGCATCCTAAAAAAGTAGTTTGGCTGCCTTTCAATGAAAAGATTGAGAATTTAATGTATGCCGGTTCGGATTTCTTTTTGTTGCCTTCCGTTTATGAACCTTGCGGCATTAATCAGCTCAAAGCCATGCGTTATGGCTGTATCCCGGTGGTGCGGGAAGTGGGCGGACTTTATGACACCGTTTCCAATTATAATCCTGGCACTAGTCAGGGCACCGGCTTTACTTTTAAAGGCAATGATCAATATTCGCTTTATGGCGCCATGGTTCGAGCTTTGGAAAACTACAAAGATCAGAAAAGCTGGAATGCTTTGGTGGCGAAGGTGATGCAGATTTCTTCCAGCTGGGAAATTCCGGCTAAAAAATACATTAAGCTTTATCGTAAGGCTCTAAAAGATTAATATGACTTGGATTAATTTTCTTCATTTCTATCAACCGGCCAATTCCGATCCCTATAATATCAGCGAGGCGATTAACAAATGCTATCGGCCGCTTTTGGCTTTTTGGGAAAAGAATCCGCAGCTGCGTTGTACCATTAATATTTCCGGCTGCTTGTTGCTGCGTTGGTCTGAGATGGGTGAAGACAAACTAATCAAGCAATTAAAAAAATTAGTGTCGCGGGGGCAGATTGAATTAGTTGGCTCCGCCGCCTATCATCCTTTATTGCCTCTAATCTCCGAAGCGGAAGCTATATTGCAAATTAAAGAGCAGGCGGAAATCCTGGAAAGATTCTTGGGAGCTAAAAAATTGCGTGGGTTTTTCTTGCCGGAAATGGCCTATAGTCCTAAAGTCGGCAAGCTCATTAAATCTTTGGGTTATGAATGGCTGATTTTGGATCCGATTCTAACTAAGGAAAGAGTGGATAATCAAATTTCTTATATTGATACCGAAAGTTCGCTGCGGATTATTTTCCGTTCCCGAGAGCTGTCCAATACTTATGTCCCAACTTCTATCCAGGCCTTGATTGCTGAGAGCGACAATCGGGACAAGGTTTTTGTCACCGCCACCGACGGCGAGCTCTATGGCTTGAGACATGAAGATCAGAAGGAGCTAAAGCTATTGGCGAAAAACAAAAAATTAAAGACTAAAATAATTTCTGAATATTTAGATGGTATTTATAAAATAAAAAAAATCAGATTGGCCTCCGGTTCTTGGGAGACTACCGCGGCCGAGTTGAAAAGCGGCGTGGTTTTCCCGTTGTGGCAGGACAAGAAGAACAAGATCCATCGTTCTCTTTGGGAGCTAGCCGATTTAGCTCAGGCGGTTATCAAAAAATATGAGAAGGATAGCAACTATCATTGGGCCCGCTGGCATTTAGTGCGAGGGCTAGCTAGCTGCACTTTCTGGTGGGCAAGCGGTCGCGACATGAGCCATAATTTTGGGGCGCCGGCTTGGAGCCCGGATGAAGTGGAGCGGGGGATCAATGAATTGGTGCGAGCCATTAGGTCATTGCATGATCAAACCAGTCGAGCTACCAAGATTAAAGCCGAGAAAATGCAGGTAGCGATTAAGCGCTTGATTTGGGAAAAGCATTGGCGCTATCATTTTTAAATTATATGAATAAAGCCTATAAATTATTTGATGAACAATATATTCTGTCTTTGCTCCGTCGCAAGCTGCCGGCTTTTTATCCTGATTTTCCTAAAGTACGAGACATCAAAATTATCAGCCACAAGAAAAATGTCTGGACCAAGACTTATCACGTAGTGGTGGAGTATTCTACTATTTTAGAAAATAAAGCCGGGCAGACCACTACTGTACCGATATTTTGTGCGGCTCACAGCAGTGAACCGCGCAAGACTTTTTTCTTGGCCTTAGATTTTCTTTGGCGCCATGGTTTTGCCGGTGACAGGTTATCTATTCCACATCCTTTATTTTTCTCCGATTATTTTAACGCGGTTTTCTATCGCGGCGTGGAGGGCTATAATTTGCATCATTATCTTTATCGCCAAGACAAGCCGATGATTGAAGAAATTGTCAGTCTAGCCGGCCAATGGTTTGCTCGCCTGCATTCTTTAGCGGTGAACGAAAAGGTAGATTTCCCGGATGGCTTTATTCCGGCCGTGGTACCGGGAATGAATAAGGTGTTGGATTATATCGCCGACCGCTATCCGGATTATTTAGATTTTTATAAAAAAGCCTATGCCATTTTTACTGCTAGAGAAGAAAAGTTCAAACAAGAACATTCAGAGCGCTGCTTGGTTCATGGCGATGCTCATCCGGACAATATAATTAGAATTAACGACGGCAAGGTGGCGTTAATTGATTTAAATGATTTGTCTTGGGGCGATCCGGCTAGAGACCTAGGTTGCTTTTGCGAACAATTGAGCTACATGGGCCAGAAAGAAGGACTATCGGAAGAATATTTGCAGAGTTTGGAAAAAATGTTTCTGGATAATTATTTTGCCCATAGTCATTTGAAATTAGATCAAGATTTACAGGAGAGAATAGCCAATTATTCTTATTGGACTATGATTCGCACCACTAGCTATCAATTACTCAGCAATACGGTGCGGCGCGATGTCAACAAATTAAAGAGAATTGATCATCGGATTAATAGACTAAAAATTATTTTAGGCATCTAATATGACTCACTTGATTTTTGAAGGAGCAGAATTGTCAGGCAAGAGTTTTGTGATGTCTCAGGTTTATAATTTCTTGGAAGCTAAATATCATCAAGGCCCGAATCGCTTGGACGGTTGCTATTGGTTTAATTGCGATTTGGGATTCTTCGGTTCTGATAGGGGCGAGAAGATAATTAAGAGCTATTTAAAGATTCTCAAAACTTTGGCAGCGGACAATGTTATTTTAGAAAAATTTCATCTGACCGATATCGTTTATAATTTTATGTATCGGCGGAAAACTATTCGGTATAATCGGACCGAGAAGAAGCTGCAGGCTTTAGGGTATAAAATAATTTTTTTAAGCTTTCCCGAAGACGAAGAGTTATTGCAAAAGAGATTGGCCGACCGCTTGCGGCTTTATCCTCATTATCAGCGCATAGCTAAGGAGCCGAGTTTTTATATCCAACAACAAAGATTGTATCGAAAAAAGTTGCAAGCCAGTCGTTTGCCTTATTTAGAGATTGAAATGAGCTCTTTGCCTGATCAGGAGGCGATTGACAGGGTATTGCGGTTTATTGGTGAGATTTGAGACAATTGACTAATCAGACGAATGTTTGTATAATATTAGTAGACTGATCATAACATCAGTCTATTTTTATAAATAAGTATAACTATATGTCGGAAATATCTAGTGCTATCAAGCAAATTTGCGAAGAAAAGAAGCTGGACTACGATGCCGTGCTCTCCACTATTGAGCTGGCTTTAGCCGCCGCTTATCGCAAAGATTTTGGTCAGAAGAACCAAAACATTAAAGTGAAATTCAACCCCGAGACTGCTCATTCTCAGATTTATGATGTCAAAACCGTGGTGGAAGATTTGCCAGAAGAGGAATTAGCCGCCTTGGAGAGCGAAGAATACGTTCCATTGCCGGAAGTGGAAGATGAAAACGGCGAAATCAAAAAGCGCTTTAATCCTAAAACTGAGATTCAGTTAAAGGACGCTTTGTTGATTAAGTCTGACGCTGAATTAGGCGAAGAAATTATTATGGAGCTTCCGGAGCCGTCTGACTACGGTCGCATGGCTGCTCAAACTGCCAAGCAGGTTATTATCCAGAAATTAAGAGAAGTGGAGCGGGATATGGTGTTCAATGAGTTTAAGGACAAGGAGCATGAAGTGGTTTCCGGTATTGTCCAACGTCAGGAAGGCCGCTTGGTCTTTGTAGACCTTGGAAAGGCTATTGGTATTTTGCCGCTGGAAGAACAAATCCCGGGAGAAAATTATGCCTTGAACGCTCGCTTGAAGGTTTATGTCAAAGAAGTCCGTTCTGGTCAGAAAGGAGCGGAGATTATTTTGTCGCGCCGCAGTGAAGAAATTTTGAAAAAAGTTTTCTATTTAGAAATTCCGGAAATATCCAATGGCTTAGTGAAAATTGAAAGCGTGGCCCGAGAAGCCGGCTCCCGTTCTAAGGTAGCTATTTCTACCGATTCAGAAAATATTGATCCAGTCGGTTCTTGCGTAGGTCAACGAGGTGCTCGTATCCAGACTATCATCAATGAATTAGGCGGTGAGAAGGTGGATATTATTGAATATGATGAAGACCCGATTAAGTTTATTTCCAACGCCTTGTCTCCGGCCAAAGTTATTAGCATCACTTTAGATGATAAAGAACGTCGCGCCACCGTCAAAGTCAGTCCGGATAAATTATCTTTAGCCATTGGCAAGAGCGGCCAGAATGTTCGTTTGGCTGCCAAGCTCACCGGCTGGAAAATTGATATTATTTCTGACGAAGAGACTGCTGCTGTTGCTGCCCCGGAAGTGGTTGAAGAAGCTGTTGCGGAATCCGCTCCGGCCGAAGAAGAAGTAGCGACCGAGAAAAAATCTAAGGCTAAGAAGACAGTTAAAAAAACTAAAAAAGAAGAAAAATAATTTAGCGTCAGGTTAACGGCTAGATGCTTATCTTGCCCTCAGCCTGCATATTTAATTTATGGCAACGACCCTGCTCATCATCGGTAGCGCTTTAGCCGCTATCATCTATGGCCTGATTTCCATCAAGGCTATCTTAAAACTTCCGGCCGGCAACGAACGGATGCAAGAAATCGCTCAAGCTATCCAAGCTGGAGCTAAGGCGTTTTTGAATCGCCAATATAAAACTGTGGCTATCGTCGCCGCGGTTTTGTTCGTATTAATTTCTTTGTTATTGAATCTTAAAACCGGTTTAGCCTTTGTCTTGGGAGCCGGCTTTTCCGCTTTGACCGGATATATCGGCATGAATATCTCGGTACGAGCTAATGTCAGAACCGCTGAAGCGGCTCGCAAGGGCTTAGCCAAAGCTTTGAATGTCGCGGTTAAAGGCGGCAGCATCACCGGTATGTTGGTGGTGGGCTTAGCTTTATTAGGTACCGCTGGTTTCTATTTGATCACTAAAGATTTATCCGCTTTGATCGGTTTCGGTTTCGGCGGTTCTTTAATTTCTATCTTTGCTCGGCTCGGCGGCGGTATTTATACCAAGGCTGCTGATGTCGGCGCTGATTTAGTCGGCAAAGTTGAGGCTAGCATCCCGGAAGACGATCCGAGAAACCCGGCAGTGATTGCTGACAACGTCGGCGACAACGTCGGTGATTGCGCTGGTATGGCTGCTGACTTATTTGAAACTTATGCTGTGACTTCCATTGCCGCCATGATTTTGGGCGGGTTATTCTTCAAAGAATTGCCTCAAGCCATTATCTTCCCGTTAGTGTTGGGCGGAGTGTCCATTTTAGCTTCCATTGCCGGCATCTTCTTTATTCGCTTAGGCAAGAAGCAAAACATCATGCAGGCATTGTATAAAGGATTGATTGCCGCCGGTGTTTTAGGCGCTATCGCTTTTTATCCGATTACTAATTGGCTAATGAAGGATAACGGAGTTTATGGTGTGGTTAATTTGTATTTAGCTTCATTGATCGGTTTGGTGGTGACTGGATTATTGGTTTTCATTACCGAGTATTTTACTTCCACCAAATTTAAACCGGTGAAAGATATTGCCGAAGCATCTCGCACCGGACACGGTACTAATATCATTGCTGGTTTGGCAGTGTCTATGAAATCAACCGCTTGGCCGGTGATTGTTATCGCTCTAGCTATTTTGGGTGCTTATGGTTTGGCTGGGTTATATGGTATCGCCGTGGCCGCCATGGCAATGTTATCTATGGCCGGTATTATCGTTACTATTGATGCTTACGGTCCGATTACTGACAACGCCGGTGGTATCGCCGAAATGGCGGAGATGGGTGATGATGTCAGAAATATTACTGATCCTTTAGACGCCGTGGGAAATACTACCAAAGCTGTTACTAAGGGTTATGCTATCGGTTCGGCCGCTTTAGCCGCCTTAGTATTATTCGCTGATTTTACTCATAGCTTGGAAGCTTTGGGTCAATCCGTTTATTTCTTAATCAGCGATCCATATGTCCTCGTTGGTTTATTCATCGGCGGATTGTTGCCGTATTATTTCGGAGCTCTTTCCATGCAGGCTGTCGGCAAAGCTGCCGGCTCAGTAGTGGAAGATGTGCGCGCTCAATTTAAAGAGAAGCCGGGTATTATGCAGAACACCGAGAAACCGGATTATAGCCGCACCGTGGATATCGTTACCAAAGCCGCTATCAAAGAAATGATTATTCCGGCTTTGATTCCGGTGGTCGCTCCGATTTTAGTTGGTTTGCTTTTGGGTGTTCAGGCTTTAGGCGGCTTGTTAGTCGGTTCTATTATCACCGGTATCTTCGTGGCTATTTCTATGACCTCCGGTGGCGGTGCTTGGGACAATGCCAAGAAATATATTGAATCCGGCCACTTCGGCGGCAAAGGTTCTGACGCTCATAAGGCGGCAGTGACTGGCGATACCGTGGGTGATCCTTATAAGGACACTGCTGGCCCGGCTATTAACCCGATGATTAAAATTTTGAATATCGTTGCCTTGTTGATTATCGGTTTATTGGTCTAAAATAATTTGTTGGGAATATACGAAGAAGAGCCCTTAGCCGGGCTCTTCTTTATTTGACAGCGGATATAATCGGTGATATTTTAAGAGGTCAATACTAGTTCATTCAAATATTAATTAAACGACATAATCATGAAAAAGTTATGGTTTTTCTCTCTGTTGGTGCTCCTGTTGAGCGCCGGTTGCTCTGACTATTTTCATCTGCCTCGGGCTGATAAAGAAGTTAAAGCTATCGTCAAAGATAATTTGGCAGCGCAGTTTTCCGTTCCGGAGTTAGAGATGATGGCTGACGGTCTAATTGTTGATCGGGCTGAAAATTATTTGCAAGTGGATTTTGGGGTAGTCCCCAAGGTTTATATTCAGTCCCTGCATCGTTATTACGCTTGTCAGAATCAAACCATTATCCCGATTAATTATTCCGCCGGTTATCCTCGGGAGACCATTGATGAAACTCCGGACTATTTTTTGAAATGGAGTTATCTCATCTGGTTTGTCCTGATTTTTATCTGTGCGACATTGCTGCACCGCAAATTCAAAAAGGGAATGCTGGGAGAACGCAATCATGTGTTTCTGCTCATTTCATTTCTGGCCTGGTCCGTCTTTTTAGCGGTCTTATTGGCTGCCACTATTTTGAATTCGCTTTTCTTCAGTGTCGCTCTGCATTTTGTTATTTTTTCATCGGCGCCATTTTTGTTGGGGCTTTTGCACGCTGCCGGTTTGCATCGAATGAAGATTTTAATTGATTATTCCGAACCGGCTGAAGCCTTGTGTCCTGGAGATTTTTTGGTGGAGGATAGAGCCGCTAAAAAACTTGTCTCCGCATATGGGATGATAACCCCGGCGGGAAGAAGAAGGGAAGTCAAGTTGCGACTAAGATTTGTTGACCTAGCCGATGCGGAATTAGGGATGGTTGTTAGCGGCCCGGGGTATCGTTTTGCCGACTTGCGGGAAACTTTAATTTTTCTGAACGAAACCGGTTTTAATCGTTGTTTCTTGGGGTTTAAAAAAATTTCCCTAAAATATTATCGGGAGAAAGATTTATATCTCATAAATAATCTGGATACTCTTGGCGCGGCTGTTGTTCTGGTGAAGAAATAAAGCTGCTAATTAGATTTTACAAAACAGTCGGAGCGATTCGACTGTTTTTTATATCCTTGACTTTTGACCGGCAAGATAATAGGATAGAAAGAATGTTGAACCTTAATAATACTAAAAATCATGGGAAAGAAAGTTAAGAATTCGGTGTTTATGCCCCCTATCAGTCGGGGCTATGATTTTTTGAATAAACGTTTTGCCTCTGGTAACTTTAATAGCTATTTTAGCCGCTATCGTCCGGCGGGCGGAGACGAAGATCAACTCCTGCCAGCCTGGGAAGAAGCCGCTACCGCTATTACCGTCTTATCACATTCCTCAGAACGTTTCCTCTATCGCAATGAATTAGTGGCGCATCTCCTGAAAAATTTTCAAGATGATTTCGTCTTTCATTTCTTCAAGGATGAAAAATGAATGCCTCCTGATATTCATACTACCGCTACCGCCTTGTCCGCTTTAATCCGCTATGGAGCAGTTGATCCTAATGATTGCGCGGCCATTGTCAAAAAGATTGTTGAAAATTTAGACGAAGATGGACTGCTGAAGTTTTATTTTGCTCCCAGCTCGCTGCCTAGTCATTTGGATCATGTGGCCATGTGCCAATCCATTTGTTTCATTTCTGATTTCTATCAATTGCGTCCGCCCTGTTCGGTTCATGAGAAACTCAATGAGACCGTGCGGGCTATCAATGCCCGGATCAAAGATGAGGCCGAAGACCAGCGTTATCGTTCCATGTATTTTTTCTACGCCGCTTGGCAACTAGCCAATCGCTGGGGAGGAGAATTGGGCCATATCTTTACGGATATGATGATCAGGTCTTGGGCTTTGAATATCAACAGCAGTCCCATTTCTTTGGCGATGCGCATCATGGTCAATCAGGAATTTGGCGGCCGTTGGCAGGCAGACAAGCAACAGTTATTGGATCTGCAGCAACCCGATGGCGGCTGGCCCTTTGACTCGCTCTTTAGATTGGACAACGCCGAAGAAGTTTATTTCGGCAGCCGAATTATTGCTACCAGTTTCGCCTTAAAAGCTTTAGAAACTTTAGCTTTACAGGTCTAAGAAAACGCCCCGATTTCGGTCGGGGTTTTTTATTTTATTGACCAGACCCGGCTTTCTTGCTAAGTTGGAGCCATATGAAATATCTATTTTTTGATACTGAGACCACGGGATTGCCCAAGAATTATCATCTGCCTCATACCGAGACCAGCAATTGGCCGCGGATGGTGCAGTTGGCTTTTATCCTTTCCGAAGACGGGAAGATATTGGAACAGGGAGAATATATCATTATTCCGCGCGGGTTTATAATTCCCGATGCCGCCGCTCAGATTCATGGCATTGATACTTTGCGGGCTCGTCGGGAAGGAGTGGAGATAGAAGAAGCCATTGCCCATTTTCAGCGCTTGCTCGAAAATGATGAGGTTACTTTAGTTGCCCACAATTTTCATTTTGATAAGCATATTCTAGGAGCTGAGTTTGCCCGCCTTAATATTTATCCCAAATTTTTTGACTTGCCGGCTTTATGCACGATGGTCAGCCAGACTAAGTTTTTTGGCAAATATCCTAAATTAACCGATCTTCATTTTGAACTTTTTGGCCGCGGTTTTGACAATGCTCATTCCGCTTTGTCCGATACCTTGGCTTGCCATGATTGTTTTTTCGAGCTGAAAAAGCGGAATCGGATTTAATTTCGGCCTCTTGCCTTTTATATTTTAAATGTTAAAATAAAAACCTAATAATTATAATTTTAAAATTATGGAAGTTAAAGTTAATATTTTGCCTAAATCTGAAGTGGAGGCCGTGGTCTCTTTGTCGCAAAGCGACTTTGCTCCTTATTTGGAGAAAGGCGCCGAGGAATTATCTAAGAATATGAAGGTAGAGGGCTTCCGTCCGGGCAAAGTTCCTTATGACATGATTAAGGCTAAAGTCGGTGAAATGGCTATCTTGGAAGAGGCTGCTCATTTGGCTATTCACAAGACTATTGATGAGGTGATGGAAAAACATTTGGCCGACAAGAACCCGATTGGTAATCCGCAAGTTGAAGTAACTAAATTAGCTCCGGAGAATCCTTTAGAGTATAAAGTGACTGTGGCTATTTTGCCGGAGGTGACTTTGGGAGCTTATAAAGAATTGGGTATTAAAGAGGAGAGGGTAGAGATAAAAGATGCGGAGGTAAAAAAATCCATGGACGATTTAGCGGAAATGAAAGTGACTGAAAGTATTTCTGATCAAGAAATAAAAGACGGTGATAAAGTGATTGCTAATTTGGAATTATTTTTAGATAAAGTTCCGGCTGAAGGCGGTCAAGCGCAAGATATTACTATTTTGATTGGCAAAGAATATTTTATTCCTGGTTTTGACAAACAACTGATTGGCAAAAAGAAAGATGCCGACCTTAATTTTTCCTTACCTTATCCCGCTGATCATCATATGCAACATTTGGCCGGTAAGATGGTGGATTTTAAGGTTAAGATTAAGGAGGTCTATCATCGGGAGCGTCCGGTATTGGATAATGAATTTGCTAAAGGTTTGGGATTTGGCACTCTGGCTGAATTAGAAGCCGCAGCTAAAAAGAATTTGGCTCATATCCAAGAACATAAAAACGAACAGAAAACTGAAATCGCTATGTTGGATAAGATTATTGATAATGCTAAGTTCGGTGATCTGCCTGATTTGTTAGTCCAAAATGAATCTCAGATGATGTTGGGAGAATTAGAACAGCAAATCGCTCAATACGGCGGTAAGTTTGAAGATTATTTGGCCAGCATCAAGAAGACTAAAGAAAATTTAGTAATGGAGATGATGCCGATGGCTGTGAAAAGAGTAAAGAGCGCTTTAGTTTTAAGAGAGATAGCGGTCAAGGAAGATTTGAAAATTAGCACTGAGGATATTGAGCATAAGATTAAAGAAGTGAAAGAGCAGTATGGCAATAATCCTGAAGTTCAGAAGATGACCGAAGAAAAAGGTTATCGCGCTTATATCGGCAACATCTTAGCCAACCAGAAAGTTATCAAGAAATTGCGCGAGTGGAATATTTCTTAATATATTTTTAGAGAAATTAAAAAACGGGCCAGATGGTCCGTTTTTTGATAAAGCAATTTATTTTTTATTTCCTTTTGAAAAATCCTGGTAAGTGGTCAAATGGGCCTACCAGACAATGAATGTTCAGGCTTGGGAAAAAGGTCCCGGTGATTCTGACCATTTCTTTGGCTGCTTCCTTCTTGGAGCGTTGCTTGCGGTCAGGATTATAATACAATCCTTCCACCAGAATCATTATTTTTTGTTCCGGCCAGCTTCCTTTGGGAATCACACAGACTATTTCATTTAAGTTATGCTCGTTATTGGGAGCATGGAAAGCTTCATTGATCAGACTGCTTTTCAGCGCTGTCAGAGTTTTCGTGGTTACTCGGGGCGGCAGCCCCAATACGGTGATTGTTATCATGTCTTTAGTTTTAATGAGCGATAGTACAGGTTGACATAAACTATAAAATAAGTCAATATGGAGGGGTATGAAGATATTAGCTAACAACAAAAGAGCCGTTTTTGACTACGAAATCCTGGTTTCTTATGAAGCCGGGCTAGTTTTGTTGGGTCATGAGGTAAAATCGGTCAAACAGGGCAATATCTCTTTAAAAGAGAGCTATATTGACTTTAGAGATGGCGATTTATACCTCCTTAAGGCGCATATATCTTTGTATAAACCGGCTTCCGGCTTGAAGGCCGGCTATGATCCGGTCAGGCCGCGTAAATTGCTTTTGAAAAAGTCAGAAATCGCCCAAATTGCTGGGAAAAAACATGGTTCTGGCTTGACACTGGTGCCGATAAAAATATATACTAAGAACAGCTTCGTAAAATTGGAGTTTGGCTTAGGCCAGGGTCGGAAGAAATATGATAAACGGGAAGTAATTAAGAAGCGAGAAGTAGAGCGCGAGCTCAGTAATTTAAAAAAGAGAGCAGTTAGGGGATGACAGGCATCGATAATAAGGTGTCTTTAAATTAGCTCAAAACGGGGCGCTGATCCTCGTTATCAATCGGCAACTTATAAGTGTAAAAAACACTTTTGCCAAAGCCGCTTTCTCATGGAAAGTCCCGGCTATGGCTACCGTCGCCGCTTAAATTGCCGCGACCATCGACTCAGCCTAGCTCCGTGGTTGATGTTCGGTGTCATATCAGGAGCTCAGTTCAATTGGCTTGCCGACTCTAATTGGACGAAACCTTCGTCGGTTGACCGTTAGATATTTTGTTTGGTTTTTAATCTAGCGGTGACAATTAAACCAGACTAATTTTGTATCAAGCTAACTTAAAAACTTGTTAGACATGGGTTCAATTCCCATCATCTCCACAGTCAGTGGCTGCCGCGGTGGCGGAATTGGTAGACGCGTTGGACTTAAAATCCAATAGTAGCGATACTGTGAGGGTTCGATTCCCTCCCGCGGCACAGACAATTTAGAGTAGGCGGGTATCGTATAATGGTTCATTATGTCAGCCTTCCAAGCTGAAGATGGCGGTTCGATTCCGCTTACCCGCTCAAGGTGAGTTTTATTATTAATTTTAAAAAATATGGGACTATTTAAAAATCATGAACGTTTGAGACCGATTGAACAACAAGAGGAAATTATCGGGAAAACCCCGCAAATTAGGGAAGAAAAGGATCGCAGCAAATTGCCGGAAACCGATTCTCCTTTTAATTTGGAAAGTGAGTTTGACGAAGGATTTAACAAAGAGCCGAAAAATGTTATTGATGTTGAAGATATCGCCGACGAAGGCGCTGAAGATAGGATGATTGCCAGTCTTGACCGCCGCATGGATCAATCTCGAAAGGACAAGGCGGCTTATAAAGCTAATCTTAATAAAGTTTCTAAAAATTAATTATGCGTCGTAATTATCAAAAAGCTAAACCGAAAATTGATGAAAAACCGATTCGGGCTAATGAACAGATTAATGTACCGGAAGTCTTTTTGATTGATGAAAACGGCGAGTCAATCGGTAACATGCCCACAGCTAAAGCTTTGGCTATGGCTGTTGAGGCTGATTTGGATCTAGTGGAGGTTAACCCTAAGGGGCAGCCGCCGGTAGTGAAAATAATGAATTTGGGCCAGGCTAAGTACGAAAGAGAAAAGAAGATGCATAAGCAGAAGGTTTTGCAAAAGAAAGTGGAAGTAAAGGTAGTTAAGCTGACTTTCCGCATTAGCGCCCATGATATGGAGACCAGAATTAACCAAGCGGCCAAGTTTTTATCCCAGGATAATAAATTGAAGCTAGACCTGTTTTTGCGAGGCCGAGAAAGGCAGCATTTTGACAAAGCCAGGGAATTAATGCTGGAATTTGTCAATTTATTGAAAGCTAAGCCCGATTTGAACTTAGAAGAAGAGCAGCCCTTGACAAAACAACCCTCAGGGTTTAGTATGATTTTAGTTAATAAGAAGTAATAAGACCTCAAAAACCAGGGTTTAGCCTGATTTTTTTAATCCATATGCCGAAAATTAAGACCCATAAAGCTACGGTGAAACGGTTCAAAAAGACTGGTACCGGCAAGCTCAAACAAAGAAAAGGTGGACAAGATCACTTTAATTCCCGTGAATCAGGTAACACCACCAGAAACAAGCGCCGCGATATAACGGCGACTAAGACTTTGGCTAAGACTATCAATCAGTTGACGCCGTATTGTTAAATTATAAACTAATTTTTTGATTATATGCCTAGAGTGAAGCGCGGTACCACCCATGTAAAGAAACGCCGGAAATTGCATCAAGCGGTTAAAGGTTTTAAATGGGGCCGAAAGAATCTAATCAAGGTTGCCAAAACTGCTCGGACTAAAGCCGGTGCTCATGCTTATATTGATCGCCGCAAGAAGAAACGCAATGCTCGGGCTTTGTGGCAGATTAAGATTGGCGCTTTCGTTCGCGCTGAAGGCTTATCCTATTCTAAATTTATCGCCGCTTTAAAAGCTAAGAACGTCATGTTAGACCGCAAGGTATTAGCTGAAATGGCTGTTAAATATCCGGAATTATTAAAAAAGATTATTGCTAGCTTGAAATAAATATGTCTTGGTTAAAGATTACTCAATTAGTATTGGCTATCCTCCTGACTATCTCCATCCTCTTGCAAAACAGGGGAACTGGTCTGGGCGGAGTTTTTGGCGGATCCGGTGGAGTTTATTTGGCTAAGCGCGGCTTAGAAAAGAAATTATTTTGGATTACTATAATTGTAGCGATATTATTTTTCGCTTCCTCCCTGTCCGTAGTTATTTTTTAATTCATCTTCCCATGATGAATAGCTCTGACAATAATTTGGTCGCCAAACTAAAGCGCCTAGGTCAAAATTGGCTAGCTAAGTTTTTTAGTTTATTCAAAAAGAACAAAGTTGTTAATCCCGACCATCAATTGGTTTATTCTTTGGCTCCTCATAAGGTACCGCGACTCCAACAATTAAAGTATTTGACTAAAGTATTAAATACCAAAGAGCGCCGTTGGTTTTTTGGCGCCAGTTTGGTGTTGGTGATAGCTTTAATTGTCTTTGCGGTTAATTTTGTTAAAACCCATTTGGAATTAGCTCCGGCTCGAGGCGGAGAATATACTGAAGCAATTGTGGGATATCCTAAATACATTAATCCTTTGTATAATTTTAATCGCGATATTGATACCGATATCAGCCGTTTAATATTTTCCAGTTTATTCAAACGCGATGACGCCGGCGTGATGCAGCCAGATTTAGTTTCTGAGTATAGCATCTCGGCCGACGGCAAAGCTTATACTTTAAAAATTAGAGACGACGTGAAATTTCATAACGGGACTAAATTGACCGTGGATGATATTATGTTTACTTTTTCGGCCATCAAAGACCCGGCCTATGATTCCCCTTATCGCCAAGTATTCTTAGGCGCGGAAATTGAAAGAGTGGATGACAATACCGTGCAATTTAATTTGGCCGAACCTTATTCTGCGTTTACCGAGCTTTTATCCTTCGGCATTCTTTCCCAGGAGTTATGGGGGAATGTTGATCCGGAAACAGCTTCTTTGAGCGACTTTAATTTAAAGCCAGTCGGCTCCGGACCTTTTGTTTTCCACTCTTTGTCTAAGAGCAAGAACGGGGAAATGAAGAATTACGTTTTGGAGGCTAATGATGATTATTATGATCATACGCCTTATCTTGATCAGATTACTTTAAAATTTTATCCCAATATTTCTGAAGCGATTAGCGCTTTAAACAGCAATGAGGTGGATGGCTTAAGCTATTTGCCGATTTCGCAGAAGAAAGAGGTTTTAGCTAAAAATTCCTTGCATTTTTATAATATTCCTTGGCCGCAACTTTCGGCTTTGTTTTTCAACAAAAAAGGCAATGTATTTTTGGCTGATACTAAAGTGCGCCAAGCTTTGACTCTGGCTCTAGATCGTAATCAGATTATTAGCGATGTTTTCGGCGATAGCGCCGAAGTGGCTGACGGTCCGATTTGGAATCATAGCTTCGCTATTACTCCTGATTTTCCTAAACAAGGATTTGACCCGGCGCAAGCCGATAAGATTCTCACTGATGCCGGCTGGGAAAAGGTAGAAATTAGCGCCGAGACGGAAAAAGAAATTAAGGAAGCTACTCCGGAAAAAATTAAGGCTGATTCTAATTTAGAATTTAAGGTTGATTTGGCCGACGTGGCTTCTTCTACCGGCGCGACTTTAACCGGCTCTTGGCGGGTGAAGTTTCCGGCCAAGAAAACCCAAGGACGCCAATACTTAGTGGTGAGCATCACTACTTCCGACAGCGCTGAAAACATGGCGGTAGCAGAAAAGGTAAAACAGATCTGGGAATCCTTAGGAGTGAAAGTTATTTTGAAATCAGTTCCGGCGGATCAGATAGTGGACAAAGTAATTGCCCCGCGCGATTTTTCCATTCTACTTTTTGGAGAGTCCCTAGGCGGCGATCCTGATGTCTATGCTTTCTGGCATTCTTCCCAAGCCGGAGCCACGGGATTGAATCTGGCCGATTATCGTAACACCACCGCTGACGCTTTATTAGAAAGCGGCCGTATGTTGAAAAGCTTGGAAGACCGAATTGTGAAATATCGTAAATTTCAAGAGACAGTCTTAAATGATGTCCCGGCTGCCTTTCTGTATTCTGCTAAATATATCTATCCCCAAAGCAAAAATATCAAAGGCTTTAAAAATAGCGCCATCGTCGATCCGAGCGATCGTTTGAACGATGCCGTTAATTGGTATGTCAAAACTCGAAAGAAATTCCATTTTTAAACTTAGAATTTTTTTCTCTTTAAATATTAATTTTAGTTAAAAGGTTGCATTGTTATCAATCTTCTTTTAACTATAGAAAAAACAAATGATTAGTAAGTATAAATCGGCCGCACCGCGACCGAGCGGAGAAAGACCTCCGCGCCGTCCGCGTCCCAGCTACCGCGGCACTTCCGATCGCCGTGCTTTTAAGCCGGTGTTTGAGAAGCAAAGTTCCGAAGGAAAATTGCGCGTGATAGTTTTAGGCGGCCTGGAAGAAGTCGGCCGCAACATGACCTTAATCGAATATAATCGAGAGATTATGATTATTGATATGGGCCTGCAGTTTCCGGAAGAAGATATGTTGGGCATTGATTATATCATTCCTAACATCTCCTATTTAGAAGACAAAAAAGATTGGATTAAAGGCGTGGTTATCACTCATGGCCATTATGACCATATCGGCGGCATTCCGCATATCATGGGCAAAATCGGCAATCCGCCGATGTTCATGGGCAAGATGACTGCTGGCTTAGTGAAGAAGCGCCAGGTGGAATATCATAGCGCGCCGCCTTTGCATATCAAAGAGATTGATGAAACCAGCGTGGTCCAATTGGGCCAGAATTTCAAGGTGGAGTTCTTGCGCGTTAACCATTCCATTCCGGATTGCTTCGCTATTATCATCACCACTCCTTTAGGCAAGGTTATTCATACCGGCGATTTCAAGATTGATTTTTCTCCGGTCAATGATAAGCCGGCTGATTTGAACCGCATTGCTCAAATCGGTGCTCAGGGAGTATTGATGCTGATGGCTGATTCCACCGACGCTACTCATCCCGGCTATCAGATTTCCGAATCAGCAATTGGCGATGAAATGGGAAAATTGTTTGACAAGATTTCCGGCCGCATCATGATCGGTACTTTCGCTTCTCAGTTAAGCCGTATCCAGAAGATATTTGATTTAGCTCAGCGCCATGGCCGCCGTGTTTCTCTGCAAGGCCGCGGTATGAACGACAATGTCCAGGTGGCCCATCAAATCGGTTATTTAAAGTTTAATCCTAAATTGTTGGTTGACGATCGAGAGTTGAGCAAAATTCCCGATAACCAATTGATAGTTATCGGTACCGGCGCTCAAGGCGAAACCAACGGCGCTTTCTTGAACAGGGTATTGAACGGTGAACATCGCTATATCCATTTTAAAGCTGGTGATACGATTATTTTCTCCTCCTCGGTTATTCCTGGAAACGAAAGATCTATTCAAGGATTAATGGACAAGATGGTTCGTCAGGGAGCCAGGATTATTAACTACAAAATGATGGACGTCCACGCCGGCGGCCATGCCAAGCAAGAAGATTTGAAGTTAATGATGCGTTTGTTGAAGCCGGAGTATTTTATGCCTATTGAAGCCAGCCATTATATGTTGCGCGCTCATGCTGAATTAGCGGAACAGGTTGGTATTCCTCAGGACAAAATATTTGTGGCTGACAATGGCCAGGTGGTGGAATTTAAATCTTTAGGTGGCAAGAGCATCGGTACTTTAACCAAAGAAAAAGTGCCGACCGACTATGTCATGGTGGACGGATTAGGCGTCGGCGACGTTTCTAATATCGTGCTCCGTGATCGCCAGATGATGGCCGAAGACGGCATGATTGTCGTTATCGCCACTATTGATTCCAAAACTAATGATATTATCGGCAACCCTGATATTATTTCCCGCGGTTTTGTCTATATGAAAGAGAACAAAGATCTCATTGAAAAGACTCGAACTATGGCTAAAAAGATAGTCAAAGACCATTCCGGCATTCCTTTAGATGATGATCATATTAAGAACAAAATTAGAAACGATGTCGGTCAATTCCTATTCTCTCAGACCAAGCGTCGTCCGATGGTTTTACCGGTAGTGATTAAAGTATAAAATAAAGCCCTTTTTAGGGCTTTATTTATTATTCCGGTTATGCTAAAATGCGATTAGATTGAGCCGTGATAATTTAAGTTTATTCATCTATTGACTAAAATTAGATTATATGGTATAATATAAGTGTTCAAAAATAAGCATATTTCCTAAGTTTTTAGGAAAATAATAAAATAATAATATGAATTTTAAAACTAACAAAAACAATATGGACAAGAAATTTGAAGGTCAAGAACCAGGTTCCGATATTGAAGTATTGGACCGGGAAGAAGAAACCGTTAGCAATGAAGATTTAAAAAACAAAGTAGCTGATGATTTGAATCTTGCCAAGAGCAAGGTAGAGGGCGCTATCAACGACATCAAGAACATGTCCGGTTCTCAAGAGCAGAATAAAGAAAAAGGAACTGCTGTTGATAAATTGAAGAATGACATGTTTGAGGATTTGATTAGCCGCACTCAGGCTAAATTAGCCGAGGCTAAGCAGGGCTCTGATATGGAAAGCCGATTAAAGGATGTTTTAAAGAGCTTGGAGAACGCTAAAAAGAATAATGGCAACCCGATCACTATCGTTGAATCTTTACGCGATTTGCGCGGCATCAGTTTAGCCGAAGACATTGCCAAAGAATTGGTCAATGAAAAGAAAATCAAAAAAGGTTTGGGCGATATGATTAATGGCCAGAATTTTAGAACTAAGGCCATGAGAGAATATGCTAACCGCTTCCAGGGTGCTGATTTATCCGATGAAGAGTTAGATAAATTGGTTAATCAGGGTAACGCTAAGCAATCCGGTGTCGGTCCTTATAGCATTTAATCCTAATACTAAATATTAGATATATAAAAGCCCCTTAACAGGGGCTTTTATAGTACCGGCCAGACAGTCAGACACATACAAAACTAACCAATTTGGCTAGATTAAAGCCCCTTGCTTTTTAATCCGGTTTAAGATAATATAAAAGCATTGAAAAACCAATAAACGCCTGTAATAAATTCTCCGATTTTAGGCGGTCGGGGAGCTTCCGAGCAATCGGGGGTTAAAAGCGCTTTTTTTATTGATAAAAAGCCTTTTAAATAATATGGTTAAAGATGATAACAACACGTTTTCCGCTTTGTTGGACAAAGAAGAAATTCGCGTTCCGCAAGTTGGTGACATCGTTAAAGGCGTAGTCCTAGCCGCTTCTAAAGCTGAAGTCCGCTTGGATATCGACGGTATCATGACCGGTGTAGTGCGCGGTCCGGAATTGTATTTAGAAGCTCCGGAATATTCTGAACTAAAACCGGGTGATGAAATTGAAGCCATGGTGGTAGAAGCTGAAAACGAAGAAGGTAATTTGGAATTGTCTTTCCGTCAGGTTGGTCAGGGCAAAGCTTGGGAAAGCTTGCGCCAGGCCTATAAGGACAAAGAAACTGTGAAGGTCAAAGTGGTTGACGCCAACAAAGGCGGTTTGCTTTGCAACTACTTCCAGATCAGCGGCTTCTTGCCGGTATCTCAATTGGCTCCGGAAAACTATCCTCGCATCAGCGGCGGCGACAAGACCAAGATTTTAGAAAAATTGAAATCTTTTGTCGGCCAGGAGTTTGAGGTCAACGTCATCACTTTAAGCGAAGATGATAATAAGATTATTTTCAGCGAAAAGGATGTTTGGAACAAAAAACAAAAACCGTTATTAGATAAATATACTGTCGGCATGGTAGTGGAAGGCACTATCACTGCCGTTACTAACTTTGGTGTTTTTGTCAGCTTTGATGAAAACATTGAAGGCTTGATTCACATTTCTGAATTAGCTTGGCAGAGAATTGATTCTCCTTCTAGCTTGTATAAAGTGGGGGACAAGATTAAGGCCGAGATCGTCAGCATTGATAGCCATAAGATTTTCTTGTCTGCTAAAAAGATTATGAAAGATCCTTGGCAGGAAGCTATCAACAAATATGCCGTTGGCCAGGTGGTCAAAGGCCATATCTTGAAAGTTAATCCGTTTGGTCTATTTGTTAAGTTAGATGACGATATTCATGGCTTAGCTCATATCACTCAATTGAACTTGGACAAGACTGAAAAAATCAATGACCTTTTCCAAATTGGAGAAGAAAAAGATTTTGAAATTTTGTCTATCTCTCCGGCTGAACATCGCTTGGCTTTGCAGCTTGTTAAACCAGGCGGCAAGAAAGCTAAGGCTGAAGACAAGGAAGAAAAGTCCGCTCCCAAGAAGGCTAAAGCTAAAAAAGAAGAAACTGAAGAGCTGCCGGCTGAAGAAGAAAGCGCCTCTTAATTGCAGATTATATAAAAACAAAAGAGCCTCTAACCGGGCTCTTTTGTTTTTAGGTTAAGGTGGACAAAACCCCGGTCTTGTTATATACTAAAAACAGTCTTTATTCATTTTTAGGCTTAAATTATATGAAAAATTTGTTTAAAAATTTCTTTTGGTATTTTTTGATCTTTTTGATTTTGGCCAGTATTTTTAGCTCTGTCGCTAGCCGGCCTAAAACCGAAACAGCTAGTATCGGCTTTTTAGTGGAGAGAATTAATCAGGGGGAAGTGACTGATATTAATGTTTCCGGCGATGAATTATCCGTCTCTTTGAAGGATGGTTCTAAAAAAGTGATTAAAAAAGAAAGCTCTGAATCGCTTTCCGCTTTGTTGAAAAATTTTAATGTTGAGCCCGACAAATTATCAGCCATCAATATCCAGGTTAAAGATCAAAGTTCTTTTGGCGGCTGGATGATTGATATGTTGCCAATTTTGTTGCCGGTGATTTTAATCGGTGTATTTTTCTTCATCACTATGCGCGGCGTGGCCAGTGCTAATTCACGCGCCATGACTTTCGGCCAATCACAGGCTAAAGAATTTCAGAAGGATCCGAAGGCTAAAGTTTCTTTTAAAGATGTGGCTGGCTCTAAAGAAGCTAAGGAAGAATTAAAAGAAATAGTGGAGTTCTTGCGTTTCCCGAAGAAGTTTCATGACTTAGGAGCTCGCATTCCTAAAGGCGTTTTGCTTTTGGGCAGTCCGGGAACCGGCAAAACTTTGATGGCTAGAAGCGTGGCCGGAGAAGCTAATGTCCCTTTCTTTCATATTTCCGGTTCAGAATTTGTGGAGATGTTTGTCGGCGTTGGCGCCTCTCGGGTCAGATCTCTTTTTCAACGCGCTAAGAAAAATACTCCTTGTATTATTTTCATTGATGAAATTGACGCTGTCGGTCGCCGCCGCGGGGCGGGACTAGGCGGCTCACATGATGAAAGAGAGCAGACTTTGAACCAGATATTAGTGGAAATGGATGGATTTGAACCGACCGCAAATGTGATAGTTATTGCCGCTACTAATCGCCCGGATGTTTTAGATCCGGCCTTGTTGCGCCCGGGACGTTTTGATCGCCAGGTAGTTTTGGATTTGCCGGACATCAAGGATCGCCAAGAAATATTAGCTGTCCATGCTCATCGCAAACCTTTGGCTAAGGAAGTGGATTTAAAACTGATTGCCGAACGGACTCCAGGGTTCAGTGGTGCTGACTTGGAAAATGTTTTGAACGAAGCAGCTATTTTAGCGGCTCGCAAGAATCAGAAACAGGTGGAAAAGGCAGATATTTTAGAATCAATTGAAAAGGTAATGATGGGGCCGGAACGCAAAAGCCGGATAATCACCGAAGAAGAAAAAAAGATTACCGCTTATCACGAAGCCGGTCATGCGATAGTCGCTCATTTTTTGCCGCAGACTGACCCGGTTCACAAAATATCAATTATCGCTCGCGGTCAAGCCGGCGGCTATACATTGAAGCTTCCTACCGAAGATCGGAAATTACATCGTCGCAGCGAGTTCATCGAAGAGTTGTCCGTATTATTGGCCGGTCATTTAACCGAAAAGATGACTTTTGGCGAAGTAACTACCGGCGCCACTTCTGATTTGCGTCGAGCCACTTCTTTGGCTAGAAGCTTAATCACCGATTATGGCATGAGTGAAGTTTTAGGTCCGCGGACTTATGGCGAAAAAGAAGAAATGATTTTCTTGGGACGAGAAATTCATGAGCAGAGAGACTATAGCGAAAAAGTAGCCGAACAAATTGATTTAGAAATTTCTGATTTAATTAAACAGGCCACAGTCAAAGCTCGAGAGATTATTCATGACCGCCAGCCAGAGATTGACAAAGTTGTCCAGGCCTTGCTAGAAAAAGAAACTTTAGAGAAGGCTGATTTTGAAGCTATCGTCGGTCCGAAGCCGAAAAAATAGGCTATTTTAGCTTGACTATTTAACGATTTGCGTTATACTTTTAATAGCTATGAATGCTTTTGCAGGTGAAAAATGGCCGGTATCTTCCGCTTCCAGGCCTCAAAACCGACAGTTAGAGTCCCTGACCGGAGCTAAGGTTTTGCCTTCTCAGGAACAGAAATTGATTAAAATGGGACGGGTAGAGGCGGAAAAGCCAAAACCAGTACGTCGCCATCGCCAGTCAGAAAAGATTCACGCCCAAGAAGTTAACGCCTTCTTAGAAAAGACTGCCCCAGACCATGACGGTCTGCGCCAAGCAGCTCGAGAAGAATTGGCTAAGCAATATAGTTTAACGCCAGAACAGGTATTTTATATCGGCAGTGTCTATGACAGCGAAAATCCAGCCCGACCTAACCCGACTGTGTTTGTCCATTTTCAAGACGAGAAAGGGAAGGACGTGAAAGGATTTATTGAATTGGATCAGGATACTCAAAAATTTGTAAAATTTATCAAGCATTAATAATTTAAAATTAATTTTATGGCTAATCCTAAGAAAAGACGGACTAAGAGTGCCGTTGGTAAGAATCGCGCTCATTTAGCGCTCAAGAAAACTGTTTTAAACAAATGTCCGAAATGCGCTCAGGCAGTTAAACCTCATGCCGCTTGCGGATTCTGCGGTGAATATAAGGGCCGAGTAGTTTTGAAGGTCAAAAAGACTGCGACCAAGAAAGCCGCCAAGAAAACTTCTACTAAGAAATAATTAATTATAATTAATTATGTCTAACCGTCATTTAGCTCGAACCCTCGCCATGCAAACTTTGTTCGCCTGGGATTTTAATGACCGCAAAGTTGATAATTTAGATTATATCATTGCCGAAAATTTTAAAAACTTTGCACCTAATTTTGATGACGGCGGTTTTGTTAAAGACACCGTTCATTCTGTTTTGGAAAAAGTGGACGAGATTGATAATTATATTCGCAAGTACGCTACCGAGTGGCCTTTGGAGCAGATTACTCCGGTTGACCGCAATGTGCTTAGAATTGGTATCTATGAATTACTTTATTCCGAGAATATTCCGCCCCGGGTGGCTATTAATGAAGCTATTGAAATTGCTAAGGCTTTCGGAGGTGAATCATCGGGTAAGTTTATCAACGGTGTTTTAGGCGCTATCTATAATAATCTGCCAGAAGCGGAGAAAGAGAAGCGCGAAGCTATCACTTTTAAATTGAAGGGCGATTCTGGGGAGGCTAAGACCGAAACCGAGACTCCGGCTGTCGCCAGCTAATTTCATGAAAACGACTGATTTAGAAAAAAATTTAGGAGTTAACTTCAAGAATTCCAAACTATTGGAACAAGCTTTAACGCATCGTTCCTATTTGAATGAACATCCTGATTTTACCGGCGGCCATAATGAGCGCTTGGAATTTTTGGGCGATGCTGTTTTGGAAATTGTGATTACTGAATTTTTATATAATGCTTATCCCGATACCCCGGAAGGCGATTTAACTAACTGGCGCGCCAGTTTAGTGAATGCCAAAATGCTTTATCAGGTTGCCGCTGAATTGGGGGTGGAGGATAATCTCCGCTTATCCAAGGGCGAAGCTAAAGATAAAAATACCAAGGCTCGCCAATATATCTTGGCCAATGCCATGGAAGCGATTATCGGCGCCATGTATTTGGATCAGGGATTGGAAATATCGCGTCGTTTTGTTATCGCTCACTTGATTCCGAAATTGGAATATATATTGAGCAACGAACTTTATTTAGATCCTAAATCTAAATTTCAAGAGTTAGCTCAAGAGAAAGAGGGGGTTACTCCGATTTACAAAACTTTAAGCGAAGAAGGCCCGGATCATGAAAAGGTTTTCACCGTCGGCCTTTATTTGAACGAAGAACTAGTAGCTACCGGAGTCGGACTATCTAAACAAGAAGCTCAAGTTAAGGCGGCCGAATTAGGCCTTCAAAATAAGGGCTGGTAAATATATGGTAAATATCAATGATTTATTACAAGTAGCCGCGGATCGCTGGGCTTCAGATTTACATGTGGTTTGTAATCTGAAACCATTAATTAGGGTAGACGGAAAATTAATCAGTTTAGATAATTTTGAGGTGATTAATGATGAGGCTCTGATGAATGTGGTAAAGACCATGTTAAATGCCGATCAAAGAACCAGATTGGATCAGGAAAAAGATTTAGACTTGGGTTATTCGGTAAACAACACGCGGTTCCGCGTTAATTTTTCTTTTGAAAGAGACCATTATCGCATGGTGGCCCGCGTAGTGAGACAGCAGCCGCCGTCTTTAGATGAAATCGGTATCCCTAAAGTGATTTACAAACTATTGGGCCATCAACAAGGATTGATATTGGTTACCGGTCCGACCGGGTCCGGAAAATCAACTACCTTGGCGGCTATGATTAATTATTTGAATGATAATTTCGCTCATAATATCATTACCTTTGAGGACCCGATTGAATATCTATTTACCTCCAACAAAAGTATTATCACTCAGCGCCAGCTCGGTTTTGATTTGACTTCTTTTTCGGCCGGCTTGAAGCATGTGGTGCGCCAAGACCCGAATGTAATTATGGTCGGTGAGTTGCGCGACTTGGAAACTATTGCCGCGGCCATTACTTTAGCTGAAACCGGACATTTGGTGTTAGCCACTTTGCATACTTTTAATGCCGCTCAGACTATTGATAGAATTATTGATGTTTTCCCTCCTTATCAACAGGCTCAAATTCGTTCTCAGTTGACTACCGTGTTATCAGCGGTTATTTCTCAGAAGTTATTGCCTAAAGTGGGCGGCGGCCGAATTGTGGCCAGAGAAATTATGATCCGCAACGCGGCTATTGCCAACTTAATTCGGGAGCAAAAGATCCAGCAGATTAAGAATGTCATTGAAACCGGTTATAGCGAAGGCATGATTACCATGAGCCGCCACATTCGCGAACTCTATGAACAAAATTTGATTGATCAAGAGACGGCTGAGGGACAATTAGAGCAATTAGCTACTCTCTAGTATGCGTCAGGTTTTTGACGGACATATTCATTCTCGTTATTCCCGGGCTTGCTCTAAGGATTTGACCTTGGAAAATATTGCTAAGTATTCTCAAATTAAAGGAATTGATATCGTGGCCACTGGTGATTTTACTCATCCCCAGTGGTTTTCGTTTATTACCAAAGAATTAGTGGAGACAAGACCAGGGGCGGGATTGTATAAATTGCGTTCGGGAAAATATGAGAGAATAAAATTTTTATTATCCACCGAAGTAGCTTTAATTTATAAAGATGGCGGCCGGGCGCGGAGAATTCATTTGGTAATTCATGCTCCTAATATCGCCGCCGCTACGGAATTAAATCGCCAGTTAGGACTAAGCTTTAATTTGAAGTCTGATGGTCGGCCGATACTAGGGACTACCGCCCCGAAACTAGTGGCTCTTTGTTTGCAGATTGACCCTAAGTTTATTGTTTATCCCGCCCATATTTGGACTCCTTGGTTTTCAGTTTTTGGTTCCAAGTCGGGATTTGATTTTTTGGAAGAGTGTTTTCATGAACAGACTGAAAATATTTTTGCTTTTGAAACCGGACTCTCCAGCGACCCGGAAATGAATGATCGGGTTTCGGCTTTGGATAATCTGGCCTGTCTTTCTAACTCCGACGCCCACAGCCCGATGAATATCGGCCGCGAGGCCAACGTTTTAGAAATGAAAGAAGAATCTTACGCTGATCTTTATCAGATTTTAAAGAATGAGCCAGAACGGATTGTTTCCACTATTGAGTTTTATCCGGAAGAGGGTATGTACCATTTTGACGGACATCGCGCCTGCGGCTTTAGCTGTGCTCCAGCCGAAACTAAAAAACTCAAAGGGATTTGTCCTAAATGTCGCCGCCCTTTGACTGTGGGTGTGGCTTACCGCCTGGAAGAACTAGCTGACAGGGAAATTGGCACCAAAAAGAAACCACGCGCTTTCCAACGTTTAGTCGGGCTGGATAAGATAATCGCCGAATCTTTTAATATCAAAAGCCGAAGCTCACAAAAAGTCCGACGGGAATATGATCGTTTGATAGGTATCTTCGGCAGCGAGATAAATATTTTGCTTTATCTTGATTTGAAAAAGTTTAAAGAAGCAGCGGGCGAATTGATTGCTTTGGGGGTGGAAAGGGTCCGAGCCGGGAAATTAATTATCAATCCTGGATTTGATGGGGAATATGGTAGAATTAATATTTTTTCTGAAGCCGAGGTCGGGCCCAAAGCCAAACAAATAGGTTTATTTTAAAGCGACATTTTATCCCAAATTAGCGAAATTAAGAGGCGACCAAGCCTCTTTTTGGTTATTATAGTTTATGCTATAATATTGATAGACAATATATAATTAACTACCAATAAAATGATAAAAAAATCACGTCTTTTCTACATCATCGGGGGCGTGGCCTTGCTTTTAGCAATTTCGGCAATTCAAGCCGGAGCAGCAGTCGATGTCGGCACTAATGAAATTAATAGCGCCATCCAATTGGGCTCCGAAAGCCCTTTGCGGATAGCGGCTCGGATCATTAATATCTTCATGATATTTTTGGGGACGATTGCCGTAGGTCTTATTTTGTTTGCCGGCTTTAAATGGATGACTTCGGGCGGCAATGAAGAGCAGATAGCGATAGCCAAAAAGACTTTACGCAATGCTTTAATCGGCTTAGCGATAATTTTATCAGCTTGGGGGATAGTTACTTTTATTTTCAGTCGTCTTCTGGGTACTACCGGTGGAACCGGTAATGAATTAAATAATGGCGGCAAGAATGGTGGTGCTTTAGGATTTGGCGCTATTGGTTCTTGCGTGATAGATAGTGTTTATCCGGAAATTGATCAGAAAGATGTAGCTCGCAATACTTCAATTATCGTTACCTTTAAAGAATCATTAGACTTGAGTTCGGTCTGCGTTGATGATAACGGCGGCGAGTGTATTTGCAATACTAATACCTGTAATAAACCTAATTCGGAAAGAATAAAAGTTTATCCTACCGATGCCGGAGCTGAAAATAGCGTTACGGATTTGAAAGTGATGACTCCTAATGATATGACTTTGGTTTTTGTCCCGACTACGCCTTTAGGCTCAGCTTCCGCTAATACTTGGTATACTGTTTCTTTAACTAACGATTTAAGAAAGGCTGATGGCCGACAATTATTTGATACCTGCTCTACTGATTATTTCCGCTGGCAGTTTGAGGTTAATAGCTTATTAGATTTAACTCCGCCTCAAGTGAGAAGCGGCGGCATCTTTCCGGCTCCGGATAATAATCGCGACCAAGCGGCCACTAGCAGCAATTGGGCTTTTGCTTCCGGATCAATTCGAGTAAAGCAACAGCCGCAAGTTTATGCTCCGGCCAGTATCGTTTCCGTGGCCAAGAATGGCGGCGGCAGTTACCAGAACGCCACGGCCGTAGCCGATGCCGGCTATCAAGGCCAGAATACCATTTTTACCGTCACTCTAGTGGGCCAGGGAGGCGCCACCAGAGCTCAATTATACTCCGGAGGTAGTTCTTTAGGTCTGGCCGATTTTTCCGGCAAGACGGTTAATTTCGCCGGCTATTTCTCTTTGACACTAGCCAGCGAGGACGACCGGGATCCGGGGAATTCTTGGACTGTCACGGTTTCTCCAGAAAAGACCGCTGATACAATTACTATTTCCGGCGATGTTTATACTTTTGTGAATGCCTCATCTAGTGTTAATATTCAAAGTATTAGTGGTTTGCCACAACAAGCGAGTCGAATTCAGGACATCTTAAGCGGTCGAAACGACGTTGAGCCGACTATTACCGATGCGTCTCCAACTCGAGTCAATTTGCGAGCTAAAGCGGCTGGAGAATCTGGCAATAGCATTGAGGTTTTAACTAACAACAACCAAACTTTTGAGGTAATTCCTTTATCCGGCGGCGCTAATCAGCAAGTTACTTTTACTGTCAACGACAAACCGGATAAACCGATGAACTCAGTCATTCAAATTAATTTCAACGAAGCCCTTAATCCCATTGCCGTTTCTGGAACCGCTGATCAGCTGAAAGATGGCTTGCGGGTGGTTAATGCTCGCGCCGGTTCTTTGGCTAATGGCGCCACTTGCAATAGCGACAATGCTTGTTTGTCATTTAAGTGTGAAAGCAATAAATGTGTTGGTGATTATTTGGATGGAAAATTCAGTATCGCTAATGGCTATAAAACTGTAGAGTTCAAGTCTAATCGAGAATGCGGCATGAACGGTTGCGGAGAAAAAATATATTGCTTGCCGGCCAGCTCTCAGATTAAGGTTGAAATCATGGCGGCCGATTTAAAGACTTGTAGTACTGATACCGATTGTGTCGCTCCTTATAGCACTTGTGCTAATAATGCTTCCTTGGGTCATAAGACTTGCCAAGATAATAACGGACACAATTATTCTATCGCTGCCAGCCCGACCACCTCTGGTATTATGGACGCAGCTATGAATTCCCTGGATGGTAACCGCGATACTTATGCCGATGGTCCGATAGTAGTGGGCGGTCTGCGATATTTCTATGATGAAAATGCCGGCAATGCGGCTTATAAGGATAACTATCGCTGGTCATTCTATATTAACAACCAAGTAGCGACTGACCCGCCTAAAATCACTGATATCACCCCGGCGGTTAATGGCAATAGCAATAACTTAGTTGATCCGGTGGTAGTTGATTTTAATTCCTTGCTCATGAATAGCTCGTTGCGCAGCGGTTCCGAAACTATTAAGATTGGCACCAGTACTGTTGATCATCATTTCTTCAATCTTTTCACCAAGACCGGTCCGGCTCCAGGCTATTGGATTACCGGCGACAATATTGATAATTCACCTCAGGACGGAGAAATGGATTATACTAAAGTCAGGCTGAACCATGTGATGCTGGCCGAAGCAGTGGATTATAATTCCCAGGCCGGCAGCGCGGTCCGTGATATTTATCAGAATTGTTTCAAGCCTAGCGCCAGCGCTACTTGTCTGGCTACCCAAATTAACCCATCTTGCTGCAATGGTACTCCGGGAGCGATTTTGGATGAAGATGGCAATTGCGCCCAGTAGTTTATTCTAATTTTATTTATTTTTGATGATTGCTTCAGGCCGGTTGTGATACCATTACCTTATTAATATTTAATTCTGCCTTAAACCTTTTGGAGGTCACTTCAAAGCTGCGGGCGATACGTGTATGAGCAAAGAAAAACCTAAGAGCGAAGCTGAGAAGAAAGCCGATCATTCCGGCCGCGATGAAGCGGCTTTAACCGCTATTAATCAGATTAAGGACAAGTTCGGCGAGGGAGCCATCATGAAATTTGGCGATGTCCGCAAAACTGATGTTGACGCTGTCTCCACCGGCTGCTTATCTTTAGATATCGCTTTCGGCATCGGCGGTGTACCGCGAGGCCGAATTATTGAGATTTTTGGTCCGGAATCATCCGGCAAAACTACCTTAGCCCAGCACATTGTGGCTGAAGTTCAAAAGTTGGGCGGTATCGCCGCTTTTGTAGACGCTGAACATGCTTTAGACCCTGATTATGCCCAGAAAATAGGTGTTAATATCAAAGAGATGTTAATCTCTCAGCCTGATACCGGCGAACAAGCTTTGGACATTGTAGAAACCTTGGTACGTTCTAACGCCGTGGATGTTATCGTTGTAGACAGCGTGGCTGCTTTGGTACCGCAGAAAGAAATTGAGGGTGATATGGGCGATCAGCACATGGGCTTGCAGGCTAGATTGATGAGCCAAGCTTTGCGCAAATTGACCGGTATCGTTTCCAAAAGCAAGACCATTGTTATCTTCATTAACCAAATTAGAAACAAAATTGGTGTTTTCTTCGGCAGTCCGGAAACTACTACTGGCGGCAATGCTTTGAAGTTTTATTGTTCAGTGCGCGTCGAAGTGCGCCGCACCGCTCAGATCAAGCAAGGCGACAAGATATTAGGCAACCAGGTTAGAGCTAAGATCGTGAAGAATAAAGTGGCTGCTCCGTTTAAAGTAGCTGAGTTTGATATCATGTATAACGAAGGTATCTCTACTGCTGGCGATGTCTTAGATTGCGGTGTAAATTACGGGGCGATTAAAAAATCCGGCAATACCTATACCTATAACGATATTAAATTGGGCACTGGCCGTGAGAACGCTAAACAATTCTTGAAAGACAACCCGAAGATTATCGCTCAAATTCGTGAGGCAGTCTTAAAGGGGGTGGCCCAAGAGAAGATTGATGATGCCAAATAATATGTTAGGTAGAATAGAAAAAATAAAACATACCAGACCCATCTCCTCTCTCTTCGGCAAGATTTCCGAGTTCATTAAGGAATATGCCGTACTCGGAGTGGCTATCGGCGTCATTGTCGCTCAAGCCGGTAAAGACTTTGTGGACGCTTTAGTCAAAGGATTTTTTATTCCTTTGATCCAGGTAATATTTTCTGCGGAAAATTTCAGCGATTTAGATTTTTATGTCCGGGGAATCAGATTTAATATCGGCGGCATAGTTAGCACTTTGTTGACCCTGCTCATCGTACTGGTGGTGCTTTATTTTATCGTTAAGAAAATAGTTCTGCATGAGGAGAGAAAACGATAATTAGATTATATTGAGAAATTTAAAAAGGAACAGTTGCGTCTGTTCCTTTTTTGTTTCATTCCAGCAGGCTTTTAATCAGAAGCTTGCTATTTATCCAGAACATGTTCATTCTGGAGTTCGATGTCTCGGCGAATTTTTGCCAATCTCCATAACCGGGAACCTGGAAATAGCCCTGTGGGTTATCCTCTAATATTTGTGAGGAAACTGAAGGGCAGAATACCAGGTTTACTCTTTGGTCGTTTTCTAAAAAACTAAAAGAGATTATAGCGACCGACAACCTTTTGAATCCGATTAAAGCCTCAATTTCCTGGACGCGGGGCTGGTCGTTAGCCGGAGCGGAATAATGGAAGAACAAGATTCCTTGATGTTTTTTGGCATAATTTTTTTCCAGAAATCCGTCTGCATTTCCCCAGGGAATAGTAGCCTTTTCGGTGCAGGCTCGCCAAAGCTTCGGTCCTTGTTTTTCAATGGTGTCAATCAACGTTTGGCCAGAAACCCAAAGGGGAGCGAGGCAAAGTAATAAAATCAGTAACTTTTTCATCGGTTATTTTTTTGTTGGTGTACTAGGTGAGCATTCTATAATATACCATAATTCGGTATATGTCAATCAGACTATATTGACAATCACCATATTTACTGGTATTATTTAAAGTCTAATATCCGTTCATTCACCAATTAAACCAATCGAATAATGAAGAAGATTATTGTTTTTGTTGCCGCGATTTTTGCCTTTGGCTTGGTTCAGGCTCAGGAAAGCAGTTTTTTAGAGCTGCTTAAAACTAACCAGAAAAAGATTGCCAAGGCCCATGCCTCTAAACAGCAAGTCACCCTTACTTCGGGGTACTGCTTGGAGCCCATGGACACTAAGGTTAAAAGCACTTATCTGTTTCTGGCGTGTTCCAACCAGGGACTGGAGATAATGTTTACCTTTACTTGTCACAAGTATATTGCCGCTGAGTATGACAATATCCCTGATTTGGTTTCAGTTTATTTATGCGGCCCGGATCCCAATCAACCGACCAGAGTATTCTATTCCAGCCGTGAAGAAAAGGGTCTCTTCTTATTTGAGGATCCTCAAAACGGCACGCTGGAAATTCCGGTGTTGCAAGGAACGTTTTCCCGTATGAATGATCCGCAAAGAGACGGATTCATCAAAACTATTAGGGAGCTGATAACAGCATTGATTTAAAAAAAGAAGCAGGCCATCTAAGCCTGCTTTTAAATTGGTTAATACCTCTTGACAATATTCATTTTTATTGGTATAACCCTAAGACACTTTTTGTTCATTATTAACTTTATAATTCTCTCTCATGAAAAGATTGATAGTTGTCGCTTGCCTCGTTCTGGGCTTAGCTGGATTGGCTAAAGCGCAGGCGGTCACTAACCTCAGAGCCTTTCTGCAGGATAACCGCAAATTGATCGCTAAAATCCATCGCTTGGACCAGAGCATTGTTTCTAATAATCGTTGCCTGGATCCGATTAAATCAAAAAAAGGCGAATATCATTTTTTCCCTTGCTCAGCCGGAGACTCCGAATTTGTTTTCGGATTTGATGGCGATGAGGTCTATTCCTATTCCGTATCTTCCAGCGGCGGCGTCAAAATTTTCTATTCCGACGAAACCAAGAGCTATTTTGCCTCTAGCGACAGAAAGGGCACTTTGACTCTGCCGGTTCTAAATGACACCTTCACCGAGATGGATAGCCATCACCGCCAATCATTCATTTGGCTGATGCAGGAGATTATAAACATGTTTCAAGATAAATAATAAAGAAGCGGACCCTTGCGAGGTCCGCTTTTAATTATCCAAAATTAATTTTCTTGTTCTAGCTCCGCTAAAACTTCTTGCCATCTGGCTAATTCTTTTTCCAGATCCATTTTTTGCTGGTGGTATGCTTCAATGCGAGCTTCCAGAGAGGCGTTGAGTCGGGCGGTAGTTTCTGCCCGGATTTTTTCGGTGTCTAATATCTGCTCTCCTTTTTCGTGATGACTAATAATGTCATATTTCACCATGTTATCAAATCTGTCAAAGACATCGCGTTCCAAGTCTTGTAGAATAACTTCCTCGTCCTCTTTCATAATTCGATAGTTTCTTATCCGCTGGATTTCTCCGTTCACGAACCTCACTTGCAGCTTCCGACTTTTTCGGCCGACGAGGTTGAATATGGGGCGATTAAAGAGCATCGGCGCCAATGTCAAGCTTATGAAGGCCAGAGCGATTAATGCTATCGCGGTAGCTTGCCATCCGATTGAAAAGGTTCGGATAAGCGGGAAGGAAAATTGCACCAGAATGGGAATGACCAAAACAGAGAAAAAGATTATGGCTAAAAACCAAACTAGGACAGATCGCGGTGGCTTACGTTCCATCGCTTTGCCGGTCCATTTGGCAACGTCAGATAAAGTGATTTTTTCCATGTTCACAAGGTATTTAATTGATTTTTAATGTTCGTTAGTTGATTCATTATATTACAACAATATACTAGTACGGTCAAGTGTGATTTTGGCTATTATTTGTGATAGATTTATCAGTTTATTTCTTGGTATAAGGTGAGGAAAAATAAAAAAGGAAGTCTGTGTGGACTTCCTTAATACGTTCCTGGTGTTTTTAAAATGATTTAAGATAGTCTGTCGTTACCGGCATTTCCGGAGACAAAAGATAATCTTTCATAGCATCTATTTCTGTCAGTAATTGCTCCTGAGTCAAATCTTTTTTGCTGGATTGGCTCATTGATAGGCTTTTGATAATTTCGGGCAGTTCTTCAATCAGCATATTGCCTATTTGTCTGCTAAAATAACAGTATTTAAGGTCTATGCCTCCAGCCACTTTGATCCAGATAACAATGGTTTTCGAACCCGGCAAGCGTTTGTGAGTTTTTAGAATTACTGAATGAAGGAAATCGTTTGGTTCTGATTTTACCAAAATGTTGTTTCCAAAATCTTCATCCAGGGCCTTAATTAACTGTTCAACAATTGCCGAACATTTTTTACGAAATTCCAAATTTTTCTTTTCTGCCATGATAAACAAATTTACGAAGGTTAGTATTAATTAAGTTAACTATAAACGCACCTAGAAGGGGGTGGGTTTAATAAGCTAACGCCATTTTTTAATGGACCGAATTTAATGTTTGATTATATCAAGATATTTTATCGGAGTCAATGTTAAAATTTAACAAAAAACAGGCGATTAACCTGTTTTTTGTACTGTGCGCCGTGAAGGATTCGAACCTTCGACCTTCTCCTTAAGAGGGAGCTGCTCTACCAGCTGAGCTAACAGCGCATATTCAATTAAGTGGCTGGGGAGAGGCTCGAACTCTCGACCTTGGCGTTATGAGTGCCACGCTCTGACCAACTGAGCTACCCAGCCCTATCTTTCGTGCACCCGGCAGGGCTTGAACCCACAACCTCCTGGTCCGAAGCCAGGCGCTCTATCCAGTTGAGCTACGGGTGCTATTTCATTTTCAGTGCATCCTTTAAATTTTTGCCAGTTCTAAACTTAGCCACTTTGACTGCCGGAATAGTGATTCTTTCTTTAGGGTTACGGGGATTAACGCCGCCTCTAGCGTAGCGAACCATAGCTTCAAAAGTGCCAAAGCCAGTGATGGTTACTTCGCGGTTATGCTTTAGTTCATCGGTAATGGTATCGGTTAATATATCTAACATTCTTTCGGCTACTTTTTTGTTGATATATTCCTCGTCTTTCTTGGCCTGTTTATTGGTTTTTTCGGCGAGTACTTCAATTAGTTTGGCTTTGTTCATATTAACAATATTTTAATAATATATCAATTCTAGCGGGCGTATTCAATAACCCTCATCTCTCTGATTACATTGACCTTGATCTCTCCAGGATATTTTAACTCTTCTTCTATCTTTTTGGCAATATCTCCGGCTAAGCGCTTGGCTTTTAGATCGTCAATGGTATCGGGTTGGACAAAGACGCGAACTTCGCGGCCGGCTTGAATGGCATAGGTCTTTTCCACACCTTCAAAGGTGCTGGCAATCTTTTCCAATTCTTCCAATCTCTGCAAATAGTTTTCTCTGGTATCGCTTCTAGCGCCCGGACGGGAAGCAGAAATAGCATCAGCTACTTTGACGATTACCGCGGACAAAGAAGAAGGATGGTCGTCGTGGTGGGTTTCAATAGCCGGGATTAGGTCTTCCTGCAAATTGAATTTTTTGGCAATATCGCGGCCGATTTCGGTGTGGTTGCCTTGAATCTCATGATCGACAGCTTTGCCGATATCATGGAGCAAACCGCTCTTCTTGGCAATGGTTACATCAGCGCCCAGCTCTTCGGCAATCATGGCTGACAAATGAGCGACTTCAATGGAATGACGCAAAGCATTTTGGCCATAGCTGGTACGGTATTTCAAACGACCGAGGATAGAAACTAGTTTCGGATCAAAACCGGTGACGCCCACTTCATACATGGCTTCTTCGCCGGCTTTCTTGATATCAATAGCAATCTCTTTTTTGGCGGTCTCTACCGCTTCTTCAATCTTGGTCGGGTGAATGCGGCCGTCTTTAATTAGATAGTCCAAGGTTTTCTTAGCGATATGGCGGCGAATTAAAGAGAAGCCGGAAATGGTGATGGCGTTCGGGGTGTCATCAACGATGATTTCCACGCCGGTCATCTGTTCAATGGATTTAATGTTTCGACCTTCACGGCCGATGATGCGTCCCTTCATTTCATCGCTCGGCAAATCAACGGTGGTGGTGGTCAACTCTGGAGTATAGGAAGAGACTAGACGCTGCATGGCGTTAGCTAAGAGGTTCTTAGCTTTTTCGTCTATGGCGTCATCATTATCATCTTCCATCTTCTTGATGCGAATCAATAGATCTTGGCTATATTGGTCTTCTACGTTCTTCAACAAGACATCTTTGGCTTCGTCTTTGTTGAGTTGAGCGATCTTTTCTAATTTAGCCAGTTGCTCTTCCTTGATTTCTTTAATTTTTTCTTTGATTTCTTGAACTTCGTTCACCTTGTCATATAATTTCTGTTGTTTGTCCTGCAAATCCAATAATTTCTGAGAAAAAGCGTTTTCGCGTTGTTCTAAGCGATTTTGCAAAGAGTTGATTTCCTTGCGGCGGTTGGCTTCTTCGTGTTTAGCTTCCTCAATGATTTTTAAAGCTTTTTCTTGGGCTTCCAATTCGGCTTTCTTCTGCTTAGCTCTGGCTTCAGCTAAAATTTTCTCTGCTTTGGCAGAGGCGCTGTTAACGTGAGCGGAGGCAATTTGGCGATACAGGAAATAGCCGATAACAAAACCGACGATTAAGACGCCTGCGTAGATTAAGTAAGTCATATACAAAGTATAACCTGTTTTAGGAAGAAATTGAGCTTCGCCCAAACTTAAAAAAACTTTTAAGAGCGCGAAAGGTCAAGATTTTTATGAGAGTAAAGATAAAATTTAAGGGGAAAAAACAACCGGTGCAATCAATTTTCCTAAAAACAGCTTGATTAATTATTAATTTCTGACCTTCCTACATTAGCATACCGAAAATTGTTTGTAAAGACGGTATTTTTAGCCATTTTCCGCCTCTTGCTGAATAAATAGCCTTTTGTTATAATAAAAGCGATTTCTTTGAAAAATCAATTTTTTAGGGCTCGTAGCTCAGTTGGTTAGAGCGTTACGTTGACATCGTAAAGGTCGCCTGTTCGAGTCAGGCCGGGCCCACCCTAACTTTACTCTTATGATATTTAAACATTGGTTCCCGAAGTCTAATACTCCGGCGCCGGTAAAATCAATTGACAATTTGTGGGATGAGAAATGGCTGCCGGAAGATTTAGCCGAGGGGCAGCTTTTGGTTGATGTTTTTCAAACCGATAATCGGGTGATTATCAAAGCCGCTATGGCCGGGGTTAAGCCGCAAGATTTAGAAATAACCTTAGACCATGATCTTTTGACCGTGCGGGGCAAAAGGGAGATGGAGAAAATAACCGATTCCGGAAAATATCTAACCAAGGAATGCTATTGGGGGTCTTTCTCTCGCTCTTTAGTTCTGCCGGTGGAAGTGGAAGAAAAGAAGATTGACGCCGTGTTGGAAAACGGCGTGTTGACCATAGTTTTGCATAAATTGGGGGCGGAAAACAACATTACCGTGCGGGTAAAATAATATTTATGACTAAAAGTTTTAAAATAGAATCTTTGGACGCTAATCAGGCCTATCTTTTAAGCGATGATAACCAGCGGCTGCTTGTGCCGCGTAATTTCGTCTCCGAGAAGGCCCTGGCCGGAGATCAAGTATTGCTGTCGGTCCAAGAAACCAAGAATTTGTCGACAGATAATAAGGAGCTAGCTCAAGAAATTTTAAACGAAATACTACATATTCAATAATATGAAAAGATTAGCCGGCCCTCGGGTCTTAATTATCTTTTGGAGCGTCATTCTTTCTTTGGCCGCTATTTTAATAGTCGGCTATTTAGTATTGGCCAGCGTCTATGACGGCCGCGTTTATCCTAATATCAAATTAGGCGACACCAAGCTCTCTGGTCAAGACGAAGCCGGGCTAGCGATTAAAGTATCTGATCGTGCTAAGCAGGTTATGGAAAGTGATTGGCTATTCAGCTATAACAACGATAAGCTGACCATTGATCCGCAGCTGGGCCAGACGGCTAATATTGACTCCGCTCGCCCTTTGATTGATATGAATGTTGAAAAGACTGCCGCTCAGGCTTGGAATGTCGGCCGACAGGGCAATTTCGCCATTGATTGGTTCAATTCTTGGCGGTCTTTGATCTTCTCTAAGAAAATTGTTTGGCAATATGATTTAGATGAAACTCGCCTTAAAGAAACTTTGCGAGAAAAGTTTGGTGACCAAGAAAAGCCGCTGCAAAACGCCGGCTTAAATATCACTATTAATCCTAACGGTTCGCTGGATGTAAAAACTATTCCAGAGCAAACCGGTCGCGAGATAGACTACGCTGCGGCTATCAGCCAGCTCAAAAAACAAATTGAATCCGGAGAATACAGCGAAATAGTTTTAGCGGTTAAAGATGCTTGGCCGGAAATAAAATTAGCTGGCGCTCCAGCGGCTGATAATATCAGCGGGCTATTGGATTTGCCGGCTCTGGAGATTAAAGATTTAAATCCAGCTTCTAGCTCGCCAGTGGTTATCAAAGCCGACAAAGCTGATTTTGCCAAATGGATTAATTATATTCAGGATTCCGGCCGCGTTAAAATAGGCTTTGATCCAGCTAGAATTGAGGCTTGGCTGACCGAAAAGGCAGTACCGCTAATTGATCGCGAACCTAACCCAGCTAAGTTTGAGATGAAGGGGGCTCGGGTGCAAAGTTTTCAAACTAGCGCCGATGGCCGCCAGATTGATTTAAGCGCTAGCGCCAAAAAGATTATTGCCGCTTTGGATAATAAACAAACCAGCGTTGATTTGGAAATAAAGATAGTCGCTGATGATAGCGTTCAGCCTGATAGCTTAGGAATTGAACAGATTATTGGTACCGGCCAATCTAATTTTGCCGGTTCGCCCAAAAATCGCCGTCATAATATTGCCGTGGGAGCGGCGGCGGTGAGCGGTTTGTTGGTTAAACCAGGGGAAGAGTTTTCCTTGGTTAAGGCCTTGGGAGAAGTTGATAAAGAATCAGGTTATCTACCGGAATTAGTTATTAAGGAGAATCGGACTGTCCCGGAATATGGCGGTGGTTTATGCCAGGTCGGGACCACTCTCTTTAGAGCGGCTATTGAATCTGGATTGCCGATTACTGCTCGCCGCAACCATTCTTATCGCGTTACTTATTACGAACCGGCAGGCATGGATGCCGCTATTTATATCCCGCAACCCGATGTTCGTTTCATCAATGATACTGAAAATTATATTTTAATTCAATCACGAATTGTGGGTGATGATATCTATTTTGATTTTTGGGGAGTGAAAGATGGCCGGCAGATAAATATTTCTAAACCGGTGGTTTATAATATCGTGAAGCCGGCGGCTACCAAGTTCATCCCCAGTCCCGATTTGAAACCGGGCGAGAAAAAGTGCACTGAAAGGGCCCATAACGGCGCTGATGCTTATTTTGATTATAAGGTTGTCTATAACCCCGGTACCGATAAAGAAGAGATTAAAGAGAATAGATTCTCATCTCATTATGTGCCGTGGCAAGAAGTTTGTTTGGTGGGGCAGGTAGCTTCTTCTACCGCCACCTCCACTCCAGCGGTTTCCTCATCTTCTTCGTCCACTGTTTCCACCACTACCAACTAATTGAATTATTTTTTCTATAACAAAACCCCGCAATAATTAATTGCGGGGTTTTATATTTTTGGTATAAAAAAACCTTTTGGACGGGATAGGAAAGAAAGTCGTCTCTTTCGAATTCGTGAGCCGTAGCCCTAAAACCGAGAGAGGCGATCCCATGCTTGTCGTTCCGACCCCGTCTAAAAGGTCTTTGTTTTCTTTAAATGATTTAATACTATACCATATAGAAAACGAATTGTCAATACACAGGATATCCACAGAGTCTAATGGTTATTATAGCCCCGTTTTTATTGGCTTTTTTGAGTTAACTGGCCATTTCTGACTTCAATTATCAAGTCCCCCTGTTTATCAGTCCGCCAATAGTCTATTCCTAAATTATTTAAGCTTTCTAGGGTACTGGTAGCGGGAAGATTATAAGAATTATCCAACCCAACTGAGATTATCGCTAGGTTGGGTGACACGGCTTCTAAAAATCCTAAACTGGAGGCAGTATATGATCCGTGATGGCCGAGCTTTAAAAATTCAGCGCGCAAATCAATATCGGTTAAAAGTAATTCGCTTTCACCTTTTTTCTCTAAGTCGCCCATGAACAAAAAGCTATGGCCGGCGCAATCTAGACGAGTGGCGATTGAGCCGTCATTTATTTTTTTTAAACTTTGCCCGCTTAAATCAGTGAGGGGATAGATGATGCGCAACGCGCAATTTTCTTCTAAATTAATAGTGCTAGGTTGATTAGCAATTATAGTGGGAATTCCTTTGTTTTTGGCTGTTTTTAGCAAGTATTCATAGTTTTGATTAGCTGCTGCTGTGCCGTTATAAATAAGCTCGCCTACTTGGTATCTTTCTAAAACCGGCACTAATCCTTGGACGTGATCATCGTGGGGGTGAGTGAGAATAACTAAATCAATATAATTATCAGTTAAATCCATAGCGCTTCCTAGCTTTTCTAAAACTTTTTGGCTGGGTCCGCCGTCAATTAAAATTTGTTTGCCGGAAGGAGTTTCAATGAAAATAGCGTCTCCTTGCCCCACGGAAAAGAACGAGACTTCCAGTCCCGGGGTATTTTGCCTTAACAAACTATAGACCAAGATAGCTAGGAATATAGCGAGGATTAAAAATATTTTACGACGGAAATGTTTCATGGTTTTTAGTCTAGCATAGAGAGGATGAAAAAACTATCAAGAAAAGCCATTAAATTAGGTAATTAATAGCCTTTTAACTGGTTATTGACAAAAGTTTATAAAAATGCTATTATTATAAGTCCTTAACAATTAAATATTAACCGTACAAAAACCCCTATAAATGGAAACAAATACCGCTATTCAGAAAAAACTGGCCTTGGCGCATCAGTGTGCCAAAAGAGCTGGCTATGTAGATTTCAAACCTATTGAAGCCACCGAAAAAGAAGGCCATTATTTGGTTGATTGCTATCGCCGCAAAGGTGGACGACCGGAACGCAAAGAAATGTGCGTTGTAAAGTCCGCCTACACTGAGATTTGGAGAGGTATTTGCGAAGTATACCTCCCGACTATCCAATTCTTAACACCCAAGCCGGAGGTTTACATGATTGTGGGTAGTAACGTTACGCTGGTTGCTTCACGCTGGAGTCTGGCTAATGTGTATCAGACTAAAGGCCCGGCAACTCTGGTGATTAACTACTATGCCCAGAGGACTAAAAACCTCGATCCGTTATTTTCCATTGATGATTTCCGCAATATGCCTTTAGGCAAAAAAGTCGCCGCGGAAATTGTTATTCAGGAGAAGAAAAATGAAAAGGGTAGAATGCTTATCGTGGATGTTTATGTTTTTCCTCTGGGAGAGCAGGCTAAAATGGCTAAAGGAGCTAAATTCATGGCCGTCCAGAAAGATCTCCCTTCCGACTTCAAATCCTTAAAGGAATTTGAAGTTGCTTCTGAAAACAGAAAAGTATTTATTTGCGAACGTCGCTAATCGTACCTTAAGAAAAAAGCCCTGACCAAGTCGGGGCTTTTATCTTGTCCAAAATAGTTTAAAGGCGAGAGATTATATATTCTTTTAAGTCCGCTATTTTTATCCTCTCCTGTTTCATGGTGTCTCTGTCGCGCACGGTGACATCATTATTTTCTAAACTGTCAAAATCAACAGTGAGACAAAAGGGCGTGCCAATTTCATCTTGGCGGCGATAGCGCTTACCGATGTTGCCGCTGTCATCAAATTCGCACATGAATGAACCACGCAAAGTTTCATATATTTCTTTGGCCTTAGCCACTAAATCCGGTTTGTTTTTAAGCAACGGGAAAATGGCGGCCTTGATCGGGCTTAAAGCATAGGGGAACTTCATGACTATTCTAGTTTCATCGTTAATCGCTTCTTCGGTATAGGCTTTATCTAAAAACATCAGCACCAAGCGGCCCAAGCCCACAGATGTTTCCACTATGTGCGGCATATAACGAGTCTTTTCAGCTTCGTCAAAATAGCTTAAGTCCACTCCGGAAAATTTGCTGTGTTGAGTGAGGTCCCAATCGCCTCGAGCGTGAATGCCTTCTACTTCTTTGAACCCTCCCAGGGATTTGTAGTTATATTCAATATCATAGGCCGCTTTAGCATAGTGGGCCAATTTTTCGTGTTTATACCAGCGGATATCATTTTGGTCGATGCCGTTTTTTACATACCAATCAAAGCGAGCCGCTTTCCATTCGTCATATTTTTCCATAGCCATTTTTTCCGGCAGGAAATACTGGAGCTCCATTTGTTCAAATTCTCGAGTACGGAAAATGAATTGGCGCGCTACAATCTCATTGCGGAAAGCTTTGCCGACTTGGGCAATACCGAAAGGCAGCTTCGGGTGAGTGGAGTCTAGAATATTTTTGTATTGCAAATAGATGCTGCCGCAAGTTTCTGGGCGGAGATAGACGACATTGTCGTCGCTCAATTCTTCGGTGGGGGAGCCCAAATTTGATTTAACCATCAAGGAAAAACGTTTAGCGGCGGTCAGATCGGTGGAGCCGCATTCTAAGCATTTTAATTTCTTGGCTGCCCTTAGCTCATCTAATTTAGCATTAATATCTTTCAAGCCTGCTTTGTCAAAAAGATCTTCTCCGAGAATTGTTTCCAGAAGGTGATCGGCGCGCATGCGATTCTTGCATTTTTTGCAATCAACTTGCGGGTCGTCAAAATTAGCGAGGTGTCCGGAGGCCTCCCAGGTTTTGGGACTCATGAAAATAGCTCCATCCATGAGGACAATGTCGTCATGTTCTTGAATCATGGATTTGATCCAGGAATCACGGATATTATTTTTGAGCAAAGTGCCGTAGTGGCCGTAGTCATAGACAGCGGCAAAACCGCCATAGATGTCGGAAGAAGGAAAGATAAAGCCGCGGCGCTTGGCCAGGGAAACTAATTTGTCCATTAGAGTTAATTCCATATGATTATTTTAGATTTCTTTAATCGTTTTGATGCCCAGTAATTCTAGGCCATTAATCAAGGTTTGTCGAGAGGCTTTAAACAGCTCTATTCTAGCTTTTCTCAATTTAGATTCGGCTTTGAGCACTGGTACGGATTGATAATAATCGTTGATTTTTTGAGATAATTCAAAGAGATAGTGAGCGATAATAGAGGGGTCATATTCTAGGGCGGCTTTCTGAATAGTTTCGGGATATTTAGCTAGAGCGGTAATCAATTCTATTTCTTTATCCAAGGTTAATTTTTGTCCCAGGTTGCGAACAGGGAAAATACGACCGGGAGCTTTCTTGATTAGTTTGTTGGCTCTGGCTTGAGTATATTGCAAATAGGTCGCAGTGTAGCCGTCAAAACGCAAAGCTTCATTGATATCAAAAACAATAGTTTTGTTAGCCGATACTTTTATCAACTCGAATTTGATAATGGAGAGAGCAATAGCTCGAGCGGTCTTAGCAATCTTTTTAGCGCTCCAATTTTGATGGCGAGATTTAGTTTCTAGCGTTGCTTTTTCCTGAGCGATATCTAACAGTTCATCGTAGGTAATAACATTGCCGCTACGGGAAGACATCATGCCGGAAGGCAAGGTCACAAATTCATAAGGGAGATGAGTCATTTTAGCTTCATAGCCGGAAAGTTCTAGGATTTTGAATAGTTGCTTGAAGTATAAAGACTGGCGGGAGTCCACAACATAGATAGATTCAAATAAATTGTAGTGGTCAAACTTCCATTTAGCTAAAGCCAAGTCGGCTACCGGATAAAGAGCGGTGCCGTCGGAACGAATGATCGGCAGAACGCCTAAATTATATTTTTCTAGGTTGGCTATAATCGCCCCGTCGCTTTTGATTAATATTTTTTTATTTTTTAATTCTTCCACTAGTTCTAACCCGGCGGCGATTACCGCGCTTTCAAAAAAAGTATTAGTGAATTTTACTCCCAGGTCGTTATAAATAGCTTGGAAATAATTTAAACTTAATTCTCTGGTTTTTTGCCAGAGATTATAGGCCTCACCCTGGCGGCTTTCAATACCTTTCATGATTTCCGCTACTTCTTCTTTGTATTCCGGCTGGCTTTCCAGTTTCTGAGCCGATTCAGCATAGATTTTTCCTAAAGTATAGCCGGTAAGTTTTTTGTCTTGATGAAACTTTAAGTATCCCCAGAGAGTTTTGGCAACGTGGATGCCGAAGTCGTTAATATAGGAAACGGGAATAGTATTTTCGCCGGACGCTGCTAGGATATTATTCAAACTGCGGCCATAGAGCAGGTTGCGGAGGTGACCAACATGATATTCTTTGTGGGTATTAACATTGGAGAATTCAATCATCACCGTCTTGGGATCAAGTTTTTCATCGCGGCCATATTTATCCTTGTCTATTTTTATTTCCTTAAGCAAAGAGTCGGTCAAAGCGGCTTGATTGAGCTGGAGATTGATATAGGGGCCGGCAAGGGTGACTTCGGCTATCAGGGTTTTTAGCTTGGCGTTGTTTTTAATGGTTTCCGCTATTTTTTGAGCTAGTTCATTAGGATTTTTCTTTTGCTTTTTAGCTAAGGCAAAAACGGCCAATGATAAATGGCCGAGTTTGGGGTTGGGCGGATAGCTGATTTCCAATTCGCCCACTTCGTTTTTGATTTGTTCTTTGAGATCGAGCCAGAAACTCATTTAGTTGAGATTATTTTATAACTTTAACGAATTGCCGTTTGCCGCGCTGCAGGATTATTTCTGTTTGCAGATTTATTTCCAGACTAGGCGAATTAATTACTTCAAAATCTGTGGTTTGGGTTTTCATCTTAATTCCAGATTGCTCAATTAATCTTTTGGCTTCACCTTTGCTGGCGGTTAATTTGCTGGCCACTAATAAATCCAGGACATTCATTTGGTTAGCCTTGGCGTGATAGGTAGGAATTTCATCCGGCATTTCCTTGTTTTGGACGGTTTTAATAAAATGTTCTTGAGCGGCCTGAGCTTTAGCTTCGCCGTGATTTATTTTAGTAATTTCCAACGCCAAACGCATTTTTAAATCGCGGGGGTTAGCTTGGCCTGATTTGATGTCCGCTTGTATCTTTTTCACTTCTTTTAACTCTAAATTAGTACAGAGCTCAAAGGCGGAAGACAAGATGCCATCGGGCCAGGACATCACTATGCCATACATATTGTCCGGAGTTTCATCTAGGTTAATGACATTGCCTTCGGATTTTCCCATTTTCTTGCCGGTTTCGTCGGCTAATAGTTTCATGGTTAAAACGAATTTTTCTTTGCCCTTCAAAGCTTTAAGCAAATCGCGGCCACACATCATATTGAACATTTGATCATTGCCGCCGACTTCCATATCTACATCCATAGCCACGCTGTCATATCCTTGGGTGAGGGGATAGAAGAACTCGTGCAGATAAATGGGGCGCTCTTCCTTGAGGCGCTCTTGAAACATATCGCGCTGAATCATGTATTGGACAGTGAAGTTAGAGGCCAGTTTGATTAAATCGGCAAACTTTAATTTGTCATTCCAGCGGCTGTTGTATTTTATCTTAGCGGCATTTTGGCCGGAAAAGTTGAGATAGGCTGATGCTTGTTTTTTATAGTTTTTGGCATTATGCAAAACTTCTGCTCGGGTCAATTGCTTGCGGGCGGCGCTTTTGTCAGTGGGATCACCAATCATACCGGTGAAATCGCCGATTAAAAAAATAACCTCATGGCCGAGTTTTTGAAATTCGCCCAGCTTTTTTAGGGAAATAGCATTGCCGATATGCAAAGAGGTGGCACTGGGATCAAAACCACAATAGAGCCGGATTCTGTCGCCGGACATTAATTTTTTGGTTAAAAGTTCACGGGAAGGATAGACTTGCTCTACGCCTCGTTCTAAGAGTTCGGATATCCGCTCCGGATCGGTTATTGCTCTAGCCATATATTTGTTAGTAATTAATTAATATGTTATAATATTATCAAACTATTACAAGTTTTTCAAATTAATTAATAGCTAATTTTTAGCTTTTAACATTATGTTCTCATATCGTCAAATCCTTAAACAAGCGTTAAGAATCAGTTGGAAAAACAAATTTTTGTGGTTTTTTGGGTTATTCGCTTCTTTGTTGTCTATTGGGGCTGAATACCAAATTTTGTCCCGCCCTTCCAGTTCTCAGGCGGCCATGACTTGGTTTGGTAGTTTGTATAATTTTATCAATTCTGGTCTGTTTAGTACTAAGGTTTTTAGCAACATCGGCTATTTATTTAAGACCCAGCCGGGAGCAACTACTATTTTCCTCTTTATTTTCATCGCCTTCTTGGTCTTGGTGGTGTTCTTAATTTGGTTGGCCGTGACTTCGCAGGTAGCTTTGGTTAAAAACTCCGAAAAGATTATCAATGATCCGAAAGAGAAGTTGGAACCGGCCGCGCGCTGGCATTTGCGTTTTGCTCATAAGCAGTTTTGGCCGGTGTTTGGCTATAACTTAATTTCCAAGGTGCTAGTTAATGTGGCAATTACCTTAGTGAGCTTGCCGCTTCTTTTCCCGTTGGTTAATCGTTTCGCCGTTAATACTATTTACTTGATATTATTCATCATCTTTATCCCGGTAGCTATTTGTATCTCTTGGGTTATTAAGTATGCTATTGCTTTCTTGGTTTTGAAGAACGAAAAGTTCAGCGTGGCTTTGGTCCAGGGTTGGCGTTTGTTTAGAAAGAATTGGCTAATTACCGTGGAGTCCGGTTTATTGTTGTTCGCAGTTAACTTCTTGGCCACTTTCGCCGTGCTCTTGGCTTGTTTGGTAGTGGCTATTCCTTTCATCATCTTGGCCGCGGCCTTCTTGTATCTCTTCTCAGTCAGCGCTTTCTGGGTGATGGTGATTTTAGGATTCTTAACTCTAACCGTTTTTGTTGTCATTTGCGGTTCGCTTCTGACCACTTTTCAAACAGTGGCTTGGACCGATATTTTCATGAAGCTTAATTCCGGCCTTGGCAAAAGCAAAATGGAGCGCTTAGCCCCGGACAGCCTAAAGACAAGGTTAGGCTAACTTAATTTATGAGTGGATTTGATTCCATCAACGCTCTTTTAAGCCAAAAGACCGGCGGCGATGATTCGCCGCAGGGGAAGTTATTGGCGAAGGAGACGGAATTAAAATCGAAAAAGCAAGAAGAACAAACCGAAGCTCAAGCCGCAGCTTCGGGTTTAGGTTATATTAATTTATTTGGTTTTCCTATTAGTCCAGAGGCTATCGGTTTGATATCCGAAGAAGAAGCTCGGGCCAATAAGATAGTTTGTTTTTATTACGATGGTGAAAATATCAGATTAGGATTAGTAGGCGCGGTTACACCATCTTCTCGAGCGATTATTGATCATCTCAATAACCAGTATTTTACTAATAGCCGCCTTTATTTAATTTCCGAATTAAGTTTCAATTATGCTTTGGAGCTCTACAAGATTTTGCCGAAGATAAAAAAATATGAAAGCGGCGTGGAAATTAAACCAGAAGATTTAAAACGTTTCGAGGCCGCTATCAGCAGCTATAAAAATTTGAATGAGGAAATTAACAAGGTCAACATTTCCGATGTGGTGACTTTGATGTTGGCTACGGCCTTGAAAGTCGGCGCTTCCGATATTCATATTGAAGCTGAGGCCCAGGGAATCGTGGTTCGTTTGCGGATTGATGGCGTTTTGCAGGAAGCGGCGGTAATAGACAAGCTGAAATGGAAAAAGATTATTTCCCGCATGAAGATTTTAGCCGGCGTAAAGATTAATATTGAAGACAAGCCTCAAGACGGCCGCTATTCTATTTATTTGGATAATGAAATAGCGGATGTTCGTTCTTCTTTCTTGCCCACTGCCTATGGCGAAAGCGTGGTGATGCGTCTTTTGAAATCGCAATCGGTCGGTTTGCCTTTTGAAGAATTGGGTTTGCGTCCGGAGTCGTTTCAGCTATTAAAGGTGGCTATGGAAAAACCGAATGGCTTGATCCTCACCACCGGTCCGACCGGGTCTGGTAAGACGACTACTTTGTACGCCATTTTAAATAAGTTAAATCAGCCGGGCACCAAGATTATCACCTTGGAAGATCCGATCGAATATCAATTAAAAGGCATCAGTCAGAGTCAGGTGGACCCGAAGAAGGGCTATACTTTTGCTGAAGGCCTGCGTTCTATTTTGCGTCAGGATCCGAATGTGATTATGGTCGGCGAAATCAGAGATGTGGAGACGGCTGAAATTGCCGTTCAAGCTTCTTTGACCGGTCACTTAGTGCTCTCCACTTTGCACACTAACGACGCCTCTGGTGTTATCCCGCGCTTGGTAGATATGGGAGTCAAACCTTTCTTTTTAACCCCAGCGGTCAATGCCGTTTTGGGTCAACGTTTGGTGCGGCAATTATGTCCTAAATGCAAACAGGCTCATGTTTTGAATTCCGAAGAAGAAGAGCAAGTCAAAAAAATATTAGCCGTGGTTTCTCCTAAGGCGGGTATTAATATTCCCAGCACCTTGCCGGCAATTTACAAAGTGGGGCCGGGGTGCGAGTTTTGTAATGGCATTGGTTATAAGGGCCGGATTGGTATCTATGAAGTGTTTACCATGGATGACAAGATTAAGCAGCTAACTAATGACGGTGCGCCGGCTTTTAAAATACTGCAGCAAGCTATTGAAAACGGCATGGTCACCATGCTACAAGATGGTGTCTTGAAGGTTTTAGATGGCACCACCAGTTTAGAAGAGGTTTATCGTGTGGCGGGTGACTTTGATTACGTCAATGAGCTTTATGATATTGTTATTTCTCAAACCATGGGTCGGGGTATTAAGATTAGTCTGCCGGAATTAGAACAAGCTCAAGGACTTTTGAAACAACCGCAAGAGTTAAGTCAGATATTGGCTCAAATGCCGACCAAACAATTATTGCATTTAGTTTCCGCTTTGGCGGTCAAAGAAGACGCCGGCGATATTCATATTGAACCAGCGGAAGGTGCGGTGAAAATCCGTTTCCGTATTGATGGCGTCTTGCATGATATTATTACTTTGCCCTTTGATCATTATTTGCCGCTTTTAAGCGAGGTGAAGATTTTGTCTGGTTTTGCCACCAACGTCAAACAGGCGACCATGGATGGACGCTTTGTGATTATTATGCCGGATAAAAAAATTGATTGCCGCGTTTCTATTATTTCCGGCGGCTATGGTGAAACTGTAGTAGTCCGCTTATTGACCGGCGCTGGTGCCAATCTAAGTTTAGATGCTCTAGGCATCGCTCCTTATACCTTGCCGGTGATTAAAGAGGCGATGAAAAAGACTCGCGGTATTATCATCAATACCGGTCCGACCGGATCTGGCAAGACTACTACCTTGTATAGTATTTTGAGAGAGTTGAATAAGCCGGATGTAAAGATTATCACGGTGGAAGATCCGATTGAATATCGATTGGAAGGATTAATTCAAACTCAGATTGATAACGCTGCCGGTTATACTTTTGCTATGGCGATGCGTTCTCTGTTGCGCCAGAATCCCAACATCATGATGATCGGTGAAATCAGAGATGAAGAAACAGCCAAGATTGCCATTGAAGCTTCTTTGACCGGCCACCTGGTGCTTTCCACTATTCATGCTAATTCCGCCGCTGGAGCCATTTCTCGCTTCGTGGGCTTGGGAGTGGACCGACAGCAATTAGCCAACGCTATTGAATGTGCCATTGGCCAGCGTTTAGCCAGAAGATTATGTCCGCATTGCAAAACCGAAGCCTTCTTGGACGAAAATACTAAAACCGAGGTCAAGAAGATAATTAGTCAGATTACCAACCCGCTAGCTCAGATTCCGTTGCCCTGGAAGACCTACAAGGCCGTGGGTTGCGAACAATGCGGTTTCTTGGGGTATAAGGGCCGGTTGGGATTATATGAAGCTGTGGGCATGAATGCTGATATTCAGAAAGCTATCCAAAATATCAATTTAACCGATATGGAAGTGGAAACCTTGGCTGTCCAGGCCGGTATGATTACCATGATGCAAGATGGTTTAGTGAAGGCTTTGAATGGCGAGACCACAGTGGAAGAGGTTTTCCGCGTTTGCGCTTAATATTTTTATAATCAAACTTATCTATATGATCAACGCTACTTTTATTAAGAGCCTGAAAGCCGCTTATCGTGAAGCTAATGGCGAACGCCGTCAAATCGGCAGTCTGGCCAATATCGTCTTGCATGATTCTAAAAGAGTCATTTTTGCTTTGCACCGCGGTGAGCTTAAAGATGCTAAGGCGCAACTGGAAGGAATTGAAAAAATATTAAAAGAACTGAGCCAGAAATTCGGCGTCGGCCGATTGAACGAGGAAGGTTCCTATCACGCCGCCATTGAAGAATATGTAGAGGCGAAGTTGTTGTATAATGTGTTGACTGCTAAGAAGATTGATACTATTAAAGGTTTGAAATTACCCCCGGTTGCTTACTTGGGAGGCATTTGCGATTTACTAGGTGAAATGGTGCGTCTCGCTACCAACGAAGGAGCTAAGGGAAATTGGCATAGAGTGTCAGAAATCAAAAAAGAGATGAATGAAATTATGGCCACCTTAATTGAATTTGATTTCACCGGCTATCTGCGTACCAAATATGATCAAGCCCGGAATCATTTGCGCAAAGTGGAGCAGATGGAGTATGAAGTTAAATTACGCCAAAAATGAAGTTAGCCATTATCTCCGACAGCCATGATAATTTGGTCAATTTGGATAAAGGGTTGAGAATAATCAGCGCCGAAAAAGTTAGTACTATCTTATGCTGCGGCGATGTGACGACTTTAGAGACTTTGAAACATCTGCGCCGTAATTTTTCCGGAGAAATATTTTTGGTGCTGGGGAACATGGATATTTTCTCCGAAGATGAAGCTCGGCAAGTGTCAGGAATTAATGTTTTAGGCAGAATGGGGGTATTCCGTTGGGCGGATAAGCTGATTGGAGCTTGCCACGAACCTTTTTATATTGATCGTTTGTTGACGCAGAATAAAAATCAGAAATTTGATTTTATTTTCTACGGCCATACTCATAAACCTTGGATTGAAATTCGAGAGGGGATAAAGATTATCAATCCTGGTACTTTGGGCGGAGTTTTTCAGAAAGCCAGTTTAGCTATTTTAGATGATAAATCCGCTGAGCCGGAATTAAAAATATTAGAGACTATAAACTTATGAAGCTGATGATTAATACCAAGATGATTAAGACTGCCTCCCAGGCTGCTTTGACTGCCGGCCGGGAACTTTTGGCGGTCTATGAAAAGTTTGATCGTTCCGGCGTTAAGTTTAAGACACCGCGAGAAATTGTCACTAAAGCTGATCTTCTTTCGGAGAGGATAATTAAAAAAATAATTAAAGCTAACTTTCCCGATCATCAAATATTGTCCGAAGAATCTGGATTGTCCGGCAAAGCCTCTCCCTATCTCTGGATAGTGGATCCCATTGATGGCACTACTAATTTTTCCATGCATAATCCGCTTTGGAGCATTTCCATCGCTTTGAGTTATAAAGGGGAAATACAATTGGGAATAGTCTTGGTGCCAATCTTGGGAGAAGTTTTTGTAGCGGTCAAAGGTTTGGGTGCCTACTTAAACGGCCAGAAAATTCAAGTGTCGGAGAAAAGAATTAAAGAAGCGATTAATACTTTTTGCCATGGCAGCGATTTGAAAGATATTAAGCGTGCCATTCGTTATTACGAAAAACAAAAATTGCATAATTTTGATTGCCGACAGCTGGGAAGTACGGCGGTGGAATTAGCTTATGTGGCCGCCGGTCGGGTTGAGTCTATCGGCATCCCCGGAGCCAGGGTTTGGGATGTAGCTGCCGGGGTGCTATTAGTCTCTGAGTCTAAAGGCAAGGTGACTGATTTAACCGGAGAAAAATGGAATATCAAGAGCCGAGACATCTTGGCTTCTAACGGCCGCGACCATTCTAAATTGATTAATGCCTGGAAATAGTGCTGATTTAGCCAACAAGACAAAACAAGAGGAAAGCTCTTGTTTTTTGTTGCCTTGACTAATTGTTATTTTTTTGGTATTTTAGAAAGTCAATTGTCCTTTTATTAACCAAAACTTGTACAAATGCTTAATAAAGATGCTATTCAGAAATTAGCGGCCGTTAAATACCGCCGTCAGATTAGATTGCTCACTTGGAGCTGCAGTTTCCTGGCTGCTTTGATTTTTACCATTGTCTTCAGCGGTTTTTTGCACCTGGAGGGATGGTACAAAGTTCTAGCTTTTTTGGTGGCTCTGGTGGTTTTTGTCTGGCCCGCTTTCCTGATTTTTAAGGAAGCCTCCCATTGGCGGAGGGAGTACTTAAGCTCCGAAATGGAACGCTGGAACCAGGAGGCAAAAAGACGAGAAGGAGAATCAATTATCGCCGCCAGAAACTTGGGCTTGTTGTATGAAAAGGTCCAGGAAAGATGGTCAGCACAGCTGCAAAGTTTGTCGACGGTCAAATTGTCCGATGTTAATTGGGCGCCGGAGAATTTAGCGGAGAATGTGCGCACTTTTTCTATGTGTTTGGGAAGGGTGGATAATCAGCTCCACAAAATTATTAATGATTGCGGCCCTAAAAATCAGCAATGCTATGATGCCATGTTTTTGTGTGAGATTGGGGTTCAAATTGAGACTCAAGGCTCGATTATGAAGGACAAGTTTTTTAGTTGTCTGCAAGCTAAGCAGTTTTTTGCGCCAACTCTGGCCACCAGCATCATGTTGGAGTATCGGGAAATTCTCAAAAAGATTCCAGGCCGGGCGGTCGAGATGCTGCAGAAAGAATTGTTGGATCATGCTCACCGCGCTAAAGAAAAAGCAGCGGAATATCAGCAATTACTGGAAGCCGAACAGCCAAAAGAACAGGTTTGAAATTAAGCCAAACTACACCAAACAAAAAAGGGAGACATCTCCCTTTTTTTATTGGCTATTTTTAGATACCTAACCTTTTTTTGATTTCCGGCAAAGCTTTTAAGGTAGCGGCGCGGCCGGATTCCATCATGTTGAGCATTATTTTGTCGTCCCAATATTTCTTTAGCCGTGATATTTTGCATAAGTTAGAAGTATCGGGTTCAATAATGATATCGCTATTTTTGATTTCATTTTGAGCCAATCGACGCAAGATTATTTCTATACATCTCATGACGGTTTTAGAGGTGCTGGGGCTGGCATCAACAAAATCGTATTGGTTATAGAGATTGACGGCAATAATAATATCAGCGCCCATGGATTTAACTATCTCGTCCGGCACCGGCAGTGATATGCCGCCGTCCACTAAGAGCTGGCCGCGAAACTTCACCGGTTTAAAAGTTAAAGGAACCGAAACACTGGCTCGTACGGCGGTTGCCATATCACCGCGATCGAAAATATACGGTTCGCCGGTAATGATATTGGTGGCAATGATTTTAATGGGGATTTTAGTTTTTTTGAAATCAGCTCCTTCTAATCCTTTTCTAAGGAATTTTTCCAAGTAGCTGCCAGTGAGCAGTCCTCCGGCGCGGCTGATGTCGGTGAGCATTCTGAGTTTTTCTTTTTGTTTGCCGAAGAAGTCTTTTCGCAGTCTTTCGGAATTGCCATAGACAGCGTAATAGGCGCCGACTAAGGCGCCAATGCTGGAGCCGGCAATATAATCAATCGGAATATTGTTTTCTAAGAGGGTGTCAATGACGCCGACTAAGGCTGGGCCGCGAAAGCCGCCGCTGCCTAAAGCCAGGCCGATTTTAGGTCTGGGCATATGATAGGTTTAAAATTATATTTCTATTATAGCACGGATTTGAGATATTTTCCGGTCCAGCTATTCTTATTCTGTGCCACTTGGCGCGGAGTGCCGCAAGCTACTATTTGGCCACCTTGGTCGCCGCCTTCAGGGCCGAGATCAATTATCCAGTCTACTGATTTAATCACATCTAAATTATGCTCAATAATTAACACGGTGTGTCCTTTATCCACTAAGCGATGCAGGACTTTGAGCAAGCGGTCAATATCGGCAAAATGCAGACCGGTAGTCGGTTCGTCTAAAAGATAGAGAGTGTGCCCAGTGGCCGGACGAGATAGTTCGGTGGCCAGCTTGATGCGTTGAGCTTCGCCGCCGGAAAGAGTGGTGGAGCTTTGGCCCAGTTTGATATATCCCAAGCCCACTTCTTCCAAGGTTTTGAGCTTGTTGGTGATATTTTTTTCTTCCTGGAAAAACTTTAAAGCTTCGCTCACAGTCAAATCTAAAACTTCGGAGATATTCTTGTCGCGATAGCGGATATTTAATATTTCTTTTTTGTATCTGGCTCCGCCGCAGACTTCGCAGGTCATATAGATATCATTCAAGAACTGCATCTCAATTTTAATTACGCCGTCGCCGGAACAATTTTCACAGCGGCCGCCCACGGTATTGAAAGAAAAATGATTAGCCCTGAATCCCTTGGCTTTAGCTTCCGGCAAGCTGGCATATAATTCTCTGATGGGAGTAAAAACTTCGGTATAGGTAGCCGGGTTAGAACGCGGAGTGCGGCCGATAGGGGATTGATCAATATCAATCACCTTATTAATATTTTCCAGTCCGGTTAACTTCTCATATTCTCCCGGTTTGTCTTTGGAGCGATAGAACTTTTGGTTTAAGGCTTTGGCTAGAATGTCAGTGATTAAAGTTGATTTGCCGGAACCGGAAACGCCGGTGATGGCCACAATTTTTCCTAGAGGTATTTCCACATCAATATTGCGGAGATTATGCTCTTTAGCCCCCCAGATTTTTAGAACTTTGCCGTTACCGGAGCGATAATCCACCGGACTTTGAATTTGAAGCTGGCCGGAAAGATATTGTCCGGTTAAAGATTTTTTATCTTTCTTTATTTCCTGCGGCGTACCGGCGAAGATTATCTCTCCGCCTAAAGTACCAGCGCCGGGGCCGACGTCTAATAAATAATCAGCGGCTAGAATGGTGGCTTCGTCATGTTCTACGACAATGACGCTATTGCCGCGGTCTTTCAAAGTCTTGAGGGTGCTGATTAATTTGGCGTTGTCTCTCTGGTGCAAGCCGATAGAGGGTTCGTCTAAAACATACATTACCCCCACCAATCCGGAACCGATTTGAGTGGCTAGTCTGAGGCGCTGGGCTTCACCACCGGAGAGGGTGGTGGCGGGACGATTCAGATTGAGGTAGTTTAAGCCTACATTTTTAATTAATTCTAAACGGCTCATGATTTCCTTGGCAATGGACTCCACGATTAATTTAGATTTGGCCGGCAATTTTGACTTTCCGGCTAGAGTAGCAAAGAAAGTATAGGCGCTGTCAATATTTTTTTCGCCCAGTTCATAAATATTCAAGTCAGAAATAGTGACGGCCAAGATTTCCGGTTTTAATCTCTTGCCTAAACAAACCGGGCAAGGCAAAGTCTGCATATATTGGGCTATCTTCTGGTGTATATAATGGGAGTCGCTTTCAGAATAGCGAGATTTGAGGTTGGCAATTACTCCGTCAAAATCCCGGCCGCCGTTTAACAGCCAGCTAATCTGATTTTTATTTAAATCTTTGAGGGGAGTATTAATATCAAAGCCATGCTTGGGGGCGACAGCCGTTAACTGATCCAATAATACTTTTTGGTTAGTGAAGCTATAGTGAGTCCAGGGTTTGACGCCTCCCTGAGCTAGGCTCAAATTGTTGTTTAATAATAAATCCGGGTCAACTTCTAATTTGGTTCCCAATCCAGAACAAGCCGGACAGGCACCAGAGAGAGAGTTAAAAGAAAAATCACCCGGCTTCAATTCGGCTATGGCGATGTGGCCATTGGGGCAGACTAATTTTTTTTCTTCCTTCTTTAATATGGCTTGGCATTCCGGGCAATGGGGCTGGCCGATTTTGCTAAACAGCAAACGAAGGTAGTCATAAATTTCGGTAATCGTGCCCACGGTGGAACGGGGGTTGTTGCTCAGAGTGTGTTGGTTAATGGCAATAGCCGGCGGCAAGCCCTCAATCATTTCCACTTCCGGTTTGGCTAATAGCCCGACGAACTGGCGGGCATAGGCGGACAGAGATTCCACATAGCGGCGCTGGCCCTCGGCATAGAGAGTATCAAAAGCTAAAGAAGATTTGCCGGAACCGGACAGTCCGGTGATGACGACAAATTTATCGCGCGGAATGTCAATATCAATATTTTTTAAATTGTTTACTTTGACTCCGCGCAGGCGGATGAAATTATCGGCCATAGTTAGATGATGGATAGAAACAGCCGGATCAGTTTAGCCGTTATTTTATCCAAGATGTTTAATTTTATCTCTAAATTAGGAAAGGGAATGGAACGCTTTTCCCAGCGATGGAAAATAGCTTTCAAGTCCTTCACTGTTTTTTTCTGGCGAAAGAAAACGCCAATTTCAAAATTCCAATTAAATGACAATAGGTCTAGATTCTGGGAACCGATTAAGCCTTCTTCATCATCAATAATCATTGCTTTGGCGTGATTCATCTTGGGGCTGGCAAAGAATTTGATGCCTAAAGGCTGAAGCTTGGCGGCGTAATAATAATTGATGCGATTAATGAACCTGATATCGGTGTCTCGGGGGATGATGATTTTGACTTCCACGTTGCGGCGAATGGCATCATCTAATAGCGTCATCAGCCAGCGGGGCGGAATAAAATAGGGGGTAATTAATTTGATACTGCGTTTAGCACTGATAACCTGGCGGCGATAATAGTCGCCTAAAGCGCGGCGGGATTTTCCCGGCAGGTTCTCTAGAACCAGGGATTTTATCTTTTTAATCAGAGATTGATTATAATAGCGAATAATGTTTTTGTCCAGACCGCCGCAAGCCCGATAAACCTGGGCGAAAGAACGCAGTACCCCTTTGACCGTCTTCTTGCCCCCCAGCTTTATCTGTAAATCGTCCCAATAAAGGATTTTTTTCTCAATATTAACCCCGCCGAGATAAGCTAGGCGTTCATCAATTAATACTATTTTGCGGTGAGTCCGGCGCCAGAAATGGCTGAAGAAATGGAAATCAACCCCGGCTTGGCGCAAGTCGCTGACGGTTTGTTTTTTGATAGCGTAGCTGCCGAAAGCATCGGCGATAATGGCCACCTTGAGTCCTAATTGAGCTTTGTGCTTGAGGATGCCGATAAAGTCGTGACTTTCCTGAGTGTCATCCAGGAAAATATACATTTCAATATAAATGGATTTTTGAGCTCGGGAGATGTCTTTGATGATGGCGTCCCAGGCTTTTTTAGAGGTCGTGTAAAGGTGATATTTCATATATTCATTTTAGAGATTATAGCATAGGTTAGGGAAAATAAAAAGGCCCCGGACCAATCTTGCGATTGATACGGGACCGAAATATTGTTGAGCTATTCGTGGGCTGTGAGCAGGGATGTGCTGGTGGGGAGTTGAACCAGATAGACTGATCCGCCGCCAATTATCTGCAAGCCTTGAGGACAAGGTCCCCAGTCTTCGCAATAGTCGGAATACAACAGTTCTCCGTTAAGATAGATGTTGGTTATCCCTTTTTTGACTACCGACCAGAATACTCCGAAGGAACTGGGGCAATACTCTTCGTATTTTCCCTCATAAAGCGTGGTAATTTTGCCGTCCAGATCCATTTTGTATAGACCGCGGCGAGCTTCAAAAATAATACCATCTTTATCCGGACCCCAATACCGGGAAGGAGGCGCCAATTCTTTGCTGGTGCCGTCTGCCAGTAATATTCTTACCGTTTTTTCTTCCACGATATAAGCCGTGATCATTCCGGTACAAACGGCCGGTGTCCAGTCAATTTTTTTGTCGTCTTCACGGGCATAGATAACCCGGACGCCATTGATTGACAACTGGCTTTTTCCGTCTATGATTTCTTCCACTAAAATGCCTTGCGGGCAGGGGAACCAATCAATCGGTTTTCCTTCGTAGAGGAAATCTTTGCCGCGGAGCAAAATCGAGTCGGACCGTTTCACAACGGCTCCATTCGGTCCGGGGATAATTTCGATGTATTTCTGTTTTCCCGGTAAAGGGAAAATTTGCACTACATCGCCCTCGGCCAGGAATAAACAGCCATTTTGATATTCATCAACTCCTTGCGGGGCTGAGAACAATGTGCCGTTTCCGACATCACAGATTTTGCTGACCGGTTGCGAATTCTGAGCGGTACTGGCCAAGCAAAGACACAGCGTGGCTATAAAAAACATTGCTTTTCTCATGATAAACTCTCCTTTATAGATTATGGTTAGTAATGAACTTCTCTTATATTTAACACTTTTATAGAAATATGTCAATAGGGGGCTAATAGGCCTGGACAAAGGGAAAACATTGGATTAATATAAAGGGCTAACCTAGTACATCCAAAAAATTAATAATGAGCAAAACTATCAGAAACGGTGGCAACGGCCATCACGCCAAAACCCCGCGGCGCAGAAATGGCAACGGGAAAGGCGACTTGAAAGAAGGCGAAAAAGAAAACGGTCGAGATTTAGTCTTTGATGATTGCGCTCCCACTGAGCATCATATTGTCCCGCGGAGTCGAATGCATGAAGCGGAATATGAACAATACATCGGCAAAGATAACTTAACTGAAGTGCCAAAGGGGAGGCATAATCTTTTTCATTGCCTGCTTTTCAACCTCACTCCTCCTGAAATCATTGCCTGGCTAGTCAAATATCTTTGGGGCGGCCAACGGCATTGGATTGAACTTTATTTAAGCGATCCTGACTACTATCAGGAAAAAATGGAACTCCGAGAAAAACTTCGTAAAAACGATAAAAAGAACGCTCAGAAATGAGCGTTTTTAAAATACAAAAACAGGTTTTGGTAATTTATTTTTATTTTAAATTGTTCGTCGAGACTAATGAATTTATTTAATATTGAAATGTTTTAATCGAGAAAAATTAATTTAAACTTTTTCCTTTAGACAACAATAATTTCTTAAACGCTTTTCCTGATATAAATTCTAATTCATTATCATTATCCGGGTCTAGAACGGCATTAAATATGAAGTTGGCATCTATTTTTTTACCGTCATCATATTCGACAGCAGATAATCCATCTTTATCCCCGGTAATTTCTAGCAGCCTATCATCACCCCACACGGCATAACGTGTTTCATTTTTAGTTTCAAAGATGCTCTTATCATTCGCATATTCTCCATCTATTATTTCATCTGTTAGTTCTTTGGGGAATATAAATCTTTTTACCTTGTTCATATTTATTTTAATTTAGTCTTTCATATTTTCAATTTTAAGCCCTCGGCTCGTCTTGTCTAATCTTCTCCTTATATCTCTTTTTCTAATGAGTTAATAAGAGCTTTCAGCTCAAGGTCTTTTCCAGCATCTTCTATTTTTTCCGCATAGGTCCTGCTATCTTCTATATCATTGTCTATAATATCACACACTATATCGCCAATTTTGTCCATTTCTTTTTCAGAAAAGCGACTATTATCTTTCATCCAATTTAATCTAAAGAGGCCCAATTTAGACTTCACATCTTTTACGCTATCAGATTTTTTTATGCCTAATATTTTGTAAACATCATCTTTTTTCATATAATTGTTTTACAAATAAATTATATTTTTATTGATTGAAGAAGGGGGGCAAAAAAGGTCTCCCGATACGGTTAACATACTCTTTTCGAGTATGCGCCCGAGCAGTGAAAATCGGTCAGAAGACCATCTCTGTTATTTAGGGCTCTCTTTCATGTCTTGAGGAGGTTCAGACAAAGTGACTTATTATCATTAGGTCTTCATTTTTAAACTTTAATGATGTATACTTATTATAGCTAAAATATGCCTAAAAATCAATATGAAAGTAGGGGCTGGAAATAACAAAATTAACAATACAAAAATTAATTATAAATAATTTTTTTATCAATGACTATAAAATCAGAAATGATTTGAAAATACTAACAAAAAATAGGCTAATAGCCTATTTTTTGCTTCGTAGTCCCTAGGGGAATCGAACCCCTGTTATCAGGATGAAAACCTGGCGTCCTAACCATTAGACGAAGGGACCAAAACAGTAATCATTCTAGCTATTATTGGCCAGGCTGTCAAGGAAAGAGGGTTTGCCTATTTTTTAGGAAATGATAAGATGGGATTACTATGACTTATATTCTAGGAGTGGAAACCAGTTGTGATGAAACAGCCGCCTCGGTCTTGGCTTTTTCCAAGGCGGGGGAGTTTAAGATTTTGTCCAATATCATATCTTCCCAAATCGCCATCCACCAGCGCTATCAAGGCGTGGTGCCGGAAATCGCTGCTCGGGAGCATGTTTTAAATATCTTGCCGGTCATCAATGAAGCTCTGCGGGAAGCTAAGATCAAAAGCGACGATTTAGCGGCCCTGGCTGTGACTGCCGGCCCAGGACTCATTACCTCTTTGCTTTCCGGCGTGGAAACCGTTCGGACTTTAGCTTATGCCTGGGGCAAACCGGTGATAGCGGTTAATCATATCGCCGGCCATTTGTCAGCCGCTTTCATCAGCCAACCGAAAACTAAATTTCCGGCGGTAGCTTTAACCGTTTCCGGCGGTCATACTAACATTGTCTATCTTTCTAATTATAATAAATATAAATTAATCGGTGAGACCTTGGATGATGCTGCCGGAGAGGCTTTTGATAAGGGCGCTAAGATGTTGGGAGTGGGCTATCCGGGCGGGCCGATAGTTTCTCGTTTAGCCAAAGACTATCACACTGGAGATAAAAATAATTTAGATATTAAATTGCCGCGGCCGATGTTGCATAAACAGGGTTTTGATTTTTCTTTTTCCGGACTGAAAACTGCTTTGTTGTATCAGATAAAGAAAGACAAGAATTATCAAAAACATATTCCTGAATATTGCCATGAACTGCAGCAAGCGATTATTGATGTTTTAATTGCTAAAACTATCAAGGCAGCCAAACTCAAGAAAGCTCAGACGGTAATCTTGAGCGGCGGCGTATCAGCCAATATTGAATTGCGCCGACAATTGGCTGAGCGAGTAGAAAAAGAATTGCCGGGAGTGGAGTTTTTGGTGCCACAATTGGAATATACCACCGATAATGCCGCTATGGTGGCCATGGCCGGATATTATCTCTATCAGCAGAAAAAGTTTGTTTCCTGGCCGAAATTGAAGGCCACCAGCTCTTTAGATTTAGCCTAAGGCGCTTATTGATTTTTTTGGGAGTTATTGTATGATATATATGCTTTAGCCGGGTCCGATGGCGAAGTGGTCTAACGCTGCAGTTTGCAAAACTGCCATTCGTGGGTTCGACTCCCACTCGGACCTCATCTGTTCTATATAATCTTTGTCAGCTGCTGATCTGACTCAAAAAAATCTCCTACGGGAGGCTGGTTGTTTGGAACAGCATCAGCCAACGCTTAGAAGTTAGGGCGGTAATCGATTCCTAACTTTTAGGCATCAAAAGCGAGAGAGGCAAAGCCCTCTCTTGCTTTTGATAATAATTACTTTATGCCTTTATCAATCGGCATCGTCGGTTTGCCTAATGTCGGTAAATCTACCTTGTTCAACACTTTAACCAAGAAATGCGTGGAGGCGGCTAATTATCCTTTCTGCACCATCACTCCCAATGTCGGCATCGTCAAGGTGCCGGACCATCGGTTGGATGAGCTAGCCAGGATTTCCCGCCCGGAACGCGTCATCAATACCGTCATTGAATTCATTGACATTGCCGGTCTGGTTAAAGGCGCCCATAAAGGGGAAGGACTGGGTAATCAGTTCTTGTCCCATATCCGAGAGTGCGATGCTATTTGCGAAGTGGTGCGGGCTTTTCATAATGATGACATTGTCCATGTAGAAGGGAAGATCGATCCGGACTCCGATGAGTCAACTATCGCCTTGGAATTAATCTTTGCCGATTTAGCGACCGTGGAAAAAAGATTGGAGAAGGTGGTGAAAGAAACTAAAAGCGGCGACAAGGAGGCGGTGAAGATGAAAGCTCTTTTGGAAAGATTGAAGACTGAATTAGAAAATGAAAAACCGGCTCGTTCTCTAGCCGTCACTGATGATGAAGCTATATATTTAAAAGGTTTGAATCTTTTAACCTCTAAACCGATTTTGTATGTTTTAAATACTGATAATCCGCAAGCCGCGACCAGTTTTGGTTGGGAGGGGGAAGTGATAAAATTAAATGTGAAGTTGGAAGAAGAGATTGCTGCCTTGCCGGAAGCTGAACAATTGGAGTATATTAAAGAGCTCGGTTTAGACCAAAGCGGATTGGATAAATTGATTCAAGCTGCCTATAAGATATTAGGCTTAGACACTTTTTTCACCACCGGCAGCGATGAAACTAGGGCTTGGACTATCGTGTCCGGCACTAAAGCGCCTCAAGCCGCCGCAGTTATTCATACCGATTTTGAAAAAGGCTTTGTTCGCGCCGAAGTAATTAATTGGGAGAAGTTTGTTGAAGCTCAGAGTGAAGCCAAGGCCAGAGAAATGGGTTGGATGCGCACCGAAGGGAAGGACTATGTGGTTAAAGACGGCGATATCTGTAATTTTTTAATTAATCGTTAATTCCAATAGTGCTAATTGTTTTTTAAAATTTAAACAGCCATGCGAGAAAAAGAAGAAATTTTTTCGATTTTAGTTGACACTATCATTGCCGTCATGCAAAGAAATGATTTGGTCCTGACCCCGGAAACTAAAGTAGCGGATCTGAAATTGGAATCACTGAATTTCCTTTATGTGATTTCCGGAGTGGAAACCATTATGGCTATAAGCTTTCCCGACTCCAAGACTCAAAAAGATTTTGAGACCCTGGATGATCTGGTCGCTGCGATCTATGATTTGCAGTAATGATTTTTGCTCACAAAAAGGCGCCCCTTCAGGCGCCTTTTTTAACTGTCGGGCTGCGCGGAATCGAACCGCGATTACACGAACCCGAATCGTGCGTAATACCACTATACCACAGCCCGTGGTCGCTCGTTTCATCTGGTGGACTTGAGGGGAATCGAACCCCTTGCCTCCACAATGCGAATGTGGCGCTCTACCAGATGAGCTACAAGCCCTTCACCCTAGCTATTGTAGCAGAAAAAACAGAATAGGCAAGGGTATAAAAAAAGCTGCAATTTAGGGTTGCAGCTCGGTTTCTTAAACCGTTGAGTTGAATTGATTAATATCTGATTATCGCATATCCGCTTAATGCCTTATATAAGGCGTCATAGCGGATTTCGAGAGAAGCGGTAAAGTCCTTTACTTTGAAGCTTTTGTAGAGTTCCAGGGAAGGGGCGACTTTGATTTTGCCATCTTTGACTTCGGAGTTAGCCCCGATAGCTATTTGGATGACATCGTCGCCGATTATGTGGCCCAACATGGCTTCGTAGTTATATATTCGGCCGGTACGGCGGCCTTCTAACTTTACAGCATACGTACCCTTGGTACTCAAGGGGCTGAAGTGCTTGTAGAAGAAAGGCGGTACACAGAAATATTGCGTGGCCTCATTATACAAGTCTTCATGGAAGAATTTTTGGTTTATTTTCCCAAAACCTGTTTGGGATTTGAACCAGAAGTCTCCCTTCTTTACATCGTAGCTGAAAAAGTTAAAGGTTCCAAACCGATTGAGATCTTTGGTCCCAGCGAATCCCCAATAAGTATCAATGGCCCGACCAGCGGATACATAGACATGCTTGGGGTGGAAGGCTAGCCACCAATATCTGGCATCTTCGGAGTTAGTCGGTTTGTATAACGGATGATGCAGGAGCATCCCGATTTCTCCAGTGAAGTGCCAGTATCCAGCGCTGACGATAGCGTAGTCCCAAGGGACATATTGCTGGCTGATCATTCGGCCAATTTCTAGACCCAGCGATACTTCGCCGAATCTTTTTTTGCCCCAGACATCAAGAGCCACTCTTTCGTTTCCATTCATATCGCCGATTTTGATAACAGCGGCGCCCAGTTCTCCGGTAGAGTCGCCGATTATCTTGGGAATAAATACCCCCATGACATCAGCGCCATTGGCTTTATAATCGTACTTCAGTGTCACCACCTTAGTATTGACTACTATCCTGTTAACCGGCACTAGGGTATGAGTGGTATCGGCTTTAAGGGTGGTTTCCAGGCTCACGTGTACTTGGCTCATCGCTGAACCGACCAAGAACATTGCTATTAGCAAAAACATTATTTTCTTCATTTCAAATTCTCCTGTTGATTAATTAATAATTTATTATTTTTGTTCCTTTAGGGAAGGTAGATAAAAATTATTAATTAAACAGGGGGATCGGATCTAATGTTTTAGCAAAGCCTCGGTGGGTTTTGAATGCTTTGGTGGTTAGATATTTTTCCTTGGCCCATTCGACAGGGAAATAAATGATAAGCAGAATTCCTTCAGCAGAATTTAAATTCTGAATGTCGATTAATGGGGTTCGTTCCGGACCGGGCGGCGCTTTGATCTCTAAAAAGTATTTAGGACTGTCGTGCTCTTTAAAAGCAGGAACAGATCCATAAACTTTAGGAATCATTGTTAACAGCACCATGGTCACTAACGCAGTTGGCAAGAAAGAATGACGGACTACCAACCCGCGATTACGCAGATATTCTTTGTAGCCCTTCAGATTCTTTTCGTTAGCAAAGCGTTTGATGGTGGCCAACTCGTCTTCGGAGATTAGGGTAAAGATGGTTTTCTGTGTTCGGCGGAAAGAAATTTCCATGGCCCATTCCCGTCCTTCACTACCTAGTTTTTTGATCCAGACCCTAAGAATAGTATAGGGATAGATCAGTAAACAGATAATGAAACTTAAGGGATTGCTCAGGCGCCATTTCTTTTTCTCATCCACCCACCAAAGATAGAGGAGGGCGAAAGCCAAGAGGAAGTTCTTGAGATAAAAACTCCACAGCCAATGCAGAATGTTCTTGATGGTAGTGCCATCGTTCCACTCCTGCTTTTGCTTGGCTAAACGTTTCTCCTTGCCCGGGTCCATCACCGCGTCATATTCTTTCTGAGCGGCGGATATTTCGCTCCAGAATTTGTCCGATTTTTCCGGATCGGTGCGGGCCAGCTTTTCGCGTCTTTCCATGATAATTCTGTTTAGATGGCCGGACCAGTCCAGCTCATTTATCATGTAGTGGATGCTATCATGCCTTTTCCGCATTTCAATTCTGGCTAAATCTTGGAAATAGAGCGATGGAGTATAACCATCGCCTAATTCGTAGGCCCTGTCCAATATTCCTGATAAAAATTGGATATCCCTTCTTCTTTCTTCATCAGTGCCCACCCGTCTCGGGTGTTCGCTTTGATGAATGACAAAGGGAATAATTCCAATATTATAGAGGAATAGTATGGCCAAGACCCATTTCAGGGTTTTGGTTATTATTTTCATCGCTAATATATTTTTTTGTTACCTTAACAATTTAATATCAAAAAGTAAAAACGATGAGTATAGATTCTGTTGTCTTCGGTTATTTAGCTGGTTTTTTGTCAGCTACTGCTTATATCCCATATGTTTATAGTATAATCAAGCGCAAGGCTACTCCTAGCCGAGCCAGTTGGATTATCTGGAGCTTGGCTAATTTAATCATTCTGCCTAGTTATTTCATGATTGGAGATATTGAGCGTTTATGGATGCCACTAGCCTATGCTATTGGATCTGTGGTTATTATGTCTCTTTCATTTCGTTATGGCACTGGCGGATGGACTAGGTTTGATAAAAAATGTTTTGTCGTTTCTTTATTAAGCTTAGGATTGTGGTGGTATTTTGATTCTCCGCTTTTAGGTCTCTTGATGAATCTAGCTATTAATGCGATAGGTTCTTTGCCGACCATCAAGAAAGTATATAAAAACCCTAAAAGTGAATCTTGGCTACCCTGGTCCCTCTTTTTTGTCGGGTCATCATTCAATTTATTATCACTTATCATTTCCGACAGTCGTTCTTTGGCGAGTATAGTCTATTCTGCAACCTTATTTGCTAGTGTGGTTGTGATTATGGGATTGATATTATTTAAAAAACAAAATTTAAAAGAGAAGCCTTAAGCCAGCTTCTTTTTAATTTGTTAAAACACCAAAAAACCACGGATAACCGTGGTTTTTTGTATTTATATATGTGTATTTTGGTTTGTGAGGCTAACAGGCATCAATTCGTTCTTCAACCAATAAAGGTTGAGTCGACTACGCCGCTCGAAATTAATCGAGCAACAAATCTCCCTAGAAAGGAGGTGATCCATCCACAGCTTCCGCTACGGATGCCTTGTTACGACTTCGTCCCTGTCGCCATTCTTACCTTCGTCCCACTTGCGTGAGCCTTCGGGTACTAACGACTCCCTTGACGTGACGGGCGGTGAGTACAAGACCCGAGAACGTATTCACCGTAGTATAGCTGACCTACGATTACTAGCGATTCCAACTTCATGAAGTCGAATTGCAGACTTCAATCCGAACTGAGAGAGGTTTTTTGGGATTGGCTCCACCTCGCGGTTTGGCATCCCTTTGTACCTCCCATTGTAGCACGTGTGTAGCCCAAGGCGTAAGAACCATGCTGATTTGACGTCATCCCACCTTCCTCCCATTTAAAACGGGCAGTCTCTTATGACATGTAAAACATAAGAAAAGGGTTGCGTTCGTTTTCCGACTTAACGGTACATCTCACGACACGAACTGACGACAACCATGCAGCATCTGTCTAGCACCCTCGAAGGCGGATCTGTTTCCAGACCTTGCAGCTAGATGTCAAGCCTTGGTGAGGTTCTTCGTTTACCGTCGAATTAAACCACATGCTCCACCGCTTGTGCGGGTCCCCGTCTATTCCTTTGAGTTTTAAGCTTGCGCTCGTACTCCCCAGGCGGGATGCTTAACGGGTTACCTTAATATGACAACACTGACAGGGTCGATACTGCCAATGCTTAGCATCCATCGTTTACGGCGTGGACTACTGGGGTATCTAATCCCATTCGCTCCCCACGCTTTCGTCCTTGAACGTCAGAACTGTCCTAGCAAGCTGCCTTCGCATTGAGTATTCTTGCTGATATTAACGGATTTAACCCCTACACCAGCAATTCTGCTTGCCTCTTCCAGTCTCTAGTTTATCCATCTCTCCCGCGGCCACGAGGTTGAGCCTCGTGATTTAACAGGAGATGCGACAAACAGTCTACGGACGCTTTACGCCCAATGAATCCGGATAATGCTTGGGGCCCTCGTATTACCGCTGCTGCTGGCACGAGGTTAGCAGCCCCTTATTCAACTGGTACCGTCATTTGTTCTTCCCAGTTAAAAGTACTTTACACCCCGAGGGGCGTCTTCATACACGCGGCGTCGCTCCTTCAGCCTTTCGGCCATTGAGGAATATTCTTGACTGCAGCCTCCCGTAGGAGTCTGGGCAGTGTCTCAGTCCCAGTGGGCCGGGCCATGCTCTCACACCCGGTACCCGTCATAGCCTTGGTGCGCCATTACCACACCAACTAGCTGATAGGCCATAGGATCCTCCCGCAGCGCCGGAACTTTAATTAACAGACTTATGTCCATTAATACTATCGAGTATTATCCCACCTTTCGATGGGTTATCCTCGTCTGCAGGGTAGATTTCCAATGTGTTACTCTCCCGTTTGCCATGGTTAGCAAGCTAACCATTCGACTTGCATGCCTTAGACACGCCGCCAGCATTCATCCTGAGCCAGGATCAAACTCTCTGTATGTTAGGATGAAAACTTGCGTTTTCATGTATTGAGCACTATTTTCTTTTGCAAGAAAACAGTAATAATTCTTTTTTTTGAATTGATGCCTGTTAGCATCAAAAACTTCACCAAAATTAACAGTTTGTTAAGGGACTTTTTCAGGCAGAAAAAAACAAAGATAAATTAATTTATCTTGTTTTTATTCAGTCGATCTTTTGTAAATTAAAGATACATAAATAATAGAGCATCTTCTTATCTTTGTCAAGGCTTTTATCCTCTTATTTTCCACTATTGACAAAAGTTTTTCCTTATGCTACTATTAGCAGTTATAAATAGGCTCATTTCCGAGTCTATGAAATCGTATATTACCAAATCAATAATATTAATAACCCAAAAATACCGTAACCATGGCAACAACAAAGAAAAAGGCAACGGCTAAACCCGCCGCCACCCCGAAATCCCCGGCTACTAAAAAGTCGACCCCGAAAAGAAAACCGGCTACCAAGCCTTCGACTAAACCTCCGACCAAGCCTCCTGCTCCGATTACTCCTACTCCTCCCATTACTCCTCCCACACCTCCGATTTCAGGAGGAAGCAGAGGGTTCCTGGGGTGGATAATTGGTGGTATCGCGCTTTTGCTTCTGTTAATTCTTGGTTTTTTTGCAGCCATCTCGTTGCGCCAAAATGATAACAGAATCGAAAATAAGTTCGACGGGAAGGTTGATACTTTATCAACTGGATTGAATGCTGCATTCAATTACATCGATCAGGTGGCCTACAACGACAGTCTGATGATCGTAACAGGTGATGCTAAATTAAGGAGCAAGATAGATTCGCTGACGGAAGCTTTAAAGAAAAAAAATTCCGGCAGTTTCAGGCTCCCAAAGCACAACCATCCGGAGTATGTGGATTCCACTTTTGTGAATAACAAAGTGAGCCGCACCACCACGATTACCAATAACACTGCTTCGACCGTTACTAAAACCGCTCCTTGCGATTGCAAGAAAAAGAAACGCAAGAGAAGGAGTGCTCCCATCAACACTTACACCGGCGGAGGTGAATTCGGTTATTAGTTTTTTCAATAAACAGGATTGATAAAGCGGACCCCCAAAGGCCCGCTTTTCTAATTTTCTGGGGTCTATTGACAAATATTTTCTATAATGTTAATATCCAAAATCAATTTAACGTACATAAAACAATCTATTTTTAAACCAATCTAAAACCATTTGGAGGATTATAAAATGAGTGAACCAACCACGAATCCGGAAAAGCAGAAAAAAAACAAAAAGATTCTGTTTTATTCCATTGCTGGCACCTTAGGTGCTTTTATGCTGAGTGCTTTGATCTATATCCTGGTAATCACTGGTGGCCGCCCGTTAGGGCAGGTCAGCATTGATGGCTTATCGGCACGGCTGGATTCCGTGTCTCAGACTGCAAACTATGCGGCTGGAACTGCGGATAATGTCAGGTCCGATTTCGATGGCTTTCTGAGTTACTACGTTAGTCAACAACGGAGTGATTCCACCAGCATCGAAAATATCAGGGAACAAATTAAAGCTCTGCAGAGCCGGCCAAGCGTGCTGATAGATTACAAAGCCCGCAAGGACATCGAAAAGTTGAAAACAGTCTGGAAGGACAACATGGACTACATCGCCAAGAAAGATTCTTTAGCGGAAGTTAACCGCCAAAATTTCAAAGCGAAGATGGACTCCGTATCTCAGGCCAAGACTGTTATCGACAATCCGGTTACCGCCAAAAAGGAAAACAAAAAATTCCAACTGCCGGTTGACAACCAAGCTGGCGATGGTCAATCACCTCCTGACAAGAAGGAGAAAAAAAAGCAGTACACACCAAAAAGCAATCGGACAGGCGGATATCAAAACTACAACAAAGCACCCAAGCAGTAGTTCTGGTATTGTCAAAGCATTCACCGGAGGAGCAATCTTCCGGTTTTTTAATAAAATAGGGCATTTTTAGGGTATATTAGCTAGAGTATTGACAAAGTTTAACCGATATGCTATATTATTCAGTTAATTTAGCACTTTAATAATCAGGCAAGATTTAACTTTTTTCATGGACTATTTTGTGGTTTTGGGGAGTGTTAGCTCAATTAAGCGTCTTATTCTTTAGGGCTCTTGATTGAGCTAACACAAATATAAATCCTAATATTAATTTGAAACCATAAAATCTATTGTCATGAGAAAGTTAATTTTTTTCCTTATCGCCATGGTTGCTGTTGCAGCCACCTCAATTCCGTCAGCCAACGCCCAAATTCATGAAGGCAGTCAGGTTGTATTTATCAACACCGTACCGGCAGAATTAGTACCGGTAGTAGTTATTACAGTCAATGAAGACCTGGACACCCTGTTGGCTTCCGGAGAGGGAATCTATGAAAATGCATTGATCGATGATCTGGAACTCCCCAGCCCCAGCGCAGCGAACGGCTATAAGCCCTCCCGCGGAGAATGGGTAGTGCCCACAGCGGTTGAAGTTCTGTACGTTACCTTCATTTATAACGAAGGGAAAACAGTATTTTCAACGACATTCGATTTAAATGAGGACGTAACAACAATCGTGCTGACGCCCGCAGTTATCGGCTACATGGCTCCGACCAAATCGGAGTTCAAATCCGATCTGCTCCTGGTGAAGAACACCAGCGAATACGATATGTTGGTGAAGACCCAGGAAGCGTTAAATTTTCCGTTGGATGGAGTTACATTAGCCCCGGGAGGATCGACCTACACTCCACGTGCTGCTAAATCAGGAGTGTATCATTTCGATCTGTACACTTTGCAAAAGGGTGTAACAGTTCACACCGTGAAAACGGTGTTTATCTCCAACACTTCCAATGTAGTTGAATTCAACGGTGCCGATGTATTACCGATTTCCGCCGCTGGAGATGGCGGAGAAGTAACCAGTGTAAAGTTTGCTAATGAGAGCAGCTATCCGGTTACTATCACCTTTATGTCCAGCACTTCGGAAGCCAATGGCAAAAGCAAAGTAGCAGAGGATCCCGTCACCATTTACCTTGGACCGAAATCTAAAACGGTTAAGTGGTTTGATGTAAATCTGGGTTCTCTCCCGATGACAATCAATTTGTCATATAAGGGGCAGGAATACCGCTACGACCTCCAGACGATAATTTTCGATCGTCAGAAAACGGTTACAATCTCTGGAAGCCTCAAGTATGGGCTGAAGGTGATCAACACTACACAAGGGGGATCAGCTTATACCTATTGAGCCAATCGACCTTTAAATTTAGACAAAAAGCATCGTTCCAAACGATGCTTTTTTAATTGTCTCAACTAAATACTGGTGGATAAATCGTTTGACCGAGGGGATGATAACTGCTATAATTTAAATAGGTTTTAGGCCTATTTATTTTTGTTTTTGAAATCTATGATTATTACTTGGCAAGGACATTCTTGTTTTAAAATTCAAGATAAGACCGGATCTGACGGCCTGACTTTGGTTACTGACCCGTATGATAAGTACATCGGTTTGAAGCTGTCTAACTTTGAAGCCGACATTATTACCGTTAGTCATGATCATAAAGATCATAATAATGTAGAGGCCTTGAGAGGCAATCCCCACATTATTAATAGCGCCGGTGAATATGATATTAAAGGCGTGATGGTAGAGGGTATTTTGGCTTATCATGATTCTGAAAAGGGGAAGAATAAAGGCAGCAATATTATCTATCGCATTGAAATGGATGATATCACCCTTTGTCATTTAGGCGATTTGGGCCATGTTTTAGAAAACAAACAATTGGAAAAACTGGAGGGCATTGATATTCTATTTGTACCGGTGGGCGGCAAAGATAGCCTGGATGCCAAGACGGCCGTGGAAGTTATTTCTCAAATTGAACCTCGGATAGTCATTCCGATGCACTATAAAACTCCAGGGGTAACTTTGGATTTGGATAGTTTGGATAAGTTTGTTAAAGAATTGGGCATTGCTCCGACCAAAGAAGAGAAGTTAAAAATCAACAAGAAAGACTTGCCTCAAGAAGATATGGAATTGGTAGTCTTAGATCTTAATAATTAATAATTTATTTATATGGAACACCCAAAAAAGGAACGAACTTTTGTTATCCTCAAGCCAGACACTATTCAACGCTCTTTAATCGGCGATACCATCACCAGAATTGAACGAGCCGGTTTGAAGTTGGTTGGCATGAAAATGATTTTGGCTCAAGAAGATATTTTCTGGAAGCATTATGACAAGCAAGACGATTGGTTCTTGTCCAAAGGCCAGAAGATTATTGAAAACCGCCAAGCGATGAATTTACCGATTGAAAAGGAAGCCATGGAATATGGCCGAGATATTATTCGCGCTTTGATTAAGTTTATGACTTGCGGCCCGATTGTGCCGATGGTTTGGGAGGGTAATCAGGCAGTGGCTGTGGTGAAAAAAATAGTGGGCGGTACTGAACCGACCACTTCTGATGTCGGTACTATTCGTGGTGACTTAACTTTGGACTCTTATGAAATTGCCAACTTGGATAATCGAGCGGTGCGCAATTTAGTGCATTGTTCCGACCAGGTATCAGAAGCACAAAGAGAAATCGCTTTATGGTTTAAAGAAGAAGAGCTGTTGAACTATCGCTTAATCGCTGAACAGATTCTATACGATATTAACTTGGATGGTATTTTGGAATAGTTATGAACGATTCTAAACGGGAACAATCAGACAGCAAGAATCGTCAGCGAATGACCCTAGGCATCATTTTGGTGATGGGGGTCATTTTAGTGGTTTGGATTTTAAATTTTAATAATTTCATCAACCCGGGTCAAAGAGCTAAGCAGGCGACTAGCAGTCCTGACAATTTGACTTGGGCGGAATTAAAGCAAAAATTTGATGCCACTATGAGCCAAATTGGCGGCAAATTGAACACGGCGGATAAGGACAAGATCCCGACAACTACACCGACCACCACCAACCAGCAGCTACAAGATTTAATGAATACTTTGTCGGCGGGATCAACCACTGCGTCCACCACCGCTTCTTCCAGCGACATTGAAGCCGCGGCGATAAAGTCCCGGTTGGAAGATTTAGAGAATAAATTGGAACGCAATAATCCATAATATGGCCAGAAAAATAATTAAGCCGGCTAAAGCAACGCCGGAAAAAGATAATAAGAAGAAAGAAACTGCCAAGGAAGTACCGGCGGCTGATTTAATCGTCCGCCATGAAACTGAATTTGGTACGGTTCAAGAACAGCCGATAGTGGAGGAAATGCGCCGCTCTTATTTGGATTACGCTATGAGCGTTATCGTTTCTCGCGCTTTGCCGGATGTTCGGGATGGTATGAAGCCGGTTCATCGTCGCATTTTGTATGCAATGTGGAGCATCGGTTTGCGGGCTAACGCTAAGTTTAGAAAATCAGCTACCGTCGTCGGCGAAGTGTTAGGTAAATATCATCCGCATGGCGATAGTGCTGTCTATGATTCCATGGTTAGAATGGCTCAGGATTTTTCTATGCGCTATCCGCTGGTTAAAGGCCAGGGTAACTTCGGTTCTATGGACGGCGATCGGGCTGCGGCCATGCGTTATACTGAAGCTAAATTAGCCAGCATCAGCGAAGAGATGATGTTTGATATTGATAAGGATACGGTTGATTTTATTCCTAACTATGATGGGTCGCACCAAGAACCGCGAGTTTTACCGGCTAAACTGCCGAACTTATTGCTTAACGGTACCATGGGTATTGCCGTGGGTATGGCCACTGAAATCCCGCCGCATAACTTGGGAGAACTAATTGATGCTATTAATCATTTAATTGATCATCCAGAAGCTACCGTGGAGGACTTAATGCAATTTGTTAAAGGCCCTGATTTTCCGACCGGCGGCATTATCTATGATCAAAAAGATATTTTAACCGCTTATGCCACCGGTAAAGGCGGCATCGTGATGCGCGGCCGAGCCGATATCCGCGAAAATAAGCACGGTGATTTTCAAATTATAATTTCCGAAATTCCTTACCAAGTCAACAAAGCGACTCTGGTGGAGAAGATTGCGGAATTGGTTAAAGACAAAAAACTGGAAGGTATCAAGAGTTTGCGTGACGAATCAGACAAAGAGGGCGTGCGCGTCGTTATGGATTTAAAGAAAGATGCCTATCCTAAAAAGATTTTAAACAGTTTGTATAAACATACCGCTTTGCAGACAGCTTTCCATGTGAACATGCTGGCCTTGGTAGATGGTATCCAGCCTAAGGTTCTGACTTTGAAGATGATTTTGGAGGAATATATCAAGCATCGAGAAGTGGTGGTTCGTCGCCGCACTCAATTTGAATTGAACAAGGCCAAGGATCGGGCTCATATTTTAGAAGGATTAATGATTGCTTTGAAGAATATCGACGCGGTGATTAAAACTATTAAAGCCTCTAAAGATAAGGACGTGGCGAGAGTTAATTTGATTAAGCAATTTAAATTATCAGAAAAACAGGCCGTGGCTATTTTGGAAATGAGATTGCAGAATTTGGCCAACTTGGAGCGCTTGAAGATTGAAGAAGAGTTGAAAGAAAAAATGAAATTAATTAAAGAGCTGGAAGCTATTTTGAAATCCGTTTCCCGTATCAGAGGTATTATCAAAGATGAATTACAAGGTTTGCGCGATAAGTTCGCCGATGAACGCCGCACTCAAGTGGTGGCTCATGGCGTCAAAGATTTTAATGTGGAGGATTTAATCCCTAATGAAGAAACCATGGTCATGATGACCAGAGACGGCTACATTAAGAGAATTGATCCCGATACTTTTAAAGTTCAAGCTCGCGGCGGCAAGGGCGTTATTGGTCTCACGACCAAAGAAGAGGATTCGGTAGAATTCATGTTCACCACTTTCACTCATAGCGATTTGCTTTTCTTCACCACCAAAGGGCGAGCTTTCCAATTAAAGGCGCATGAAGTGCCGCAAGCTTCTCGAACTGCCAAGGGCACGCCGATTGTTAATTTTTTGCAGCTACTAAGCGGAGAAAAAGTGACTTCCACTTTGCCTTTAGATAAGATAACCAACGCTAAGTATTTATTCTTCGCCACCGAAAAAGGCTTGGTTAAAAAAGTGGAATTGGGCGCTTTTAATAATGTCCGCCGCAGCGGTTTGATTGCTATTAAGATTAAAGATGATGATAAATTGATTTGGGCTAAGCCGACTTCCGGTAATGATGAAATTCAATTAATTACCGCTTTGGGTCAGGCTATCCGATTCAAAGAAAAAGATGTCCGCGATATGGGCCGCGGCGCCGCCGGAGTCAAAGGCATGCGCTTGAAAGGCAAAGATATCGTGGTGGGCATGGGAGTGATTAAGACCGATAAGGATAAAAAACGCAATTATCAAGTAATGACTTTGATGTCCAATGGTTTTGGCAAGCGAACTGATTTGAAATTATATAAATTACAGGGTCGCGGCGGCAGCGGTATCAGAACCGCTAAAGTAACCGACAAGACTGGCCGAATAGTTAATGCTTTCATCGTTAATGCCGATACCATGATTGATAAAGATTTAATTGTTATTTCCGAAAAGGGCCAAGTTATCCGTCTGTCATTTAAATCCGTTAATGAATTAGGCCGCGATACTCAAGGGGTAAAAATAATGCGTCTCAAGGAAGCCGGTGATAAGGTTGCCGGAGTTACTTGGGCCTAAACTAATAATAAGGTAGTTATATTTATGAATCGAACTCCTTTTGGAGTTTAACTATAAATTTATAGACCGTATTTCGTGATTACTGAGATATAACAAAAACCTTGATAGATAATATCAAGGTTTTTTTGTTTATATAGAAAGTTCTTTGCTTATTGCAATCGACTTCTTCGAATAGCTGCGTCGATTAATAGATATGGTATTTGTCGTTCAGATAATTCTGGATGCTCAGACGGTCGGCATCGGTTAAAGGCACATTATAAATAATTAATTCGGCGATATCGCCCTCCCAATAATAACTCGGTGTATTTCGGTCATTGGCTATATATTCGCTTTCGACATTGTCGGTCGTGACAAAGGAATAAATGTGAAAATTGGGGTAGGGCTTGGGAATAGAAATCGCATTCGTCGTTGCGGCATCGTCATAAGCGGCACCGTTCAGGATATAAGGAGATGCGAATGGACTCAAGAAAGTGCTGCCCGGAAAAGCGTTTCCGCCGCTCCAATTAAAGCTGACGCTGTGTCCGAGGGGTGCATCATAGTCATATCCGAGATATACTTGGTCTCCGTCTGCATGCTTGATGACGAAAAAGATAGTGCGTTCGTCGGTGATATTGTTATGTGAATAAAAATCATTCGTTCCATCGAAGCGCAAAGCCGTCTTGCCATTTTGGACGCCGTCTTTCCTGACCGCTTGACTGGGGCCAGAAACCTGTCGAGCATCATTGTTATTGCCGCTTTTGTCGTGCCAGCAACCGACCAGTCCGTCGGCGGCCGCCGGGATCGAACAATCCCCGTCCGAAAACAAGGTACTGGTATCAGCGGCATCGAGCCATAATTTTAAGCCGACGATACATAAGGGATTGGAATTGGTGTTGACCATTCCGGTCGGGCTGGCCTGAACGCAATTACTATTCAGACTGCCGGTTCTTCCTCCTAGACAGAAAACAAGCTGGTAGCCAGCGCCATTTTCCGTTTCCACGTAATTATAATTATTATTTGCCTGGCTGCAATTGCCGTCCGGCGGGTCGGGTGCCAGGGGGACGGTGGCCATATAGGTAGTTGTTCCGTTGGTCGAGGTAGAATAAAGGGATCCTGTAGTAAATTCGGCGGCAGTCGGATATCTTCCTGCGTCGTTAAAATATAATTCCAGGGCTGTAGAAATTTGTTTAACGTCAGCCACCCGCTTAGTATCTCTAGCTTTGGCGCGAGCGGTATTTAAAGCAATAACGGAAATAGAAGCCAAGAGCCCGATAATGGCAATCACCACTAATAGTTCTACTAGGGTGAAGGCTTTTTTTGATTTTATAAAAATAAACTCATTAATTATTAATTTAATTATAGCTTATTTCGCTAAAAGCAACAAAAAACCAAGGTGTTAAGCTAGCTCTTTGATGACGGTACTCTTTTTGGAGTTTAGTTATAAATTTGGGGGAATAAAAAAATCTTTTATCCAAAAGGCTTTCTCGCCGTTTATATTTTAGCTGCTATTCTGGCGCAAAATTTTTAGTGAGACAATCGGTTTATTAATTAAGTTTGAAACCTAGGCCAGCTACAATCTGGTCTTAACCGAATACCAAATAACGGCCCGGATTAATCCAGACGGTCATTATCTTATTAGGCTTATAACCAAAATAAAGATTTGTTGGGTGGCATCTCCAAGGCAGGAGATCTAATTCAAAGTTTTTTAGATTGTATTTGAGAATATTTTTATGTCGCCAGTTATTTTTGTCATCGCCTTTTTCAAAACAAGTTACGGAAGCACTTTCGTTATTACCTAAATAGATTCTGCTACCAAGGCGGTAAAGAGCTGGGACTTGTTCAATGCCAATTCCGACACTGATTGAACACCGCTCAATTAAAGAATATGATAATCCTCCACATGCTTCGGCTCGGCCTTGTTCTACTAAAATGAAGTCTCAAATTCCAATTTTTTCGGAATCGGAGATAGATTTAGAGCTATAATAATTTATATTATAATTTGGGCTTTTTCCTTTGATCATTTTGTCGAATGGCCCCGTTAGCTGGCGAAAGATTAACTTGATAATTAACCCAATAAAACCTTATTTTTTAACGAACCAAAGAGTACCGTCATCAAAGAGCTAGCTTAACACCTTGGTTTTTTGTTGCTTTTAGCGAAATAAGCTATAATTAAATTAATAATTAATGAGTTTATTTTTATAAAATCAAAAAAAGCCTTCACCCTAGTAGAACTATTAGTGGTGATTGCCATTATCGGGCTCTTGGCTTCTATTTCCGTTATTGCTTTAAATACCGCTCGCGCCAAAGCTAGAGATACTAAGCGGGTGGCTGATATCAAACAGATTTCCACCGCCTTGGAATTATTTTTTAATGATATGGGCCGTTATCCCAGCGACGCCGAATGGGCTTCTGGTTCTATTTATTCTACTTCTTCCGGCGCTACAACTACTTATCTGGCCAATATTCCCACCGCCCCGACTACCCCGGACGGCAGCTGTACCGCCGCCAGCAATGCTTATCAATATACTCAGGCTGATGCCGGAGCTAATTATTATTTGAATTTTTGTTTAGGCGGCCAAGTTTCTAGTTTGCCCGCCGGCAAAACCTGCGGTCATAGCGGCGGCACTTCCGCCGGCGATTGCTGCCAGGCGCTTTTAGCCCCGACCGTTGATGGCCATACTTATGACGTGGTTCAAATTGGTACGCAATGTTGGATGGCGGAGAATTTAAATGTCGGCGTCCGAATTAATGGCACCGCCGGTCAAGCCAATAACGGTATAGTGGAAAAATATTGTTTTGACGATTTGGATGCCAATTGCACAGCTCGCGGCGGATTATATATTTGGAATGAGGCTATGCAATACAGCACTACTGCCGGGGCTCAAGGTATTTGTCCGGATAACTGGCATATCCCGACTAACGATGAGTGGACTACCTTAGAAAGAGCGGTTTGCACTTCAGCCACTTGTGTCACCGATTTTCCCTATGGCGATACTCAGCCGACCGCGATTAGAGGCACTGATGAAGGTGCCAAGTTAAAATTAGGAGGATCTTCCGGTTTTAATTCGCTTTTTCCCGGCATGTGGTATTTTATCGCTTCTTATTTTTCCTACCAAAACACCCAAGCTTATTATTGGACCTCTTCTTTACAATATGGTTCGTTTCCGTATGACAGAAACATTGGCAGCAGCGACTCTACAATCCGAATTGAACCGAGTTATTCCGGTTTTGGCCAGTCGGTTCGTTGTCTGCATGATTAATTAATATTTTAATAGGTTGCAGTGAAAATAAGGCCGCTTTTTAGAGCGGTCTTTTGGTGGGGTGAGGACACTAACCCCGGGGGCTGTCAACTATACTTCCTTCCATTTTTATACTATAATTTAAGTATAATCTATTGCAGTATGGACAATTCTTTTATTTTCATCATCCTGATAATTATCGGCTTCGCCATAGTCATTTTTTTGTTGTCTAAGAGAAATAAGGGCAATGATGATGACGGCTCTAAGGCTTTGGCCCTCATGGAAAAAATGACTCAACAGTCGGAACGTTTGGCGCTGCTTTCGGAACAGAATAAAGAGCTGCGTTATGAATTAGACAAGAAATTATCCGAAACTCATCGCACCACTCAGGAACATTTTGCTAATACCACCAAAATTATCCAAGGCATCACCGGCCAAAGCGCCAAGCTAATTGCTGATGTCACTGAACGACTGACTAAATTGGACGAAACCAACAAACAAGTGATTAATTTCTCCGCTCAATTGCAGAATTTGCAAGATATTTTAAAAAATCCCAAACAGCGCGGCATTTTAGGGGAATATTATTTGGAGGAAACTCTCAAGAATGTTTTGCCGCCTAATTCCTATCAGATGCAATATCCTTTCAAGGACGGCAGCATTGTTGATGCGGTGGTATTTGTCAAAGAGAAGATTATTCCGGTGGATGCCAAATTCTCCTTGGAGAATTATGAAAGAATATTAAACGCCAGTGATCCGGAGCAAAAAGAAAAACTAGAGAAGTCTTTTAAGCAAGACCTCAAGAATCGCATTGATGAAACCGCTAAGTATGTGAAGCCGGGAGAGGGAACTATGGATTTTGCTTTTATGTTCATTCCTTCCGAAGCTATCTACTATGACCTTTTAGTGAACAAAGTGGGGGCGGTATCGGTGAATACCAGAGATTTAATCGAGTATGCTTTTAAGGATAAGAAGGTGATTATCGTTTCGCCGACTTCTTTCTTGGCTTATCTTCAGACCGTGTTGCAGGGATTGAGGGCAATGCAAATCGAAGAAAGCGCTAAGGAGATTAAGCTTAACGTGGAAAAATTAGGTAAGCATATTTTGAGCTATGAAGATTTCATGAAAAAATTGGGACTATCTATGTCCACTACCGTTAACCATTATAATAACGCTTATCGCGAGTTAAAGAAGATTGATAAAGATGTGTTGCGGGTCACCGGCGGTGAGACCGTCATGGATCCGGTATTAATCGCTAATCCGAAATTAGATGATTGATTTAACTAACAACAATTCTCAACTCAACGCCGATCTCAAGGCGGCCGCTCTCCGCGCCGTCTTATTTTTTGACTTGTTCGATTATCCGCTGACCGCTTATGAAATTTGGCGCTATTTAGACCGGCCGGCTAGCTTGCGGGCAGTGATGGAAATTTTAGATCAAGGGATAACGGGAATCAGTGGTGGCGGCGGGGTCTATTTCCGGGTCGGTCGAGATAAATTGATTTTAGAAAGAATCAGGAGGTATAATGTTAGCCGCGAAAAATTGCGTTTAGCTAAACGGAGCATCGCTCTATTGAAAATATTGCCGGGAATAAAATTCATTGGCATCGCCAACCTGATTGGCGCTCATAACTGGCGGCCTAATAGTGATATTGATTTATTGGTAATCAGCTCTCCGGGACGGGTGTGGACTAGCCGTTTTTTTGCCGCCGGATTAATGAAGCTATTGCGTCGTCGACCGCAGGGAGTCAACAAGGCCGACAAGATTTGTTTGAGTTTTTATGTTGATACTACCGCCTTAGACTTTACTCGTCTTCGTCTCAACCCCTATGATCCTTATTTCACTTATTGGTTAGCTGATTTGTTGCCGGTCTATGGTGAGTTCCTCTATCCTCGATTAATTCGAGAGAACAAATGGCTGCGCTATGCTTTGCCTAATTGGCAACCTAATGTGAGGAGAGTTCCTGAAAAGCGGTTGTCTCAACCTAATTCATTTTCTTTAGCACTGGAAAGATTGCTGCGCCGCTGGCAGTTGAAAATTATGCCCTTAGCGTTATCTCGGCCGGGAAATAATAGCGGCGTGGTAATTAATAATCATATGTTAAAGCTCTACGTCGCGGATAAGCGGGCAGAGATAGCTTTTAAATTTAAACAATCTTATGAAAATCTTAGATCGGCTCATTAGCCGCTTGAGTTATCTTTTGATTTTTTTCTTGCCTTGGCAGACTCGTTATTTCTTGCGTCCGGGAGAAATTAACGGTGGTTATTGCGAATATACCACCTACAGTCTTTATGCCGTGGATTTGCTCATCTTGTTGTTGGCCGGCCTGAGTTTAATCCGGGCCATTAAAGCTCGAGAGAAAATCAGATTGCGCGGCGCTTGGCTGTTGGTGATTATTTTCACCATCGCGGCGGCGGCTTTGACTTTAGCTGGGATTGATTTGACTTTAAGCTTGAGTCGGATCTTTTGGCTACTAGCCGCTTTATTTATCGCTTATCTTATTTCTGCTTGTCCGGCGATTAGCAAGCGGATGGCTTGGCGGATGTTTTTGCTCTCCGCTATTTTGCCGGCTATTCTAGGCATCAGCCAATTTGTTAATAATTATGCTGGCAGCAATAAATATTTAGGGTTGGCTGAGCAACGCCCCGAAGTTTTGGGGGTTTCAGTGGTAGAATATAATTCTAATTTAGGAGTTGAGCGCCAATTGCGAGCCTATGGCCCTTTTGGCCATCCTAATATCCTGGGAGGATTTTTGGTCCTAGTTCTTTTATCCGCGGTCATTTATTTCCGCCGCCGCAAAAATTGCGATTGGTATCAAGCTCGTCCGCGATTATTCTTGGTATTGTTCGGGCTTTATTTTATCTTGATTACGTCGGCTTTAATCTTATCTTTTTCTCGCGCCGCCATTCTGGCCGCCTTGCTGTCCATTTTTGTTTATTGGTTCTTAGCCGATCCTTATAGCAGCCGGCGCCAATCTCAGGAAAGATCTTGGGTGCTGGGAACAGTCTGCTTGTTTTTAATATTTTTAAGTTTGAGTCTATATCCTTTGTGGTCGGCGCGCTTGGATAATGAGAATCGTTTGTCAGTTATTTCTCAGAGCGAGCGGCTCACTGGCTATTCTCAAGCCCAGAAGATTGTGAAGGATAATTGGCTCTTAGGGGTGGGGCTGGGAAATTATACCAATAGTCTGGTTAGGATAGCGCCTCAAGAGCCGGCCTATTTCTATCAGCCGGTTCATAATGTCTGGCTGCTAATTCTAGTGGAAACCGGTATCGTCGGTTTGCTCATTTCTTTGGTTTTAATTTTCTTTTTGTTTCTTAAATATCTGCCCTATAATCAACCGGAGCTAGCTGCTTTTCTGTCGGGATTGATAGTTTTAACCATGTTGGATCATTGGTTATTCAGCCTTCATTTCGGCTGGCTGCTTCTGGGAATAATTTTTTCCGGTGCAGTTTGGGGGATTGACCAAAAAAGAGAGGAAGAGTAAAAAGATATTAATCTAACCTAAAAGTTCTTTGCCATGGATGCTAAATTTCCGTCTGAACCAATTCATCTGGGGTCGGGAGAGCATCAGGGAAAAATCAAAGTCGGGAGCATTATCAAAACGGCGATTCCTGGAATGCCAATTGGTATGTGGAGAAAAGGCGGAGCGAGAGACTATAACGCCCTATTACTCATGTTTAACCAATTAATTCCTGGAACCGAAATAGTCACTGGCGTTTTTAAAGCCGTGCCCTATGACGGCAGAGGACTATTTTTTTCTGCTTGGCGCGGCCAGGCTTTGCCCTGTTTCTTAGATTTTCCTAATGATGTTCCGTGCGTGCCTCAGGTCAATGAAGTCATTCTGATTACCAAAGTATTTCCTACTATTGTTCGGGGGAAGATAATTCCTTGCCCGAAACAATTTAGGTAAACAAAAAATCCGGCCTTCCAGTCGGATTTTTAAATTGGGAAAATTATTTTTTCTTGCGGCTGATTTGGTAGTTTTTCTGGAGAAACATTAAATCTTTTTCTAAATTGTTTAATGATTTTTTCAACAAAGCATCCCGGGGACATTCCTTGGCTATCTTTTGCCTAATTAGGCTGATGACGGTGGCGATGGTACCGAAATAATCATCATTCTGGACATGGAAACGAACGCTGTCCTCATCTTTCATTAGCAAGATGAGCGGTTTAATTTGATATTTTTTCTCCGCCATATTAAATGATGCTGGCGAATTTATTATTCGCGATTATCAAATGGTCCAATACTTCAATGCCGAGGATCTGGCCGGCTTCCACTAATTTGTTGGTAATCTCCACATCGGGGCGAGTAGCTTTCAGGCTGCCGGAAGGATGATTGTGGGCGATGACAATCGCGGCGGCAGAATATTCCAGGGCCGGGCGGAAAACATCGCGGGGAGAAACTATGGCTGCGTCTAAGGTGCCGATGGAAATAACTTCATCATGAACCACTTGATAGTGAGTATTTAAATAGAGGCCGCGGAATTGTTCTTTCGGCAAAGACCCCATATCTTTTAAGTAGTCATAGGCTTGCTTGGCGGTGCGAATGGTTACTGATCCGCCCGGTTTCTTTTGGAAGAAGCGGCGACCTAATTCAAAGCAGGCCACTATCTGACAAGATTTAGCTTCCGGGATTTTTAATTCTTTTTCAATCAGCTTCGGATCTTTTTCAAAAGCAATAGTTCTCTCGCCGTATTCTCTCAGCAATCGGGAAGACATAGAGAAAACTTCTTCCTTTTTGGTGCCCACTCCTAAAACCACCGCTAAAAGCTCGGCAACCGACAGGGCGGCAACACCTTCTTTGATTAATTTTTCCCGGGGACGCTCGTCTTCCACCATGTCTTTGACCCGCAGAATATACTTTTTATCCAGGCCCACAATGAAGTCCTGGGGCTTAATTTGATACTTAGGCATAGAAAATAGGGTTAATTTCTGTCTTTTAATTATAGCAGATTTGTGATAAATTAAAAGGACTAATACTAAATAAAGCCTCTATGAAAAACGTGGAAATGAAAAAACTCCCCAATGGTCTGTCTTTGCTCAATATCAAGTCTCCCGGCTCTAAAACCGCCACCATTTTAGTGATTTTTAAGACTGGATCTAAATATGAATCTCGGGAAATCAGCGGTTTGTCCCATTTTGTGGAACATGTGATGTTTAAGGGTACTAAAAAACGTCCCAATACTTTAACTCTGGCTAGCGACTTAGATGCTTTGGGGGGAGAGTATAATGCTTTCACTTCCAAAGAGCATACCGGCTATTTTGTTAAAGTGGAAAATAGCCAAATATTGAAAGCTGCGGAGATTATTAGCGACATGCTGATTAATTCCAAATTTGATGCTAAAGAAATTGCTCGGGAGAAAGGGGTGATTATTGAAGAGATCAATATGTATGAAGATGATCCCCGTTCCAGTTTGGAAGATGTTTTTGAAGGCGTGCTCTATGGCGACACTCCGGCCGGCTGGGAAGTGATTGGCACTAAGGAAAATATTCGCCGCTTCACTCGCGCCGATTTCATGAAATACTATAATTCCCAATATGTCGCCTCTAATGGTTTTATTTGTCTAGCCGGCGATTTGCCTTTCCGGAAGATGGAATTGGAGTTAGCTAAGCTTTTTAAATCTTGCCGTCGGGGAAAAGCTCAAGGGAAGTTGGCAGTGGTAGAAAAACAAACCGCCCCGGTCTTTAAGGTCAAGCAGAAGAAAACTGATCAGATGCATCTTTCTTTGGGGGTTAGAATCGGTCAGGTTAACGACCCTTTGGCTCCGGCTTGGCGAGTGTTGGCGATGATTCTAGGCGGGTCCATGAGCTCTCGTTTGTTTGTTAACCTCCGTGAACGTCAAGGCTTAGCTTATTATGTCCGTACGCAAGTAGAGTTTTTAACCGATTCAGCTTATCTAACCACTGCTTCCGGTATTCGTTCCAGTGAATTGGAGCTAGCCGTGAAAATTATTATGAAAGAATATCGGGAGATGACCCAGAAGCTTGTTCCCTTGAAAGAGCTCAATCGGGTTAAAGATATGTATCGGGGCAGATTATTCATGGGACTGGAATCGTCGGATAGCTTGGCTTATTTCTATGCCAAACAGATAGTGGTTAAGGGGGAGGCTCAATCACCGGAGGAAATTTGGCGGGAAATTAAAAAGGTGACCCCTCAAGATATTCGTCGCGCCGCTCAGCAAGTTTTTAAGGACCAAGGTTTGAACTTGGCGATTATCGGCCAGGTGAATAATGAAGCTAAGATTAAACAGCTTTTAAAATTTTAATTGCTTATATGAAATTACTTAATCGCTACTCTTGGCTGATATCTATTCTGGGATTAATTCTCCTTTTAGGATTAATCTTTTTCTGGGTGAAACCATTATTGGGAGACCAGAAAGAAGTTTTGGATTTCACTGATGCCAATAGCGTGCGCTTGGAGGATGTGGTGCCGCCTAATACTCAGCCAGAGGAATTAAAGATTTTGGCTTTTGGCGATATGATGTTGGACAGGAATGTGGGCAAGAAGATTAAAAATAATGAGCTTAGTTTTTTGTTTAATGATTTAGAAAAGGCCGGGCTATTTGTTAATCGGGATTTAATAATGGCTAATTTAGAAGGAGCCGTTACTAACCAAGGCGCTCATTATGCTCCTCAGAATGCCTATGATTTTGCTTTTTCTCCTGAGTTAATTGCTCAATTAAAGCCCTATGGCTTCAACTTCTTCAACTTAGCTAACAATCATTTTAGTGATCAAGGAGAGAAGGGGGTTAAAGAGACTAGAGATAATTTGACGGCTCTGGGGATTGATCATAGCGGCAGCGTTGATGCTCAAGCTGATGGCAATTCGGTAATAGTTAAAGAGATTCAGAACCAAGAAGTTGCTTTAGTCGGACTATCTATGGTCTATAATCATTTTGATCTGGCTAAAGCTGTAAAAATAATTAAGGAGCAAAAAGCCGCTGGACATTTGGTGGTGGTGAGTATCCATTGGGGTACGGAATATCAGCATCAATATAATAAGATTCAGGAAAATATCGGTCATAGCTTGGTGGATGCTGGCGCCGATATTATTATCGGCCATCACCCTCATGTTATTCAGGGGATGGAGATCTACAACAATCATCCGATTTTTTATTCTCTCGGCAATTTTATCTTTGACCAGTATTTTTCCGCTGACACTCAAAATGGCTTAGCCTTGTTAGCTGATTATAATTCCGGCGCTTGGACTTTGCGATTAGTGCCTTTAAAGTCAATAGCCAGCGTGCCAAAAGTTATGACCGCCTCCGAGGCCAATGTTCTCTGGTCTAAGTTTTTCACTTGGTCTAAATTGTCTGCCACCCAACAAGATGCTTTGAAAAAAGGAGAGTTAATAATTTCCGAAAAATAAGATATGGACCCCGAGCTATTAGCCAAACTTAACCCCAGCCAATTAGCGGCCGTGACCCACGAGGGCGGTCCGCTTTTAATTGTGGCCGGTGCCGGGACTGGCAAGACTACGGTTTTGATTAATCGTTTGGCTTATTTAGTTTTAGAAAAGAAATTGTCCACGGAGGAGATATTAATCATGACTTTTACCGAAAAAGCTACGGCGGAAATGGAAGAACGAGCCGATAAAATTCTGCCTTATGGTTATTTTGATCTTTGGATTAATACTTTTCATGGCTTTTGCGAAAGGATTTTGCGTGAACATGCTTTGGATATTGGGCTTAGTCCGGATTTCAAGCTGTTGAGCACCACGGAAGAATGGATGCTAATTAAGAATAATTTAACCGGCTTAGGTTTGGACTATTATCGTCCCTTGGGCAACCCCACTAAGTTTATTCATGAGCTTATCAAGCATTTCTCCCGCTTGAAAGATGAAAATGTTTCCAGTCAGGAGTATTTGGATTATGCCGAAGGCTTGGAGCAAGATGAAGACGGCATGTTGAGCGGGGCGGAGGAGACAGAAATGGAGGTGGCGAGAGTCAAAGAATTAGCCCGCGCTTATCATGGTTATAATCAATTGCTGTTAGATGAAAAATATTTGGACTTCGGCGATTTGATAGTTTATACCCTGCGACTTTTTAAAGAGCGTCCTAATATCTTGGCAAAATACCGCCAGCAGTTTAAATATATCATGGTGGATGAGTTTCAGGATACCAATTGGGCGCAATATGAATTAGTGAAACTGCTATCCCGGCCGGATAATAATTTGGTGGTGGTGGGAGATGATAATCAGTCTATCTATAAGTTCCGGGGGGCGTCTTTATCTAATATCATGCAGTTTAAAGATGACTATCCTAATACTCAAGAGATAATTTTAAATGATAACTATCGTTCCGGCCAAAATATTCTGGATGCGGCCCATGCTTTTATTAAACACAATGATCCCAATACTTTAGAGGCTAAATTGGGAATTAGCAAAAAATTAAAAAGCCATAGTGCTGCTCCCGGCGCAGTTATTTATTATAACCTCCCCACAGAATTGGAAGAAGTGGCTCAAGCCGTCAATCGGATTGAGGAAATTAAAAAGACGGTCGCAGATACGGAATGGTCTGATTTTGCGATTTTGGTTCGAGCCAATGACACCGCTGATAAATATTTGAAAGAATTGAAACGTCGGGGCTTGCCGCATCAATTCGTTTCTTTAAAGGGGCTATATTACAAGCCGGTAATTTTAGATTTGATTGCCTATTTCAAACTATTAGATAATTATCACGAATCCTCGGCCATCTTCCGGGTCTTGAATATGGATATTTTTCGAGTGCCATATCAGGATTTAGTGCAGATTAATAAAGTGGCTAGAGCTAAGGTTTGGTCAATTTATGAAACTTTGCAAAATATCAATGTGGTTTCTGGTGTAACCCCGGAAACAGTGGCGGCGGTTAATCGTTTACTGGGATTTTTAGAAAAGCATTCCACTTTGGTTAAGAAAGAACGGCCCAGTAAAATTCTTTTGAGCTTTTTGTATGACACTGGTTATTTGAAAGACTTGGATCATGATCGCGACCAAGAGATATTTTCCTATCTCAATCAGTTTTTTCGCAAGATTAAAAATTTTGAAGCTAACGACTATGATGTTCGCCTCAAAGATTTCATGGCAGTCTTGGATTTGGAAAGAGAAGCCGGTGATAGCGGAGCTTTGCGCTTGGTCAACGATGACTATGACACTATTAAAGTAATGACCATTCATTCCGCCAAGGGGCTGGAGTTTAAATATGTGTTTTTGGTAGATTTAGTAGACAAAAAATTCCCCACCATTTCTCGGGGCGATAAAATTATCATCCCGCGGGCTTTGGCTAAAGAGAAAAACTTGCCGGATAAGGATACTCATTTGGAAGAAGAGCGCCGTTTGTTCTATGTGGCAGTCACCAGAGCCAAGCAAGAGCTTTATTTGCTGGCCGCTAAAGATTACGGCGGAGCCAGAGAGAAAAAACCGTCTCGGTTCATCGCCGAGTTGGGTATTAATCCGGAAATCAGTTCGGCCCAAAAAATAGCCGATGAATTATTAACCGAGATGGAGCGGCTGTTTGCGGCGCCGGCCGATGAGCGCGGTGGCCGTTATCCTTTGCCAGAACGTTTTTCTTTTTCCCAGTTAGCCGCCTATGATTCCTGTCCTTTGCAGTATAAGTTTGCTTTTGTGCTGGGCATTCCGGCTCCCCAAGACAAGCCGAGCTTAATATTCGGCAAAGTGATTCACGATGTCTTGAAAGATTTTTTAGCTCCGCTTTTACCGGGCCAGTCCCAAGTGGTTGATTTATTCGGCCAAGTGCAAGCGGCGGCAGACAATCTATCGCGGGAGAAATTATTTTCTCTTTATGAAAAAATTTGGCAACCGGATGGCTATAGCGACCAGACCGAAAGAGAGAAATATAATGAGCGGGGCAAAAAATGTTTAGATTTGTTTTTGAAACATTTGGAAACCAATGGCTATCCGCATATTTTATTTATTGAAAAAGATTTTAATTTTAAAATCGGTGACGAATCTATTAAAGGAAAGATTGACCGTGTGGACGAAGCCGCTGATGGATCATTGGAAATAGTTGACTACAAGACCGGCAATCCGAAAGACAAGTTGGAATGGAAAGATAAGAAGCAATTGATTTTATATCAATTATTCTTAGAAGAAGCTTTGTCCCGTCCGGTGAGCCGTTTAAGTTATTATTATTTAGAAAATGGCACCCAGCTCTCTTTCGTTTCTAAGCCGGCAGAAAAGGATAAGTTGCGTCAGGAAATAATGGCCGAAATCCAAGCTATTCGGAGCCTGGATTTCACTCCCAGCCCGGAAGAACATACCTGTCAGTTTTGTGATTTTAATACTATTTGCGAGTTTCGAAAGAATTAAGAATACCATTTGACAGATAGCTTTTTTTCCAGTAAAGTCTGATAGTTAACCGTTCTTTAACCAAAATTTGAACCATGAATACATTTGACAACCAAATTCTGGAGCTGCTCAAATGCCGCCCGGAATGCTATTTCGGTATGGCCGATTGGGAAAATTTCAGCCGACAGTTGAAAATTAAGGTGAAGTTCCCCCGCATTATCCAGGTCCCATTTTTAAAGGATCTTGATTTCCAGGTCGGGCCCCACACTACAATTGGCGAATCATTAAGAGCGGGCGAAGCTTTTGCCTTCCTGGTGCCGCCTCTGCCGGAAATCTTCTGCTCTTTAAGGGATTACGCCGGATTTAAACGCATCCCCTTGCAAGGGATTGTGCCCGGTGTCCATGTGGTGGATTTCAGTCAGAACAAGCGCAGTCGAAAGTCAGAAGAAGAGCCTGCGGCGGTCTTAGCCGGTATTTTATTTTCGCTGAAAGACACCGATAAGCATCGCCAAAAACAGCGGCTATTTATTCTCAAAACACCTGAAAATCAGGTGGGTTGCGAAGGCCGTGTTTTAAACCGGATTCTGAATGGGACATTTATGCCCATGCAAAGATTGGCGATTTAAGCGGTTTAAATTGAACATTTTTTTAATAGAACTCCGGTTTTGACGAACCGGGGTTTTTTATATATAATTGTAGGACTATGGATGACTTAAACTTAAACGAAGACCGGATTATTTCCTCCCAAGAAAAGGGTGAGGATTTGTCTTTTGACCTGACTTTGCGGCCGAAAACCTTATCGGAATACATTGGCCAGAAGAAGATCAAAGAGCATCTGGACATCACCATTTCTGCTGCTAAAAAGAGACAGGAGCCGATTGAGCATGTTCTGCTCTACGGCGCTCCGGGGCTAGGAAAAACTACTTTAGCCCATGTGATTGCTAATGAGATGGGGGTGAATATTAAAGTAACCTCCGGCCCAGCAATTGAAAAGAGCGGTGACTTGGCGGCTATCTTAACTAATTTGAGTGAAGGCGACATTCTTTTCATTGATGAGATTCATCGATTGAATAAAACAGTGGAGGAAATATTATATCCCGCCATGGAGGATTATGCTTTAGATATTGTGATGGGGAAAGGTCCCAGTGCCCGGACTATCCGTTTGGATTTGCCTCGTTTTACCATTATCGGCGCCACTACCCAGGCCAGCTTATTATCCGCTCCTTTGCGCGATCGTTTCGGTCTCAGTCATCATCTCAATTTCTATGAGCCGGAAGAAATGGCCAAAATCGTGGAGCGCAGCGCGCGGATTTTGGGAGTGGATATCGTGCCGGAATCAATTGCCGCCGTGGCTCAGAGATCCCGATATACTCCGCGCATCGCTAATCGCCTATTAAAGCGTGTGCGCGATTATTGCGAAGTGAGGGGCAACGGAAAAATTGATAATCAGATTTGCGTTGATTCCTTTTCGCTGTTAGAACTGGATGAATTAGGCTTGGATCATGTGGATCGCAAGATTATGAAAGTTATTTTAGAAAAATTTAATGGCGGGCCGGTGGGCTTGAACGCTTTGGCTGCCGCTTCCGGAGAAGACATGAATACCATTGAAGATGTCTATGAACCTTATTTATTGCAATTGGGGTTTATTGACCGCACCTTCCGCGGTCGGATGGTGACTGATTTAGGCAAGAAACATTTGGGGGTCATGCCTGAAAAACTCCTTTAATATGATGCGTTTATCTGATTTTGATTATAATCTTCCGAAAAACTTAATTGCTCAACAACCCACTACACCGCGAGATCATTCGCGGCTTTTGGTATTAGACAAGACGAGCGGCGACCTATCAGACCGTCATTTCTATGACCTGCCGGATTATTTAGTGTCGGGCGATGTTTTAGTGATTAATAATTCCAAGGTTTTTCCGGCGCGGCTTTTTGCTCATAAGGTGCAAAGCGGCGGGCGCGTGGAAATATTTTTATTGAAACGAGAAGATTTAAAAAGAAAAGAGGTTTGGCAATGCTTAGTGGGTGGGAAAATTAAAACCGGCTTGAAGCTTGATTTGACTTTAGGTTTAGAAGCTCAAGCCTTGCAAGATAATGACGATGGTACTTGGCAGATTGAATTTAATATTACCGGCCGCAAGTTTATGAATTTAGTTTTTCGCTTAGGCCAAATGCCTTTACCGCCTTATATCAAGCGAGAAAAAAAAGAAAAAATTGATGAAGTTTATTATCAAACTGTCTATGCTAAGGACAAGCAAGTCGGTTCCGTGGCTGCCCCGACCGCCGGCCTTCATTTTACCAAGAAATTACTGGCTCAGCTAAAAGCCAAGGGGGTGATTATCTTGCCGGTGACTTTGCATGTGGGGTTGGGTACTTTTGCTGGAGTGAAGACCGAGAATATCAAGGAGCATAAGATGCACTCTGAATACTGGGAAATTGGCAAGACGACCGCGCGGCAGATTGTTAAAGCTAAGGCCGAGAAACGGCGAGTGATAGCGGTGGGCACTACTGCTTGCCGGGTGTTAGAAACCTGGGGCAGGGAAATGAAGCCTCAGGAAGCTTCCGGCTGGACCGATATTTTTATTTACCCCGGCTATGAGTTCAAAGTGGTGGACGCTTTAATCACTAATTTTCACTTGCCCCAATCTACTCTATTGATGTTAGTTTCGGCTTTGGCCGGCAAGAAATTAATTAATTTAGCCTATCAAAAAGCTATATCGCTAGGCTATCATTTCTTTAGTTACGGCGATGCCATGTTTATTCATTAATATTTGCCCTTTTTAGGGCTTTATGATAGATTAAAAGGGTGATTCAAATAATTAATTATTTATTTTATGACTTGGCGGAAAATTTGGGAATTTCTTAAAATCGTGATAGTTTGTTTGCTGATTATTTTGCCGATTCGCTGGTTTGTTATCCAGCCTTTTTACGTCAAAGGGGCCTCTATGGAGCCGACCTTCCATGATCATGAATATCTAATTATCAATGAAATTGGCTATCGTTTGGGAGAACCGCAACGCGGCGATATTATTGTTTTCCGCTATCCGGAAGATCCGCAAGAGTATTTCATTAAGCGGATCATCGGCCTACCGGGAGAAAAGATTGAAATCAAAGACAATGGCGTTTATATTTACAACAATGCCCATGTTGACGGTTTCAGATTAGATGAGAGCGCCTATTTGCCGGGAAACACCATGACCTATGATCCGGAAGCCAAGGTGGTTACTTTGCGCGACGGTGAATATTATGTTTTGGGAGATAATCGGGCTTCCTCTAAAGACTCACGCAGTTTTGGCCCAGTCAATCGCAGTTTCTTAACTGGTCGCGTTTGGTTGCGCGGCTGGCCGTTTAAAACCGCTACGGTTTTTGACCGTTTAAATTATCAAGAATAATTTAACTATATTTATATGCCTAGACCTAAAAAAAATATCAATAGCAAAAAACCGATGTTGGTGAAAACCGGAGAGGCCAAGGAAAAAACCATTGGCGTCGGCCGTTTGCTGGGAACTAAAGATGTGGGAGCGGGGGAGTATAAGTATTGGCAATCTATTTTGACTAAGGTGAGAGAAATTTCCAATCTTTATAGTTTTCAGCGCACCGATACCCCTATTATGGAAAATTGGGGTTTGTTTAAGAAATCGCCGCGCTTGAAATCTTTATACTTCTGGCCTTTAAGTAAAACTGACAAAGCGGCTTTGCGTCCTGATTTGACTCATGGTCTAGCTCGTTATTTCTTGGATCAGAATCTATTGGAAAGCCCCCAACCGGTCAAGCTATTTAATTTAGGCCCGGTATTTAGAAATGAAACTAGAGTTCAGACTGGCCGCTATCGCCAATTTAATCAATTCAATTTTGAAATTTTCAATGAGGCCAAGCCGATTGGCGAAGCTTTGTTAATTACCCTGGCCTGTCAGATATTTAAAGAATTGCAAATTGATGTTCAGGTACAGATTAACTCTTTGGGCAATTTTGATTGCCAAAAAGAGTTCTTGCATAAGTTTGTAAAGTTCTATCGAGATCGCGGCAAGAAGATTAAATTATGTCCGGAGTGCCGCAAGAATTTGACTCGCAACCCTTTGGCTTTGTTGACCTGTCATGAACCGGTCTGCGTAGAGGCCCGGAAAGAAGCCCCGCAGATTACCAACTACTTATCCGAAGAAAGCAGCCAGATGTTTACTAGAGTTTTAGAGTATTTAGATGAATTGAATATCAACTACAATTTTGACCCTTATCTAGTCAAAGAGTTGAACTACTATACCGATACCATCTTTGAGATTTGGCCGATCAATGAAAAAGGAGAGATTGACGGTCGCCAGTCTTTGGCTCGCGGCGGACGATATAATCATCTTTTTGAGCAAATTGGAGGAAAATCCTTGCCGGCGGTTGGTTTTGCCGGCGGCCTAGAACGCACTGTTTACAAGCTAAAAGAGAAGAACTTGATTTTTAAGAAGGAAGATACTAATATAGTATTCCTGGCTCAGGTTAGCGACAGCGCTCGTTTGCGAGCTATGACTATGTTCACCGAATTGTCCAAAGCCGGTTTCCAAGTGCGCCAAGCTTTTACGGTTGATAATTTAAAAGAACAATTGGAAGAAGCTAAGCGCTTGAACGCTAAAATCATTTTGGTTTTAGGTAAGAAGGAAATTAGCTCCGAGACTATTCTGTTTAGAGATGTGGAAGTAGGGGTCCAGGAGGTAATTACTCAGAAGGATTTGCGCGAGAGGCTGAACAAAAAGTTTAATCAAAAGATTAAATAATTTATTAATTATTAATAGAAGGGGGGTCCACTATGGCAGATTTTAAAAGAAAACCAGGGGAAAGTTTCGAAAGTTTTTTACGCCGTTTCAAAACCGGTTTGAAGAATAATCGTATTCTAGAAGTTTCCCGCAAAAAACAGCATACCGCTCCGAAACGTACCAAGCGTATTTTAAAGAAACGCGCTTTGGTCGGTTTGGAATTGCATAAAGAAAGAGAGTTCTTGAAGAAGACCGGTAAGTTGAAAGAAGAAAGAACCAGACGCCGATAATTATCTCTAGTATTTAAAACCCCCGCTTGTTTAGCGGGGGTTTTGTTTTACTTACTGAAGTAATCTTTGATTTTAGAGAAGATGAGTTTTTTGGAATGTTTCTTAATCATTTCCCGGGCATGGCGGGTCTTTACAAACTTCAGCCAATTGCTGGAAGGGGACTGGCGGTTTTTGTCGGTGATTATATCTACTAAATCGCCGTTCTTTAATTCCACATCCAAAGCGGAGTGCTGATCATTGATTAATACTCCGACTGTCTTGTTGCCGATATCGGTGTGAACGGCATAGGCGAAATCAACCGGGGTGGCTTTTTCCGGCAATTCAAAGACATCACCCTTGGGAGAGAAGACAAAAATTCTATTTTGAAAAACATTAGCTGATTTAATTTCGTCCAAGAACTTATAGGTATCTTTATTATCTTTTTTAATCTGCAGAATTTCTTTAATCCATTGCGGCTGATCCTGGCTGTCATGATTTTTGTAATGCCAATGAGCGGCGACGCCATAGAGGGACTCATCATTCATTTCCGGGGTGCGGATTTGGAATTCGGTTGATTTGCCCTCTAGTCCGAAGACGGTGGTGTGAATAGAGCGATAGCCGTTAGGTTTGGGCACGGCGATATAATCTTTAAAGCGATTGATTTTCGGTTTCCAAAGAATATGGATAATGCCTAGGACTTTATAGCAATCCGGAATGCTGGGAACGACTACGCGCAAAGCGAATACATCATAGATTTCATCAAATTTTCGATTTTTGTTTTGCATCTTTTGCCAAATGCTGTAGAGATGCTTGAAACGATATTCAATGCTGTATTCTTTAATATGGTGCTTTTCCAGTTCTTTTTCCAACTCTTTTTTCACTTTTTGGAAGAATTGATTGCGTTCGGTCTTTTTCTCCACCTCATATTTATATTCCAATTTTTTATATTCCTCGGGAAAAAGATATTTGAAGCAGATATCTTCCATTTGCCATTTTAGCCTCCAGGCACCTAAGAGACCGGCGATAGGGGCATATATTTCTAAAGTCTCTTTGGCAATTCTTTCTTTTTTGTTATCTGGCAAAGCTTCCAAGGTTCTGAGGTTGTGGAGTCTGTCAGCGAATTTAACATAGATGATCCTCAGGTCTCCAGCAATGGCGATGAACATCTTTTTCAAATTCTCTTTGTATCTTTCTACGCCGCGGTATTTAAGCTTGCCCAATTTAGTGACGCCTTTGACGATTATCTGAATGTCTTCGCCGAATACTTTTTTTATCTCCTCTAAAGTATGGCTGGTATCTTCAGGAACATCGTGTAATAACCCGGCGGCGACGGTACTTAGGTCCATTTTGCTCTCGGCTAAGACATAGGCGGTGTGGAGAGAATGCTGGATATAGGGTTCGCCGCTTTTTCTAATCTGTCCGGCATGAGCTTTTTCGGCAAAATCATAAGCCAAACTGATGATTTTAGTATCAGAGCCAGGATAGTTATCTTGGAATTTTTTGATGATGCGATCAATCGTCATATTAGTTGTCGGCTTTTTTCTTTTATGTTATAATTTTATTATAAAATCGGTGTTAAGTAAAGCTAAATATTAGCTAAACTAATTTCATGTTTAGTTTTCTGGCTAAGCAACGGACAATTAAACGCTCCCTGGTCTTCCTGATATTGTTATTGGGAGTTTTTGCGTTATTTAAAGGAGTATTGGCCGCGGTTGATGTCGGTACGAATGAGATTAATAGCGCTATCCAATTGGGCAGCGCCGACCCGCGTCGGATTGTGGCTAGAATCATAAACATCACCATGATGTTTTTGGGAGTCATTGCCGTTGGCATCATAATCTTTGCCGGATTTAAATGGATGACTTCGCAGGGCAATGAAGAAAATATTTCTTCTGCTAAAAAAATAATGAAGGCCGGCATCATCGGCTTAGTGATAGTCCTAGCTTCTTGGGGAATCGCCGCTTTCATCATCAATCGTTTAATTAATGCCACTGGCAATACTACTAATAATCCAGACGGCAGCTGTACCGGCCCTAATTGTCATATCACTGATTGTACCGGTTCGGGTTGTTTGGGCTCCAGCTGCGATGATAATGCTTTAACCGATGGTTGTCAGCCAGGGGCTTGCTATCCCGGATTGACTTGCAGCCCGGATACTTGTACTTGTGTTTTGGATCAAGAAAACCAAGGCGGTTATGGCGCTAGTTGTGATAATAACACCAGCAATGAAACTTGCGACGCCGATAATCAGCTTTGCGATGGCGGCCAAGGATTAACTTGTAATGATACTACCTGTACTTGTGTCGGCGCTCCGGTGATTACCGATATTAGCCCGATGGGCGGTTTCTGCGACGGTAATCCTTTGCAGGCTTGCGAGGTGGATACCGACTGCGATGGCGGCACTTGCAATTTAACTATTCCCAATGGCGCACCGGGGAATATCGTTTCTATTCATGGTTATAATTTCGGCGGCTCCGAAGAAAATACCGGCGCTTATTCCGGTTCAATTTGGGCTGGTTTGAAAAAGTGGATCAGCCGATTATGGGGCGCTGAACCGGTATCAGCTTTTGCAGCTGGCAACCGAGTGATCTTTTTGGGAGATCCGACTACCGAGGCTGATGATGTGGAGGCTCTAGATCCAATTGAAGTCAATTCTAATTGTTATAGCAACTGGACTAATAATGAGATAATCGTCATTGTGCCGACCGGTGCTTTATCCGGTCCGGTGAAGGTGATTAACGGTTCCATGCCTGGCGATGGAGTTAATTTTGATACTACCGACAATGAAGTTGGCCCAGTTTTGGATAATTTTGTGGCTAATAATATTGTCCGGCCTGGTTTGTGTCGTATTACTCCGGGGGCTGGCCAATTAGGTGATGAGGTTTCTTATTACGGCGTCAATTTAGGCGGCGCCGGTTATTTTGGTAACTATCAGCATCCGTTTAGAGGCCTAGATTCTAATTTTACCAATACCAACGGTACCGCCGGTGTTCCTAATGTTAGCGCCGGCAAAATGAGCACTTTTGTTACCAACGCCGTGGGAGGACACAATCAAAATAGTAATTATTTGAATTTTAATAAGAATGCCGAACCTGAATCTGGGCCGGCCATAGTTTCTATTGATCCTATCTCTGGATCGGCTGGCCAGTATGTCACGGTTAAAGGACGAGGCTTTGGCGCTCGTCGGGGAACCAGCCAAGTATTTTTTGTCAGTGGCAATAGTGAGATTGAAGCCGATTATAGTTTCCCGCCGGTCTGCGCTCAATCAGTTTGGAATGACATTCAAGCTATTATTAAAGTACCGAGCGGATTAGCTAACGGCAATTACAAGATTAAGATGAAATTGGGTAATGTGGACGTGGTTAATCAGAATTTAACTTTTACCGCTAGCTCCAGCGCGACTTTACTTCCCAGCTTATGCCAAGTGGAGCCGGGTCGTGGTCCGGCTAATTCTCCGGTTTCAGTTTGGGGTGAATATTTTGGCAATACGCAGGCCGCGGTGAGGTTTTATAATAATCAAGACATTAACGGCAATATTACTAATGACAACGGCGCTCAGAAAATTAGTGTGACCGTACCTTTAGCGGCCATTTCCGGACCGATTAAGGTGGTTAAGAATAATCAGACCGGTAATAGTTTGAATTTCACTGTCGGCCGCTGTAGCTCCAATATTGATTGCGGCGGCACTACTCCGACTTGTTGTCCTTTGGGTTCGCCTAATTATGGTAGCTGCGTAGCTTCTTTATTTGATGATAACAATGGCTGTTATTCCAATATTCCGCGCTCAGTCTTTGAATGGAAATTTAATACCAGCGCCTATACTAGCTGTGATGATAATCCGGCGACTCCGACTTGCGAAAGAAATAATAGCAAATGCACCGAAGGTACAGCTTGTGATCCGAATTCTTCCCCGATTCCTTGTTTGTGCTTGCCTTGCCCGGGAGGGAATTGCAGCAGTGGTGATAGTTGTGCTAGCCAAGGTGACACCTTCTGCCCTACCGGATCATGCCCCAATGTTCCCGGCCAATGTAGCGGCGCTCCGGCTCAAAGTCAAGACACTGGCGTGAAATGCGACCAGGCCTCAGCCGCCAGCTTCGCCTATTGCTCCAACCCGGCGACTTGCCAATATAATTCAGAAATTAATCGTTATACTAAAAATACTCCGGATAAGTGTAATTTAGCAGTAACCGTCAGTTTGCAATTTTTAAATGAAGAAAGAGATGTGGTAAAAACTTGCCGTAATAATCATTTTGAAATTACTGTCACTGGTTCTTGTCCGAATGGCTGGACTAGCTTAGGCGGCGGCCGTTGTACTAATAATGAAGCTTGCTTGCTCTGTCCGGCTAATAGTCAATGCGTCCCACAGGATGATGTCTTTGGAGTTTGTGCTACTCCCACTGTCTGCCCGCCAAAATCAGAATGTCAGAATGATAAATGTATTAAGACTCAAGATGCTTGCGAATGTTGTTGTGATAAGAATGAATCGGCTCGAGATTGTTGTTTCCCATTAACTTGCGCCGGTACTTGCGGCAGTGGCAACAGCAACTTTGGTAAATGCGGCGGTTGTTTAACAGCAGCTCAACCCGATAAAGCTTGTAATTGTTCCGGTCATAACGGCCAATACTGCCAAGATGACGGTCAGACCGGCTTTTGTTCCGATTGTACTAGTTTGGACGAAAATTCTTGTTTAGATCATCAAGATGTTTGTTGCTGGGATGGTAAGAGTGATACTTGTCGCGGCGGGGCTGGTAATTTGACTAGCGAACCCGGAGCTTGCGCTTATTACGGTTGTTCTAATTGTTCTCAAGCTAACCCTTATAATTTGAACAGTGCTATCATTTATCCTTCCCAGGCTAATTGTACCAACACTTGCGGTACGGCTGCAGCTTGCGATTCTCTATTAACTCAATCAGTCTGTAATACTAATTCCGCTTGTTGTTGGGATGCCGGTATGGAAGGCGGCGTGCCGATTAATAAGTGCGTTGGTGGTAATAAAATTAGCAGCACTGATAATCGTTGCGCCTATTTTAATTGTAAAGACGCTCCGAATCAGAATGAATGTAATGAAACTCCGGTAGCCAATGGACAATTTAGAAGCCAATCGGTTTGTAATTCTACTTGTCCGATGCCTCAATTCGGTTTGAGCTGTGATAATGCCACTTCCAGCCTCTCCGGCTTGTTATCTTGCAATACTAATATTTGCTCCGGTCTTTTCTCTTGCCGTAATAATGACGGCGGCAGCACTAATAGCAATTGCGGTTTCTGCTGCTGCGATCCGAGTAAGACCGGTACCGATCCTAACGCCAGCGATTATGATTTTTGCCGCAATTTAAATTCTAAACTGCAGTGTCTGCCTAATAAGACTCCTTGCTCCGGCAGCAATCGCGGCCTTTGCTGCGGCTGTTCGGCTAACTCGGAATGTAATTCCGGCGGCAGCTTGAGTACCAATGGTTGTGGTAACGATTCTTGTTGTCGCACTCGACCGCAGGTGGTTGCCGCTTCCACTACTCCGTCTCAAAATCAGAATTATGTTTGTCGTAATGCTTTAATTACGGCGCCTTTTGATACTAAAATGAACATAATTTCTTTCGCCGGTAATTTTGTTCTTCTGGAAGAACATGACAGCGATGACCTTTGCCCGGCTGGAACTAATCTTTTGGCTTTAGGTAATGATGATTTCCGCAACCAGAGTCTGTTGGCTAAAGCTTGGAAAACAGTTCAGAGCTGGTTCATTGATTCCACTCGTTATATCGCCGGATTATTTGGTCAGAATACTTGGGCTCAGGCTCCGCAATCTACTAAGATTTATTGCGAAGTACCGGGTTCAGTGGTTCCAGAACAATTAGGCAATCAAACTATTCTAAAATTTGCTCCTAATCGGCTATTATCTCCGGACACTGTTTATTTTGCCATTGTCAAAGGACAAGATAATTTAGCCAGCAGCTCCACCGGAGTATTAAGCAATTATAATATCGGCATGGCCGGGGGAGGGTATGATAATCAAAATATTTTTGGTCCTTTTACCGATGTCCAATATCCTAATTCCTATATTTGGTCATTTAGGACTTTGAGTGATAATAATGCCACCAGCGGTATTTGTGAGGTTAGCCGAGTTTCAGTTGATCCGGCCGCCCATATTTTCCAAAAGAATACTAATGATTTGAATGAAAACGATATTGACGCCGCTAATTCTACTTTTGATACTATTTCTGACCGGGATAGAGTCTATACGGCTAAAGCTTGGAGCACTACTAATCAATTATTGCGTCCGGTACAAGGCTATAGCTGGAATTGGGCTTTTGCCATTGATCATCCTAACTTCATCGGTACCTCCACGGTCAGCAATTTGCCCAATGATGAAACATTATTAACCGTCCAACCTAATATCACCGATCAACAAACCGCTTTGCACGCTACGGCTCAGTTTAATTCCGGCAATTATGTGTCCACTGCCGACAAGACTGCTTCCACCACTATCCGTATTTTTGTTTGCGCCAATCCTTGGCCGGCGGTGACTAACGACGATTATTGGTTGCCGGAATCTGATAGCTTGAACTGCAATCCGGGATCGGGTAATTGTAATAATTATCATTACGAATTCTATTATTGCCGTGATGCTGGAGATCCAAATACTACAGCTGACGATTTGCCAGCCATTTCCAGCGGTGCTGACGCTGTCAGTCTTGGCCAATCAACTAGAATGGTCTGTAGTAATAACCGAACTCAGGAATGTTCCACCGATCCGGCCAGCAGCTTATATGGCGTTTGTGGCGGCGGTTTCTGTATTTGGGATATATTAAAGGAGTCTTATTTCTTTAAGCAATAATTACTTCTTAATTTTTTATCATATGGCTAAATTTAAAAAAGCAGGCGAATGGATGTTGCTGACAGCTTCCTTTTTCTTGGTAGCGGTGGGAGTATTGGTTAACTTTAGACCGCTAGCTCAAGCCGCGATTAATCCCCCCAATTTTAATCTCAATATTGATATTAATAATATTCCCAGTTTAAATATTACCGGTAATAGTTACGGCGCCAATACCGATGCTATCGCCATTCGTATTGTTCCTAATGCCAGCCATTTAAGTATTGATAGGTGGTATGCTTCGCAGGGATTTAGCGGTTCGCCTCAGAAGTTATTAGTGGATGGCTATGAAGCCATTCGGGATAACCGCACCGTCTATGTTGCTGGCACTAATATCAATCAAGCTGTCCAGCCACCGCAATTGTATTTCAATATTTATATCATTACCTATAATCAAGGTGCTGACGCTAAAACTGTAGATATTTTCGGTAAGATATTATCCAATTGGAGATTTAATAATAATTTAAGCGAAGCCACTCCCGGAACTTGTTCATTGCCGGCTGTTAGATGTCTGAGTGATGCCGATTGCGGCGAGGGCTCAACTTGTTTGAGCGGTTCCAATTCCTGTTCCAGCCAGAATAATTGCCGTTTAGATACCGACTGTCCGGCCGGTACATTTTGTGTCAGTGAAAAAGCTAAATTGCAGAGAGATATCAAGCGTTTCGGTTTGTTGAATGAAGTCAAAGATTCGCTGGCTATTTATCGTTCTCTACACCAGCGATATCCGACTTTGCTTTCCGGCACTTATCTGCCCGGTGTGGCTATCTCTACCTGGCCGAGCTGGCAAAGCGATTTTCTGACTCAGCTTAATTTAACCGGGTTGAAAGATCCGATTAATAAATTGGGTATTTGTAATGAAAGCCTGGCTGCTACCAGCTCTACTCCTGGTTATGAAAGTCAGAGCTGTTTTAATTCCGTTCAAAAAAGATTTTATAAGAATGGCAATAATGCCAGCCTAGAATTACCGCATGATAGTTTTGCTATTGCCTATACTTCCGACCCTAACGGCTCTAACTATAATCTTTGCGCCGCTATTGAAACTAATTATCAAGTGATGTCTTTTGTCGGTGGCGCTCCGGTGAGTTTCTCGGCCATGAATTGCGCTATTACCGCTCCGACCGGTTTTAGCGGCAATCAAGTTAATAATCCGGCGCAGATAGTGGCGATGAATCTTGGCGGCCAGAGTGGGGAAGAGTTTAACGGTTATGTCCGGGCTACTGACCCGGAAGGCAACCCGATTAATTTTCAATTAGATACTACCCAGGGTAATTGGAGCTCTTGGTCTGCCGCTCCGGTTTTGCAAGCCACCAATGATCCTAATCAGAAAAAGATTTGGGCGGCTACGGCCGGTACGGCCGGCACCTATCCGGTGCAAATTGTAGTGGAAGATAATCAGCAGTTGGGTAATTCTACTACTACCAATATCACTATTACCGGCGGTGCTCCGACTATTAATGCCGGCGATGCGGAATATAATCTAAGTACTTTGCCAGACAGTCCCTTGGTGTATGATTTGTATTTTACTAGCAATAATTTTAATAGCTTAGAATTATCATATGGCACCAGTTTAGCCGGCGCTCGCAAATTTCACCCGCTGGCTTGGTTTGAACCGAAAGCGGCGCAAGCTTTTTTCCCGGCTCTGCCTAACCCCGGCTCTATTCATCCCGGAGGACTTAATTCCGGCTCTATCATTAATCCGATTAACATTAATTGCCAAATAGTCGGCTCCGGTTCTAATAATAATCCTTGGCGCGTACCGGCTAATCGCATCGGTTGTAATTTTAATTTGAATAATGGCTTAAAAGGGGTGCTGTCTAAGGAGTCGGAAGACGGTTATCATTTGCGTATTTATGGCACCATGACCGGGGTAAATTTTTCCGGAGACACTAATTTTAATTATAAAGCCAGAGTGATTAATTCTTCCGGGCAAGCAGTGAGCAAAGAGTTTAAGATATTAGTAAAACGCAATTTGCCGCAATTAGATTATGGCTGCAGCAAATTAGCCGACTTATACGAAAGTTATAATTGTCAGATTAATAATTTAAACTCCAGTAACGCTTCTACCACTTATACTTTCACCGGCTTACCGCAAGGCTTAACCGGCACGCCGCAGGGATTAATCAGCGGCCAGCCTTTAACCGCCGGTGATTATTCCGTTCAAATTCAAGCTAAGAATGAATATAACTTTTCGGCCACTTCTAACTTTGATTTAAAAGTGGAGAATGCTTGCGGCCGCAATTTGGTGTATTACCAAGGTGGTCCTTGGGACGCTAGTGGGGAAATTCGCAATCAAGGCGGTTATTATCGCACTATCTTAATTGGCGATCAATGCTGGTTGGCTGATAATTTAAATGTCGGCGCTCGAGCCGCAGTGACCATGGGTTGCAACAATTTTAATTTAGAGAATTTTAATAATAACCAGCCGGTGATACCGAATACTTATATTAACGGTACCATTAATGTTCAAGCCGGCACTGGTTTGAATAATCAGTCGGAGATAGCCCCGGCCGGTGATCAGGATGTCGGCCCGTCGTTGAACTATAATTCGGAAAGCAATCCAGTTAAGGTTTCTCTCTGGCAGAAGGTCAAGAACTTCTTAAGTACAAAATTAGCTCAAGCCTGGGATCCTTCTTGGAATTTAAATTATCTGCCGATTGGCGAATGTTATAATTCTAGCCCGATTTATTGCGAGGCCGATGGTCGCTTATATACGATTAGCGAAGCTAATTATAATCCGCCTTGTGTCGGTCAAACTGATGGTATGAGAGGGCCTTGCCCGGCTGGCTGGCATGTGCCGGCTGATTCTGAATTACATGCTTTGGAATTATCTCAGCTTGGCCAAAATTTAACTGTTTCCTGTTCCGCTACTCGGCTTAATGCTTGGGACTGCGAAGGAGCCGGTGCTAAACTAAAACCTTTTGGCGGCAGCGGGTTTAGTGCTTTATTGTCAGGCAAAAAGAGCTCTACCAATTTTCAAGAGCGTACCAATGCCGGTTACTTCTGGTCTTCCACTAAAGTGGGCAATTTCCCGGTTTATTATCAACTCACTTCTCAGGGAACTAATATCAACAAGATTTATCGCAATCAATATACCGGTCCAGCCGCTAATCAGGCTTATAACATTAGATGTATCAAGGATAAGCCTTGTATGACTCCTTGTGCCACCGGTCAGTATTGCAGCACCTTGGGCCAATGCGCCAATTATCTTTCCACTCCTTAATTTTTTGTGCTATAATTTAGAAAGAAATATATTAATTTTAAATCTATGTTTAACGACTTAAACCCTGCTAAGCCAGTGGACGATATGTTCGCTGAAACCGAGAAAAATCCGAGCGCTCCGGCGCCCGCTAACGCTCCGCTGCCGCCTTTGCGACCGGTGGTGCCGCCAGCCAACGCTTCTTGGGGCGGGGAAGAGAGAAAGTCTCCGGCCAAGAAAGCCATGAAAACCGTGATCATCGCGTTATTAATCGTGATTATAGTCTTGGCTTTAGCTTATTTCATCTACGTCAAATTATTTTCTTCCTTCATGAATAAGCCAGCCGAAGAAGAGATTAACAATGCCCCGGTGGTCACTAATGTCGTTCCTACCACTACGCCGATTGTGACTACCACCACTCCGCCGGTAATTTTGGATACTGACGGCGACGGATTGTCAGATGCCGAGGAGGTTGTCTTGGGTACCGACATCAATTTGATTGACACTGATGGCGATTCTTTGACTGATTATGACGAAGTAAAAACCTATTTGACTAATCCGCTTTTGAAAGATAGTGATGCTGATGATTTGACCGATGATGTGGAAGTCAAAGTTTATGGTACTAATCCTAACTTAGCTGATACCGATGGCGATGGTTTCTCTGATGGCCAAGAAGTCAAGGGAGGTTACAATCCTAAGGGAGCCGGAAAGTTAACTCAATAATTATGGCTTTGTTTGCTAAGTCTAAAAAAGAATACAAGAGCGAAGAAGAATTAAAAAAGGAAGGCGACTTGCAAAATCAAGTTTCCCGCAATTTAGTGGTGCATAAAATGCCTAAAGGCTATAAAAGCAACGGATTTAATTATCAAGGTTATTTTGGCGATGAAGCCAAGCGCAACCCTGATCAACCTAAGGCTAAATTAGCCGCCGCTCCTTTAGCTCCGCATCGTCGGACCGGTTTAGTAATAATTGTCATTGGCATTATTCTAGTGGGCGGTTTAGGTTATGTCGGCTGGCGCTTCTTTAACGGCTCGGGAACTTTTAATTTAAGCAATTTGTTTTCCGGCAATAAAAATGTAGCTACTAACCAAACTCCTAATAATTTAAATCAAGTCCCCGCTACTACCACTCCGATTATATCTACTACCACTCCGCCGGTTTCTACCAGCACCGCCACTTCTTCTGAAGTTGTAGTGCCGCCAGTAGTTTCCACCCAGATTACCGATACTGATGCCGATGGGCTGAGCGACGAAGAAGAGCGAGCTATTGGCACTGACATCACTAATCCGGATACGGATGGCGATGGTTATAATGACTTAACCGAAGTAGCCGGGCTATATAATCCTAACGGCAAGGGCCAAATAGCGGATAATCCGGGCCTTAAGCGTTATATAAATAACGTCAAGGGCTATGGACTCTATCAGCCGAAGAATTGGACTGTGTCGGTGGCTGATCAATCTAATACTGTTATTTTTAACGCTTTAGATAATTCCTTTATCCAGATAGTGGTTCAGCCTAATGCCAAGAAGCAAAGTATTAAGGGATGGGCTTTGGCTGAATTAAATTTAGATTCTAGCAATATTATCACTGCCGCTTGGGGAGAGGGGATTAAGAACGGCGATGGCAGCATCTATTACTTCACCGATTCAAAGAAAAATCAGATTTATGTTTTCTCCTATGTCCCAGCCGAGGGTCAGCCGGCCTATTATCAGAATATTTTTGACATGATGGTCAAGAGTTTCTATCTCACTAAATAATTTATGAAAAAAATAATTTCCTCAGCATTAATGCTTGGTCTTTCTTTGGTCGCATTAATCGGATTACCTTCTTTTGTTTCCGCCGGAACCAGCAATACTCCTGACGTCGACTTTTTCCAAGTTGATGGCATAGTCTATTCCTTGGCTCACGACGCGGCCACCAACACTCTATATGTTGGCGGCAATTTTACTAAAGTTTTTAAATATTCCGGCTCAGCTTCTTTAATCAGTAAGAGCGCCGGGGTGAGGAATTCAGCTTCTTTAAAGGTTAACGGAAGCGTCAAAAAAATTATTTCCGATGGTGCCGGCGGTTATTATCTGGCCGGTGAGTTTACTAAAGTCGGTTCCGATAGTATTACCAACTTAGCCCATATTAATGCCAATAATACCTTAGATACCAGCTTTACTCCTAATCCTGACGGAGTAGTCTATGATATTCTCTTAGATGGCGCTAATCTTTATGTGGCTGGTTATTTTTCTAATATCTCTGGAGTAGCTCAAGGGCAACTAGCTTTGATCAATGCTAGTACCGGAGCGGCTGATTTAACTTTTAATCCGGTTTTTTCTAATGCCGTTACCCAAGTAGAAAAGAGCGGCGCTAATCTGTATATCGTGGGAAATTTTACCACCATCGGTGGAGCGGCGTTTGTAGGTATCGCCAAGTTAGCCGCAGCCACCGGCGTGCCGGATCCGACCTTTGATCCTAATCCTACCGGATCTAAGGGAGAAAAGGTTGCTCCGACGGCTATCACTTTATATAATAGTTCAGTTTATATTTCCGGTTCTTTCTTAAATATTGGCGGTCAGAGTCGAGTAGGTTTAGCCAAGGTTGACCCCGATACTGGCGCAGCCGATGTTGCTTTTACGGCCAATTGTTTAGATTCCAAGGGCACCCCGGCTGTGATTACTAGCATTGAACCAAGCGGTAGTTCTCTTTATTTAGGTGGATTTTTTGCTACAGTCGGCGGGCAAACTAGAAATGGCGGCGCCAAGATTAGCATGACTGATGGAGCGGTGGACGCCACCTTTGATCCAAATTTGTCTAATGGAACTGTTAATACGGTGGTTGTGGATGGTTCGGATGTTTATTTCGGTGGTGCTTTTTTGAATGCCGGCGGCGGTTCGTTTAGCAAGATGGTTAAAGTTAGCTCCACCAATGGCGTTGTGGTTGAGAGTTTTTCGCCGCAGCCTTCAGGCGAAGTGCGAACGATTCTACCGGCTGGCGATCAGCTGTATGTCGGTGGTGATTTTGCCAATATTGGCGGCGGCAGTTATAGCCGCAACGCTATCTTTGCCCTGAACTTAAACACCAATCAAATATTAAGCTTTGATTCCAGTCCTTCGGCTTGGGCCTCTGTCTACTCTTTATTGTTTGCTAATGGATCATTGTATGTCGCTGGTAATTTTGCGGATATCGGCGGGCAGACCATTACTAATTTAGCTAAGCTTAATCCTACAACCGGAGCAGCCGACCCCACTTTGTCTTTCACTTTTACTAAAGACGTTTCATCTTTGGTCAGAGACGGCAACTATTTATATGCTTCCGGTCCGTTTACTGGTTCGGCTGGAACAAAAGTCGTCAAGATTAATCTGACTGATAATACAGCCGATCTTAGTTTCGCTCCCACTATTACTGGTGGAGAAATTAATGCTTTGGCTGTTTATGATTCTAATGTTATTATCGGCGGTAGCTTTACTAATGTTAACGGAGCGCCTAGAAACGGGATAGCCAAGCTCAATGCTGCTGGAGAATTAGATGCCACGTTCAATCCTGATGCTAATGATAGTAAGGGAGGGGTAGGTTCTGTTTTCTCTTTATTAGTCAACGGCAGCAATTTGTATGTCGGCGGCAACTTTGTTAACATCGGTGGCGGAGCCATGCCGGTACTCGCTCGCATCAATCCCACCACGGGTGTTCTTGATACTGGATTTACTACTGGAGTCGCTGTGGGGGGTACTCAGTCTTTATATGCTAGCGGCGATTATCTTTATGTTGGTCAGAAAGGATCGCCTTATACTTATAAAAGCCTCTTAACCACTGGAACACCGGATGCAACTTTTACCCCTGGACTGGACGCTGTTAATTACGCTGCCTTTTTAGATGGGGAAGATTTATATTTAGGCGGTAACTTTTCCAACTACGGAATCACTCCGATTAGAGGGTTGGCTAAATTTCCCAGCGATACTCCGCCCGATACTACTGCGCCAACTATTACTATTCTCGGTGATAATCCCTATACTCTTTATCAAGGGACCACCTATGTTGATCCGGGAGCCACTGCCTCTGACAATGTTGATGGTAATATCACCGCCAACATTACCAGGGTAAACGGAGTTAATTCTAATGTTATTGGCAGCTATTCAGTGACCTACAATGTTTCGGATGCTAGTCTTAATGCTGCTACTGAAGCTGTGAGAACTGTTAAGGTTGTGGCTAATCCTGCCAATGGAAGTGGCGGAGGCTCTTTGCCTGCCGCTGCCTTCTTAGCGCCTAGAGAACCGGCGGGCGGTTTTCAATTTCAAATTAATAACGGCCAAGCGGAAACTAATTCATCAGCGGTGAGCTTGAATTTTGTAGCTTTGCCCTCTGATTTAACCGAGCCGATAGCTTATTATGTCGCCGTTTCTAATAATCCTGAATTTGTCGGTGCTAGTCTCGACGCTTATCAAAACAACAAGAGCTGGGTTTTGTCTCCCGGTTCCGGTGAGAAGACTGTTTACGTTAAGTTCTATAATCGTTGGGGAAAGAGTACTGAGGTGTTTTCCGATTCTATTAAATTAACCAATAATAATCCTATAGTTGGGAACCAAGTCGGTAGTGATGTTGTTGTTTCTCCAGCGCCATCGGTTTGTCGGTCTTATTTAACTAAGCAGATTATTTGGGGTGCCAGAAATGACAAGAATGAAGTTCTGAAGTTACAGAAATTTTTGAAGGAGAAGCAAGGACAGACCAAGATTAAATATACCGGCGTTTATGATTACGCCACCTTGTTGGCAGTCCGTAATTTTCAAACTAAGTATGCTAAAGATATCTTAGTTCCGAACAAATTAAAGCGTTCCACCGGCCAAGTCAGTTTCTCTACGCTCAAGAAAATTAACGCCTTAGTTTGTTCGTCAGAAAAATAGATTACAACCAATAAAAAAGACCGGTGAATCCCCGGTCTTTTTTATTTATAATTATGATTGTTTTTTTATCACCCGATCGATGAGACCGTATTTCTTGGCTTCTTCCGGGGTCATAAAATAATCCCGGTCAGTATCTTTCTCCACTTCATTTATCTTCTTGCCAGTGTGCTGAGCCAAGATACCATTTAAGCGGTCTTTAATCTTTAATATTCTCTCAGCCCGGATTTTAATATCCGAAGCTTGTCCTTCGGCCCCGCCCATTACTTGGTGAATCATGATTTCGCTATTGGGCAGTGCCAAGCGTTTGCCGGGAGTGCCAGCGGCTAAAAGCAGGGAAGCCATAGAAGCGGCCATGCCGACGCAGATAGTGGTGATATCGGCTTTAATATATTGCATGGTGTCATAAATAGCCATGCCGGCCGTCACTGATCCGCCCGGAGAGTTGATATAGAATTTAATATCTTTATCTTTGTCTTGAGCGTCTAAAAACAATAATTGGGCGATGACGATATTGGCGACATGGTCGTCAATTTCTTCGCCTAAGAAAATAATGCGATCTTTTAAGAGGCGGGAATAGATGTCATAGGCATGCTCTACTTGCCCCTCTTTTTCAATAACGGTAGGAATTAAAGGCATATTAGTTAATATAAAATGATTTATTAGTTTTAACATTATAAAATAAAAAACCCTGCTGGTCAAGTCGATAGACTTAGTTAGCAGGGTATTAGTGTCACACAATCACTCCAAACCATCTTCCGGCTTGGCGGATTAATCTTTGTTGAGTGTAAAATGTTCTGATGGGAATCAAGGCTTTGTCTCTCTGCCAGGTTTTGTCAATTTTAGCTTGGCTTTTATGATCAAAGCTGGCTACATAGTTGGCAATCCTTTTGCAGTTTACCGCCAGTTGAAAGGCCATTCTTTTATTCGGCAGGATATCGGGCTGCGATCCCCATAGGAAAGATATCCTGATTTTTCCTTTGGGATTAGTGGCTATTATCCCGCTTTCGCATTCAGTGAAATTCATACCTCCTCGGATATTGTTTAGATTTTCAATTCTTCTTTTCCTTTCCGTTTCTGGCAAGGAATGGAGGCGACAAAAACCATAGAGGAATCTTTTCAGGAAATATTTCCTTTGGAGTTTGTAAACAGTTAAAGCTAGAACCAGCGTTCCGGCAATCAGGGCGGTAAGTACAAAATTATTCATGTGCGTGGTTTTTATTAATGAACTAGTTTGTTCAAAATAGCAGGATTATTGCTATAAGTCAAGGGTATATTTTTTAGCTTATCCCCTTGATTTTTTGATAGGTTTAGCCTAAGATAAAAGGAGATAAAATTTAAATTAAGGATAAATATCAAGCGCATTAAATTACCTTTGGTGCGTTTCTGTATTATCACCTTTAATATGAGCCAAAAATTCTTTCAGAGAGTGTTCAATTCTTCCCCTCGCCGCCGTTCTTGGTGGATTTTTGGGGCGATTATGGTTTTAGCTGTAGCAGCTGGCTTGGTCAGTGGCGGCAATTATTATAATCAATTTCGTGATTCTTTAGCCAGCAAGACCCACAACTATGTGTTGTTGCCTAAAGTCAAAGAGGTTCCTTTCCGTTTAGGTCTAGATTTGCAGGGCGGTACTCAATTAGTTTATGAAGCCGACGTCAAAGACGTTCCGGATAGCGACAAGAGCAGCGCTTTAGAAGGCGTGCGCGATGTTATTGAACGCCGCATCAATGTTTTTGGCGTCAGCGAACCGGTGGTCCAAGTGAACAAGACAATGTCCGGCAGCTACCGAGTTATAGCCGAGTTGGCGGGTATTAAGGATGTTAAAGAAGCTATTAAAATGATTGGCGAAACTCCGCTTTTAGAATTTAAAGAACAATCCGGTGCCAATACTGCCGTTAATGTTCCGAATATTGATGGCTTAACTATTGAAACTGATAAAGGAGCTAATGTCCAAGTGGCGACCACCACCCCGACAGCTAATACTACTAATGAACCGAGCTGGGTTAATACTAAATTGACCGGTAAGCATTTGAAGCGAGCTGTGGTTCAATTTAATCCTAACGATGGTTCTCCGGAGGTCTCCTTGGAGTTTAATGAAGAAGGAGCTAAATTATTTGAAGAAATTACCGGTCGCAATATCGGCCGTCAGGTAGCTATCTTCCTAGATGGTTATCCGATCAGCGTGCCGAATGTGGAAAGCAAAATTTCCGGCGGCAAAGCTTCTATTAGTGGCAAGTTTAGCGCTCAAGAGGCTAAATTATTAGCCCAAAGATTGAATACCGGTGCTTTGCCGGTGCCAATTTCTTTGGTGAGCCAGCAGACTGTCGGTGCTACTTTGGGCCAAGAATCAGTGGTTAATAGCGTAGAAGCTGGCTTGATTGCTTTATTGGTAGTGGCTTTATTCATGATTGGTTTTTACCGCTTGCCAGGCCTATTATCAGTTTTTGCTTTGTTTATTTATGGTCTAATATCCTTGTCTATCTTTAAACTTTGGCCGGTGACTTTGACTCTGTCTGGTATCGCCGGTTTCATTCTGTCTATTGGTATGGCAGTGGATGCTAATATTTTGATTTTTGAACGCTTGAAAGAAGAGCTGCGCGCCGGCAAAGATTTAACCCGCGCTTTAGCCGATGGTTTCTCTCGAGCCTGGCCGTCAATTAGAGACAGCAACATCACTACGATTATCGTTTGTTTAGTCTTAGTACTGTTCTCCAACTCCGTAATCAAGGGTTTCGCTTTGACTCTATTATTAGGCGTTTTAATTTCCATGTTTACCGCCATCACAGTTACCCGTAACTTCTTGAAATTGATTAATCCGAAGTGGCTCACTAAATATCATTGGTTGGTGACCACGGTCAAGAATAATAAAGAATAAATAATCATATGACTTATCGCATTATTCAAAAAGGAAAAATTTGGATTAGCATCTCCATTGTTTTGGTTATCTTAGCCATCACCGCTATCAGCATGTGGGGCTTGAAGATGGGTATCGATTTCACCGGTGGTAGTTTATTGGAAGCCAAATTTATCGGTCAGAATCAACCTAATACTTTAGAGGTTCAAGATGCTTTAAAGGGTATTGAATTAAACAGCTTGACCATTCAACCGGCGGAAACTTCTTTCATTCTTAGATTCCAGGAGTCTAGCGAAGATATTCATCAGAAGGTTTTGGTTAATTTAAAGAAATTAGCCGCTCAGAAGAATAAAGAGGCTAATAATTTTGAAGAACTAAACTTCACTTCCATTGGCCCCTCTATTGGTCAGGAGATGCAACGTAAAGCTATTTCAGCTATTATCTTAGTTCTAATAGCGATCAGCGTTTATATCGCTTTTGCTTTCCGCAAAGTATCTAAACCGGTGGCTTCTTGGAAATATGGTTCTGTCACCTTAATCGCTTTATTCCATGACGTCTTAATAGTTATCGGCTTCTTTGCTATCCTCGGTCATTTCTGGGGAGTGGAAGTTAATACTTCTTTTGTGGCCGCTATTTTAACCGTTCTCGGTTTCAGTGTTCATGATACCATTGTGGTCTTTGATCGGGTGAGAGAAAACTTGCCGAAGAGCGACACCGATTTTGAAAATACCGTTAATCGCAGTGTCAATCAGACTTTGGTTCGCTCCGTTAATACTTCCATGACCGTTATCCTAGTGATGTTGGCTATTGTCTTATTCGGTGGCGCTTCTATTAAATATTTCTCTTTGGCATTATTGGTCGGTGTTTTTTTCGGTACTTATAGCTCTATATTCTTAGCCTCTCCGTTACTAGTGATTGCTGAAAAGATGCAGAATAAAAAGAAAAAATAATCTCTGAATACAGTTAAAACCGCTCTCTAGGGGGCGGTTTTAATTTATGCTATAATTAAAACATGAAATTTCACTATAGCTGGCAAAAACTATTAGAAAACTCCATTGAGGTCGTTTATCTGGCTGTTATTTTTTTGTTGCCATTGCTTTTTGCTTTGATTGTTCCTAACGCCAATGTTTTTGAATTGAATAAAACTGTTTATTTCCGTCTGGCCGTGGCCGTCTTGGCTTTTTTATCTTTGGGGCGTTATTTATTTTACGGCGGTGTCGGACGAAATTTCAAAAAGACTTATTACTTAGCCCCGCTGTTGTTTATAGCTTTTGCCGTGTTGTCTTGCCTTTGGTCACCAGATAAAGCACTGAGCTTTTTTGGGCTTTATGACCGCCAAGAGGGAGCTTTAAGCTATCTATTCTTCGGACTGTGGTGCTTGCTTTTAGTCTATAATTTAGGCTATGGGGACCTTAAGCGCAAGATTAATCGGATTATAGTGGTTATCACTCTCAGCGCCTCTCTGGTGGGCTTATACGCTTGGCTACAGATGATGGCATTAGATCCGATAGTCTGGAGCGAACCGGCTTTTTTGACCCAAAGAGCTACCTCCACCCTGGGACAGCCTAATTTTTTAGCCTCATTTTTGCTCTTAACTTGGCCTTTAGCTATTTATCTTTTGAAACGAGCGAAAACAATGTGGTGGAGGCTACTTTGGCTTATCGGCTTAATTCTTCAATTAGGGGCTATCTATTTTACGCTGAGCCGAGCGGCTTGGCTGGGATTGGCAGTGGCTATTGGCTGGAGCATAGTTTGGGGAATTAGAAAGTTAAAAAAGAACAAACAGCTGAGCAAAAAAAATATTTATTTTGGCTTGGTCGGTCTCACTGTTATTCTGGCGGGTCTATTGTTTTGGGGATTTACCAATCAAGGCAGTATCGGCCAGCGTTTACGGTCAGGATTAGATTGGCAGTCCGGCAGCGTCGGACCGCGACTTACTTTCTGGCGCGATTCTTTGGCCGCTATTTATCAGAAACCTTTAGCCGGTTACGGATTGGAAAATCAAGAATCGGTGTTTATCAAATATTATGAAAAGGATTGGGCGATCAATGGCTATGTGAACGCCCGCACGAATCGGGCTCATAATTTTATCTTAGATTTAGCTTTAGGCGGAGGAATAATTTTAGCGGGGCTGTATCTTTATCTTCTCTGGGAGCTTTATCAATTGTTGCGGGAGAAAAAAACAGCTAATCCATGGAATAGTTATTTATTCTTGGGCCTCTTGGGTTATTTTATTTCCTTGTTGTTTGGTTTTAGTTTTGTGGCCGGCCAAATATATTTCTGGCTTTATCTGTCTTTGGCTATAGTCGGGAAGGAAGTTTGGCAGAAAAATAATCAGCCGTCATTTTTGGCTAAAAGGATAGCGCCAGCTTGGCTGTTATCGTTGTGGATTCTGCTTGTTCCTTTTTTGCTTTTGGGTATTAAGCTTCAACTGGCGTCTTTAACCGCCGATCATTATTTTTATCTATTACGCAATAATTTTAACGCCGGAAAATATTTGGAGGCGGCTAATTATTTTGAAAAAATTCAAGTCTTACCTAGTCTCCAATCTAAATATTATGATAGCCGTTATATTGCTCTGTGGTATGATTCCGGTTTGGGCGGAGTGGCGGACAAACAGAGCGAGGCAATGTCCGGTCAATTAGAGGGGCTATTGGATGCTAAGGCCCAGGGATATTCCGATTCATTGAATCAAGCTAAATTGAATGGGTTGCTGAAAAATTATGATCTTTCCGAAAAGCTTTTTCTGGACGCTATTCACTATACTCCGTCTTTGCCGGAAAATTATTTGGCTCTAGCTCGCCTCTATTTATATCAGGGAAAATTAGACCAAGCTTTGGCTTATTTAGAAGAAGCTCAGCGCTTGGTGCCGGATAGCAATGATCCGCGCCTGAATCCTTTGCACCAGAAAGATGTGGCCAGCTATTTGGCTACTTTAGAATATTATTTAGGCGATGTTAGTTTGCGTCGGTTAAATTATCCGGCGGCCCGGCTTTATTATCAATCTGCTTTGCGCCATTTTTACGATCTGCGCCTTTACAAGAAAATTGCCGATACTTATTATTTAGAAAGAAACTTGGATCGAGCTTTGTGGTATAATAAAAGGGCGATGGTTTTAGACCCTAGCAATTATAGCTGGCCTCTAGCTATCTCTTATCTTTATCAAGAGCTGGGAGACCAAGCCAAGTTCCAAGAATATCAAGCCATAGCTAAGAAGTTGTGGAATAAAAAATAAATTTATGTACTATTCGTTGTTAGCACTATTTTTGATTATCGGTTTGGTGATGGGCAGTTTTATCCATTGTTTGGTTTCCCGCTGTCATCGTTCGGAAACCTTAGGCGGCCGGTCTTTCTGCTTTGGCTGTAATGAGCCGATAGCTTGGTATGATAATATACCGCTTCTAAGTTGGCTGCTGCTTAAAGGGCGCTGCCGCCATTGCCATTGCCGCATCGCTATTGATCATTTTATTTTAGAATTAGCTAGTGGTTTATTATATGCCTTTAGCTTTGCCTATCTCTGGCAAAAAGGGGAGGGCTGGCTGAGTCTCACTATTTATTTAGCGGCTATCAGCTTATGGCTGTTTGTGTTCTTAAGTGATTATTTTTGGTTGGAAATATATTTGCCGCCTTTGTTGGTTGGGGCCGCTTTGATTTTGATCGGCCAATTATTTTTGGGGGTATCCATTTGGAGTTTGTTATTCTCCGTAGCTTTGGGCGCCGCTTTTTTTGGCGCGCAATATATGGCTACTCGAGGCAAGGGAATGGGTAGCGGCGATATTTATTTAGGAGGGCTAATGGGATTAATTTTTCCGGATTGGCGCCTGCTATTAACCGCTCTTTTCTTATCTTACATTTTAGGCACTATTTTGAGTTTAGGTTTGGTACTGAGAACCAGGAAAAGCTTAAAAACTAAGGTGCCTTTAGGGGTGTTTTTAGCTTTAGGCAGCCTTTTGGCTTTGTTTATCGGTCAGCAGCTTTTGACTTGGTATTTGGGCCTGCTTTTATAGTTGGCAATATCTAATTTTTTAGCTATAATAGAGATAAGAAAATATAATAATCTATGAAAGAAGACATTATTGCTGGTTTGGACATCGGCTCCACTGGTATTCGTTTAGTTGTCGGCCAAAAAGTTAATCATTTAGGCAACGAGGAATTACAAATCATCGGAGCTGTTTCTTCGCCGACTTTTGGCGTTTCTCGAGGCAGCATCAACAGTATTGAAGAAGCCACTTCGGCCGTCTCAGCCGCTTTAGAAAAAGCGGAAAGATTGGTGGGAGTTCCTTTATCCAGCGTTTGGGTGAGCTACAACAGTCCGAAAATAAAATGCGAAAGAAATAAAGGGGTGGTGGTAGTTTCTAAGAGCAATGGTGAAATTGATGAACAGGATGTCGAAAGAGCCATGGAAGCCGCCAAGAGCATGGTGGTGCCGAATAATTATGAGATTCTCCATGTTATTCCCATGCATTTTACTATTGATAATCAAGAAGACATCAAAGATCCGATTGGTATGAGCGGCTTGCGCTTAGAAGTGGAGACTTTGATTATTTTGGGTCTAGGCAATCAGGTAAAGAATTTAACCAAGGCTGTTTATCGCACCGGTTTAGATATTGACGGCGTAGTGATGTCATCTTTAGCGATGGCTGATGCGGTCTTGGATAATCGTCAGAAAGATTTGGGCGTAGCCTTGATTAACATCGGCGCTACTACCACCAGTCTATCTGTTTATGAAGAAGGTAATTTACTAAGCACTTCTATTTTGCCGATTGGCGCTGATCATATCACTAACGATATCGCTATCGGCTTGCGTTGTCCGATTAATTTGGCGGAGAGAATAAAAATAGAACATGGTTATAGCGAAGCCTCGGCTATTGCTAAAAAAGATGAAGTGGATGTGAGCGATTTGGTAAAAGAAGAGGGAATTAATGATAACATTGATATAATTTCCAGAAAATACGTGGCCGAAATAATTGAGGCGCGCGTAGAAGAGATTTTTTCTAAAGTTGATGAAGAATTAAAAGCCATTGATAGATCTGGAATGTTGCCGGCCGGCGCTATTTTAGTCGGCGGCGGTTCATTATTGAAAGGAATAGCCGAAACTGCTAAGCGACAGTTAAGATTGCCGGTCGGATTAGGGGAAGCTAAGAATTTGCAGTTAGCTATTGAGAAAGCTAAGGCCCCAGAGTTCCTTACCGCTCTAGGTTTAGTGGCTTGGGGACATCATGTTACCCCGGCTAACCGAGTGAATTGGAAAAAGAATTTGGGTGGCGTAATGAGCAAATTTAAGGGCTTTATGAGTAAAGTCATGCCCCAATAATTTATCAAATAATTTTTATATCTATATGCCAGAAGTTAAACCAGAAGCTGAAACTTTCGCTAAGATCAAAGTGGTCGGCGTCGGCGGTGCCGGCGGCAACGCTATTAATCGGATGATTGAAGAGGGGATTAAAGGCGTGGAGTTTATTGCTATCAATACCGATGTTCAGGCTTTGCATAACAATAAAGCTGATGTGAAACTTCATATCGGCCGCAATGTTACTCGAGGTTTAGGCGCTGGTATGAATCCGGAATTAGGCCGCCAGGCAGCCGAAGAGTCTCAGGCTGAAATCAGAGAATTATTAAAAGGCTCTGATATGGTTTTTGTAACTTGCGGTATGGGTGGCGGCACCGGTACGGGCGCTTCTCCGATTGTAGCCGAAATTGCTAAAGAGCTGGGAGCATTAACTATTGCCGTGGTAACCAAGCCTTTCTTTTTTGAAGGTGGCCAAAGACGCAAAATTGCCGAACAGGGATTTATTGATCTCGCCGCTCGGGTGGATACTATTATTACCGTTTCCAATGAAAAATTATTGCAGATTATTGATAAGAAAACTTCACTTTTAGAATCCTTTAAGTTAGCTGATAATATTTTACGCCAGGGCGTTCAAGGTATTGCTGAAATCATTACCGTTCCCGGTATTGTCAATGCCGACTTTGCCGATGTCAAAGCAATTATGGCTAATACCGGTTCAGCTTTGATGGGTATTGGTCAGGCTAAGGGTGACGGCAAGGCTGAAGCGGCCGTGATGCTGGCGGTTAATTCTAATTTATTGGAAACTTCTATTAATGGCGCTAAGGGCATAGTCTTTACCATCACCGGCGGACCTGATTTGGGCATGGCTGAAGTGAGCGAGGCTGCCAAGATTATCAGCTCTTTGGCTGATGAAGATGCCAAGATTATTTTCGGTGCAGTTATTGATGAAAAAATGAAGGATGAAATTAAAGTCACTATCGTCGCTACCGGATTCAATGACAAAGAAAAACGTAATGAAACTTTCAGCGTAGAAGAGAAGAGCACCATTCGCTCCTATTCCGCTCCGGCATTCATGAAAGAGAAGGAACCGGAAGTGAAAGAAGAGCCGGTTAAGGAGGAAGAGACTGAAGCAGATAAAGGCGCTGGTTTTAATTTCCCTTGGTTTGATAAGAAGGGCAAGGAGTTTGATTTTAAAGCCGCCCCTAAATCCGAACGCAAGAATACCGCTAAGAAAAGCTCTGACGATGAAGATGATGATGAACTATCAGTCCCGGCCTTTATTCGGAAGAAAATGAGCTAATATCAAGAAAATATCAATTAATACCGGCTAAAAGGCCGGTATTTTTGTATTATTTGACAAAACACAAAAATAGTGATAATTTAATGGTAATTAACCTAGTTTCGGACATTAACATTAAAAAATATACCCATGAAAGCGAGCAAGTACCAGCGCGTAGCGCTAATCTCAAATTGTATTGATGAAGGACACCATAAGGCTATTACTGACGCCTTAGGGCTGCCCTCTGCAGCCGGTTTTAAGCCCATGCGCTATGAGTTTTTAGGCCAGGAAGGAATTATTATCCCTCTGGATTTTATTGCCTCCGATCTTCTGGCGCCGACGACTGGCAGCCGGACAGACGCTATTGTCAAGGCTAAAGAAAAATTCGTGGCAGCCGTGAAATTTGCAGTGTCAGCCCACGCGGTAAACACTGTATTATTAGCCGCTTCGACCAAAAGATTATTCGGCGACGGTAAGGAATTAAAATCTCTTTTTCCCGATGTTGATTTTACCATCGGAGACAATGGAACATTAATTTCTTTCTGTTCTCTGGTCGGTTATTTGGTCGAACTCTATAATCTGAAAAAAGATGATCAAATTGTCATCGGCGGCTTGGGACATCTGGGCAAGGGAATTTATTTCCATCTGAAGAGCCAGGGATTTAATAACATGATTCTGGTTAGCCAGTTTAACTTCCGGGAAGACAAGGCTGCCAGGGTGGTTAAGTCATATGATCAGATTCCTGATGGCAAAACCAAATTGTTTCTGGCCTGCGCTCATACCAATCCGATTAGCCGGGCCGATATTTTGCGGATTAAGGCTAAGAAGATGGCGATGATCGATGTAGCAGTGCCTCACGGCATTAAAGCTAATATCATTGCCGGAGTAGAAGGCGTGCAAAGATTTGATGGCGGAGATTACTTTCTACCGCGCCTAATTTGTCATTTTCACCCTCTGTTAATGGGCCTCCAGAATCAAGGAGACTTCTATGGCTGCTTCTTAGAAGCCACTATGATTGCCTTTGCCAAAAGCGGCGGCAATTGTGACTTCCGTAATTTGGACCTGTTCCAAATTAACGCCACCAACCTGGCCGCGGTGAAAACATTATTTGAACTGTATCATCGGGAAATCTTTATTCCCATCAGTTCATTTAGCCAAAGCATCGTGGGCTTGCCGCGCAGCATTGAAATTTAAAGTAGTATTGATATCATTAGGGGTTCCCAATCGGGAACCCTTTTTAAATATTCCCCAAATAATGGAAAAGTGATAAAATAGAAGTAAGATTATGCAGAGTATCAACCTAGCTTTTATTGAATCTTTTTTAATCACCAGCATGGTGGTGGTTTTTCTGTTGGGTCTTATCGTATTGCTAAAAGGGAAGAAGGCGACTATTAATCGTCTTTTCTTTTTTGTAGCTTTTGTTTGCGCCCTCTGGGAGTTTTGTACTTTGATGATGTTTAACAGCCCTGATGAAGCGGGAATCATGTTTTGGGACAGATTGGTCTATGCCGGCGTAGTATTCTTTCCGGCGGTAGAATATCATTTCAGTTGCGCCGTGACTTATTACAACCGCCAACGCCGCTGGATTTTAGCTTTAGGCTATTTATTATCTGTTTTCTTTTTATATTTAACTTGGACCCCTTATTTAGTGGATAAGGTTTATTATTACCGCTGGGGAGTCCATACTCAGGCTCAAATTGGTCATCATTTCTTTTTCGCCTTCTTTATTCTGTATGTAGTGGCCTTCTTATTCAATTTTATTAAACAATATCGGATTACTACGGTTAAGGTGGACAAAAGCCGTTTAACTTATTATTTAGTGGCTTTTACTATTTTAAACGTCTTGGGCGGCGCCGGTTTTCTGCCGGCTTACAAGATCTTTGTGTATCCTATTTTTTTAATCGCCCCATTAATTTTTTCTATTCTCATAACTTACGCCATTATTCTCCACGGCCTCATGAATATCAAGTTGATTTTGCGCCGTTCTTTGGTTTATTTTTTCTCTTTCATTTCCATATTGATTCCGGCCTTTATTTGGCAATTCTTTTTTTATCGCTTTTTCCCGCAATATACCATGGTTTCCTATATCGCTATTTTTGTTCTTTCCATGTCTATTTTTTCCGGTCTCAAAAAATATTATTTCCGCGTGGCCAACAGATACTTCTTTTCTTCTCTCTATGATGTCCGTGATCTGATTTCTGATTTAAATAGCGAGTTGCGGTCTTCTTTGGATACCGGAAGAATATTTAGCGGGGTCTCTCAGATTCTATCTAAAGCTTTTCACAGCAAGTCAATCGGAGTGATTAGCTACAATAAACGCCGAGACTTATGGAATGTGATTCATAACAGCGGCTTCTTGTTTGATAATCAGCAGGAGATATCCTTAAATTATGAGATCTTGGAAATCATTTTTAATAATCGGAGCAAGCCGGTCATTGTCCGGGAAATCAAGGAAGGGCCTTGGCACCAATTTTTCTCCATGGTTAAATTCTTTGATAATCTAGGGGTGGAAGTGGTGGTGCCGGTGGTTATTAAAGGCAAGCTCAATAGCTTGATGCTCTTCGGTTTTAAGGAGTCTAATGATAGTTATAACCAGGAAGATTTAAAAGTTTTGGAAGTGGTGAGCGAAGAAGTGGCTATTTCCATGGAGAACGCTGCTTTATACCAAAGAACCAAACAATTCAATGTGGAATTGAAAGATAAGATTGATAAAGCCACTAAGCAATTACAGGAACAGAATGTGGAGTTGCAGAAAGTTAATAAAATCAAAAATGATTTTATTTCCGTCACCTCACATCAGCTCAAAACTCCTTTGGCTACCACCAAATTGAATTTAGAGATTTTTGGTTTGAAATTTAAGAAAGATTTGAAGCCTGAGGCAACTGAAATGATAGATAATTTGAATAATGTTAACAATCAATTGATCAATCTAGTGGAAGAGCTTTTGGATGTGGCCAGGATTGAAGACAGCCGTTTGAAGATTGATATTGAACCCTTGGATGTTGCCACCATGATTTCGGCCACGGTCTTGGGATTTAAGCCTCTGGCCGATCGGCGACAGATAAAGATAGTGGAAAATGCCGAAGCCGTGCCCACTATTAACTTTGATCGCAGTATTTTGTCTAAAGCCATTTCTAATTTGATATCTAACGGTATCAAATATAACCGTGATCAGAAGAATTTGACTATTAACGTCAAGAAAAGTGATTTGGGCGTGTTAATTGCGGTGAGTGATGAGGGGATAGGCATTCCTCAGGCGGAACAACCTAAGATTTTCCAGAAATTCTATCAAGCCACTAATGCCGCTAAGGCTAACTTTGAAAGCAGCACCGGGCTGGGCATGTATATCACCAAGAGCTCCATTGAACAACTGGGCGGCCGGGTTTGGTTTGAATCTAAGGAGAATGAAGGCAGTACTTTCTTCTTGGATTTGCCTCTCAAAGCGACCATCAAGCAATAGTCTGTGGATAACTGTTTGAGGCCTTTAACCGGCTTAGTAAAATTAGACTAAAATTAGATAAAAATCGGATTGTTGTCCGGTTTTTTATTTTTTGCTATAATAACCAATGTCCAATATGTTGTGGTTTAAACATCAGTCTAGCCACTATATATAGTAAAATTTGGCAATCTATGAAATGTCCCATCTGTTATTTCCCTGATACTAAAGTGCTTGATTCTCGCGTCGCTACTGATGGTTTATCCATCCGCCGCCGCCGAGAATGTTTGAAATGTGCTTTCCGCTTTTCTACTTACGAAGAACTAGAAATTTTGGATGTGGCCATTATCAAACGCGATGGCCGCCGAGAGGCCTATAGCCGGGATAAAATGGTGGCCGGCTTGAAGAAGGCTAGTGAGAAACGAATTGGCGATGACAAGTTCAAGAAGCTAATCCATGTCATTGAACGCGATATTCAAGCTTTGAAGACTAATGAGGTCAGTTCCCAGGATTTAGGCAAGATTGTGATGAAGAACTTGAAGAAAGCCGACCAGGTGGCCTATATCCGTTATGCTTCGGTTTATGAATCGTTTAAAAATGTCCAGGATTTTAAGAGGGAATTGAATAAGCTCTTAGGTTCCAAGAAAAAATAGTTATTAATTTATATCTTTATGCCTGAAAAACTGTCCAAACTTATTAAGCGTTCCGGAGACATCGTGGAATTTGATGCCTCTAAGATTACCAAGGCGATTATCAAAGCGGCTGAAGCCGTGGATATCAAAGATGATCGTTTGGCTAAGCGTTTGAGCGATGAAGTGGTGCGCCGTTTGAATCAGAAGTTTCATTTTCACAGCATTCCGGCCGTAGAAGAAGTGCAGGATATGGTGGAAGAAGTTTTGATTGCTAGCCGCCAGGTCAAGATTGCCAAGGCTTATATTCTTTACCGCGATCAACATCGTCAATTACGCGACATTGGACAGACTACCGAAGAAAAGTTAATGGAAGATTATTTGGGCAAAGCCGACTGGCGCTTGAAAGAGAACAGCAATATGAGCTTTTCGGTCCAGGGACTTAATAACTATTTAGCCTCAGCAATTTCCGCTAAGTATTGGTTGAACAAGCTTTATCCGGATAATATCAGAAATGCTCATATCAATGGTGATTTCCATATTCATGATTTAGGCATGTTGGCTCCTTATTGCTGCGGTTGGGATTTAAAGGATTTATTAGTGCGCGGTTTCGGCGGCGTCAGCGAAAAGACTCAGAGCAAAGCCCCGAAGCATTTTCGGACCGCCTTGGGCCAGATTGTTAACTTTTTCTATACCATGCAAGGCGAAGCGGCCGGCGCTCAGGCCTTTGCCAACTTTGATACTTATCTAGCTCCCTATATCCGTTATGACAATTTGTCTTATCGCGATGTGAAGCAATGTCTACAAGAATTTGTTTTTAATGTTAACGTTCCGACTCGGGTTGGCTTCCAGACCCCTTTCACCAATGTCACCTTAGATGTCACTCCTTCCAAACTAATTGGCGAAGAAAATGTGGTGATTGGCGGTGAGATCAAACCGGAAAAATACAAAGACTTCCAATTGGAAATGGATTTATTTAATCAGGCTTTCGCCGAAGTGATGTTGGAGGGCGATTCTACTGGAAGAGTATTTTCTTTCCCGATTCCGACCTATAACGTGGACAAGAATTTTGATTGGGAACGTCCTAGTTTAGTGCCGATGTGGGAAATGACCGCTAAATACGGCGTACCTTATTTCTCTAACTTTGTGAACTCCGATATGGATCGCGATGATGCCCGTTCTATGTGCTGCCGCTTGCGGCTAGACAACCGGGAATTAAGAAAGCGTGGCGGCGGTTTGTTTGGCGCCAATCCTTTGACCGGCAGTTTAGGCGTAGTTACTATTAACTTGGCTCGCTTGGGCTATCTATCCAAAGATAAAGATGATTTTAAAGAACGTTTATTTAAGTTAATGGAATTAGCTAAAGAGAGTTTGGAAATTAAGCGCAAGATAATTGAAAAGTTTACCGAAGTTGGCTTGTATCCTTATTCTCGCCATTATTTAGATAATATCAATGCTCGCTTCGGTACTTTTTGGAAGAATCATTTTAGCACCATTGGTATCAATGGCATGAATGAAGCTCTATTAAACCTAATGAAGAAGGATATTACCACTCCAGAGGGGCATGCTTTTGCCGGGGAGGTGTTGGACTTCATGCGAGAGAAATTAATGGACTTCCAAAATGAGACTAATAACTTGTATAACTTAGAAGCTACCCCGGGAGAAGGCTGCACTTATCGTTTCGCTAAAAAAGATTTAGAACTCTACCCGGAAGCTATCTTCGCTAACGATCAAGCGGTGAAATGCGATCATGCCGATCCTTATTACACCAACTCCACTCATTTGCCGGTGAGTTTCACTGATGATATCTTTAGCGCCTTAGACTTGCAGGATGATTTGCAGACCAAATATACCGGCGGTACCGTGTTGCATGGTTATATCGGCGAACGCTTGAATGATCCGGAGGCAGCTAAGAAGCTGGTCAAGAAAATCATCTATGGTTATCGCTTGCCTTATTTCACTGTTACTCCGACTTTCTCCATTTGTCCTTACCATGGTTATCTAGCTGGAGAGCATAAATATTGTCCGAAATGCGATGAAGAAAGAGGTTATGTACCGCTTGAAAATGAGGAGGAAAAAGTGGCAGAAAACGCCTAGTTTTTCTCTTTACAAAACCATAAAATTTTTATATAATATTAATAGAAATTCTGGTTATCGGCTCCATAGTTGGGAGGGGATAATCGGAGCAAAAAATATATGGCACCAACTACGGTGAAACGCACTGAATGTATCGTCTACAGCCGTGTCGTCGGCTGGTTGACTCCGGTCAAAAATTACAACAAGGGCAAAGCGGCCGAGTACAAAGACCGCAAAACCTTTGTAGTGAAAGATTTAGTCCTTTAATAACTTTACCAATATGCGCATCGGCGGCGTAGAGAAATTAACCCTGATTGATTATCCGGGAAAATTAGCAGCGATTATCTTTACCGTCGGATGTAACTTCCGTTGTGGTTTTTGTTACAACCCAATGCTTGTCTGGCCCCGAATGGAGGAGCTCGACACTGAAAATACGAAAGGCCAGCGCCAGGATTTAGAAGCGAACGATGATTCGCCTCTGACTTCTGTCGCTGGCCTGTTTCATTTCCTAAAAAAGCGGGCGGGAAAATTAGAGGGTGTGGTAATTACCGGCGGGGAACCGACTTTGCACGCTGACTTGCCGGAGTTCATTAGTGAGATTAAGAGTTTGGGCTATAGTATTAAGCTGGATACCAATGGTACCAATCCGGAGATGCTTGAGAAATTAATTGCTGATCAGTTAATTGATTATATCGCCATGGACATTAAAGCTCCGGCTGACAAATACTCAGAAACGGTCCAGGTGTCGATTGACTTTAATAAAATAGAAAAATCTGTTAAAATGATAATGCAAAGTGGTCTGCCCTATGAGTTCCGCACCACAGTCGTTCCGTCTTTAATTACCGATCAGGACATTGCCGCTATGGGGAAAATAATTGCTGGGGCGGATAAATGGTATTTACAAAAATTTAAAGCCGATACGGAAATTATTAACCCGGAGTTTAGGAAGCAAGCGGGCTATAGCGATCAGAAAATGAAGACCCTGGCTGAAATTGGAAAAGAATTTGTTAAACTTTGCGAATATCGCGGTTAAATTATGCCTGAAGAAATAGAAAAAAAATTACCCGAATCCGAGCGCGATCTCTTGATCCGCCAGATTGAGTTGAGCGAAAGTATCTTGGAGCGGACAAAATATATCAAGCGCTATATTATTTGGCAGAAAGTTTTTGGTTGGATTAAATTCTTTTTAATATTAATACCTTTGTTGATAGGACTCTTTTATCTGCCGCCTTTAATTAAGCAATTAACCGGTACTTATCAAGAACTTTTGTCCGGCCAGGCCGTGACTGGCAACGGTTTATTAAACTCTCGTTAAACTTTTATGAGTATAACTTTTTTCGCCCAAACTACTTTCCGCAATCAAATGCGTCGGTTCGGCATCAAGGAGGATGACCGCCGCCGTCATATGTATTTGGTGGGAAAGACCGGTATGGGAAAATCCACGATTCTGGAGAATATGATTATTGATGATATTCGGGCCGGTCATGGTGTGGCCGTGGTGGATCCGCATGGTGATTTGGCGGAGAAGATCATTGAATTTATTCCTGATGATAGAATTGAAGATGTTATTTATTTTAACCCGGCGGATATTGAATATCCGATTGCTTTTAATGTAGTGGAGCAAGTTGATCCGCATTTGCGCCATTTGGTCGCCTCCGGGTTAATTGGCGTCTTTCAAAAATTATGGGCTGATTCCTGGGGGCCAAGATTGGAATATATTCTTCGCAACGCTATTTTGGCTATTTTAGACTATCCAGGCTCCACTCTATTGGGAGTGGTGCGAATATTGTCCGACAAAGCTTTCCGCAAGAAAGTGGTTTCTAATATTAAAGACCCAGTGGTGAAGTCCTTTTGGGAAAAGGAATTCGCTTCTTATGCCGACAAATTCGCCTCGGAAGCTGTTTCGCCTATTCAGAACAAGGTTGGTCAATTCTTGTCCACTGCCTTTATGCGCAACATCATCGGTCAAGTCAGCTCTTCCTTAGACATGAGGAAGATAATGGACGAAAGCAAGATTTTGATTATGAATTTGAGCAAGGGAAGAATCGGTGAAGACAATTCCGCCTTGTTGGGAGCCATGATGATTACTAAAATTCAGCTAGCTTCTATGAGTCGGGTGGACATTGAAGAAAAAGATCGCAAGGATTTCTATCTCTATATTGATGAGTTCCAAAACTTTTCCACTGACAGTTTCGCCAACATCTTATCCGAAGCCAGAAAATATCGTTTGTGCTTAATTATGGCCCACCAATATATTGAACAGCTTTCGGAGAAGGTGAAGCCGGCTGTTTTTGGCAACGTCGGCACCATGATTGTTTTTCGGGTCGGAGCCACTGATGCTGAAGAATTAGTCAAAGAGTTCACCCCGACTTTTACCGAAGAAGATTTAGTTAATTTGCCGAAATATGAAATGTATCTGAAATTAATGATTGATGGCGTCGCTTCGGATCCGTTTTCAGCTCGCGGTCTGCCGCCTTTAACTAATGAAGAGAAGACTCATAATATTGAACAGGTGATTAATTTTTCTCGGGAACATTATGCCAGCCGCAAAGCTGATGTGGAGGAAAAGATTTTGCGTTGGCATGAAAGTCATGATGATGAAACCGGCCAAGGCGGTGGTGGTACTCCCGGCGCTCATGTTGAACATCAGTCGGCCGCTAAACAACCGGCAATGGTTGTGGAGAAAAGGGAAGAAAAGGTTGAAGCTCCGGCTCGTCCTAAATTTGATGCCTACAAATATTCTGCTATCTGTGCCAACTGCGGCCAGGAAACTAAGACTGTTTTTCAGCCTGACGGTGTCCGTCCGGTATATTGTGCCGAGTGCTTGCCGAAGATGAAAGAAAAGAAGCAGAAAGATTTGGAGGCTCGCCGACTAGCCAAGCAGGAAGAGTTGCAAAGGGTTAATCATCCGCAGTTGAAACCAGTTATCAAGGGTTTGTCTTTGAGTGAATTGGCCCAGAGCAAGCCGGTGGATTTTAAGGGACGGGAAATTAAGGTAAAGCCAGTGGCCGCACCTAGTCTTGACGAAGGCGGGGCGGAAGAGTTAAAAGAAGGAGAGGACGTTTATTTTAATACTTAGTATGGATTACTTAAAGATCGGTAAAGCTACCGATTTAACAGGCAAAGAACGCAAGTGGTATCGGGTGCTGGAAATGCTACCCGGTTTTTTGTCATTAGGAACTTTATTGGCTTTAATCTTGCTATCTTGGCTGAAACCGGTCTGGGTAGCTTATTTTTTAATCGCTTTTGACGTTTATTGGTTATTACTGGTTATCTTCCTAGCTATTTATTTATTAGTCGGCTTCAAACAATTAAAGAAGCATCGGGCCATGAATTGGCAAGCGAAATGCGAAGAGTTGAAAACTCAGCCGGCCGGAGCGGGCAGCCTGAGCGCTCAAGGTGTGGTTTGGAATGATTTAACCCAATTGATTATCTTGCCGACCTATAATGAAGATTTGGCTATTTTGCGTACCGCTTTAACTTCTTTGGTTAATGACGGTTGGCCGACTGATAAAATGATTGTGGTTTTGGCTATGGAAGAAAGAGTGGGGGTATCGGCGAAAGAGAAGGCCCAGGTGATTACTGCGGAATATCAAGATAAGTTCGGAGAGTTATTAATTACTTTTCACCCCGGCGATATTGCCGGCGAATTAAAAGGCAAGGGGGCTAACCAGGCTTATGCCGCTAAGGCGGTTAAAGAAAAGATAGTCGATGCCCGGCAGATGGATTACAGCAAAATATTAGTGAGCGTTTTTGATATTGATACCGTGGTTCATCCCGGTTATTTTTTTCGCTTTACTCATTCCTTCTTGTCAGTTTTAAATCCTTATCGGGCCAGCTATCAACCGATACCGATTTATCATAATAATGTATGGCAGGCGCCTTTCTTTGCCCGAGTGGCGTCTTCTTCTAATACCTTTTGGCAGATGATGCAACAAATCCGTCCGGAAAAATTGGCCACCTATTCTTCTCATTCTATGACCTGGCAAGCCCTAGTGGATATTGGTTTCTGGGGGGTGAATATGGTTTCCGAAGATTCTCGGATTTTCTGGCATTGTTTTCTTCATTATGATGGTGACTATCGGGTCGAGCCTTTATATTTTCCGGTTTATATGGATACCACCATGGACCAGAACTTCTGGCAGACCGCCAAGAGTCTTTACAAGCAACAGCGGCGCTGGGCTTGGGGAAGTGAGAATGTGCCTTATTTAATTTTTAACGCCAAGAAGAAATGGCCGGCCTGGAAGAAAAACAAGGGCTCTATGTTCCGTCATATTTTTGTTCAGATTTATGGCTTTCATTCTTGGGCCACCAATGCTTTAATTGTCGGTGTAGTCGGCTGGCTGCCACAGATTTTGGGAGGGGATAGTTTTAACTCCACGGTCTTATCCGGCAACTTGCCAGTGGTGACTACCTATTTGATGAACATGGCAATGATCGGAATGATTTTGTCGGCGGCTATTTCTAATATTATGTTGCCTAAGCGCCCGAAGGGCTACAGCCCTCTCAAGAGTATTCTAGTGGTGGTGGAATGGATATTCGTGCCCGTCTCTATTATCATCTTCGGAGCTATCCCTTGTTTGGATGCGCAAATCAAATTGGCACTGGGCAAGTATATGGGCTTCTGGGTTACCCCGAAAGCCAGACAATAATTGCAGGTGTCATATAGTGGCTATTATGCCAGCTTCCCAAGCTGGAAAGGCGGGTCCGATTCCCGTCACCTGCTCAGCTATTTTAGGCGGGTTTTTTTTGGGGATAAACCCCTGTAAAATTGGCCTGTTTTCCCCTTGACACCATTTTTAAATAGTGTATAATTATAACCAGTGTTTTTTAATGTGACTATCTTATATATGAATAGACAACTTTTCAGTCAAAAAATAGGCGGGTAACAAACGTTCATTTTTCGTTTGTGTCTCAAACCGCCAGCAGCGGTTTTTTTGAACTCTAAGGTTTTCTCCTCTAAAATAGATTCTCTTTCATCAAAGATTTTGGTGGACGAGAGACCTGTTTCTAGAGCGGACATTAACAACTGAATCGAGGAAAAATAAAAATATAAAACTATTGCAAAATCGTTTGAAGATAAAAATGTGGGAAAATCTCGATAAGAGTATATGGTGAATGCCTTGACATAAGTAGACGATGAAGGACGTAGCAGCCTGCGATAAGCTTCGGGGAGGTGGCAAGCAACCTTTGATCCGTAGATTTCCGAATGGGGAAACCTATCCTGGTGAAGCCAGGATGCCCAATCTTTGATTGGGGGAAGACCCGGTGAACTGAAACATCTTAGTAGCCGGAGGAACAGAAAAAAACTTTTATTCCCTTAGTAGTGGCGAGCGAAAAGGGAGCAGTCTAAACTTTTTATACCGCGCATAACTTGTTTTACTTTTGTGAAGCTGTTATGCAGAAGGCTCTGGGGCCACATGTATAGAGGGTGTTGTAAGATGCTAGTGCCCGTTTCCTAGACGAACGAGGCCGAGTCAGAAAAGATAATTTTTAGCTGAAGCTCACTGGAAAGTGACATAAGATAGGGTGATAGTCCCGTAAGCCAAAAAAATTATCTCTCGGTGGTTAGCACTCTTGAGTAGGGCGGAACTCGTGAAATTCCGTCTGAAGCCAGGTCGACTATGACCTAAGACTAAATACTACTTATGATCGATAGTGAACTAGTACCATGAGGGAAAGGTGAAAAGCATCCCGGTGAGGGAGGTGAAATAGTACCTGAAACCATATACTTACAAGGAATCGGAGCCCGAATTTATTCGGGTGACGGTGTGCCTATTGAAGAATGAGCCAACGAGTTTGTTCAATGTGGCTTACATAATCTCCGTTTGGAGAGCATGTGGAGTGAAAGCGAGGGTTAATAGCCCGTGTCAGTTATTATATAAGCGCAAATGCTTTTGCGTTTATATAATGATTGACGTGTCGCATTGACAAGACCCGAAGCCGGGTGATCTAACCATGGCCAGGTTGAACTCTAACGAAAGTTAGAGGGAGGACCGAACCCGTGAGCCGTGCAACACTCTGGGATGAGTTGTGGTTAGCGCAGAAATTGCAATCGAACTCGGCGATAGCTGGTTCTCCTCGAAATAGCTTTTGGGCTAGCCTTGGATGCTGACTGTGGGGGGTAGAGCACTGAATGGGGACAGGTCGCAAGATACTGTTCCTAACCAAACTCCGAATACTCACAGGTGTAATCCAGGAGTCAGACTACGGGGGCTAAGCTCCGTGGTCGAAAGGGAAACAGCCCTAATCGCTATCTAAGGTCCCTAAATATATGCTAAGTGTGAAAGGTGGTGTTGTGACCGCGACAATTAGGAGGTTGGCTTAGAAGCAGCCATCCTTTAAAGAAAGCGTAATAGCTCACTAATCAAGTTGTTTCGCGCCGAAAATTTATCGGGGCTAAAGCATATTACCGAAGATGCGGGTTTCAGCCTTTTAGGCTGGAGCGGTAGAGGAGCATTTTGTTTGGCGTTGAAGCCGTGTCGTGAGGCGCGGTGGAGCAAACAGAAGAGAGAATGTTGGCATGAGTAGCAAAAAGGCAGGTTAAAACCCTGCCCACCGAAAATCTAAGGTTTCCTGGGCAACGTAAATCGACCCAGGGTTAGTCGGTCCTAAGGCAAAGCTAAGGTAATGTTAGCGTAGTCGATGGATGAGCTGGTTAATATTCCAGCACTACCATAATTTTCCGATGGGGGGACAAAGTTTCAAAGCGGGAGCGTTCTATGATATGGGCGTTCTTGGTTCCAAGAAGTGGCCACAGGCAAATCCGGGCCAATAATTCAAGGGACAGAGAAAAGATGAAGCCTTCGGGTGGAGTCAATTTTCGTGGCGGAGCTTTCCAGAAAAACCTCTAGGGCTAAGGTTATGGTATCCGTACTAAAACCGACACAGGTAGATGAGGCGAGGAGCCTAAGGTGTACGAGAGAACCTTCGTTAAGGAACTCGGCAAAACAGCGGCCGTAAGTTCGCAATAAGGCCTGCCCCAGTAATGGGGCCGCAGCTAAAGAGCTCAAGGGACTGTTTACCAAAAACATAGCTCCCTGCTAACTCGTAAGAGGATGTATAGGGGGTGATGCCTGGCCAGTGTCCGAACGTCAAGAGGAGAGGTTAGCCAGTTTACTGGCGAAGCTTTGAATCCAAGCGCGGATGAACGCCGGCGATAACTATAATCGTCCTAAGGTAGCGAAATTCCTTGTCGGGTAAGTTCCGACCTGCACGAATGGCTTAACCACTTGAGCACTGTCTCAACGAAGGACTCGGCGAAATTGCAATGTGAGTAAAGATGCTCACTAATCATAGTTGGACGAAAAGACCCCGTGAAGCTTTACTATAGCTTGATATTGAATTAGGGGCATGCATGTTCAGTATAGGTGGGAGCCTTCGGGCGCCAGTGAGATACCACCCTTGTATGTTTTTAATTCTAACCCCGATTCGTCGGGGGACAGTGTCTGGTGGGTAGTTTGTCTGGGGCGGATGCCTCCTAAAGAGTAACGGAGGCGTTTACAAAGGTTGGCTATCCCGGAATGGAAACCCGGGAGATAGTGTAAAGGCACAAGCCAGCTTTACTGCAAGACTTACTAGTCGAGCAGTTGCGAAAGCAGAACTTAGTGATCCGACCATTCAATGTAGGATGGTGGAAGCTCATCGGATAAAAGCTACTCCGGGGATAACAGGCTAGTCAGGTCCAAGCGTCCACAGCGACGACCTGGTTCGGCACCTCGATGTCGGCTCGTCGCATCCTGGGGGTGGAGAAGCTCCCAAGGGTTGGGCTGTTCGCCCATTAAAGCGGCACGCGAGCTGGGTTCAGACCGTCGTAAGACAGGTCGGTCTCCTATCCACTATGATCGCGGAAATTTGAGGAGGCCCTTCCTTAGTACGAGAGGACCGGGAAGGACGAAGCTCTGGCGTACCAGCTGTTCCATCAGGGGCATTGCTGGGTAACCACCTTCGGTTAAGATAAACGCTGAAAGCATCTAAGCGTGAAGCTGTCTCCAAGATTAGATTTCACAGGTTGGTGGTAGACTACCACCTTGATAGGCTCTAGGTGTAAGCACAGTAATGTGTTCAGCCGAGGAGTACTAATAAACCGTTTGATTTTCCCACTTTTTTGTGGTTCAAACGATACTGATTGCGATAGTTTATATTACCTCGATTTTATATATTAAAAAGACACCATCGTTCTGGTGGTTGAAGCGAAAGGGCCACACCTGATCCCATCCCGAACTCAGAAGTTAAGCCTTTCAGCGCCGATGATACTCGGACATTAGTCCCGGGAAAGTAGGTCGCCGCCGGAACAATGGTGTTTTTTTATTGCCTAAAAATCCGGAGAATAATTTTTATCTCCGGATTTTTTATACTCTAAGTTTTGTGGTATAATAGTAAAATGATTATTTATCACTCTACCAAGACCAGAGAGCTTTTAACCGAGCTAAAAACCACTGCTCGCGGTTTAAGCTCTCCAGAAGCAGCTTTGCGCTTGAAACAGCACGGCGAGAATCGTTTGCCCGAGGCTAAGCCGGTTAAATGGCTGGTTATTCTCGGTCGACAATTTCAAAGCCCCTTTATCTACATTCTGTTAGCCGCTGGCGCGGTGTCTATTTTGGTTAAAGAATATACTGACGCGCAGATTATCATCGGCGCAATGCTGATTAATGTCTTAATCGGTTTTTTTCAGGAGTATAAGGCGAATAAATCCTTAGCGGCTTTAAAAAAGATGGTACCTCGCCGCTCCATAGTTATTCGAGATAACGCTGAACAGGAGATAGACAGTATTAATTTAGTGCCGGGGGATGTAATTATCCTGCAAATGGGACATCAGGTCCCGGCTGATTGCCGTTTGCTTACGGCAGTTGATTTTGAGGTTAATGAAGCTATCTTGACCGGTGAATCAGCTCCGGTGAAAAAGCAAGTGGAAGCTTTGCCGGCCGGAACTGTCTTAGCGGACCGGAATAATATGATCTATAGTTCCACTGTGGTAGTGGGCGGCAGCGCTCAAGCGATAGTGGTGGGCACCGGCATGAAGACCGAGTTCGGCAAAATAGCAGAGTTGGTGAAAGATACTTCGGATGAAAATACTCCTTTGCAACAGAGATTAGTCGGTCTTTCCAAATTTTTTGGTATTGTGACCGGAATAGTTTGTGTTTTGATTGTGACTTTCGGGTATTTGCAAGGCCGCAATTTATTTGAAATATTTATCACCGCGATAGCCATTGCCGTGGCGGCTATACCAGAAGGACTCTCAGTGGCCGTGACGGTTATTCTAGTCTTGGGTATGTCGCAGATAGTGAAGCGGCAGGCCTTGGTTAGGCATTTGATAGCGGCGGAAACTCTGGGGTCCATTACGGTTATTTGTTCTGACAAGACCGGCACTCTCACCGAAGGGAAGATGAAGGTTTCCCATGTCCTAGTGGGCAACAACAAATTGGAACTAAACGGCGGCGGTCCGCCGGAAAAAGTGGCGCCGGATATTTTTTTGGCTTTAGAGATAGGTGCTTTGTGCAACAATGCTATTTGGCAAAAAGCCAATGATGAGTTGGCTGAGGACAAGGTTATCGGTTCTCCCTTGGAAATAGCTTTATTGGAATTTGCCCATGATTGGGGAATTGACCGCGAGAAGCTGAATAATTTAAAACCCCGCGTGGGGGAGCTGCCTTTTAACAGCGCCGAGAAGATAATGATCACTGTCCATCGAATCAAGAAGGATGGATTTGTTTTATATGAAAAGGGCGCACCTGAGATAATTTTAGCTAATTCTAGCCATTATTTAGAGAATGGTCAGGTGGTTAAATTGGGGGCGGCCGAAAAGAAATATTTTAATCGCCAATTTAAAGATTGGACCAGCCGCGGTTTGCGGTTGATAGCTTTGGCCTACAGAGATTTAAAAGAGTATGATAGCGAGCAGCATGATTTGCGCGCTTTGGGTCATGATTTGGTATTTACTTCTTTGATTGCCGTCAAAGATCCTTTGCGTCCCGAAGCTAGAGAAACTATTGAAACTTGCCGCCAAGCCGGCATCCGCCCGATTATCATCACCGGTGACCATCCGCTCACGGCGCTGGCTATTGCCAAAGAGGCGGGGTTTAAAGCTGATACTAAAGTGGCCGTTGGCGAAGAGCTGGAAAAAATAAACGACAAAGATTTAAAATCATTAGTGAAGAAAGTGGATATTTTTGCCCGAGCCACTCCGAGCCACAAATTGAGGATAGTGAAAGCGCTGCGCGCTAATGGCGAAGTAGTGGCGATGACTGGCGACGGATTAAATGATTCACCGGCTTTGAAGGCGGCGGATATCGGAGTTTGCTTGGGGTCGGGAACTGAGGTGGCTAAAGAGACCTCGGATATTGTGTTGTTGGATAATAATTTTAAGGTGATAGTGGCGGCAATTGAAGAGGGGCGGATTATATTTCAAAACATCAGAAAATCAATCACCTATTTAACTTCAGATTGTTTTTCAGAAATTATTTTAATCAGCGCCTGTATTTTGTGGAATACTCCTTTGGCTGTTTTACCGGTCCAGATATTGTGGATTAATATTATTAATGATGGCTTTCCTAATTTTTCTTTAGCCTTTGAAAGAAGCGACAAAAATTTAATGCAACAGAAGCCTCTAAAAAGGGTAGAGCCGCTCATGAACCGGCAGGTGAAGGGTATTGTTCTGTGGCTGGGAATTATCAGAGACATTGCTTTAGCCGCTATTTTTATCTACGGCTATTATCATTTAGAGGTATTGGGCTGTAGCTTGGAATATTGGCGGACGATGTTTTTTGCCATGTTGGGATTCAAATCCATTACCGGTATCTTCAGCTTGCGTAATTTGAATCTGCCGATTTGGAAGATTAATCATCTTCATAATCGCTATTTGCTTTTAGCTTTCTTCCTGTCTGGCGGACTATTGGTGGCGGCAATCTATTTTGCCCCTTTGCAAAACTTACTTAAAACCGTACCGCTGTCTCTCAATGCTTGGCTCTTGATTTCTGGCGTCGCTTTGATTAATATCTTCTTGGTGGAGGTAATAAAATTAATATTTAGGCCTAAACTACATGAAAAGGGAAAATAGACAGAAAAAACAAGACAATCAGGTTAAAACCAGCTATCAAAAATGGATGAAGTCCGGTTGGCTTACCTTTTTTGGCGTTTTAGTGCTATTATTAATTGTCTGGCCTTTATGGAGCAACTTAAGTCAGGAAAAGGCTTTAGAAAGGGATATTAAGTCAGCGGAAGAAGAAATTAAGCAATATGAGTCGGAAAATCAGGAGTTGCAGGAATTAATCAATTATTTAGACTCTGATCAGGCCGTGGAGACTACCGCTAAAATGAACTTGGGCATGAAGAAAGAGGGCGAAAAGGTGATAGTTATTCAGGAAGCCCCAACGGCCGTGGCCGCAGGAGAGGAAAATGCCGATACCGATTCCCGTCATAATTTGGCGCGGTGGTATAAATATTTCTTTCGGTAATTTTTAGCCTCCTTAGCTTAGTGGTAAAGCAGCGGTATCGTAAACCGAAGACGTCAGTCCGATTCTGACAGGAGGCTCATAATATATAATGATAAAAATATGGGAAAAATCATGAATCAAGCCAAGCGATTATTTCTAGTTTTTGCCGTGGTCCTGTTGGCCTTGCCGCAAGGTTTGCTTTTGGCTATGGATGCGCCGCAGAATGAAGCGGCGAGCGCTTTGGTTAAGGCCGGAGAAATAGAGCAAGGCAAAACTCTTTATTTCTTTGCTGATTCTTTGCGTTTAGAAATTCCAGCTCAAGAGGCTAATGCCAATTTGCAAATTGATTTATTGAAGATGGCTGAGGAAATGCCTAACCCTTGGCAGCTGGATCGTTTAAGCGCCGTCTATCAAATTGAATTATCTCGGAAATTAACAGTCGCTCCGAAGGTTTTTGTGAACTATGATCCGGGAGATGATCAAAACAATTTTAAGCAATTAATGTTTTTTGATAAGAACTATACTTCTTGGCGGCCTTTGAAGAGCCAGGAACTAAACGGCAAGAATATTTTGTCGGCGGATTTTAATATGAACTTTGCCCGGCTAGCAGCTTTTGCTTATCCCGGCGTCTTAGTGAAGGGCAAGGCTAGTTGGTATAAATACAAGAATGGGATGTATACTGCCTCACCAGACTTTCCTAAAGGTTCTAAGCTTAGAGTTTATAATACGGCGAATAATAAATTTGTCGATGTCACTGTTAACGACTATGGTCCGGAAAGAGACAAGCATCCGGATCGGGCCGTGGATTTAGATTATCGCGCTTTTGCGAAAATTGCTTCTCCGGGCGCCGGGGTGATTAACGTCCGCGTGGTCCCTTTGGAAATTAAAGCCGATAGCGCCGGACAGGTTTTGGGAGTGGACAAAAATGGTGCGGCTACTCAGCCGAAAGTAAAGTCTCCTTCCATTATTATCATGCGCCAAAGCGATGGGGAAATATTATATCAGAAGAATGCCGACGCCGTCAGATCATTAGCCAGCTTGACTAAGGTAGTGGCGGTCAAAGTCTTTTTAGACCAAGGCAATAACCGCGAACGGCTGAGCGAAGTGGTCCCTTATCGCGTTCAGGATGAAAATTATAATTATCAATACTGTGCCAAGGGCGAGTCTTCTAAAATTAACATGAAAGACGGCGATACTTTGACCATTAAAGATTTAATCTATAGCGCTTTAGTCGGTTCGGCTAATAATGCCGTGGAATCTTTAGTTCGTTTGAGCGGTTTGAGCCGAGAGGAGTTTATTGCCACTATGAACGCCCAGGCGAGACTCTGGGGAGCTACCCAGACCAATTTCGTGGAACCGACCGGCTTATCCCCGGAAAATGTCTCTACGGCCCTGGATTATGCCATGATTACTAAGGCGGCGATGGCCGATCCGGTATTAGTTTCCGCTAGCACCGCTAATCGCTATAATTTTAAGAACGCTAATGACGGCGCAGAACATAATCTCAAAAATACCAACCAATTAATCGCGTTGAATAAATATAATTTGAGCGCTTCCAAGACTGGATATTTGGACGAAGCCAAGTATTGTTTGATGACTAGACTAAAAATCAAGAATGATCAATTGATAATTGTCGCCTTAGGAGCGCCGGATAGGAACACCAGCTTTAATGAAATGGCTGACTTATTGCGCTACGCTTTGCGGCTTAATGTAATTTTGCTATAATGGTGGTGTTCTATTATGATCACTCTCGACCACGTATTCAAATACTATAATCCGGCTTTGCTGATTTTAAACGACGTCAATTTAAAGATTGAGGCCGGTGAGTTTGTGTCTTTAGTGGGTCAATCGGGCGCCGGCAAAACTACCTTAGTCAAAATTCTAACCGGCGAAGAGCGGGTTTCCACCGGACAAGTAATTGTCGGGGATTGGGACATCACTGATATCAGCCGCCGCGAGATTCCTTATCTCCGCCGTCAAATTGGAGTTATCTTCCAGGACTTCAAGCTTTTGCCTAAGAAAACTCTGTGGGAGAATGTCGCCTTTGCCTTAGAGGTCTGTGGCGAGAATCAGGACAAGATTAATCGCGTCGTTTCCAGTGTGATGCGCATTGTGGGATTAGAAGACAAACGCGATCGCTATCCGCATGAAGTTTCCGGCGGGGAACAGCAAAGAGCGGCTATAGCTAGATCCTTGGTTCATCAACCGAAAATATTATTAGCCGATGAACCGACGGGAAATTTGGATTCCATTAATACCAATGAAATTATTGATTTATTATTGAGGATAAATAACTTCGGTACCACGGTAATTCTAGTGACGCATAATCGGGAAGTGGTGAACCGTTTGAAGAAGCGAGTGGTGACTATTGAGAATGGGTCAATAGTTAGCGACCAGAAACAGGGTAAATATATTATTTAATATGACTTCATTTTGGCGGATATTAAAATTTAGTTTTCAGGATGTCAGCCGCAATATTTGGCTCTCCATCGCCACCATCACTATTTTAGTGTTGGCGCTTTTTTCGGTTAATGTTTTATTGACCGTTCAAGCGCTGAGCCAAAATGCTATTAATGCGATTAAGGACAAGGTTAATATCAGTTTGTATCTGCGCCCGGAGGCCAGTGAGGCGGAAATATTAGATCTCAAGACTAAGTTAGCCGCTTTGCCGGAAGTGCGAGAGATCGGTTATATTTCTAAAGTTGAAGCTTTGGACTCTTTCCGAGAAAGAAACAAGAATAATCCGGAAATTTTTTCCGCTTTGAGAGAACTGGGAAAAAATCCTTTGTCCCCGAGCTTGGTAATCAGCCCTAAAGATTCAGATCAGGCCGATGTTTTAATTGAACAGATAAAGAAGAATAATAATCCGATTATTGAATCTCGTGACTTTACCGACAACGCCTTATTGCTAGAAAAGATTACCCAGGTTACCAAGAAAGTTAACGAAGTCGGTTTTTTCATTATCGCCATTTTCATTTTGACTAGCATGCTAGTGGCTTATAACTCCATCAAAGTAGCTATCTATACTCACCGCCGGGAGGTGGAAATTATGCGCCTGGTGGGCGCCTCCAATCGGTTCATCCATCAGCCCTTCCTGTTTTCTGCTGTCTTCTATGCTTTGGCTGCCACCATTATCGGCGTAGCTTTGTTTTTCCCCTTCCTCGGATTATTGCAGCCTTATTTAGAAGTGTTCTTTTTAGACTATCAATTCAATATCGTCCATTATTTTATATCTAATTCTTGGTTAATTTTCGGCTCGCAGTTCTTGGCCATGGCTTTGATTAACGTGGTGGCCAGCAGCTTGGCTATCCGCCGCTATACCAAGGTCTAAAATATTATGGAGAATTATCGCTTTGGCAATCATAAGTTTGAGGATGATCCGCTGGAAGATTTAATAGCGGATTTTAAATATGAAGGCCAGAAAATTGGGGCCGTGGAGATGCTTTTAATCCATGACACCCAAAAAGATGAATATTATCCGGTCTATATCCATGCCGGGGATGACAAAGCGGAGAAATTGAAGGAATATAATAATCCAGCTGATAATCAAACCATAGTGCGGGAGGTGACTATTTAAGCTTGACGCTTGAAGCTAATTCCGTTAATATTGTTTTGTTTTATTCGGGGATCGTCTAATGGTAGGACAGCGGCCTTTGAAGCCGTGAATCGGGGTTCGAATCCCTGTCCCCGAGCACATTGACAAAATAGCACTTTTAGTGCCATTTTTGTTTTATAAAAAATAAACGCTTGTTTCATAACGACGTTCTGTTTGGTATAATTAAATAGACAATAACTCAGATCGTTAAAAGCGATTTGCTAGATTAAATAATAAATCTATGTTTGAAAAAAGTAGTTTTGAATCTCATAATTTAAGCTCAACTGAAAAAGAAAATCATTTTGAAGAAAATAATTTTTCTGAAGAGTTAAAATTAAAATTGGAAGAGTTTAAAGGAAAATTACAAGATTTTGGAGGTGAAACAGAGGAGTTAATTGCCGCTTTAGCTGAAGCAAGAATTCCTCACAATCGTCACGACAAAGAAAGCGCCGGCAATCTGGAAGCTGACTATTTAGAAGACATTGGTTTTATTAAAAAATTTGATAATTTAACAGTTTATTTAGATAATATTAATTCAGACGAAACCGATTCCGTTTCTTTGCTAAAAAAATATAACGACATCAAAGAGGAAATAAAATATATACATGACCGCTTCAATGATTCTGGTTATCTTTCAGACAAAGGTCAAGGGGGTGATGTATTAAAAAATGATTTTCCAGAATTAGCCACTAAAGTTGATGGTTTAATGGCTAAAATACCAGAACTAGATAGAATGACTGTTAGTTTGAATAACCGATTATATGCTCAGGAAATATTTAAGGATATGGATAGTAAGGGAGCTTCATATTGGGGCGAATATATTTCTAAAATAAGATATATTTCTAAAAATGGCCAACTAGGATTTAATTCTTTAGAGATAGGGAAATTCCGTACCCCAGAAGAGTTAGTTGAAAATCTGGAGAAATTTTTAGATAACGACTTAAAAGATAGTGTTAACAAAGTCCAGGAAAGTGAAAATTTTGATGATAAAGAAAAAGCGGAAAGAATAGAAGCTCTCCAAGGATTAATAGCTGGCGGTCGTGAATATCTTGATGAACTAAAAAAATTAATATAATTGATTTAACACTGTTCCAATCTTATCCCAGTCTCCGAGCGAAGAAAAAAATCCAGCGTAAGCTGGATTTTTTGATGAGCGAAGGGGAAGCGAAGTGCCTGCGCACTTCGCGTCTAGGATTCGAAAGCCGGAGCGATGTGTGAAACTGCCTGAGCCCTAGGCGAAGGCAGTGAGCACCGCGAGGCCGGGTCGGGGCGCTTGCTTTTCGCCGAGTGAAACGAAAGTGAAAAGCTTAGCGACCGTGACCGAATCCCTGTCCCCGAGCTACGTTTACAAAATAGCATTTTTATGCTATTTTTGTTATATATTAAAATTAAATTATGGATTATTATTAGAATGTTTATTTAATAAATATATGATAGAAAAAACTAATTTTCTAAATATTCATGAGGATAGTAAAGTCCCTGTGCAGAAAGAATATAATGAACACGTTAAAGATGAGATTGTTGACGGCGAAAAGGAGTCGGCCAAAGAAGAGAAGGGGGTAGTCCTCTTGAACAACATCAGAGATGTTTTTAATATTAATCCGGAATTAAGAAGTATTGCGTTGAATACTTTAAAATCTGGTGATAATGTTTATCTTTATCGCATTGAAAATAAAAATATAGAAAATGAACCAGATGGAATAACGTCTCACAAAGATTTGAAGGGTTTATGGTTTACTCCTAATTTAGAAACAGTTTTAAATTATTTAAGAAAATCTCAACAAACATTTGGTTTAAAATCAGAAAAGGTTAATGGTACTAATTTAGTAATCATCAAGATTAAAAAAGAGCAATTTGAAAATTTACATGTTAGCAAAAATTCAATTGCTTCTCAAATGGATGTTGAAAATGATAATTATATTATCCCTGAAGATATTAAAAGGGAGTATATAAATATTGATCATGTTCAAGATAAAGTTGGTAATTTTAATAATTTCCAAAAAGCTAAAAAGCAGATAGAAGAAGTAGTAAGAAGATTTGAAGATAAGGAAGCAATGAAACTGTATAAAGATTATCTCGAGACAATTTTTATTGAAAGTAAAGAAAAGGGTATTTTTTGGCACGGTAGTCCAAATAAAATAGAAAAATTTTTATCACCAGAATCAGATGGTTATAAAAAACAAGAAACAACAACAACCGGAGTTGCTGGAATATATTTTACTGATAAAAAGAGCATTGCTGATAGATATCAAGATTTTAAAGAAGAGGGCTTGCCTGGTTATGTTTATCCAGTTTTATTGAATATTAAAAAACCTATTATTGTTGGGGATAAAGCTACTGATGGAATATCAGATAATACACTAGGAGTTGTTGCTTTATGGAATATACAAAAAGGCGTTATTTCTGGTTTAAGACAGGCTGGAGTTGATGCTATAAAAACTGGTGAATATGCCTCCAGAAAAGAAGAAAATGTTGAAATTGCTGTTTTTAACCCAGAACAAATTTATATATTAGGCTCAGATAATGATGTTGATAATTTTAAATTTTTTTGTCATAATTATTACGATTAATGTCTTTTAATTTTATATTTTAAACAATTTTGGTTCGAACATCGTCCACGACCCCGAGCGAATTTTACAAAATAGCATTTTTATGCTATTTTTGTTATATATTAAAATTAAATTAGAGAATATGATAAAAATAATGCCAACCTTTAATCCAGTTTTTAGACCAGAGAAAGAAGAGCCAGAAAAAATAGTAGAAACATATTTTTCGTCTGAAGAAAAGAATAATACTGCTGGTAATGGAGATTTTATGATTAAACTATTAAATAAAGACAATCAAGAAAAAATTGGAACAATGACCTATGATTACGATGAAAACCCAGAAAGACCAATGATTAAAATTAGAACAGTTGGTGTTGATCTTAAATATCAGCGTCAAGATTTTTCTAAAAAAATGTATCAATTTTTAATTGATTTGGCAAAAACAAAAAAATTAAATGGTGTTAAAAGTGACCAAGTTGTTCAGGGTGGAGCATTAGCTTCTTGGAAAAAAATTAAAGATGATGGTTATGATGTATTAGTGTATCCCGAGCTAGAAAGTAAATTTGAAGAATTTTGTAAATTTTATAATGAAAATAAATTTTTTAAAGATTCTTTGTCAGCACCATCTGGAGAAAGTGTATTTACTATAAATTTATAATATTAAAATAATTTTAGTTCGAACATCGTCCGCGACCCCGAGCAAATTGCTCAACTACTATAAATAAATATGGAACCAAACGATTCTAATTTTTTTGAAATAAAGAAAGAACATCTTCCCAGTCCAGAGGAGGTCTATTCGGTGTTTAAAGAATTAACCGATAAAGAATATAAAGAGATCCGTAAACGTGAAGATGAAAAAGGTGTTTACTTATTAGAAATCACAGTTCCTGGAGATTCGGAAGATGAAATAATTGAGTATGCCTATATGAGAAAGGGGCAATACCCAGAAGGCGAGAGCTCGGCAACTGAAATTCATGTAACTTATTATGACGGCGGCAGGCCAATCAGCGGAACATCGGCGGCTAGATGTATTGATGGTAATTGGAAAATTCTTTAGATTTTTACGATTTTTATGAAAATAAAAAGAGCCTTCACCCTAGTAGAACTATTGGTAGTCATTGCCATCATCGGACTATTAGCTTCTATCTCTATTATCGCCCTCAATACGGCCCGGGCTAAATCCCGTGATGCCAAGCGAGTAGCTGATATCAAGCAGATCTCTACCGCCCTAGAACTATTCTTCAACGACATGGGCCGTTATCCCACGGCCCTAGAGTTTGCTTCTGGTTCTATCTATTCCACCTCTTCCGGCGCCACCACTACCTATTTAGCCAATATCCCGGTGGCTCCCGCCACTCCCGATGGTGATTGTACAGCGAGCAGCAATACCTATAGCTATACCTCTGTTAATAACGGAGAAAAATATACTCTCAACTTCTGTTTAGGCGGCCAAGTCTCCAGTCTTACCTCTGGAGCCACTTGTGGTACCTCCATGGGCTTACTTAGCCAAGACTGTTGTGAAGTCTTTCCAGTCCAATATGAAGGTGGTCCCTATGACGCTGATGGAATGTCTACCACCACCGGCGGTTATTATCGCACCGTGAAGATTGGCGACCAATGCTGGCTCAAAGATAACCTCAATGTGGGGACGATGATCGCAGTCGGTGCCAGTCAAACTAATAATAGTGTTACTGAAAAATATTGCATGAATGGATCGGCCGGTAATTGTTCTATCTACGGCGGTATTTATTCGCGGGAAGAAGCTATCCAATATAATCCTGTTGCAGGAGGCCAGGGTATCTGTCCGGCTGGTTGGCATATCCCAACCGATATTGAGCAGGATGCTCTTGATCAATATTTAACCAATAGTGGTCAAGTCTGTGACGGCTCTAGAATCAATGATTATAGTTGTAATGGGGCAGGGACTAAAATGAAAGTCGGTGGTTCGTCTGGGTTTAATGCCCCAATGGCTGGCGCTAGTGTTAGCGGCTCATTTATAGCTTTTGGCAGCGGCGGTTATTTTTGGTCATCGACTGTGCCTTATGGCAGCGTCAACTATGGCCGAATATTATTATTAGCCGGCCAAGGCACCGGGCGTTATAGATTTGGCAATGAGTATGGCTTGTCGGTGCGATGTATAAGGAATTGATTTGTTTAATTTGGGTTTATGTTAAGATTTATTAAAACTATTCATACCGTAATCTGGGTAATAATGACTGTGGCCAATTTTATGGCCTTTTATTTTGCTTTGATTAAAAAGTTTGATTATTGGTTCTGGATTCCGGCCTTCCTAATCTTTTTAGAAATCTTCATTATTATTTTTAACAAATGGAAATGCCCGATAACCAAAATTGCGGGGAGCTATACTCAGAACAGAAAAGCTAATTTTGATATTTATCTTCCGGAGCGGGTGGCTCAATACAGTTTGAAGGTTTATATGGTTCTTATTCCTCTAGAAATCTTGATTATCTTGATTAGACTAAGTTTTTGGGATTAAATTAGGGTTTTTAATGATGATTTGTGCCCCTAAAATGATGTGTTATAATAGGGCTATGACTGATAAATCAAAAAAAGATAACTATTTTAAAAGTATCGCTTATTGTGGCTTAATCTGCGATTTGTGCTTCCGTAGGAACGAATGTGACGGTTGCCGGCAAATAAACAATATTTGTGAAAGAAACTGTTCAATTGATGGTTGTTATCAAAAAAATTGTTGTTCGGACAAAAAAATTAATGGCTGTTGGGAATGTGATGATATTTACGAATGCTCAGAGGGAATATATTCAGCTGGCGATTTTTCTAAGATAAAAGCTTTTGCCATTTGCATCAAAGAGGATGGGCCGGAGAGATTTATAAAGTATGTTTTGAAAAATATGGAAACTGGTTGGAGTGTGGAGAAGGGAAGGGATTATGACGGGAAAACTATCAAAGAAATTTTATCAATGTTGAGAAGCGGAGTAAAACAATAAAATTATATAAAATATCAAACCATATGAAAGATCAAATAATTCATGTTCTCAGCGCCGCTGATTTTAAAACTTTCCATCAGCAGAATAGCCGTGATTTCAAGAACGCTCCAACACCGGCGATAACTATTTTAGGAAAAGTTAATGATCAGCTGGTTATTAAGTTAATTGCTATTGATGAAAGCTTCTTGCCCCAAGGTGATGAGGATGAAGCGGCTAAATATTTAGAATGTTTGAGGACTCATGAATTAAGTGAGGCCGATTTTGTTTTAAGCGAACCCAGCCGATTCTACAAAGCCCTAGAAAATATTAAGGCTGGTCGGCCGGTTAGCCCTGAGCCGCATCTCTATGCTTTGGACCAAGAAATGAAAAGAGCTAAGGAGCTGGGCATATTATCGGAATATTGCGCCCATTGGGATGAATGGCTGAAAGAGAAACTTACCGAGATGACAGATGAGAAAGCTAAAGAGGCTACCCTAGAGCGCCAAGAGTGGAGAAATCAAGCGGCGCAAGAAATTCAGCGAGTCGGCCGAATTAAAGAAAATTATGCGGAATCAAATTTCCAAACCAAATAACCACGGCCTGAATAGATTTAAAAAGGCCGGAGTAATTATCGCTCTGGTTGTTTTGTTGTTTCCGGGATTGTCTTGGGCCGATGAAGCCAAAAAAGATTCCACTACTTTCAAAGCTCGGGTGGTGGAGGTATTGCAGGTCGTGGAAAAAACTCGAGACGATGGAACTAAGTTTACTCAGCAGGATTTAAAGTTGCTGGGGTTAGAAGGGGACTGGAAAGACAAAGAAATTGTTTATCACGGTGTAGATGATATTGAGGTGGCTAATTCCTTGGTTTATAAAATCGGGGATAAAGTTTTTGTGGATAGTTATGCTGACGAGTCCGGCCAAGTCACTTTTTATGTCGTAGATTTTGTGAGGAGCGAGTACATCTATATTTTATTTATAATTTTTGTCTTGGCAGTTTTGGCAATCGGCAGATTTAAAGGGTTTAAAGCTCTCCTCAGTCTAGTCATTAGTTTTATTGTCATTATTAAATTTATTCTGCCTCAAATTTTAAATGGGAGAGATCCTTTCTTGGTTAGCTTGCTCGGCGGCTTGGTGATTTTGGGGGTTATTATTTATTTAACCGAAGGATTTAAGAGAAAATCCCATATCGCCGTCGTCTCGGTCTTGCTGTCTTTGTTTGTTACTCTAGTCCTATCAGTTGTTTTTACTAAATTAACCAAGCTCTCTGGATTGTCTCAAGAAGAAGCGACCTTCTTAATCGGCATGGGCGGAGTGGAAATCAATTTTCAGGGATTGTTGCTGGCCGGTTTCATTATCGGCGCTATCGGAGTTTTAGATGATATTATCATCGGACAAATAGAGGCGGTGGAACAAATTAGAGAAGCTAATCCGGCCTTGCCGCCGAAGCGAGTTTTTGTTTTAGCTTACAAAGTGGGCAATACTCATTTAGGAGCGATAATCAACACCTTGTTTTTGACTTATGCCGGTGCGGCCTTGCCCTTGCTTCTTTTGTTCATCATTAATCAAGAGTCGGGGTTAACTTTCAATAGATTAATTAATACCGAAGTGGTGAGTACAGAAATAGTCCGGACTTTTGTCGGCAGCATTGGGGTAATATTATCTATGCCCATTGCGACCTTCTTAGCATCGATTAAGTTCAAGAAGAAATTTAAGAAATAAGAACAAAATATATCAATTGACAGAATAGCGCCTCAGGTGCTATTTTATTTTATTACCTTAACAATTTTAATTAAACCAAATATAGGAGTCTATATGGAAAGAATAACTGAAAAAAAGGGAATGGAAATGTTTCCCTTGGTTTGGACGGTTTTCCCGTCTACTGACACTGGAGTCTTCGTGAATCCTTTTTTCGATCGACCGTTACGCCATCGCTGTTTCTTTGAGAAGTCTAAGGGGCTGACAAAACAGCTGACTGTTTTTTTCCACTTGAACGAAGAGGAGGATAGCGGTTTATTCCGACTGTCGGAAGTTTTCCTCTACGGCGCTTTTAATGAAATAACGGTTCATCAATTGCGAGTTTTCGGAAAAATTAGGGAAATGGACAGGAACGAGCGTAGCGGGTTTATCAAGATTATAAAGAATAGATTGGCCGGCCATGCTTCCGAGGATCAGCTGCCGCTAATGCCGACTATTCAGGAAAAAGAAAAAGCTTTGAAAAAGCTTCAAGGAGGTCGCTTCTATCGTTTTGATCCTTTGTATTACGATCACGGTACCTATGAAAGAGGTTAGTTGCTAAACCAAAAAAGTAGAAAAAATGAGAATGCCAAAAAATTTGTTTCTGGTCAGACACGGACAGTCTGAGGGAAATCTGGTGAGGAAAAAATACGAGAAGGATAACGATGAATCTTTTTTCTCGGATGAATTTTTGGGACTGCATGAATCCCAATACGCTCTGACTCTCTTAGGGGTTGAGCAAGCTCGAAAAGCCGGTAACTGGTTTTCGCAGGAAAATTTCCTTAACTTTGACCGGATGCTGGTGTCTAATAATGTGCGAGCTATGCAGACCGCGGCTTATCTTAATTTGCCCGACTCTAAGTGGATGATTGATTATAATCTCCGGGAAAGAGATGGGGGATTATTTAATGTTATTAAGCCCAGCAAAAGGGATTCTAAGTATGCGGACCAGCAGAAATTTTACAACACCCAGCCATTTTTGTTCCGTCCGCCTCAGGGTGAAAGTCTGGCTGATGTCTGCCAGAGAATTAAAGTGGTTTTAGTCACTTTGGCCAGAGAGTGCGATGGCAAGAATGTGATTATCGTCTGTCATGGCCATGTGATGCGAGTGTTCCGGATAATCTTGGAAAGGATGCCGCTTCAGAAAGCCAATGAATTTCTGACGACTGGAGAAAATTGGGCGCGTGTGCCTAATTGTTCCATTATTCATTACACTCGGGAAAATCCCAATACTCAGCAAGGCTTGTCCGATTATTTCAACTGGGTGAGAATGATTCGTCCGGCCGGAGGAGGAGAGCCGGTGGATGATTTTTCCTTAATTGAAAGGAAAAAATACTCCAATGCAGAGTTATTTTTGGAAGCCGACAAGAACCGTCAGGTTTAAGATATTGCAGCCGCCCAATTTCCAGGGCGGCTTTTAAATATTGATTTTATTTCCTTTATGGGTTAAGATAGCTATTATTCATTAAATATCTATATGGCTAAAAGAACTACCGGGGTCGGCGTACACAAGAAGTCGCACTCCCATAAGACCAAGAAACGTTTAGAGGTTAAGCGGGTGATGCTGGAAGAGCGCGCCGCTAAGAAAAAGAAGAGATAAGAACCAATGATAAAATAGCATCCCCAATGCTATTTTATTGATTTAGGACCTTAGTTGAGTTAGCTTTTGAGATTAGATAAATAATCGGATATTATCAATAAAAGGCCCCAATTTGACTTATCTATTTTTATATGGTATAGTAATTAGGCAAAAAAATATCGCGTGTCAAAAAAGTGGTCGATTTTTAAACTCTTTATTAAATTGCAAACTTATAAACTAAGTCTTAAAATCATGACTGGTATTATTAAAACTTTAACCGACAAAGGTTTTGGTTTCATCACCGCTGAAGGGCAGGAGAAGGATTTATTCTTCCACAGCAATTCTTTGGTTGGTGTCCAATTCAACGAACTTCACCAGGGCGATGCAGTTTCTTTCGAAACTGAAATGTCCCCGAAGGGTTTGAACGCGGTTAACGTCCAACGCGCATAAAATCTTTATATAAGATCAAAGTCCCGCCCAATTCTGTTGTGGCGGGACTTTGTTTTTGGGGGACTATTGCTTTTTTGCCCCCAAGTAGCTAGACTTTAATTATAATAACTAACCCCAAGAACTATGAAAAATTTTAATAGAGGCGGCGGCAATTTCGGCCATCGCGATTCCAACCGCGGCAGCATGCATAAGGCTATCTGCGCCGATTGCGGCCAAAGCTGTGAGGTTCCGTTTAAACCTACCGGTGATAAGCCGGTCTATTGCAGTAATTGTTTTAAAGGCAAAGATACCGGTCGTGACTCTAATCGCTTTGAACGCCGTGATTCCGGTCGGCCTAGTTTCGGCAAAAAAAAGATGTTTCGAGCCACTTGTGATAAATGCGGCCAGTCTTGCGAAGTGCCTTTCCAGCCTTCCGCCGGCAAGCCGGTCTATTGCAGCAATTGTTTCAGTAAGGGCGATAATGCCGGTGGTAATAACGCCGTTAGCGAACAAATTAAATCTTTAAATGACAAATTAGATAAGATCTTGCGCCTGTTAACTCCAGCTACCGCTTCTCAACCGATTGTCAAAAAAGAAGAGGTGCGGGAAGTGAAAAAAGCTGCTCCGAAGAAAGCTGCCAAAAAGGCCCCGGTTGTTAAAGCCAAGCCAGCTAAGGCGAAGAAGGCTAAGAAAAAATAGTCGGATAAAATTGGAATAAGGTTTGGCGATATGGCAAAAATATTTTGTTTTGGCGATAGTATTACTTACGGAGCCTGGGATATGACCGGGGGTGGTTGGGCCACTCGACTCAGGGTGCTTTTGGATGCCCAACAAGCTGCCGACCCCAATCTTTATTTTCTGACATACAATATCGGCGTCTGCGGCGAAACCACTGCCGGTTTAGTCAGTCGCTTTTTGCCGGATGTCCAAGCTCGGCTCAATAGCGCTAAGCAGGAAGAATTAATTTTCATTTTTGCCTATGGAACTAACGACGCTTGTTTCACTCCCAGTCAGAATAGGTTTAGGGTGGAAATAGATGATTTTGAGAAAAATCTAGAAAGCGTTATCGGTCAAGCTAAAAAATTCGGCGGGAAAATATTCATTTTGAATATCAGCCCGGTTGATGAAAGCCAGGCTTCTCACCCGGAGAACAAAGATAATTCTCGGTTTAATAAATATGTTGATTCCTATAACGATCGGATCAAGGCTTTAGCGGCTAGGGAAGATATCCAGTTTATTGATATTAATGCGGCTTTTCGTGGTCATGATTATTTATCATTACTTTGTGAAGACGGATTACACCCCAATGATTCCGGTCATGAGGTAATTTTCAGGGAGGTATTAAAGAATTTAGGTTTCTAGCGTTAGTTATTGCAATATAAAATCAAAGGCCCATTAGGGGTCTTTTTGGTTTTTATGTCCTTGACAGTAGTTATTTAATATGGTAATGTTAAAAATCCTTTAAAAACCAATCAGTATGAAAAATCCGATAGTAATAACCACGGAACCCAGGATTCTGCCTTTAAATGAGGTGGATACCTTGGAAAAATGGCGGTATGCCAGACAGTATGCTACCAATTTCTTTGACATTGAACGCCTGGACACCATAGCCAAAAACTTGATAAGCCAAGATCCCAGAGCCGCAATTATTTTTATTCGCAGCCGCTGGTTCACATCGCCCCTCGTTTTCTTGGTGTTCAGAATATTGGCTAGTGTTTCTTTTTCGGCCGCCGCTATTTTGGCCGACGAGTTCCGACTCATGAAAATTAAAGCCAAAGCCTAGGCCTAGGCCCCATCGAACAAAACATGAGACTACATAGCCTGCGCTTACCCCGCAGGTTTTTTATTGACAAAAATGAGATATGGAAATATAATAAAAAAATTGTTTCATTAAAATTAAGAAGATGAACGGAATAGCAGCTTGGAAGCCCGAAAAGGGCTTAGACGGATATGACCGGGCGGCAGTGGCGATAGTAAAAGATGAAAACGGCAATTTGCTTTTTCATCACCGTTCAGCCGAAGCCAAGATCACACCCAACCAAATTATTTTCTGGGGAGGGTCCCCGGATAAGTTTATTCACTCCCCGGAAGATACCATTCTGGGAAAAATAAAAAATAAGTTGGGGGTTGAAATTAACCGTCAGCATTTGCAAACCATCGGGCCGTTTCAGAAACTAAAGAAGTATCATGGAGTCGATGGTAAAATTTTCGTTTTCTCAATTCGTATTATCAGCACTCAACTAACTTTAAAGGAGGGGAGACTTTTTTCCGCACCGGAAGATTTAATCAGGCAGTGCGTTGTCTTAGACAATCCTCCGGGAGAAATCCCTTCAGAGTGCCTCGTTCTTTTAGCCGAATTTTCCAAATTTTCTCTGTTAACCAGAGAGGTCCTTAAATTCATTTATGGACCAAAAAGCCGCGCCTGATCAGCACGGCTTTTTTATTTTCAGCGCCGCTTTCAGCCGGCGGTATTCGGCTTGAAAAATTGCACTAGCTTTTTGTTCGCTAAGTTCATACCTTCCGAGGAGCATTAGGAAATAGCTAGGATTTTCCAGGGCAGAGATATTGCGCAAGGATTTTTTTCCGGCAGCTAGGAGCCGGGTTATTTCTTTCTTTGCTAATTCATTATTGCCGCCGAGATGGTCATTTACATAATTACTTCGATTGTTTTCTCGGTCGGTTTCTTGGTCACTCAAATCATCATGTAGTTGGCGGATGCTTAAATAACAGCGGGCATATTCCAGCCAATTAGCTAAATCGTTTTCTCTCGGTTCGTCGGTTAATTGGGCTAGGATTACTAAAGGGCCGATAGCTTGGGCCAGCGATTTCTGAGAGAGATCTAGGACTTGCGTCGGCGCTGTCATTTGCCCTTGGTGCATTTGGCTAAAGATCTCCGTTATTATTTTTTTAGTATCAGCGTCCAAAGACAAACAATTTAGAAGATTATCGCTCAGGCGCTTAAACTCCAGGGCTAAGAATAATTGATTAACATCTTCTTCTTGGTCAAAGATGTTATCTAGAATAGTATATCCGGTCCAATAGTATAGATTGATCAGCCCCAGGTTGATTATTAGCTCCTTATCAATTTTTTCTTGATAGACAGCTCTCAAGCCTTGGTGAAAATGATGAGCAAAAATAGTAATTTCTTGATGATGGTTGAGGGCAATGGTTCTGGCCAATTTTTTCCTGGCCTCAGCTTTTATTTTTTCCGGCCAGGCGGCTAGCTGTTTTTCGGCTCTGTTAATTATTTCTTCCGAGAGCTGGTGCCCGATGGTTTCGGTGTTGATATAGATTTGGTGTTTTTGGAGCAGGGAGGTAATTAATTGATTTAGATCGGGGTTAATGTCGCCATTTTCATCTTGGTATGGTCCGCCGGGAGCGGTTTCAATAATTTCCAAGAGACAGGTTAGGCCAGCCAATTGTTTGGCTCCTAACTTTTCCGATCGCTGGTTTAACATCTCAAATCCGTGAGTCAGGGAAGGGAAAAAGTATTTCTCTAGTTCCGGGCTAACTTTAAATAGTGTCGGCAGAATTTTTAGAGAGTTCATTTTTGAGAGGCAGGCTGATTGTGAATTTGGTGCCGGTTCCTATTTGGCTTTGGCAGCTGATAGTGCCCCGATAGTCTTTTTCAATAATATTTTTGGTGGCTGACAATCCAATGCCCAATCCCTTGCCGGGCTTGGTGCTAAAAAAGGGCTCAAAGATTTTGGTTTGGTTTTCCGGACTGATACCGGTGCCGTAGTCGATGATGGTAATTAATATTTTGGCGTTATGTTTTTTGAGGCGAATTTTAATTTCCGAATTCTTGGTTTCTTTTCGGTTGGAAGCATCAATGGCATTGGCCACCAAATTGAGAATTATTTGATTGAATTTAATGGGATCGCCTTGCAAATGGAATTCACCATTGCTTCGAAAATCACAATTCAGTCCGGCTTTAGTTAAAGGATAATTTAAAAGCAAAATAGTTTGTCTAATTTCTTCATTGACGGAGAATAAGATGGATTGGCTTTCTTTCTTTAATTGTCTTTTTAAGGTAATTACAAAATCATTCATTTTCTCCGTAGCTTTTAGGGCGCGGTGCAGGTTGTCTTGGCTGGATTTAAAATCAGGGTTTTTGGTTTTTTCAATTTGATGCAAGTTTAAGTTGACGGCGGTTAGCGGATTAACCAGGTCATGGAAGATGCCAGCTGATAAGCGGCCAAATTCGGCGAAACGATAAAGCTGAGTCATCTTTTCCAATTGAGCTTGTTTCAATTCTCTGGTTCTTTGCGCTACAGTCGTTTCCAGATTATCTCGTTCTTGGCGCAATAGGTCCTCGGAAGTCCAGACTCTTTTGAGCGATAGTTTGATTTGTCGAGTATAGAGAGCGCAAATAACGGCTACGATTATAATAGCGATAATTTCCGGAACTTTATCCGCGGCATTGGCGTGGTTAGCCCGCCAATAAAGATTCGGATTTAATAAGTGCCGGTCTTCCAATATTGCTCCGCCAAGCAGAAACAAGCTGGCGGCGCCGGCCATTATCCAGCCGCCTTTCGGTCCCCGCAGAATCATAGTCATGACTACTAAAAGAATATAGAAGATTATCACCGCCGGCAGTTCCACGCCCCAGCGATAGGCAAAATAGGTGTTGAAGATAAAATAAACAGCAATGAATAAGCTGCTTCCCAGAGCCGGTCGTCTTTTTCCTAAGTAATAAATAAAAATAAAAAGCAAGCTGATGGCTAATCCCCAGAGAGGGGATAAACCATGGTAGCCGGCGCCGTAGCTGATTTGATCGGCTAGTAAGATTAGAGTGGCGCTAACGGATAAAATTATTGACAGCCAGCTTAAGATTTTTAATATTTGCCAAACAGTTATGGTGGATTCTTGACGGAGGCGCTCTGGGAAGCTAAACATAGTTTTTATTCATGCCAGGGGATGTAGGGTCCAGCCGGGGGCAGAAGTCCGCGGGCTAAAACGGAACGTGTTTCTGGACAAGATAATAATTGAGTTATTAATTCTGCCATAATTTTAGAATTACTTGGCTTAGTATGTCAAATTACCCCGCCTCTATTCAGTTCGACCTTGGTCCGAATAGTTTCAGGGCCTGATGAGAAAATAATATTCGTAACCGGCGGCATTAATCATTTTGACTCGGTAACCTAATTGGGAGAAGTTCTTAAATTGAGGATAGTTAAAATGGAAATCTAGTTCTTGGCTCAGGATTTTTTCTGCTTGTTGTTTTCGGCCGGGTCGGGTTAATGGTGTATTGGGCCCGATGATTATCTGTCCGCCGGGCAAGAGCTTCAGCTTTAAATCTAAGAGCAGTTTTATCGAAGCTGCCTTAGGCAGTAGCCCCCAGAAATTATGGATGATAATATTTTTTAAAGGCAGGAGACTAATTTGCTTAATATTCTCCGCCCGTTCTTTGATTAATTTTACATTCAAGCCTTTTAATTTTTGGCGGGCTAAGCGTAACATGGCCGGACTGCAATCTAATCCATAGAGCATTTTTTGGCCGGAATGATAGAGGTGCAAGAGCATCTCGCCGCCGCCACAGCCGATTTGCAAGGTCGGTCCGGAGAGTAGCTGTTTTTTTAACTCTTGGGCCAAAGATCGATAGTCTGACCGCGGCCAAGAGCATTGGGCATTGTTGAGATATTCATAGAGCTGGCTGGCATCTTTAGCCTCGCCCCTCAAGATGGGCTGATACAATCCCTGATCTTTAAACTTTCGCAATTCAGTTTTGGGAATGAAGGAAAAGACTTCATCCAAAGCAGTGATAATATTCATAATTTTTTGAAAATGGAGCGGCCGTCAGACCGCTCCGTATTAACTAGTTTTTAGCGCCAGGCATTCCTCCCAATTAGCCAGGAATAAAGTGTCTTCAAAATCGTAGCAACCATATTCCAATTCGTGGTAATAAGGGCAGTCGGTTTGATTTTCAGCGCACAAGCTGACACTGCCCATTATTCCCAGTGGGCGTTGCTTGTGGCAGGGACCTTCATCATAGGGCTTGAGGCAAGGGTGCTCGTGGCAGATTCTTGATAAGGACATTGTGACCTCCTTTGATAATTAACTGCTTTGATTATATAATTTTGGGGCTGAAGTGAGGCTAAAAGGTTAATCAAATAAAAATAAGGCAATTTGGGGATTTTTTAGGGAATTTTAGCCTAGCTTTCAAAATATCAGTTTTTTGTGTTATGATTTTAAAAACAACTTATGTCGATAAACCCCGAAAGCTTAATTAAAAAAAAGCGTCATAGTAATCCTTTCCTAATTCGCTCCGGCAAGATTCCTTTTGCCAACCTGGAAGATCCGGTGCATCAGAGCAACTGGGCGGAAGAAAGCTTTTTATCCGGAGATCATGAGAAAGACATGCTGCGGCGGACTTTTGATTTAGACAAAAGACGGTATATCGTTGGCTTTTTGATTTTGTTCTTGGTAGTATTAGTTTCCCGAGTCTTTTGGCTGCAAGTGGTGCGCGGACAGTATTATTATTCTCTAGCCGAGGGCAACCGCTTGAAGGTGGTGGACATTGAAGCTAAGCGCGGCATTATCTATGATCGCAATTTAAAACCATTAGTGCGCAATGAAGCTAACTTTCTGCTCTATGTGATTCCCAACCAATTGCCGGCCGATGGGGCGGAGCGGGACGCAGTGATTAAAAGGCTCAGTTTGATTTTAACCGGAGGGAAACCCGGAGAAATTATTAGCAGTTCCAGCAATTTAGAGCTGATTGCCGACGATCCGGTTTTTTATGACTTAAAAAGCCAAATTGATAAGGTAAAAATTAATTCTCTGGACGCTTATCAGCCTTTGTTTTTGGGAGATAACCTGGATTATGATATCGCTCTGCGTTTGTATTTAGAAGCTGACAGAACTCCGGGAGTTTATCTCGCCACTAAAATTCGCCGTCATTATTTCAGCGGCCATGGCGATACCAGCTCTGAAGCCGATTTGAGCGTGCCGAGCTTGTCGCATATCTTGGGGTATACCGGAAAAATTAATGCCGAAGAATTAGCCGCTCAGCGCTTGCTCTATTCGCCGATTGATTATTTGGGCAAAACCGGTTTGGAATATAGCTATGAAAATGAACTGCGGGGTGAGAAGGGAAAGAAGAATATTGAAGTTGATGCCTTGGGCCGAGAAAAGAAAATTGTCAGCCAGGTTGAACCGCAGAATGGCCATCATTTGCAGCTGAGCTTAGATTTAGATTTACAGCAGAAAGCTGAATCGGTTTTGGCCGATGTTTTGGCTCGCAATGGCAAAAGTCGAGGCAGTCTGATCGCCATCAATCCTAATAATGGGGAAGTTTTAGCTTTAGTTTCCTGGCCGCCGTATAATAATAATGATTTTGCTAAAGGCATCAGCACCCAGGCTTATCAAAAGTTAACCGCTGACCCCGATCATCCTTTATTTAATCGAGCTATCTCCGGAGAGTTTCCTTCCGGCTCCACCATTAAGCCGGTTATGGCCGCTGCGGCCTTGGCGGAAAAAATTATCACTGAAAATACCACGGTGTTAAGTACCGGCGGTTTGCATATCGGCCAATGGTCTTTCCCGGACTGGAAAGCCGGCGGGCACGGATTAACCGATGTCAAAAAAGCCATTGCTGAATCGGTCAATACTTTTTTTTATTATATCGGCGGAGGCTATAACGACTTTGTGGGATTGGGCATGGAGAAAATAAATAAATATTTTACCCTCTTCGGTTTAGGAGAAAAAACCGGCATTGATTTGCCGGGAGAATCGGCCGGTTTCTTGCCGACTGAACAGTGGAAGGAAGATGTCAAAGATGAAGCTTGGTATATCGGCGACACCTATCATGTTTCTATCGGTCAGGGCGATCTATTAACCACCCCTCTTCAAGTGGCTAATTATACCGCGGCCATTGCTAACGGGGGCACATTATATCAGCCGCGTTTAGTGAATAATATCTTAAATGAGAAATTACAAGTGTTGGAAGAAATTAAACCCAAAGTGATTCGCAATAATTTTATTGACGATAATATTTTGAAAATCGTCCGAGCCGGTATGCGGCAAACGGTTGTCGCCGGCAGCGCGCGCAGTTTGCAATCTGTGCCGGTGGAGGTGGCTGGAAAAACCGGTACCGCTCAATGGTCTAGTACTAAAGCTAATATGGCTTGGTTTACCGGCTTTGCCCCCTATGACCAGCCCACTATCGCCATTACCGTTTTAGTGGAAGAAGGCGGCGAGGGAAGTACTATTGCCGTGCCGATAGTCAACCAGGTTTTGACTTGGTATTTTGGCGATAGGAAATAGCTGATTTATCCCTGGATTTAAAGCCCTGGCTAGAAACGGCCAGGGCTTTTTAGCACTCTCTTGACAGGAGTGCTAATGGGGATTATAATAAGCAATGTTAGAAAAAGACTATGATTTCTGCTCGCCGCCAAATAATTTTAGAAGCCATTATCAAGGAGCATATTCAAACCGCTCAGCCGGTTAGCTCCGGTATTTTGGTGGATAAATATAAATTGTCCGCTTCACCGGCGACAGTGAGAAATGAAATGATGGCTTTGGAAGAGGAAGGCTATATCCATCAGCCTCATACTTCCGCCGGCCGAGTACCGACCGAAAAGGCTTTTCGTCTTTATCTGGAGGGCTTAGCTGAAAAAAAACCGAAGAAGATAAATAGCAAGCATGAACAGATGATCGTTGCTTCACTAGAAGAAACCGATCGCGGCTTGCGGCCGACAGCCAAGGCTTTGGCGGAGATTTCGGCCAATGCAGTTTTTTGGGCGTTTCACAAAAACGATTTATATTACACCGGACTTTCCAATTTATTTTCCCAGGCCGAGTTTAAGCAATTGGATTTAGTCTGTGATGTTTCGGTAGTCATTGACCGGATGGAGGAAATTATTGACGGTCTATTTGAAAGCTTGCCTTTAGGACGACAGGTATTGATTGGTGCGGAAAATCCTTTTGGTCATTTTTTAAGCGCCATCCTATTAAAATACAAGAAGAATAATCAAACCGGATTAGTGGGCATACTGAGCCCTTTGCGCACTGACTATGAAAGCCATTTAGCGGCCATGGATTATTTGGCCGAGAAATTAAAATAAAGATTTAAATATGAGTAATATGTCCGAGGAAAAAAAAGAAACTGAAGTAACTCCGGAGCCGGAAGGCGACAAAGAGTTGAATGAGAAATATCTCCGCGCTTTAGCTGATTATCAAAATCTGTTGCGGCAAGTAGATAAAGACAAGAGCGAATTCTATCAATTCGCCTTGACCGATTTTCTCCACGACCTGCTGCCGGTCTATGATCATTTGAAATTAGCGGTGACTGGATTAAGTGAGACCGAAGCACAGAGCCCCTGGGTAGTCGGCGTGCAGCATGTTTTAAAACAGTTCAAGGATTTATTAGAACAGAAGGGCGTCACCGAGATAGCGGTTTTGGGAGAGAAGTTTGATCCCGAATGCATGGAAGCTATTTCCGGCCAAGGCGAAACAGTGGAGAAAGAAGTGAAAGCCGGTTATCGCCTCAGAGGCAAAGTGATTATTCCCGCTAAAGTAACAGTTAAAGAATAATATATAAAGAGCGGCATTATTATCTACTTGAAATTCAAGTTTTAATTCTGCCTAAATTAATTTATGTCCTTAATCAAATGGACTCCATTCTGGGCTGACAATTCCTTTGAGGACATGGAAAAAATGTTCTCAGAGAATTTGCCCGCCGTGCGCGGCAATCAAATGGGCTTTACCCCGGCTATTGATATGTATGAGGATAAAGACCAAGTGATAGTGGAAACCCAATTAGCCGGTATTGATCCGGAGAAAGTTGATTTGACGGTTGATAATGACGTTTTGACCATTAAAGGAGAAAGTGAAAAGAAGAGCGAGGTGGAAGACAAGAATTATTACCGCCAAGAAATTCGCCGCGGTTCCTTTTTCCGCTCTATTCCTTTGCCGGCCAAAGTTTTAGGCGATAAGGCCAGTGCCATTACCGCTAATGGTATCTTAAAAGTCTCTATCCCTAAAGCCCCGACCGCCGAGCCGAAAGCCATTAAAATTCAAACCCAAAAGAAATAACTATGAACAGTCAAAAAGGTTTCAGTCTCATCGTTTTACTGCTCGCAGTGGCTATTATCGCTCTGCTGTTTACTTGGGGCATTACTCAAGGCGGCTGGTTTAATAGTCCAGAACAGAAAGCGGAAATCAAAGCAGATTTGAATAATTTAGAGATTCAAAATGATCTGCATAATCAAACTTTAATTAATAGTTTAGAAAATAATTAATATAAAAAAGATATGGGAAAAATTCTAGGTATCGATTTGGGCACCACCAATTGCGCCATGGCTATCATGGAGGGCGGCGCTCCCAAAATTATTGAAAACATTGAAGGCAATCGAACTACTCCGTCTATCGTGGCGGTAGCTAAGAACGGTGAACGTTTAGTCGGCCAGACCGCCAAACGCCAAGCTGTGATTAATCCGGAAAATACCGTTTATGCCGTTAAGCGCTTAATCGGTCGCCGCAGTGACGATCCGGAGGTAAAACGCGATGAGGAAACTATGCCTTATAAGATTGTGGCTTCAGGTTCTGGTATTAAGGTCTTAATGAACGGCCAGGAGCATACGCCGCAAGAAGTTTCGGCCATGATTCTATCTAAATTGAAAGCCGATGCCGAAGCTAAACTGGGTGAACCGATTACCGAAGCGATTATTACCGTCCCGGCTTATTTCGATGACTCTCAGCGTCAGGCTACTAAGGACGCCGGCCAAATTGCCGGTTTGGATGTCAAAAGAATTATTAACGAACCGACCGCGGCTGCTTTAGCCTATGGCTTTGACAAGAAGCAAGGTCAGAAAATAGTGGTCTATGATTTAGGCGGCGGTACTTTTGATGTTTCAGTTTTGGACATCTCTGCGGATACTGTTGAAGTGCGCGCCACCAACGGCGACACTCATTTAGGCGGTGAAGATTTTGACAAGCGCTTGATTGATTGGATTATTGAAGAGTTTAAAAAAGATCAAGGCATTGATTTGTCTAAGGATACTTTAGCTTTGCAAAGAATCAAGGAATCAGCCGAGAAAGCCAAGATTGAATTATCCACTACTAACGAAACTGAAATCAATCAACCTTTTATCACTACCGACCAGAATGGCCCCAAGCATTTGGTGATAAAATTAACTCGGGCCAAGATGGAATCTTTAGTGATGGATTTAGTGGAAAAGACTATTGAGCCCTGCAAAAAGGCTTTAACCGATTCGGGCTTTTCTCTCAATGATATTAATGAAGTATTAATGGTGGGCGGCATGACTCGCATGCCTTTGGTTCAACAGAAAGTCAAAGAGTTTTTCGGCAAAGAACCGAACTTGACTGTTAACCCGGATGAAGTGGTGGCCTTAGGCGCCGCTGTTCAAGCCGGTGTCTTGCAAGGCGATGTCAAAGACATTTTGCTTTTAGATGTCACCCCTTTGACTCTAGGCATTGAAACTTTGGGCTCCGTCTCCACTCCTTTAATTGAAAGAAATACTACTATCCCAACTTCTAAGTCGCAGATTTTCTCCACGGCCGCTGATAATCAGCCGAGCGTGGAAATTCATATTTTGCAAGGCGAAAGACCGATGGCCGCAGATAACAAGACTTTGGGTCGTTTCATCTTAGACGGTATTCCGTCTGCTCCGCGCGGCGTGCCGCAAGTGGAAGTGAAATTTGATATTGATGCCAACGGCATCTTGAATGTTTCTGCCACTGACAAGGCGACCGGCAAAAAACAGCAGATCACCATTACCGCTTCTTCCGGATTGTCTAAAGAAGAAGTGGAGAAGATGAAGAAGGAAGCCGAACTACATGCTGAAGAAGATAAGAAAAAACGAGAAAATATTGATATCAAGAATCAGGCTGATGCGGTTTGCTTTTCCACTGATAAACTAATCAAGGAAAGCGGCGATAAAATGAAGCCGGAAGACAAGACTGAATTGGAAGAAAAATTAGCGGCCCTAAAAGCGGTTAAAGACGGCGAGCAGTATGAAGAGATGAAAAAGAAATTGGAAGAACTGACTGTTGTGGCGCAAAGAATTGGTACTGCTATGTATCAGAATAATGCGCAACCGAATAATGAACAGCCGGCTGCCGGTGAGACTCCTAAAAATGAAGAAAATGTAGTGGAGGGCGAAGTGGAAGATAAGAAATAATTAGGCTAATATAAAAACCACCCCTGACGGGGTAGTTTTTATTGCCTTACAGGCGAAGTATAGACTCGTCACTTGATATTAGTATAGTCTTTTTAGAGAGAAAGTCAATTTTCTCCCTGTGGAGGCGCCGGGAGTTGAACCCGGAAGGCTTAGAGTGACGAGTCCAGTCTTGCGCCTGCCGCCCCCACAGAATTATTATTACAAATAGGTCATGAAGAAACGCTAAAGAATAATTTAAGACTTATTAAATCCACCTTTTATTTATGTCCAAGGATTATTATAAAATTTTAGGAGTTGATAAATCAGCCAATGCTGATCAGATTAAGGTTGCTTTCCGTAAGTTGGCTCATGAGCATCATCCGGACAAAGGCGGTGATCAAGAAAAATTTAAGGAAATTAATGAAGCCTATCAAGTCCTCAACAATCCCGAGAAGCGCCAGCAGTATGACCGCTTCGGTTCGGAGTCTTTCTCCGGCGGCAATGGGTTTAATTGGCAGAACTTCAATCAGGGAAACGCTAATTTCGATTTTGGTGATATCGGTGATATGTTTGGTGGTTTTTCTGATATGTTTGGCTTCGGCCAAGGTCGTCGTAGTGCTACGCCTAATCACGATGGCCGTAGTCTGGAAATGGCTTTAACCATTGATTTCGCCGAAGCGGTTTTTGGTACCCAAAAAGAGATTAGCTATCAGCGCCATACCGTTTGTCCTGATTGTCGAGGGACCGGTGGCGACCCCAAGGCTAAAGTGGAGGATTGTCGCAGTTGCGGCGGTCGTGGTCGCGTGGTGCGTTTGCAACGGACTATTTTAGGCAGTGTCCAAGTAGAAACCATTTGTCCTGATTGTCAGGGAGAGGGGAAAAAATATTCACGTCTCTGCGACCAATGCTCTGGCCGCGGTATAGTTCGCGAGCAGGCCAAGATAAAGGTAAAAATTCCAGCCGGGATTAACAATGGGGAGACTATCAGATTGAAGGATCAAGGTGAGGCCGGGGTAAAGGGTGGAAACTTTGGTGATCTATTCTTGCATATCAGGGTCAAAGAGCACAAGAAATTTGTTCGGGATAATGATAATATTTTAAGCCAAGAAGAAATCGGGGTTAAGCAGGCCATTTTAGGAGATAAGATTGAAGTCGATACGGTTGATGGACCGGTGACTTTAAAAATTCCAGCTGGCACCCAACCCAATACTACTTTCAGGATCAAGGAGCATGGATCGCATCGTCTGCATAGTCGTGGCCGCGGCGATCATTTGGTAAATATTAAAATTATTATTCCTAAAAATATCAGTCGGGGAGCGGAAAAAGTTTTGGAAGGGTTAAACATCTAATATGAATTATCAATATATTGATACTCACTGCCATTTGAATTTTAAAGATTTTCAAGAGGACGCTGATCAAGCACTGGACCGATCTTTGGCGGCTAAGACCGCCGTTATTATTGTCGGTTCGGAAACTAAAACTTCAAAACGTGCTATTGATCGCGCGCAAAAACATCCAAGCGGTGTTTATGCCACTATTGGTCTGCATCCGATTCATTTAGAGCAAGCGTTAGTGGAAAATCACAGCGAAGAAGGCGATTATGCCTTCCAGTCTCGTGGTGAGGAGTTTAATTATCAAGAATATCTGGATCTAGGGAAGAGCCCTAAGGTGGTTGCTATTGGTGAGGTCGGTTTGGATTATTATCACCTCAATCCGAATAAAGATGCCGATTTACAGAAACAAAAACAGAAAGAAGTCTTTATTCGACAACTAGACTTAGCCCAAGAGCTAAATTTACCAGTTATTATTCATTGTCGTGAAGCTCATGACGATCTTTATCCTTTATTACAAGATTATCAAGCAAAGAATGGTCTGGGGGAAAAACCTTGGGGAGTCATTCATTGTTTTTCGGGCGATTTAAATTTAGCGCGAAAGTATATTGATCTCGGGTTGTTAATTTCTTTCACCGGTATTATTACTTTCAGTCATCAATGGGATGAGGTGATTAAAGAAATCCCTTTGGAAAAAATGATGATTGAAACCGACTCTCCCTACTTGACGCCAGTGCCTTTGCGCGGGAAGCGGAATGAGCCAGCCTATGTCCAATACGTAGCTAAAAAAATTGGGGAAGTGAAGGGATTAAGCCAAGAAGAGGTGGGGAGCAAGACTCTAAGGACCGCCATGGATTTTTTTTGTTTGTCTGATTTGATATAATTAGAGATAAGCGCTATAATACCCTAATAATATTTTATTCTATGGCTTCCAACAAGAAAGCCTTCACCCTAGTAGAACTATTGGTAGTGATAGCCATTATTGGACTATTGGCTACTCTGTCAGTCATTGCTTTAAATAGTGCCAGGGCTAAGTCTAGAGATGCTAAGAGGGTGGCTGATGTTAAACAGATCAGTACGGCTTTAGAGCTATTCTTCAATGATGCTGGTAGATACCCCACTGATCTAGAATGGGCTAGTGGCTCTTTAGAGTATAATGGTCAGACCTATCTCACCACCATTCCCTCAGCCCCCTCCCCAGCTGATGGTAGCTGTGACTCTACTACCAACTCTTTCTCTTATACCCAGGATAATAGTGGTGAATCATATACCCTGACCTTCTGTACTGGTGGAGTAGTGGGTTCTCTTGCTGCCGGTGAGCTTTGTGCCACCCCTAGTGGGATGGCGGCTTGTGGTGGTGGAGGGGGTTGCATTCTTGATTGTTCCGGCAAGAATTGTGGTGATGATGGTTGCGGCGGAAGCTGTGGTACTTGTACTGGTAACGATGTTTGTATTAGTGGCACCTGTGCTACTCCTCCTTTCGCTTGTGGCGATCAAGTTACTATTACCTCTCTCTTGGGCCATACCTGTAATGCCGATGCCCCGGATTATGATACCTGCACTTATGACACTGTCACAATTGGGACTCAGTGTTGGATGAAACAAAATATGAACCTTGGTGCTATTGTTAATGGAGGTACCAGCCAAAGCAGTGGACCAACTTTAGAAAAATACTGTTTTGACAATATTGGTGGTAATTGCCAAGCGGCCGGAGGTTTTTACCAGTGGGATGAAGCTATGCAATATTCCACCTCAGAAGGCGCCCAAGGTATCTGCCCTTCCGGCTGGCACGTTCCATCTGACGCCGAACTAAATACTTTAGATCAATATTTAACCGACACCAGTTGCGATGCCAATCGCTACAATGATTTTGGTTGCGCTAACGCTGGCAATAAATTAAAGGTTAGTGGTGGCTCTGGATTTGATGCCATTCTGGGCGGAGTTTGTTATCAGGGCGGGCCCTTCTATGGTCCTGGTATCTGGGCCTCTTTTTGGTCGTCATCAATGAATGGATCAAATTCTTGGATACGGCATTTAAATGCAAGTTACGCATCAATTTATCGAGGCGTTGATGTTCGAAGTAACGGTTTTTCTATTCGGTGTGTCCAAAACTAGCTACAGCTTGATTTTTTGGTAATAAAATAATATTTTTGTCAATTATACAATAAATTGTTGACTTTGGGTTTAATAAGCTATAAAATATAATACTAAGTTGACAATCACGTTATGAGACTTAGAAGGGCTCCTGGCCCTCATTTTGTTGTTTTTATGCCAAATAGACAACCTAAAAATCAGAAAACTGATTATTCCTGGGCTGAGCCGATGAAGATTTTTGCGCGTCTCTCAGTGTGGATAGTGGTACCGGTATTGATCGGTTTGTTTTTAGGGAAGTGGCTGGATAAAAAGAACGCCAGCGAACCGAAATGGTTTTTGATCTGTGTCGGCATCTCATTCGTGGTTTCCATGGTGATGCTGGTTAGAGAGACCATGAAAGAATATAAAAAAATTGATAAACAGAAATAATTTGTATGGCCGAGGGTAATAATTCCGAACAAATAGTTCACGAAAATACTTTGTATGCCGAACCGATATTCCATGTCGGTAGTTTTCCCATCACCAATTCCTTGCTTAATTCTTGGTTGGTGGTTTTAATCGTGGTGATCTTGGCCTTGTTTTTGCAGCGGCGAAAAATCAGATTAATCCCGCGCGGCTTGCAAAACGCTTTGGAAATGGTCTTTGAATTATTTTTTGGTTTGTTTGATATGGTGACCGGCTCCCGCGCCAAGACTTTGAAATTCGCGCCTTTTGTCATGACCTTCTTTTTCTTCGTGTTAATCAGCAACTGGATGGGATTACTCCCGGGAGTGGGTTCTATCGGCCAAGTGGCCTTAGAACATGGCGAAAAAGTGTTTATTCCATATTTCCGAGGCGGCACCGCTGATCTTAATACTACTCTAGCTTTAGCAATTATCGGCGTGGTGATGAGCCACATTTTAGGAGTCATCGCTTTGGGCTGGTGGAAATATTTGAATAAGTTTTTGAATTTTAAAGTATTATTGGAAATACCAAAAAAGGTTATTAAGGAACCGACTATTTTGTTGGTCAATCCGATTAAGTTTTTTGTGGGGGTGATTGAAATCATCGGCGAGTTCGCTAAGATTGCCAGCTTGTCCTTTCGTTTGTTCGGCAATATTTTCGCTGGGGAAGTGCTTTTGGCTTCCATGTCGGCCATTTTAGCCTTTGGGTTGCCTTTGCCTTTCATGTTTTTGGAAGTGATTGTCGGCTTAATTCAGGCTTTAATATTTTCTATCCTAGTTTTGATATATTTGTCTATTGCCACTACCGCCGAGGAGCATTAATTTAACGTTAATAATTTAAATATAAATAATTAATTTAAACCACTATGGAAAATGTCATGTTAGCCAAGGCTTTGGCCATCGGCTTGGGTTCTGTCGGTACTGGCTTAGGCATCGGTTTTATCGGTGCTAGAGCTATGGAATCAATTGGTCGCAACCCGGAAGCTTCCGGTAAGATCTTGGTTCCGATGTTGTTAGCTTGCGCTTTTGCCGAAGCTATCGCTATTTATGCGTTAGTCGTCGCTTTCAGTATTAAATAGTAGTCTGACGAATTCTCCGGGAAATCCCGGAGAGGGGTGAGCTTATTATTTAGAATTATAAAAAGATATGGATTCTTTAATTTCTATTTTTCACATTGATTGGAAAATCTTAATCGCCCAGATTATTAATTTTGGCATTATTTTTTTCGTCCTCTATCGTTTTGCCTTCAAACCTTTGTCCAAGATGATGAATGACCGGACTAAATTAATTGAGAAGGGACTAACTGACGCTAAAGATATTGAAAAGAAATTGACTCAGACTAATTTCGAACAGGTTGAAGTTTTAAACCAGGCCAAGAAAGACGCTTTGGCTATCGTGGAGAAGGCCAATGTTCAAGCCGAAGAGAACAAACAGAAATTAGTAGAAAAAACCAAACAGGAAGTGGCTCAGATCATCGTCCAGGAAAAAGCTAAGATTCAAGCGGAAAAAGATAGCTTGCGGGAGGAATTGAAGAGGGAAATGGCTGAATTGGTCATCTTGGCCACCGAAAAGGTGATTGGTGAAAAAATGGACGGAGCTAAGGATAAAGAGCTGATCGCTAAGATTATTAAATAGTTTTATGAAAATTACCTCTAAACAATACGCCTTGGGCCTGATGGAGGCTATTGATGGCCAGAGCGGCAAAGAATTGGATAAGGTTTTGTCCGGCTTTGTAGCTTTGCTGATTAAAAATCGCGACTTCAACCGTTTGGAGGCAATTTTGGATTTCTTCAGCCAGGCTTATGACAAATCCCAGGGTGAAATCGGCGCTGATTTAGTATCTGCTTTCCCGCCCACTGAAGCGATTAAAAAACTGGCGGCGGAGTATATTTCTAAAAAAACCGGAGTGGAAAAAGTTAATTGGAGATTTAAGGAAGACAAAAATATTTTAGGAGGTCTAGTGTTGCGCTATGAAGGCCGAGTATTGGATGCTTCTTTGCGCCAATCGCTTTCCCGTTTAAAAGAAAAAATTAATCAATAATTTAAATATTTAATTAATCGATATGTCTAATAACGTCAAAGATTACATCATTTCCCAGATCAAAAACCAGATTGCCGGTTTTGAAGCTGAGGTCAAAGAACAATCAGTCGGCCGCGTTTTGAAAGTGGCTGACGGCATCGCCTTGGTTTCTGGTTTGCCGGAAGCGATGATGAGCGAAATTATTTTATTTAAAGCCGCCAAAGAAGAAGTGGTGGGCGTAGTTTTGAACTTGGAAGAAAACCAGGTTGGCGCCATCATCTTCGGCGATTACATGGATATCAAAGAGGGCGACGAAGTGGTCTGTACCAAGAGAATTTTGGAAGTGCCGGTTGGCGAAGCCTTAGTCGGCCGTGTAGTGGATCCTTTGGGCGAACCTTTAGACGGCAAGGGCAAGGTGGACACCAAAACTTTTTATCCGGTGGAAAAGATTGCTCCGGGCGTTATTACCCGTGCTTCCGTCAAACAACCGGTTCAGACTGGTATCAAAGCTATTGATGCTATGATTCCTATCGGCCGCGGCCAGAGAGAATTAATCATCGGCGATCGCCAGTTGGGGAAAACCGCTATTGCTATTGATGCTATCATCAACCAGAAAGGGCAGAACATGAAATGTATTTATGTGGCTATTGGCCAGAAAGAATCCAAGATTGCCAACATCGTCGCTAAATTAGAAGAGCATGGCGCTATGGAATATACTACTGTGGTTTTGGCTGGCGCCTCTAAGTCTGCTTCATTATTATATATCGCTCCTTATGCCGGTTGCGCTATGGCCGAATACTTTTTGGATAAAGGGGAAGATGTTTTGATTATTTACGATGATTTGTCCAAACACGCTGTTTCTTATCGCGAAATATCTCTATTGCTTCGTCGCCCTCCGGGACGCGAAGCTTATCCGGGCGATGTTTTTTATCTTCATTCCCGTTTGTTGGAAAGAGCTTGTAAGCTTAATCCTGATTTCGGTGGCGGATCAATTACCGCTTTGCCGATTATTGAAACTCAAGCCGGAGATTTATCCGCTTATATTCCGACCAATGTTATTTCCATTACCGATGGTCAGATTTTCTTGGAACCGGATCTTTTCTATCAAGGCAACCGTCCGGCCGTGAACGCCGGTTTGTCCGTGTCCCGCGTCGGTTCCACCGCTCAGATCAAAGCGATGAAAAAGGTGGCCGGCAAGATGCGTTTAGAAGCCGCGCAATATCGGGAATTGGCAGCCTTTGCTCAATTCGGTTCTGATTTAGATGAAGATACCAAAAACAAGTTGGAAAGAGGCAAGCGTCTATATGAAATCTTCAAACAGGATCAATATACTCCGTTAGCCGTGGCTAAGCAGGTTATTGTCTACTACTCCTTAATTAACGGATTGACTGATAATGTGCCGGTAGAGAAAATGCGTGAGTTTGAAGCCGGATTAATGAAGTATACTGACTTAAATGACGGAGTAATCAAGATGATTGATGACCGCAAGGACTTAGATGAAGAGATTGAAAATGAAATTAAGAAATTAGTCGATGGCTACAAAGCCACTTTAGATTATTTGATTAAGTAATTATGGCCAATACTAAGGAGATATCACGTCGAATAAAATCAGTTTCCAGCACCAAAAAGATTACTAAAGCTATGGAAATGGTGTCGGCCGCTAAAATGCGCAAGGCCGTGGAAGCTGTAATCAAAACTCGTACCTATGCTAACTTAAGCTGGGAGACGGTTTTGCATTTGGCTAATCTTTCTCAGGCCAAGAATGAAGTTTTACATCCTTTATTGAGCGCCCGCTCTAGCGTCAAACGAGTGGCGGTTATCGTGGTAACCTCTAATCGTGGTTTATGCGGCGGCTTTAATTCGGCCATTATCGCTAAAGCCAAGGAGTCTATCAAAAAACACGATGTGGAAACAGATATTATTTTAGTCGGCAAAAAGGGATTACCCTTGGCTCAGGCCGGGTATAATATTGCCGCTGAGTTTTCTAAATCCGATTTGATTTTGTCGGCCGCGGAAACTAATCCGATTGCCCGAATGGCAGTGGCTGATTATCTGACCGGAAAATATGATAAGGTCATGTTGGCTTATACCGATTTTGTCAGTGCCGTGAAACAAGTGCCTCGGGTTAAACAGCTTTTGCCGGTAGATGTTAATGCCGAAGATGAATATTTAGGAGTAGTCGGCAAAAGCGAGACCGTGGGAACCAAAAAAGATTATTTAGAAGAGAAGAGCAAAAAACATTTGAGCGCTGGTGAGTTTACTTATGACTACACCTTTGAACCGGGCCCGAATGAAGTTTTGGATAGAATTGTGCCGCGCTTAATTGAAGTGCAATTGTATCAAGCCTTATTAGAATCCAGCGCTTCTGAGCATAGTGCCAGTATGGCGGCTATGCACCAAGCTACCGAAGCCGCTTCGGATATGGTTAGTGAGTTAACCCTGTTTTATAACAAAGCCCGCCAGGCCAGCATCACCGCTGAAATTGCTGAAATCAGTGCCGGGGCCAATGCTTTAAATGAATAATTAATTATTTATATAAATATTTTAGAAAATTATATGAGTCAAGCTAAAAACAATAAAGGAATTGTGAAGCAGATCATCGGCGTGGTAGTGGATGTCTATTTCGCTGATAATTTGCCGGAAATCTTCCATGCCTTGGAAGTTAATTTAGGCGGCAAGAAATTAGTTTTGGAAGTTGAGCAGCATATCGGCTCTAACTTGGTTCGAACTATCGCTATGAGCTCCACTGACGGATTGAAACGCGGCGATGAAGTTTCCGATACCGGAGCCCCGATTAGCGTTCCGGTGGGAGATGGAACTTTGGGAAGAATTTTTAATGTTTTGGGCGAAACGGTAGATGGCGGCGAAGAGGTCAAATCAGAAAAAAGATACCCTATTCATCGCAGCGCTCCTTCCTTTACCGAACAATCAATCAAGACTGAAATCTTGGAGACCGGTATTAAGGTTATTGACCTTATCTGCCCGATTGTTAAAGGCGGCAAAGTGGGTATGTTCGGCGGTGCTGGTGTTGGAAAAACTGTAGTTATTCAGGAGTTAATTCACAATATCGCTTCCGAACATGGCGGCTATTCCGTTTTTGCCGGGGTGGGAGAAAGAACTCGCGAAGGTAATGACTTATATCATGAATTTAAAGATAGCGGCGTGTTGAGCAAAGTGTCCATGGTTTTCGGCCAGATGAATGAACCGCCGGGAAGCCGCGCTCGCGTCGCTCTGTCTGGTTTGGCTATCGCGGAATATTTCCGGGATGAAAAGAATCAAGATGTATTATTCTTTGTTGATAATATTTTTCGTTTTACTCAAGCTGGTTCCGAAGTGTCCGCTTTGTTAGGCCGCATGCCGAGCGCTGTGGGTTATCAACCGACTTTAGCCAGCGAAATGGGAGAACTGCAAGAACGTATCACTTCCACCAAGAACGGTTCTATTACCTCTATTCAGGCGGTTTATGTGCCGGCTGACGATTTGACCGATCCAGCTCCGGCTACTACTTTTGCTCACTTAGATTCTACTGTGGTATTATCCCGCTCATTATCCGAATTAGGTCTTTATCCGGCTGTGGATCCGCTAGATTCTTCTTCTATCATTCTTGATCCGAAAGTGGTGGGCGCCGAACACTATGATGTGGCTCGCCGTGTTCAAAAAGTTTTGCAGCGCTACAAAGACTTGCAGGATATTATCGCCATTTTAGGTATGGAAGAATTGTCCATTGAAGACAAGCTCACCGTTTCTCGTGCCAGAAAAATTCAACGCTTCTTGTCTCAACCTTGTTTCGTGGCCGAAACTTTCACCGGTCGTCCGGGCAAGTATGTCAAATTAGCTGATACCATCAAAGGTTTCAAGGAAATTTTAGATGGCTTGCATGATGACAAGAATGAAGGCGACTTTTATATGCGCGGCGGTATTGAGGAAGTGGGGAAGGAATAGGCAGTCGGGAGTGAAATTTTGCTAAAAAGATGCTAATATAGTCTAGTAAACCATTATGTCAATCGACAAAAAAACAATTAGATTTGAAATAGTCACTCCGGAAAGAGTGGTTTTGAAGGAGGACATCTTGCAGGTTTCAGTCCCAACCCAGAGCGGTGAGGTGACTATTTTGCCCGATCATATTCCCTTAGTCTCTATTTTGCGTCCGGGGGTAATTGAAGTGAAGAAAGAAAATGGCGAGCAGGAAGTGATGTCGGTTTCCGGCGGCTTTGTGGAAGTTTTAAAAAACAAGATAGTGATTTTGGCCGATACTGCTGAGATCGCGGTGGAATTAGATGAGACCAGAATTGAAGAAGCTCGACAGAAAGCGGAAGAGATGAAGAAATGGAAGGATATTGATGCCGTTCAATTCGCTGAGATCAACGCTTTAATTGAAAAGCAGTTGGCTCGCTCCAAAGCGGTGAAGAGATGGCGGAATATAAAAAGTTTAAAAAATAATTAATATATCGTTCTTTTGTATGACTGAAAATAATTTTGAAATGAAAAAACAACCAGTAGTAAACATCTTGGAAAAGATCCAGCAAGGAATGTCCTTCGCTGAAGCTATGGCGGAAGTACCGGCCGCGGCTTTTATTCATCGTCCCGGCTGTCTTTGTTGCTCTGACGGACGTTTTTCTCCGGAGAGCCAAACTTTAGACAAAGAGGGAATGGCCGGTCAAGGCGTTTTGCTTCTATTTAGCGAAACTGAATTGAATGACTTTATCGCTAAGCTGAAAAACAATTCTGAAGCCCCCCAGCTCATCGCTAGCCATGAAGGCTGTGGAGCAGCGGCGATAGCTTTTAAGGCTATCAAGGAGCTGATGGCTAAAGACGATGACAAGGAAGTGGCGCGGATTTTCGCTTTCTTGGGTATTTCTCAATTGCCGGCCACTGCCGATGAATTGGGGATTATTTACACCAAGCGTTTGGCGGAAATGGTCGGGATTGACTATGGCCATATGAATTTGCCGGAGGATAAGACCGAGCATAATGAATCGGGGATAATCGTCACCGATATTGATTTTGATGAAAGTTTCGTGGAAATTGACGACCAGCAGTTTTTCAACTCCGCTTCTCCTAAATTGGGATTGAGCGATAGTTATATTGCCACCGAACTCACCAAACTCACCGAAATAGCTTTTAGTGATCATGGCCGTTTGGGACACCATCCAGACGAAAATTTCTATCTCTTGGTAATTTCCAGTCCGCAGGGAGCTGAAAGACTTAAAGCAATCGCTGAAACCGTTGCTCAGAATCCGAATTTTTCCGGTCGGGTGAAGGTGGATGTTTTTGTCAAGAACAATTAATCAATTTTTCTTTTGTCATAAAAAGCTTGGCTGTCAGCCGGGCTTTTTTAATTTTTAAGCCAAAATCAGCCAAATTAAGAGCGGCTAGTCAAAGCGATTATGGCCTTAGTGGGGAAGTGTTAGCTGAGGTTGTTTTTAGATTAAGAAAAAGCGCTAAATTAGGGTCAATTTTGTTTGCGCTTTTTTTTGTTTTGTAGTAAAATAAAGGTATATTGATTTTAAAATTGGGCCGGTATATGGCAGAACAAATAGACAATTTTTCGGCCGAACAGGAGGCGGCTCAAAGAATAGAAGCCGAAAGAAATCAGGCTCGATTATTGGCTGAGCAACAAGCTCAAGCTGCCGCATTGGCCGAACAAAGAATGGCCACCTTGAAGGGCAAGGGCGACTCCGGGGGAGCAACGCAGGCGTTGTCCAAGGGTATTACTTTACTTTTAAAATTAGCGTTAAAAGCGGAAACGACTATCCTGTTTGCTTTGGGCGTAGCTTGGATTAACATCCATCTGCTGATGAGCAAGTTCATGCCTAAGCTTTTCGTGCCTCTGGGCTCTGAGGATATGGGCAAGAAATCTAACATGCCCGCATCCATGCAGAAGATGCAGCAGAAAATCATGGCTCTCAAGGATAATGTTATCCATTTCGCTGAAACCGGTTGTTGCTGTATGATCATTATCATTGTTCTCTTGATTGTCTCCGTTATTGTAGCCGCTTTTGATCCTTCCACTAATGGTGTCTTTGGAATATTTGAATTTTAGGACCGAATAATATTAATCCACCCTTAATCCCATGTCTAGGTGGTTATCTAAAAAACAAGTCATCTCACTCCTGTCAATTATTTTATTAATAGGCGTGTTTTTTGTAGTTAAGCCGGTTGAAGCCAGCGCTATTGGCGATGCTGTCGCCAAGGTTTTGGGCTGGATTATTTATGCTTTAGTCTATGTCATCGGCTTGATTTTGATGTTGGTGATGTGGGTGCTGATTAAAGTCGCCCAATTCAATGATTTTATCAATGCTGAACCGGTGGTCTATGGCTGGGCAATCGTCCGCGATTTATGCAACATGTTTTTTATCCTCATCTTGTTAGTCATTGCCTTCGCTACTATTTTGAGAATAGAGCAATATAGCTTCAAGAAGATGCTGCCGACTTTAATTATCATGGCAGTGCTAATTAACTTTTCTAAAACTATTTGTAGCATCTTGATTGATTTCGCTCAAGTTATCATGTTGACCTTCGTTAATGGATTTAAAGATCTCGGAACCGGCAATCTCACCAATATGTTGGGAATTGACAAGCTGATGACCATGAGCTCATCGACGGCTGACCCTGGGGATGTTAATTTATGGTCCATTGTCGGTTCTTACATGCTGGCCTTACTTTACGCTACTATCGCTTTAATAGTTATCATTACCATGTTGGCAGTGCTCGTAATGCGCATGATCATGATTTGGGTTTATGTAGTGTTATCACCTTTTGCCTATCTGCTTTCTGCTGTTCCGGGCGGGCAAGGATATGCTCGTCAATGGTGGCAGGAGTTTTCTAAGAATTTGATTATCGGCCCGGTCTTAGCTTTTTTCATCTGGTTATCTTTCGCTTCCTTGGGAGGCGTAGAAGAGCCGCAGGTGGTGGCTAATATCAAAAAGATTAATGAAAATCAGCAGAGCGGCGCCGAGGGACAGCTAGGGACTGTTAGTGTCGGTCCGACTGCCGGTATTACCGAAGCCGGTTCTCCGGATCACATGATTAAGTTTATTATCTCCATCGCCATGTTATTAGGCGGATTGATGATTTCTCAGCAAATTGGCGGACAGGCCGGAGCAATGGCCGGCAAAGGCATGCAGAAATTACAGAAGCTAGGCAGCAGCGCCACCAAGAGTTTGGGTACTGGTTTAAAGAGAGCTACCGGCGTGGAAAGAGTCCAGATGGCTTATAAGTCATATAAGGATATGAAGGTGGCTGATCGCAGTCAGAGAGCTCGTGACGACGCGGTCAGAGCTAACAGAGCCATTGGAAAAACTAAAGAAACTTTGGCTAAGCCGTTTAATAAATTACAAGAAACTACTTCTACCAGACTGGCAGCTAATTTTGGCGGCCAGAAACAGAAACAGGCCGAGGCGGAGAGATTGCGTTTGGAAACTGAGAAACAAACTAGAACCACTACCGTTGATGATGAGATCAAGAAAAATCAGGACATGATTAAAGATATTGATGCCGGCTACCCAGAGGCTAATAGAGAATTGCAAAATTTGAACGATCGCGAGGCTGCCGGCGACATTTTGACCAATCAAGAACTTGCTCGACAGGCTGAATTGGAAACTGTAATTGCTGACCCGGAGAGGTTCAGAGATGAAGCTTTGGCTGAAATCGATAGGTTGAAAGCGGAAAAGGTAGAGATTGAAATACAGTATAATTCTAATATTGAAACTGAACAGGAAAAGATTGATAAATACTCTAAGCGTCAATCCCGAGCCAAGAAGATTATCAGTACTGGTATGGCTGCCTCTTTGGGCGTGGCTGGAGCCGGATTGGCTTTGACTGGTATCGGTACCCCGGCGGCCTTCGGCGCCGTTACCGGATCAGTCGGTGCGCTGACTGGATTGATAGCTAAGAAGAATTTAAAGAATGCCGGCAAAGATAATTTGCGCCGGGCAGCTAATTACAATAGTCAAAAGATTGGTATGCAGAAGGACACCATGAAGTTCATGGGTAAAGAGAAGCTATTGGATACCATAAAAAATTCCACTAATCATCACGAACAGGCAGCGGCTACTATGATTGCCTTGGAAAAAGGAGATGTTTTCTCCAGTTCTCAAGAAGCCGCTAGATACAAGGATCAAGCCGCTAATCGTTTTAAGGGTGATGACCGAGTGGTGAGCATGTTGGATGCTTCTGCTGACAAGTTCTATCCGGAGCATTCTAAACCGATTTCTGAATTAAAATTGGGCGGCCCGAAAGCTTCCGCTGCTTCCAAGCAGATTGTTTCCGAATTGAATCAGGGCATCACCAAGATTTCTGATTTGAGCGCCGAAGCTATTGACCTAACCATTCAAGATATCGTTTCCGGTTTGAAGGATAGAACCTTCCAAACTCAGTTTGATGCCGCTCCAGACCAGCGCAAAGAGGCTATGAAGCAGTCCTTGGATAGAGAAGTGGTGAGGGCTCGCCAAGATTTAGCGGCGGCTACCACCCCGGAGGAAACTAAAACTAGAGATGAGCAATTATATAAGGCGAAGAAAAAATTGTCCTATGCCAAGGGCTATGATTTGGATTCTTTCGGTCCTTCCTCTGATCCGGTTAATAAAGCTCACAAGGATAAATACTTAGGAGAAATGAAGGACGAAGAAGTCAAGAAGACTATTAAGAGCAAAGATACTAAAACTCAGTTCTTCAATGAAATTAAAGTTCGCTTGGAAGGTTCTGGCTTAAACGGCGCCTCCAGCAATGAAGAAGTAGCCAAGGCTTTAAAGGGCATCTTAAAGAATGCCGGTTTGGACTCCGTCGGCGATCCGGTGACCAAGACTATCATTTCTTCCTTGCGCAATAATATCGCCACTTTAACGCCGCCGGCTCGGACGCCTTAATTAATATTTTATGAACGAAGATAAGAACATCCAATTTTTAGACAAAATAGATACTCTTTCCGATGAGGCTCAGCTTTATTTTGGCTCCAAAGTCATCGGCCAGCGGTTCATTGACCTCCAGGTCAAATACAAGCTGGATGAAGATTTTATCTATAACCTATTCGTGGATATTGTCTTGGCTAATTTTGACTTCTCGCTTTTAGACAAAGGTGTTAGTCAGAAAGGTCTAGCCGCTGATATTTTGGGTCATTTATTCTTGCCGGTCGCTCCTTTCATCGGCAAAGATGTTAAGGCGGAGATTATCAAGCGCGGCGGATTGGCAGAGAACTATCAAAAATCAATTGATGCGTTCCAGGAGCTAATAAGTGATGAAAACTTTAATTTCGTGGAAGAGATGGCTGAACTGCAAGAAAGCACTTTCAACCCCGAAGAAGAAGAAAACGCTTCTTTAAGAATATTTTCCGAACAGCTTAAAGATATTTTGGGAGAAACTGATCAAAAGATATTAACCGATTTAAACGGCGCCTTAGTCTATTTGTTAATCAACAAACCGGATTTCAGTGTTAAGGTCAATAAAGCATTATTGAATAATCAGGAAGTGCTCACCGAAAAGGGGGTAATTTTAGAGGGAAAATTACAGCCCGGCACCATTGCCAATTGGTTGAAGCATTTTATTTCTGAAAATGGCAGCGAGAATTTTAATATCGTCGTTTTGTCTAAATATTTAACTACCACTCCCAGCGTCAAGAATTTGGGGGAGAGTGACCGTCGTTTATTACGTCGATTATTAAAACTATATCGCAGTTTGATATTCTATCCGGAAAGCATGGCCGGATTATCTCCGGAAGAATGGGAGATAATTCCTTTGGAAAAAGAATCTCGAGAAGCTGCCGCGCCGCGCCGTTCCATAGCCATCCCTAAGGAGGCAAAGCCGGAGATTAAGCCAGTCCTAGCCGCTCCCGTTCCGGCTCCAGTTAAATCGGCGGCCGCTGCTCCTAAACCAGCTGATGATTTAGAAAAAATGTTAGCAACTTATCCGGTGGGCAGCTTAGAGCGCCGGGCCTTAGAACAAGAAATTAAAAAAAGACAAAACAAAATATAAAATATGTTTGATTATTTAGAAAAGTTCAATCAACTGCCTAAGAGTTTAAAAGACAAAGTTTCCAATCCGGCGGTTATGGCTATTTTAGACGCTTTGGATGAGAAATATCATGTGGAGCTAGCTCCGTTTGTGATGAAGCTCATGGTTAAGGCAATGCCGGCTAATGATTTGCCTTTACGCTTAGCAGAAGAGTTTACCATAGACAAAACAATCGCTGAGACTTTAGCTCAAGAATTGAAAGACAAAGTGCTTTCCGCCGTGGCTGATTATTTAGATCTCAATGTCACCGCTGACCCCTATACTCAAAAAATAGCTGGCGTAGTAAATCAGATTATCGCTCAGGTGGCTGATTTTCCTAATGCCCATGCTTTGGCTGATGCCATTAAGATGTATTTGCGGGGAGTGCGCAATATGATTGATACTAAAGAGGCTTTAGCTAAGAATTTTGGTTTGTCATTTGCCCAGATTGAAAAATTAGTGGGACTGATGAATACGGCCAAGAATAGTCTGATGGAATTGCCGGCCAAAAGACCGACGGGAATGCTGGACAAGCTAAGCGGATTAGAGAAGAAAACCGAAGCCCCCTATGATTTATTAAAAGTATTGGATACTAAACATGAGTTGGAAAGCGGTTTGGATTTAAGCCATGAAATAGCCGCCCCTAAACAGGAACAGGGCAAGAGTTTGGGTATCCCACCAAAAGTGGGCGGCACTGTTTCCATTATTCATGAATTATCCAAATTTGATCATGAGGAAAAACCGGTTATCCCGGCTGTCCCCATGGCTCCCTCAAAACCGAAGACTGAAGAACCGAAACCAATGGCTAAAAAACCGGAAACTATCGCTAAGCCTTTGCCGCCGGTACCGGTGGTGAAACCGGTTTTGCCTAGCCGTCCGGCAGTGCGGGATGTCCGCCAGGTGAAAGTAATGAACCCGATTGATGAAATCCGATTTATGGACCCGGTGAACTTTCGCCGGCTAGGGAATACCCCAGCGGAAATGACCGCTAAGATTAAAGCCAGAATTGATATGCTTCTGAAGGAAGACTATCAGAAAGGCTTGGCCGCGATGCGCTCTTTTAGAGAGAGTCCAATTGGAAGAATGTATCTAGCCATTGCCCGCTACAGCTTATCGCAGGGAGTTGATTTGGCTAAAGCGGTTGATTTATTTAAAGAACAGGACAAGAACTCTTTGACTTTAGCTGAAATGGAAGCCATCATGGAGTTGAATAAAAATATTAATTAGAGTTTTATGCAGCAGTTTACCGTCCCGCAATTTATTGACGTGGAAAGCAAGATTATCGGCCCGATTACCACTCGGCAATTTTTGATTTTTCTCGGCGCTGCTATTTTAGGATTTATTTTCTATAAAGTATTTGACTTTGCTTTGTTTCTCACTGCCACCATCATTGTGGTTTTAGTGGCCGGAGTTTTTGCTTTCTTGCGCATCAATGGCCGCCCCTTCCATTTTTTTGTTTTGAACCTGATTCAGACATTTAGAAAACCGGGGTTAAGGGTTTGGAATCATCGCCAGGGAACCTTTGAAGAGAAAGAGGCTAAAGAAGTGAAATTTGAAGATACGGTAGTGAACAAGGAGTTAAACGAAAAGCAATTACAGGAATTAAGCTTGATTGTGGATACTAAGGGAAAATATCAGGGAGAAAAAGAATAATTCATAATTATTATGCCGGAAAAAAGCCAATTAACTAAGAGTTCGGTCGGTGTTTCCACTCAGCAATATTTGGATATCGCTGAGATCAAAGACAATACCGTTATTATGCGCGATGGCACTTTGCGCTCTGTTTTGGCTGTTTCCAGCATCAACTTCGCTCTCAAGAGCGAAGACGAGCAGAATGCGGTGATTTCTTCCTATGTCAGCTTTTTGAACAATATCGGTTCCATGATTCAAATTGTTATCCAATCCCGGGAGTTGAATATTACTAATTATTTGGAATATTTGGCGCAGAGAGAAAAGGAGCAGACCAACAAGCTCTTGAAAATTCAAACGGCCGATTATATGGAGTACATTAAAGAATTAATCTCCATCGGCAAAATCATGAACAAGCGCTTCTATGTTATTGTTGCTTATAGCGCCACCTCTGACCAGCGCAAAGGATTCTTTACCTCTCTGGGGGAAGCTTTCCGGCCGGCATCATCTTTGAAATTGAAAGAGAGCCGCTTTTTGAAGCTAAAGGAATCGTTAGATCGCCGGGTAGATAGTGTGATGTCTTCCTTGTCTTCTTTGGGCGTGGATGTCAAACAGTTGAACACCCAGGAATTAATTGAATTATATTATCAAACCTATAATCCGGAAACTGCCAAGAATCAGCCTTTGGCTGAGATGGGAAAGTTGCGTGTGGAAATGTAATTTTTGCTTACTATGATTGATTTTAAAAAAATTCAAAAAGAAGACAACCAAACCCAATCTCGCCCCAGCGCTTTGGGTGCTTTGATTGCCTCTTCCACTAAAGCCCAAGGGCTGGATGAGAATGTGGAAGCGACCAGGGAAGTGGTGGCGGAAGAAATCGCTTATCGCCGCGGCGTTTTGTCGGTCCGCGATTTGATTTCTCCGGCTAGTTTAAAAATCAACCCGACTTATTTGATTTTGGGCAAGAAATTTGTCCGCACTATGTTTGTGATTAACTACCCCCGCTATATCGGCGTCGGTTGGTTCGCTCCGATCATTAATTTAAACTATACTTTTGATGTCTCCATGTTTTTCTATCCGGTAAAATCGGCTATTATTTTAAAACAGTTGAAGAATCGGGTGGGTAACTTAGAGGCTCAAATCATGTCCGATGCTGACAAAGGCTCGCCGCGTGATCCGATTAGAGAAACCGCTTTGCGGGATATTGAATATTTGCGCGATGCCTTGACCCAGGGCACGGAGAAATTTTTTCAATTCGCGCTCTATGTCACCATCTATTCCGAAACTTTAGAGGAATTAGACAGATTATCCGACCAAATTGAAGATATTTTTGGCTCCCGGTTGGTTTATTCCAAGCGCGCCTATTACCAATCTGAGCAAGGGTTTAATTCCACTCTGCCTTTGTGTAATGATGAATTATATATTACTTTCAACATGAATTCTTCGCCGGTAGCCTCTTCTTTCCCCTTTATTTCCTCGGAATTAACCAGCGACAAAGGGATATTATATGGCATTAACCGACATAACAACAGCTTGATATTGTTTGATCGTTTTTCTTTGCCTAATGCCAACTCAGTGGTTTTTGCCACTTCCGGCGCCGGCAAGTCATATGCCATTAAATTAGAAGTTTTACGCTCTTTGATGATGGGCACCGATGTTATCATTATTGATCCGGAATATGAATACAAGCATTTATCTGAAGCGGTGGGCGGAACCTACATCAATATTTCATTATCCAGCGAAAGCAAGATTAATCCTTTTGATTTGCCTCGAGCCATTGGCGGCGAAGCTAAGCCCAAGGATATTATCCGCAGCGCTGTTATTACCTTAAAGGGATTGGTGCGACTCATGATTGGTAATTTGAATAATGAAGAAGATTCTTTGGTGGATAGAGCTCTTTTAGAAACTTATGCCAAAAAAGATATTACCCCCGACTCAGATTTGAGTCAGATAGAACCGCCGGTGATGACCGACTTCGCTCAGGTGTTGGATGGTATGGAGGGTGGTACTTCGCTAGGGGAGAGATTGAAGAAATATACCGAAGGTACCTTTGCCGGCTTGCTGAATAATCCGACTAATGTGGAGATGGATAATCAATTAGTTTGTTTCTCGGTGCGCGACTTGGAAGATGAATTGCGGCCGATAGCTATTTATACCATCGTCAATTATATTTGGAATATTGTCCGCAGCCAGATGAAAAAAAGAATCTTAGTGATTGACGAAGCTTGGTGGATGATGCAGAACGAAGACAGCGCCAAGTTTATTTTCGCCCTAGTCAAGCGCTGCCGCAAATATTATTTAGGTGTCACCACCATTACCCAGGATGTTAATGACTTTTTGACCTCCCCTTATGGCCAGGCGATTGTTAATAACTCTTCTTTGCAAATTCTTCTCAAACAGTCTCCAGCCGCTATTGACTTGGTGCAGAAAACTTTCATGCTGACTGAGGGAGAGAAATATCTTTTGTTGGAATGTGGTTTGGGTGAAGGTATTTTCTTTGCCGGCAACAAGCACGTCGCCATTAAGGTGGTGGCTTCCTATACTGAGGATCAATTAATTACCTCTGATCCGCGGCAATTATTGGAAATTGAGGAGGCCAAGAAGCAATTTGCTCAGAATACTGAAGCTCCGGCGCCGGCGGCTACTAACCCGCCCGGGGTGGAAGAGCCGGAGATTGGCTAGTTTGATTTTTTGATGTATAATATAAGTAAAATATATGATGGATAACAAAAAAAGATGGGGAATATTCATTATCGGTACCGCCTTTATCATTCTGGTGGCCATGGCTTTGTTTGTTTATTTTCTAAATCGCCAAAATAATCCGCCGGCTGATAATACGGTCACTCCGTCAGTCAATGAAGCTGACAAGCTGATGTTGGATGCTCAGAAGAATAATAGCTTTAACTATACCTTTGATCCGGCCGCTGAAAAGCAGCGCCCTTTGAATTCGGAAGATATTAAGCAGATGGCTTTGGCTTTTGCCGAGCGTTTCGGTTCTTATTCTAATCAATCCAATTATGACAATATCCGCGATCTGACTATCTTCATGACCGCTGAAATGCGCCGCTGGAGCGATGGCTATATTGCCGAGCTAGAAAGACGCAATACCGATTACGCTAATTACTACGGCATCACTACAGTGGCTATTTCCGGTGAAGTGAAGAGTTTTGATGACAAGGCTGGTACCGCAGAAGTGGTGGTGAGCACCCAGCGTCGCGAGGTGCAGGGGAGTGATAATAACCCGCAGACCTATGACCAGAATATCCGCTTGCTGTTTGCCAAAGAAGGCGGGGAATGGAAAGTAGATGGAGCCTTTTGGGTTAAATAATCAATACTATGCCTAAGGTTGCGCCAAAAAAGACAATTAAGCCGCGAGCCAAGAAACCGGTTGTTAGAAAACCGGCAGCGAAGAAGGCGGTAGCGGCTATTAAATCCAGGGAGAAAAGCAATATTCACTTTGATCGGCTTTTCTTGGCGATTTCTGTTTTTGCTTTTATCGCCGTGGGGTTGACTATCGTAGCTATCCGGTCTAATAACCTATACCAAACCGAAAAGGCCGCTGAAGCTTTAGACGCCACCCCTTTGATATTTGAAAGACACCAGGATCTTAGCCCCAAATGCGGCAGTGATCCGATGGTGACGATGTTAGAGTGTAATACCGATTAAACTATGGCTGAGAAGATTATCTATACTTGCTCAAAATGCGACGCCCAATTCTCTAAATGGAGTGGGCGTTGTTTAGAGTGCGGCTCCTGGGGAACTTTGGGTCAAGAAATCCAAGACAGCGGTGAGAAGCGCCATATTTTAGAGAATCGGACTGCCTTAATCAACTCCGGCGCTAAACTGATTGATCTCACTAAAATTAAAGCCTCTAATGAAGAACGTTTGGATACCGGCTTCGCGGAAGCTGACCGAGTTTTGGGCGGTGGCGTAGTGCCGGGCTCGCTGTTGCTTTTAGGCGGGGAGCCGGGAATTGGCAAGAGTACCATTGTCGCTCAGTTAGCCGATGCTTTGGCTAAAAAGCATCAATTGGATATTTTATATGTTTCCGGTGAAGAGTCCGCCGCTCAGGTTAAATCGCGCTTAGAACGTTTGGGCTGTGATTTAAAGCGGATTAAGTTCATCGGTGAAACCGCCGTGGAGAAGATTATCGGCAGTGCCTTGCAGCTCAAGCCGGCTTTAGTGGTGGTGGACTCCATTCAAACCGTCTATTCCACTAGCCTGCCTTCCGAGGCCGGCAATTTGAACCAGATTAGAGCCAGCGCGGTGAAGTTTTTGGAATTGGCCAAGAGCGAAAACGGGCCGGCGGTATTTTTAATCGGACACATCACCAAGGACGGCCAATTAGCCGGACCGAAATCTTTGGAACATATCGTGGATACGGTAATCTATTTAGAAAATGAATCTATTCATAATTATTCTTTGTTGCGCGTGGTCAAGAACCGTTTTGGCAGTGTTAATGAATTGGGAGTTTTAGAAATGACCGGATCGGGATTTAGGGAAGTGGTTAATCCCACGGCTATCTTTTTAGAAGACAATCGCCGTTCATTGAATGGTACAGTGGTCGGGGCGATGATTGAAGGCAGCCGGCCTTTTTTGGTGGACATCCAAGCTCTGGTCACTAAAACCATCTTTGGCTATCCGCAGCGCAAGGCCTCGGGTTTTGATTTGAATCGTTTGCAAGTCTTGACTGCGGTTTTGTCCAAAAAACAGAAATTAAATTTAGCCAGCTCGGATGTGATAGTCAATGTAGCGGGAGGATTGAAGATTAATGATCCGGCCCTAGATTTATCAGTTTGTTTGGCTATCGTTTCTTCGCTTTTAAATACCGCCATTGACCAGCGGTTGCTAGTTTTGGGTGAGGTGGGTTTGGGCGGAGAAGTGCGCGGAGTGAGCAAAATTGATTTGCGGCTTAAAGAAGCGGCTAAGCTGGGATTTAGCCGAGCGATAGTTCCGGATATGAAAGTGGAGGTGAAAGGCTTGGAGTTGATTAAGGTCAAAACCCTAAGCCAAGCGATTGATTTGATAAACGACTTGAAATAGTGACACCCAATGAAAAAGAGGCTGTGGTTAAGCCTCTTCTTTTTTTGTTGGTTCTTGTTCAGTTGAAACATGGTGCGGGGAGGTCGCTGGCGCAGAGTGTTTTTTGTCCTCTGGTTGGTCTGTCCAGCGTTTCGTGCATTACTGATTTGGGATTGGGCCCCAACCTGATAGCGTCTTTAGAGACGAAATAGGTGGGGGGATTATCAATATAATCTTCGAGGATGGTGATTCTCACCAAATTTCCTCGTGTGTCGTCCCAGTTAATGATGCAATCTCGGCCGTCAAACGTGCCGAATTCTTCCCCTGTTCTTTTCCCCTTTTTTGGAGGTCTTTTTTTGTGTCTCATGGTACAGCCTCCTGTGTTTTTTGTGATAACTATCTATAGTAGTACATTATTTAAGTTTTGTCAATATTGACCTGTGGAAAAAATAATGCTATAACCAGAACAGCTAATATTCGCTAATTTCGTTCATTTTAAAGCCTTATCCCATGAAAATCAACTTTGATCGGACCCCACTGCTTTATACAGTCAAGGCAGTTTTTACTGAAAAATCGGTAACCAAGGACTTTTTGACCCTGCTCTTAATCGTAGGATCATTGGTGGCCGGATACTTCTTTCTGCGTTTTTGTTTCGTAAACGCGGAGCCCATTTGGCAATATATCCACGAAACCATAGCCGCTTTAACCAGCGGCTTTTATTATTCCAAATGTAATCCTTTTTCATATTCTCCTAATTCGGCTTTGAGGAGGGGATATTTTTTTAGTTCTGGGTCGGCAGCTATTATATCCTTAGCCGCTTCTTGAGCGCGATTAATGAGGACGGAATCAAATAGGGAAGCCATTCTGATTTCCGGGAAACCGCTTTGAATGGTGCCGAATATTTCGCCGGCGCCGCGAAGTTTTAGATCTTCATTGGCCAGAGTGAAGCCATCTTGAAATTTGACCATGGCCTGAAGACGGTCAATGGTTTTAGCGCTGGAACCTTCTTCTGGGAAGAGCAAGCAATATGATTGATGCTTGTCTCGCCCAACTCGGCCTCTAAATTGATGCAATTGGGACAGCCCGAAGCGACTAGCTCCCTCAATGGCCATAATGGTGGCATTTTGAATATCCACCCCCACTTCCACTACCGAGGTGGAAACTAATATTTTAATCTGGTTGTTTTGAAAATCCCGCATGATTTTTTCTTTTTCCTCGGCCTTTAATTTGCCATGCAAAAGCCCTACGGAAATATCGGGAAATATTTCCTTGTCCAGTTTCTGATGTTCTAGGGTTACTGATTTCACGCCCAGCTTGTCGCTGGGATCAATTAAGGGACAGATGACGAAAGCCTGGCGGCCTTTGGCAATCTCTTGGCCGATGAAGCGATAGGCTAAATGGCGCTGAGTCTCTGGCACTATTTTAGTGATAATGGTTTGGCGATTTTCCGGTTTGTGGCGAATCAAGGAAACATCCAAATCACCGTAGATAGCCAAAGCTAAAGAGCGAGGAATAGGAGTGGCAGTGAGGGACAAGAAATGAGGAGCCAATACTTCTTTCTGTTGAGTTATTCTCTGCCTCTGTCTGACGCCAAAGCGGTGCTGTTCGTCCACTATAGTCAGGCTCAAGTTGCGGAAAGCTACTTTCTTTTGAATTAAAGCTTGAGTGCCGATGATGATATCAGATTCCAGACTGATATCCGCCGCTTTAGCCCCTTGGCCGTTTATCTCTTTGAAACTATTAGTTAATATACCAATTTTCAGATTCCAGCCCGCCAAGATTTTTTGGCAGCTTTGATAGTGTTGATAGGCTAAAATTTCCGTGGGAGCCATGAGGGCCGCTTGGTGGCCGACATTTTCGCCGCTCACCGAGTTCAACATTGCCAAGATAGCCACGATGGTTTTGCCGCTGCCCACATCGCCGATGAGCAATCTGGCCATGGGGTGGTTTTTTTCTAAATCTTGCAGTATTTCCCAAGCGGCTTGTTTCTGATCCGGGGTTAAGGCGAAGGGCAGAGAAGCGAGCAATTTTTGGACAATATCCTTTTGAAAAATTAATGGCGGCGCTTGGCTCAAGTCCCAGGATTTTTTGGAGAGCTGGGCTTTTAACTGCCGCAGAAAAAGCTCCCCGAATCCCAAACGCTGTTTGGCTTGGCGGAGTTCATTCTCATCTTCCGGGAAATGAATTTTGTATAGTGCCGGATAGATATCTAAAAGCCCTAGGTCTTTTTTGATGTCTTCTGGAATCCAATCTGGCAGGGTTTTGGCTAGAGGCAGAGATTGGGACAGGAAGGAGCGGATTTGTTTTTGGGTTAATCCCTGGGTGGTGGCATAGATCGGGGTTAGCCCTTGAGTATGGAGCGGAGCTTGGTTGAATTCGGTTTTTTCATAGACCGGAGAGCTCAAGACGGCTTGGCCGTGATATTCGGTGACTTTGCCCCCGAGGGATAGATAGTCGCCGGTTTTGATGTTCTTGGCGACAAAAGGCTGGTTGAACCAAATGGCTTTAATGGAGCCGCTCTCGTCGCTAATGAGCGCTTCCACCACGCTCAGACGACGTTTAAAGCTGCGGCGGCTTTGAATCATTTCTACATGACCGTGGATATTGGCCACCGTGTTAATTTTGAGGTTATCAATCATTTGCCTGGGGCCGAAATTGTCATAGCGCCAGGGGAAATAAAAAATCAGGTCTTGGATGGAATCCAGACCTAATTTTTTGAGGCGGGAAGATATAGTCGGTCCAGCGCCATGCAGAGCGCTGAGTTTAGTGGCTAGAGTGTTTGACATGTGCTCTCGTGAGGAGTCGAACCTCAATTGCAAGATCCGCAATCTTGCGTCCTATCCATTGAACGACGAGAGCCAAAATAATTCGTTTGAATTATAGCCGAATTAGTTGGGGTTGTAAAGCCGGCTATAATTTCAACATTTTGGCTATTCCTTCGGATAGGGGAGCATCAGTACGGTCTAAGTCTTCATTTAAGTATTTCAGGAGAAAACGGCGTAAAATAAGGGGGTCAGTGCCATTGAGAGGGATAGATAAGCGGCGGCGGGCAGTATTCTTGTAGTTTAGGTATAAAGTCTTGATATTGTCATCGGGACGAAAAACCACGGCAAAGTCCTTTAATCTCTCATAGGGAATGAGGCGAGGGCCGAAATGGATGCCAGAGCCGGAAACGCTGAAATCGATAATTAAAGGCTCTTGCTGGTCCAGGAAATAGACCAGGGTGCCAGCCATGACGATGAGCAGCCCGAAGAGGTAATTATGGGTGAAAATAGCATAGACTATTAGGGCGATGCCTACGGCGCCGGCAATCAGATACCACTTTTTGTTGTGGCCGCGATGCTCATAGTCCTTAATCTGCCAAGCCATTTTTTCCGGGTTTAAACTGGCTTCCTTGGCCGCCAGTTTCTTGTTTTTTTTAGACATAGTGAAAAAAATTGTCGTTTGACAATGATGATTATATTTTATATGATAATTATACCATATTTTTAAACACTTGGAAATGTCATCTGGAGAGGTGGCTGAGTGGTCGAAAGCGGCAGGTTGCTAACCTGTTATAGGGGTTTTAATCCCTATCAAGGGTTCGAATCCCTTCCTCTCCGCAGATTATAAATAGCCCTAAATAGGGGCTATTTTTGTTTATAAGTTTTTCTCTTTGAAGGGATGTGATATAATTAAAATACGTAATAATTGATGTGATTATTTATAACAGATTTAAAATTTAATGTAACTAATAAATGAAACTTCTTGTTTTGCCACAACTTCGTCAAACCTATAATTATGACTGCGGTTCAAAAGCGACCGAGTCCGTTTTGGTATATTATGGTCTAGACGTAAGGGGGGATGAAATTATAAAATTAGAATCAACCACAAAGAGTGGCACTCGGATTAAAAATATTAAAGAAGTTATATGTCGATATGGTTTAAAAGTTAAATCAGGAAAAATGAGTATTCAGGATTTGAAGAAATATATTGATAAAAAGGTTCCAGTTATGATTGCTTTACAGGCGTGGACTAACAAAAAAAATATTGATTGGAAAAAAAATTGGTCGGACGGACATTATGCGGTTGTTGTTGGCTACACAAAGGATAAAATTATTTTTGAAGATCCGGCCGCGTTTAATTATACTTATTTAACATATAGTGAATTAGCTGACAGATGGCATGATATTGATACTTCTGGAAAAAAATATTTTAATTTTGGCATGGCAATATTTGGCAAAAAACCAAAATTTAAAAAGCGGAAGCTAATTCATATGGACTAAATTAAAAGTTCCGTATGTTTTTTATACTTCACACAAATGGAATACTGTTCTAACTACATCTCGTCCCCTCCGCAGATTGTAAGTAGCCCTCTTTAGGGCTTTTTTGATAGGGAGTTTGTTGCCTCAGAACAATATGATATAATTTTAGTATATGAAATTAATCGAATCAATAAAAAAAGATTTAAATATCGAGCAAATAAATTCCCTCATGGACTCAGTGGGCTGGATTAATCACAGGGGGGCAGAAAAGTGGCGGGAAATTTTAAGTAAATCATCTTTTGTTTATAGTATTTTTGACGGAGATAAAATGGTCGGTTTTGGTAGAATATTAGAAGATGGGACAATGTGCATGCTGTACGATATTGTTGTGCATAAAGATTATCAAGGCAAGGGAATAGGTAAAATGATAATGAACAATTTATTAGATTTTACCAAAGACAAAAACTATATTTCGGTTAGCCTATTCGCTTGGCCAGAAAATAAAGACTTTTTAATACCTTTCTATAACAAATTTGGTTTTGAATTATTTGAAACAGGGATGAGACTTAAGAAATAATCATTCCAGCTTTATTGCTTTAAAAGGGCGTGATATAATCAAGGTATTATAAAATAGTGTAATAACCTTATGAAAACAATCCTGGTTGATGCGGTTGACGCATTTGTTATAAGAACCGAAAATGGAAGTTTTGAGATATTTGAGCCAATGCGTAAACTGCTTGACGGATTTCCTAATAAGAAAATTATTCTGACGGGAGCGAACGATGAACAATACAAGAAATTTGGTTTGGATAAAATGCCTTATGAAGTTTTTACGCTAAAGCATGATCCGGAAAAAACAAACCCCGAATATTATAAAAAGATGTTAGAGTATTTTAATTTGGAAGTGGATGATGTTGTTTATTTTGAGCATAATTCTGAGGCGGTTGCCAGCGCCCAATCCGTGGGTATAAAAACTTATCACTGGGATAATGAAAAGCGGCCGTTAGAAGAATTAGGTATTTTTTTGAAGCAGGGGGTTTAATTTTAAAGTTTTGCCAGATTAAGTATCAGGTCATTTAGCCTTAAAATATTAATTAATATTATTTAAATCGTATGAAGAACTCAACTTTGATTAGGTGGGGCGCGATTCATGCTCTTGGTGTGTTGGTCTATATACTTTTGCTTGCCACTTTCTTTAGCCAGGCTAATAGTTGGTTCGGCCAAGCCGACCAAAAGATCGTTACCCCCGTTGCCGCTTTAATGCTTTTTATTTTTTCTGCATTGGTAACCGGCGGGTTGGTCTTGGGAAAACCGCTCATGCTTTATCTTGATGGCCACAAAAAAGAGGGGGTAAAATTATTGTTTTTTACCGGTATTGGTTTATTTGTTTTTATGATTCTAGCTTTTGCGATTTTGCTCATCATGAAATAGAAAAATATTGCAAACAAAAACAGACTTTAAATAGTCTGTTTTTGTTGAGAGTAATATTGTTAGTCTTATTCCGAAATTATGCCCTTTGCTTTTAAATTCTTTACATAATTTGAGAAAACAGCATTAAATTCATTTAGTAATTTTTGATCCTTCAATCTTTTCAATTCCAGATATTTTTGTTTTACAATTTCATCCTTGTATTGATGGAAAAGATCATCGGCGGGCCAAGAGATATCCATTTTCCAAGAGGTGCTATTTCCGTATTGATTGGAGCCGAATTCTTTGTCTCTCGCTTCTTCATGTTTCTTTTCCACCGGGGACTCCTTTCTAAATACTCCCGCCGGCCAACTGTATCCTTCTATTTTGTCAAATTGGTTTGAACTCATCAGATCGGAAACTTTTAGCGCTGCGGCCCGAGCTTTTTCTTCAGCCATTATTTCTAAACTATTTTTGTTCTTAAATTTAGTTTGTACCAAGACATCAACTGCTTCGGTGTAGTTGGCGGCCTTCTTTTCTTGGACTAGTTTGTCGGCCGCGCGGTTAATAGCTTCAGCCTCTTCTAGAATTGAATCTTGTTGGCTTTCTTCTTGGGAGATGTCCGCCGCGGTTATCGGGGAAAATATCTTCTTCCAAGCGGAAAGATAGGTATTGCGTTCCGCGGCCCTAACTTCTCGGGGGTTATCCACGGGCTTTTTAAGGTCGTCTAAGCTCATCATTTCTTTTGGCATAGAATTATTATTAGCTGTTTATTACGATAATTTTAGCATAAAATTGAAGATAATTCAAGGATGATTTTGCGATTAAAGAATGTAATGTTACAATGTCAATATAATAAAAATACTCTATTCGGTATGAAATTGAAGCAAAAAGGCTTTACTCTAATTGAACTTTTGGTCGTTATTGCCATTATTGGCACTTTAGCGACTATTTCTGTCATTGCTCTTAACACCGCCCGGGCTAAATCCCGTGATGCCAAACGGGTAGCCGACGTCAAACAGATCTCTACCGCCCTAGAACTATTCTTCAACGATATGGGCCGTTATCCCACCGCGACAGAATGGAATACCGGCAGTATATTCTCCACCTCTTCCGGCGCTACTTCAACCTATATGCAAATTATTCCCACCGCGCCAAGTCCGGCTGACGGAACCTGCCTGCCTGGGGATAATAGCTATGTCTATTCTCAACAAGATGGTGGCAACGGTTATGCTCTGGATTTTTGTTTAGGCGGTCAAGTTGCCAGTTTAACATCCGGATCCAAGTGCGCCACTTCCAAGGGCGTTCTAAGCACTAATTGTTGCGAGAGTTTTCCGGTCCAATATGAAGGCGGCCCTTATGATCAAAGCGGTACCGTCAGGAATCAGGGCGGATATTATCGCACCGTCTTAATCGGTTCTCAGTGTTGGCTGAAAGATAATTTAAATGTCGGTGTTGAAGGCACCCAGACCGATGACGGAATAATTGAAAAGCATTGTGATAATTGCAATCTGTATGGCGGGCAATATAATCGTGAAGAAGCTAATGGCTATCCCGGTTGGAATGTGAATGGCGGCCAAGGTATTTGTCCTGATGGTTGGCATATTCCTAGCAATGCTGATTTTTCGACTTTGGTTAATGGTTTGGGAGGAACTAATGTGGCTGGCGGAAAGTTAAAACAAACCGGTACTGTTGAGGGGGGTACTGGGATTTGGGGAGCGCCTAATACCGGCGCTACCGATGAATCTGGGTTCTCGGCTGTTCCTGGCTTTTGGGCCGCTAACACCAGAGGAATCTATTGGGGCTCTAATTGGGCATCACCCTATGATCCGGTTCTATGGTTGCAATATGACAATACTATAGCTTCTTTAAACTTCCTGGATCCAACTTATAATATGTCGGTGCGGTGTTTGAGAGATTAATTTTTTAAACAATATGGAACCAAAAAAAGATCAAGAATGTTGTCCCAGGGTTAATCCCGCTCTTTGGGAGAACCAAGAGTTTAATTGGGAGAACAAGCACTTTATCAAAGACCAGGTCTGTACTTTTTTGTTTATGCCTCTTAATTTCGGTGCAGTCATGAAACGAATGATGGAAAGGGTGGAGAAGGCCGGCGGGGAAGTGTCGGACTATCTTTGTTTATCCGACCATACTTCCAGATGGAATATGGATCTTTATCTAGCCGTGGACAAGGAGATACCGGGGGCGGAGAATGTTTCTCTATCTGGCAAGTATTTAAGCAAGGTCTATGAAGGCAGCTTCAAGAATACCGACAAATGGTGTGAGGATTTTGCTGTGTATGTAAAAGGCAAAGGGCTGACGACTAAAAAGATGTATATGTGGTATACCACTTGTCCGAAGTGCGCTAAGAAGTATGGCAAAAATTACGTAGTCATTATCGCCGAAGTTTCATAGGCGAAATATGCTAGATAATTTTTTTCTCAATAATTTTGATCAACAAGCCGCCACTTTCTTTTTGGCTCATCGCAGTCCGTGGGGCATTAAGTTATTTACGATCATCACCTTTCTGGGAGATTGGCGCTTCCTGTTGTTTCTAGGGCTAGTGATAGCCTTGGTTTTGTTTCTAAAGAAAAGAAAAAAATTTATTCTTCCTTGGGCTTTGATAGCCGTTGGTACCGAAGCCATAATTTTTTTGGTGAAAATTTGGTTTCATCGGCCCCGGCCGCTTCTGGCGGTTTTTTTGGAAAATACTTTTTCTTTTCCTAGCGGTCACTCGGCCATCGCCTTGGCTTTCTACGGTTATTTAGCCTATATTCTCCTCAAACTTTTTAATACTCAGAGGTTGGTTATATTAATATCCTTTAGCTTGCTGATTGCGTTCATTGGTTTTAGCCGCCTCTATTTGGGCGTCCATTATCTGAGCGATGTTCTGGTTGGCTATTTGGTGGGGCTGATAGTCCTGAGTTTAGGGATTTATTTCTATAGGATACCTAATAACCGGCGGAAATAGCCGGTTTTTTGTAGACCTTTGACTTTTTGTGGAGATTAGGGTTAAATGAAAGGTCAATTAATCGGAACATTAACATAAAAATAAATAGACAATGATAGAAAATATTATTTTTGACGTGGACGGAGTAATTTTTCTTTCCACTGAAGTCGGTTTGATTAACTTCACCCGCGCCGTTAACGATTTTGGATTGAAACCGCCGCCCCGCTATTTCTTGAAAGAACATTGGGGAAAAATTATGGAAAAGGAAATTATACCGCTGTCCGCTCGTTTTATGAATTGGCCGGTCTTTTCCATTGATAAATTAGCGGATGAGTTTTATCGCCTCTGCCAAGAGGAGATTTTTCCCATTCCTGCAGGACTGCCCGAGGCTTTTAAGACTTTGGCGGGGAATCATCGTTTAGGTATTGCCACCAATCGCCGGCCGGAAAGATTGCATTATCATTTCCAAAGACTGGGCTTGGATATTTCCTTGTTTAGCCACATTGTTACTCCGGCTAATGGTATTCAAAAACCTGATCCGCGGGTATTCAATTCTTTTTGGCAAAACGGTTGGCATCCGGAGACGACTTTATACGTCGGCGATACTATTGCCTGCGATTTAAAAGCCGCTCGTCATCATTCGCCACCCCTCCAATTTGTGGGAATCACTTCGCTGCTTCATGACCTTGAAGACTTTATGGACGCCGGGGTGCCGCGCCGAATGATCTTAGATAATCCGGCTAAATTAGTGAATTTATTGGCTACACTCTAGCCGCTGGACGCTCTCACTTTGAGGGCGTTTTTTAATTGTTCGATTCTCTGATTTTTGATATACTAGAGATAGATTAATATTAGCCGTGGCGGTTTAATTATGGGTTAACCGGGCGGCAACTAACTCATATGAAACCAATCAAATTATTGGGTTTGGTTCTAGGGCTGGCTCTTTCTTTGACCTTAGTCACTGCGGCTTTGGCTAATGAAGGGGGATCGGCGAGCGAGTATAGCTGCAACCAGGACCCAGTGTATGAACGCAATTTCAACGGCCAGGTTATTATGGCTCTGCGCCTGCGCAACATGCCTTGCATGGCCGAGTCTGAAGTTATCCGCGTCTTGGAGAAAGGAAAGATTGTTCCGGTGATTGCAGAAATGGACGGCTGGTATAAGGTGAAAGATACCGATGGCACCACCGGTTGGGTGGGAGCCACTTTGATTTCCAAAACCACGGCTGATGTAGCCGCTCCGGCTGCTTCTGAGTCTAAATTGACCGGAGTAGCTAAGGCTTTGTCAGTGGTTAAGGGTTGGATATTATTGCAAGTGGAAAAACATGGTGAAGCTTGGTATGTTAGTCCGGATAACGGTTTGCGTTATTATTTGAAAGACGGTGATACCGCCTATACCATGATGCGCCAAATGGGGTTGGGGGTTTCCAATAAAAACTTAGAGAAATTAAAAGCCAAGCAAGCTGATTTGATAGAAAGGTTAAAAGGCAAAATAGTTTTGCAGGTAGAGAATCACGGTGAGGCTTATTATATTCATCCCAAGACCGGTATATTATACTATCTCAAGAATGGAGAAGAGGCTTATAAGATAATGCGCAATTTGAGTTTGGGCATTACCAATCAGAATTTAAACAATATTGAGACTGGTAATTTGGAGGCGGATAATCAGAGCAGCGAAGTGGAGGGAAACTTGAACAATAGCAACGGTTCCATCACTTTGACCGGCGCTAATCATGATGGCACTATAGATTTGAATTGGACTTTGGCCAATATGACCTCTCCTAACGGTTTCAAAGTGGTGGTAGCTACTCACGAAAATCCGGTTTATCCCGGTGACGACTACCACTATCTAACCAGTCCGGATGTCCGCAGCGATGCTTGGTCTGATTTGGACTCCGGTACCTATTATTTCCGCGTTTGTGAATATCTCGGCGGCGCTTGCGGGGTGTATAGTAATAATTATAAGGTCACGATATTGCAGCCGGTTTCCAATACCGATGGTTCCATTACTTTAACCGGCAATGTAGTTGATGGCAAAATTAACTTGAATTGGACTTTGGCCAATATGACCTCTCCTAACGGTTTTAAGGTGGTGGTAGCTGGTCATGAGAATCCTATTTATCCCGGTGATACCTATCACTACCTAAGCAGCCCTACTGTGCGCAGTGATTCTTGGAGTGATTTGCCGGCCGGTACTCATAATTTCCGGGTTTGCGAATATTTAGGCGGCGCTTGTGGAGTGTATAGCAATAATTTGCAATTGAACTTCTAAGTATACCTTTTCAAAACGCCTCCTGCGGGAGGCGTTTTGGTTTGTCTGGGAAGACAATATCTTGTATGATGGTGATATGATAAAACACAAGACCATAAATATTGCCGGTGAGGAGAGAGAATATATTTCTCGCGCCAATCCTTTGTCCCGGCAAATTAAAATTAGTATCTATCCCGACGGCCGCTTGAGCTTGTCGCGTCCTCGCTGGGTGAGTGAAGCTCGGGCGGAAAAGTTTTTGTGGTCCAAGCGGGATTGGCTGGCGGAAAAGTTAAAAAATATTCCTCGCCAAACCACTAAACCAATTAACCCCACCGAAGATCGCAAACAGCGGGCTCAGGCCAGGAAATTTGTGGAGGCCAAGCTGGATTATTTCAATAGATACTATGATTTCCATTTCCAGAGAGTGAGTATCCGGGACCAGCGAACTCGCTGGGGAAGTTGCTCCAAGGATGGGAATCTCAATTTCAATTATCGCCTCATATTTTTGCCCGAAGCCTTGGCCGACTATATCATCGTCCATGAACTTTGCCATTTGCGGGAATTAAATCATTCACCCCGTTTCTGGGCACAAGTGGAAAGAACCGTGCCGGATTTTAAGGCCCGGCGCCGCGAACTGAAAAAATTAGGGTTCAACCTCTTGTTGACTTAACCCCATTATCGTGCTAGATTGGGGATATTGTTAATTAAAAACTAGAAATCGTGAATATAAAAAAATTAAATCCGTTTGCAATGGACTTTTCTATTGTAAAAAACGGCAACGAAGAGCTTTTGGCTCTGGTCGGTCTAAAACCCAAGGACTTAGTCATTGTCATGCCCGAAACATTGGAAGATGACGGCATAGTCGGAGTGCTCTCCGAGAATGATCCTTGGCGGGGAATCGCTTGCATTCCTTTAAATCTTTTGATTATGAGTGGAGCCACCCGGAGGAAGCTTCAAGCCGAAAGACTATCCAGAAAGATAAATTAATGAAAAGGGGGCAAAAAGCCCCCTTTCTTTTTTTTAGTGGGGTTAGTATAATACCCTTAGCCGTTTAGGAGAGGTGCCAGAGCGGTTGAATGGAACAGTCTTGAAAACTGTCGTGCCCGAAAGGGTACCGAGGGTTCGAATCCCTCCCTCTCCGCACTGAAGAAAAATCGCTTTTATTTTCAATTTTAGACAGCACGTCATAAGGCTGTTTGAAAGAAATATTAGCGATTTTTTTGTTGGCAACTTCGGCGTTCCAAAGTAAGGAAATAAGCATATCCCTCTGTTTATCGGGAGTAAACGATTTAAAGTCTTCTTTCATTCTTTTAGGCTCTAAAAATACATTTTTTATCCGTTCCAAAGTATCTTTGTCTTGACCCTTTTTTCTAGCCTCTAACTCCTCTAAACTCTTTTTAATATCAACTGCCTCGCTATTGATTATCTTGTTCTTAGCCTCGTAGTCGGCTTGGGCTATGGTCTTATCCAAATATCCGTCTAGCAAGGCATTCTTGCGTTCCTCAAGCGTTTTAAGCCTACCTTTGAGGCTGTTAATGGACTCGTCAAAATAAGATAGGGATTTATCTTGCTCCTCTAGTTTAGCTTGATAAACTAACTCAATTAATTCCTCGTCAAAAAGCAGGTCGTCAAATACTCCACTTAATTCTTTAGATAAATCTTCTTCTTTCAAATAAGCCTTATGCTCCCCACAATTACCTTTGCCGTTGGTGCAGTAATAATAAGTTAACCGACCTTTCTTTTTTGAGGCGGTTAATTGGCAACCGCACTTGGCACATTTTAATATGCCTCTAAAAGCAAAGGGAATAACTTGATGTTTAACATGAGCTTTTTTGTTAATCACTTCTTGGACATTATCAAATAACTCCTTGGAAATGATCGGCTCATATTTTCCTAAATATTTTTCGCCGTCTTTTTCCATAATTCCACAATAGAAAGACTGACCGAGGATTTTATGAATTTTACTCTTATGATATTTTCTGCCTGCCCGACTTCGAAAACCCTCGTTTTGATATAACTTATAATGGGGGTTAAAAGTTCTTTTAGATATGGCTCTGATTCTAAAAAATCAACATAATCAGATATAACCTCAAAACTCTTAAACATGCCCGAATTTTCCTTGAATTTGCGGACATAAGCTGTTATTTGGTTTTTGATTTGGTCGGTTGTCATAGGTCTATTTTGGCATAGATTTTAGGCTGGGGCAAGGTTGATAATTTGGGCTTGTTTTTGGCTGATTTTTGTGGTATTCTAAAAATATAATAAAATTTTAATTTAAAAAATTATGTTAAACAAAGTTTTAAAATTTTCAACTGTTTTTTGCTTGTCTGCTTTTTTATCGTTTTCCTTATTTTCGTTAAATGCGCGGGCTGATAGTCTAGCGGATTTAACCGTTTCCGACATTAAATTTACGGCTGATAATTGCCAATCAGGAGTAAATGCGGAGCCTGGACAACAAGGAACCTTGTCCGTGACCATTAAGAATTTAGGCGGAGCATTGACTGATAGCACGGGCTTATTAAATTGGTATAATAATCTTTCCAGTCAAAATTTTGTTTTCATGAGTCCAACTGCTGGTATTCTTAATTTTCAAACAAACAGAGCTTTACCAACGGTCGCCAATCCACTGGGAACAAATGAATCGATTATCTTCACTTGGGTCGGAAAATTTAACACCTCAGGAAATTTATATATTCAGTTTACGGTTGATAACGCTAATGAATTGGTAGAATCCAATGAAAATAATAATACTCTTTCGCAAGTAATAGTTATTGGCGATTGCCATGTGGCTACCACCTCAAAAGATTTAACCGTTTCCGACATTAAATTTACGGCTGATAATTGCCAATCAGGAGTAAATGCGGAGCCTGGACAACAAGGAACCTTGTCCGTGACCATTAAGAATTTAGGCGGAGCATTGACTGATAGCACGGGCTTATTAAATTGGTATAATAATCTTTCCAGTCAAAATTTTGTTTTCATGAGTCCAACTGCTGGTATTCTTAATTTTCAAACAAACAGAGCTTTACCAACGGTCGCCAATCCACTGGGAACAAATGAATCGATTATCTTCACTTGGGTCGGAAAATTTAACACCTCAGGAAATTTATATATTCAGTTTACAGTTGATAACGCTAATGAATTGGTAGAATCCAATGAAAATAATAATACTCTTTCGCAAGTAATAGTTATTGGCGATTGCCATGTGGCTACCACCTCAAAAGCAGATTTAGGCATTATTAGCCTAGGTGTTTTAGAAAAAAGAATAAGTGATGACGGAACCAACCAAATTAAAGTGATTGTTAAAAATTTTGGCACCGAAAGTGTTAATCCAAATACTGGGTTAACCCTAATTTACGGAACTAATTATTCCGAAATAGAAGCTTGCGGAGTCAATAATTGTTTTGGGAAAGGCAATGTTTATAATGCCAAAATTAATATAAATGCTTTTGGTAAAAATAGCCTAGCTCCAGGTGAGCAATATACAGTAGTTTTTAATAAACCTAACTATTTATTAGATACGATAGAATTTACAGATGGCACCGAATATTTGTTTAAAGCTATAATTGATACAGACAATAGTTTTAGTGATAGCAATTTAGTTAATAATGTTAACTCCGTAAAAGGCACGCCGACTTATTTCCCTCAAGGAACAAACTCTTCTGTGGGTTCATCCGCTTCTTCCAATAATGGATCAGAAATTGTTTTAAATTTAGAAAGAAGAATCAGCGAAATGGAAAAACTAGTAATTGAGCTTGAACAGAAATTAACTCAAATTAATCAAGCATTTTCTGAAAAATATGCTGGAACCATGTTTTTAGATGTAGAAAATTATGGTCGTCTTTGGTATGTTGACCCTGCGTCATTAAACAGATTCTATTTCGAAAATGGCGAAGCGGCTTTAAGCATCGGCGCTAAATTAGCCACAGGTATAACTTATGAAAATTTGCAAAAAATACCAGTAGGTATCCCAGAAAATTTATATAATTTGACTGATATGGATGGCGACGGTTTACCAGATAGACTAGAAATTGCTTTAGGAACAGACCCTAACAAAGCTGATACTGATGGTGATGGTTATAATGATAAAGAAGAATTATTAAATAATTATAATCCAGTAAATAATCAGAAATATAATTATGATAATAATTTAGTTAATAGATTAGAAGGAAAAATGATGTTGCAGGTTTCGGGGCCCAATTCTCATGGTGAGATTTGGTATATTCATAATGGTAAAAGATGGTATGGAGGAACTCAAGATAGTATGTATGAAATTATGAAAGCCCTAAGTTTAGGCGCTATATCTAGTGATATTAGAAAAATAGAAGTAGGTGGATTAGAGTAATGTTTAAAATTAATCAATAACAGTTAAAATCATTCCAACTATATCCCACCCTCTCCGCATTAGTGAAAAATCGTCTTTATTTGGTATTTTAGACAGCACATCATAGGGCTGTTTGAAACTAATATTGGCGATTTTTTAAATTACCAGCTTCGACTTCAATTGTATTATTACCCATCGTTATCGCAATGAGTATGTTCCGCAAACCATTGAAGCTAAAGTTCTTTTTGATGCCGACAAGCTGGATTCTATTGGAGCCGTAGGCATTGGCCGAGATTTTTTATTTGCCGGCTATTTCCATCACGCTCTATACTCCGGAAATGAAACTAAATTGGCCAAATCCAAGAAAAATTATTCTTATACTATTGAAGATTCCGCGGTTTTAGAGTATGAGTTTAAATTAAAAAAAATTAAGGACAAGATGCTGACTAAAACCGGCCGGGCTATTTCTAGAAGCCGACATGATTTTATGTCTGCTTATTTCAAGAGATTTTGGCAGGAGGTCAAAGGAGAGAAATAGATTTATTATAATTTATATATTATATGATGAAAATTTTTTCAATACTGACCACCATTGTCGGTATCATGATGTCCGTGGGATATTTCCCTCAGGCTTATAAGATTTACAAAACTAAATCAGCCGACAGTATTTCTTTGGCGGCTTTTATTGTTTTTGCTTTTGGCACTTTGCTTTGGACCTTATATGGATTCTTTATTCATGACCTAGTTTTGATCTTGAGCTTTATCATTGGCGCCATCGGTTCCTGGCTAGTGCTATTTTTGTCTATAAAATACAAGCTGCGAGCCAAGAAGAGTTTGGTTAAGCCTAATAATGTTTCTTAGATTGTATGGAAAATATTATTTCGGAACAATTGAATAATCATGAACTATTAAATGATTTGGTTAATCTTTTGGATAAAAATAAGGATAAGCGGGTGGTGGTCGTCGGTACTACCTGTACCGGTAAAACTACTTTTTTAAAAGATCTTCCCGACGCCGCCGATATGGACGAATTAGTTTTTCCCCAATTAACTCAGGAGGAACATGATTATGTCTGCCAGCATCCCTGGACTCCAGCGATTGGAGAAACTATGGCTAGGTTAGTTAGGGAAAAGGTGAAAGTTGAAAACGGTCGGCCGGTTTTTGGCACCGTAGTGCTGGATAGTGATTTGATAGTCTATCTTCACATTAGCGATGAGCTATTGCGCCAGCGCACGGAATTAAGAGGGGCTAATTTTATTGACGCTAAGAATATGCAGCAGCAGATTGAAGAAGACATCAGAATGTCTAATATTCCGATGATTCAATTATCAGTGGGCTAATCAAATCTATATGTGCACCCTGGGAGCGAAGAAAATTAATAATAATTTCTATATCTTTAAAAATCGAGATAGAGAATATCCGATTGATACCAGGGTCGTTAGGGAAGACAAGGGAACAAAAAAGCTGTTGATTGTTGATGAGCACGGGCATTGCGAGGGGATAAACGAACATGGCATCGGGTTGATTGAGGCTACTCTGCAGCCTTATCCCAGGGTTAGACATTTAATGCCTTCGCAAATAGCCAGAAAAATATTAGATCAAGACAATATCACTGACATTTTAAAGATTATAGAAAGCAGCCGAGTTTCGGCTAATATGATTGTTGCTAATTCCAGTCAGGCTTTCATTATTGAAAAAACTCCCTCTGAATTTGCTGTCACTAAACTCAGAGATCATAGTGCCATTACTAATCTCAGCGTTAAATTGAATAAACAGAACGGCGCTCGTTTGAAGACGATTAGAGATTGGGCTAGGGCGAGATATAAGAGGGCTCAAGAGATAGTTGGAGATATTAAGTCCTTTTCTGGAATCATTAAATTTCTTTCCGACCGGCAAGGCTATCCCGACAAAAGTATTTGCAGTGGGCCGCCTTGGTGGATTACTACCAAATGCTCATTTATTTATGATTTAAAAAATAAACGAATTTTCTTTTGTAAAATCCGACCGGATCAAGGAAAGTTTGTGGAGTATAAATTATAATTATTAGAACAAAGAATTAGTTTTATATGGAACCAATTACTTGGAACGAATTTGAAAAGATTGAATTGCGGGTGGGCACAATAATTGGCGTGCAGAGTTTTCCGGAAGCCAACCAGCCAGCCTATAAGCTGACGGTGGATTTCGGGCTGGAAGTTGGCATTAAAAAATCTAGCGCCCGAATTACCAATCTCTATAGTCAAGAAGACTTATTAAATAAAAGAATCATTGGCGTAGTTAATTTTTCGCCCAAACAAATCGGTCCCTTTATTTCCGAGTTTCTTTGTTCGGGATTCTATCGGGAAGATGGCTCGGTCGTTTTGGCGGTTCCGGATAAGGAAGTTCCCAACGGCGCCAAGCTAGGATAAATTATTATGACTTTAATTATTGGTACTAAAAATAAAGCTAAGGTAGAACAAGTTAGGGGCATCCTAGAGCCTTTGGGTTTTTCTGTTCAAGGACTGCCGGATAATTATTTGGGTGAGGCACCGGAAGATGGCCAGACTGTTTTAGAGAATGCCCGGCTGAAGGCTGTCTTTTATGCCACTGCTTTGAAGCAGTCTATACTTTCTATGGACAACGCCCTTTATTTAGACGGTTTGTCCCCAGAAGAACAGCCCGGACTTAATGTCCGCCGCATTCCCGGTCGGGTTGACCGGCCGACAGACGAAGAGCCGATAGACTATTATTCCCAGCTCATAGCTAAATTGGGCGGGGAAGTCTCCGGCTATTGGGAATATGGTATTTGTTTGGCTTTCCCAGACGGACGAACTGAGGAGATGAGTATCAAGTCGCCGCGGAAGTTTGTGAGTCAAAGAAGTAGCAAGGTAATTGAAGGCTATCCGCTGGAATCAATTCAAATTGATCCGGAGACCGGAAAATATACCGCGGAAATATCTCCGGCAGAAAAGGATGCTTTTTGGCGAAAAGTAATCGGCCAAGAACTAATTGAATTTGTCGGCCGTTATTTGAATAAAATATAGTTTTAATCCAATAATTATTTAGTTTAATTATATGCTATCAATCATGAAGCCTAAAACTAACATCGCTTATCGTTTGCTAATTTCTGCCTATGCCATCTCGACTTTTTCCGAAGGCATCATCGTTCCTATCTATGCTATCTTTGTTCAGAAGATTGGCGGCGATATTTTGGACGCTGGATTGGCCATGGGTATATTTTTAATCACCCAAGGGTTATTCACGGTGTTTTTTCATAAGCTGAATTGGAATCCTCGTTTTCGGATGTTGATAATGATCGGCGGCTGGATGATTTGGTTGCTTGGCTTATCTCTTTATTTGGTGGTCTCCAGTGTCGGTATGTTATTCTTGACTCAAATTCTCACCGCTATTGGCAATGCAGTGGCTGACCCGATATTTGATGAAGAACTATCGCGCTGTACCGACAAGAAGAAGGGGGAATCACAATGGGCAATATTTGAAGGCGGCAACGATTTGATGAGCGGTCTGGCTGCTATCCTGGGTGGGTTAGTAGCTTCGGCTTTCGGTTTCTTAACACTAATCTGGACGATGATTATTGCGGCCACCATTTCTTTACTGACTATTTTGTTCTATGTCCATAGATTTAAAAAGCGAGCCAGGTTGTATAATTAATTGGTATGATTAGTTTTTCTGGGCACAATCCAATACTGGGTCTCTCAGAGATTTCGGACGGAGATATGAAGATAACTCCGGAGGGTGATAACCGAGTCGCTTTTTTAAACCGGAAAAATTTTCTCTCCCGCCGCGGTTTGTCAGCCGCAGATTTAGTTTCAGTGTTTTTGAGCCATGGTACTAATTTGGCTATTGTGGGAACAGAGGAGCGGGGAGATACGGTTTATGATTGCGATGGATTAATTACCGCTACACCGGGAGTAATATTATCTATTTCAGTGGCTGATTGCCTGCCGCTTTATTTCTTTGATCCTAAACGGCAAGTGATTGCCCTGGCTCATGCCGGCTGGAAAGGGGTCTTAGCTGAGATTGCCCCCTTAGTAATCAAGAAAATGGCCCAGGATTTTAATTGTTCGCCAGCCGATATTCAGGTGTTTATCGGCCCTCATTTAGGCCAATGTCATTTTGGGATACAAGATGATTTAGTGGAGAAGTTTTTCAATTATCCAGAGTGTATTTCCAGGATAGGGGAGAAGAAGTATTTGGATTTTGCTAAGGCATTACAAAGGCAGCTTTTGGCTCAGGGAATTAAAGAAGAAAATCTGGCTATCAGTTCCGAGTGTACTCATTGCTCCACGGCAAAATATTTTTCCTATCGCCGCGATCGGGATCCGCTGCGAACCATGCTCGCTTATCTGCTGTTGCAATAAAAAACCGGGTAACACCCGGTTTTTATATTTTTGGTTGAATATTTATTTAGCGCAGGCTGACGGCATAGACTTGGTTGCTGGTTTGATCGGTGAAATAAAGCTGGCTTTGATCTTTGGTGACTACCAAGCTATTAATATTGAAACTGCCGTTAGGGATAGCGATTAATTTTTTAGCGCCAGTGGTGACATCAATCTTATAGAGGTTATCCTTAGTCTTCAAAGCCAAATCCGGCAGCATACCAGCGCCTCTTTCCAGGCTTTCCGGAACAGCGCAATAGATTTCAGTGGCGGTGGCGAAAGTGCATTTATCAGCCCAGGTATTAATCTTTAAATCAGTGCGAGCGGCACCGATGTTCTCTCCTTGGGCGCCGACTATCCATAGTTCTGGCTTTAAGTCGGAATTGCTGTTATAGGCACTATAGAGCAAACGATCGCCAGTCGGAGTCCATTTAGCTCGGACATCGCGGCCTTCGACGATGGTGGATTTAAAATTCTCGCCGTTTTGGCCGACGAAGAAAAGTTGTTGGCGGTTGAAATCAATGCCTTCGGTATAGAGGGCAATAGTTTGGTTATTGGGAGACCAGGACGATATTACCTTCTCATCGTTTTCGCCGATGTATTCAATGACCTTGGAATTGGAACCGTCGCTGTTGGAAGTGATGAGCCAGCGGTTATCAGGATCGGTACCTAAGCTTTTGGAAACTAATTGATTGCTGTCTTTGGAGAAACTAAAGTCTTCCCAGTGTTTGGGCAGGGTGACTTGCTTCTGGGAATTGAAGTCATAGACGATGTTGGAACCATCCGGATATTCTAAGACGGCTTTGCTGCCATTGGGAGCCCAATCAACCGTTTTTACGTTATAGAAAACCTTATCGCTCAAAGCCACCATTTCGCCCTTCTCATTAATCTTATAAAACTTGCCGTCCGTTTGGTTGTAGTATTGAATGTTTTTGCCGTCACTGGATAAGAGGGGATTGAGAGCTCGGCCGCCGTTTAATGGGGTGACCTTGGTCAATCCGCCCTGGGCGGTAGCGGTTACTTGCGGGCCGGTAGTCGGTATTGCTCCGCTAATACCGGGGATAGTGCCGGCTCCCGGTATGGTTCCGGGGGTCGTGGAGCTCACTTGTTGTCCGCCTTCGCCGGCTGTTGGCAATTCGCCGGGGGTAGTGGTGGTGCCGGTGGGGGTAGGAATGGTAGTTATCTTGGTTTTAAAGAAGGCTCTCCAGATAAAAGTGGCTATTAAAATAACCGCCAAGACGAATAAGGCGATGTAAATTATTTTTTTGTAGCGGTTGAAGAAATTCATTTGGCTTATGGAGCGCTTCGTGGTATAATTAGATTGTTAGTTATGACCAATTAGAGCGCTTTAATATTGTGATATTTATGTATATATTATATAATATAAATATAAATTACGCAAAGCGCTACAAGCCATAAAATTATGGGACTATTTAATTCCAGCCCTAAGACTTTATTAGGTATTGATATCGGCGACTCCTCCATTAAGGTGGTGGAGCTGCAAAAACGGGGTAAAGTTATCCATCTGCTCAACTACGGATTTAGTGAAGATTTAAGTCAAACCAAATTGACCTCTACGGACGATTTGGATTATTTGGCTGAGGCTATTTCTCGCGTCAAAAAAGAAGTGGGCATAGTCGGCAATCGCGCCAGCGTCTCTTTGCCGTCTTTTGCTGTTTTCAGCGCGGTGATTAATTTGGCCAGCGTCAACACTAAAAATATTGCTGATCAGATTAGCGAAGAAGCTAAGAAGGTTATTCCGTTGCCTCTTTCCGAAATGGTTTTGGATTGGAAAGTTATTCCGTCCGCAGACGCCGGGGGAGGGACTAAAGTATTTTTAACCGGCAGCCCGAAGAAATTAATCAAGCGTTATATCTCCGCTTTCCAGAAAGCTCAAATTGAATTGGTGTCTTTAGAGACTGAAACTTTTTCTTTGATTAGAGCTTTGTTGGGAAATGATCCTTCCACGGTGATGTTGGTGGATTTGGGAGCCAACAGCACTGATGTTTGTATTGTCAAAGAAAGCATCCCTTATTTAAACCGCAGCTTGAATGTTTCCGGCGCTACCATTAATGAAGCTATCGGCCGGCAATTGAATTTAGATCCGGCTAAAGCCGAGAGATTGAAGATCGATTTGGCGGCAGTCAAAGACGGCCAGACCAATGAGATCCCGGCGGTTATTTTCAAAGCAGTTGATCCGATCATTACCGAAATCAAATATATGCTGGAACTTTTCCAGGGCAGTCATGCTCAGAAAGTGGAAAAGATTATTTTAACCGGCGGCGGTTCCATGTTGGTGAATCTAGCTAGTTATCTGGAAAGCAATTTGAATTTGCAGGTAGTGGTGGGCAATCCTTGGTTTAGGATATCCAGTCCGCAAGAGCTCCAGCCGGTCTTGGCGAATGTCGGTCCGAAGTTGGCAGTGGCGGTCGGTTTAGCATTGCGTGAAGCTGATTAATTATGGCAAAAAATAGTTGGTGGAAAATGGATGTTAGTTCTTGGTTCAAGCCCGGCTCGAACCGTTCTTCTAATTCCGGAAAGAAGGGAGCTAAACTAAAGGCCGCTACTGGCGGCTTGGCTCTTTTGGATATGGATTTAATCAAGGACGAAGTGCCGGTATCTTTTGATTGGCGCTCTCATTGGCGCAAGTTGATGTGGTTTGTTTTTTTAGCTTTATTTTTAGTGGTTCAACTCTATTTATTGCTTTATTTCTGGGAAAGACAGGAAATTAGGAAGAAAACCGATATTTTAGGACGGGAAGTTAGCACTCTCAATACTAAGATAGAACAAGCTAAGGTCAAAGCGACCCCGGCTTTGCAGTTTATTGCTAAGAATAATACCGTGGCTCCTTTGTTCTATGGCCATGTCTATTGGAATAATTTCTTTTCTTATTTGGAAAAAAATACTTTGTCTAATGTTTTCTATTCCGGCTTCACCGGTTCTTTATCCGGCAATTATACCTTGAAGTCCGGTACTACCGATTATCGAGCCTTGGGAGCTCAAGTGAAATCTTTCAGCTCCGATGAATATACGGCGCAAGCTAAGACTGATAGCGAGGTGATTGATGATCAAGGAACTCGCTCTCTGGGCGTGCTGTTTGATTTTAACCTGACGGTTAAGCCGTCTTTGTTTACTAAATAAATATGTTGAATACCCCTTTAAACAATACAGGCAAAACTAATCTAGTCGGCGGTTTAAACACCAAACCGGAAATGTCTTCCAGCCGCCGTCATTTATTGAATACCTTTAATCGGGTGTTGAATGAATATTTTGGCATTTTGACGGTGATCGCTGTGATTATTGTTTTAGCTTTATCCTATAATTTTATTCTTCGCCCTAAGTATCAGAAAATATTGGAGAAAATCAATACGAATGCTTTTGCCGCCAAGCAGTTAGAGCCGAAATATCAAGAGCTGACTAACTATGAAAAATTAGCCGAGGCTTATAGTCAGCTAGATCCGAAGATTTTAGAAAAGCATGCCGGTTTAGTGCCGCCGGAATATATCAAAGAAGATTTATTCGCTGAAGTCATTTATCTTTTTTCTCATAATGGCTATGAGGTCAAAACTTTGGACGTTACCCGCGAAGGCGAGGGGACCGAAGTCGCTACTTCCACTAACGGCCGCAAGGCCAGCCCGGCCAAGACTTCTGATACCGGTTCTTTGCCGGTGGGTATTGGCATGATGCGAGTTTCGGTTTCAGTGGCTAATATTGATTATCCGCACCTCAAGAAATTATTAGGATTGATTGAGCATAATTTGCGCTTGACCGATGTTCAGGATTTATCCTTTAATCCGGCCGAGAAGACTGCCGCTCTTCATTTGTCTACTTACTATTTCAAAAAATAATATGCATAAAGTTTTAAATATTATCGGCTATATTTTTATCCTTCTTGTCCTGGCGCTAGCGGTAGTTCTGGTGGTTTTTAGATTTCAGGTTTTTGCTTATTTAAACCAGATTAATAATGTCGGCGATGTTAATGAACAGACCGATTTGGACGCCCAGACCTTGGGGATTAAAGTTGATGGCAAAACCGCCAGCAGTTCTTTGGATATGGGAGTTATTGACAGTGAAAAATTTAAGGCTTTGCAAGCCGTTAAAGTCGATTTAACCGGCATTGTCATGCCTGGCACCGGTACTACTTCTACTTCCACTGCTAACTTTCCGGTGGGAAACAGTGATCCCTTTAAAGCTTTTTAACTATGTATCAACCTAGCGAATTATCAGCAGTTTTGCTCAAGCAAAATATTTTGACGGCGCTGCAAATGGACGCCGCCACTAAGGAATTAGGCCCGGACCTGAAAGGTTTTGAGCCTTATTTGCTTAAGAATAAACTGATTGATGACGAAAAAATGGCTGAGGTCAAAGCCGAATTATACCATTTGCCCTACAAGAACTTAATTGACATGGACATCAAGGATGCCGCTGTCTATTTTTTGTCTAAGGATATTTCGCAAAATTATGAAATAGTTTGTTTCTATAAGGACTACAAAACCGCTCGCATCGGTTTAACCGATTTTGATTTGAAAGCCATGGAAGCGGTTAATTTCTTAGCCCAAGGACAAAATCTTCAAATTGAATATTATTTAATTTCCGAACATAGTTTCCGTGAAATTTTTAAGCGCTACGAAAGAATGGAGGAAGAAATCTCCACGGCTTTGGATGTCAAAGCTAAATCCCGCCAAGAAGAAGGCTTAGAAGCGACTAAAAAAGAGAGTGGGGAAGAGGAACTATTAAAAGAGGAGGATGTTAATAACGCTCCGGTAGCTAAGATCGTTTCCGTGATTATTAAACACGCTGTGGAGGCCAGAGCTTCCGATATTCACGTTGAGCCTTTCGCCAATGAAAGCCGGGTACGCTATCGTATTGATGGTATGTTGCATAATTCTTTGGTCTTGCCCAAATCCATCCATTCTTCGGTGGTGGCTCGTATCAAAGTGATGGCTAAATTGAAACTAGATGAAACTAGAATTCCGCAAGACGGACGTTTGAGTTTGGTGGTGGATAAAAGACAGATAGACTTCCGCGTTTCCACTCTGCCTTTGACTGGCTCGGAAAAAGTGGAGATGAGAATCTTGGATCAGACTAAAGGTGTGACCGCCTTGGAAGATTTAGGCTTTGATGTTCATTGCTATGACTTAATTAAAGAAGCTTTGAAAAAGACCAGCGGTATTCTGCTCTTAACTGGTCCGACTGGATCCGGCAAAACGACCACTTTATATTCTCTAATTAATATTTTGAATAAAGAGAGCGTTAATATTTCTACTTTGGAAGATCCGATTGAATATCAGATTAAGGGCGTCAACCAATCTCAAATTCGGCCGGAGTTAGGCTTTACTTTCGCTACCGGCTTGCGCTCTTTCTTGCGCCAAGACCCTAATATCATTATGGTCGGCGAGGTCAGAGATGAGGAGACTGCTGAATTGGCTGTTCATGCCGGTTTGACTGGTCACTTAGTGCTGTCTACTTTGCATACTAATGACGCTTTGGGCGCTATTTTCCGTCTTTTGGATATGAAAATGGAGCCATTTTTGCTGGCTTCCACTCTCCGAACGGTTATTGCCCAGCGACTAGTGCGCCGGTTATGCTTGGACTGCCGCAAAGAAGCTACTTTTGCTGACAAGATAGCCGAGGAAATTATGACCACTTTGCGGGAATTGCCTTTGGAGACTTTGCAAAAGGAAATTCCGGGGCTGAATACCTTGGAAGATATCAAGACTTGGAAAATATATGAACCGGTGGGCTGCGATCATTGCGCTCGGACAGGGTATCAAGATCGGACTGCAATTTCGGAAGTGATTTCGATTAACGAAAAAATTCAGGACTTGATTATCAATCATCGGGAGAATTTGAATATCGAGCAGATTAAAGCTAGCCAGGCCTTCATTTCCATCAAACAAGCCGGGCTCTTTAAGGTCCTTCAGGGGATAACAGATTTGAATGAAGTGTTGCGGGTGGTGGAAATTGAAAATTTATAATTTATGGCAATTTTTAAATACCAAGGAACCAATATTCATGGCAATCGGGTACGGGGCAAAGTAGTGGCTCTAAACCAAGGCGATGCCGAACGACGCTTGTCCAACCGCGGTTTTCGCGTGGAGAAGTTATTTAATGTTTCCGGCGGCCTAGAATCCCGTTTGGCTTTTATTTATCAACGGGTGAAGTCGCGTGATTTGGTAGTTTTCTCTCGCCAGTTTTCTTTGTTGGTTTCTTCCGATATCGGTGTAGTGGATGCCTTGATGACTATCGTGGAGCAAACTGAAAATCCCCGGTTCCAAAGCATTATCACCGACGTTGCTTTTGAAGTGAACGGCGGATCGCTGCTGTCCGAAGCTTTGCGCCGCAAAGGAGAAAAAATCTTTTCTAATTTTTATGTCAACGTCGTGGCTGCCGGTGAAACATCCGGAAAATTAGATGAGGTTTTGTCCTATCTGGCTGATGAAATGGAAAAAGATTATGATTTAGTCAGCAAATTTAAAAGCGCTATGATTTATCCGGCCGTGGTCTTATGCGGTTTAGGCGGCGTCGGATTCATTATGATGTATTTTGTATTGCCGAATTTAACGGCTATTTTAGAGGAGACTGGGGCTACTTTGCCTTGGGCCACTCAGGTGGTTATCGGCGCGGTTAATTTCTTTCAAAATTATATTTGGTTAATTATCCTGTTGATTATCTTAGCAATATTTTCTTTCCGGGCTTTAATGAAAACCGATGCCGGCCGTTTGCGAATTGATAGTCTGAAACTTCGCTTGCCGATAGTGGGGAAGATGTATAAGCTGATTTATCTCATTCGGTTCTGTCGGTCATTTGGTACCTTGTTGAAAGGCGGTGTGACCATTATCCGCAGCTTAGAAGTGAGTGGCGAAGTGGTGCGTAACCGCTTGTATCAAAAATTAATTCAAAAGACCATGAAGGCCGTTTCGGAAGGTGATTCAGTTTCAGCTGTCTTTCTGACCAGTTCCTATGTGCCGCGCATGATTCCGCAAATGATGTCTATTGGTGAGAGAACTGGCCATTTAGACTCGGTTTTGGAGAAAATTAGCCAATTCTATAGCCGAGAATTGGCCGAGAAGCTTAATAACCTGGGAGCGGTGTTGGAGCCGGTAGTGATGATCATTTTAGGTATTGGTGTGGCTATTATGGTGGCGGCTGTCATTTTGCCGATGTATAATATTGCCACTAGTTTCTAAAAGTGCTATAATTTAAATAGATAATTATTAACTGTGTATAACATATTTTACTAAATAATATGAACAAGAAAAAAGCTTTCACCCTCGTGGAATTATTAGTGGTTATTGCCATTATCGGCTTACTAGCCACCTTATCGGTTTTGTCTTTGAACAATGCCAGAGCTAAGGCTCGCGATGCAAAACGTGTCGCTGACGTCAAGCAGATCATGACTGCTTTGGAATTATATTTCAACGACAGCCAACAATACACCACCACCGTTACCCCGGGTGGCAGCATTGCTAGCGGTTCTAGCATTTATATGAATATGGTACCGACTCCTCCGACTCCGCCGACCGCCATCTCGGAATATACCTATCAAGCTACCTCTTCTAACGCCTCCTACACCTTGCAATATTTCTTAGAAGGCAATGTCGGATCAATTACTGCCGGCCTTCATACCGCCAGCCCGGTTTCTCTATACTAAACTACAGTTTGACGAAATCCCCAGCATTATTGCCGGGGATTTTTTGTTTTTCCCTTATTTTTATGTTATGCTAATCATATGGGAAATATCACTAATCAGTCATTAGATTCTTTTTTGCAATCAGAAGATTGGGCTAAAATCCAGGGTCTTTTGGGGTATCAAACCGAGAAAATCGGCACAGCTTATTTCTACGAGCGGCCGCTATTTGGCACTTGGTATTATTTTTATTCCCCCCGTACTCTAGCCACCGTTTCGGAAATAAAAGAATTCTTGTCTCGCCGCCATCCTTTGTGGTTGCGCTTTGAACCGCTGGGTGATGTAAAAAAATATTCTAGTTTAGGAAAAGTTAACCGGACCATTGATGTCCAACCGGCTCAAACTTTGGTTTTAGATTTGTCGCTTAGCACGGAAGATTTGCTAAAAGGCATGCATCAAAAAACCCGATACAATATTCGTTTAGCGGAAAAGAAGGGGATTGAAATAGTGGAAGGAAAAGAATATCTTGATGATTTTTTGCAGTTAATGCAAACCACTACCTCCCGCGACGGATTTAAATCCCACTCCGCTAATTATTATCGCCAGCTTTTAAGCTCCGCTGACTTTATTAAACTAATGGCCGCTTCTTATCAGGGGAAGATATTGGCCGCCGGCTTGTTCTGTTTCTATGGCAATACCGTTACTTACTTACACGGTGCTTCCAGCGACAGCGACCGTCAATTAATGGCTCCTTACTTATTGCAATGGACGGTTATTCAACGCGCCAAACAGCTAGGTCATTTATATTATGATTTTTTTGGCATTAGCCAAAAGAAATGGCCGGGGGTGACCAGATTCAAAACTGGTTTCGGCGGAGAAGTGATTGATTATCCTGGTGCCTATGATTTAATTATCCGCCCCATAGCCTATCGCTTTTATACTTTTTTGCGCCGTCTGCGCCGCTTAATTTAAAAATATGTTGCTAGTGAATAATACTACTAAAATAAAAGTGCCGGGGAAGGATTTAGAAAAATTGGCCGCGGCTTTTGCCAAGTATTTTAAGGTTCCGGACCAAGAAATATCTTTGGCTTTAATTGGCGACGCTAAGATGCGGCGTTTAAATTTAGAATATCGCGGCCAGGATCGAGCTACCGACATCCTGTCTTTTGCGGAGGTCAATGAAATTATCATTAACCTGCCTCAAATCAAGCGCCAAGCTAAGGAGTTTGGCCATAGTTTCCGTTTTGAATTGGATTTTGTCCTAACGCATGGGTTATTACATCTTTTGGGGTATACAGATGAGCGGGAAGTAGACCGGAAGAAAATGATTAAATTGGGAGAAGATTTTTTGTCCGATATTTGGTATAATAGAAGGGTAAAATATGAAGATTAAAGCCCGACAATCAGCTTTTACTTTACTGGAAATGATTCTGGTTCTTTCGGTGATTGCTATTATCAGCGGCCTTTTTTGGGCTAACTATTATGGCGGCGAAAAACGTTCCCAGGTGATTAATGCTCAGAAGGAGTTAATCCGCCAATTGCGTTTAGCTCAGACTTATTCTTTGTCCGGAAAACAGTATAATAACAATTTGCCTTTGGGCGGCTGGGGTTTGCATGTTAACCAGGCCAGCACGACCTATTTATTCTTTGCCGATGTTAACGGCAACCAGGTTTATGATACCGGTGAAGCTAATGTGACCGCTGGCGGCCGGGTTGGTACTTGGCCGGCAGGCATTACGATTAGCAGTTCTACGCCGGCTGATATTTTAGATATTACTTTCCGTGGCCAGACTTCGCCTTGGGCTAACATTTATGACGGCGCGGCTACTTCCAGTGAAGCTACCATTACTTTTTATGAAGGCGAGAATAGCTCCACGGCGATGGTTAGGATAAATGAAGGGGGATTAATTAGCGACAGATAGTTATGAATACCAAGAAATACAACCAACCAGCTTTTTCTCTTTTAGAAACCATCGTCGTTTTGTTTATCGTCACCGTGGGCCTTTTAGGGGTTTTGACCTTGGTGGTCAACAGTCAGAAGACCAAGACTTTAAACAAGAATGCTTTAGTCGCCCAATACCTAGCCCAAGAAGGCATGGAATTAATTCGCAATGTCCGCGATACTAATTGGCTGGAAAATACCACTAGCACTCCGGTGGCTTGGAACCGCTATATTGAAGGCAGTCCCACGGGCAGCAATTACCGCGTAGATTATTTAACCTTCCAGCCGACGGCGGTCACTGATATCAGTTCTGCTAAGTTGCAATTAGCTACCGGCACTGACCTTAATTTTTATCTCCATGCTACCGGCTCTCCTGATTCTATCTTTAGCCGTCTGGTGACGATAACGGCGGCTAGCTCCACCGCTCCGTCGTCTACGGTTTCAGTTTTGGTAGAGTGGCTGGATCAAGGACAAACTTATAGTTATACTTTAGATTCTTTGCTTTATGACTGGCGTTAATAAAAAAGGATTTACTCTAATGGAAATGATCGTGGCCGTGACCGTCTTTGCGGTTATCATTTTGGCGGCCGTGCGGATATTTCAAGCTTCTTTGCAGGCTCAACAGGATATTAGCTGGGACTATACTCTGCAATCTGACAGCCAGTATTTTTTAAACGTCTTAGCTCGGGAATTAGAGGGAGCGCAACGCAATGCCGGTGGCACTACGGTTTGCGCCGTCCCGGCCGGCTGCACCTTCGCCACTGATGGCGCTACCCTTAATTTCAAAAATAGCGCTGGGCAATGTGTGGCCTATGATTCTGGGGTAGACAGCGGCGTCACCAAAGTTTTAGTTGATCGCGATGGCACTTCCAGCTATTTGAGCGGTTCGGGAGTTGATATTAAGAATTTAGCTTTCGTGGTGGCTGATTCTTGCGATGCGGTTAGCCAACCCTTAGCGACCATTAATTTGCAGTTTAATTCTTTAAACTCCACCAGCACCACGGCTATTAATGCCCAGTTGAGCATTAGTCCGACTTTAGCCCCTTAATTTATGATTTTTTCCAAGAAACAACCCGCCAGCGCCTTGCTTGTCACCATTTTAATTTTGGGCGGCGTCTTTATCATTGCCTTCGGCGCTTCTTATTTAGTATTTTTTAATACCAAAGGAAATGATGCCGATAGTCAATCTATCAAGGCTTATTACGCGGCTTTAGGCGGCACAGAGAAGCTACGCTATGATCGCCGCAAAGCGGGATTAGATATTGAAGGCTGCACCGCCAGCTTGCTCACCGGCACGCTTAACAATTCCAGCACTTATCAAATTGATTGCAACAGCACGGCCTTTACCCCGGGGAAAATAATTAGTCGGGGATTTTTATTCGGTTTAGAACGGCAGATTAACAGCGGTTATTGCTTTGATATTAATGTGGACTGCACTACCACTTGCGCCATTGGTTCTATTTGCGGCGGCGGGACTTTAATCTCTCATAATCCGAACTTAGTGGTGGCCCCGAGTAATAATGCCGCAGACGGCTGTGTGGGGGGAGCGACCTGCGCTACTTTAGATAGCACTTTAGCTGCCTATGCCGCCACTTCCACTGTGACTTCTGCTACTTCGGTCACTGACGGTCGGGATAATATCACCGCTATCATCGCTGCTGCCGGCAGTTTAGATGATTATCCCGCGCCCAGAGCTTGCGATGCTTTGGATATTATTGGTTTTAGCGATTGGTATTTGCCGGCTAAAGATGAATTAAATTTGATCTTGCGAAATAGCAATCTCTGCGCCGGAAATACTAGCGGCCCTGAACCTCGGGAATGTCTGAACGGTTCTGGCACCAGCCATCCCAATGTTAATGGTTTTTTCAACGGCTTTGACCGCTATTGGACTTCTACTGAAGCTAGTGAGACTACTGCTTGGGGCCAAGTCTTTCCGGACGGTACTCAAGATGATCAGCCGGACAAAGGTACTGATTCCGGTTTCCGCTGTATTCGTCGTTTTTAATCTATGACCAAAACTGAAGCGCAAAAAAGAATATTGAAGTTAAGGGAGGAAATAAACATTCATCGCTATAATTATCACGTGCTGGATAAAGAAACTATCAGCGAAGGCGCTTTGGATAGTTTGAAGCATGAATTATTTCAATTAGAGCAAACCTATCCCGACTTAATCACTTCTGATTCTCCTACTCAAAAAGTGGGCGGGAAAGCCTTGGCCAAATTTAGCAAGGTCCGCCATGATCCGGCGATGATTTCTCTCTTTGATGCTTTTTCCGCTCAAGACATGCGCGATTGGCAAGAACGGGTAGCTCGTTATCGTCCCGGTAATTATCATTATTACGCTGAACTCAAAATGGACGGCCTGGCCGTCAGTTTAAAATATCACCAAGGATTGCTCCAGGATGGTTCCACTCGCGGCGATGGCCAGGTGGGGGAGTTAATCACCAGCAATTTAAAAACTATTGATAGTATTCCTTTGCGTTTGCGTCAGCCCAAGGTTTCGGAATTAAAAGCTTTGGGATTGAACGAAAAACAGCAAGCAATTTTATTTAAAGCTTTAGCTAATGGTGAGATTGAAGTGCGCGGGGAAGCGATTATGACTAAAGCTCGGCTGGAGAAGCTCAACAGATATTATCAAAAGATCGGCAAGCCGCTTTTGGCTAATACCAGAAATGGCGCGGCCGGTTCTTTGCGCCAATTGGATCCTAAGGTCACTGCTGAGCGCCAATTAGACTTCCATGCCTATGACTTGCTAGTTTCTGGATTAAGAGACAATGTGGTTGATACTCGGGAACAATCCGAGAAGCTGGTGAAGCTTTTAGGCATCAAGGTTTTGACCTTTAATCGCTATTGCCCAGACTTAGAAGCAGTGCTGCGCTTCCACGGCGAATGGGAGAAGCGGCGGGGTACTTTGCCTTTTTTTATTGATGGCGTAGTGGTGAAGATTAATGAATTATCCGAATGGGAGAAGTTGGGAATAGTGGGAAAGGCGCCGCGTTATGCCATGGCTTTCAAGTTCTCAGCGGAAACTGTCGCCACCAAGCTTTTGGATGTTATTTGGCAAGTGGGTCGCACTGGTACTCTAACCCCGACGGCAGTTTTAGAGCCGATTCGGGTGGGGGGAGTGACTATCTCCCGGGCTACTTTGCATAATTTTGATGAAATCAAGAGGCTGGGGATAAAGATCGGGGACACGGTGATTATTGAACGAGCCGGGGATGTTATCCCTAAAGTAAATATGGTTTTGGTTAACCTGCGCCAAGGAAAAGAAAAAGAAATTTCCGTGCCCAAGGCTTGTCCGATTTGCGGTTCCAAGGTAGAACAAGTCAAAGACGAAGTGGCTTGGCGATGCAGCAACAAGAAGTGCTATGCGGTTTCCTTGCGCTCCTTGGAACATTTTGTCAGCCGCGGCGCCATGGACATTGATGGCTTGGGACCGAAAGTCATTGAGCAATTATTTAACGCCGGACTAATTAGAGACGCGGCCGATTTATATAATTTGAAAAAAGAAGATTTATTATCCTTAGAAAGATTTGCCGAGAAATCGGCCACTAATTTAATTGAATCTTTTGAGAACAAAAAGCGAGTGGAACTTTTCCGCTTCTTGTATTCCTTGGGTATTCGCCATGTGGGCGTGGAATCGGCCCGGGCTTTGTCTTTGTTTTTGGTTCAGAAGTTTAATCCTCAAACTCAAATCTGGTCGCCGGGAGAACTATTGAAATTAATCGCCGGCTTGGATCAAGAAGAACTCACTGCCGTTCCGGATTTTGGGGAAGTGGTGGCTCAGAGTATTTTTGATTTCTTTCATGATCCGATTCATGAGAAATTGATTAAAAAATTTACAGATTTGGGGCTGAAGCTTATTATCCCTTCGGCTATTACGGCTATTGCCGGAAAATTACAGGGCAAGCAATTGGTACTCACCGGATCACTGGTTGGTTTGACAAGAGAAGAGGCAAAAGATAAAATTAGAGCGGCCGGCGGAAAGATTAATGAGAGCGTCAGCAGTAAAACTGATTATGTCGTCGTGGGAGCTGAACCAGGCAGCAAGCTGGCCCAAGCCCAAAAGTTAGGGATTAAGATTTTAAATGAAAAGGAACTATTAAAATTGATTTAAAGGTATGATTTTAGCTAAAGAGACAATTAAACATTTAGCCGAACTGGCTCGTTTGTCGCTCAAGCCGAGCGAGGTCAAAAGATACTGCGTTGAGCTGGGATCGGTTTTAGATTATGTCGGACAATTAAGCGAGGTCGATACCAGTCAGATTAAATTAACCGCCGCTAATAGCTTGTCTAATGTTTGGCGGGAAGATGACCCGGTAATTTGGCCGGAAGGGGAAGTGAACTTGGCTAAATATCAAGCTGGAGAAAGCGAAGCTGGGGGTATTAAAGTGAAGCGGGTATTAATTTAATCCTATGAACTTAAACGAGCTCGACATCCAAAGCGCCAGAGAGAAATTAGATTCCGGAGAAATCACGTCTTTGGAGTTGACCCAGGCCTGTTTAGCCAGAATTAAGAAGCACCAACGCAAACTCCGAGCCGCTATCACTATTTGTGAAGCAGAAGCTTTGCGTCAGGCCGTAGCGGCGGACAAAAGGTTGATTAACGGCGAGACCGGTCCGCTTTTGGGTATTCCATATTTTGCTAAAGATAATATGCTGACCAGGGGACTGAGAACTACGGCCGGCTCTAAGATGCTGGAGAATTATATCGCCCCTTATGACGCTACTGTGGTCCGGAAATTAGAAGAGGCCGGAGCGGTATTATTGGGGAAGACTAATTTAGACGCTTTTGCCCATGGTTCTTCCACGGAAAATTCTTATTTCGGCGCTACCAGAAACCCCCATGATACCAGGCGCGTTCCCGGCGGTTCTTCGGGTGGTTCAGCGGCAGCGGTGGCTGACAATTGGTGTTTATTTGCTCTAGGCAGCGATACCGGCGGTTCTATCCGTCAGCCAGCCAGCTTCTGCGGCGTAGCTGGTTTAAAGCCCAGCTATGGCCGTGTCTCACGCCATGGATTGATTTCTATGACTTCCTCCACTGATGTCATCGGTCCATTAACTAAAACGGTGGCGGACGCTGGAATAGTGTTGAGTGCCATCGCCGGATTAGATCCGTTGGATTCCACTACTAGGCCGGAAGAGGTTTTGGCCTATGGTGAATTTGCCGGAAAAAGTATTCGCGGTCTGCGAATTGGCTATGTGACCGAATGTTTTGACGGTCTGTCCCACTCAGCTTTAAATGTGATGAGCGGCGTGAAGAATAAATTGCTAGAATTGGGAGCCGAATTGGTGCCGGTTAGTTTGCCGCATTTAAAATTAGGCATCCCGGTTTATTATATTATCACTCCGGCTGAGGTTAGCTCTAACTTGGCTCGCTTAGACGGTTTGCGCTATGGCCATCGAGCTAGTGAGGACAAATTATCTTGGAACGATTGGTTTAAAAAGAATCGCGGTGAAGGATTCGGTCCCGAAGCCAAGCGCCGCATTATGCTGGGCACCTATGTTTTAAGTGCTGGGTATAGCGACAAGTATTATCACCAAGCCCAAGCGGCCCGGCAATTGATTATTCAAGAGTTTCAATCTGCTTTCACTGAGGTTGATATTTTGTTGACTCCGACCACTCCACATCCGGCTTTTAAATTGGGAGCTAACAGCAAGGATCCTTTGTCTATGTATTTGGAAGATATTTTTGCCGCTGCAGTATCACTGGCCGGGCTGCCGGCGATTTCCGTGCCGGCCGGAAAAATCGCAGGGCTGCCCATCGGTTGTCAACTAATTGCGCCGCTTTTGGGAGAAGGGAAATTGATTCAGGCGGGGAGCGGTTTAGAAAAAGCTTTGAATAATTTTAATATTTAATTTTAAAAAATATGAATCGCAAAACTTGGATTATCATCGCCTTGATTGTGGCCTTGGCCGTTTTCTTGATTTTGATCTTCGCCGGCCCCAATCGTTCCGTTTCCTATAAACGGCTTTTTTCCAATGATGAAGCTAAGGGGCTCTTGGATTTGAACCAGGTAGCTATCGCTCAAGGAGATAGCGCTTCTTCAGCGGCGGTTATTCCTTTTAGCGATGATGATCATATTTTGGGAACTAAGACCGGAAAGATCAAAGTGATTGTCTATGAGAATCCCAATGATTTATATAGCGCTGAATTGGCCAACAATTTAAATACTTTGATGCAAGAGAATGAAGGGCAGATAGCCTTAGCTGTCCGCTATTATTTCCCCAAGACCGACTCTCTGGCTTGGCAGAATGCTGTGGCTCTAGAGTGTGCTGGCAAGAATGGTAAATATAATGAGGCTCGGACTTGGCTGATGGGTAAGCTGGCAAAGCAAGAAACCGTTTCTTGGGAGGACGGCAGTCGAGAGTTGGGGTTGAATATTAACACTTGTTTAAAGGACCAGAAGATCAAGACGGCTATTGAGATGAGTTTGGATAGGTTGAAGGACGCCCCAGTCTATGGCGCTCCGACTTTGTTTATCGGTTCGGAGATTATTACCGGTTCCAGATCATTGGATGACCAGACTAATAGCGCGGGAGAGAATTTGGAGGGATTAAGAAATGTCATCAAAAGACAATTAGGGGCTTGATTAATTTAGGGAAATCTAATACAATAGCTCAGTATTTAGGAGAGTTCGCATAGCGGTCGAGTGCGCTCGCTTGGAAAGCGGGTATACCGCAAGGTATCGAGGGTTCGAATCCCTCACTCTCCGCAACATCGTGCTAGCACGAGGTACTAAGAAATAGAGCTTATTTAGGCTCTATTTTTGTTTAGCAAAAACCACATTAATATATAAAATCCAACTTATTACTCAATCTGCATATTTTACTTTTAGGCAAAAATAGTGTAAAGTAATGTTAAGTTAGTTTAACTCAACTATTTTATGCAAAACAATAAAGAAGAAATAATAACATTGCGACAGGCATGTGAAATATTACACTGCCATCCAAATACTTTGCGTAAGTGGGATAATTCTGGATTTTTAAAGGCTATTAGATTCGGGACTCGTGGCGATAGAAGATATCATAAAATTGATATTGAAAAATTAATTTTGAAAATGAAGAACAAATAATATATGAATATAGATCAACAAAAAGAAAAAGCTTTGTTAAAGAGAATCTCTGAATTAGAAGCAGAGCTTAAAAAGTCAAAAAAACAAAAAAGATATGGATTAGTTTGGGAAGAGAAAGTTGAAGAAGTTATCGAAAATTGTAAGCGGAATGTCCCGATACTTAGAATAAAAGGAAAAGATAAAAAAATAAATCCAATTATTATTACTGATAATAATTTTGATGATAATATTTTAATTGAAGGTGATAATTATCACGCCTTATCTGTTTTAAATTATACTCATAAAGGGAAAATAGATATTATTTATATCGACCCCCCTTATAATACTGGAAATAATGGCTGGAGATATAACAATGATTATGTTGATAAAGATGATGATTTTAGGCATAGTAAATGGCTATCGTTAATGTATGCAAGGCTTAAATTGGCAAGAGAATTACTTACTCCAAATGGTTCCTTGATATGCGCAATTGATGAGAATGAGTTAAATACGCTAGGGCTCTTATTGCAGGAAATATTTTATGGATATGCGATTGATTGTGTTACCGTTGTCCATAATCCAGGAGGAATACAAGGAACTAATTTTTCCTATAATCATGAGTATGTATATTTTGTATATCCTAAAAAAAGTGGATATATTAAACCAGAACAAAGATCGGGTGATGATTTAACTCCTTTTAGAGACTGGGGTAAAGAGAATTCAAAAAGAGTGGGATCTCCTAATTGTTTTTATCCTATAATAACAGACGGTGAAAAAATTATTGACTTTGGGGATATTCCTGATGACTCATTTCACCCAAAATCAGCTAACGAGATAAAAAATGGTTTAGTCTATATATGGCCCATTGACGCAAAGGGAGTTGAGAGAAGATGGCGGTTTGCGAAAGACACGGTTTTGTCTATTGCTACTGAGTTAGTGGTAAAAAAGCAAGGAGATCAGCTTTCTGTCCTTAGGGGTAAGATTAATTATATTAGAAAGACCGTTTGGGATGATGCTAGATACAATGCTAACATTTATGGTACCCAGCTTTTATCCCAAATACTTCCTGACAAATTTCCTTTTCCTAAATCATTGTATCTAGTAAAAGAATGCCTAATGGCGGCGGAACAAAATAAGAATGGGATTATTCTTGATTTTTTTGCTGGTTCCGGGACTACTGGGCATGCAGTTCTTGAGTTAAATAAACAGGATGGAGGAAAAAGAAGGTTTATTTTAAATACTAATAATGAAAATAATATTTGTGAAGAAATTACTTATGAGCGTATTACTCGAGTAATGACTGGCTATAAGAATAAGAAAGGCGAAAAGGTAGAAGGGCTTGGTGGAAATTTAAGATATTATAAAACAGATTTAGTTGATATAGAAAAACTTCATCACACACCAGATAATGCAAAAATTAAATTAACTTATCAGGCTGGTGAGATGATAGCCTTAAGAGAAAACACTTTGAATGAAGTTGAAAAAAATGAATGGTGGCAGATATTTGAAGGTTCGGGGAAAAATACAGCTATATATTTTAAAGAGGATAAAGAAAAATTGCAGACTTTAGTAGATAAGATGGAAAAGACCAAAAAACCAGGTGTTTTGTATATTTTTAGCTGGGGTAAGAATGAATATAAGAGTGAATATAGCTCTAATAATATTCGAGTAGAAGATATCCCAGAGCCAATACTCGAAGTTTATAAAGAAATTAATCGTTTATAATATGTTTCCACTAAAACCATTCCAAGAAATAGCTATAGCTAAATTGAAAGATCAATACCTTGATTTATGGAAGTCTGGTGATAATCAACTTCCGTTGGTATTTAAATCTCCAACTGGTTCAGGCAAAACGGTCATGTTGGCTCAGTTTTTGCGTGACATTATTGCCGATCCTCGTTTTATCGGCAATGAAGTTTCATTTCTTTGGATGTCAAAAGGGCCAACACTAGTTGAGCAAAGTAAGAAAAAACTTTTTGATTATTACGGCGGGGCTTCAGAGCTTGAACTCTTAGACATTAATGATTTGAATAGAAAAGTATTAACTCGTAATAGTGTTTTCTTTATTAACTGGGAAAAATTAAAAGGACAATCTAAGGAAGTATTAAAGATTAGGCGTGAGAATGAGCAAGATATTTCTTTTGACGGCATGATTGAGGCAACTCATGAAGAGAATAGAAAAATTGTTGTTATTATTGATGAAGAACATTTGGGCGCTGATACTGAAAAAGCGCTTGAATTAATTGATGGGTTGATAAAACCAAAGATTATTATTCGTGCTTCCGCCACCCCAAAATATGAGCCAACTCTTAGCGATATTGAGGACAAACGAGCTGGCTTTGTTCGTGTAAAACGAGAAGATGTTGTAAGGGAGGGACTTATTAAAGAAAAAATTATTTTTCAAACCGAAGAAGACTTGAATCAAAAACAATTCAAGAACATGGATCAGGATGATATTTTAATAGAGTTGGCATATAACAAGCGCCTTGAACTCATCGAATATTATAAGGAGTTAAATCTAGATATTAATCCACTAGTCCTTATACAGTTACCTAATGACGATAAAGCTTCGGCTGAAACAAGTAATACAAGCAAATTGGATATTGTAAAACATTACCTTAAAAAGAAGGGTGTTAGTGAGAATAATATTGCTGTCTGGCTTTCGGAAGATAAAGTTAATCTTGAAGATGTTGAGCGCAATAACTCATCAATTGAATTTTTATTATTCAAGCAAGCGGTTGCCACTGGTTGGGATTGCCCAAGAGCTGGTGTTTTAGTGATGTTTAGAGAAATCAAAAATCCTACTTTTGCAATACAGACAGTTGGCAGAATTTTACGTATGCCTACTGGTGAACACTTTGGTAAACCAGAATTGAATTTGGGCTACTTATATACTAATTACAAACGTAATGAGGTTATTAGTGAATACGATAGAAATAAATCAGAAAATAAACCAGCTATTTTTGGTAGTTATAGAAAGAAAAATATTGATCCGATTAAAATAGAATCAATATTTATGAGTCGCTCTGATTACAATGATCTTGGTGATTCATTTCAGGCAACATTTAAAAAGGTTGCTAATAAGGCGTTCGGAATAAAAGATGGTGACACAGATATTAAGAAGAAGTTATCCGCAAAAGGACTTGAAATTAAACCAAGTGTTACGAATGGCATTATCGTTGGTGTTGAAATTGACGATTATGATAATTTTACCAAAGAACTATTGGCTGAAGGCGGAAGTCATGATCAGGAAATGTCGCAGCATGATATTGAAAGATTATATAATTTAATTTGTTTCAATATTATTGGTAAACAAGCTGATGAAAATAAGAAATTTGCCCCAGAGCGTTCTTGGGGGAAGTTAAAAACAGCATTGAATGTTTGGCTTATTCCATTGTTAAATAATGATCGCAATTCTTCATATAAAGTTATTCTTAACGACATTATAAAAGAATCGAGCGTCCTTCGTCCTATCATAGGAGAAGTATTGGAGGCGTACAGACCAATTAGAGAGCAAGAGGTTAATAAAAAAGCTAGTCGAGCTAAACGTGTAGAGGTAATTGAAATACCAAGACCATCATTGTTTTTTACTGATAATTATGAAGAAATGAAAGCAAAAAGATGCGCCATGGAACCATTTTATGTCGGTAAGGAGATGGTAACAAATGAAAAAGATTTTATTAAATTTTTAGATGAAAATAGTAATATTGAATGGTGGTATAAGAATGGAGATTCTGGTAGTGAATATTTTTCAATTTCTTATTATAATCCTGATGAAAATAAAGAGAAACTTTTTTATCCAGATTGGATAATTAAAACTAAAAATAAGATTTGGATTATTGATACTAAGGCTGGATTCACTGCGGAGTCAAACGATACAAAGTATAAGGCTGAGGCTTTACAAGAATGGTTAAAAGGAAGAAAAGGATTTGAAGGTGGAATTGCGGTTAAAGATGCTAATGGTTGGAAAATCAATCAAAACAAAGAGTATTTATATTCTCAGGCCATGAAAGGATGGAATTCATTTGTATTGTCATAAATATAGATAAAATAAACTATGATAAGCAAAATTCTAAAAATTCAAAATCTAGGAAGATTTACGGATTTTTCTAATAGCGGTAACGATAGTTTGAAATTTCTAAAATATACTGTTATTTTCGGTTATAACACTTATGGCAAAAGTACATTGACCACAATTTTCAAATCTCTTAAATTGGCAGATCAGAAATATCTACAAGGTAAGAAAACATTTGCTTGCACAGATGATATTGTTATAGATATTTTAGACGACAAGAATCAACACCTAACTCTTTGCAATGGAAAATGGAGTGATCCAAATATTATTGTATTTGATAATCATTTTATCAATAATGCCGTTTTTGTTGGTGACGAGATAGAACATAAACACAAATCTTTTTTGTATGGAATTTTTGTTGGTGAAGATGTGACCAATAAGGTGGCTGAATTAAAAGGAATCCGTGACGAACAGACAGAACTTGAAAAAAAACGCGACCAAGTTAGATTTGAATATACTAAGGTAAATTTGGGGTCATTTGATGCGTTTTTAAAGATCCAGCCTTTGGTTGATATTAAGAAAAAAATTGAAGCAAAGGAAAAAGAAATTGATATTTTAAAAAATACCGATTCTCTTAAAGAGCTTGTTTCCGCCTCTCCTCTGTCTGGACAATTTGAAAAATTTTCATCAACGATGAGAAAGACACTTGATTCTTCTGCTGAAAGTAATATAGATGAACATATTAAGAATAATTGGAGCGATATTAAATCTTCAAAAAATTTTTTAGCAGATGGAGTTTCTCTGTTAAAAGAAGATTCTAATACTTGCATTTTTTGTGGTCAAGAATTGACCCCAGTGAAAAAATTAATAGATGATTTTAAAAAAGTTTTTGGGTCTACATATAAAGAAACGAGACAAGAAATAGAAAAATATGGAGAAGCTTTTCTGAGATTTGATATTGAAGCAGAAATGTCAAAATTTTCGTCATTAGGTTTTAAATGTGATGATATTCTCGATAAGAAAATTTTATCAGACAATAAGGATACCATAAACTTAGAAGTTACAAATAAGTTAAAAGATTTAAATTATATTATTGATTGTGATTCTGATGATAAACCATTCAAAATATTTATTGGTGAAATTAAAAAATTACATCCCTTCTTTGAAGATATTAAAAAACAAGAATTTTCAAATGAAAAATTAAAACCGCTTGAAAATGATTTAAACACTTTAAAATTATCAGAGTACCGGTATTCACCCGATGGTCAAATATTAGCAGATAAATATGATAAAGCATCTAAATTGGTAGAAACTAAAAAGACAGAAATAGATACTTTAAGAAAAGCCATAGATAGCGAAACGAAAAATGCTATTGATAAAAATCAAAAGCAAATTAATATTATTCTTAAAGATATTCTTAAGGCTGATTTTGAAATTCAAAAATTGAATAGCAAGTCTAATCTCTCTAGATCTGATGCTCATTTTGTTGACTACGAATTCGTTATCAATGGTCATATTATACCTATATCTAATAAACATTCACAAAATGACGTTGAGCCTATAGATATGGCATATTTTGGAAACACCTTAAGTGATAGTGATAAGCGACTTTTGGCAATGGCATTTTTTATTTCTAGCATTCAAACTGATGATAATTTAAAAGATAAAATCATTGTTTTGGATGATCCGTTCTCTAGTTTTGACTCAAATAGAAAAGACTATTTAGCCAGGGCTATTATTAATATAGAAAATGAGAAGAAGGAAAAACCATCCCAAGTTATTATTTTGACACACGATGATGGGTTTTTAAGTAGGTTACAGCAAAAACTACCAACATCAGAAACTAAAATATTGAAGATTAAAAACTCTGATATTGATGGATCAATTTTAGATATTTGTGATGTAGAAGAAATAATTGAAGAGCAATATTTTAAGGATATAAAATATATACAGGATTCCATTGGTAATGCCCATAATGTAAATGAGGCGCTAGGCAAAGTTCGCAAGTGTTTAGAGCGAGTATTAAAACATAAGTACTATTTTTGTCTTGATAAAATTACTATTGAGGGTGGAAGCATCTCTTCGTATTTAGATAAAATTGATAGTAAGTGTTCAGTAAAAAAAGAAATTTTGGATAATAATTGGCATGAACATATGCATGACCAACATGAGATCATGAAGTTGTCTGAGCCAGAAAAGATCCAAAAGTTAAGAGATTTTTTACAATTATTAGAGAGTATATAAAATGTCAGATTCCTTTAATTTACAATCAATGTTAGACCAATTTATCCGAACAGTTATTTCGGATTTTTGGTCTTTAGCCAAGCAGATGTTTTTCATGTATTGGCTGTATATTGTAGGATTTTTGATTATTGTTATAGCTGGTGTGATATTACAGATATTTATGCTTAAAAGTGGCGGACACAGTAAGCTATCCGCTGGTTTTAATAGCTTAGTCGGAAGTTTAACTTATTCTATATTTTTTCTAATTTATTTTGGTATTTGTTATTGGATATTTGGCAATCAAGTTGTAGATGATGTATGGTTTGCTGTATTTGGCACTATGTCTTTTCCATCGACTGGTTTCTTTTTAAAATCAATCGGTTTTTGGTATTACTAATATGAGTAAAGAGTCATTGGAATTTCATATTAAGTCAGACGATTATTTTGGCACACTGGCCACTGTTTTAGATTTAATAAAGCAACAAATTTTTGGTGACAAAAAAAGTAAGTTAAAAAACGCTATTGAATCAAAAGTATCAGAGTTACTGTATCTCCAGGAAAATTATCAAATAGTAAAAAAAATAAATGGAGAAGCATGAATTTAGAAAAAGCCATTAGAAACATTAACCGCTCTTTAACTAAGAAGCAGCCAGCCTCATTTAACCAGATTTGGATAAAATATCGATGTAAAATATCCTATCTATTTATAATAAATAATATTAAAACTGAATTTAATGATCCAGATTGGGATTATATTGTTTCTAAGCTAGAAAGATACAATCAGAAACTTTGGTTAAAAAGTAAAAAGAGAAAGAATAAAAACATATCAACATATAGTGATAGTGATGAGTTAGAAATAATTCTAAAGAAATATAACAACAAGCTATATACCTTTTTAACTAGTCAGAATAAGGATGATAAATATATATGTGATTGGATTAGTATTAGAATAGTGCGTATCGCACAGAAAGGCAATTTATTAGCCAAGGACAAGATTATTGTTTTACTTAGATATCTTATTGACCAATGGATTGAATATGACCGAAGTTTATTTAGCTGGAAGGGCTATAATGAATTGATCACTGAGCATATAGAGGCTTGCATTCGCCGTTTTCGCTATGCTGGATCATTTCTGGGATATCTCTACAGAACTCTTGAATATTCTGGCAGAGGTTTAGTTCCTTTAGAAAAATTTTCTTTTGACGATATATCAAATATTTCAGGTAAAAGGATTATTGATGCCTTTATAAAGAAATAATAAATACTATACTATTTTATTTAATCTCGACTACCTTATTCTTCAATAAAATCTCCCCATTTAAACATGTAAGCAATTCTCGCTTTTCTTGATCATCACCTTCTTTAAGTAAAAATTTAATGTAGTTTTTAACATCGACATTGCTTACGTCGATGTTTTGATTTTTTCCAGTTGCCATCATTTGAAATTTTTTAAATCTTTTTATTTCTCCTTCAATTTTGTCTTGAACTGGCAGTTTTTTAAAATCTAATTTATCGATTTGTTTCTGTAATTGTTTTATTAAATCTTCCTCGCTGATATAGCCTGATTTACAATTTTTATCTTTTGCCTTAGTGCAACCATAATAAATATGACGATTATAACCGCCATTTTTTAATTTCTTAAATTTTTCAGTCGCTGATATTCCTGAACCGCATAATCCACAGGTCATAACTTTTGTAAAAGCAAACTCAATATTTTCTCGTCTGACTAATTGAGAATTTTTCATTTGATCTTGAACTAAATCAAATAATTCTTTCGTAATTATAGGCTCGTGCTTTCCTTGATACCAATTGCCACTGCCTCGTGGGTATTCAAACGGACCATAATAGAAAGTGTTTTCAAGAAGACGATAAATGTTACCTAAACTTAAATGCTTTTTACCCAGGGCTGTTCTAAAGTTTAGATCAAATCTTAACCAATTATATAATTTTCTGCCCGACCATTTTTCATAAGCGACTTTTTCAAACATTTGTCTGATAACGTGACCCCTGTCGGGATCAACCAAACATTGTCCTTTATGATCAACTCGCTTTTCTTTGAAGTAACCAGTTGGTGGACAGGTCGGCCATAAACCTCTTTCACATCTGGCTCTTAAGCCTCTTTTTACATTTACTCCTCTATTATCATTTTCTAGTTTCGCCTGAGAACACAAAATCATAAGCAAAAACTTTTCATTTGGTGAGTTGCTAAATGTTTGGCCAAAGGTACGAATACTCATTAATTTTTTTTCATCCATTAAATCAACCAGTGATCCTAAGTCGCCAGCATTTCTGGAAAGTCTATCTGGGGCCCAAGTAAGAATTGAATTAAATTTTTCTTCTGCTATGTCTTTTAATAATTCCTTAAAAATAGGACGATTACCAGAATCTTTGGCGGACTTTGATTCTCGTCTAATATCGACGATTTCTAGATTTTCTCGTTCGGCAATTTGAAGCATCTCCTTAACCTGAGAATCAATGGACTGAACTTGTCTTTCATCTGATTCAGTACTTTTTCTAGCGTAAAGGCAATACTTTAAAGGATCGTCTAATGGGGGCATATGATTTAATAGTTAATAATTAGTTAAATCTACGCCTTCATTAATGACACACTTTTAAGCTTTTGCTAAGCGGCTAGCTGTTGGCAACTTGTCGATAACTTTCCTTGTAATATTAAAAGGGAAAGAACTATAAATAGTAGATTCTAAACACTCTTGGGGGTTGTTCCATTAAGCTATTTACCACATTAACAAAAGCATCGGCTAAATCATCATGTTTTTCAACGCCAAAATGAACTATTTGTTGGATTAATTCTTCTGCGCCTTCTCTTGGGAATAAGACTTGCCCAGTTTTAATCATATTGGCCGTTAAGACTAATCGGCTTCTTTTATCCTGGCTGCCAGGTCTGGTTGTTATTACGTTTCTTACGCCCTCGACTTTTAATTGTTGAGGTAAAGCTTTTTGATAGGCCACATCTTCCACAATCAACTTAACAAGATCGCAATCTTTTTTATAACTTTCGTACATGACTTTGCATGTTTCAATTGTTTCAGGGAAGTTAAGTCGTCTATTGATTATCTTTGGCAAAATGTAAATTCTATATCCTTTTTTGGTTTCAAATAATAGAGCGGGAACCATGGCCGTGTAGTCGGCTAAATCACTTTGCGAAATAGCAGGGTCAATACCAATTCTAATTTCCAAGTGAGATTTATAACCGCCATACATATTCATTCTTTCTGGAATCTCATCGTAATAGTTAATCCATTCAGGATAAATAGCTTGATCTTCACTAGGGACAATATTAAGCAGGTATTCTTGTTGCCAAGTAATTTCATTGCCGACTTTTTTTCTTTCAATTTCTACATCTTTTTCGGTAGGATATTTACCAGGCCACAAACAAACACCTTTCTTATTGATTAAAGGATAATATAAAAAGTGACCATCGATAATATCTTTCTCTCGTTCTTCTTTTAATCTCATAAGTAGCGAATCTTCATGTAAGAGGTTTCCGACTATAACCAATCTTGTGTCTTTATCGCCAGCGGGGATCACTTCGCCTTTAAGCCATTGATAGGTTTTATTGCGACCATCTCTGGTTTTAGTTGAGCTGATATCTTCCACGTCATCGCAAATTATTAAATCTGGTCTATTTTCATAGTGTCTAATACCTCTGATACTTTGATCAACCGAGGCGACGGTTATTCTGGCATCGGTATTAGAAAACACTATTGATTGTGCGCCCCATTCATCGCTATTTTCTCGAAATGGACCAAGGTCTTTCTTGAGCAAATCATTATCTTCTAATTCTCTGCGTAGGTTCATCATATGTTGTTTGGCTTGAGCTTGAGTCTGACAAAAAATAACAACAAACTTCTTTTGCTGTTTTCCTAAGATTGCCCAGATCGGATAAGCGGCCGTAATAATTGTTGATTTACCTGATCCTCTAAAAGCAACCACAAATAAATTTTCTTTGTGGCTAGATTCAATTAGGGAAATTATGTTTTTCTGAAAGTCTGCCGTTTCATACTTAACATAATGAGCATAATAGAAGTGAAAGAAATAAGAAAAACTTTCTCTAGTTATCGCCGTTCTTATCTTTTTGTCTTGGGTCATTTGTTCCACCATCTCTTGGGGAATCATTTTTATTGGATTCATATGTTTTATTATTAATTAATAATGGCTCATCAGCTGGTAATAGTTTAGCCAGCTTTAAAGCGTGTTTAACCACCTCAGCTTGAGCAGGGGTTAATTCGTCGGTATCTTCCATTTTTGAAGTTACTTCAATCTTATCTTTAAACCTTGGATTGCGATGTCTAAGCCAGAAGCTGATAGCCGACCAGTTCTTTTCCTTGATCATGGTTAGTAGCTGGCTTTCGCTCATATCGTTCACTAAGGCTTCGCCCTCCGCTAAAGCCTCATCCATCGTTTTAGAAAATTCTTTGTCCTCGCGTTTCCAGCGATAAACACTGTTGCGAGATAGGCCTGATTTCTCACAAGCGACTAGTACAATCGGGACTTTTTTAAGCTCGGCAAAGAACGCTTCTTGTAATCGACTTTTCTTAGACATGCTCCACCACCTCCTTTCTGCCTGTTAATTTTCGATATCTTGCTATCGCCAGATCACAGAAAACTGGCTCAAGTTCCATGGCATAAACTTTTCGTTTGAGCTGTTCACCCGCTATAATCGTGCTGGCTGAGCCTGAAAAGGAATCAAGGATAATGTCGCCTGGCTTAGTACAGCGTCTTATAGCCTTTTGGTAGAGCTTAGGGGGCTTGCTGGTAGCGTGTTCATAGTCTTTGCCTGAAATACGCTTGGTAAGCCAAATATCTAGAGAATCATAAACATCTTCAAACATTTCATTACCCGTACCCAGCTCTTTATTTAAAACCTCGTTATAGTTATTAATGTCAGAATTGATATACGGCTTACCCTTAACTCCATAGACGGCGGGTTCATAGCATTTGTTGAAGGCAACTTTAGGAGTTGGGTTCTGTGAATTTTTAAGCCACAGACAAACCCTTTTATTAACTATTCCCATCTCTCGGTATAGTTCTTGAAAAAGACCGATATAAGTCTGATCGCACCAGTAGAAGATGTGAGCATCAGCTTTAGTATTCGGTAGAGCGGCTAATAAAGAGTTCTTGATGAATTGCTTATATTCTTCATAACTTCTGTTGTCGTTTACGGCACCACCATAATCATTTTTTCCGCCGATGCCTTTAGAATAGTCCAACTTAATATTATAGACGGGGTCGGAAAATATCATTGCGGCCTTGTCATGACCAAATAATCTTTTAAGATTATCGGGATTAGTAGAATCACCACAGAGTAAGCGATGTTCTCCTAAATGTATTAAGTCACCTAGTTTTGTCTTCGGCTTTTTAATCTTTTTTAGCTCTACCTCAACATCAAAATCTTCATCTTTAACTTCTAACTCTTTATCCAAGAAATGAGATAAATCTACTTGGTCAAAACCGATATCAATTAATAGGTCTAAATTAAAAGATTTCAGTTTTTCAAAATCCCAGTCACCGCCAAGGGCATTACTGGCAATTAAGTACCTTTTAGCCTCATCTTCGGTTAGTTGACGGTTAGGAATTCTCACATCAATTAGTTCTTCGCCCCTACCAAGGATTTGAAGGGCCTTAACCCGTTGGTGGCCGGCTAAAATTTTGCCATTTAAGTCGATGGCTGGAATTTCGACTAAATTAAATTTAGCCAAACTCTTTTTAAGATCTGACATTTGTTTGTCATTGATCTTTCTCGGGTTAACTTCTTGGGGAACCAGGTCGTTAACTCTTTTTTGCACTGTGCACCATTCTAATTTCTTCATAGAATTTTAAATTAAGTTAATTAAATTATTTTTTAAAAATAAAAAAGCCTATCCCACGCACGAAACAGGCTAAGACACTAAGTCTAAGACTATTTCTTGCGCGGAATAGGCATGGTTTTTTAGGCGATACTCTATTCTACTTTCTACTACGCATTAACTTTCGTTGTGTAAGTACTTTTTTACTTGTTTAAACCTCTTATAACTCTTTGGCCATTCTTACTTGATATAAACTCTTTTACGTCATCTCCAAATTTTATAGGAATATTGTCTGTTGGTATCTCCAGTAATAACTTTACGCCGTTTTTTTGTTCTTCTTGGACCATTTTCAAAAATGCTGGGTCGGTTTTAACGTATTGGTCTAATATTCTGATAAGGCTTTCTCTGTCAGATAGATCTTCTGTTTTAAAACCGTAAAATCTGCCAGGCTGGTTTTGTGTAAAAGATTTATTGACGTTTTTTGCTATCGCCTTACTTGGTTGCCTGTGAGAAGCGTGGAAGGTAATATCGGTAATTTGCAGAACTTTATATTTAAATCCAGACATCTTTTCAAAAGGCTTTAATTGTAATTGTTGTTCCATACATTTATAAATTATATTCTCATTATAAATCAGGGGAAGTATCTTGTCAAGTTTTAAAAGACTTAAGTATATTATTGACTAAATTACCAAAATAGATTATTATATAGTAGTGAAATATTAGCTTAATATATGATAAAAAATATTAAAAAATCTTCCCAAAAAGAAGATTTATCGTTGCGCCCGGCTACCACAGAAAAGCTGGGTTATTACGTATATTTATTAAAAGATGATAAGGGTAAACCTTTTTATGTTGGCAAAGGGGTTGGTAATAGAATTAATCAGCATTTTAAAAAAATGATGGATTCTGAGGCGAGTAAAAGCGAAAAGGTGAAAACTATTGTAAAATTAGGATCTAAAGTTAAAAAAATTATTTTAAGACATGGGCTATTGGAGGATGAAGCTTTCGCCGTAGAGAATGCCATGATTGATTTTATAGGTATAGATAATCTCACCAATATTGTAAAAGGGCATTCTAACGGCAAAGGAATCGCTGACTTAGAAGAATTAAAAATTAAATATGAACCAGAAGATGCTGTTTTTAAAGAGTCGGCCTTATTAATTAATATAAATAAATTATATAGAAGAGGCATGTCTCAAAGTGATATTTATGAAGCTGTAAGGAAATACTGGAAAATTAATTTAAATAGAGCTCGTTCAATAAAACTGGTCTGCGCAGTTTCTCAGGGAATTATTAGGGGAGTTTTTTATCAAAACAAATGGCTTGTATCAGGTAGGGGTGATTTAAGATGTTATTTTGTCGGCCGTGTTGCTGATGAGGTTGATGTTAATAGGTATTTAAATAAATCAGTTAATAGGTATTGGCAACAAGGATCTCAATATCCTATAAAATATATAGAAATATAAAATTAAAAATCATCCATAAATAATTGAACAAAAATATGGACAAGAATCTCAACAATCATCAAGAAGAAGTTGATGATGAAAAATACAAATTAGCCTATCGCAAAGAAATGGAAAAGGTTAAGCAAATATTTTTAAATAAGCGCAGTGTCGTTATTTTTATTCTTGTCTTCGCTGTTTTAATATTTTTAGCTGATAAATATAAACAAACTCCTTTAGAAGAAAATACTAATAATAATTCTAATACAAGCTCCGCCTCAGTAATAAATGAAGGTTCCAGCGATCCAGAAGAATCTGAGGCTGAAAAGAATGAAAAAATAAAGATTATTTCTGATGTTTTAGGTGGTCATCAAATTAGATTTGCCGACCAAGATTTGAAATTAAAAGGATTTTTCAACCCAGAAGATAATGTGATGTCTGCAATTTATTCTGATAATATTTTAAGTTATCAGCCAGAACACGAAATTACTATTTATCAATATTATAATAAAATATCAGCTTCTGAAGTTTTTGATAAAGAATTATTATATGTAACTAAAGGCGCCTATAATGGTAGATATTTAAAAACTAATCAATACGATGATAATTATTTAATAATACTAAGTGATTTAAATTATGACTCATCTACTATTTCTTTATATTTAATTAAAATATTTGAAAAAGATGGCCGTGCCTATAAGATTTCTTATCAAAAAAATGTTAGCGAAGATGCTGTAAATATTGCCAAAACTTGGGTTGATGAAGATTACAAAATTTTGGTAGATGAATTTAGAGATATTGACGCTTTTTCGAGTATCGACCTTAATTATGTACAAAAAATATTTAATGATAGTTTGAAAATTAAAGAAAACTTATCAAAGAACAATATTTATAAAAATATAAAATGGGAAACAAAAACAATCAAAGAAGATAATGCTTATGCTGATGTTAGTTTAGAATACCCAGAGTTTAAAGGGTTTTATTCGGCTAATAGTTTAAATAAAATTATCACCGATATTATTTTGGGAACACTAGAGGAAGATAGAAAGTCAATTGAAGATTGGAAGAAAGATGAAAAAAATTCATATACAGACGATGAAGGTAAAGTGATTTCTGATTGCTATGGTGATCAGGACTATTTTTATAGCTGCAGTGTTAATCTTTATTCTTCTTTTAAGGTTAAATCTATAATTAATGATGTTATTAGTATAGAAATAATTTTAACCGACTATACTGGCGGCGGAAATGGCAATCATAGTTATCCTAAAACTATAATTTACGATCTAAAAAATGGAAAACAGCTATTTGTTGATGATATATTTTGTGGCAATGATTATTTAAAGAAAGTAAAAGAGGTTTTAAGGGCAAATTTAATTAATGGCTCGGTTTTTGATAATAGTTTAGGATATTTAACCGATGAAGTTTTGTTGTCATATCTAAGAGAGGCATCTTTTAACGATTTTGGCCTAACATTATCTTTTAGCCCTTATATCTTTACTCCTGGCGCTTATGGAATTTATGATATTTTTATTCCTTATACTGTTTTAGGGAATAATCTTTGTTTTAAAGATAGTGGTAATAATGAAATTCTTATTAAAAGAAATCTTTTACATCTAGATGTCCCCGCTAAATTAAGTGATAACTGCGGATTTATGGCTGATAATTGTGATAGCTTCAGTTTTTATGAAGGAAAGTTCAATGAATTGGATGATTATGATTTTACTAAAGACAAAGCCTCTATCTCAGTATTATTTAATTATTATAAAGTTGGAAATATGTTAAACGGTGGTAAAAATGAGCAAATCGTTGTAGCCCCTTATTCTTGGCAATGGGCTTCGAGCGGCTATGGTCTTTATGTTTTAAAGATTGAAAATAATAATCTAGCCTTGTTATCTAGAATAGACGTTGGCAAGGGGTTGCCTGAAAATATAAAGATAGAAAATAATAAAATATATTTTTCTTATATTAATCTTGATGATTCAGAGATTTCTCGTAAATGTTATTTTAAAGATAATAAAATAGAGGAGAAAAATTTAATTTGTGAATAATCTTATGTTAACAGAATCACAAGTAGAGAAATATTTAAGGGGATATCTTATTAAAAAGGGATGGAAAATAGATAAGCCAGAAAAGAAAAGAGGCGAACATGGTTGCGATATCGTAGCCAGTCATCCTAAATGGAGAAAAAAATATTTTATAGAAGTAAAAGGTAGTGGGAAAGCTGCTTTACAAATGAAACACTCAGGATTTTATATGTTAATTGGTCAAATAGTTTCTAGGATGGGCATCGAGGGGAATGGTCAAAATAAATCTCGTTATTATGCTATCGCGGTTCCAGTCGAATGGGAAAAAACTTTTAAGAACAAAATAAAAGAGATGCGGTATGCCTGGAAACTTTTAAAATTAAAAGTATTCCTAGTTGATCAATCTGGCAATGTTTTAGAAAAAAGTTATTCTAAATTTTTATAGTATGGAAGCAATTCAAATTTTAATTAATAGGGCTGTGGAATTAAAAAATGAAGGTAATTTAGTAGCAGCTTTAAGTTGTTATAATGATGTTTTTGACATGCTTATTCATGAAGCAAATAGTTATGCCAGGCAACAAGATGGTTCTGTTAAGGACATTGGCTCCGTTAGAGCAATAATGCCAAAATTATTTGATGAATCAAAAAAATATCTTAAATCGGATATGACAGCCGCAATAATATCAAACAATATGGGCACATTAATGGCTAGACTTGGTGATTTTGATGGGGCTAAAAAAATGTTTGAGCAATCTGTAGATTTAACGCCTGATAATAAGGCTTATAATGACCCCATTATTGGCTTGAAAGAACTAGAAAAATAATTTTTCACCAATTAGTCAGAGAAAACTTAAGAAATATTTGTTACAAAATAACCAGTAAATCAAAATAAAACTATGCATAAAATACAAAGAGCTATATTAAATCTTGCAGAAGAGGGTAACATTAGCTCTATGACATTAAGAGCTATTAGCCAGGCGATAGGAGAGGGTGATGCCCCACAGAAAATCAAGCACCATTTAAATCAATTAGAGGCTAAGGGTTTGTTAAAAATCATTAAAGAAGAAAACAGAGTTGTTGGATTGAATAACAGCTCAAACAGTAATATTATTTCCATCCCTATCATGGGAGCAGCTAATTGTGGTGATGCTAGAATTTATGCTGATAATAATATCGATGGTTATTTAAAGATTTCAAAAAAAATATTAAAAAAGAACAAGAAGGACATATTTGCTATTAAAGCTGTTGGTAACTCAATGAATAGAGCTAAAGTAGATGGAGAGAGTATAGAAGATGGTGATTATGTAATTATTGATTCTTCTATAAATAAACCTGCTGACGGAGAATATGCTCTATTTGTTCTTGATGGTGTTGCTAATATTAAAAAATTTAAAGAAGATAAGAGTAGGAAATCAGTTGTTCTAATTTCGGAGTCAAACAGAGATTACCCACCAATTATTTTGCATAAGGATGACATTGGTTGTTTGTGTGTAGCTGGAAAAGTGATGCAGGTTATAAAGACAAAGAATTAAATGTGTGATTTTATCAAACTTTAGAAAAAAATATGAATGAAAAAAATAGCGCAGAAAATAAGGGTAGTCTTGTTTTTATAAAAGAAGTAGCTAAATACTTCATGGATTTTTTAGAGACAGATTTTCATAAAAGAAAAAATCCAAAGAGAAGCATTCAGTTTAGAAGTAGTAATAATTTACTAGTTGGCCTTAATCTGAATAAATACCCTTCTTTTTATAATCTAGTTTGGAAAACAATTAATCACGCATTTGATAAAAATGCTATTAACACAATACAAAAAGGGGTTTATAAAACTAGTATACCTAAAAATTTATTAGACCTAGTAAAATTACAGATTGAAAAAATAACCAATAAGCAAATTATAAAGGTTATTAATCTCATTGCCGACGAAATTGAAAAGTCTGCCGTTTTACATAAAAAAGAATATGATCAGGCTCTAAATACTTCTCTCGAGTCAGCGGCAAGAATTTTGAAAGAGAAATTAGCCCTACCTTTTATTGGTAGTATTGAAAAATCATTAGAGAACTTAAGCCTCGGAGATGAAAATAATATTTATTTAATGGAAGAAGAATTAACCGCTGTTCTGTCTTCTTTGTTAGAAAATAAAATTTCTGAGATATTAAAGCTTATTTTATCAAAAGAAAAAATTGATATATCAAAACAACTTAAAGAAGTTTTTGATTTATCGGACATAAAAATAACTATTAATTCTTTTTTCGAAGGATTTCAGGTTGGAGATTTATTCGCAGAGATATATGAGATGGAAAGAAATAGGACTATTTTGGATAAGCAAGAATTTTATCTTTATTTTTGTGATATTACCTTTAATAATGCTAAGTTTCCTATTTTTTATATTCCTTTTGGAATAAAAAAACAAGATGATGTTTTAGAAATAGAATTTGATTCACAGGTGTATATTAATAAAAAAGCTATTGAATATATAACTCAAGAATACAATAAAGAAAAAGGTAAAAAGGGGCAATTAAAAACCACTGCCGAAAGAATAATCTATCTAGCTCAACATCAAAATGATTTTCCGAATGTTATTAGCGAAATACTAAACGAAATAACAAACTTTTTTGAACTCGATAGAAGTATTGCTATTAGTAGCTCTGAGCAGCAAATTGCAAAGAGTTTTCTTGTTAGAGCGTCTAATAATTGTTATTTAGCTTTGTTTGATAAATCTGATGAGGCTTTAGTTAATGATTATGAAGAAATTTTAAAACTTCTTAATGCTGGTGATAATGTGTTAGCTGGTGCATTTAACAAACTTATTGATGATTTTATTCATAAGAATCCCAAGCCATTCAATTCTGTTGTCGAAGAAGAGTGGGATGACACAGAAACTAGCGATCGTTTAGTTTTTAATAGCCCGATCCCTTTAAATGGTGAACAACTTCAAATTTTATCCGCCATTAGAAAAGATGATTGTAAATATATAATTGTTGAAGGACCTCCAGGGACAGGGAAAAGTCATACAATAACTGCAATTGCATTTGATTCAATTTTAAAGAATCAATCAGTTTTGGTTTTATCAGATAAAAAAGAAGCCCTTGATGTTGTAGAAGATAAGATTACTGAAACAATGAATAAAGTTCGTCTTGATAAAAACTTTCAAAATCCAATCCTACGCCTTGGTAAAACTGGAAGTACTTATAGTCAAATATTAGCGACAACTGCGATAGAAAATATTAAAGCTCATCATCGAGCGGTTAAAAAAGACTATGACGAACTCGAAATTAATATAGAAAAATCAGGCAATACTCTAAAGGAAGATTTAGAGGCTGAGATATTAGCCTACAAAGAAATAGATTTAAACGAAATACACGAGTTATTTGATTTAGAATCCTATTATTCTAATAATGGTTTTCCTGTTGATATTGATGAGGTTTTAGATAAACCCGAATCAGCTATTGAGCTTGAAGAGTTCAGAAAGATATTTTTTTCGTTGAATGATAAATTAATTATCAATCAAGATGAAAAAGAAAAAGAAGCACAACTTTTTGAATTACTAAATTTTTCTATTGATGAATTTAAAGATATAACGAACTTCCAAAAATATTTGTGGTTATTAAACTTCTTAGCTCCTTCCATTACAAAAATAAAAGAAACTTATGTAAATGAAATTTCTTTGCTCACGATATTTGAACGTTTCGATGAAAACTCTTTAGTAAAATTGGAGCAGTTTATTGCTACTTATGAAAATGAAAAGAATTGGCTTTTTGGTTATTTATTTAAAAAAGAGAGAATTGAAAATCTAGATAAAGAATTTAAAAAATCATTTTATTTATCTTCCCAAATTGAGCCGCATAGTATATTGGATGATTTAAAAAAGATTGTAAACATTTACGAATTTGCCGGAGAGCAGAAAAAACAGCTTGATGAAAAATTTAAAATTAATTTTGACTATTTAAGATTTGTTCATCATATAATTACCGATGAATCACTTTTGTTAGTTTTAAGTAATTTAATACAAGTTGGAGATGACTTGAAGTTTTTGAATGCCAATTTACAGAAGTATTCTAGTACAATAAAGAAATTAAAGATTGATTTATCTTCATTTAAAACTCTTTGCTCAAATGAGTTAATAGCGATTTCCGATCTTGATTTTGATAGGTTAATTAGATTTATAAATTTGAAGCAAAAAATAGAAAAAGATTTTAATAGCATTCCCACATTAAATTACGCCAACCAAAAGAAAAATATTGAATCTCTTGTTACAACTCAAATGACATTCCTTTTGGATGGTCGATTGATTGATTTTTATGAAAATAATAAGGCCACAGCAAAAGCCTTGCGTGATATTATTAGAACAAAGCAGAGATTTCCTAAAGATGAATTTTTAAAACTTAAAGAGGCATTTCCGTGTATTTTGGCAGGTATAAGAGATTATGCTGAATATATTCCGCTTGAACCAGAAATCTTTGATCTTGTTATCATAGATGAGGCTTCTCAAGTTAGTATTGCCCAAGCTTTTCCTGCTTTGTTACGTGCCAAAAAGATTCTGATTTTAGGTGATAAAAAGCAGTTTAGCAATGTTAAGACTGCTCAAGCTAGAACTGACACAAATAGAGAATACCTAAATAATTTGAAAGATTGTTTTACAAAATGTGTTTCTGACGAGGGGACAAAATTAGTAAAACTTGGAAAATTCAATATTAAGACATCAATTCTTGAATTTTTTGAATTTATAACAAATTATAATGCTCAATTATTGAAGCATTTTAGAGGATATAAAGAAATTATTTCTTATTCAAATAAATATTTTTATCAAGATAGCTTGCAAGTGATGAAAATTAGAGGAAAGTCTATTGATGATGTTATTAAATTTTCTATTATAAAACACGATGGAAAAAAAGAAATTGCGCAAAATACAAACACTCTTGAGGCTGAATTTATTATTTCCGAACTAAAAAAATTAAAAGAAGTTGATAGTAATCAAAGTGTTGGAATTATTACTCCGCACACAAACCAGCAAAAATTATTAGTGGAATTAATAAACAGAATACCCGAAAAAGATTATTTTTATGATAAATTAAAGTTAAAGATTATGACTTTCGACACCTGCCAAGGCGAAGAAAGAGATATAATCTTTTACTCAATGGTTGCCACAGAAGAAGACGATCATTTGTGGGGTGTTTTCATTAAAAATTTAAGCGATGTTGATATTGAAGAAGACGGAAAAATAAAAGCTCAAAGGTTGAATGTCGGTTTAAGCCGTGCTAAGGAAACAATGCATTTTGTTTTAAGTAAACCAATAGATAAATATAACGGCTCAATTGGTGAAGCAATAAGACATTATTATTTTATTTTAGACGAAGCTAAAAAAGAGAGAAATGTTAGCGAGGTTGACGAGAAATCAAAGATGGAACCAGAAGTTATGAATTGGTTCTATCAAACAGATTTTTGGAAAAAACACAAAGATAATATTGAATTCATTCCTCAATTTGAATTAGGAAAATACCTTAAACAACTTGATAAAACCTATAACCATCCAAGTTATAAGGTTGATTTCTTATTAGTATATAAAGATGAGACCCATAAAGAGCATAAAATAGTGATTGAATATGACGGATTCAGAGAACACTTTAAGGAAATTGATGAGATAAATGAATTTAATTACCAAGATTATTACACTGATTCTGATGTTTACAGACAAAAAGTTTTAGAGAGCTATGGTTATAAGTTTTTAAGAATAAACAAATTTAATATTGGAAATGACCCAATTTCCAAGCTGAATGACAGAATTAGTGCATTAATTAAAAATGGAATAGAAAAAAATAATGTAATTAATCACATACATAGTACAATAGAAGGTTTACAAAACGGAGAAATGAAGGAATGTCCTAAATGTAAGGAGATAAGAGATTATAAAGATTTTAGGGACCCAGATTTGATTACTGGGTACGGAAGATTTTGTTGTCATTGTAAGGGGTACACTTTAGTAGATAAGCCTGCTCATGATAATATTAAAGATGACATAGAGCCTATTGGCGAAAAAACTTGTCCGAAATGCGGTTCAAAAATGATTTTGCGAAAAGGTAGATACGGCAAGTTCTATGGTTGTTCAAAGTTTCCTTATTGTAGGGGCGTACGAAAGGTTTAAAATTAAATAACCTGAAAATGCAACACATTACAAAAACAATTTATCTTGAGTTCCTAACTTGTGCTAAGAATGCCTGGCTAAAACAATATAAACCAGAGCTAGCATCTAAATTTGAGTTGTCCGCTTTCGAAAAAAGCTTAGTCGCTAATGGAAATTTAGTTGAATTATGGGCGAGAAAACTTTTTCCGTCTGGAATTTTGATTGAAGAATTTGGTGAAGCGGCGACAACAAAAACACAGCAATATATCAAAGATAAACAGCCTGTTATTTTTCAATCAACTTTTATTTTGGGAAATTTTTTAGCCAGAAATGATGTTTTAGAATACGATAAGGATAATGATTGCTGGAATCTATACGAAATAAAAGGTACAAATACTTTGAAAGAAAATGGTGAAGAGCGAGATCATGTTGAGGATGCCGCTTTTCAGTATGTGGTCTTGTGTGATTATGGCGTTAAAATCGGAAGAGTTAATATTATCCATTTAAATAAAGAATATATTCGTGGTGATGAAATAAATATTCACGAACTTTTTGTTATAGATGATGTAACCGACAAAATCTTAGAAAGAGAAGATGCTACTAGAGAAAGAATGAATAAAGCCGAAGAAGCTCTTTTTCAAGAAGATGAGAATGCTTTGGAATGTACTTGCATATATCAAGGACGCAGTAATCATTGTTCAACTTTTCATTATTCTCATCCAGAGGTTCCAGAATATTCAATTCATGACCTTTCTCGTATAGGGTTAAGCAAGAAAAAACTAGCTGAATTAGTAAATTCTGGAATTTTGGATATTAATGATATTCCCGATGGTTTCAAATTATCAGACACACAGAGAAACCAAACTGATGTACATAAGAGCCAGATACCAATTATAGATCATTCGGCTATAAAAAATGAATTAGAATCGCTTAGCTATCCTTTGTATTTTTTAGATTATGAAACATATCCGCCAGCCATTCCGCTATTTAAAGGATTTAAACCATATCAACACATTCCTTTCCAGTTTTCCTTACATGTTTTAAATAGTTCTGACGGTGACATAGAACATCACGAATATCTCCATACAGATAATTCTGATCCAACCGAAGGAATAATTTCTGCTCTGAAAGAATCTATCGGACCAGAGGGCAATGTTATTGTTTGGTACAAACCATTTGAACGAACAAGAAACTCAGAATTGGGAGAATTAAGTCCAAGTAATAGAGAATTTCTTTCCGATATAAATAATAGGATCTATGATTTGATGGATGTATTTCATAAACAGATGCATGTCCATCCTAATTTTAAAGGAAGTACATCGATTAAAAAAGTCTTACCCGTTTTAGTCCCAGAATTAAGTTATAAAGAATTAGCGATAAGGGAGGGTGGCTCGGCCATGGAAGCGTGGTTTGAAAAAATTCTAAACGCTAGTTCTGAAGAAGAAAAAAATGAGACTGCTAAAAATCTTTTAAAATATTGCTATATGGATACTTATGCCATGTATGCTATTTGGAAAGAATTAATTAAAATAATATGAGTAATGTAAACTTCACCAGACAACTGGTTAAAGGCAAAATTGCTGAGACAATATTTTCACAGATGTTTAGAGAATCGGGCAATTTTACTGTCTTGGAATTTGGTTATGAAAAAGTAATCCCCGAAATGATTCAGCAGGGGTTTAATGAAAGCAACCCGATGATTGAAACTTTAAGAACGGCCCCTGATTTTGCGGTTATTGATAGGGACACCAGACAGGTAAAATTAATAGAGGTTAAATATCAGCGTTCTTTAAGCTTTGAATATACACTTAAGGCGGCTAACAGAATGAGCCAATCTTGGAATCCAT